>Ga0182742_1000047_pt1 | contig 247459 bp, 235 predicted proteins | sample eDN5th37CBELigMG_FD_128880 | JGI IMG/M metagenome (GOLD analysis project Ga0182742, IMG submission 128880) | Enriched Miracle-Growth compost microbial communities from Emeryville, California, USA - eDNA 5th pass 37_C BE-Lig MG (version 2)... ... | reverse complement strand
CCAAGCTGAAGCACTTCCGCCGCGTCGCCACGCGATACGACAAGCTTGCCGACAACTTCCTCGCCATGGTCCAACTCGCCTCAATGCGGCTGTGGCTCCGCGCTTATGAGTCTACGGCCTAGTCCCTGTTCCAGTAACAGGAGAGAGGCCGGCTCGGGACCAAGGTTCCGAGCCGGCTTTTCTTTTGCATTTCACCGGAGCGGGGCCGCCCTAGGCTCCTGCCTGCGCAGGAGCACACCCCCCTCAGCTCACCGGGTCGCAGGCGTCAGCCTCGCATCATTGCCTTCTGCCGGCGGCGCTGCACGGAGGACCCCAGCCCCAACGCCTCGCGATATTTGGCGACAGTGCGCCGGGCGATCTCGAAACCGCGCGCGCGCAGCAGGTCGACGAGGGTGTCGTCGCTGAGGATCGCTTCGGGCTTCTCCTCGGCGATGAGCGCCTTGATATGGCTCTTCACCGCTTCGGCCGAGGCCGCCTCGCCGCCGTCGGCGGACTGGATGGCGGAGGTGAAGAAATATTTGAGCTCGAAAGTGCCACGAGGACAGGCGAGATATTTGTTGCTGGTTACGCGGCTGATTGTCGATTCGTGCAGGCCCACTTCATCGGCCACCGCTTTCAGGGTCAGCGGGCGCAGATGCGTGACACCATGGCGGAAGAAGCCCTCCTGCCGCCTTACGATCTCTTCCGTCACCTTGAGGATGGTGCGCTGGCGCTGGTCGAGCGCGCGCACCAACCAGTTCGCGCTGGCAAGACAATCGGAGAGCCAGCCCTTCGCCGCCTTGTCGCGCGCGCCCCCGGCAAGCTGGGCATGGTAGCGGCGGTTGACGAGTAGGCGGGGTAGCGTCGCGCCGTTGATCTCGATGGCCCAGCCGGCGCCGCTGGGTGTCACGAACACGTCCGGCACCACGGCAGCGGGTGCCTCGCTGCCATAGCGCAGCCCGGGTTTGGGATCGTAGCTGCGCAGCTCGCGGATCATATCCGCCATATCCTCCTCGTCCACGCCGCAGATGCGGCGGAGCTGAGCGATCTGGCCACGCGCCAGCAGATCGAGATTGTCGATAAGGCAGGCCATAGCGGGATCGTAGCGATCCGCTTCCTTCGCCTGCAGCGCAATACATTCCGCCAGTGAGCGCGCGCCCACGCCCGCCGGATCGAACCCCTGCACGACCGCCAGCACCGCTTCTACCTCGGCAAGCGGCACGCCGAGCCGGTAAGCCATTTCCAGCAGATCGGCCTCCAGATAGCCGGCCTCGCCGATCTGGCCGATGATCTGCCCGGCGATGACGAGGCGCATACCGGAAAGCGCGGCTCCGGCCTGTTGCATGAGATGCTCGCAGAGCCCGATGTCCGGCGCAGCGAAACTGTCGAAATCAGGTCCTTCCCCAGTGTCTGCCGCGCCGGCGCCCATTCGATCGCTGGCGCCGGTGCCCGTCAGCGGCGCCTGCACCGCGTCGCCCGGCCCATCGTCGATGAAGGTTTCGGTGCCATAATCCACGTCGAGCGGCGCATCCGCCTCACCCGCGCCTTTGCCGATCAGCGTGTCCGCGCCGGCATCGGGGCCGGACACCGGCTCAGCGCCCTCGGTCGGCTCCACCTTTTCGCGCGCCGGCTGGACCACCGCGTCGCCCGCCTCCAGTAGCGGATTGCGCTCCAGCTCACCGCCGATGAACGCTTCCAGTTCCAGATTGGAGAGCGCCAGCAGCTTGATCGCCTGCTGGAGCTGGGGCGTCATGACCAGAGACTGGCTCTGCCGCAGGTCGAGGCGGGGAGCGAGCGCCATGGTCCGGCTCAGAGCGAGAAGCTCTCTCCGAGATAGAGCCGCCGCACATCGGCATTGGCGACCAGCTCCTCGGGACTGCCGGCGAACAGCACCTTGCCATCGTAGATGATGCAGGCGCGGTCCACGATTTCCAGCGTTTCACGCACATTATGATCGGTGATGAGCACGCCGATGCCGCGCGTCTTCAGGTCCTTCACCAAGTCGCGAATGTCGGCGATGGAAAGCGGATCGATGCCGGCAAAGGGCTCGTCGAGCAGGATGATGGAGGGATTGGCCGCCAGCGCTCGCGCGATCTCGCAGCGCCGCCGCTCGCCGCCCGACAGCGCCATGGCAGAGCTGGTGCGCAACCGCGTCAGGCCGAACTCGTCGAGCAGCGTCTCCAGCCGGGCGGCGCGCATCGCCTTGTCCGGCTCGGCCAGCTCCAGCACGCAGAGGATGTTTTCCTCCACCGTCATGCCGCGGAAAATACTCGTCTCCTGCGGCAGATAGCCCAGGCCCAGCACAGCCCGGCGATACATGGGCAGGCCCGTGATATCCACGCCTTCCAGCATCACCCGGCCCGAATCCGGCTTCACCAGGCCCATGATGGAATAAAAGCAGGTCGTCTTGCCCGCGCCATTGGGGCCGAGCAGGCCGACCACCTCGCCATGCCCGACTTCCAGGCTCACATCGGCCAGCACCACACGCTTGTCGTAGCTCTTGGCGATGGAGATCACCTGCAGTCGATGCTCGCCTGGCGCCTGCGCCGCGTCCTGGGCACGCGAGGGGGCTGCGACGTCGTTCATGCGGTTCAGATCCTCATCTCGCCTGGGGCCATGCTGCAAAAGGCTTGCTCGCAAATTCCCGCGCCTATCGCAATCGCCAATTGGCAGGAATATTGCATGTTTTGCGTCGGGTCGTGGCCGATGGGCGGCGGCGCCAGCCTGCCCGTCAGTTGCTGTCCGATTGACGCACCTTGAACGTTCCGGAGACGCGGCCATTGCCGTCCGTCGTCGTGCCCGGCGCGGCGCCGGCGGCATTCCCGTCCACGCTGGCGCGGCCGCTGACCAGATCGATCACCAGCCGCGATCCGCTGAGGCGATTAGCGCCCTGGCTGAGCTGGACATGGCCGACCAGGGTAATGAGCTTGCGATTGAGATCGTAGATGGCAACGTCGCCGCTCGCCCGCTCGTTGCCGCGCGTGAGCGTCACGCCGCCCGAGGCGTCCAGGCGGTCGATCTCCACACCGCCATTGTCGTGATAGGCGACGGTAAGGCGCGCGGCGCTCAAGTTGAGCCCGGCCTGACGCACCTGCACATTGCCCACCACTACCACGCGGTCGGCACGGTCCTGCACCTCGATATGGTCGGCGGAGAAATCGACCGGCGCACTGGTATCGTGCCCGCGCAGCATCTGCGCCCGCGCATCGGCCTCGGGCCAGGCGAGCGCAGCGCTCAAGGCGCCGGCCAGAGCAAGCGCGGACAGGCAAAGGGAGGGCGAGAGACGCGGCATCTAGCGCCCTTTGCGGCCAAATTGCTCGATGCGCAAGGTGGCGCGGCCACTGAGCGAGACAGTGTGCTTGTCCAGATCGGCGCTCAGATGGTCGGCGCTGAACGTGCCGGTGGGCATGCGCCCTTCCACCGCGCCCCGGCTGTACAGCGTGCGGTTGTCGAGCCGGATGTCCACGTCGCGCGTCACTAGCCGGTAGCCATTGGCGCTTTCGAAGCGAATCGGGCCCTCCACCGTCACCTGCTCCTTCTCCATGTCGTAGGCGCCTTTCTGCGCAGTGACGAGCGCGCCGCCTTGGTCCGTCTGGAGCCGCGCCTCCAGGTTACGCAACTGCACCACGGGATCGCGCGAGCTTTGCTGCACGGCCGAGCCGGCGCGCAGCGAGAACGCGCGCCCGCGCGAATCCTCGCCGCGATACAGCGCCTCGCTCACCTTGAGCCGCTCGCCCGCCATGGCCACCTTCTTCTTGTCGAGCACGAAGCTCACCTCGCTCCGGTGCGTGAGGGGCGCCAGTGCAAGACCCACCGCCAGAACGCCCGTGAGCACCGGAAGGATGCGCTTGAGCCGCACGAGCAGGCGATCATGACCGCTCCCCGGCAACGCCCAGCGCCGGGCGATCGTGCGCTGGACAGTCGCCTCGGCGGACATTGCCATGTCGTCCACGGGGGCATCGTCCAGGACGCTGGAGCCGGGATCACCCCCGGGACCGGGCGGCCGTTCAGACATGCGCGAAGATGTCGACCTCCGGCCACCCCGCCAGATCCAGCAGCGCGCGGTGGGGGAGGAAGTCGAAGCAGGCCTGCGCCAGCGCGGTGCGCCCTTCACGCGCCAGCCGCCGATCCAGCTCAGCCTTGAGCTGGTGCAGATATCGCACATCCGAAGCGGCATAGTCGCGCTGCGCCTCGGAGAGCACGGGCCCGCCCCAGTCCGAGCTTTGCTGCTGCTTGCTGATCTCCTGACCCAGCAACTCGCGCACCAGCTCCTTGAGGCCATGTCGATCCGTATAGGTGCGCACCAGCCGCGAGGCGGTCTTGGTGCAATAGACCGGGGCCGCCAGAACGCCGAGATAATGCTGGATTGCGGCAATATCGAAGCGCGCGAAATGATAGAGCTTGAGCCGCGCAGGATCGGCCAGCACCGCCTTGAGGTTGGGCGCGTCATACCGGCTGCCGGGTGAGAAGCGCACCAGATGCTCATCGCCCTTCCCGTCGGAAAGCTGCACCACGCACAGCCGGTCTCGCGGCGTGATCAGGCCCATGGTCTCGGTATCAATGGCGATCGGCCCCTCGGCGAGTACGCCGACGGGCAGATCTTCCTCATGGAAATAGACTGTCATGCCCGCTCCCTTAGCCGCATGCGGCGCGTAGGGAAACCTCCCCTGAACCGCCGGTGGAACCACCTGTCCGCATGGCCGCGAGAAGGCGCGCGGTATAGAGCGCAACGGGAGAATTCGTTCCCCAAAAAACAAATAAACGCACTTCGCTTGCGGATATGCCAAAATCATTCGCTCTTCGCCACAAATAGCGTTATAGCGAATCTTGGCCGATTTGTACGGAGCGGCCGAGTCCCTGTGCATTTCGTCCAGCATAGGTGAGGATGGTAGATGGGCGAGCGAAAGTGACTAACAGGGCATGAGTTTTGACAGAGGGCGCCGTGGGCGCGGTAGGGATAAGCGGGACGGCTTCGGCGAAGAAGGTTTTGAAAGCTATCCCGATTTCGGCGGCGGTTTCGGAGCGCCGCGTGGTGGTGACCGCGGCGGTTTCGGCGGCGGATATCAGGACAGGGGCGGTTTCGGCGGCGGCGGTGGCCGTGGCGGCTTCGGCGGCGGTGATCGCGGCGGCTTCGGCGGCGGCGGTGGCGGCTTCCGTGGTGGCGGCGGCGGCGGACGCGGCGGCATGCCGGCCCAGGTCATTGGCGAAGGCTCCGGTGTCGTCAAATTCTTCAACGGCCAGAAGGGCTTCGGCTTCATCGTGCGCGATGACGGCGGCGAGGATGTGTTCGTGCACATCAGCGCGGTCGAGCAGGCCGGTCTTACGGGCCTGGCAGAAGGCCAGCCGCTCAAGTTCACGCTGGTCGATCGCGGCGGCAAGGTCTCCGCGACCGAGCTGGTGATTGATGGCGAACCCTTGCCGGTGCCCGAGCGTGACGCAGTGCCCGCGCGCGGTCCTGGCGGTCCCGGCGGCGAGCGTGGCCCAATGCGCCAGCTCACCGGCGAAAAGGCAAGCGGCACGGTCAAGTTCTTCAACGCCATGAAGGGCTTCGGCTTCATCCAGCGCGACGACGGCCAGCCCGACGCCTTCGTGCACATCAGCGCCGTCGAGCGCGCCGGCCTGCCCACGATCAACGAGGGCGACCGCCTCGACTTCGAGCTGGAAGTGGACCGCCGCGGCAAATATGCCGCCGTGAACCTCCAGCCCAAGCACGACTGACGCCAGTCACGTCGTCGAATGCATAAAGGGGCCCGGGCAGCGATGTCCGGGCCCTTTTTGATGTGCGGGCTGCTTGGCACAATGCGAGTGGCGAGAGCTTAGTCTGGATAGCGTGAGGTGGAGCGAGAGCACGCCCTGCTCACGCGGCCCGTTCGCGGGGTCGTCGTGCCGCTGCTCGTAGCTGCGCACCGCCAGTAAACAGCGCTCGCGCTCCCGCGCTCGGTGATGACGCGCCTCGTCTCGGCCGGCATCCTTGCGGCCTCTTTGCTCTCGGTCGCTGCTCGTCACCATTGCGCGCAGCATCTCCGCGCCGCGCCTATGGCCTCGCGAGCGCTGGCGCGAACGGCGATCCGACAGCCGCGCGTCCGATGCGCCAACGAGGGCGAGACCGACCGGCACCATGCGGGCGCCGCGGGTTTGTCGCTCGCCGTTTGTGCAAAGGTCCGACGAATCGCGGCGCATGCAGACGGCGCCGCGCGGCCTCTCAAGAGGCCTCCGCCCCCTAATAGGCGATGAAACCCAAACGACCAGGAGGCGAAGCGTGGATCTGGCAGACAGGCCCGGCAAGCGCCCGCATCGCGGCGCACCCGCTGGGTGATTACTGCATATTAGCCTCCGCCCCCTTTCAGGCTTTGATGGGAGGCGCCTTGCCCGTCAGCCCGGCTGCCCGCCGGAGAGTGGCTCGCCGCTCGGTTGAAAGCTCGAATTGCTGACTCGGCATCCCCAAACGCGAAAGCGTCAGTTCGTCTCAGGCACTCTGGCATGGCTAGGTTCTAGCTTCCCACTTTCGCGGGAATGACGGATTAGGCAGCTTCCCTCCTACCGTCGTGGCTGAGCGGGGCTCCAATCCGGCGTTGCGGCAGGAAGGGCGCGGCACAGTACCGCCGCGCCGCGCGCGCCCACCTTCATGCCAGATCAGGCGTTCCGGCCAGCCTCGAAGAGGAACCAGGCGCGCTTTTCAGCCGCGTCGGTCCAGTCGTCGATCAGGCTGTCGGTCGCATTGTCGCCAGCTTCGCCGGCCAGTTCCTTGGCGGCGCGCAGGGCCTCGACGAACGCGAGATTGTCAGCACGCAACTCGTTGAGCATATCCGCCGGCTTCACGAAATCCTTGTCATTATCGGTCACGCGCTGGCGCCGGGCGACATCGCCGACGGAGCGGATCGTCGTCTCGCCGATCTTGCGCACGCGCTCGGCAATGGCGTCGGTGGTCGCGAAAATCTCCGCCGCCTGCTCGTCGAATAGCAGGTGATAGTCGCGGAAATGCGGGCCTGAGACGTGCCAGTGGAAATTCTTGGTCTTGAGGAAGAGCGCGAAGCTGTCGGCCAGTAGTCCATTGAGCGCCTCGGCGACGGCTTTCGTCGCGTTACCCTTGAGGTCGGTCGGGGTCTTGAGCGCTGTGTCGGTCATCTTTTTCTCCTGTCCGAATACGATCATGGATCGCCAGAACGCCGGAATGGTTCCGACATCCTCGCACGGGGCGACACCCCATACGAATCGATTGATGTGGACAGGCTGATCGAAATCCCCACCAATTGAGGGGCGGGCAAGCGGGAAGCGCCGGGCGCTCAGCCCAGCCGGCAACCCCGTAGTGCCGCGGCCGCCAGGAAGACATGCGTGTCGGCCGGGTCCAGCCGCTCGCCTTCCGCCGCATCATGCATGAGCGCCAGATAAGTGAGCGCCACCTGCCGGTGGCCATTGAACGCCACGACCGAGCCGAGCAAGCTGGCAAGGCGCTCGACCGCGTGCAGATCATAACGCCGGGCAAGGCTCCGGATATCGTCGAGTTGCTCACACAGGCGCGCCAGAGACAGCACGGCGCAATCACGCTGGAGCCGTTCGATCCGGCCCAGCAGATCGCCGCGGACCGTCAGCATCGGATCATGCTTCATGCGCTCTCCTCCCGCGCCGGCGCGGTGCGCGAGATTGGGCATCCGGCCGGCAAGGGAAGCTTGCCGCAGGCCGGTTAACGGCACGTTTACGAGGCGCTTTCCACGGCTCTTTTGCCCCTGCTGACCTTGACAAAGCAGCCCGATTCCCGCATTGGCCGCGCCGAACCGGCCGGAGTGTATCGCGCCCCGTCCATTTTCGACCGTTTGTCTGCGCTTGGCGCCTTGCTTCGGCAGGCACGGGCGCCGCTTTATTTTTGAGGGATCGGCCATGGCGAAGCCAGCCACCGTGAAGATTCGACTGGTCAGCTCGGCTGACACCGGCTTCTTCTATGTCACCAAGAAGAATCCGCGCAACCAGACCGAGAAGCTGAGCTTCCGCAAATATGATCCCGTCGCGCGCAAGCACGTCGAGTTCAAGGAAGCCAAGATCAAGTAAGCCGCGGGGCGGCCTATGCCGCCCGTCGCGCCGCAGGTTCTCCCTGCGTGACGGCCCGCTTTCTCCGCCGATTCGCCCTTGTGGCTGTCGGCGGCGGCAGCGGGCCGAACTGCGTTCGGCGCGCACGGCGAGGGGAGCAGATGAGCCATCCCGATGCCGCAGAACAGGTTTCCGCGATGGATTGCACGCTTCGACCCGGATCACCTTCCGGCGCAAGCGGGGTGCGCTCGCGAATCCCTTTCATGCAACCGTCCGGCCCGGCGAAGAGGCCCTCTCTGGGCTGGCTCTATCCCATCCTGGCTGCTGCGCGGATGACGCCGAGGTCCGGCGACAGCTCATGACCGCGTGAGAAGAAGACTTTACCGAAGGCAGGGCGTTACGCCACGGCGCTCGAACTGGCGCGGGGCGGCGAATCGCCGACAGGTCCGGCTTCCAGCAGATCGTTCACCACGCCAATGAAGCGCGCAACGCTGATCGGCTTGGACACATAGGCATTGGCGCCGGCGCCGCGAATGCGCTCCTCATCACCAAGCCCCGCATAGGCGGTCACGGCCATGATCGGCACGCTGGCCAGCGCAGCGTCGCCGCGCATCTCGGCAATCAGTTCAAGGCCGGTGACGTGCGGAAGCTGGATGTCCGTAATGATAAGATCGGGCGTGAACGCACGGGCACGGCCATAGGCGTCACGCCCATCGCGCACCGCGTCGGTCTCGAAGCCATGGGCCGCAAGAAGGTCACAGAAGAGCTTGAGATTAAGCTCATTATCCTCGACAACAAGTACTCGCTTTTTCACGAGTGCCCTCTCGACCATGCCGGACGACCTCTTTATCGGCGTAAGCCCGCGGAACCGCCCCTCATGAACGGACCATATCCCATATGTCCCGATGAGCAAACGGTTGCGCTTGCCTTGCGCATTGTGGGATGGGCCGTCTCGGAACAGGGACGAGCTGAGCGGATGCTGGCGCTGACCGGGCTCGATCCGCAGACGCTGCGCACCAGTCTGGGCGATCCCGCCACGCTGCGCGCGCTGGTCGACTTCGTCCTCGATCATGAGCCGGATCTGATCGCCTGCGCCCAGGCGCTTGATGTGGAGCCGGCCGCCATCGTCGCGACGCGCGCGGCGCTGTGATGATCTCGCTTTCCGCTCGAACTCGCCCCCTCATCATCGCCGATTGCGACGAAGTGCTGCTCCATATGGTGGTGCCCTTCCGCGCCTGGCTGGACGAGACGCACGGCATCGATTTCAATTTCGCCTCACCCTTCGAGGAAGCGCTACGTCACAAGGACAGCGGCGATCCGGTGGAGCGCGCGCTGATCTGGGAGCTGCTCTCCGGCTTCTTCGAGACGGAAATGCATCGCCAGACCCCCATTGCCGGCGCGGTCGAGGCTATGCACCGCCTCGCCGCGCGGGCCGATCTGGTGATCGTCACCAATATCGGCGAGGAGCAAGCCGCCGCCCGCGCCGCGCAATTGCGCGCCGTGGGGCTCGATGCGCCGGTGATCGGCAATCGCGGCGGCAAAGGCCCCGTGGTCGCGCGGCTGATGGCGCAGCGCCAGCCGCCGCTTACGCTTTTCATCGACGATCTGGAGAATAATCACAGCTCCGTCGCGCACCACGCACAACAGGCCTGGCGCCTCCAACTGATCGGCGAGCCCGAACTCGCGCCCCACGCGCCGGTGGCGACCGATGCGCATGCCCGCATCGACGACTGGGACGGGGCCCTCGCCTGGATCGAAAGCCGGCTGGATGAACTGGCCGACGTGGACGCCGCAATGGCGCGGGATTGAGGAACGTTTTCTGAGACGGGCGAGAGTGGAGCGGTGGAAGGCATCGTGGTCCGCCGCCCCCAATTTGGATCAGCGCTGTTGGCTGGGAGCGTTTGACCGATAGCAGGCCAGCGTCGCGAGCGCCGCCTTGTACTCCTGCATGGGCAGTAGCCTAGAACCCCGAACTGCTTAGCCGCCCAAGGCGCCTGCCTACGCAGGCAGGATCGTCCCGTGCGTCGGGAGCGATGGCTGGACGGCATGAAGCCAGCCGTGCCGTCGGCTTCGCTCGCTCCAGCGAAACAACGACGGACAGGTTCCGTCTCAAGGCAGAGAGACCGGCTGGACCGCGCAACAGCGATGCCCAATCGCCATGGTCACACCTAACCCGGTGCACGTCTCACGCCACAACCGCCATCGCCCGGCCTTCCCCGGTCTCGTCCGGGAGCGCCAATAGAGCGCTCCCGGGTCGATCATGGCTTATTCGGTTGGCGCGGCCGGGTCGCGGTCGAACGGCTGGGCGAAGCGGTCGCGCGTATCCGGCTCGTCCGCCTTGGCCGTGCCCGCCGCGATCTGCTCGCGATGCGCGCGCGAGGCCGTGATGTAGTTGCGGATCTGCACATTGCCCTCGTGGCAGGCATATTCGAAGAACTGATAATCATCGTCGCGCGCCCATTCGATGCGCGTGGTCCAGGGCGCAGTGTACACTTCCGGATCGCTGTAGGTCAGCTCGTGAACGATGCTGTTGGGCCCGGTCATGGTGATGCGCTCCACCACCTTCGCCTGCTTGCTCATGGGGATGGTGTTGAAGGGCGGCACATTCTGCGTCGCCATGTTCACCGGCGAAGCGGAGCGCTTGTAGGGGTCATGCGTGGCGCTGTCGCCAGACTTGATGTTGGTCGTCTCGATGACCAGCGTCTTGCCCTCCCAATGGCCGCGGCTCTGCCCCATCCACGCCTCGACATTGCTCGGCCATTGCGGCGTATCGCCAATGGGGATGACGCGCGTGCCCAGCATCTCCAGCGCGATCACCACATAGCCGGGCGACTGGTAGATGCGGATACCGTTATTATAGCGGAACGGATACATGGAAGCGGGGAAACCACGCGAGATGCAGCGGTCCCAGCTGTCGAAATCGTCGACCCAGTCGAAATGCTGCTGCGGCACCCAGCCGGAGCGGCCGGCCTTGTAGAGCGCCTCGCCATGCGGCGTGAGCGGCGGGAGCTGGCCGTCGGCCGGGCTCACCAGCATCGAGGTGCGCTTGCCGAAGGACGACGACTTGATCCAATCCGCCAGACCCTGCGTGCCGCCGGCATTGAGGCCGCCCTCCGGATTGAACGCACCATCCGACTTCTCGGCCGCCTCCACGCGCTTGGCGAACTCCGCATCGTTCAGCCACACGCGGTTGCCGTAGGATTTGGGCCGCTGGAAGAGAATGCGGGCGTTGTTGATATATTCGATCGGCCAGGTGCCACGGAAATCATAATCACCCCAAGGCGTCTTGCCGGGCGTGTAGTCGGTCGGCACCGGCGGCAGCGCGGTGAGATCGGCGGGGCGTTCCTGGGCAAAGGCGGCGGGGCTGCCGGCCAGGCAGAAAGTGGCGGCGGCAATGGCGCAGGCCGCCGTGACGAGACGCAATCCGCGTGCGCGATGGTTCATGATGGGTTTCCCTCCCGGCTGATTTTCCCCCGTTCCTATGGCCTTCGCGCCGGCCGGGCCAGCGCTTTCAAGCGCACAACGTGCCCCGGCGAGCGCGGTGTTGCGTAAATGCGCCAGAGAGCAGCGCACCAGTCCGCCCTTGACCCAGGGCCGCCCGCCATGCTCATGGCGTTCCCCATGAGCCGCATCGAAGACCATCTCGCCGCGCAGGGCATTGCCCTCCCCGTCGCTGCCGCGCCCGTCGCCGCCTATGTGCCCACCGTTCTTGCCGGCGGCCTGCTGCACATCTCCGGCCAACTCCCCTTCAGGGCGGAGGGGACCCTGATGACCGGCAAGCTGGGCGACACGCGGGATCTGGATTGGGGCGCGCAGGCGGCCGAGCGCTGCGCACTCATGCTGGTGGCGCAGATGAAGGCGGCGCTGGGCGATCTCGACCGGGTCGAGCGTATCGTGAAGCTCGGCGCCTTCGTCGCCTCCGCGCCCGATTTTACCGATCAGCCCAAGGTCGCCAATGGCGCCTCCGAGATGATGGCGCGTATCTTCGGCGACACCGGCCGACATGCCCGCAGTGCCGTGGGCGTGCCGGTGCTCCCGCTCGATGCCTCGGTGGAGATCGACGCGGTGGTCGCCGTCCGCGCCTGATGGAGGCGGCCTCTCCGCATAATCCCACCGCTCAAGCTGTACCCGCCGCGCGCCTGTCTTTTCTCACCGCCCAGCCCTTTGCCCACCGGGGCCTCCATGGCGAGGGCCGGCCAGAGAACAGCCTGGCGGCGGCCCGGGCCGCCATTGCCGCCGGCTATGGGATCGAGTGCGACGTACACCTCAGCCGCGATGGCGTGCCCCATGTCCTCCACGATCGCACGCTGGCGCGCATGACGGGTGCCGAGGGCTCCCTTATCGACTGGGATAGCGCGGACATCGCTCGCCTGCGCCTCATCGGCGGAGACGAACCGCCGCCGACGCTTGCGGCCCTGCTTGCGCTGTGCGCACGCACGCCGCTGCTCATCGAGATCAAGTGGGATGGGAGTGTCGATGCCCTCGACCGCCTGTCCGCCACCGTCGCCACTGCGCTCGCCGACCATGAGGGGCCGGCGGCGATCATGAGCTTCCAATGGCGGGCCTGCGCCTGGTTCGCACAGCACGCGCCGGCCGTCCCACGGGGCATGGTCATCAGTTCGGATTTCCAGCCCGATTTGCCTGAAGACGCTCGAAGGCTGGCAATCACGCGCGCGCAACCCCATTTCCTTGCGCGTGACGTGCGCGATCTTTCCCAACCCTCTCCCCTGCCCGACGTGCCGCTGCTCTGCTGGACGGTTTGCACGCCGCAGGAGCGCGCTCTGGCAGCCCGGCATGGTGCGCAGATCATCTTCGAGGCGTAAGCGGCGATGAGCGCGGAGTGGACTGTCCGTCTCTCTCCCTCCGTCGCCGCGCTCGACAAGGCGCAGTGGGATGCCTGCGCCGGCGGGGGCAACCCCTTCGTCTCCCATGATTTCCTCGCCATCCTGGAGGAATCGGGCAGCGTGGGCCCGGGCACCGGCTGGTCGCCCGCGCCGATCACGGTGGAGGACGCGGGCGGCACCCTGCTGGCGGCGGCGCCGGCCTATCTCAAGAGTCACAGCCAGGGCGAATATGTGTTCGACCATGGCTGGGCCGACGCCTGGGAACGCGCGGGTGGCACCTATTATCCCAAGCTCCAGATCGCCGCACCGTTCTCGCCCGTACCCGGCCCACGGCTGCTGCTGCGCGACCCCGATGCGGCGAATGGGCTCCTCAAGGGCATTGAGGCCGTCGTCGACCAGAACGGGCTGAGCTCGGCCCATGCCACGTTCATCACGGCAAAGGAGGTGGAGCGCTTCCGCGCTGGCGGTTGGCTGATCCGCCAGGGCAGCCAATATCATTGGGCGAATGAAGGCTATTCCAGTTTCGAGGATTTTCTCGGGGCCCTCTCCAGCCGCCACCGCAAGGCCCTGCGCAAGGAACGGGCCCGCGCGCAGGAGGGGCTGGAAATCGTCCACCTGACCGGCGACGCACTGACCGAAACCCATTGGGATGCCTTCTGGACCTTCTATCAGGACACTGGCAGCCGCAAATGGGGCCAGCCCTATCTCACGCGCCCCTTCTTCTCACTGCTCGGCGAGCGCATGGCGGAGCGCACATTGCTCATCCTTGCCCTGCGCGATGGGGCGCCCATTGCCGGGGCGCTCAACCTGATCGGCGCGGATACGCTCTACGGGCGCTATTGGGGCTGTGTGGAGGATGTACCCTTCCTCCATTTCGAGCTGTGCTATTATCAGGCGATCGATGCCGCCATTGCGCGCGGGCTGGCGCGCGTGGAGGCCGGTGCGCAGGGCGAGCACAAGCTCAGCCGCGGCTATCGGCCCGTGCCGACCTGGTCGGCGCACTATATTCCCAATCGAAGCTTCCGCCGTGCAGTGGCGGAGTTCTTGGCACGCGAAACCGCCGCGCTGGAGCAGGACCGCGACTGGCTGGCGACACTCGGCCCCTTCCGCAAGGACGGCTGAAGCCGGCTTTATCGGGTCAGGCGGCGGCGCGTGCCCGCTTGTTCAGCCAGGCGCGAGCAAGGCGCTGGGCCTCGACAATCTCGCGTGCCGTCATTTCCTCCGCAATCTCGGCTCGGCAGTGCTGCCCTTCTTCGCTGCCGGCAAGGGCGGCGAGATTAAACCATTTATGCGCCTCGACGAGATCGATCCCCACACCGCTCGTTCCGCAACTAAAAGCCACGCCCAGATCATAGCGCGCCTGCGCATCGCCGCGCGCAGCATCGCGCATGCGGCTCTCGATCAGAAAACGGGCACTCTCCATATTATTCGCCACGTCAAACCCCCTGTCAGGTCCGTGATGGCACCAGTCCAGCATGCTGGCCCTTGAAAAATAGTTAACGCTGTAGCGACCAAAGCCGTTCCATCACCCTTCACACTGATGAAATGCGCGGGATTCAGGGGTTAACGGCAATATTGTCGATGAGCCGCGTGCCCTCGATGCGGGCGGCCGCCAGCAGGCGCGCCGGCCGATCCAGCGAGTCGAGCGGGGCCAGGCTCACCGCATCGCGCAGCGCCACATAATCGACAGACTCGAAACCGCCGGCACGGATCGCGTCCGCCGCCCGGGCCAGCGCCTCCGCGACGTCTGCGCCCGCCACGAGCGAACGCGCCGTTTCTTCCAGCGCGCGCGGCAGGGCAAGCGCCTTCCCCCGCGCTTCGGGAGAGAGGTAGGCGTTGCGCGAGGAGAGCGCGAGCCCGTCCGCATCGCGCACTGTCGGCACGCCGACGATCTCCACGCCCATGTCCAGGTCCATCACCAGGCGGCGAATAACGGCGAGCTGCTGATAATCCTTCTCGCCAAAGCAGGCGACATCCGGCCGCACCTGGTTGAGCAGCTTGGCAACCACCGTGGCCACGCCGTCGAAATGGCCGGGCCGGTGGGCGCCATCCAGTTCCTCGCTCACGCCCGCGACATGGATGCTCGTCGCGAAGCCGCGCGGATACATCGCCTCCACGCCCGGCGCCCACAGTGCCGATACGCCGGCCGCGCGCAGCATGGCCGCGTCCTCCGCCTCACGGCGGGGATAGGCGGCGAGATCCTCATTGGGGCCGAACTGCGTGGGATTGACGAAGATGGAGACCACGACATGCGCCGCGCGGGCCCTTGCCGCCTCGACCAGCGCCATATGACCGGCGTGGAGCGCGCCCATGGTCGGCACCATGGCGATGCGTGCGCTGCCAGCCTCACCTCTGCGCAGCGCGGCGAGACCGGCGTGCAGCCCCTCGACATCACGGAAGATTTGCACGGGACCCAAGCCTCCGATAAGGCCCCCTGCATGGGGAGCGGGGGCGCCTTGTCGCTCCTGACCGCGCGCCGGTCAAGCACACCCCACCCACTTTGAACAGGCCCGACACGACAGCATCATGACCAGTGCCCCCGCCGCAAATGCCCAACGCTCCGGCACCGCGCCGCACCTCATCGTCTTCGCCAATGAAAAGGGCGGCACCGGCAAGTCGACCACTTGCGTACACACCGCCGTGGCTCTGGCCTCGCAGGGCGTCTCGGTCGCGGTGATCGATCTCGACCACCGCCAGCGTACGGTGACGCGCTATCTGGAAAATCGCGCCGAGACGGCCGTGCGCCGCGCCATCGAGCTGCCCGGGCCAGTCTGGCGCGTGCATGACGGCGATGCCGAGGGACTCGACGCGATCATCGCGGAAATGGGCGAGCAGGCGCAGGTGGTCATCATCGACACGCCCGGCCGCGACGATCCCGTCGCCCGCCACGCCGCCGCCCGCGCCAACACGCTGGTGACGCCCATGAACGACAGCTTTGTGGATTTCGACCTCATCGGCCAGGTCGACCCGGAGAATTTCAAGGTCAAGCGCCTCAGCTTCTATTCCGAGCTCATGTGGGAAGCGCGCAAGAGCCGCGCCAAGGCGGACGGCGTCACCATCGACTGGGTGGTGCTGCGCAACCGCCTGCACCACATGGAAGCGCGCAACCAGCGCCGCGTGGGCGAGGCTCTGGGCGAACTGGCCAAGCGCGTGGGCTTCCGCGTCATTCCGGGCCTCTCCGAGCGCGTCATCTTTCGCGAGCTGTTTCCCTCCGGCCTTACCTTGCTTGACAAAGGCCATTTGGGCGAACTGGGCGTCAGCCACCTCGCCGCCCGGCAGGAACTGCGTGAGATGATCGCGGGCCTTGCAATCCCCATGCCCGGCGTCCGTCCGGCGACGCAGTCGGCGGCCTGAGGCGCGGGCCATGGCACTGGCGGCCCTGCTCGGCGCGCTGCTGCTGTGGCTCACCTTTGGCGGCAAGGCGCTGCGCGATCGGCGCAACTGGCCCGGTTTCGTCGCCCTGCTCGGCGGCATTATCCTGCTTGCCGACGCAAGGCCCACGCTCGGGCTGGGCCTGATCGCCGCCGGCGCGCTGTGGCTGCGCTGGCCGCGCCTGCGCATCCGCGCTGCGCGTGCCCCGGTCCCTCCCCTCGCACAGGGCCAGATCGCTGAAGCACGCGCTCTGCTCGGCCTGCCGGCGGACGCCGGACGCGAGGCGATCATCGCCGCGCACCGCCGGCTCATCGCCCGCAACCATCCCGACAGTGGCGGAACCGAAGCGCTTGCCGCTCGTCTTAACGCCGCGCGCGACCTACTGCTGCGGCAGGCGGGGCCCATCGGTTAAGGTATCCCATCTCGACACACGCCATTCACGCATCATCGACGGAGAGATTATGACGCACCAGTTCCACCCGACGTCCCTGCGCGAATATGACATTCGCGGCATCATCGGCGAGACGCTGGGCGAGCGGGACGCCTATGCCATCGGCCGCGGCTTCGGGACCCGCGTCCGGCGCGCGGGCGGCAGCCGTGTGGTGGTGGGTTATGACGGGCGCCTCTCCTCCCCCATGCTCGAAGCCGCGCTGGTGAACGGCCTCAACGAGAGCGGCGTACATGTGCTGCGCATTGGCGAGGGCCCCACGCCGATGCTTTATTACGCCGAGGCCGTTCTAGATGTGGACGGCGGCATTCAGATAACCGGTAGCCACAATCCCGCCAATTATAACGGCTTCAAGATGGTGTTCCAGCACGGCCCATTTTTCGGGCCGGACATTCAGGGCCTGGGCGAGCTTGCCGCCAAGGGCGACTGGGAAGAGGGCCATGCCGGCAGCGAGACGGTCGACATCATGGACCGCTATGCCGCGCGGCTTGTGGAAGGCTTCGACGGCAAGGCGTTCCGCATCGGCTGGGACGCGGGCAACGGCGCGGCCGGCCCGGTGGTCGAGAAGCTGGTGAAGCTCCTCCCCGGCGAGCATTATACGCTCTTCACCGATGTCGACGGCAATTTTCCCAATCATCATCCCGATCCCACCGAGGAAAAGAACCTCGTAGATCTCAGAACGCTCGTCGCGGAGAAACAGCTCGATTTCGGCGTGGCATTCGACGGGGATGGAGACCGGATCGGCGCGATCGACGGCGAAGGGCGCATCATCTGGGGCGACCAGCTTCTCGCCATCTTCGCCGAACCGGTGCTCAAGGATGAGCCCGGCGCCACGATCATCGCGGATGTGAAGGCCAGCAAGGCGCTGTTCGACCGCATCGCCCAGCTCGGCGGCAAGCCGCTGATGTGGAAGACGGGACATAGCCTCATCAAGTCCAAAATGAAGGAAACAGGCAGCCCGCTTGCGGGCGAAATGAGCGGCCACATCTTCTTCAAGCATCAATATTACGGGTTCGACGATGCCCTCTATGCCGCCGTGCGTCTGATTCGTGCCGCCAGCGACCTTGGCAAAAGCGTCACCGAATTGCGCGGCGAGATGCCCGCCATGGTCAACACCCCGGAACTGCGCTTCCAGGTGGATGAAAGCCGCAAGTTCGCGGTGATTGACGAGGTTCTGGCGCGGCTCGCGGCCGCCGGCGCGCAGGTGGACGCGACCGACGGCGCGCGTGTCACCACCGCCGATGGCTGGTGGCTGCTGCGCGCCTCCAACACCCAGGACGTGCTGGTCGCGCGGGCCGAAGCACGCGATTCGGCCGGGCTGGAACGCCTCCTTGCACAAATTGACGAGCAGTTGGCGCTCTCAGGCCTGAAGCGGGGCGCCCAGGCAGGCCACTGATTGCATGAAAAAGCCCGGGATTCCGCAGCGGAAAATCGTTAGAATGCAAATTTTGCACTCATTAAGGCACATTTCGCACTTGCGGAAAATTTGTATGTAACGCATACAGATCGGGCCTTTCAGGCATCCTCTCCTAAAACTTCCAGGGCTGCCCTTCGGGGTGGCCCTTTTTTTTGCTGTGCGCCGCTGTTTACAAGGCCAGAGCAAGGCCTCGCCATAGCAGCGCGCAGGTCGGGAGCAGCTTGGCGGCTAAGGTTGGTTGCTAAGGCACAGCCCGCCTCCTTCATCGGAACCCCGCTCCTCGCTCGCGCATTTCGCATGCGGAGGCGGTGATCGGCCGTCAGCCCAAGCGGAGGACGCCATGAATTCCCCCTGGTTACTCGCCGTGGTCGTGGGCCCCATCCTTCTAGGCCTCGTGCTTGCCTGGGCGATGTGGCGCAACCGGCGCGAAACCGGCCCCGGCGACGAGGAACGCAGTGACCGCGCCGCCAAGGCCCTGCGCGAGGAGCTGAACGCCGAGGACAAGGAACGGGACCGCGAGGCGCCCTGGACTTGAGCATCCGCGCGGGCGGGTCCACCTTAGGGCGATGGACGCCGCCCCGCCCCCCGAAATCACCACATGGATGGCGGCGCGCGGCTGGCGCCTGCGGGCTCACCAGCGCGCCATGCTGGAAGCGGCGGCGCGGGGCGAGCATGCGCTGCTCGTGGCCCCGACCGGTGCGGGCAAGACCCTCGCCGGCTTCCTCCCCAGTCTCGCCGACCTGATCCGTCGTCCGCGTGAGGGGCTGCACAGCCTCTATGTCTCGCCGCTGAAGGCGCTAGCGGTCGACGTGCAGCGCAACCTGCTCACACCCATTTCCGAGATGGACCTGCCCATCCGCGTCGAGACGCGCAGCGGCGACACTCCCTCGGATCGCAAGGCCCGCCAGCGCGCCCGTCCGCCGCAGATGCTGCTGACCACGCCCGAATCGCTCTCGCTGCTGCTCTCCTACCCCGATGCCGACCAGCTCTTCGCCGACCTGGAGACAGTGATCGTCGACGAGATTCATGCCTTCGCGCCGGACAAGCGCGGCGATCTGCTGGCGCTCTCCCTTGCCCGCCTCCAGGCCCTGCGCCCCAGTCTGCGCCGCGTCGGCCTCTCGGCGACAGTGGCAGATCCGGACCAGTATCGCGCTTGGCTGGCCCCGGGTGGCGAGGCGGAGCGCGTGACGCTGGTCGAGGGCGAGCCGGGTGCCCCGCCCGATCTCACCATCCTGACCCCCGAGGGGCGCATCCCCTGGTCCGGTCACAGCGGCAAATATGCCGCACGGCAGGTGATCGACCTGATCGCGGCCAATCGCCTGACGCTGGTCTTCTGCAACACGCGCGGCCTTGCCGAGCTGATCTTCCAGGAATTGTGGAGCGCGAACGACGAGAACCTGCCCATCGGCATCCATCACGGCAGCCTCAGCCGCGAGGCGCGGCGCAAGGTGGAAGCGGCCATGGCGGCGGGGCGGCTGCGCGGGCTCGTCGCCACCGCGAGCCTCGACCTCGGTATCGATTGGGGCGATGTCGACTGCGTCATCCAGATGGGCGCGCCCAAGGGTTCCTCACGCCTGCTCCAGCGCATCGGCCGCGCCAACCACAGACTGGACGAGCCGAGCAAGGCCATTCTCATCCCCGGCAACCGCTTCGAATATCTGGAGGCACAGGCGGCCTATGACGCGGTGATGGCGGGCGAGCGCGATGCCGAGCGCTTCCGCCCCGGCGCCGTGGACGTGCTCGCTCAGCACATCATGGCGCTGACCTGCGCTGGGCCTATCGATCCCGCCGCACTCCATGCCGAGGTGACGAGCGCCCGCCCTTATGCCGCGCTCACCCGCGCGCAGCTCGACGAGTTGCTCCAGTTCGTCTCGACGGGCGGCTATGCCCTGCGCGCTTATGATCGCTTCCAGCGCCTTGTCCACGAGCCGGATGGGCGCTGGCGCCTGGCGCACCCGCGCCTCGCCCAGCAGCACCGTATCAATGCCGGCATCATCGTCGATCAGCCGGCGCTCGACATCCGCTTCACCAACGGCCGCAAGCTGGGCACGGTGGAGGAGATGTTCGCCGCCACGCTGGCGCCGGGCGACCGCTTCTTCTTCTCCGGCATGTCACTCGAGCTGGTCCGCCAGACCGAGGCCGAGCTGATCGTGCGCGCATCCGCCAAGTCCGCGCGCATCCCGAGCTGGGGCGGCACCCGCATGGCGATGACCACGCACCTCGCCGACAAAGTTCGCCATTTCATTGCCGATCCCGGCCAGTGGCACCGCTTCCCCGAGGACGTGCACGAATGGCTGGACATGCAGCAGCGGCGCTCCGTCCTGCCCCGGCCCGACCAGCTCCTCATCGAGACCTTCCCCCACGAGAAGCTGCACTACATGCTGGTTTACAGCTTCGAAGGCTGGAACGCGCACCAGTCGCTCGGCATGCTGCTCACGCGCCGCATGGAGGAACGCGGCCTCAAACCCATCGGCTTCGTCTCCAATGATTATGCCCTGGCGGTCTATGGGCTGGAGCCGGTGCGCGATCCGCGCGCGCTCTTCTCGGCCGACATTCTCGATCATGAGTTTATCGCCTGGGTGGAGGAAAGTTCGCTGCTCAAGCGCGCCTTTCGTGACGTGGCGGTTATCTCCGGCCTCATCGAGCGCCAGCAGCCCGGCGCGCGCAAGACCGGCCGGCAAGTGAGCTTTTCGACGGACCTCATCTACGATGTGCTGCGCCGCTACGAGCCCGATCATCTGCTGCTGCGCGCCGCCTGGGCCGATGCGCGCGCGCGCATGACCGATGTCGGGCGCCTGGGCGAACTGATCGATCGCGCCGCCGGCACCATGATCCACAAGGCGCTCGACCGGCTGAGCCCGCTTGCCGTGCCCGTGCTCATCATGATCGGCCGCGAGCATGTCGCCGGGCGCGAGACCGACGAGGCACTGCTGATCGAGGGCGAGGAACTGGCCCGCATCGCCATGACGCCGGACTAGGGGCGCATATCCCTTGCGCAAAGAGGCAGGAGCCGCCGAGCCGGCCTCCCACTCCGCGCAGGAGCGATTGGCGCGAAGGCGGGGGCGTGGTAATTTAGACCGCGATTGGAGAGGAGGGACTCGTGCTGCCCATTGCGCGCCTGACCGGCCCATGCCGACTGCTGGCCGTGGCACTGGCCATTGGCGCTCCGACGGCGCCGGGCGTAGCCACACAGACGTGGGAAAGCGCGGCTCATTCCACGTCGTTGCAGACACCATCGACATCCGTCGCAGCGCCCCTATCCGCCTCCAGCGCGAGCCCCGGCGCGCTCCCGCCCCCCCCGCTCAGGCCGACCCCGCTCCCGACCCGGCCGCCGCTTTCGCCTTGTCCCGCCGAGCTCGCCATCGGCACTGGCCTCGCGCTACCCACGCTGGCCGAGCCCACCACGCCGGATTATCTGCGGCTGGGCGAGGACATGGCCGATCGCATGACCATGCCGGTGCGCATCCAGGGTGTGGGGCCCTATCCTTTTCTCATCGACACCGGCTCACACCGCTCCATCGTCGCCACGGAACTAGCCACCCGCCTGGCCTTGCAAGCACTGCCGCCGGTCGAGATCATCAGCATCGCGGGCCGGGAGACGGTCGCCGCCGTACATCTCGGCGAGCTGCGCTTCGGCAGTCAGGTGGTGAGCGATCTCCCCGCGCTCAGCATCGCGCACCAGGCCCTGGGCAGCGCCGGCCTCATTGGCCTGGACAGCCTCCAGGACAAGCGGCTGACGCTGGACTTCCGCAAGCGGGAGATGACCGTCGGCCCCAGCGCGCGTGCGCTGGAACGGCGGGACCGCAACGTCATCGTCGTTACTGCGCGCAGCAAGCTCGGCCAGCTCATCCTCGTCAATTCCAACATCGAGGGTCGGCGGGTTAACGTTATCCTCGACACCGGCGCCGAGCTGAGCGTCGGCAACATGGCGCTGTTCGAGAAGCTCAAGGAGAAGCGGCTGGTTGTGCCGCCGCGGCCGGTGGTGATCCACACCGTCACAGGGCAGCCGGTGGCAGCGCAGTTCAGCATTGTGCGCCGCCTGCGCATCGGCACCTTGTCCATCGACAATATGCCCATGGTGTTCCTGGATGCTGCCCCCTTCGTGGAGCTGGGCCTCGCCGGCAAGCCCTCCATGCTGCTCGGCATGAAGATGCTGCGCATGTTCGACCGGGTGGCGATCGATTTCGGCAACCGCCATGTCGATTTCGAACTGCCCCCGGGTGCGGATCGCGGCAATGACCGCGAGGCGCTGCTGGCCATGCGTTAGGAGAGCCGCCGTTCGGAAGCCGGACGGCGTCGGTTCGTGATTTGGGTAACCTCCTTCGCGTTGGAAGCACCGGACGCACGGAAAGGCGCCATCAGCGGGCTGCATGGGAATGACAGTCCATTCTGACATCTAGATAATGTCAGCGCTTCTGCGAAAACTTGGAGCCAGTGGACGAGTTCGCCCTCCTCGGCTCCCGCCCTACAGGGCGCTGTTGACGCAACCGACAAGTCGGCGCGCGAGATGACGGCGTCACAGGACCGCCGTCCAGTTCACCGGCGGAAGGTCACGCCCCGCCAGCCGTACCACCGCACTCATGGCCCTCCCCGCCCGTGGGCAGCGGCTGGCCGCATGTGCCGCAGAGCGCGCGCACCGCGCCCGGCCGCTCGCCATGGGTGATGGAAACGCGCTCGTCGAACAGGAAGCAGTCGCCGCGCCACAAGCTCTCCTGCTCCTTGATCTCGGCGAGATAGGCGAGGATGCCGCCCTTGAGGTGATAGACCTCCTCGAAGCCTCGCGCGCGGGCATAAGCGGTGGATTTCTCGCAGCGTATGCCACCGGTACAGAACATGGCGATGCGAGGCTGCCGCCCCTCCGCCTGCCAGCGCGCCGCCTGCGCGTCGAACCAGGCGGGGAAATCGCCGAAACTGGCCGTGCCGGGATCGACGGCACCGGCGAAACTGCCGATGGCGACTTCATAGGCATTGCGCGTGTCGATGAGGATGGTGTCGGGATCGGCGACGAGCGCGTTCCATTCGGCCGGGGCCACGTGCGTTCCGGCCCCCTCCGCCGCATCGACCGGGACGCCCAGTGTCACGATCTCGCGCTTCACCTTCACTTTCCAGCGCGCGAAGGGCGGCGCCGGGGCGTCATGCAGGCGCGGTGCCAGCGCCGCGAAGCCGGGCTCGGCGCGCAGGGCCGCAAAGAACCCATCGAGATCGCCCGGCGCGCCGGCGATGGTCCCGTTCAAGCCTTCCGGTGCTACGATGATCGAGCCGCGCAGCCCGCGCGCCACACCCATCGCCCGCAGCCGTCCGGCCAGCGCCTGTGGTGCCTCCACGGGCGCGAAACGATAGAAAGCGGCGACGCGTACCGGCGTCCGGGCAGGCTCCTGAAGCATGGAACGCCTCTACGCGCTGCCATCCCCCCGGCTCAAGTCTTCTCCTCCGCCCGCCGCTGCGCTCTTGCCCGGCAACCCGGTGCGCGGCATAGGCCGGTCATGACTTGTTCTCCTTTCCGCTTCGGCAGGCAGAGCTGGCGGGCATTGAGCGACGGCGCGCTTTATTGGGAGGAGCGCCGAGCACTGGTCGTGGCCGATCTGCATCTGGAGAAAGCAAGCGCCTATGCCGCGCGCGGGCAGATGCTGCCGCCTTACGATAGCCTCGCCACGCTGGCCGCGCTCGACGAAGCGCTCACGCGAACCGGTGCGCGCGAACTCTGGTGCCTGGGCGACAGCCTGCACGACGACGCAGCGGCCGAGCGTATGAGCGTGCCGGTGCTGGAGCGGCTGGCGGCGCTCACGGCACGCTGCCGTTGGGTATGGATCACCGGTAATCACGATCCCCATCCCTCGCCAAGCCTGGGCGGCGAATGCCATGACGAGGCGGAAGTCGACGGCGTTCTGCTGCGGCACGAAGCCCGGAGCGACGAGCTGCGGCCCGAACTTTCCGGCCATTTTCACCCAAAATGGCGCCTCTCCCTGCGCGGCCGATCCATCTCGCGGCGCTGCTTCGTGCTGGGGCCGCGCAAACTCATCCTGCCTTCGTTCGGTGCCTTCACAGGCGGGCTGGATGCCGGCGCGCCACCGATCCGCGCGCTGGTGGGCGGTGTGGCGGAGGCACTGGTGCCCCTTTCCGACCGGCTGCTGCGCTTTCCCATGCGCGCCTGAGCGATCGCGGGGCCAACTGCTTCCAGATTACCACACCTACCCGCCTAACTGTAGCAACAACGCAACAAGGCCCAATGAAGGGGCCCCATAAACGCAATTTCTCTGGGGCCTGACATGCCTATTGGTGTAACAATATCTTCATGCGCTTACTCGCAAAGCGCCTCAACGCAGACCTTTCAGGGGAGTATGTCCGTGCGTCGTCTTCTGCTGGTCACCTCCGTAAGCCTCGCAACGCTTCATGCTGCCCTCGCTGCGCCGCTTCGCGCCCAGGAGCTGCCTCAGAAGGCGCCGGCGGCTGCCGATGACTCCAGCGAGGATGCCACGGCGGGTGCCATCGTCGTTACCGCCACGCGGCGCGCCAGCCCGCTTTCCACCGTGCCCATCGCAGTCTCAGCCGTGACGGCGCAGGCGCTTCAGAACAGCGGCGCCAGCGATATCCGTCAACTTAACCAGCTCGCGCCTTCGCTGCTGGTCTCCTCCACCGGCACCGAGGCGAATGGTGCGGCGCGCATCCGCGGCATTGGCACAGTGGGCGACAATCCGGGCCTGGAAAGCTCGGTCGCCGTGTTCATCGACGGCGTCTATCGCTCGCGCACCGGCGCGGGCCTGACGGACCTGGGCGAGATCGAACGGGTGGAGGTGCTGCGCGGCCCCCAGGGTACGCTGTTCGGCCGCAACGCCTCGGCGGGCATGCTCAACATCGTGTCCAAGTCGCCCAGCTTCACACTGGGCGCCAGCGCCGCGCTGACCTACGGCAACTATGATTACTGGCACGCCTCCGCCCGCGTAACGGGGCCGCTCACGGAGACGATCGCCGCCAGCCTCGAGGGCGTCTATTCCCGGCGCGACGGCTTCCTGACCGTGGTCGATGCGGCTGGCGCCCGGGTGGGCGACACCAACGACCGCAACCGCTATTTCCTGCGCGGACAACTCCTCATCGAGCCGAGCAGCGATCTCTCCATCCGCCTCATCGCCGATTATACCAAGCGCGACGAGAGCTGCTGCGGCGCTGTCTTCATCGATACAGCCGAAGAAGTGGGTACAGGCCCGGGCGCCTTCACCGTCAACCCCACCAACCGCATCGTCAGTCTGCTCTCGGTGCTGGGCACGCACTTCCCCAACGGCGACACGCCCTACACGCAGGACCCCTATCAGCGCCGTGTCAGCATCACCCCGGGCCGCGATTATGTGAGCGACCTGCGTGACTGGGGCCTCTCGGGCGAAATCAATTACGACATGGGCGGGGCGAAGCTCACCAGCATCACCGCCTATCGCGATTACAAATCGGCCGATTATGGCGACTATGACTATGCCACGGCCGACCTGCTCTATCGCGATTCAAACACCTACCGCCAGTTCAAGACCTTCACGCAGGAGCTGCGCCTTCAGGGCTCGGCGCTGAACGACAGCATCGATTGGCTGGTCGGCGGCTATTATGCGCACGAGAAGCTGACGCTGCGCGATAATATCCGCTTCGGTGCCGATTACGGCCGCTTCGCCGCCTGCCGCCTGATGCAAGGCGCCGCTCCGACCAGCAACATCCCGGCCCAGCAACTTGCCCTCTGCGCCGTACCCTACACCAGCGACCCGACGCCCCATATCGGCTCGCTCATCGCCGGCACGCAGGCCACTCTGAACGCCGGCCTCTATGCCGCCATCTACCAGGCGGCCATCGATCAGGGCGCCTCCCCCGCTGCGGCCGACGCCCAGGCGAGCGTACAGGCCGGCGCCATTTCCACCGGCTTGGGCAATGGGCTGCGCGGGCTTGCGCAAATGCCCACCGGCGCGGGCGATACGGACAGCCGCTATCATCAGACCAGCCAGAACTGGGCGCTCTTCACGCACAACATCCTGCATCTCACCGATCGGCTCGATCTGACGCTGGGCCTGCGTTACACGCATGAGAGCAAGGATATCCGCCTCGATCTCAACAACAACAACGCCGTCTGCGCGCAGCTCCAGTCCGGCGGCGCCGCGGGCCTGCCCGGCATCGCCACCAACAGCCAGCTCGGGCCGGCAGCACAGCTTGCCGCGGGTATCCTGACGCTCGGCTGCCTCGGCAACAGTAGCACCGGGCTCAACGCGCTCACGCCCACCGATTCGCGCAGCAGCGGCGAATTCTCAGGCACCGCCAGCCTCTCCTACGAATTGGGTCGCGGCGCGATGGTCTATGCCAGCTACTCGCGCGGCTACAAGGCAGGTGGCTACAATCTCGACCGTTTCGAGCTGGGCACCACGGGCATTCGGCCCGGCATCTCGCCGATCACCTATTTCTCGCCGCGCACCAATGCCGATGCCGCCACGCTGTGGTTCGAGCCGGAGACGGTGAATGCCTATGAAATCGGCTTCAAGCTCAATCGCCGCGAATGGGGGATCAACACCGCCATCTTCCGGCAGGAGTTCACGAACTTCCAGCTCAATACCTTCAATGGCACCAGCTTCGTCGTGCAGAACATCAACGGCTGCAAGAGCGACAAGGCGCCCGACGGCACCTGCGCGAACACCAAGCCCGGCCTGGTGAGCGAAGGTGTGGAGATCGAGGCCTATGTCTCGCCCTCGCGGACCGTGCGCATCGCCACCGGCCTCACTTATGCCAAGACCGATTTCGCCGACCGACTGGTGGGCAACGGCTCCGGCTCCATTCCGCTCGACCCGGCGCTCTATCTGCTGGAAGGCGACACCAACAGCAACGCGCCGCGCTATGTCGTCACTGGCAGCGTGAGCTGGACGCCGCCGCTGGGCAGCAGTGGGCTCACTGGCCTCGTCTATGTGGATGCGCGGGCAACCAGCAGCTACAACACCGGCTCGGATCTCTATCCCGAAAAGAAGCAGCAGGGCTATACCGTCGCCAACGCGCGCCTGGGCGTGCGGGGCCCCGACGAACGCTGGGCTATCGAGCTATGGGGCCAGAACATCTTCAACGAGCGCTATATGCAGGTGGCCTTCAACAGCCCGCTGCAAAGCTCGGCGCCCAACAACCAGTCGGTGAACCAGCTCGGCCGCTCCGGCGCGACGATGAGCAACCAGCTCTTCTCCGCCTATCTCGCCGAACCGCGCACCTACGGCATCACGCTGCGGGGCAAATTCTAGGGGTGCAGGGCTGGTGAAAAGCTGGCCGAGGTGACTTTGGCCGGATAGGCGCGAGCGCGCAGGCGGAGCACGGGACGGCGGCCGTATCGGCGATCCGGGCGGAGGCCGATATTCTGGACGGCGGCTGCCGGCTGGGTGCGCGACCTGGCCGCCGAAGACCGGCAAGGCTCGCTCCACTGGCCCTCACCTACGCTTGCGGATTTACCCCCTTTGTGCTCCTGCGCCGGCAAGAGCCAAATGGGTGATCCAGATGTGCCGGAGGCAGCCCGATCGGCGGCGCGGCAGCAACGGCGCCTCTGGCGGTGCGCGACGACAATGCTGGAACCGGGATTGAACCCGTCGGGCGGGAAAGCGCCAGTCCGTCAGATATACCCCTTCGCGTGCTCCTGCGCAGGCAGGAGCCCAGGGCGGCTAGGCTGGTCGGCTGGATCCGGATTCGGCCCGCGTCCGTCACTGCGAGGGCCTCTTCGCGCCAGCGACGGAAGCCCGCGGGCACGTCTTCAGGGTTGGCGCGCCGCCATCAGATAGTCGGCGAGCAGGGCCATGTCCGCTTCGCTCATCAAACCGGCGAAGCTCGGCATGTCACCGCGTCCATCAGTCAGCGTGGCGATGATAAACGCGCGGCTCAGATGCGCATTGCCGTCGAAGGCCGGCGCATAGGCGCCGTTGGCATCAGCATCCGCAAGGCTGTGGCACTGGAAACACCCCATCTCCTGGAAGAGCGCGCGGCCCTTCTCGCGCAGCGCCGTCTGGTCGCCGGGCGCAGCGTCGGTCTGAGCCTGCGGTGTGGCGGCGATCAGCCCGAAGGCAGCACCGCAACTCCCAAGGAGGATGAAGGGACGAGGGAAACGAAGGGCCATGCTCTCTCTCGGACAGTCTTGCGGCTTTATGGCGCGATGCTGATGGCTCGCGGCTTAACGGCGCCACCAAACGCAAAAAGGCCCGGAGCATGCCCCAGGCCTCTTCGCTCGCTCACAAAGAGCGCTTATTCGGCGGCTTCGGCCTGACGCGGACGCCGTCCACGGCGCGGCTTGGGCGCGGCGGGCTCCTCCTCCTCGCTCCCGGCGACCTCGACAGGCGCGCTCGTCTCGCTGCGGCCAATGGCCGGCGGCAGAGCAGCGAGATTGAGGCCTTCATTCTCATCGCCATCGCCATCGTCATTGGCGTTGGCACTACGGGGACGGCGCTCGGCGCGCTCGTCCTTCCGGTCGCTGCGCTCGCGGCGTTCGCGCGGGCGGGCCGGCTCACCGCCTTCGTTGCGGCGGCGCGAGGGTCGCTCCTGATTGGCGGAGACCGCCTCCGCGCCGTTCTGGTCAGCGGTGGATTCGTCGCCTTCTTCCAGGCCGCTCTCTTCGCCTTCATCGCCGATCTCGAAGCTGTCGACCTCGGGCTCGTCATTGCGGCGGAAGCGCGCCTGCTGCTCTTCCTGGCGCGCGCGATTGTCAGCGAGCACGCGGAAATAATGATCGGCGAACTGGAGATAATATTCGGCGTTCACCCGGTCGCCCGCCATTTGCGCGTCGCGCGCCATGTTGCGGTATTTCTCCAGCAGTTGCGCCGCGTTGCCGCGTGCCCGACTGTCGATCCGGTTGCCTGAATCACCATTGCCGCGATTGCCGCCGCCTTGCTGGCGCGGATTGTTCCGGCCGCGACGGCGACCGGCCTGACGATTGTTGATCAACGGTTCGTCCCTATGCTTACGACAAAAACCCTTTTTGTCCCTGATGGCGCGGCCCTGAACCTCAAGCGCGCTGCAGCCGGCGGAAGGGCGGACTCCTGCCCTTGCGCCCCGCGCTTCGGCCAACGGCTCCATTCTCGAACGCCGCCAAAACTGTGGGAGCAGATCGCTCGCCCGGCGCCCCCCGCGCGCGGCCCGCAGCAATCTTGGCTCGCCAGATAGACCGTCCGGTCCTTCAAACCAAGCGAAAATCGCATGGGACGGTTAAAAAAGCGCGACCCGTGCCATATGGGGACGTCCCCGGCAAAAGGGAAGAGGGGCCGCTCACCTTTCGTCATCGGCCGGTTTCGAGGCGGTGCACGCCCGCGCATCGGCACCTTCGAGGCAAGAAAGTCTCTTCAGTCCGGCGTCACCGCAAGACAGCGGGCATTGCCCGCAAGGTCCCGCCGCACGGCCACCGCGAAGCCCTGCGCGCGAAACAAAGCGGCCGCGCTCTCCCCCTGATCGAAGCCGATCTCGAACAGCGCGACGCCGCCCGGCGCCAGCAGTCCGCCGGTCTGAAGCGCCAGGGCGCGATAGGCATCGAGCCCGTCGGCACCGCCGAACAGCGCCAGCGCGGGCTCATAATGCGCCACATCGGGGGGCAGCATGGCATCGTCGCGAATATAGGGCGGGTTGCACAGGATGAGATCGAACCGCCCGGCAAGGCCCGCGCCCCAGTCTCCCGCTGCGAACGCCGCACGCGCGGCAAGACCCGTGCGCGCCGCATTCTCCCGCGCCACGGCCAGCGCCGCCGGGGAACGGTCGATGCCAAGGCCAGTCGCAGCGCGCCACTGGTCCAGCGCGGCGAGCAGCAGCGCGCCCGATCCGGTGCCGAGATCGAGAATGCGGCGCGGCGCGGCGCGGCCCTCGAAGTGGTCGATCGCCGCCTCGATCAGCGTCTCGCTATCCGGCCGGGGCACCAGCACGTCGCGCGTCACCTTGAGAGTGAGGCTCCAGAAATCGCGCGTGCCAACAATCTGCGCGATCGGCTCGCGCGCGAGACGCCGCGCCAGCAGCGCATCCAACCCGTCGGGCAACGCCAACTCCGGCAGCCGCAGGATCATCGCGTTGCGCTGGAGGCCGAGCGCATGGGCGGCAAGCAACTCGGCATCAAGCCGGGGCGTGTCGCTCACCGCCGCCAATCGCGCCGCTGCCTGCCGCAGCCACTGCTCCAGTGGGCAAGGACCGCGCGAGGACGCGCCGCCCGAAGCCGGCGCCCCCTCCCCTTCGCCAGCCATGTCAGGCCACCATGTCGAGCTGGGCCAGCCGCGCCGCTTCGTCCTCGGCAATCAGCGCGGCGATCACCTCGTCCAGCCCGGGACCTTCGAGAATGTCGGGGAGGCGGTGCAGCGTCAGGTTGATGCGGTGATCGGTCACGCGCCCCTGCGGGAAATTATAGGTGCGGATGCGCTCCGAGCGGTCGCCCGAGCCAACCATCGCCTTGCGCGCGCCGGCCTGTGCGCTTTGCGCGCGTTCACGCTCCATTTCATAGAGCCGCGTGCGCAGCACCTTGAGCGCCTTGGCCTTGTTCTTGTGCTGGGATTTCTCGTCCTGCTGGGTGACGACAAGGCCGGTCGGCAAGTGCGTGATGCGCACGGCGCTGTCGGTCGTGTTCACATGCTGCCCGCCCGAGCCGGAAGCGCGATAGACGTCGATGCGCAGGTCCGTCGCCTCGTTGATCTGCACGTCCACATCCTCGGCTTCCGGCAGGACCGCCACGGTCGCCGCGCTGGTGTGGATGCGCCCGCCACTCTCCGTCACCGGAACGCGCTGCACGCGGTGCACGCCGCTCTCGAACTTGAGCCGGGCAAACACGCCGGTACCCGTGACCGAGGCGATCACTTCCTTGAAGCCGCCCTGCTCGGAGGCGCTGGCGGAGATGATCTCGACGCGCCAGCCCTGCGTCTCGGCATAGCGCTGATACATGCGCAAGAGGTCGCCGGCGAACAGGGCCGCCTCGTCGCCGCCTGTGCCGGCGCGGATTTCCAGCATGGCCGGGCGCTGATCGGCCGCATCGCGGGGCAGCAGGGCGACGGCGAGGCGATGCTCCGCCTCCGGCAGCCGCGCGCGCACGCTCTCCAGTTCTTCCTGCGCCATCGCCTTCATCTCGGGATCGGCAAGCATGGCCTCAAGCTCGGTCAGCTCGCGGCGCAGGGTCTCGACCTCCGCAGCCGCCTGCACCACTGGCTCCAGCTCGGCATAATCCTTGGAGAGCCGCACGAACTCGGCCGGTTCCAGGTCCGGCCGGGCCATCTGCGCCTGTACTTCCTCCTGCCGCCGCAGGATCGCCGCGATGCGATCAGGGGAGATCGCGGCCATCAGCAGGCTCCCTTGAAAGCATAGCGATCCAAAGTCCGCACCTCCTCAAGGGCGCGGCGCTCGCCATCCCGCCGTTCGCTGCGTGACGCCCACCGCCTGCCCCTCCCTTGGAAGGGAGGGGTTGAGGGCGCGCAGTCTCGGATGGCAGTCACCCCTGATAGTCCGCGAAGAATGCCGTGATCGCCGGCAGATCGTTCTGCGGGTCCAGCACTTTCAGCCGGCCGCCTGCCGCGTCGCCAAGGGAATAGATCGCGCGCGGACCGGCCTTGACCGCCTTGTCGAACCGCTTTCGCGGCGAACCGGAAGCCATGATATCGGCAGAAATGCCCGCGCGGCGCATTGCGGCTAGCATGCGCATCCCCGACGTCAGGGCGCGGTCATCCTCGACCACGACCATCACATCCAAAGTCCCGCTTGGGACGTATTCCAGGAGCATCCCCAGCCGCTCGATGCCTGCCGCCCAACCGACCGCCGGCGTGTGCGGACCACCAAGGGCCTCGATGAGCCCGTCATAGCGCCCGCCGCCCAGCACCGTGCCCTGCGCGCCCAGCCGGTCCGTGACGAACTCGAAGGCCGTGTGGCGATAATAATCGAGGCCGCGCACGAGGCGGGCATTGCGCGTCCAGGCGACGCCGGCGGCATCCAGCCCCTTCACCACTGCCTCGAAAAAGGACCCGGCCTCGCTCGACATATGCGCGTCGATCTCCGGCGCGGCGTCGGCGATAGGGCGATCGCGCGGATCCTTGCTGTCGAGGATGCGCAGCGGGTTCTTGAGCAGCCGCTCCTGGCTCTCCTCCGAGAGATCGCCGCGGTTGCTCTCGAAATGCGCCACCAGCGCCTGCCGCCAGGCCTCGCGCGTGGCGCTGTCGCCCAGTGTGTTGAGCGTGAGGGTCACGCCCTCGCTGACGCCCAACTCCTTCAGCAGATGATCCGCGAAGATCAGCAACTCCGCATCCGCCAGCGGCTCAGCCGCGCCGATGATCTCGGCATCGATTTGGTGGAACTGGCGATAGCGCCCCTTCTGCGGGCGCTCGTAACGGAAGAGCGGCCCATGCGTCGCCACCTTGAGCGGCGCATATTGCTGCCAGCCCTCGGTAATGTAGGCGCGCGCGATGCCGGCGGTGAACTCCGGCCGCAGCGTCACCGAATCCCCGCCGCGATCCTCGAACGTGTACATCTCCTTGGAAACGACATCCGTCGTCTCGCCCAGCGAGCGCGAGAAGACCGCCGTCGCCTCGAACACCGGGACTTCGATCCGCTTGAAGCCATAGAGCCTGCGCACGCGCTCGAAGGTCTCGACGACTTGGACGAAGCGGTCCGCGCTGTCGCCAAGCATGTCCTGCGTGCCGCGAATGGGCCGGGGAGTCTCTGGTTTCGCCATGGGGTGCGCCTCTAGCGGGATTCACCGCGCACGGGAATAGGGCGCGCCATCCGCACAGCCCGCATGCCCTCGCGCTGCTCGTGCTGCGCCGGCCAAGACCCTGACTTTTGGACGAAGAAAGGAAGAAGGCGGGCCCTTGGCAAGTTCAGCGCGAACGTGCTTTGTGGAGACAAGCGCTTCTCCTAGCCTGCCCCTTACTCCGCCGCCTCCAGGAAGCGGTCATCAATGCTCGCTTCTGCCTCCCAGCTCTTGATCTCGGGCAGGCATTTCTCGGCGAAGAGGCGGATATTCTTCATGGCCTCGGCCTGCGGCATGCCGCCGAAATAGACGTGCGGGAAGAAGCCCTGCGGCTTGTAGATTTCCTTCAGCTCCCACATTCGCTCGAGGATCATCTGCGGCGTGCCCGTCACGACGGATTTGGCGAAGTCCGTCACATAGGGCTCGATGGCCTCAGGCTGAAGCGTCATCTTCTCGTAGCTCTCATAGCCCTTGATGGTGGAGAAGAGGCCCGGCTTGTCCAGGCTGTAGTTCCTGATTGCGGCGCGCATGGTGTTGGCCATGTATTTGCGCCCCTGCGCCTCGGCATAATCCGCGCTCTCGTCGAGATAGTAATTGCCGCCGAGCATGGGCGGGGGCGGCAGAGTGCTGTCGTTGCGGACCTCCTGCCATGCCTCGTTATACATGTCCGGCGGCACCTCCTTGCCGCGCTGGGGCAGCATCAGCACCATGTTGCCGAAACCGAGGCGCGCGGCCGTGCGCATCGAACTGCCGGAGAGCGAACCGCAGAACTTGCGGCCCTCGAAGCTGCGCAGCGGGCGCGGGCGCAGCTCGCGGCGCGGCTGCTTGATGTGGGGATAATCGCCCTCGATAATGCCCGTTTCCAGCGCCGGGATGACCAGATCCAGGATTTCGCTGTAGCGCTCGCGCGCGGTGTTCTGGTCGATGCGCAGCCCCTCATATTCATAGGGCGAGAGGCCGTTGCCGAATCCCAGGATAGCGCGCCCGCGCGAGAAGATGTCGAGATTGATGATCTTCTCGGCGAGCCGCACGGGGTCGTGCCAGGGCACGATGATGACCTGCGTGCCCAGCTTGATGCGCTTGGTTCGTCCGGCAATGTAGCTGAGCAGCTGGAGCGGATCGTTGGACATGGAATAGTCCGTGAAGTGATGCTCGGTGATCCAGACCGAATCGAAGCCCAGCTCCTCGGCCAGAACCAGATTTTCCAACTCCTCCTGGATGAACTGCACGTCCGGATAATCATTGCCGCGCTGATGCGCCATTCCAGTGGCGAGACCTACATGCATGGCTCTCTCCCTCGCTGGCCGCGCGTCCTTCCGGCACGGCGTCTCTCCTGCACGCGAGTGTAGCGCCTTCGCGCACCCCGCGCGAGCCGCCAGCGCGGCCGGGCGTATCGCAGGGCGAAACGGAGGCGCCCTTGCCGGCCCCGCGCGCTTGCGGCATGAGGCGCACGGCCAAGCGAAGGATGCGCCATGATCGTCAGGGAAAGGCCCGGCCTGCACGCGCTGCTGTTCGCGGTGCGCGGCTCCATCGTCCCGCTCATCGCACCGGGCGTGGCGCTACTCATGGCCTTTGCCGCCCTGCTGGTCTGGATCGATCACCATTTCGGCCCGTTCCCGCCGATCGATCCGGTCGGCTTCACCGTCTTCGGTATCGCGCTCTCGCTCTTTCTCGGCTTCCGCAACAACGCCGCCTATGACCGCTGGTGGGAAGCACGCAAGCTGTGGGGCGGGCTACTCGCCGACATGCGCAGCCTGGCGCGCGAGGTAGAGCTATTCGTGACCGACGAAGCGCTGCGGCGGGCGCTGCTGTGCGATGCGCTCGCCTTCCTCCATCTCCACCGGGCCAATCTGCGCAAGCTGCGGGAGGACCCCGTCGCACACGACATGGCCGGCCCGCTCGCCGACGCACCGCATCCGCCCTGCGCCGCACTGGACCGCATGGCAGCAACGCTGGCACGCGCACGCGCCACTGACGCGATCGACGGCTTCGGCGCCCGGGCGCTTGGCCAACGCCTTGCCAACATGACACTCCAGCAGGCCGGATGCGAGCGCATTGCCGCCACGCCGCTGCCCTTCGTCTATTCGCTGCTCATCTATCGCACGACCTATCTCTACTGCCTGCTGCTGCCCTTTGCGCTGATCGGTCCGGCGGGCTGGATGACGCCGGTGTTCGTCGGCATCGTCGGCTATGTGTTCCTGGGTCTGGCCGAGGTAAGCGAGGAGCTGAGCCACCCCTTCGGCACCACACCCAACGCGCTGCCGCTCGACGCCATCTGCCGCGCCGCCGAGATCAGCCTCGCGCCTCATCTCGGCCGGCCCGCGCCTGAGCCGCTGGAGGCCCGGAACTACTATCTGAGCTGAAGGCGCCGCTCGAACCTGTGCGTGCCGCGCTGATCGCTGGCGCCACCGAACGCACTATCCCCGCCGAACCGCCGGGACGCGGGACGGCACCGCACCCCTTTTCCGCGTCCGGCAAGGCGCCCGTCTTCCCCGCCTGCTGGACGCGCGCGCATCGCCGCGTCATGCTGGGCGCCTGCCCCCTTGGAGTGCCGGAATGCCTCGCAGCCTGCTGATCGCCCTCGCCCTCTCATCCACGCTCGCCGCCAGTGCGGCGCCGGCCCAGAATGCCACGCGCTCGGAACCGCGGGCCCTGCCGGTGGTGAGTACGGTGCCGCCGGCGCGCGACATTCCCTGGACCGCGGGCACCATCCGGCTGGAGGTGGACGCCACCGATCTGGACCGCCGCATCATCGCGGTGAAGCAGACCATTCCCATCGCCAGCGCCGGCCCGCTGACGCTGCTCTTCCCCGAATGGCTGCCCGGCAAGCACGATGCGCGCGGCGAGGTCGACAAGCTCGCCGGCCTCACGTTCACGGCCGACGGCGCGCCGGTGCCGTGGCGGCGCGATCCACTGGATGTCAATGCCTTCCACCTCACCATAGCAGCCAACGCGCGCAGCCTTGTCGCGCGCTTCCAGTTTCTCGCGCCGACCGACCCGGACCAGGGCCGCGTCGTCCTCACCGAGAGCATGGCGAACATCCAGTGGAACAGCGTCTCGCTCTATCCGGCCGGCTATTATGTCCGCCGCATTCCCATCCAGGCGACGCTCACGCTGCCGGCCGGCTGGACGGCGGCGGGTGCGCTGAAGGGCGAGACACGCAGCGAGGCGGGCAACACTGTGATCGCCTATGAAGAGACGGACTATGAGACGCTGGTCGACTCACCGCTCTTCGCTGGGCGCTTCGCCCGCGCCGTAGACCTGGGCCATGACGTGACGCTCCATCTCTTCGCCGACGACCCTGCCGAACTGATCGCCAGCTCCCAGCAGATCGCCGCGCACCGCAAGCTGGTGGACGAGGCGCTGGCGCTGTTCGGCGGGCGTCCCTTCGACCGCTATGCCTTCCTCCTCGCCATCTCCACGCGCCTCGGCTCCATTGGCCTCGAGCATCAGCGCTCCAGCGAGAATCGGGTGGAGCCCGGCTATTTCGGCGATTGGGCGGCGGGGCCGGGCGCGCGCAATATCCTGCCCCACGAGTTCACCCATAGCTGGAACGGCAAATATCGGCGTCCCGAGCTGCTATGGACGCCCGACTATGCGACGCCGATGCAGGACGATCTACTGTGGGTGTATGAGGGGCAGACGCAATTCTGGGGCTATGTTCTGGGCGCCCGCGCGGGCATCTACAGCAAGCAGCAGACGCTCGACGCGCTCGCCTCCATCGCCGCCCGGCTGGACACAGCGCGCGGCCGCGAATGGCGCCCTCTGCACGATACCACCTATGATCCCATCATCGCCAAGCGCCGGCCCAAGGCCTGGTCGAGCTGGCAGCGCAACGAGGATTATTACAATGAGGGCCTGATGGTCTGGCTGGAGGCCGACGCCGTCCTGCGCCGCGAGACCAAGGGCGCCCGGGGCCTCGACGATTTCGCGCGCGCTTTCTTTGGCGCAGAGGACGGCGACCTGGGCCAGCGCACCTATGGCCGGCAGGATGTGGTCGACGCACTCAATGTGGTGGCGGCCTATGATTGGGACGGCTTCCTGCGCGAGCGGATCGACCAGCCGACACGCGAGGTCACAAAGGGCGGTTTCACGCTGGGCGGCTACCGGCTCGTCTATGGTGAGACGCCCGGCAGCACCGACAGGGACCGCGAGAGCAACGGCCGCTTCGTCGACCAGAGCGCGGGCGTGGGGCTGGTCGTCTCCCACACGGGTGACGTGCTCTCCAGCGTGTGGGAGAGCCCCGCCTTCAAGGCCGGCATCACGCTCGGCACCAGGATCATCGCCGTCAATGGCGAGGAGTTTTCGGCCAGTGCCTTCCGCCGGGGCCTGCGGGAAGCGGCGGACCAGCGCCGCGGACTTTCACTGATTATCAAGCAGCAGCAAAGATATCGTGTAATCACGCTCGATTATTCGGGCGGCATCCGCTATCCGCGCCTCGAAAAAGTGGGAGAGGGTGAATCGAGTCTTGACCGGCTGCTCGAAGGGCGGACGGGCCGGACTCATGTCGATCAACCCAATGCGACAGGCCAGTCATGAACATCGAGCTTATACCCGTCGGTGCCAATCCGCCCGAAAGCCTCAACGTCATCATTGAAGTCCCGACCGGCGGCGAGCCCGTCAAATATGAGTTCGACAAGACCTCCGGCGCGCTGTTCGTCGACCGCATCCTGCATACGCCGATGCGCTATCCGGCCAATTACGGCTTCGTGCCGCACACGCTTTCGCCCGATGGCGACCCGCTGGACGCGCTCGTCGTGGCGCGCTCGCCGTTCGTGCCGGGCTGCGTGGTGCGTGCCCGTCCGATCGCGGTACTGAACCTGGAAGACGAGCATGGCGGCGACGAGAAGCTGATCTGCGTGCCCGACGACGCGACCTTCCCTTATTATTCAAACGTCGCCGAGAAGGACGACCTGCCGGACATCGTGTTCGCGCAGATCGAGCATTTCTTCACGCACTATAAGGATCTGGAAGCCGAGAAGTGGGTGCGCGTCGGCACCTGGGGCGATTCCGCCGAGGCCCGCCGCGTCACGCTGGAAGCCATCGAGCGCTACCAGGAGAGCAAGAAGGGCCGCGACGCCGCCTGACAGCCGCCATCACCGAAAAGACAACAAGGCCGGGTCCGCAAGGGCTCGGCCTTTCGTTTGGGGTGGGCCTGCGAGACCGGAGCGGAGGCCTCGCCTCCCTCAATCGCCCTCCGTCCTGAGCTTCTCTGAGGGGGTCCCTTTTCTCCGATTACCTCTTCCCTTCTTGATCGCGCGAATCCAGTGCTCCTGCCTTCGCAGCAGCACTGGCTCTTTCTTGTTCGGAGGCTCTCGCCGCGCCGACAGGCTCAGCACGAACGGCGTCTGGTTCAGTGAACTCCGGCAGCGGCCGGCCCGTCGATAGGAGCGGAGCAAGCGTGGCCGCCCTAAGCCCAGCACTCCCCCTACCCCACGCTGCCCATGCGCAGCAGGCCCCGCGTGCCCGCTTCCTGCGTCCAGAGGATGATGGCGAAGGGCTTGCCGTTGCTGTCACGCCCCGTGATGCGGTTTCCGGCCACGTCCACGGGCACACCTTTCTTGCGGAAGGCGGCCAGGAAATAGTCCCGCACCTGCGCGGGCGGCGCGTCGGCGTCGAAGCGGACCCGCACCGCGCTTTCGCTGAGCCCGTCCGCGCCGGAAATATCCACGGCAGTGACGTGCGCGCCGGGGTAAAGCCGCACACCGTCGATCTCGATGTCCTCGGTCTCCACCTTGAGCGACGGCAGGGTGAAACGGCCCTTCACGGCCGGCAGGTCGATGGAAACGTTGGCCGCCTCCCCCGTGTCGTGCTCCACACGCATGGCGAAACCGCCGTCCTTGTCGCTTTCCGCCGTCTGCCGCCCGCCATCGCCGCAAGCGCCGAGTATGCCGAGGCCGAGGAGCACGAAAACAGGGCGGTTGTTCAGCATGACGCGGCATCCCGGTGCTCGACCCTCTGGCGGGGCATCGCCCATCTCTATCGTCAAAGCGCTGCTGCGCGCAACAGCGCCCGCCTGGGGATGCGACAGGCCGGGCCGGCGCATTTCGCTTCCGTTCCCCGGCCCGCTTTCCTATAGGCTGGAGCATGACGGAAGAGACCTCGCCCACCCCCTCCCCCACCCCTGCGACTCAATATGGCGCCGACAGCATCAAGGTGCTCAAGGGCCTGGATGCCGTGCGCAAGCGGCCCGGCATGTATATCGGTGACACGGACGACGGCTCGGGCCTGCATCACATGGTCTTCGAGGTGAGCGACAACGCCATCGACGAGGCGCTGGCCGGCCATTGCGACCTGGTGCTGATCGAGTTGAACGCCGATGGATCGGTGTCGGTCGAGGATAATGGCCGCGGCATTCCCACCGGCATCCACAAGGAGGAAGGCGTCTCCGCAGCCGAGGTCATCATGACCCAGCTCCACGCCGGCGGAAAGTTCGAGAACAGCAGCGACGACAATGCCTACAAGGTCTCCGGCGGCCTGCACGGCGTGGGCGTCAGCGTCGTCAACGCGCTCTCCGAGTGGTTGGAGCTGACCATCTGGCGCGAGGGCAAGGAGCACTGGATGCGCTTCCGCCACGGCGACGCCGAGGCGCCGCTCGCAATCCGCGGCGATGCCCCCATCGTCGATGGCAAGCCCAAGAAGGGCACGCGCGTCACGTTTCTCGCTTCCACCGAGACGTTCAAGAACGTTACCGAGTTCGATTTCGAGAAGCTCCAGCACCGCTATCGCGAGCTGGCCTTCCTCAACTCGGGCGTCCATATCCTGCTGCGCGACCGGCGCCACGAGCAGGTGGAGGAGCATGATCTCTTCTACGAAGGCGGCATTGCGGCTTTCGTCAAATATCTGGACCGCAACAAGCAGCCGCTCATTCCCGAGCCGATCGCCATTTCGGCGAACCGCGACGGCATCGGCATCGATGTCGCGCTGGAGTGGAACGACAGCTATTATGAAAACGTCCTCTGCTTCACCAACAACATCCCGCAGCGGGACGGCGGCACGCATCTGGCGGCCTTCCGTGCGGCGCTGACTCGCACACTCAACGGCTATGCGGAGAAATCCGGCATCCTCAAGAAGGAGAAGGTGAACCTCACCGGCGAGGATATGCGCGAGGGGCTGACCGCCATCGTCTCGGTGAAGCTGCCCGATCCCAAGTTCAGCAGCCAGACCAAGGACAAGCTGGTCTCCTCCGAGGTGCGCCAGCCGCTCGAAAGCCTGATGGCGGACAAGATGGCCGAGTGGCTGGAGGAGAACCCCGCCCACGCCAAGACCGTCTGCCAGAAGATCATCGATGCCGCTGCCGCCCGCGAGGCCGCCCGCAAGGCCCGCGAGATGACGCGCAAGGGCACGATGACGGTCGCCTCCCTGCCCGGCAAGCTCGCCGACTGCCAGGAGCGCGACCCCGCCAAGTCCGAACTGTTCCTGGTGGAGGGCGATTCGGCCGGCGGCTCGGCCAAGCAGGGCCGCGACCGGCATTTCCAGGCGATCCTGCCTCTGCGCGGCAAGATCCTCAACGTCGAGCGCGCCCGCTTCGACCGGATGCTCGGCTCGCGCGAAATCGGCACGCTCATCCAGGCGATGGGCACCGGCATCCGCGACGATTTCAACCTGGAGAAGCTGCGCTACCACAAGATCGTCATCATGACCGACGCCGACGTGGACGGCGCGCACATCCGCACGCTGCTGCTCACGTTCTTCTATCGGCAGATGCCGCAGATCATCGAGGCCGGGCACCTCTACATCGCCCAGCCGCCGCTCTACAAGGCGACGCGCGGGCGCAGCGAGGTCTATCTCAAGGACGAGGCCGCGCTCGACCAGTATCTGGTGGATGCCGGCATCGACGCCATGGTGCTGGAGACAGCCGGCGGCGCCCAGCGCTCCGGCTCCGATCTGCGCGACCTCATCGATCATGCCCGCCGCATGCGCACGCTGATGCGCCACGCGCCGCGCCGCTATGACGGCGCCATCGTGGAAGTGCTGGCGCTGGCCGGCGCGCTGGCCGCCGAGCTGTCGCCCGAGGCACGCACCGAGGCGTTTGATCGTGCCATCGCCATGCTCGACGCAGCCGATTCCGACGGCGACTGGACCGGCCGCATCACTGCGGAGGGCGGCTATCATCTCGAGCGGCTGATGCGCGGCGTCACCGATCATCACATCATCGAGGGCAGTTTCCTCTACTCGCAGGAAGCCCGCAAGCTGGACATGCTCGCCCGCGAGCAGGCGGAGAGCTACCGCACGCCCAATCGCCTCATCACCGCGCGCGGCGCGGCCGCATCTGCGGCGGCGGCACAGACGGAGGACAGCGCGGCCGAAGCGGAGGACGACCTGACCACCGCGGGCGAAGCGCTGCCCGCTGGCGAGACCGCCGGCACCGCCGCCGCCCTTTCGGCCAAGGGCGTCTCCGTCACACGCCCGTCCGAGTTGCTCGACGCCGTGCTCGCCGCCGGGCGCAAGGGCCTCAGCATTTCGCGCTACAAGGGTCTGGGCGAGATGAACCCCGAGCAGCTCTGGGAAACCACGCTCGATCCCAACAACCGCTCCATGCTGCGCGTCGAAATCGCCCAGGCGGACATCGCCGACGAGATCTTCACGCGCCTGATGGGCGACGTGGTGGAGCCGCGGCGGGAATTCATCCAGGACAATGCCCTGAACGTCGCCAATCTCGACGTTTAAGAGGTCGCTCGGGCTGGGCGCGTCGCAAGGCGCGCTCCCTGGAAAAAGGACATGTCGCTCCACCCAACCGAGCTTGGCCATTCTTGGCGCAAGCCGTTGATGGCCCGCGTTTCATTTCCTGTTTTCCCGCAATTTTTCAGAGCATGGGATGTATCCATCCTGCCGGGAAATGGGCTAGGCTATCTGCTCAGGCCGCAATCAATTGATCGGATGAGGACAGAGGATGCTGGACAGAAAGAAGATGCTCTTGGCGGCGCTCGCGACGGCGCTTGCCTTTTCGCCGACTGCACGTGCCGTGGCGCAAGGCCCCGTGCCGACGCAGCAGGAGCTGGCCGACAGGGCGGCAATCGAGGACCTTGTAACACGCTACTACAATCATTTCGGCGGCGGGATTCAGAGCCGGATCGCGGAATTCTATGCCGACGATGCCGAAATGATTCTCGGCCAGAGCAGCTACAAGGGGATCGAGGCGATCAAGGGGGCCTATGCGGCCGTGCCTGCGGATGCGCCCCAGCGCAAATCCTTCGCGCTCAACATCCTCATCAACAACTTGCAGATTAAGGTCAGCGGCGACACCGCCACGGCCCGGATGGTGTTCACGGAAGTGATCACCGAGAAGCAGGGGGATGCGCCCAAGCTCCTGATCCAGGGCCGCGAGTTCGATCACTTCGTGAAGCGCAACGGTCGCTGGCTGATATCCAAGCGCCAGGTCATGGCCGCCAATGGGGTTCCGGAAGGCTGGCAGGACTGAGTTTGCAACCGGATGGGTCGCGAACGGGCGAACCATCGGCGATGACAGCGGGCGGCGCAGGGCATGCGCCGCCCGTTTGCATTTCGGCGGCTCGTCACCGGGGGCTGTCTGCCTGTTCCGTTCAGGCGGCACAGCGGGCCTCTCCTCAGCCAGCCATGACCGAGTGGGATGACATGTCTGCGTTTCAGGCGAGCGTGGGCCGCGACAGGATGCGCCTGACGCGGAGGACACCTCTAGCCGGCAAGAGCCCTCGCCTGCACCCGTGCGGGCTGGACGTGGATGTCGACGATGAAGGCAGCGGCCGAAACGAGGATGGCGCCAATCGCCATCGCAATGAAAAACGGGACGAGGCTGCCGTTGCCCAGATCGATCAAAAACCCGCCGCCGAAGCTCGCCACAATAGCGCCGAGCCGGCCGGTCATCATGCCAAAGCCAATGCCCGCTGACCGGCAGGATTGCGAATAGCCAAGCGTCATCATGACGTAGATCGTTGCGATGCCCACACTGACGATGCCTGAAATAGAGGCGATCAGCGCCTGGATCGCGAGACGCACGGCCGGGGAAGGCGAGACCCGGAACACTTCCACCATGGCTCCAGCCGCCACGACCAGCACGAGCAGGACGATCGACACGCCCAGCATGACAGCCTTGGAACCAAAGTGCCGCGCGAGGAAGCCGGCGGCGAGAGCCCCGGCAATCGAAGTGATGCCGACCGCGAAACTCGTTGTCAGCGCCTGCTCCAGCGTCAGCCCGGCTGCGGTGAGGAACGTCGTTCCCCAGGAAATGACCCCATAAGCCACCAGCGTGCTGGCGGCGAACCCAATGCTGACGCCGCTGTTCAGTCGCCTGTTCGTCGCGTGAAACACGCCGATGTCCGTCGAAGGCGCGGCCTCTGGGCTCGCCTCCTGCGCCTTGGGAGCATCGAAGATCAGTTCCTCGTCCGTCACCTTCCGGGCAAATTTTCGCGCGCGGGCCTGCTGGCCCTTCGCGGCCAGAAAGGGCGGGCTGTCTTTCAGGATGCCCAGGACGAGCCCGATCAGCAGCAGCGTGGACGCGCCGAACACCACGAACGTCCCCCGCCAGCCATAAGCCGCCAGCAGGTCGGGCGCGAGCGCAGCGGCGACGGCCCCCCCCGCGGGCGTCCCCACCGACAATGTCGTGATCGCATAAGAGCGCCAGCGCTCCGGCAGCCATTCGCTGGCCAGGGCAAGGGAGTTGGGAAAGGCGGCTCCGAAACCCAGCCCGCCGACAAGCCGATAGGCGGTCATTTCCACCAGCGTATCGGCAGTGCTGGCGGCAAGTGTGGCCAGCCCGAACACCAGCGCGGCGCCCGCCAGCGCATTACGGCGCCCGATGCGGTCGCCCACCGTCCCACCAATCCACGCGCCCAGGCCCATGCCGACGAGCGCGGCGCTCATCGCCCAGCCGAAACTGCCGCGATCCACGCCCCAGTCGGCAATGATGACCGGGGCCACGAGGCCAAGCAGCTGAAGGTCGATGCCGTCGCCGATCAGGACGAGCATGCAAACCAAAAAGGTTGCCCATTGAAATGGCCGCAGGCGCCCGGCGGAAAGCGCCTTCTCATAGTGTATGGCCATCCCGTTCCTCCCCTCGCCGCCTATCGCCGGCACTTCGCCGCCTTCATCAAGGCCGCTTTTGACTGTCGTTTCCACCCGTATCGATCGGTTGGGGCGAAGTATTCTTATGCGTCCGGCGTCTGGCTTCGCTTGTGACCCGAGCTCTTTTCCCGCCTTTCGACCACGCTGCTCGTTTGTCAGAACATACCGTTCTGGTTCTTCGCTTCTGCCGGATCCGGAATATCCTGGATCACGTCCCAATGCTCGACCACCTTGCCGTCCTCGAGCCTGAACACGTCGATGATCGCCCGCCCGCGCGTGCCGGGTTCCCGCACGGAATGGACGTGCAGGATCACGAAATCGCCGTCCGCATAGGCATGTTTGATCTCGTTATGCTGCTGAGGAAACTGGGCGCGGAGAAAGTCTATGAAGCCGCGCAACCCTTCCGCGCCATCCGTGGCCGTGGGATTGTGCTGGATATATTTGTCGCCCAGATATTGAGCGGCCGCCTCATAGTTCTTTTCGTTGATCGCCTGGTTGTAAAACGCGATCACGGTTTGCTTATTCGCGTCCTCACGCTGCACATGCGCGGCGATATCTTCGCCGGCGGTTGTGGAAGGCGCCGTGCAGGCGCTCGTCGTCATAAGAAGGAGAGCGAACGGCGCTATGATCTTCCTGCTCAGAACCATCGTCGAAATCACTCCCCTTTTCTAGCGCGTCTGCTTGGACAATGCAGATCAGACCGAGACATGAATAGCAACCCTCTTGCGGGCTCTCTTTCCGGCCGCGTGCGCAGCCGGCGCGGCGGTCACATCAAAGGGCGGCCCCTTCCTTGCGCACCTCAACGGTCGCCTGCGCCGTGAGATTGCCGACCTGTTCGACCACCGCCCCTTTGCCATTGGCATCTTCGACCACGAGCTTGACCCACAGCGTGTCGCCATTCTTGTAATAGGCCGTTTTCTGCGCCTCGCGCAGGGCGGCGAGGCTCGCTTCGGGCACGCCGCCGGCGGCGGTGGCGAAGCCGGGCAGTTCGAAGATCACGAAGGAGCCCTGATCCATTTCCCGCAGGGACAGGGAGAGAGTATCGCGGGCCGTCTCGACCCTCAGCTCGGCGCCGCTGCCGATGGTGGTTTCGCCGGTATATTCATACCGTCTGCCATTGCGCTGAAGGATAATCGGGTTGGTGATAGGGCCAGTCTGGAAGCCGCTGAACTCGCCAGCGATGCTGAAGCGGCCAATGTCTCCCTTGCAGATGGCGGCATTCCAGCTCGCCTTCATTTCACACGTGCCTTCATCGGACGCGATGCCGTTGTCGATGACGATATAGGCGCCCGGAGTGCCGCCGATCGACCCATCCAGATCACGGAAGGCCGCGCTCCGATAGGCGGCGCTCCGTCCGTAATCGGAGGCCCAGCGGCGCTGGATCGGCGGGAAGCTGACCGGCTGGGCGTTGACGAACGTCAGCCCCTTGACCGAATTGTCCGTACTCATGCCAAAGCTGGTGAACAGCAGGTAGGAGAGCGCACCCGCGTCACGCTGCGCGTTGGGCACGTAGTTCACGAACCTGGTATTTTCCACTTCATGGTGGAAATCATAATATTCGTAACCCCGGATCGGGAAGTCCGCCGCTGCCGCCGGCAGGCTACGACCATAGGCGATTTCCTCGGGTGTGCTGGGATTGCCGATATTGTCGCTCTCCCCCACGAACAGTGAATCGACCACCCGTGAGGTGAAGGGCGCAATGCCCGGAATGCCGGAGGCGTGAGTGAAGCCGATGGCGTTATCGGCCAGCTTCAGATTGGAATAGAGGTGATACTCGCCACGGCCCCAGATAGCGCCGTTGCGGTTCTTGTAGCCGGTAAAATTGTCGAAGACCGCCAGCACCAGTCCGCTCTTGGTATCGGTCGGATCGACGTAGCTGGTGAGGTTGGGGCCGGCGATGCCGAATTTGCCGTCCGGCCCGGGGCCGCGATCCAGCATCATGCCGTCAAAATTGGAATGGGCGACATTGCCGCTGAACTCCCGCAGCCTCGTCCGCCCGGGCCACGTCTTCTTGCTGATCTCGGTGCCCTCAAACGCTCCGGTCGGATGCTGCGGTATGGCGAACCAGAAGCCGATCTGGTCGGAGCCCGCAGCCACATTGCCCCGGTAGATATTGTCGGGATTCGTGATCCAGAAGGTGGAGACGGTGTTGTCCGACGGGATCAGCATCTGGTCGGACTCCTGCCCCTTGGTGGACTGATGCGCCAGAGTCAGATTGGTCGGTTCACAGGGCTGTATCGGGTGGCACTTGGTTTGGATGCCGAGGTTGCGGATGAACTGGTTGCCCGTCTCGATCCCGTCTTCCAGGAAGAAGCAGTGCCCCACGCTGTTGTAGGTCACGTTGTTTTCCACCCGCACATTGTTGGTGCCGTGAACGGTGACGCAGCGGCTGTAGGTATCGTGGATCGACGAGTTCTGGATATACTGCCCTTGCCCATCGCCCAGCAGGTGCCAGTGGATAGGGTAGCGGGCCAGTTGCAGATGCTGCCCCATGCGGAACAGCTCGACACCGGAGACGCGCAGCTTCGATCCGGCCATCGCCATGATGTGCCCGCCAAAATAGGAACGCTCGGCATCGTCCGAGGCCTGGATGCGAATGTTGCGGGTGAGCAGGCCCACTTCGCCGCGCTCGTCGACGCCGAAGGTGATTTCACCGAAATGCATATAGTCCAGCGGCTTATCCAGCGTGATCGCATTGCCGCTGATGGCAGTGATGCGGCGCTTCTCCGCCTGTCGGGGATTGAAGTCCGTCGAGGCGAGGACGATTTCGTCGCCCTTGCGCCAGCCGCTCGCATCCAGCACCTCGATCCGGTTGCTGCCGGCCTTCGCCGTCTTGGCAAGCTTGGTCCACGCATTCTGGCGGTCGCCATGCAGGCTGAGCGTCCCGCGCATCAGCACGATGCCGCGATCGCCCATGGTGTTGACGTCTTCACCGGGGACGGTGTCGGTCAAGGTGATCGTCGCCTGCCGACGATAAGGCTGGGCCTCGCTGCCGATGTTCAGCTCGCCCCCGGGCACGTAAATCCAGTCGGTCGTCAGATCGAGATCGCGGTCGTCCGCAAAGCTGAGCTTGCCGTTGATGGTCAGGCTGCGCAGCGGCGGCGGGCTGACATCGAGGACGATATTCTGCTCGCGGCTGATCGTCACCGCATCGCCCTTGCCGGGCACCTTTCCATTGGGCCACGACGCGGGATCGGACCAGCGCGACGGCTTGACCGCCGACGATGGCGCGGACGCGGGCATCTCCATGTGGGCGTGCGCGTCCTGCGCGCCGGCCTCGGCACCCACGGCGAGCAAAAGCGCCGCGGGCAGGAGCGTGAACATAAAATGCTGGCGAGCATGCATGCGCATGACGTTGATCCCCTCCGCCGGGACTGCGTGCCCCGTTTTTATAATTGCTCATGACACTGCAACGGATGGGCCGATTCGCCAAGCGCAGATCAGCCATGTGGCGGAAGGGAGTGTCTTGATTGTAACGGCTTGCGCCTTCTCCCACTCAGCCCGCCAGACAGAGCGTTTGGACCGGAAAGCACAGGCCGCCCTTCAACGCCGATAAGGCGTGCAGCCCAGCGCGGTTCCGTAGAGCGGCGTTCCGTTCCAGTCCCGCGACGCATGAGCCGCCTCGGCGTTCCTCCGCGCCTTGCGCAATGGACCCGCTGGCTGCCTGGCCGCCGGATTGCCGCTCACCAATTCGTAAAGCCGCCATCCGGCGTCAGCGTCTTGCGCGCATGCACGACCGACCCGGCCCCGCGCCTATGGCAGCCGAGGATCCGCGCGTTCGTCCATCGAGACCCGATCCCGCTCACCCGAAAGCCTTGCGCAGGGCGCCCAGCTTGGCCGCTGTGAACTGTTTCGCGATCGCCGCATCCGGCGCGACGCGGTCGAAGCCGTGAAAAGCGCCGGGCAGAACGAGCAATTCAGTGAGAACGCCTGCCTCGGTGAGACGGCGCGCATACTCGATGTCCTCACTCACGAACAGGTCGATGCCGCCCACGGCGATATAGGCAGGAGCCAGGCCGGCGAGATCGGTGCGCCGGGCCGGCACGGCTGCTGCCGGCACATTGGCACCGCCCGGCTCCATGCCGAGAAAGCTCTTCCAGCCAAAGCGATTGGCCGCCGCCGACCAGCCCACGGCGCCGATATAGGGCGGCGGCGTGATGCTGCTGCCCGTGCGGTCATCGAGCATGGGGTAAATGAGGATCTGCCCGGCCAGCGGCACCTCCTTGCGATCCCGGGCCGTCAGAGCGAGCAGCGCAGCATGGGTGCCGCCCGCGCTTTCCCCCATGGCGACGATATGGCTGCGATCGAGGCCGAGCCGGCCCGCCTGCGCATACATCCAGCGCAGCGCGGCATAATTGTCCTCGATCGATCCCCGATAGGTCGTCTCGGGCGCGAGGCGATAGTCCACCGTGACGATGATGCAATCCAGGTCCTTCGCGAGCGCCTGCTCATAGGCCACTTCGCTCCGCGCACTGCCCAGAATGTGGCCGCCGCCATGAGTATGGAGAATGCCTGGCCGCTTGCCGCCCGCTTTTGCGTTTATCACGAAAATGGTGACATCGGGCTGCCCCTGCCCCACCGGAACCTTGAGTTCCTCCACCGGAACGTCGGGCAGGCGCGGGGCGTCGGGCGGTCCGCCACCGCTCGCGCGCATCCTCTTGAGCCCTTCGTCATTCCACTGGTTCCCCTCGCCATCCATCTGGAGGACCATCCGGGCGGCCGGGCGAAGTTCCGGGTCCACATGGCGCAACACGTCTTCGGACGTGGCCGCGACCGACAGGCCGCTGCGGGCCGCCACTGCGGCGACAAGCGCCGCCCCGCCAAATCGCGCCAGATCGCGCCGGGTCAAGTCAGTCATCCGTTCCCTCTCCGATATGGGGCTGGCCTGCGCTCAGCCTGCGTTCGTTGCGTGCCGATCCAGGAAAGCGGCGAAAAGCGAAAGCCATTGATGCACGGGTAGCTCCGGTGGCCCAAGCCCGAAGCCATGGCCGCCTTGCTCGAAGAAATGCGCGGCCACTGGCCGCTGCGCGACGCGTAGGGCCGTCATCATTTCGAGGCTGTTCGCCGGCGGTACAGTGGCGTCGTCGAGCGCGTGCATGAGAAACACCGGCGGCGTCTCGGGACCGACATGCGCGGCGGGTGATCTGCGCGCGACCAATACCGCGCCCGGGCTCTCCCCCAGGAGCCGCGCTCTCGACTCCGCGTGGGTATCAGGCAGGGTCATGCTGATGACGGGGTAGATGAGGCCCACGGCGCGGGGCCGCGCATCAAGGCGATCCACCGCATCGCAGGGCGGATAGACCGGCTGCGCGAAATCCGTCGCCAGCGTCGCCGCAAGATGGCCGCCGGCCGAAAAGCCGATGGCCGAAAGCTGCGCCGGGTCGATGCCATAATCTCCGGCCATGGACCGGATGAGGCGCATGGCGCGCTGTGCGTCCTGAAGCGGGACGTCGGCGCGATTGGCCCAGCCCTCGCCCGGCAGGCGATAGACGAGAACGAAGACCGTATAGCCCTGCGCTACCATGGCCCGGCCGACATCGACGCCTTCATTGTCGATCGAGACAAAGATGTAGGCGCCGCCGGGGATCACCAGCAGAGCGCGCCCGTTCGGCCGGGCCGGCCGGAACACCCGCAAATAGGGCGCCTCCACATTGTGCATGAACACCGGCGGGGCATCGCTCATCGGCAGGGGAATAGGCCGGAATCCACCACCGGGCGTGCCATCCGGCCACAGCGGGATCGTGGGGGCTTCAGTCCAGGCACCTGGAATTGGACGGGGCGGCAACTGAGGCTGGGCCCGGCTCGATACCGTGGCCATGGTCGCCAGTCCGCCCGCCGCTGCCAGAAGCGCTCGGCGCCCGATCGCCCATCGCCGCTCGTGCGCGCGATCGTCGTCTGGCCTGTTGCCCTCCGGCACATCTCCGTCAGTCATGGCAAGTTCCTGCGTTCGATCGACCAGGCAGAATCCCTGCAAAGGCCGCAGTCCGCTCCCATGAACATTTTGGCTGCGGCGGGATCGCCCCGAAGCTGCCAGTTCAGCCAGGCCACTGCAACCGTGCCGGCGCGGCCGCCATTGTCCTCCAGAAAAGTACCGCCATGACCGGTATCCTGGTTCAACAGGAACGCGGGGACCTTGCTGATCCGCTGGAAATCGTCGCGGCCATTGTCATAGGCGATGTCCGTCTTACCGCCCTGAATGTAGATGATCGGCGTCCTGAGCGTCTCGAGAAGCGCCTTGCTCGTGGAGATGAAGGCCATGGGCGGCGATCCGTCCGGCAGGAGGCCGCTATTGTGGATCACGACGGCCTTGACGCGCGGATCACTGGCGAGTTTCAGCGCCTGAATGCCGCCGCAGCTAAAGCCCGAAACGGCCACCTTCGCCGGATCGATCTTGCCGAAATAAGGGCTTTTCGGGTCTGCATTCTGGGCAAGGGCCCAATCGATGCCCTGCCGGACCTGCTCGACGCTCGTGTAATCCTCCGGCGTTGGCTCATGCGGCACGGCGGGCGGCTGCGGCTTCGCACCGGGTCCGGTCAGGATCGAACCGGCCGCGATGGCGAGATAGCCGTGGGACGCGATCTCCGCCAAATGGAAGCGCGCGCTCGCGCCATCTTTCGAGCAGGCGCCATTGCCCCAGGCGACGACGCCGAGTTGCCCCTTCCCCACCCGGCTCAGATCGGCCGGGCGATAGATGGTGTGGTCGGGAAGGCTGGGGTCTTCCTCTTTGAGCGCGGGGAACGCCCCGGTCCCCGGCGTATCGGGCTTAGCATGGTAGGCCGCCATCGCCGCCGCCTCTCTCGCCCGCGCCGCGTCATCCTGCGGCGGCAGTTGCGCCACCGCACCCGATGCCAACGCCAGGAGAGCGATTCCCCAATATTTCGGCATGAACTCCTCCCCACGCCTGTTCGACACTTACCGCCGCAACCTTCCCTCTCTTGCAATCGATTTCTAGCGCCTCATCAGATCATGACAAGGCGTTTTCACGTCTGGGCGCCCCCGCCCTGGGTCGTTCAATGCCGGCGCCACCGCAAGCCCCAGCCCTCGCCACTCTCGATGCAAGCACGCGCGCACCAGCTTCGCGGCCCCTGCATTCCCATCGGAACCGAAACGCTCAGGGCTTGCAACTGAAGCTCGAGGCGACCTTGCTGTCACCGCCTTCATAAGCGGCATGGGAAGGAAATGGGCAGAGTGGGCGGGTTTCCTTCGCCGGGGCCTTTCGCGCGGCGGTAATCGCCTCGGGCGCCCTGCCCTCCTCCACCCAGTCGATCAGCGGCGAGAGCATATCGAACTGGTCGAAGCTGTTTCCGCCCTGACAGTGCAGCATGCCCGGCACCATGTAGAAGCGGCTCGCATCGGTGAAGGCCTTGCCGTTCTCCTTTGCGGCGCGCTGATAATAATCCCAGGTCGCGAGCGGCGAGAACCAGAAGTCCGAGACGCCATGGAAGAAGATCAGCTTGCCGCCGCGATCGAGATAGGTGTTGAGGTTCGTCCAGTAATTCGTGTCGGTGAGCCGCTGCGCCGCATCCTGGCGGATCGCGTGGATCCGCGCATCGAGATCGATGCTGGTGGCCGTGCTGGCCGGCCCCAGCGGACCCGGCGCGCCGGTGGGAAGATAGCCGCCCTGCATCTCGACGATGCCGGTGTCATAGGGAACGGCTGTATAGATGGGATAGCCGGCCTTGTCCCGGGGGCCGGCAAAAGCGGTGTCGAGCGCGCCGGCAAGCGCAGCGCTGATGCAGCCCTCGCTCTCGCCCGGCTTGCAGACGAGCTTCTTCGGGTCGAATCGGCACTGCGCCACATTCTCGATCATCCCGTCCTTGAGACCGTCGAGCCCGTCGCATTGCCCCAATATGCCGTCCAGCAGGGTCTTGCGCACCGCCGGGGTAAGCAGCGCCGCGACGGAAGGCTGCCCGTCCGCCCCTTTCGGCGCGATCTGGTTCAGCAGCACCTGGGTATATTCGATGGCCAGATTGGAATCGCCCGTGCGCATCGCCGGCGCGCCGATGATGACGCCATCGAACAGTTCGGGATAACGCTGCGTCGCCAGCATGGCCTCCCGCCCGCCGGTCGAACAGCCGGTCATGTAGCTGTGCGCGATCTGCTTTCCATAATAGCGCTGCGTGATCGTCTTGCCGAGCAGCGCCACCGTCCGCACGGACGCCTCGGCAAAGTCGAGCGCCGCGCGCTGATCGCTCATGAAGCTGGAATCGAATACTGCGCCCTTGTGCCCGCTGTCGCTGGAAATGACCGCAAAGCCGCGTGCTAGTGCGGGCCGGCTTTCCGCCGCGACCGGCCCCGTGGGCGGAAGGACCGAGCCGTTCAGGCCGCCGCCGCCCTGAAGCAGGAACCGGCCGCTCCACTGATCGGGCAGAGCAATCGCGAAATGGATGCCATAATCCTTGCCACCCGCGCCCTTGCGGGCGTTGACGACGCCCTCGACCTTGCAGTGCGCTGGCAGGGCCGAGACTGGCCAACCATTGGGATCGACAAAGGTTTTCGTCGTGGCGGCGACATGGCTTGCCGACGTAATCCGCACATCGTCGCCCAGTTGTTCCCGCGCGAAAGCGGCGCAGCGCTGCGCTTGACCCCCGTCCTGCGCGGCCGCCGGCGCGGCCACCGAAAGAGCGGCGAGACTGGCCGCCGAGAAAGCCGCCGTTCGTGCCAAGATCCGCAAGCGCATATTCCCCCTCCCTGTTCCGCCGCTTTGCGAGCTCAGGCCCGCCCGGCTTTGTTCCTCATCGATTATTCAGGCGATATAGGACCAACCGGGCGCCATCCAGAAGACGCAATTGATCTTCGCCCACAGTGCCTGCGCGCCATCACAATCGATTGCGAAACATTTAATTGGCAGGCATGACGGTGTCAAAGCATTCGGCAAGGCCGACCCGGGAGAGCATATGAAGCAGTCCACCACAGGACGGAGCGTCGGCGCGCCGGCCCTTCTCAAGGCCCTCATTTTCCTGATGTTCGCCATGTTCGCGATGACGACGGATTCGGTCGGCACCGTCATTCCCGAGATCATCCGGGAGTTCGAGCTGGGCCTGACCGCTGCCGGCTCCTTCCAATATGCCACCATGTCCGGCATCGGAATCTCGGCCATCGCATTGGGCTTTCTTGCCGATAGCATCGGCCGGAAGCGCTCGATCCTTTTCGGCCTGCTGCTGTTCGGCCTCAGTTCGGCCCTCTTCGCGGCCGGCCATGATTTCCTGTTCTTCGTCTGCCTGCTGTTCGTGTCCGGCCTGGGCATCGGCATTTTCAAGGCCGGCGCGCTGGCGCTGATCGGCGACATCTCGCGGTCGACGCGTGAGCATGCGACGACCATGAACCTGGTCGAAGGGTTCTTCGGCGTCGGCGCGATCCTGGGCCCTGCACTGGTGGCCTGGTTCCTCCAGGTCGGGATGGGGTGGAAGTGGGTCTATCTCATCGCCGCCGGTCTTTGCGGCCTGCTTCTGGTCACGACTCTCACCGCAAGATTCCCCGCGCCCGCGCGCGTGGAGACCAGGCCGGTCAGCCCCCGTGAGACCATGCGCATGATTGGCGACCCGACGGCCATGTTCTTCGCCACCGCCCTCATGCTTTATGTCGGCGCGGAAGCGGCCATCTATGTCTGGGCACCGACCTATCTGGCAAGCTATGCCGGCGCACACGCATGGCTCGCTCTCTATGCGGTGTCGGTCTTTTTCGTCCTGCGCGCCGCCGGCCGGTTCCTCGGCGTCTGGCTGCTTGCACGTTTCGACTGGACCCTCGTCCTGCTCTGCTGCACGGCTGCCGTCGCCGCACTGTTCTGGGTAGCCGTGCTCGGAGGGCGGGACGCAGCCATCTACGCCCTGCCCGCGACGGGCCTTTTCATGTCGGTGCAATATCCCACCATCAACTCCACCGGCATCAGCTGCTATGCGCGCATGCGCCATGGCTCGATTGCTGGCCTGCTGCTGTTCTTCACATGTCTGAGCGCCGTGCTCGCACCGCTGGCCATGGCGGTCATCGGCGACCGGCTTGGTGACAGCCGCTACAGCATCGCCCTGGGCGCCGTGTTCGCGACCGCGCTCGTCCTGCTTTGCCTCTGGAACTGGCGCCGTCAGCCGTTTGCCAGCCGACTGACGAAACGGGATCAGGATGATTATGGCGGAGCGCAAGGCGCCATCATGGGCGCTGGCGCCTAGGCACGTGGGCAGTTCCCCATGCCATGCCGGGCTCATTGCCTCTCGCGAAATCTCTCTGGTAGGGAGAAGAAGGACCGGTTCCGGCTGCCACCCGGAAAAAGGAAGCTGGACATTTGAAGCCCAAGACAATTCGCACCATTTATGATCTGGCGGAGCTTGCCGGCGTTTCGGCGGCGACGGTTTCGCGCGCGCTGGCGGGCAAGCATGTCGTCAGCTCGGCCACGGCAGATCGGATCCGCAAGCTCGCCCAGCAACATGGGTTCCAGCCGAGTGCGCTGGCACGAAACCTGCGCACGCAGCGCGCCGGGGCAATCGGGGTGGTGATTCCCCTCGGCCACGAGCGGGCACAGCATATCTCCGATCCCTTCTTCATGACGATGATCGGATGCCTGGCCGACGAGTTGACCGAACGCGGGTTCGACCTCGTCCTGTCGCGCGTCATCCCCGATCGCAGCGACTGGCTTGAGACGATCATTAAGCGCGCACGCGTCGACGGGCTGATCGTCATCGGCCAATCCGATCAGTCCGCAGCACTGGATGCCGCCGCAAAGCATTATCTGCCCATGGTGGCATGGGGCGCTTTCACCCAAGGGCAAAGCCACTGCTCGGTGGGGACCGATAATTTCCTGGGCGGCCGCCTCGCCATGCACCATCTGGTTGAACGCGGCTGCCGGGAGATCGCCTTCCTCGGCAACACGCGCGCAATCGAGATCGCCCAACGCTATGAAGGCGCCAGAGCGGCTATGGCCGATCTTGGCGACGAGATCGGCCTGACCGAAATCCCGACGCATCTGGCGCCCGCACTCAGCGGCACGGACATCGGCGCCTTCCTGGACAGCACGGACCGCTTTCCCGACGGGGTTTTCGCGGCGTCGGACATGATCGCGCTGGCCGCCATCCAGGCGCTCACCAGTCGCGGCATTTCCGTTCCGGACCAGGTGCGCGTGGTGGGCTTCGATGATCTGCCGATCGCACAGAGCATCATTCCCCCGCTCACGACGATCCGGCAGGATGTCGCGACGGGCGCGAGCCAGATGGTGGATTGCCTGCTCAAACGCATCGACGGCAAGCAGACCGGCTCCATCGTCCTCAATCCTGAACTGATCGTGCGCGGCTCGACCTGAAGGCGCGGCGCCATCGACGGAACGCTCGAGAAAGCCGCAAATCCGTTTGCAATCGATTACCGCCGGAGGCTATCTGCCTCCACCCTTATAGCGAGAGGAAAGCAGGATGACAGCCATGCGCGGCAAGAGCGCGCCTTGATCCCCATCGTTTGCGGTGCCGGACCAACCGGCGATCTCATTGCTTTTGCTGATACAACCGGACCCGACCCGACCATGACAGCCTGCGACAGTGCAGCAGCCCAGACAACGATTTGGCACGCGATGCCGAGCGACGCCGCGCGGCCGGAACAGCGGAATCTCGCCCCCGTCATCGGGGATGAGGACATCCACCGGATCGGCGCGATCGGCGTGTGGGACGCATGGCCGGTGCTCACGCGAAATGGCGCTCTGGCACCCAGTGGGCTGTGGATGGCGCTTGCCGCGCCCTGGTTCGCCGATCCCGACGCGCGCCATGGCGCGGCCCGCATCCATTTGCTGCAAAGGACGGCGACCGGCTGGCTGGAGTTGGGCCCGGCCATGCCGGACGGCTTTTCTCCCGGAAGTCGGGAATGGTCGGGCTGCGCCTGTCTCGAAGCGGACGGCCACACGCTCACGCTCTATTTCACGGCCGCCGGCCATCGCGGTGAAGGCCGCCTCTCGTTTGACCAGCGCCTGTTCGAGGCCAAGGCCACCGCAACGCTCGAGGGAGACCGCTGGCGCCTGGAGAACTGGCGGGACCTGAAGGAAACCATTGCGCGCGATCCGCGCCTCTACATGGACCCGGCAGCAGTCAATGGCGCGGCCGGAACCATCAAGGCGTTTCGCGATCCCGGCTATTTCCTCGATCCCAATACCGGCCGGCACTGGCTGCTGTTCACGGCCTCGCTGGCCTCATCCCGCTCTGCCTTCAACGGCAGCATCGGCGCGGCCGTTGCGGCGGGCGACGAACCGGGCGACTGGGAGGTCCTGCCGCCGCTCATCAGCGCCGATGGCCTCAACAACGAGCTTGAGCGGCCCCATATCGTCTTTGCCAACAATCTTTATTATCTCTTCTGGTCGACGCAGAGTCATGTGTTCAATCCAGAGGGGCCGGTCGGTCCCACGGGCCTTTACGGGATGGTCGCGAGGACGATGTCGGATCGCTGGACACCGCTGAACGGATCGGGACTGGTGATCGCCAATCCACCCCAGGCGCCGCGGCAGGCCTATAGCTGGTATGTCCTGCCCGATCTCTCCGTCACCTCCTTTGTCGATGATTGGGGCCGCACGGACGATGCCGAGGGCAAGAGACGGTTCGGTGGCAGCTTTGCGCCCTTCCTGCACCTTGAACTGGATGGCGCCACCGCGCGCGTCGTCGGCAAGCCATGACGGCGGCACGCCTTGCCGGAGTGGAATTGGGCGGAACGAAGGCGCTCGTTCTTCTGGCCGAGGGCGACACGATCATTGAACGCCACAGGATCGAGACGCACGGTCCAGCAGACACGCTGGGCGCCGCCAACGCGCATTTACAGCATTGGAACCGCGCGGCTCCCATTGAGGCCGTGGGCATTGCGTCCTTCGGGCCGATCATGCTGCGGCAGGGCGATCCGCTCTTCGGCCACATGCTCCCCACACCCAAGCCGGGCTGGGCTGGTGCCGATGTTCACGGCACCCTGATGCAAGGCCTTGACTGCCCTGCCGCCATCGACACGGACGTGAACGGCGCGGCGCTCGCCGAATACCGCTGGGGCGCGGGCCAAGGCGTGGATGGCCTCTGGTATATCACCATCGGCACGGGCGTCGGCGGCGGGCTGTTGATCGACGGCCGGCCTTTCCATGGCGCCATGCATTCGGAAATCGGCCATATCCGCGTCAAACGGCAGCCGCGCGAGACCTTCGAAGGGACATGCGCCTTCCATGGCGATTGCATCGAGGGCCTTGTTTCGGGCCCGGCACTTGCAGCGCGCTTCGGCGCAGCCATCGAGAGCGTGGGCGATAATGATCCGAGGTGGCGGGACGTCGCGCTGGACATTGCCGAGTTGGTTGCCACGCTGTTCCTGACGACCGCCGCGCAGCGAATCCTGCTTGGCGGCACGGTGGCGTTGGAGCGGCCATTCCTGCTGCCCCGCATTCGCGATGCCGTTGTCGAAAGTCTCGCGGGCTATCTGCCCTTCATCACGCAAGACACCATCGCCCACCGGCTGTGCCTGGCCGGATTGGGCAATGATGCCGGTCCCGCCGGCGCCATTGCCCTGGCACAGGCGGCGCTCGGCCGCCCGGCAATGCAATAGCGATCCGAACCGAGCCGGGGCATCCCGCCTTTCTCTGTCTTTCGTCCCTCTCCGCCCGGCGAACACGCGCGCGCCGGGCGGATCGGATCACCCCCGCATCAAAAACGGAGCGAGGCCCGCACACCGAGTTCGCGCGGCGCCCCGTAGAATTCCGAGTTGCCCGACTGCCCGCTCACATAGGTCTCGTTGGTGAGGTTCGTGGCGTAACCCTCGATCATCCATTCGCCCTTGCGGAGCGTCACCAGTGCCGAGAGCAGGCCCCGGCCTTTGAGATAATCGAGCGTGGGATGGTAGACGAGGTTCGTCCAGCGCGGGCCGACATAGGCGTAGTTCAGGCGCGGCGTCAGCGACAGGCCATCGGGCAGGCCGATCTCATATTGCGCGCCGAGATTATAGGACCATTCCGGCGAGAACAGATTGGGCCCTCCGCCTGCCGTCACGAGATAAGGCTCATAATCAAAGCAGACCGGCGGATTGGACGGCGTGCCTGCCGGACATTGCGGTCCATATTGCGGAAGGGGCGGCAGCGCGCGCGTGTTAACGATCCGAACCGGATCGAGCTTGGAATCGACATAAGCAATGCCGCCGTCGAAACTGAGACCGCCAAACCGGCCCTGCACCTGGAACTCGACGCCCTTGATGGTGGCGTTGGAAATGTTGGTGACGCCTGTCTGGCCTGTCCCCGTGTCCACCGCGTCAAACTCGAAATCCTTATAATCCATGTAGAAGGCGCCGAGCTGGGTCTTGATGCGGTTACCCAGGAAATTGGCCTTCCAGCCCGCTTCATAATTCCACACGGTCTCGGGCCGGAATTCGGATGTCGCGGAGTTGGCGCCCCCCGGCTTGTAGCCGCGCGCTGCGAAGACATAGAGCAGGTTGTTGTCGTCGAGCGTCCAGTTCAACGCCACTTTGCCAGTGAGGCGCCCGTCCTCATGGTCGCCCGCAAGATCGGCAACCGTCAGGCCGTCAGGCCCGAAGATCGGCCCGCCCGCGCCGATGATGACATGGCCGCCGCCGGTGACGCTGTAATGCGAATAGCGCGCACCAACCTGGAGTTCGAGAGCGGAGGTCAGCTTGTAGCCGGTATGGGCAAAGACGCCCCATGTCTTCTTGCTCTGGAGATTGAGGATGTCGGTCGGGTCCGTCGGGGCGCCGGAGGCCGTCTGGATGATGACGTCGATCTTGTTCTTCTGGAAATAGCCGCCGAGAATCCAGTTGAAGACGCCCGTGGTCGGGGAGATGATATTGATCTCCTGGGTCCACTCCCGCTCGCGCACGAACTGATCCATGGTCTGTGTCGTGCTGGCAGTCGGATCGGTGGCGGAGGCCGTCATCGCCCCGTCGCTATCATAGAGATTGTTGATGCGCTTGTTCGTATAGCCGGTCACGGAGCGCAGGACGATGCCGCTCTCCAGCTCCTGGCGCAGTTCGAGGCTCGCCAGAACCGCGCGCTCATGGTTCAGCGTAGGCGCATTGTAGGTGAGCGTCCGCATGTCCGGCTGGCGGTTATTTTCAAAGGTGGTGCCCACAATGGGGCGGTAGGCATAACCGCCAGTGTTCTTGTCGATCCATTCGACCTTGCCGATGGCGCGGAACGAACCCGGCTCCCACAGGATGCCGATGCGCGCCGCCTGCTCGTCGAGCTTGTCCGGCTCGTTATGGTAGGGGCCGATGTCCGTATAATAGCTGTCGCGCCACTTGCCCGTGCCGGCGACCCGAATGGCAAGGTCCTGTGCGATCGGCAGATTGATGGCGCCTTCCGCCGAGAAGGCATTGTAGCTTCCATAGGCGGCCTGCGCATAACCCTTGACGCGGTCTGTCGTCGGGCTCTGCGTGTTGATGAAGACGGCGCCGCCGGTGGAGTTAGAGCCGACCAGCGTGCCCTGCGGCCCGCGCAGCACCTCGATGGACGCAATGTCGTAGAAGCTGGAACTGGTGAGAATGGGCGGCTGGAACACGCCATCGACATACGTGGCCACGCCGTTGGCGACCGCCGGAGACCCGCTGGCAATGCCGATCCCGCGAATGTTCACCGATTGCGTCAAACCCTGGTCGGTAATCGAGAGCGACGGGGCGGCGAACTGCAGATCGGCCAGCCGCTGCACGGCCTTCGCGTCGAGATCGTCGCCGGTGAGCGCCGTCGCGGCAATCGGAACCTTCTGAAGATTTTCCGAGCGGCGCTGTGCCGTGACGATGATGTCGGGCACTTCATTTTCTGCCGATACACTGGCCTGCTCCGCTTGCGCGAACGCCGGGACCGCCCCCGTCGCCAGCAATGCAATCGAAATCGCCTTGATCGAAACCTGGGATATGCTGCGCATGATCCACCTCCCCTTATCGTATCGTTTCCGACGATTCTTCCGCGATCGTCTGCTGATGCTCATGCATATGGGTGCTAGCAATCGATTGCAATATTGCTTCTGTTTTGGCTCGACGCGGGACCGGCAAAATGGTTAGGAACGTGTCATCGCGGACACGGGCGGCCGATTTGTACGGATCGTCCGGAAAACATGACCGAAAAGCATCGCGAAAAGGGAGAGACGGCAATGATGTTCGGATTTTCGCGCGCCGCCAGAGTGGCACTGGCGCCTCTGGCGCTTCTCATGATCCCGGGCGCGTCAACGGCGCAGCAGGCATTGCCCCCGCCGCTGGCCGGCGGCCTCGCCAGCGACGTGCCGGTCGCGGTCCAGATCCTGCGCTGGCACATGCTCGATGGCGACGTGAACGCCCTCACCTTCCGCAGCATGGATACGCTGTTCACCACTCGCACCGTGGCCCGCGCAGGCCAGACATGGGCCTTGCCCCGCGCGGATCATGCGCTGGACTTCAGCTACAGCTTTCAGGGCAAGACCTATTCCGCCGAGCAGTTTCTGGAGCGGACCTACACCAATGCGCTGCTGGTGATGAAGGACGGGAAGATCGTCAGCGAACGTTATCGCAATAACAGCAACGAACGCACGCGCTTCATGGGCTGGTCCATGACCAAGTCCATCACCTCGATCCTGATCGGCAGCGCACTGGCGGAAAAGCGCATCCAGTCGCTCGACGATCCCATCGTCCGCTATCTGCCCGAGCTCAAGGGCAGCGGCTATGACGGCGCCACGATCCGGCATATCCTGCAGATGCGTTCGGGGGTCGATTATGAAGAGCGCTACGATTTCGACAATCCCGGCGCAGCGGCAACCAATCACATCAACGCCCTCGTCAAGAACGCGACCCGTTTTGCCGATGCGGCACGCAGCGTGAAGCGGCTTCACACGCCCGGCGAGGTGTTCCAGTACAAGACGCTCGATACCGCCGTGCTCGGCTGGCTGCTCGAACGCGTCAGCGGAATGTCGATCGCCGCCTACACGGCCAGCCGTTTGTGGGAACCGCTCGGCGCCGAAGCCGACGGCTTTTATATCATGGATGGCCTGCCGGGCGTGGGGCGGGAATTCAACGGCGCCGGCTTCAACGCCACGCTGCGGGATTTCGCGCGCGTGGGGCTGCTGATGCTCAACCGCGGCAAGGCCAACGGACGGCAGATCGTATCGCCCGAATGGGTCGCCGAATCGACCCGCCCGACAGATGCCACAGCGACCGGCCCCATGGGCTATGGCTATCAATGGTGGACGCTGGGCGGCGCTTCCTATTCCGCTATCGGGCTACAGGGCCAGTATATCTTCGTGGATCCGGCGAGCCGGACCGTGGTGGTGAAGCTGAGCTACTTCCCGCCCGACGAGCAGGCCGCGAGCGAAGAAACCACCGCCTTCCTGAAGGCCGCCGCCGCATGGACACCGCGATAAGCGGCCTCGGCGGTCAGGAGGACATGGCGGCGCGAGAAATCAGCCAGCGAGGCGCAGAACGCATCGGAGCGGCCCCCTTTCATAAAGAAGGCGCTCGCAGTCACCTCCGGTTTGAAGCGGTGCCAAGGAAGAGTGGAACAGCACCGAGCGCGGAGAAGTTGCGATAGCCGCCGGCACCGTTCGCGACGCTTGCCGGGGAGCCATCTCCTCCCGGCTGCGCAGCATCGGCACCGGCGCCAACCGAGCGCCCTCGTGTTGCGGCTATGGGGTCGCCGTAGTCTTATCTGCTGACCGTTATGCGGGCTTGCAGATCTGTTGGACGGATGACCGGCATGATCGGGGCCGCGGCGACCAGCTTGACCCACAGGGCACCCCCGTCCCTGAAATAGGACGTCTCGGTCGCCTGCCGCAGTGCGTCCATGCTCGGCTGCTCCCTTCCAGAGGCTGCCTTGGTGAAGCCCGGCAGTTCAAAGATGACCCATGAGCCCTCGTTCATTTCGGCCAGACTGAGAGTGACGTCCGGCCTTTCAGTCTTGACCTGGATCTCCGTGCCGGCGCGCACAGTGCTCTGGTTCCCGGTGACCCTGAACTCCTTGCCATTGCGAAGGAGCGCAATGGGCGGCTGCGGCGCACGACGCGCGAAGAGAGCCGCACGCGCGGCCTGAACGGCAGGCGTGTCCGGCGCATTTGGACCGATCGACGCGAGCAAAGCGAACCGCGCGGTCCGCGATTCGAGATCGACGGCGCCCGGCAGCTCCCCTCTGCTGTCCGAGAGATTCAGGCGACCAACATCCCCCGTGCACACCGACGCATTCCAGCTGGGATGGATGTCGCAGCTATCGTCGGTGACGACACTGTCATTCTCGCCGTCGTGGAGCATGATGTGGGAATCGGGGATGCCGGTCACCGATCCGTCGAGGTCGTGGATCGACAGGGTCCGGTAGCCGGCGCCGCCCCGGTTGTCGTTATCGAACCGGGGATCGATGTTGGGGAAGTAGACCGGCTTGGCATTGACGAACTGCGCGCCACTGATCGTGCTGCCGGTACTGACCCCCGCGCTCGTGTACAGCAGGAACGACAGGGCCCCCGTTTTCCGCCGATCATTGTCCTGGAAATTCACGAATGTCGTGTTCACCACATCGTCGCGGTAGTCATAATATTCGTAGCCGCGGATGGGGAAATCCGGAATGCGCGGCTTGGGCAGGCTGCGGCCATAGGCGACTTCCTCGGGCGTCGAGGGATTGCCGATATTGTCGCTTTCGCCCACGATCAGCGCATCGACCAGCCGGGAACTGAACGGCAGGCTGCCGATGTCGCCGGCGGCCTGCGTCATGCCGATGGCGTTGTCGGCAAGTTTGAGGTTGCTGTACACGAACATGTCGCCCCGGCCCCACAGACCGCCATTGCGGTTCTTGTAGGCCGTCAGGCTCTCAAAGTGCGTCTCCACCACGTCGCTCTCCAGGTCGGCAGGATTTGCCAACGGCAGGAATGGGATGGTGGCCAGGCCGAAGGTGTTGTCCTGGTAGATGTTCCGGTCGAACATGAACCCGTCGAAGTTGGAATGGGCCACGTTGCCACGGAAGGCGCGCAGCGGCGTCCGGCGCGGCCAGGTGTTGCGGCTGATGTCCGAGCCCAGGAAGGCGCCGTTGGGGTGCTCGGGCACGGACAGCCAGAAACCGATCTGATCGGACCCGGCCGCCACATTGTCGATGTAGCTGTTGTCGGGGTTGGTGATCCAGAAGGACGACACCGTATTGTCCGAAGGCAGCAGGGTGTTCCCGCCGTGGAAGCTGGCCTCCCTGTAGGCCGCGCGATCCGCGGAACTGGGGTCCATCTCTCCGTTGGCAGCGAGGTTCGTGGGGACGCAATCCAGTGTCGGATGGCACTTGGTCTGGATGGCTAGGTTCCTCACGAACGCATTGCCGGTCTCGATCCCGTCCTCGATGAAGAAGCAGTGGCCGACGGTGTTGTAGGTGACGTTGTTCTCGATGCGCAGGTTGTTGGTGCCGTGCACCGTCACGCAGCGGCTGTAGCTGTCGTGGATCGAGGCATTTCTGATATATTGGCCCTGCCCTTCGCCGATGATGTGCCAGTGGATGGGATAACGCGCCAGGCGCAGATGCTGGCCCATGCGGGCAAGTTCGACGCTGTCGACGAACATCCGGGAGCCGGCCATCGCCATGATATGGCCGCCGAAATAGGTCTTCTCGGCATCCTGCGACGCCTGGATTTTGATGTTGCGGCTCAGCAGGCCCACTTCGCCACGCTGGTCCACGCCGAAGGTGATCTCGCCATAGTGCATATATTTAAGCGGCTGATCGAGCGTGAGCCTGTTGCCGCTGATCGCGGTGATGGTCCGCTGCTCGGCCTGGCGGGGATTGAAATCGGTCGAGGCCAGCACGATGGCGTCCCCCTTGCGCCAGCCGGACGCATCGAGGACCTCGATGGTGGCGCTGCCCGCCTTCGCCGTCCTGGCGAGCTTGGTCCATGTGTTGGTGCGGTCGCCATGCAGGTTGAGTGTGCCGCGCAGAAGCATGATCCCACGGTCGCCCATGGTGTTGATGTCTTCATTGGGCACAGTATCGGTGAGCGTGATGGTCGCCCTGTGCGTATAAGGCTTGGCTTCGCTGCCGATCGCCAGCTCGCCGCCGGCCACATAGATCCAGTCGGTCGTCAGATCGAGGTCGAGCGCGTCCGAGAAGCTGAGCCTGCCCTGGATAGTGAGGCTACGCAGCGCGGGAGGCGTCACATCGAGGAGGATGTTCCTGTCGCGGTCGATCGTCACTGCGTCGCCCTCGCGCGGCACCTTGCCATCGGGCCAGGATGCAGGATCCGACCATCGCGTCTGCGGGGCCGTCACGGCTCCCGCCGGGGCCGGCATGCTCATCTGGGAATGATCCTCGTGCGCGCTCGCCGGCGCCCAGAGGCCAAGCAGCCAGGACGCAGGAAGCAGCAAAGACAATCGAAACAGGCGCGAGCGCATGCGCATGACGTTGATCCCCTCACTCGGAACGTTTCCGTTCCGCATTTTTTGTTTGCGAAGGATCATGCAGAGAATGACCGCTTTTGCCAAGCGGTCGAACACCCCAGGCGAATCCCCTCATGCGCCATCCCGCGCTTGGTCAGTCCGGCCGAACGAGCAGCGTCATGGGACATTTCGGCTTTGATCCGGCCTTGCATGAAGGGCGACCTTGAAATGCAGTCGAAATGTCGGGCCCAAACGCCGCACGCCACGGGCCCCCGTGCGGCAAAGCACATTGCGTCCGCGCCAGAATTGGGCTAGCCGCCCTCCCTCGCACCAGCCGAGGCCCGATGGCGGAGTGGTGACGCAGCGGACTGCAAATCCGTATACGCCGGTTCGATTCCGGCTCGGGCCTCCACCTTCTCATGAAATTCCCGTGAGTTCGCGCGTTCGTCATAACGCACGGCCCCGCTTTTGAGGCGGCGTCCAGCGCGGCCTTGCTTGAGCGCGCAACCGCCGGTGCTCATCGAGATAAAATCGAATTGCCCTATCTCGCGGCGCTTCAGTGGATATGGCTGTGCCCCGCTTTCCGCAGGACCGCGCGTCCTTGCATCTTGCGCGCAAAAGGGTTTCACTGTGCGGCGCAAGAGACTAGAGAGGCGCATCGCCTTATAGTGTATTGCTATAGCAATACAGTTATGTCATGAGGAACACATGACCGACCAGAACTTCACGGCCATGCGGCGCGCGATGGTGGAGAGCCAACTGCGCACCAATGACGTCAACGATCCCGCTTTGCTGACGGCGATCCTGGCTGTGCCGCGCGAGACCTTCCTGCCCGCGGAGCGCCGCAGCGCCGCTTATATCGACCGCCCGGTGCCGCTCGCGGACGGGCGCGCGCTCAATCCGCCGCTCGCCACCGCGCGCCTGCTGGTGGAAGCGCAACCGTGCGCTGGCGAGACAGCGCTTCTGGTCGGCGCGGCGACGGGCTATGCCGCCGCGCTGCTCGCGCGCCTCGGCTGCACGGTCGTTGCGTTGGAGGAAGACGCGGCTCTCGCGACGCAGGCACGCAAGGCGCTGGCCGGCACGGACGGCGTCACTGTGGAGACCGGTCCCCTCGCCCAGGGCCATGCCAAGCGCGCGCCCTATGACCTCATCGTCATCGATGGCGCCGTGGAGATCCTGCCCGACGCGCTCATCGAGCAACTCAAGATCGGCGGCCGCGCGGTCTTCGCCCGGCTGGACCGGGGTGTCACGCGCCTGTGCGCCGGCGTGCGCAGCGCCGGCGGCTTCGGCGCGCGCACCTTCGCCGATTCCGAGGCGGTCGTGCTGCCTGGCTTCGCGGCGCCCAGGGGCTTCACCTTTTGAAAGTTGCGACACCGCTCATGACCGCTGCCCCGCTCCCGCGCCTCGCGCTCGCCGCCCTGCTGCTGGCCAGCGCTGCTGCGCCGGTCGGGGCGGAGACACTTCAGGAGGCGCTTGCCGCCGCCTATCGCGACAATCCCACGCTGACCGCCGCGCGCGCCGGGCTGCGCGCGACGGACGAGTCCGTCAACATCCAGCGCGCCAATGAGCGCCCTGCCCTTTCGCTCACGGGCAGCTATGGTGAGAACGCGCTCACCCGCCCGTTCACGGCCTTCTCGGCCGACCGCAGCCTCTCGGCCAGCGTGACGGCGAGCGTGCCCATTTATCAGGGCGGCCGGGTGCGCGCGGGAATCGAAGGCGCAAAGCGCCGCGTCGAGGCCGGCCAGTTTGATCTGCGCGGCATCGAGCTGGAAGTCTTCGCCGCCGTAGTGGGCGCCTATATGGACGTGATCCGCGCCGAGTCGGTGGTGTCGCTGAGCAGCAACAATGTGCAGGTCCTGGAAGTGAACCTGCGCGCCACGCGCGACCGGTTCGAAGTGGGTGACCTCACGCGCACCGACGTCGCCCAGTCCGAAGCCCGCCTCTCCCTCGCGCGCGCGGACCTCAAGAACAGCGAGGCGCAGCTCATCGCGGCGCGCGAGCGCTATATCGAGCTGGTCGGCCATGAGCCGGTCGACCTCCAGCCGCCCCCGCCCCTGCCGGGCCTCCCGTCGACTCCGGACGATGCGGTGGACATCGCGCTCGCCAACAATCCGGACCTCGCCGCGGCGCGCAAGGCACGCGAGGCCAGCGCCTATGACGTGCGCGCGGCCGAGGGGCAAAAGCTGCCCACGCTCTCGGCCTTCTCCACCGGCAACTATAATGGCGACCTGGGCTCGACACCCGCCGGCAACCAGCCGGATACGCGCTCGGTGGTGGTCGGCGCGCGGCTCACGCTGCCGCTCTATCAGGGCGGTGGCCCTGCTTCCCGCGTGCGCCAGAGCAAGGCCTATGAGCAGCAAGCCATGGAGCGCGAGACGGCCGTGGAGCGCAACATCGTCTCGCAGACGCGCTCGCTCTATTCGAGCTGGCAGGCAAGCCGGCAGGTGATCGAATCGACTCGCGTCGCCGTCTCGTCCAACGCGCTGTCGCTTCAGGGCGTGCGAGCCGAGAACAGCGTGGGCACGCGCACCATTCTCGACATCCTCAATGCCGAGCAGGAGAGCTTCAGCGCGCAGGTCCAGCTCGTGACCGCGCAGCGCAACGCCTATGTCGCCGGCTTCTCGCTGCTGGCCGCCATGGGCCGCGTCTCCGCGACCGATCTGGGCATCGCTCCCGACGACCTCTACGACCCGCAGGACAATTACCAGCGCGTGCGCAACGACTGGTCGGACTGGAACGAGGGCGCTGCCCCTGCACCGCAGGCCTCGCGCACGGTTGACTCGCCCACCCAAAACGCCACAGTAAGCGATCCGGTAACCAATATCGGTGCACCTTGATCCTCAAGGATCGATGCTAGGGATTGTCATGGGGGCCATGCCGAACGAACCGTCGATGGAAGAGATCCTCTCCTCCATCAAGCGGATCATCGCCGACGAGGACAGCGCGACCCCGCGCCCGCCGCGCCGTGCCGCGAGCGCCGGCGGCTCGCGCGTCATCGCCGTGGACGATGAGGGCGACGGCCATATCCTTGAGCTGACCGAGGCACTGAGGGACGATTCGTCCGAATCGCAGGAGGAGGACGCGCCCGCCATGCCCGCTTCCAAGTCCACGCCCAGGAACGCCAAGCTCGCCCGCGCCGAATCCCGCCCGCGCGCCAGCCGCGAAGCCGCGTCGGGCACTGCCGCTGCCGCACCTGGCGCTGCCGCTGTTCCGCCGCCGGTCCTCTCCGATCTCACCGCACAGGCTGCGCGCGATTCGCTCCAGAATCTCTCGCGCCTGCTGGTGCGCGATGAAGACGGGCAATCGAACACGCTGGAAGCGCTGGTCCGTGAAATGCTGCGCCCCATGCTGAAGGACTGGCTGGACGCCAATCTGCCCGGTCTCGTCGAGACCATGGTCAAGCGCGAGATCGACCGAATTTCCGGCCGAGTATGAAGGCCGGCCCGTCGGCCGGCCTGCTCCTCCCCTTTCCGTGCCCCGCGCCTGCCTAGGGCATTCGATTCATCACGACAGGAACCGTGCTGGCGCAGGCGCGGCATACGGGACATCCGGACGGCCAGCGCCCTGCCTGCTTGCCTCGTCGCCTGTCTTGTCTAAAGGCTCCACCATGACCGAGCTTGCCAAAACCTTCGATCCGGCCGCCATCGAGGCCAAGTGGTACACCCATTGGGAAGAGACCGGCGCCTTCCGCCCCGCCCGGCCGGATGCGCAGCCCTTCACCATCGTCAATCCGCCGCCCAACGTCACCGGCTCGCTGCACATCGGCCATGCGCTGGACAACACGTTGCAGGACATCGTGATCCGCCACGAACGCCTCAAGGGCAAGGATGCGCTCTGGGTGGTCGGCACCGATCATGCCGGCATCGCCACGCAGATGGTCGTCGAGCGGCAGATGAACGCGCGGCAGGACAAGCGGACCAACTACACGCGCGAGCAGTTCATCGAGAAGGTGTGGGAGTGGAAGGCCGAGAGCGGCGGCACCATCACCGGCCAGCTCCGGCGCCTCGGCTGTTCGATGGACTGGAGCCGCGAGCAGTTCACCATGGACCCGCATTTCACCCGCGCGGTCGTCAAAGTGTTCGTGGACCTCTACAATGAGGGCCTGCTGTATCGCGACAAAAGGCTGGTCAACTGGGATCCCGGCCTCAAGACCGCGATCAGCGACCTGGAAGTGGAGACGCGCGAAGTCCAGGGCGGCTTCTGGCACTTCAAATATCCGTTGGCGGACGGCGTGCGGCTGGATGACGGCCGCGATTATATCGAGGTCGCGACCACGCGCCCCGAGACGATGCTGGCGGACATGGCCGTGGCCGTGAACCCGGAGGATGCGCGCTACCAGTCGGTCATCGACAAGGATATCCTCCAGCCGATTACCGGCCGGCGCTTCCGTATCGTGGCGGACGAGCATGCCGATCCGGAGCTGGGCTCAGGCGCGGTGAAGATCACCCCGGGCCATGATTTCAATGACTTCGAGGTTGGCAAGCGTGCAGGCATCAAGCCTGCCGACATGCTCAACATGCTCGATGCCGATGCCCGCGTGGTGCAGACCGCGGACGGGCTGGTGCCGCAGGAGTATCTCGGCCTCGACCGTTTCGAGGCGCGCACGCTGGTGGTTGCCCGCATGAAGGAGCAGGGCTTCCTGATCCCGCATGTAACCAAGGACAAGGAGGGCAACGAGACCGCGCACGACGCCGAGCCGCGCACCATCCAGACGCCCTATGGCGACCGCTCCGGCGTGGTCATCGAACCCTGGCTGACCGACCAATGGTATGTCGATGCCGCCACGCTGGCCGGCCCCGCCATGGACGCAGTGCGCTCCGGCGCCATCGAGATCGTGCCCAAGAGCTGGGAGAAGACCTATTTCAACTGGATGGAGAACATCCAGCCCTGGTGCGTCTCGCGGCAACTCTGGTGGGGGCACCGGATTCCGGCGTGGTATGGTTTCAATGCGGATGAAGGAGTGCCAGTTTCATGGAATGTCAACGCTCAATCCGCAACAGATCACAGCCTTGAGCTAGCGAGCAGGCCTTTCGTTGCGGAAACCTGGGAAGAGGCTGTCGAACTCGCTCGTGCCACCTACTCTAATGTTGGGCCTGATGCCGAATTTCGGCTAGTGGAAAATGCCGCCGCAGGGCGCGCTTGTTTCACCGGCACAGATGGCGACAATGTCGTACCACTCTGGCGCGACCCTGACGTGCTCGATACCTGGTTCTCCTCGGCGCTCTGGCCGTTCGCCACGCTGGGCTGGCCGGAGGCGGACGCGCCGCTGCTCGCCAAGCACTATCCCAACGATCTGCTCGTCTCCGGCTTCGACATCCTGTTCTTCTGGGATGCGCGCATGGCGATGCAGGGCATCCATTTCATGAAGGAGGTGCCGTGGAAGCGGCTCTACCTCCATGGCCTCGTGCGCGCGGCGGACGGGCAGAAAATGTCCAAGTCCAAGGGCAATGTCGTCGATCCGCTGGGCCTTATCGATAAATATGGCGCCGATGCGCTGCGCTTCTTCATGGCCGCCATGGAGAGCCAGGGCCGCGACGTGAAGATGGATGAGAAGCGCGTCGAGGGCTATCGCAACTTCGCCACCAAGCTGTGGAACGCGGTGCGCTTCGCCCAGGCAAACGGCATTGGCGCCAGCGCCGACATCGCCGCGCCGGCCGCCACGCTCGCGGTCAACAAATGGATCGTGGGCGAAGTCGCCGGCACGCTGGCCGAACTGGACAAGGCCATGGCCGAGCTGCGCTTCGATGCCGCCGCCAACGTGCTCTACCATTTCGTGTGGGACAGCTTCTGCGACTGGTATCTGGAGCTGGCGAAGCCGATCCTGTCGCCCGCCGACGATGCGGACGCGGCCACGGCGCACGCGGACGCGGCGGAAACGCGCGCCGTCGCCGGCTGGGTGATCGACCAGATCCTGGTCATGCTGCACCCGTTCATGCCCTTCATCACCGAAGAGCTGTGGCATGCGCAGGGCGCGCGCGAAAACGATCTCATCCTCGCGCGCTGGCCAGAGCCGGGCGTCGCACCCGATCCGCAGGCCAAGGCGGAGATCGACTGGCTGATCCGGCTGGTGAGCGACGTGCGCGCCGCGCGCAGCGAGCTGGGCGTGCCGCCCGGCGCCCGGCTGGAGGCGATCGTCAACGAAGCGAGCGCGGAGACGCGCGGGCGTATCGCGCGCCTCTCCGCTGCCATCCGCCGCTTGGCACGCATCGAAAAGATTGACTTTGACCGGCCTGTGTCCGGGGGTGCGGCCCAGATCGTCCTCGATGAAGCGACGGTGGTCCTGCCACTGGAGGGCGTCATCGATATTGCTGCCGAGAAGGTCAGGTTGACAAAGTCACTTGAAGCCGCGAGCAAGGAGGCCAAGTCGCTCGAGGCGCGTCTCGCCAATCCGGCCTTCGTCGAGAAGGCGAAGCCCGAAGCGGTCGAAAAGGCACGCGCCGACCATGCCGAGAAGTCCGCGGAAGCGGCCCGGCTGGCCGCCGCGCTTATGCGATTGGGGTAAGCATATGGCACAAGGCGAGGACGGCGGGCAGATCGACGCGGGGGACGAAGCGCTACTGGACGCCGCCGGCGCCACGCCCAAGCTTCGCCGCGTCGGCCCCGGCGCCTTCGACCTGACACAGGGGCCGATCACCAAGACCCTGCTGCTCTTCACCCTGCCGACGCTGGCGGCCAACATCCTCCAGTCGCTCAATGGCTCGATCAATGCCATCTGGGTGGGCCATTTCCTCGGCGACGCGGCGCTCGCGGCGACCGCGAACGCCAATATCATCATGTTCCTGCTCTTCTCGATGATCTTCGGCTTCGGCATGGCCGCGAATGTCATCGTGGGCCAGTCCATGGGCCGGGGCGACATCCTGGCCGCGCGCAAGGCGTTCGGCTCGTCCGTGGGCTTCTGCCTCATCCTGTCGCTGGTGCTGGCGGTCGCCGGCTGGGTCCTGGCGCCCAGGATCCTTGATCTGCTCGCCACGCCGGGCGACGCTTATGATCTTGCCCTCGCTTATCTGCGCGTGATCTTCGTCTCCATGCCCGGCGGCCTGCTCACCATCATGCTGATGATGGGCCTGCGCGGCGGCGGCGACGCCATGACGCCGCTCAAGTTCATGATCCTGACCGTCATTCTGGACGCCGGACTCAATCCCTTTCTGATCCTGGGCATCGGGCCCTTCCCGGAAATGGGCATTGCAGGATCGGCCACGGCCACGGCGCTGGCCAATTATCTCAGCCTCGCGGCAATGGTCGCCTATGTCTATGCACGTGACCTGCCGCTGCGGCTGCGCGGGGCGGAGTGGAAATTCCTCAAGCCCGACGGGCATGAGCTGCGCATCATCATTTCGCGCGGCTTGCCGATGGGCGCGCAGATGATCGTCATGTCGCTGGCGATGATGATCATCCAGGGGCTGGTCAATCTGGAAGGCGTGCAGACTGCCGCCGCTTATGCCGCCGCGCAGCAGCTCTGGAACTATGTGCAGATGCCGGCCATGGCCGTGGGCGGCGCAATCAGCTCCATGGCCGCGCAGAATATCGGCGCCGGCCGCTGGGACCGGGTGGAGCATGCGACGCGCAGCGGCCTGCTCATCAACTTTGCGATGACCGGCCTGCTCGTCCTCATCCTGCTCGCCTTCGACCGGCCGGTGCTGGCGCTCTTCCTGAACGGCGAAGGCCCCGCCATGGACATCGCCCGCCACATGCAGTTCCTGGCGAGCTGGAGCTTCATCTTCTTCGGCATGTCTATGGTGTTCTTCGGCACCATCCGCGCCAACGGCATCGTCATCTTCCCGCTGGTGATCCTCGTCGTCTCGCTGTTCGGCGTGCGGCTGGGATTCTATTTCACCTTCTATGGCATGCTGGGCGCGGACGCGCTGTGGTGGAGCTTCTCCGTCAGCTCCTGCTTCTCACTGGTGGCTGCCTGGGTCTATTACCGCTTCAGCAAATGGCGCGAGGCAGAACTGCTCGTGCCCGGCGGCGGCCGGGGCGTCGCCCGCGCGCGCTGAGGCGACGACCGGGATACGCGTGGCTTGCGAACGAACGGCGAAGCCAGAGACGCCTCGCCGCGCACCGGAAGATATCGACCCCGCCTCGATCCCGCGCCGTGTCCGAACGCCGCCGGTTCCCCTGAACGGATATGGTTAATCGATTAACCAGTTTTTCCAGATCTGTTAATATGCGCCGCACAGCGACCATATTGGGAGGGGGAATTCCATGAACAAATGCAAGACGTTAGCTCTCCTGCTTTTCGGCAGCCTTCTCTCGGCGCCCGCATTCGCCACCGTCCTGATCGGTCAGACACCGTCCACCAATCCCGCTGGCTCGACCAGCTCGGGCACCATCAGGATGTACGACGACTTCCGGCTCGCGGCCGACGCGTCCATCGGCACGGTGAGCTGGTGGGCGGGTACGTCCCAGCCGACCACGGCGGCGTTCAACATCAGCTTCACCACGATGAAGAACGGCTGGCAGCTGGATGAGACCGTCTATTCAACCGATATCACCGCGACGAGCGCGGCCGTGGACACCCACATGACCCTGTTCACCGTCACGCTGCCGACACCCGTGCTGCTAACCGGCGGAACCAACTATTATCTGTCGATCTATCGGACGGACGGCATGTTCATCTGGACGGGTTCGCAGACTCCGGGCGTGGACGGCTACTTCAACGGCTCTGACATCAGTCTGGCCCTGGTGAACGGCAACTACGCGCTCCAGCAGATCAACACGCACTGGGAGCTCGGCACGGCACCGCTGCCGGCGGTGCCCGAGCCGGCCAGCTGGGCCATGGTGATCGCGGGAGCGGGGCTGGCCGGCGCCACGCTGCGCCGCCGCCGGACGATGGCATTGGCCTGAGGAGGGAGCGCGGGGCCGCCGCCCTCGCTTGCGCCGGCCCCCGCCGCTCTACCGCCCCTGCCCCTCTATCGCCCTTGGTTGCGCCAGCGGTTGATGGTGCGTTCGAGGATTTCGTCCTCGCCGCCGCATTGGTTCCACAGCTCGGAGAAGAGCGGGTCGGCCGAGGCCGGGCGCCGCTCGGGCTCCAGATTGTCGAAGGCGACGCGGATGGGGATGGCAACGCCCTCGCCGCAGACGATGCACTCGCGGTTGCGCAGCGCAGGAATGGCGTCGAGGAAGCCGCGCGAGCCCTCGGGCATTGCCGCCTTCACGAAGTGCTGGTCGCGATCGTTGTTGAGGCGCATGGCGATGATCGTGCCGCACTGGGAGAGCACACCTTCAGCGAGGTCGGACGGGCGCTGCGTGATAAGGCCCAGCGAAACGCCGTATTTGCGGCCTTCCTTGGCGATGCGCTCCAGGATCTTGCGCACAGACTGGCCCTCGCCGCCGCTCGTGGCGGGCACATAGCGATGCGCTTCCTCGCAGACGAGCAGAATGGGCTTCTGCTCTTCCTCGCGCGACCAGACCGCGAAATCGAAGATCAGACGCGCCAGCACGGAGACCACCACATGCGTGATTTCCGAGGGCATGGCGCTGGTATCGACGATGGAGATAGGCTTGCCCTGCGCCGGCAGGCGGAAGACCTTGCCGAGAAAGGTCGCCATGGAATCCGCCACCAGCATGCCATTGAACATGAAGCTGAAGCGCGGGTCCGCCTTGATCTCGTCGAGGCGCGAGCGCAGGCGGATGAAGGGCAGCGAATTGGTGCCCTTGTCGAGCTTGCCCATCTCGGCGGAGATGATGTTGCTGAGGTCGGAGAGCAGATAGGGCACCGGCGAATCTACCGTCAGCCGCGCAATGCCTTCAGCCGCGCGGTTCTTGGCACGGGCGGCGAGCAGGCACTTGGCGAGAATATCGCAGTCGATCGCGCGTTCGGGGCCCTTGGAGGTGACGAGCACCTCGCAATGCTCCTCGAAATTCATGAGCCAGTAGGGCAGTTCCAGATTCGCGGCGCTATACACCTCGCCATTGCCGGCGAACGCCGCGCCATACTCGCCATGGGGGTCGATCATGACGATGTGACCCTGCGGCGAGAGATCGCAAATGCGGTGCAGGATCAGGGCAGCCGAGGTGGACTTGCCGGTGCCGGTCGAACCGAGCAGCGCGAAATGCTTGCCGAGCAGCGAGTCAACCAGCAGCGCAGCGCGCGTGTCGCTGGTGGGATAGACAGTGCCGATCTCCACGCAGACCTGGTCGCGGGCGGAATAAATCTCACTCGTATCCACGTCCGAGACGGGGAAGAATTCGGTGCCCGGCACGGGAAAGCGCGTGATACCCCGACGAAAGCGGCACAGGCGGCCAGTCGCGTCGTCAATCTCGCCCTCGCCGAGGAAATCGATGTCGGCCACGATGTGCTGGGTGCTGCGCGCATCGAGCGCGAGCGTACGCACGGTGGCGACGATCCAGCGCGCGCCCACGCGCATCTTGATCTGGCTGCCGACCTGCCCCGCCATCGCCACGCTGGGGTCCGGATGGCCGCTCATTGCCGCCATGCCGGCAATGTCCACCATCGCGCGGGCCGAGCCGCCGCTGATCCCGGAGACGAAGCCGAGCGGCGCCTGGGCGGCATCGCCACCCTCGGCGACGACGGTCGTCCCCTGCGCAGGCCGATCTCCGGCGCTCTGCCGCCGCGCCAATGCCTCGGCGAGGTGGTTGGCGGGCGCCGGCTCGCCCTCGCGCGCGCCGAACTGGCCGCCGAAATTTCTGATGTCGTTCATTGGCCGCTCTGCTCCCGCTGGTCCGCGCGCAAGCTAGGGCACAAGCGGTAAACAAAGCGCTCCATTCAAGGATAATGGCGCGTTCACCAGTTTGGCAGCAGCCGCTTAAACGCGGCGCGCGACATAACCCGCGAACAGCCCCATGCCGAGCGCCATGGCGATGGCGACAAAGCCATAGGCCATGCCATTTTCCACCGCGAACTGGCCGACGAAGCGCTCGAAGCCGGATTTCTTGACCTCGATCTCGCGCACCGCCGCCGCCACCACACGGCCATTCTGGATGAGGAAGGTCTCGGCCGTATAGACGCCGGTGACGACGCGCGCGGAGAGCGGCAGCCGCGCGCGGTAGAGCACGCCGTCGGTGATCTCCACCGTGCCGGGCGCCTGCACATAGAGGCCAGTGCGCTCGCGCAGATCGTTGAGCCCGCGCGAGAAGCGCTCGATCTCCTGCGTGTCGCTTACCGAGCCGGGCGAGAGCTGGAGATTGGCGAGCCCCAGCTCGTAGATGGCGGCCGTGCGCTCGTCGACCAGCTCGTCGAGCGGGCGCGAGGAGGCCATGGCATAGAAGCTCGGTGCCGAACGGAACGCGATACTCTCCGCATTCACCCAGATGCCCGCGATCTTACGCTTCTCGCGCATGATGATGGATTGGGCCGGCCCCTTGAGCACCACGACGATGTCCGCCGGCTCGCTGGGCGCGCGACCGCCCGGGTAGAGGATCGCGCCGAACAGTAGCAGTTCGGCGCCCGTGAAGCTGAAGCGGATCTCCACCTCGCGCTGCGAGACGTCCGGCACCAGGATCGGCGCCGGTGTCGCGCCGACGAGCAGCGGCAGAGCAAGCAGCGCCGCCAGCGCGCGCCGGAGAGCGAACCACCGCCTCATGGCACTGTCACCGTGTAGATCTCGTCGGGCCGCCACCCCAAGCCCAGTGCCATGCGGATCGCCACGATCAGCACGATGAAGGCCAGCAGCACGCGCAGATATTCCGGCCGCGCCTTCATGGAAATGCGCCCGCCGACCTGCGCCCCCACCACGCTGCCGATCAGCAGCAGGAAGGCCAGCACCAGATCCACCGCATGGGTGGTCATGGCGTGGGTCATGGTGGTGGCGATGGTGACGAACAGGATCTGGAAGAGCGAGGTGCCGATGACGACCTGGGTCGACATGCCGAGCAGATAGATCATCGCCGGTACGAGCACAAAGCCGCCGCCCACGCCCATGAGCATGGTGAGAATGCCCGAGAACATGCCGAGTAGCAGCGGCGCCAGCGGCGACATGTAGAGGCCGGAGGCATAGAAGCGCCAGCGGAAGGGCAGCGCGGCGACAAGCGGATGGCGTCGTCGGCGGCGCGCGGCCGGCATCTGCCCGCGCGCGGAGAGGACAAGCGAGTGGATCGCCTCGCGCGCCATCAGAATGCCGATCGACCCCAGCATCACCACATAGAGCAGGCCAATGGTGGTATCGATCTGGCCGATGCTCTCCAGCAGGCGGAAGATGACCGCACCGATGCCCGCCCCCAGCACGCCGCCGGCCACCATCACGCCGCCCATGCGGATGTCCACCGTCTTGCGCGCAAGATGCGTGACCACGCTGGAGACGCTGGCGCCCGTCACCTGCGTGGCGGAGGAGGCCGCGGCCACCGTGGGCGGGATGCCGTAGAAGATGAGAAGCGGCGTGGTCAGAAACCCGCCGCCGACGCCGAACATGCCCGAGAGCAGGCCCACGACGCCGCCCAGCGCGATGATGAACAGCGCGTTCACCGAGAGATTGGCGATGGGCAGGTAAATGTCCATGCCTCATCGGTAGTCGCAAACCGGGCGGGCCAAAAGGGGGCGCGGGCGCGGCAGCCCTTAAAAATCCGCGACGAGCGCCAGAGCGGGGCCGGAGGCAGGGCGGGCACTGCCGGCCACGCGCTGGCGCCACTCGGCGGAAAGGCGCAGATGCCCGCCCGCGACCGGCAGGCGCAGGCGCAGCTCTGGCCCCACATCCAGCCGCGCGGCGCCCGGCTGCGCACTGCCCGAGACAGCGACGCCAACGACGAGATCGGCCGTGCGCGCCGATGGCATCAGCCGATAGCCGAGCGTCATGCGCCCGTCGGCAAAGCCTGCCGCGCCGGGCAAGCCGACCACGCCCGCCTGCGCATAGCCCTCCAGCTCGACGGCTGCGGTGACGGGCTGTGGCCCGATGCCGCCGGCCGCGAACAACGCGAAGCCGCTGCGCCCGCCCGTGCCCAATCGCTGCCGCCGTTCGGCATGGAGTGTCACGGGCACGCCTTCAGCCGGCCGCAATGCCAGACCCAGCGCCGCCTCTTCGGCAAAGGGCCGCTCCAGCGCACGGGTGAGGCGGCCATAAAGCGCGAGGCTGCGGGTGCCGGCGCGCCACAGCCGGTAATCGAGGCGCACGCCGCCTTGCGATCCCCCGAGCAGCGGCGCCTGGGCCAGCGACGCGCCGCCATCCGGCCGCCAGAGCATCCAGGCCGAGAGCGACCAGGGCGAGTCCCGCCCGGCCGCCGACGCCGTGACAGCTGGCGCGGCAAGGCTGCCCGCGCCGCTCGGCGATGGAGCGGGCGCTACCTCCCGCGCGGGGGCGAAAGCCCCGTCTGGTTCCCGGTCCCTCAGGAAGGGCGATGATGGCGACGCAGCGCTCCCGTCGCCGGAGCGCTTCCACGCAATAACGGCGCCCCGCTTGCCCATGGCCGGGATCGGCATCGGAACCGCTGACGTCCCGTGCCCGGCAAAGGGAACCACCGGAACGGCGGGCATCGGCGGGCCGCCATGGCCGTGCGCGATCGCCGCCCGCTGCGGCTGTGCCCGGAGGGCACCCGGCGGCCCCGCCTCCGAGGCCGGCTGAAGCAGCGGCAGCAGCACCATGCCAAGGCGCAGCGTCACCCAGCCGCCGAGCACCCAGCCCAGAAAGCGCAGCGGCCGCCCCCGACTCATGCCGGACGCGTCGCGGGATCGGCAGGCGCGGGATCGTCCGGGAAGCGGTGCGCGGTCTTGTCCCAGCGCAGGGCATCGCCGCGCAAGTGGCGCACATAGGCCGCAACCGCGCGCCGCGCCGCCATCATGGCGATGATGTTGCCGATGATCGTGCGCGGTACGGCGCGCAACGCTTCCGCGAGGCCATAAGCGTGCCAGACGAACAGCATGCGCAGCGCGAGGCGCCAGAGCAGCAGTGCCGAATTGAGCCACAGCAGCAGCCGTAGCGCCGGCGGCCAGCCAAGTGGCGCGCCCGCCAGCCAGCCGGCCAGGCCCGCCAACACCGAGAGCAGCAACCCGAAATAGGCGGCCGCAAGCACCAGCGCCGCCAGGGCCGCGCGCCGATCGCGCAGGCGCATCCACAGCTCGCCCCAGCGGCCATGCCACCCCAGCCGATCCCAGCCGGCCAGCGCAATGCCCACCATCCAGCGCGCCTTCTGGCGCACGGCCGCAGGCAGCGTATCAGGGAAATATTCGCGCGTGGCGATGAGCCCGCCCTGCGCATCGCGCATCCGCGCCAATATGCCGCGTCCGCCTTGTTCGCCGATGCGCAGGCCCAGCTCATAATCCTCGGTCAGGCTCTGCGGATCGAACGGCCGGTCGCCCCGCACCTGCGCAATGCGGCCAAGCATGACCCGATCGAAGCCGCAGCCCACGCCCGCCGAGGGAATGGCGGCGCCCAGCGCCTCGCGCACCAGCAGCGCTTTCGCGTGCGCCTCAGCGAACTCGTCACAATAATGTCCAGAGACCCACTTCGAGCGTGCCGATGCCAGCGGCAGCACCGGCAACTGCACCAGGGCGAAGCGCGGCACCAGCAGACCGATGAGGCGCAGCGCATCGGCGTGCACGACGTCTTCCGCATCGTGCAGGATCACGGCCCGCGCTTGCCAGCCGCGCGCCGCCTCCCAGCGACACAGCGCCCGCCAGAGCTGGTTGAGACAGTCCGCCTTGGTGGTCGGCCCATCATGGGAATGGACCACGATGGTCAGCCGCTCGCGCTCTCGTCCGGTGACGGCGGCCAGCGCCGCGTCGATGGTCGGGCGGTCATTGGGATAGACGCCGAGGAAAATCTGCATGTCCTCGCGCGCCCACAGCGTCAGGCAGCGCCGCAGCATGGGGCCGATCACCGCCGCCTCGTCCCAGGCCGGCACGAAGATCGCCATTGGCCCGGCCGCGCCCGGTGGCGGCAGGTCGCGCGCGGTCATGCGCGCCACGCGCCGATAGATCGTCATGTTTCGCCACGTTCGCCGCGCGGCATAGAGGAAATCGACGGCGAGATCGTCGAGCCCGCCGATCAGCAGGCCCACGCCCGCGAACAGCAACAGCTCGTTGCGCGCCAGCTCAAGGGCCGCGAGCAGCGTCTCCATGAAGTCCCCCGATGCGGCGCGCCCCCGCGCGCCTCCCCGCTAGGGGGATGAGCCCATCATGCGGCAAATGCAACCGCCGGCAGTGAAAACTATGTGATTTTCAGCGCCCGGCCAGAGGCTTAAGACCGGGAGATTAAAGCCGGGGCCCCTGCACGCCTTTGGCGGGGGCCGCTTTCGTCTCCGCGCTCAGCAGATCGATCATGCTCTGCATGCGGTTGTCGCGCTTGGCATAATCGAGGGCGGACATGCCCGCGAGGGTATCGCGACGATTGGCATCCGCGCCGGCGCCGAGGAGCGCGCGCACCATTTCGATATCGTTGAGCTGCACCGCGCGAATGAGCGGGGTTTCGCCGCTACCGTTCGCCAGATTGGGGTTGGCCTTCTTGGAAAGCAGCAGTTGCGCCCCTTCCAGGAAGCGCTTTTCCACCGCGACCATCAGCGGCGAGCGCCCCTGGTGATCCAGCATGTCCGGCCGCGCGCCGTGCGTCAGCATGTAGCTGCTCCAGACGAGGTCGCGCCGCGCGATGGTGATGTGCAGCGCCGTCTCGCCCGTGCTGCGGTCCTTGGTGTTCACCGGCGTGACGCCAGGCACTTCCAACGCCTTTACCACCGCGTCATTGTCCGATTTACGCACGGCTTCGAGGAATTTGTAGCTGTCCGAGAATTGCGCCTGCGCCACCTGCGGCGCGGCAAGCCCGGCCGCGAAAAGCGCCGCGAGGACGGCCCCGCGCACGCGCATACCTGCGAACCGACTCGATTTCCCCAGCTGTGACACGCGCGCTTCCTCCTTTCCGCCTTCGGCTCCGGCAACGGCGGTTGCCATCGCGCGCATAGCAGGGCATGGCTGGTCCTGTCATGAACAAAGGCAAGAGATTGGCCGGCCTGCTGCTCGGCGTGCTGCTGCTGTCGGCATGCGGCGGCGGGGCGCCCTCCGCCCCGCCGGCTTACGATCTGGAGGGCGCGCGGATCGGCGGCCCCTTCACTCTCACCGATCAGGATGGCCATCAGGTCCGCTGGGCGGATTTCGATGGGCAGTATCGACTGGTTTATTTCGGCTACACCTTCTGCCCGGACGTCTGCCCGCTCGATCTCATCGAGATCACGCAGGGGCTGCGCCAGTTCGAGAAGAGCGATCCGGCCAAGGCGCGGCGCATCCAGCCCATCTTCGTCACCGTCGACCCGCAGCGCGATACGCCGGCGGTCCTCAAGCGCTATGTCGCGGCGCTGCATCCGCGCCTCATCGGCCTCACCGGCACGCCGGAGGAGATCGAGCGGGTGAAGAAGGCCTTTGCCGTCGTCTCCAGCAAGGAGGGCGATCCCGCCGCGACGAAGGACTATCTGGTCAGCCATTCGCGCACGCCCTTCCTCTTCGATCCGGAGGGCAAGCCCATTGCGCTGGTGCCGGTCAACGACGGCTCGGGCGCACCGGATGCCGCCGGCCGCGAAGGCGTGCACGCCTTCCTTGAAAAGTGGGTCCGGTGACCTTCTGGGAACAGCCGCTCGAAACGCTCGACCGCGCGCAGTGGGAAGCGCTGTGCGACGGCTGCGGCAAATGCTGCCTGCACAAGGTGGAAGATGCCGAGACGGGCCGCGTCTACGCCACCAATGTCGCCTGCCGCCTGCTCGATCGCGAGACGGCGCGCTGCTCCAATTACCGCCACCGCCGCGCCTTCGTGCCCGATTGCCTGCGCCTCACCCCCGCCAAGCTGCGCACCATCGAGTGGCTGCCGGAGACCTGCGCCTACAAGCTGCGCGCCGAGGGCAAGCCCTTGCCGGACTGGCACTATCTGGTGTGCGGCGACCGCGAGGCCGTGCACCGCGCCGGTGTGTCGGTGCGGGGCTGGACGATTTCCGAGGCGCTGGCCGGCGACCTGGAGAATCATATTGTCGACCGGCCCCTCTGAGCATCATCTGACGCTCGCCAACGGGGACCGCATCCCGCTCGTCGTGACGCGCCATGCCCGGGCACGGCGGATGCGCATGCGCTTCGATCCCGTGAAGGGCGAGGCGCGCCTCACGCTGCCGCCGCGCGCGCCGCTGCGCCCCGCCCTGCTATGGGCGGCCGCGCAATCACCCTGGCTCGAACGGCAGAGCGCGCGCCGCGCCGAGCTGGTGCGCATCGCCGATGGTGCGGAGATCCCGGTGGAGGGGCGCATGGTGCGCATCGTCGCCACCGGCACGCCCGGACGCCATGTCGCACTGGAGGAGGATGTGATGATCGTCGGCGGGCCGCTCGGCCATGCCGGCGCGCGCGCGGTCCGCTGGCTGCGGGACCGCGCGCTCGATACGCTGACGGCGGAAACGCAAGCGCTGGCGCGCGCGCATGGCCTGCCACTCACCACCGTCTCCATCGGCGATCCCCGCTCGCGTTGGGGAAGCTGCGCATCGAGCGGCGCCATCCGCTATAGCTGGCGGCTCATCCTGGCGCCGCCGTCCGTGCGGCAGGCGACCGTCGCGCACGAGGTCGCGCATCTGCGCCATATGCATCATGGCCCTGCCTTCCACGCTCTGGTCCGGGCCATTTCGCCCGCCGACCCCGATGCCGCGCGCGCGTGGCTGCGCCGCGAGGGCGCCGGGCTCCACCGCTACCGGCCGTAGCGCGGGCGACGGGCTCCTGCGGCGTTTGCGCGATCCAAGCAAGACGGAGTCCGTGTTCCTGCGCAGGCAGCAGCGCAGGGCCCAGCCGAACGCCGCAGTCACTTCTCAGACTCCTCCCGCACCCGAGCACGGACGAGCCTGACGCCTGAAAGGTGCCAGTGTGAGAACTCCATCTTGTGGAGAGCGATTGGCATCCGATTGACAGCACCCTCGTGCCAGAAGCTCACGCCCAGTATCGCGATGTACGTCCACAAGTGGGACGATGGCGGACGCATAGCCCGCGCCTGCCCCAGCGAAATAGCCAGCGTCAGCGGATAAAGGCCGTTTCCAATGCTTCCCGCGCCTTATCAACCAGACCATAATCCTTCGACGTAAACACCGTCACATCGCTACCGGATGTTCTAATTGTGAGGCTATATTTTTTGGGCAAGCGCTTGAATGTGACATAGAGGCCTCCGGCCAATACCAATATGCCCGCGCCGGCCCCTATGGCGTAACCAGCCCAAAACATCCCGCCAAGCGCAACGATGATACCAAGTAGCGCATAAGGGTACGACTCGCTGATCCCGACACTCGTAATGTTCGTGACCGGATAAGTCTCTGACCCGAATTTGGCGACAGACTTCGTTATTCGGATGCTGCCAGATTCGAATAGAACGTCGCTCACCCGCCCCCCCCTTCGGTTCTTTCTACAATCTGAATTTACCAGAGTAGGTAAGGCAGACAGGCTTGGTGTCAACATCTGGTGTCAGCGCGGGCACGTAAGAACTCGACTCAGACTGGCTCAGAGCCAGAATGCAACGGCGGTTGCGAGCGCGATGCCTGAAAGGAAGCTGGCGCTTAGGGGCGCGGTGCGGGCGGCGGCGGGGCGGCCGGTGCGGCGGGCGCTGATGGCCGCGCCGGCTCTTGCCGAGGCGTGCGGCCGAGCACGGAGTCGATCCACTTCTGGTCGATGCGCTGGGGCGCCTCCACCTCGCCGGGCGCGGCGCCCGCACTCTGCTCAGGGTTGACGCTTTCGTCGCCCGGATCGATGGGATTGCCGTCCGGATCGACCATCATGCCGCCATTGTCGAGCCCATAGGCTTCGTCGTCCGGTTCGAGCTGCCATTCAGGCAGCGTAACGCCGGTATCGAACGTCTCGACCGCGCGATTCGCCACGGCGATCTTCATATAATCGGCAAAGGCGCGCGCGGGCGCCCGGCCGCCCGCCAGCCCGCCGACCGCCTTGCCATCGTCGCGGCCCATCCACACGCCGGTGGTGAGGCCACTGGAGAAACCGATGAACCAGCCATCCTTGTTGCTCGTCGTCGTGCCGGTCTTGCCCGCGACCGGCCGGCCGATCTGTGCATTGCGGCCCGTGCCGGTATTGACCGCCGTCTGCAGCAGGTCGGTCGTGCCCGCCGCCACCCAGGGCGCCACCAGCACGCGGCTGCTGTCGTCCTCATGCTGGTAGAGCACGTCGCCGTCTGCCGTCGTCACCTTGATGATGCCGTAGGGCGCCACTGCCACGCCCTTGCGCGCGACTGCGGCGAAGGCGCGGGTCATATCGATCAGATGCACCTCGGACGTACCCAGCACCATGGAGGGGTGGGTGTTGACGGTGGTCGAGATGCCGAAGCGCCGCGCCATGCTGGCGACGTTGGAGAAGCCCACTTCCATGCCGAGCTTGGCCGCCACGGTGTTGATGGAATAGGCAAAGGCGGTGCGCACGTCGATATCGCCGGCGAACTTGCGGTTGTCGTTGCGCGGGCTCCAGCCGTCGATGGTGACGGGCCCGTCGTTGACGGCGGTGTTGGGCGTGTAGCCCGCTTCCAGCGCGGTCAGATAGACGAACAGCTTGAAGGCCGAGCCGGGCTGACGCTCGGCCACGGTGGCGCGGTTGTAGTTGGAGCTGACATAATCGAGCCCGCCGACCATGGCGCGCACCGCGCCATCGCGATCGAGACTCACCAGCGCGCCCTGCGCCCCGCCCGGCGCATGAGCCCGCAGCGCCGCCACTGCCGCGCGCTGGAGCTTGAGATCGATGGTCGTATAGACATCCAGCGGCTGCTCGCGCTCGCCGACCAGCGTATCGAGCTGGGGCAGCGCCCAATCGGTGAAATACCGCACGCTGTCCTGCGTGGCGCCGGGCGCCATCTTCACCTTGTCGAGATCGACGGCGGCGCGCTCGTCGCGCGTGATGACGCCATTCTCCGCCATCAGGTCCAGCACCACGCCGGCGCGGCCGCGCGCGGCTTCGACATCAGCCGTGGGCGAATAATGGGAGGGCGCCTTCAACATGCCGGCGATCACGGCGGCCTCGGCCGTGCTCAGCTCGGTGCCGGGATGGTTGAAGAACTTGCGGCTGGCTGCATCGACGCCATAGGCGCCGCCGCCAAAATACATCTTGTTGAGATACAGCTCCAGCAACTGCCGCTTGCTGAACTTGCGCTCCATGGCCAGCGCCAGCACCATTTCGCGCAGCTTGCGACCGGCCGAATAGCTGTTGTTGAGGAAGATGTTGCGCGCGAGCTGCTGCGTGATGGTCGAGGCGCCCTGGAGGCGGCGGCCCGTCCCGCGCTGCGCATAGGCCACCCATGCCGCGCGGGCCATGCCCACCGGATCGACGCCGGGATGCATATAGAAGCGCTTGTCCTCGGTGGAGACGAGCGCGTCCACCATCACCTCGGGAATCTGGCCGTAGGAGAGCCAGCGGCCATAGCTGGGGCCCAGCGAGACGATGACCGTGCCGTCCATGGCATGGACGCGGATCATCTGCCCATTGGGCGAGCTTTTGAGCGAATCGAAGCTGGGTAGCGACTGCATCGCGATGACCACGGCCACCACGAGCGCGAGCAGGCCGGCAGCGGCCAGGCCAAGGCCGATCTTGAGCAGGCGGAGCGTCCACAGCCGCGCGGTGCTCACCGACTTCCTTTTCGCCATGCGTTCCGTTTGCCTCGCTCGTTGCGACACTGGTCCATGCGCGAGAAAGCGTCAGCCGCCTTTACTTGTGCTGAATGATGCCCGCAGCGCAGGCTCTAATCCTGCTTGGGCTCGAAGTCGAGAGAGGCGCTGTTCATGCAATAGCGCAGGCCCGTGGGGCCCGGCCCATCGGGAAAGACGTGGCCCAGATGTCCCTCGCAGCGCGCACAGCGCACCTCGACGCGGCGCATGCCATGGCTCCCATCGGCATGTTCCTCGACCGCATCCTCGGCCACCGGCGCCGTGAAGCTGGGCCAGCCCGAGCCGCTGTCATATTTGGTTTCGGAGGTGAAGAGCGGCTGGCCACAGCCTGCGCAGCGATAGAGGCCGGGCTCTTTCATGCCATTATATTCGCCGGTGAACGCGCGCTCCGTGCCGGCTTCGCGCAGGATGCGATAACGCTCCGGCCCCAAGCGCTCGCGCCACTGCGCCTCGGTGAGATCGAGCTTTTCCATGTGCGGAATATTGGGCGTGCGGGCAGCAACGTCAATGGCGGAGCGGTGTTTCGAGCCCGCGCCATGCCAAAACGCATAATCCAGAAGCACAGCTTCGCCCTCGGCATCTCGCGCCAGGGAGGGAATTGCTCCAGGCGGCCCCAGGCGCGCCGGGAATATACCCCTAGCGCTGGCTCCGCGCCGCCATGCGGGCAACGGTGAACAATTCCTGCGCCATCACGGTTTCGCCCACGCCGCGCTGAAGGCGGCCGGTCCGCTCGGCCTCGGCGAGGCGGTGGATGGCGCGACCGATCGTCTCGGCATTCCAGCAGCGCGAGAGATCCTCGCCGCCCCAGCCGCCGCGTGCGCCGACCCCGGCCTGCTGCTGGCCGATCTGGACCGCGCGCTGGAGCGTCAGGCGCAGCAGGCCCGCAAGCGAGCCGCCATTCTGCCGCAGCCGCGCCATTTCGCGCTCGGCGCCGCGCAGATTGCCGGAGAGGACGACACCCGCCGCCTTGAAGAGATGCTGCTCGCCACCCTCGGCTGCCAGTGCATCGAGCGCCTCCGCCGTTGCTTGCTGCGGTCGGTCCGGTGCCGCGTCGAGATAGAGGGCGAGCTTGTCGATCTCGCTCGCCAGCAGGCCACGCTCGCCGCTCGACAGGGCAACCAGCCGCCGGGCGAGATCGGGGGACAGCGTGAGCCCCTGCGCCCGCGCCATGGCAACGGCGGCCTGCTCGCCCGAGCGCGCGTCAAGCGCGTAGCTGACGATACAGAGCGCGTCCTTCCGGCCTTCGCACAGCGCGAGGAGCTTGGCATTCTTGCGCAGGTTGCCGGCGACGATCACCACCGGATCGCCGCCCGTTGCCTCATTCCCGAACAGCGCCTCGACCGCCGCCGTCACTTCATCGCCGGCAGGCTGCACGCGCACCCAGCGCTTGTCACCGAACATCGAGATGGCATTGGCCTCGTCCGAGAGCCGGGCGGGATCGCGCGACAGCGTGGGGCCATCCAGGTCCACGCGCTCCACTCCCGCGCCCTGGGCTTTGCCGAAGCGCGCGGCCAGCGCCTCGCTGCCGGCCTCGTCGGGCCCGTAGAGCAGATACAGGCGGATGCTGGGATCGGGCGTGTCGAGCGCCCGCTGCGCCTCGGCGCTGTCGCCCTTGAGCATCAGCCCGGCATCAGCGCTGGGCGGCCGCCACGCGCGAGAGCACGCGGTCGGCGACGATCTGCGTCAGCCGCTCCAGCGCGCTGTCCTCGGCCGCGACGGTCGCATAATCGCTGCTGGCGACATCGATACCCGCATCCCAGGAGGCCGTCTCATCGAGCAGCGTCTCGTCGCTGCCCATATCGACGAGCTGGAAGCGCGCGCGCAACGTGCGCCGCTCGCGCGTGACGCTGTCGTCGGCGCGCACACCCAGGCCTTCGATCCGGTCATCGAGCTTCACCCGCAGCGAATAGCGCGGGTCGCCCTGGCCCATCGTCGCGAGACGGTCGCGCAGCGCGTTCTCCATGAGCCAGCCGGCCTTGCCTTCGATGGGCTCCACCTGCACGCCCGCCAGCGCCTGCGCGGCTGCGCCCTGCGCGCCGCCCGCGTAAATGGGCCGCAGCCCGCAGCCGGCGAGCGCAACGGGCAATGCCAGAAGCAGCAGCGCGGCGGGCCCGGCGCGCATCAGATCACCAGATTGACGAGGCGGTCGGGCACGACGATCACCTTTTTGGGCGACGCGCCGTCCAGCATGCGCGCCACATTGGGCGCGGCCAGCGCCAGCGACTCCAGCGTCGCCTTGTCCGTGCCCTTGGCGACAGTGATCGTATCGCGCAGCTTGCCCATCACCTGAATGGCGATGGTCACTTCATCGTCGACCAGCAAGGCCGGATCGACAGGCGGCCACATGGCGTCGGCGATCAGCCCTTCGCCGCCCATCTCCGCCCAGGCTTCCTCGGCGAGATGCGGGGTCATCGGCGCGACCAGCAGCGGCAGCGCGCGGATGGCGGCAGCGCGGCTGGCGGAGGGCGCAGCCTTCTCGATGGCGTTGGTCAGCTCATAAAGCTTGGCCACGGCCTTGTTGAAGCTCAGCGCCTCGATGTCCTTGGCCACGCCGTCGATGGTCTGGTGCAGCTTGCGGTCGAGCGCCTTGTCGGCGCCGCCTTCGCCGGTCTCGCCAACCTGGCCGAACAGGCGGTAGAGCCGGTTGACGAAGCGCCACGCGCCTTCGATGCCCGCGTCGCTCCAGGCAAGGTCGCGCTCGGGCGGGCTGTCGGACAGCATGAACCAGCGCACCGCATCGGCGCCGAAGCGCTCGATGATCTCGTCCGGGTCCACGACGTTCTTCTTGGACTTGGACATTTTCTCGATGCGGCCGACCTTCACCGGCGCCCCGCTCTCAATCATGGTCCAGACACCGTCGCGCCGCTCGATCTCCTCGGGGCTCAGCCACTTGCCCTCGGGCGACTTGTAGGTTTCGTGCGTCACCATGCCCTGCGTGAACAGGCCCGTGAACGGCTCGGCGATGCCGATCTTGCCGATATGCTGGAGGGCGCGCGTCCAGAAGCGGGCATAGAGCAGGTGCAGGATCGCATGCTCGATGCCGCCGATATACTGCCCCACCGGCAGCCAGCTCTCGGCCTCTTCGCGGTCGAAGGGCTTGTCCTTGGGCTGGCTGGCGAAGCGAATGAAATACCAGCTTGAATCCACAAACGTGTCGAGCGTGTCCGTCTCGCGCCGCGCGGGCTTGCCGCATTTGGGGCAATCGACATGCTTCCAGCTCGGGTGCCGGTCGAGCGGATTGCCGGGAATGTCGAAGGTAACATCCTCGGGCAGCGTGACCGGGAGCTGATCGCGCGGCACCGGCACCACGCCGCAGCCCTCGCAATGGATGATGGGGATCGGCGTGCCCCAGTAGCGCTGGCGCGAAACGCCCCAGTCGCGCAGGCGCCACACGGTCGTGCCCTGGCCCCAGCCCTCCGCCTCGGCGCGGCGGATCACCTCGGCCTTGGCCGCCTCGACCTCCAGCCCATCGAGGAAGCGCGAATGCACCAGCTTGCCGGGGCCGGTATAGGCCTCCTCGCCAATGGGCGCGTCCGCCTCGCCGGCGGGCGCCACCACGCGCTGGACCGGCAGCGCATATTTGCGCGCGAAGTCGAGGTCGCGCTGGTCATGCGCCGGGCAGCCGAAGACGGCGCCGGTGCCATAGTCCATCAGCACGAAATTGGCGACGAAGAGCGGCAGGGTCCACTCGGGATCGAAGGGATGGACCACGGACAGGCCGGTGTCGTAGCCCTTCTTCTCCTGCGTCTCGATCTCGGCGGCGGCCGTGCCGGTGCGGCGGCACTCCTCGGCGAAGGCGGCGAGCGCCGGGTCCTTTTCCGCCAGGGCCAGCGCGATCGGGTGATCGGCGGCAATGGCGGCGAAGCTGGCGCCGAACAGCGTGTCGGGGCGCGTGGAGAACACCTCAAGCGTATCGATGGCGTCCACCGGCTGCGTCAGGCGGAAGCGGAACTGCATGCCCACGCTCTTGCCGATCCAGTTCTCCTGCATCAGCCGCACCTTTTCGGGCCACTGGTCGAGCGACTCCAGCCCGTCCAACAGATCGTCGGCAAAGTCGGTGATGCGCAGGAACCACTGGGAGAGCTTGCGCTTCTCCACCAGCGCGCCCGAGCGCCAGCCGCGCCCGTCGATCACCTGCTCGTTGGCGAGCACCGTCATGTCAACCGGGTCCCAGTTGACCGCGCTTTCCTTGCGATAGACGAGACCGCCCTCATAGAGATCGAGAAACAGCGCCTGCTCCTGGCCGTAATAATCCGGCTCGCAGGTCGCCAGCTCGCGGCTCCAGTCGAGTGCGAAGCCCAGGCGCTTGAGCTGCGCTTTCATGGAAGCGATATTGGAACGCGTCCAGTCGCCGGGGTGGACCTTCTTCTCCATCGCCGCATTTTCGGCGGGCATGCCGAAGGCGTCCCAACCCATGGGATGGAGGACGTCATGGCCCTTCATGCGGCGGAAGCGCGCCAGCACATCGCCCATGGAATAATTGCGCACATGGCCCATGTGGATGCGCCCGGAGGGATAAGGGAACATCTCCAGCACATAGGATTTGGGCGCGCCGGGGCGCATGCCGGCCTTGAAGCTCTGCGCGTTGTCCCAGGCCGCCTGCCAGCGGCCGTCCGCCTGCGCGGGATTGAAGCGTCTCTCGCTCACGTCTCTCGTCTCTCCGGCCGCGCGCGACACGGCGCGGCGCATATTGGCTCAGCCCAGGGTCGCGCGGCGGCGCAGATCGCGGGCATGGGTGAGGATGATGTCCTCCAGCTTCTGGGTGGTCGCGGCCTGCACGGGCGCGTCGACCCATTCGCCGTTCTGCTGGATCTGGCGACTGGCCGCCACGCGCAGCGCGTCGGCGCGCAGGTCCTGATCGAGGATGGTGACGGTGAGCTTCATGCGCTCGCCGGGCACCTTGGGATTGATGAACCAGTCGGTGAGGATCACGCCCCCGTCGCTGTCGGTCTGCAACAGCGGCATGAAGGAGAGCGTATCGAGCGCCGCACGCCAGAGATAGCTGTTCACGCCGATCTGGGTGACGCGCGAGGCGGCGAGGTCCGCAGCGGGGCGCACCTTGTGGCGCGCGCAGCCGGCAAGCGCAACGCACAGGACGAGGGCGGTGAGCGCGCCGGTGCGGCAAAGGGGGCGAAAACGGGCCATGACGTCCAATCCAACTTCTGCCCGGAAAGAGACCGGGCGTGTTCCCTGTAAGAGAGCCTCTATAAGGCGCGAGCGGCGCCGCACAAGCCGCAGTTTGCCTCTCCATGCCCTGCGGAAATGGACCGCATGCGGCATGAAACCGCGCAAATACTGGTCTGCGTCCCTCGGCCATGATAGAAGGGGCGGCTGGTCCATGAATCGGATTTCAGCCGGAGTCGGAGGCTTTGGTGCGCGCAAGCGGCTTGATGATGGCGATTACGGGAGCGGGCGGGCTCGCCCTCTCGCTTGCCATAGCGCCCGCGATCAACGCCGCGCTGAGCGGGCAGGATGTCCTCAAGGACAACAAGGTCTCGTTGAAGATGCTGGGCAGCATCGGCTCATTCACGCCCGTCACGCGCGATCAGCGGTTGGCCGAAGTCTATGCCGAAGCGGCGCGGGAAGCGCAGACCCGCGGCTTCCGCTTCACCCCCGCCAGCGGCGCACTGAATGGCGAACGCTCGCTCACCGTGCTGGTGCGCGCGCACGATAGCGGCGCAGCCGAAAGCCAGGCCAAACGCGGCACGCCCAATCTGGGGCTGGCGCCCGTCGCCTATAATCTCGGCAAGGCGAAGGGGCTGAACCGGTTTGCCGACGGGACGGCCGCCGCGCGCGAGGATGAAGACGGCCTGACGCCCATCGTCGATTCGCTCCAGCTTCCAGACAGCAACTTCGATCTCAAGGCCAAGTCCAACCGCTTCTCGACCAATCTCCAGTTGGAATCCCGCCGGCAGCGGACCGCCGCCGCCCCCACCAGCGGGGCGCCGCTCGCGAGTGAAAAGAGCTACGCGGTGGACCTCTCCAGTTCCTACGCGCTGACCCGCAATCTCGATGTGCAGGCCGGCGTGCGCTATCGCGGGCCGGAAAATCGCCTGGTGCCGCTCACCGACCAGGCGCAGGACAGCCAGGCCGTCTATGTCGGCACCAAGTTCAAGTTCTAGGGTAGATCGGCGCCCGGGTCCGGCGCGAACGGGACCGGACGCTTCCTTGAATTTTCGATCCTCTCGCCCCTGACCTTCGCCGCGCTTTCGGGCGCGAAACATCACTCTGTTCGATCGGCGCCGTCCAAGAACCCGTGCTCCTGCGCACGCAGGAGCACGGAGACGCTCAGTCACGCAGCGGCTTGCGGTAAGCAGTCAATGAAGCTCCGCGACCCCACGCAGCGCGCGCTTGATGAGCGGCGGAGGCCCGCCCTTACTGGTGCAGATACACCGCGCGTTCGTGGCTGAACGCCTTGAAGCCGAAATAGCCGTGATAGCTGCCCATGCCGCTGCCGTTGACGCCGCCGAAGGGCAGACGGTTCTCCAGATAATGCGAGAAGACGCCGTTGACCGTCACGCCGCCAGACGAGGTGCGGTCCAGCACCTTCTGCACATTGGCTTCGTTGTCGCTGAACACATAGAGCGCCAGCGGCTTGTCGCGCGCTTCGATATAGCCAATCGCCTGATCGAGCGCATCGTAGGTCATCACCGGCAGCAGCGGCGCGAAAATCTCTTCCTGCAGGATCTTCATCTGCGGCGTGACGTCGGTCAGCATCGTCGGATGGACCGTGAGATCCGCTTCGTCGAACGTGCCGCCCACGGCGACCGTGGCGCCCTTCTCCACCGCATCGTCGAACAGCGCCTTCACGCGGTCGAAATTGCCCTTGTTGACGATCTGGGCAATGTTCTCCTTCCGGATCGCACCGGCCTCGTCATAGAGGTTCTTGGTCACATTCTCGCGGAAACCTTCGACCAGCCGGTCCTTCTGCTCCTCGCGCACGAACACATAATCCGGGCAGATGCAGGCCTGGCCGCCGTTGAACTGCTTGGCCCCGGCCAGCGCCGCCGCAATGGCATCCACATTGGCGCCTTCGTCGATAATGACCGGCGACTTGCCGCCCAGCTCCAGCGTGACAGTCGCCAGATGCTTGGCCGCCGCCGTCATCACGATCTTGCCGACGCGCGTGCTGCCGGTGAAGAAGATGTGGTTGAAGGGCAGGTCCAGCAGCGCGGTGGCGACGCTCACATCGCCCTCGAACAGCGCGACCTCCTTCTCGTCGAACACGTCGCGAATGATCTTGCCCGCCACTTGCGCCGTCGCCGGGCACAGATCGGTAAGCTTCACCATGCAGCAATTGCCGGCCGCCACCGCCGCCGCCACCGGGCCGAGCGTGAGGCCGAGCGGGAAGTTCCACGGGCCCAGGATCAGGCACACGCCGCGCGCCTCGTAGACGATCCGCGCCTTGTCGTTGGGGTTCTTGGAGGGCGTGACTTCGGTCGGCGTCATCCACTCCTCGAGGCTGTCGATGTTGAGCTGGATATTGCCGAGGATGTTCAGCACTTCGGTGACGCGAATCTCGGCTTCGGGCTTGCGCGTATCCTGCTGCACCGCCGCAACGATCTCGTCCGCCCGCGCTTCGATCGCAGCCTTGAGCTTCGCCAGCTTGGCCTTGCGCTGCGCGGCGCTGCTGGCCTTCACATCCCATTGATGCGCCTGCTGCAAGGCGAAAACACGCGCGATCTCGCCGGAGAGGTCAGAGGCAGTTTGCTGGGCGCTGGTCATGGGCTGTTCCGTCTGTGATCGGGTTGAACTTGGCCGCCTTGTAGAGCGGGCCGACGCGGCAAGACAAGGCGGGAGCAGGAGGACTGGCTCGGCCCCCGGGAAAGGGAGATCGGCCCCGCCCCGGGCGGACGCCCCATAGCGCCGCATGTGAAGTCGCCTCCTGGGCGGAGGATCGCGCCGTTATGCGCCAGATCCTGACCGGGCTTCTTCCCGGCATCTGGTAAACGCGCGCCCGTCATCGAACGGCGCGCGGCTCCCTCCTGATGCGCGAGCGCCACAGTGCCGCCGGCAATGAAAAATGCGGTGAGACGACGACTTACCTACACCGCTTTTTAAGAAGATGGCCGGTAATTCCTATCTCACATTTAATCAATCAACTCATTGAAGATAGGTAGAAAATCGTGCCAAACGCCGCATCGCATGCCATTCGGGTCGCCATGAAGGCCATGCGTCCGAATCACTTTTCGTACGCCGGCAAGTCGCTGCTGGTCGCACTCGCCTCCTCCACCATGCTGGCGTCCGCCGCACAGGCGGACCCGATCGTGCTGACCGGCGATTATATCAAGATCGGCCTCAATGATTGGGGCACGTTGGGCAGTGGCGGCAGCGTCAAGCCCGGCATCCTCTATGATGGCACCGGCACGGCCACCTTCAACCCCGCTTACGACTATCTGACGCCGGGATCGCCGTTCGAAGGCTTCGTCATCACCGGCTCCAACGGAACGACCTTCAGCAAGGTCAACAACAACAGTTCCGGCGCCGCGATCAGCGGGACGCTCACCGATTACAGCGGCGCGCTCTACAATGGCACCACCTACGACAATCGCGCGGTGTGGACCGGCACGGTCGATGATCTCCTCACCATCACCAACGATTATTTCTTCAATACCGACAGCCAGAAGATAGAAATCCGCACCACCATCTCGGCGCTGACGGATCTGACCGACCTGGCCTTCTCGCGCCAGATCGATCCCGATGCCGTCGCGGCCGCGGGTGACAGCAGCGCGACCAACAACTTCCGCGGCACCGATGGCGTGGCCGAGACCGACCTGGTCTATGCCGAGGCGCTGGTCTCCAAATATGTGATCGGCCTCCATACCAGCTCGGCCATCACCCATAATTCGGCGGTCACGAGCTGGACGAGCGACACCGCCTCCTATCTTGCCGGCATGAACATCGGCAACGGCGACAACACGATCGGCCTCGGCTTCGACATCGGCGCGCTGCTCTCCGGCGAGAGCATCGTGCTCGACTACAGCTATATTTTCGGCACCGACATCGCCAGCGCGGTGACGGGGTCCAACAATATCGTCGGCACGCGCACCATCGATGAGCTTCTGAACGGCGACGTGGACCCGGTGTTCGGCGGCGGTACGCTCGTCTTCACGGCCACGGCGAGCGTGAGCACCGATCTCTCGCTCCTGTCGGAGGGCGGCACGATCGACACCGCCGGCTATAATGGCACGTTGACCGGCGCGATTTCCGGCGACGGCGCCCTGACCAAGACCGGCGCAGGGACGCTCACGCTCACGGGCGCGAACAGCTACACCGGCGGCACGACTGTCTCCGAAGGCCGTCTCGTCGGCAACACCACGTCGCTCCAGGGCGACATCACCAACAACGCCACGGTCGAGTTCGCTCAGGCCGGCGACGGCACCTATGCCGGCGCCATGTCCGGCAGCGGCAAGCTGGTGAAGACCGGCGCGGGGACGCTCACGCTCTCCGGCCCCGGCAGCTACACCGGCGGCACCGATGTGCTCGGCGGCACGCTCGCCATCGCCGGCAGCGATGCCATCGGCAGCGGCCCCGTCACCATCGGCGCGGCCACGCTCAAGACCGGCAGCGCGATGACGCTCGACCATGCCATCGTGCTCACCCACGCCAGCTCGACCCTCGACAGCGGCGCGCATGACGTGACGCTTTCGGGCAACCTCTCCGGCCCCGGCACGCTGACCAAGGCGGGCAGCGGCACGCTGACGCTCACCGGCACCAACAGCCAGAACGGCATCAACGTCGCCGGCGGCGTCCTCGCCTTCGCTTCGGACGCGGCGCTGGGCAAGGCCGGCAGCATCGTCTCGATCCAGGAGGATACGACGCTGCGGACGCTGGCCGACTTCACCATCGAGCACGAAATCTACGTCAACGACACGCGCCGCGCCAAGTTCGACAGCGCCGGCCACGACATCGTGATGGCCGGCAACATCACCGGCAGCGGCAATATCGAGAAGATCGGCGCGGGCACGCTCACGCTCACGGGCAGCAATGCCAATGTGACCATCAACGTGCTGGGCGGCCGCGTCGTGGCGCGCTCGCAGGAGGCCATTGGCGGCGGCGGGGGCGACATCACCCTGCACGACAATGGCAGCTTCACGGCCGGCGCCAACATGACCGTGGGTCAGGCGCTGCATGTGGTGGGCAACAACGCCGTCTTCGACACGGGCGAGCATGACGTGACGCTGACCGGCTCGGCCGACGGCAACGCCTGCCTCATCAAGAAGGGCACCGGCCGCCTCACGCTGGCGGCGGCGAGCAGCAACAGCATCGGCGCCTGCGTCGAGCAGGGCACGCTGTCCTTCAACAATGTGTTCGAGGGCAATGTGATCGTCGAGACCGACGGCCGGATCGGCGGCGGCGGCACGATCGTGGGGAACGTGCAGGCGAGCGGCGTGATCGCGCCGGGCAACTCGCCGGGCGTCCTCACTGTCGAAGGCAGCGTCACGCAGGCAGCCGGCAGCACCTTGTCGCTCGACATCGACGGCACCACCGCCGGCACCGGTGCGGGTCACTACGACACGCTCGTCCTCACCGGCGCGGATAGCGTCTATACGGCAGGCGGCACGATCCAGCCGGTGCTGCGCGGCATCACGGGCGATGCCACCAACAGCTTCACGCCGCAGGTGGGCCAGCTCTTCCAGGTGGTGACGGCCGAGGGCGGCGTCGAAGGATCGTTTGCCGGGCTCGAGCAGCCGAGCGAAGGTCTGGCGGCGAACACGCGCTTTGATGTCGTCTATCGCAGCAATGCCGTGCTCCTGGCGGTGACGCCGAGCGCCTATGCGGCCTTTGGCGGCAGCGGCAATGCGGCGGCGGCTGGCCGGGCGCTCGACCTGCTGCGCGGCCCGGCGGGCGTGCGTGACACCAGCGATGCGGGCCGGCTGCTGAACGGCCTCGGTGGCCTGGGGGGCGACCGCCTGGCCCTGACGCTGGAGCAGCTTTCCGGTAGCATCCATGCCGATGCCATGGATGCCTCGACAGAGGCTCTGCGGGCGGCACGGCGCGGCGTGGGAGCGCATCTCGACACGGCGGCGGAGACCGGCTCCAATGTCTGGGGCAGCATCAATCGCGATCATCTGCGCGTGAATGCCGATCGCTCCGGTCGAGGCTACAGCGCCGAGACCTATACCATGCTGATCGGCGTCGACACCCATGCGACGGCGGATCTCACGGTGGGCGCGGCCCTGGGCTATGGCAATGTCAAGCTGAGCACCGCCGGGCTGGGCGAGGCGAAGGACGAGCATTTCCAGGGCCTGCTCTATGGCCGCTGGGCAGCGCACGGCTCCTATCTGCGCGGCACGCTCGCCTTCGGGTTCGATCGGTACAAGGTGAACCGCGAGGTCGCGCTGGACAGCGTCACGCACCAGCTCAACGCACGCACCGGCGGCTTCTCCCATGCCCTCGACCTCGAGGCAGGGCACCGCTTCGCGCTGGGCAGCGTGGCCCTCACGCCGTTTGCGGGCATTGCCTATGATCGCACCGAGCGCGACAATTTCCGCGAGAGCGGCGACAGCTCGGTTGCGCTCCTCTTCCTCAGCGACAACCGCACGGCCTGGCAGGCGCGCGGCGGCGCCACCCTCAGCACCAGCTTCAAGAGCGGCGCGACGGTGCTGACGCCTTACGCCAATGTGGCAGTGACGCATGAGCTGGACAGCGTCGCCGCGCGCATCGCACCGCGTCTCAACGGCATAGCCATGGCGGTGGACGCCGCCTCGGCGGGCAAGACCGGCGTGCAGGGCGGCGTCGGCCTCTCGGCGCTGGTTTCCGAGACGGTTTCGCTGAATGCGGGCTATCGCTACCGCGACACCTCGAACGCGCGCCAGCACTCGGTGAACGCCGGCGTCTCGTTCCGCTGGTAAGAAAAACGGCCGGGCGGGGATGGATCGTCCCCGGCCCGGCCATTTCTTTCGACACGTCAGAAAAGGGGCCGTGCCTGCGGCCCTTTTTTTGTCTTATTTCGTCGCGAGGTTCTTCACCATGAAGGGGATGAGGCCCACGCGTACCCGCTCGGCGAATTTGTCGGCATGGCCGCCTTCAAAGGGCTGATAGCTGTGCTTGAGACCAAAGCGGGTCATCTGCGCGTCCAGCTTGGCATTGTCGTCGATGAGCCCGTCCTGCGTGCCGATCTCGATGCCGAGCGCGCTGTAGGTCCGCATGTTGTGGACATATTGCGAGAGCATGGCGAGCGGCGCGTTGGCGACCCACTGGGCCAGCACGTCCGGCTGGACGACACCGTCCTTGGTCAGCCAGTCGAAATAAAGCGGCGGATTCTGCGGATTGGAGGACCAGGCAGCAGCCGACGCAAGCGCCGCGCGCTCGCCGAAGCCGGCCTTCAGCTTCTCCTCGTCCGACATCTTCTCGATCTTGCCATCCATCTCCGCATTGATGGTGCGCGCGGACATGCAGCAGGCGCTCATGCCGTAGATGGCCGAGAAGATGCCCGGATGCTTCATGGCGATGCGCCAGGTGCCGTAGCCGCCCATGGAGTGGCCGCCCAGGCCGCGGGCGCGCGGTTCGGCGATGGTGCGGTAGTGGGAGTCGATATAGCTCACCAGATCCTTGGTGACGAAGCCTTCCCAGTCGCCGATGGTGGGCGAGCTGGACCACATGGAACCGGCCCATTTGGTGCGGCCACCATCGGGTGCGACCAGAATGAACTCATGCCCCTTCTTCGCTTCGTCCGCGACCGCATCGCCAAAATGGGCAAGGCCGTCGATCTGGTCGACATTGAAGAAATAGCCATGCAGGAAATAGACGACCGGATAGCGCTTGCCCGTATCCGTGCGGTAATTGGGCGGCAGCGCCACGATCACGTCGATCTCCGTGCTGTCGCCTTCCAGATTGCCGACCAGCGAGGGCGCGTGGATCTTGATCTTGTCGACATTGGCCGGCTGCTGGGCCAGCGCGGCGGGGCCGCCCGGACCGGAGGGCTGCGCGAAGGCCGGCGCGCCGAGTGTCAGGCCGGCAAGCGCGGCGCCGGCCGCGAAACGTCCCAGACGATTGAGGATGCCCATTCTTTTCTCTCCTTGATGTATCCTGGTTCTGTTGCTGTCACCGCTTCGCCAGATGCCGGGCGAAGAAGGGCAGCATGTAATCGCGCATGCGCTCGGCCAGCCGATTGCCATGGTCGCCGTCATACACCGCCCAATCGTGCGGGATACCAAACTTGCCGAGCGCCTCGTGCATGGCGGTGTCGTCGCGCAGCAGCGCGTCCTTGTCGCCCACTTCCAGTCCGATAGCCGTAAGCCCTTTCAGGGCACCCACATATTGCGGCAGCATGGCGAGGGGCGCATTGGCTGCCCAGGCGCCCAGCGTCACCGGATCAAGCTTGCCGCCCTTCACACCGAAATCCGCATAATAAGGCGGGTTGCGTGGGTTAGGCGACCACGCCACGGCCTGCGCGAAGGCCGCGCGTTGCGCAAAGGGCGCCTTCATCGCGTCCTCGATGGGCATGGCCGCCAGGCGCTGGGCCTGCTCCGGCGTGGTCGTGCGCGGCGAGAGGCAGCAGGGGCTGAGCGCATAGACGCTGGAGAAGATGCCCGGATATTTCATGGCGATCTTGAGCGCGCCATAGCCGCCCATGCTGTGTCCGGCGAGGCCGCGCCCGGCGGGCCTCGCCAGCGTACGATAGCGCCCGTCCACCCAGGCAACCAGATCGCGGCTGATAAAGCCCTCGAAATCGCCGGTGGTGATGGAATTGGAATACATCGCGCCCGCAAAGCGGGTGTAGCTGTCCGGCGCGACGAGAATGAACTCATGGCCACGCGCGGCGGCCGCTGTCACCAGCGCCCGATATTTGACGAGCTCGTCGAGCTGCCGGCTGCTGGCGAAATAGCCATGGAGGAAATAGACGACCGGATAGCGCCGCTGCGTATCCGTGCCGTAGCTGGGCGGCAGGACCACAATCACGTCGCGGAGCGGGCTGTTGCCTTCCAGATTGCCGGCCAGCGCGGGGGAGTGGACTTTCAGTGTCTCGAGCACTGCCTCGCCGGCGGCGGCCCGCGCCGCTGCGGGTGAGAGGAGCAGCACCGCCGCTGTCAGGGCGCCTGCGGCGATCCGGCCAAGTCCCCCCGTGCGTTGCCTCATCGGCGCCATCCCCTGCGTCCTGGACCGTTATTGACTCTGCCCAGTTGATTCTGTCCAGTCTCTCATCGCAACTCTTTCCGCATAACGGCCGGCTTGTCCAGAGCCCCCCGCCGGCCTAGATTGAGCCCATGGCCGATCCTGCGCACAACCCTGTCCACGACCATCGCGAACCGACCGGCGCCAAGCTCGCCCAGGCGGCGCAAGCCACGCTGGAGCGCCAGGGCGAGCAGTGGACGGCCATGCGCGGCGACATCTTCTCCGTGCTGGCGGCGGAAGAACGACCCGCCTCGGCCTACGACATCGCCGACAAGGTCTCGCAGCGGCGCGGCAAGCGCGTGGCGCCCAACAGCGTCTATCGCATTCTCGATCTGTTCGTGGCCAACAACCTCGCCCAGCGGGTCGAGAGCGCCAATGCCTATATTGCCAATGCCCATCCCGGCTGCATGCATGACTGCATCTTTCTGGTCTGCCGGCAGTGCGGCGACGCCATCCATATCGACGACGACGCCGTAACGCAGCAGGTCCGCGGGCTGGCGCAGGCAAGCGGCTTCTCGCCCGAGCGCCCCGTCATCGAAGTACTTGGCACCTGCGCCAAATGCACCTGAGCAGCCAGACATCAAACCCCTGAAAAATTGCAGTTATCCCGCAATAATTTTGCGGTTTGCTGCGCTCTTGCGCCGGCCCGGTCCTGGTGCCACTAGCGCGCGATAAAACAGATTTCGGGAAAGGGGCTCGCAAACCCGATGACTGGCTCGACCACATTGTCGCCGCTGCGCTATCGTATATTCCTTCTCATTCTGGTGGGCAGTCTGCTCTCCAATTTCGGCAATGCCATCCAGTCGGTCGGCGCGGCCTGGGCGATGACGGCGGCGCACCAGCCGGCCGACGTCGTGGCGCTGGTACAGAGCGCCACCAACCTGCCGATCATGCTGCTCGCCCTGCCCGCCGGCGCCTGGGCGGACATGTTCGACAAGCGGCTGGTCATGCTGGCGGCGCAATGCGCCATGTTCCTGCTTTCCGTCGGCCTGGCGCTGTTCGCCTTCATGGGCATTCAGAGCCCGCTGGTCGTCATCGGCCTCACCGCCCTGCTCGCCTGTGGCGTCGCCTGCTTCAATCCCGCACTGGCTGCCTCCATCGGCGGCATCGTGCCGCGCGCGGAACTGGCGGCGGCGGTCGCGCTCAACATCCTCGCCTTTAATGTGGCGCGCAGCCTGGGGCCGGCGCTGGGCGGGGGCATTGTGGCCCTGGGCGGCGCCGAGGCGGCCTTTGTCGCCAACGCCCTCTCTTATCTCGCGGTCATCGTCATCCTGTGGCGCTGGCGGCCGCAGGAGCGCGCGCCCGCCGAACGCCGCCCGCTCGGCGCCGTCATTGCCGAGGGCTTCCGCTATGCCATGGCATCGCGCGAAGTGCGCGCCATCCTCCTGCGCGCCGTCACCTTCACGGCCACCGGCAGCGCCGCATGGGCACTGATGCCTCTCGTCGCCGCCGACCTGCTGCACGCGGGTTCGGTCACCTTCGGCCTGCTGCTCGGCGCGCTCGGCCTGGGTGCCGTTGTGGGTGCGGCCAGCGCCACCTGGTTCCGCACCCGTTTCTCGGCCGAAGCAATCATCCGCGCGGCCGGCATCGTCTACGGCATCGGTTGCGTTGGCGTCTCGCTGGCGCCGCCTCTGCCAGTCATGCTGGCACTGCTGGTGCTGAGTGGCGCGGGCTGGGTGCAGGCGCTCTCCGGCTTCTCCGTCGCCGGGCAGCTCTGGTCGCCGCGCGCCATCGTCGGGCGGATCACGGCCATGGTGAGCAGCCTTACTTTCGGCGGCATTGCGCTCGGCTCCTGGCTCTGGGGCCATTTTGCCGAAGGTCATGGCGTGGCGGCAGCGCTGCTCTTCTCGGGGCTGGGCATGATCGTGCTGCCCCTCATCGGCCTGCTCGTCCCCATGCCCCGCCACGAAGCGCCCGCGCACTGAGCGGTGTTGGCCGCGCCCCCGCCACGGCCTGCCGCAGCAAAGCCATATTCTGGATTTTCCTTGCCCGCAGGCGGTGCCGGCAATCGACATCGCGCCCCGGCATCGCTAAATGTCCGAGACAATGACGGACCAGCCCGACACCCCCCTGCTCGATCAGGTGCATGAGCCTGCCGATCTGCGCAAGCTCGCTCCGGAGCAGCTCCGCCAGCTCGCCGACGAACTGCGGCAGGAGACGATCAGCGCTGTGGGCGTCACCGGCGGCCATCTCGGCTCGGGCCTGGGCGTCGTCGAGCTAACCACGGCGATCCATTACGTGTTCAACACGCCCGAGGACCGGCTGGTCTGGGACGTGGGCCACCAATGCTATCCGCACAAGATCCTGACCGGTCGGCGGGACCGCATCCGTACACTGCGCCAGGGCGGCGGCCTCTCGGGCTTCACCAAGCGCGCGGAAAGCATTTATGATCCCTTCGGCGCGGCTCACAGTTCCACATCGATCAGCGCGGCACTCGGCTTCGCCATCGCCAGCAAGCTCGCCGGCAAGCCCAGCAAGGCCATTGCCGTGATCGGCGACGGCGCCATGTCCGCTGGCATGGCCTATGAGGCTATGAATAATGCGCGCGACGCGGGCAATCGCCTCGTCGTCATCCTCAATGATAACGACATGTCCATCGCGCCGCCGGTGGGCGGCCTCTCGGCCTATCTGGCCCGACTCGTTTCCAGCCGCGAATTCCTCTCGCTACGCGATGTACTCAAGCGCGTCGCCCGTCGCCTCCCCCGCCCGCTCCACCAGGCGGCCAAGAAGACGGACGAGTTCGCACGCGGCATGGCCATGGGCGGCACGCTGTTCGAGGAGCTGGGCTTCTATTATGTGGGGCCCATCGACGGCCATAATCTCGACCAACTCATCCCCGTGCTGGAAAATGTGCGCGATATGGCGGAAGGCCCTTGCCTCGTCCATGTCGTGACGCAAAAGGGCAAGGGCTATGCCCCGGCCGAGGCGGCAGCGGATAAATATCACGGCGTGCAGCGCTTCGACGTCATCACCGGCGAGCAGGTGAAGGCACCGGCCGGCCCGCCCAGCTACACCAGCATCTTCGCCAAGGCCCTGCTGGGCGAAGCCGCGCGTGACGAGACAATCTGCGCGATCACGGCGGCCATGCCCGCCGGCACAGGGCTGGACAAGTTCGCCACTGCGCATCCCGAACGCTTCTTCGACGTGGGCATTGCCGAGCAGCATGCCGTCACCTTCGCGGCTGGGCTGGCAGCGCAGGGCATGCGACCCTTCTGTGCGATCTACTCCACCTTCCTGCAACGCGCCTACGACCAGGTGGTGCATGACGTAGCGATCCAGAACCTGCCAGTGCGCTTCGCCATTGACCGCGCGGGGCTGGTCGGCGCGGACGGCGCGACGCATGCCGGCAGCTTCGACATCACCTATCTCGCCACGCTGCCCAACATGGTGGTGATGGCGGCAGCCGACGAGGCCGAGCTGGTCCACATGGTCCACACCGCCGCCCTGCACGACAGCGGCCCTATCGCGCTGCGCTATCCACGCGGCACCGGCGTGGGCGTGGCTCTACCGGAGACGCCGCAGCGGCTCGAAATCGGCAAGGGTCGCATCGTGCGCGAGGGCAAGACCGTCGCCATTCTCTCACTTGGCACACGGCTGGAGGAAGCGCTCAAGGCCGCCGACGCGCTCGAGGCACGCGGGCTTTCCGCCACTGTCGCCGACCTGCGCTTCGCAAAGCCGCTGGACGAAGCGCTGATCCGCAAGCTGCTCGCCACGCACGAGGTCGCCGTCACTGTGGAGGAAGGCAGTATTGGGGGGCTGGGCGCCCACATCCTTACGCTTGCCAGCGACGAAGGTCTGATCGACGCCGGCCTCAAGCTGCGCACCATGCGCCTGCCCGATCTGTTCCAAGATCAGGACAAGCCCGAGAAGCAATATGACGCGGCACGGCTCAATGCCCCGCACATCGTTGAGACGGTACTCACCGCCCTGCGGCACAATAGCGCAGGCGTCGGGGAGGCCGGAGCGCGGGCATGAACGACCTCGGCGCCCTGGCCCTCGCCGGCGCCGGTTTCACGGTTCTGGTCGGCCTGGGCTGGTGGATCGGCCGCCGCAAGGACAAGCGCCTCGCCGCGTCCCGGCCGGGCATGACACCGGAAACCTTTGTGAAGACGCTGCGCAAGCGCGGCGCGGATGCGGACATTGCGGACGCGGTCTATGATTGGATCGTGGTCTATTACAGCCGCGAAACCCCACCGAACGCCGATGACCGGATGCGGGAGGATGTGCCGATCGACCTGGAGGATATCGAGGCGTTCGTGACCGCCTTCTTCGAGAAGAACGGCCTGCCGGCACCCCATCCGGGTGATCCGGACGCGATGCCCGATCCGTGGGAAAGCACACTCAGTTCTTTCGCAGTCGACTTGACGCGGCGCCGGGCGGCCTTGCGGGGGCGAGCGGAGGCGCGGGCATGAGCGGCATCATCCGCACTGGCATCGGCGGCTGGACCTACGAACCCTGGCGCGGTGTCTTCTATCCCGCCGACCTGCCCAAGGCGCAGGAAGCCGGTTACGCCGTCCGCCACCTCGACACCATCGAAGTCAACGGCACCTTCTACCGCACACAGACGCCCACCACCTTCGCCAAATGGCGCGACATGGCGCCGGAAGGCTTCGTCTATGCCGTGAAAGCCTTGCGCTATTGCGTGGCCAAAAAGAAGCTCGCCGAGGCGGAAGAGAGCATCGGCAAGTTCCTCGCCTCAGGCCTTTCGGAGCTGGGCAACCGGCTGGGGCCGATTCTCTGGCAATTCCGCGAGACACGCGCCTTCGACGCTGATGACATGGCCGCCTTTTTCGCCATGCTGCCTGCATCGATCGACGGCGTGCCCGCGCGCCATGTGGTGGAGCCCCGGCACGAGAGCTTTGCCTGTGCCGAGTTTGTGACGCTGGCCCGCGCACACGGGGTCGGTATCGTCGTTGCCGATCACGAAACACATCCCCAGATCGCCGACCCGACCGCCGATTTCGTTTATGCCCGCCTGATGCGCACGCAGGAGGCTGAGCCAACCGGCTATGATGCGGCCGGGCTGGACCGCTGGGCAGATATTGCACGCGGCTGGGCCCGCGGCGAGCGGCCCGAGGGCCTGCGCTATATGGCGGACGCTCCGGCAGCTGAACGCCGACCGCGTGATGTGTTCGCCTATTTCATCGCCGGCGCGAAAGTGAGAAACCCGGCAGCGGCCATAGCGCTTGCGGAGCGCGTGGTGAAATCGCAGTGAGAACTCTCTGGCTCATCTATTCTGGACTATCGCTCGCCGGCGCGGCCGCAGTCTGGCTTTTCGCCACGGGCTGAAAGGGAGGCATGGCTTGGCTTCCAGACTTGGAACTCATTGCGGCGGGTAAATGGCCTTTATGGGCTGCAATGTTCTTGCTCCTTTATGGACCTCTCTCGTTTGCGGCTTGGGCCTTGGTCAAAGCGATACGATCCCCACAATAAGCCTTCTCCAAAAAGCGCTCGTCGCATTGTGTAACTGTTGGGTTGAGTATCGCCGACGTGACAGTGAGGAACCCGGCAGCGGCCAGGGCGCTTACGGAGCGAGTGTAGGAAATCAACGTACGACTCCCTTCCTCCTCGTGTTCCTGCACAGGCAGAAGCCCAAGGCGGCTAAGCGGTTCGCCTGTCCGGGCCGCCTGCTTTCACAGGAGCCCGGCGGTCTTTTCGATGGAACGATCGAGCTCCGCCTGCCTGCTCAGCCCTGCGGTTGGCCCAGCGAAGCGCGAGCGGACTGACCGTCGCCTTCCGGCGCGGCGACAATGTCAAACACGGTGCGGCCCTTGTCGAGCACTTCGGTCTCACCGTCCGCCACGGACGAGCGGATGCCGAGCATGCTATTCTGCTCGCCGGCTTCGTCCAGCAGCGAGGTTTCGCCACTGCTGCGCGGTGCGGGGCCGCCGAACATCGTGTCGAGCGCTTCCCGCTGGATGTTGCTCTGCTGGCTGGCGGCGGTACCCGGTGCTGGCGGCTTGAGCGAGAAGTCTGGCGGGATCACCAGCGGCGGCTGCCGTGTCACAGCCATTTCGTCGGGTCGGTCGCGATTGAACAGGCTGGTGCCTCCACAACCCGAGAGCAGCGCGAGCGCCGCCGCGGCAATCGGCAGGGAGTGATGGATTCGCATGTCAATTCGTCTCCTTGGGAACGGCCTTCTCGCGCAGGAGAAGCGCACGCGCAAGCAGGATGAGCACGCCGATGGTGATTGCGGCGTCGGCCAGATTGAAGATGAGGAAGGGGCGCCATTCACCGATGTGGAAATCGGCATAGTCCACCACATAGCCCAGCCGCGCGCGATCCGCGATGTTGCCAAGCGCGCCGCCCAGGATAAGGCCCAGCGCCAGGGCGTCGTCCCGGTTGCGCTCGCGCCATAGCCACCAGGCCACGAAAGTGGTGATGCCAGCCAGCATCAGCACAAGCAGCCAGCGCATCACATCCGTTTCCGCCTCGAAGAAGCCCATGGAGACGCCGCGATTCTGCGCCCAGGTGAGATTGAAGAAGGGCGTCAGCCGGATAGGGTCGGTCAGCGGATTGGCCAGTTCAAGCGTGTGCGTTACGATATATTTGAGAATCTGGTCGAGCAGCAGCACCACCGCCGCCGCACTCAGGGCAAGCTTGCGATGATTGGGGATGCACGCGGCTTCGTTCATGCCAGGACGTCCGCGCAGCGCCCGCACAGCGCGCCATCCTGCGGCACTTCAGGCAGATGACGCCAGCAACGGCCGCATTTGGCATGCTCGGTCGCCGTTACTGCGATCGCCGTTTCGCCTTCCGCTTCCGTCACGCTCGCCACGATGCAAATCTCCGCGAAATCCACGTCCGCCGGCACATCAGCCATGCGCACGTCCGCTTCCAGGGACGAGCGCACCACCTTCTCCCGGCGCAAGGGCTCAATGGCTTCGTTGACCTGATCGCGCGATGAACGGATCGCCGCCCAGCGCGCACCGAGCGCCTCGTCGCGCCAATCGGCGTTCACTTGCGGCCATTCGAGCAGATGCACCGAACCCGTCTCGGAGGGGAAGCGCGCCTGCCACACTTCCTCGGCGGTGAAGGGAATGAGCGGCGCGGCATAACGCACCAGCGCATGGAAGAGATGATCGAGCACAGTGCGATAGGCGCGGCGGTCAAGCGTCTCCGCGCCCGTCTCCATGTTGACGTCGCAATAGAGCCGGTCCTTGCGGATGTCGAAGAAGAAGGCGGAGAGATCGTTGTTGGCGAACTCGCTGAGCGCACGCGTGTAACGGCCGAACTCCAGCCAGGTTTCACTGCCCGCACTCTTGTCCACCACCGCGCGCAGCTCAGCGTCCAGCGTAGCGAGGCGATGAAGCATGTAGCGCTCCAGCTCGGGCAACACATCGGGCGCCAGGCGATCCGTCACGCTGTCAAAGCCGGCCAGCGCGCCAAGCATATAGCGGAAGGTATTGCGCAGCTTGCGATAAGCGTCCGAGGCGCCGGCCAGCACTTCCTTGCCGATGCGCACATCGTCGAAATAATCGGTGCTGGCGGCCCACAGACGCAGAATATCCGCCCCGCTCTCGTCCATCACCTTCAGCGGATCGACGGTGTTGCCGAGGGATTTGGACATCTTGCGGCCCTGTCCGTCCAGCGCGAAGCCATGCGTGAGCACCGCCTTGTAGGGCGCATGGCCGCGCGTGCCGCAGCTCTCTAGCAGCGAGGACTGGAACCAGCCGCGATGCTGGTCCGACCCTTCGATGTAGAGATCGGCGCGCGCGCTCTCGCCATAGCGCTTTTCCACCACGAATGCGTGCGTCGAGCCGCTGTCGAACCACACGTCGAGAATGTCGTTCACCACCTCATAGTCGGCAAGGGCGTAGTCGGGGCCGAGAATGGCCTGATGATCGGCGCCGAACCAGGCGTCCGCGCCGCCGGCCTTGAACGCCTCGACGATGCGCGCATTGACGGCAGGATCGTTGAGATAGTCGCCGGTCTGCCGGTTCACATAGAGCGCGATGGGCACGCCCCAGGCGCGCTGGCGCGAAATAACCCAGTCCGGCCGATCGCTCACCATGGCGTGGATGCGGTTGCGCGACCGCGCCGGCACCCAGCGCGTCTGCTCGATGGCCTCCAGCGCCACTTCGCGCAGCGTCGGGCCATTGCTCATGCTGTGATCGGGCGTGGCGGGATGGACGCCCAGCGCAATACCCGCTCCGACGCCGGCCATGAGGCTGGGCACCACGAAGTCGGACGCCTTGCTGGCCCTGTCCATCGGAATGAACCATTGCGGCGTGCAGCGGTAGATGATGCGCGCTTTGGAGCGCCAGGAGTGCGGATAGCTGTGCTTCAGCTCACCGGCGGAAAGCAGCGCGCCCGCTTCGCGCAGATCGGTGAGCATCGGGCCTTCGGGGCCGTTAAACTTCACATTGATGACGCTGCCCTGTCCGCCGAGCCACAGCCAGTCGTCGCGATAGCGGCCATCGTCGGTGACCGCGAACACCGGATCGATGCCGACGGCTTTGCAGGCAATGAAGTCCTCCTCGCCATGATCGGGCGCCATGTGGACGAGGCCGGTGCCGGCGTCCGTGGTGACATGATCGGCGGCGATGAACCGGCGCGGACGGGCGAAGAAACCGCCGAGATGGTGCATCGGATGGCGGGCGACAGCGCCGGCGAGGTCAGCGCCTTTGCCGCTCCAAACAACGGTCCAGCCAGCTCCCTGTGAAAGCCAAGGCGTGTTTCCCGCCCGCTTAGCGAAATCATCCCACAGTTCAGCAGCAGTAAGGTATACGCGACCGTCCGCTCGCATCGCCAGATACTCGATGTCCTCCCCATAAGCGATCGCCTGGTTCACGGGGATCGTCCACGGGGTCGTCGTCCAGATCACCGCATAAGCGCCGGTCAGTTCCGGCGCATTCGGCGCCTCCACAATCTCGAACGCAAGGTCGATCTGGGTGGAAACCACATCCTCATATTCCACCTCTGCCTCGGCGAGTGCCGTCTTTTCCACCGGCGACCACATCACCGGCTTGGCGCCGCGATAGAGCTGGCCGCTCTCGGCGAACTTCAGCAGCTCGGCGACGATGGCCGCCTCAGCCTCATACTTCATGGTCAGATAGGGATCGTCCCAGTCGCCCAGGATGCCGAGACGCTTGAACTGGTCGCGCTGGATGCCGACCCATTTCTCCGCATAGGCCCGGCACTGGGCGCGAAACTCCTGCGGGGGCACCTCGTCCTTGTTCTGCTTCTTCTTGCGGTATTCCTCCTCGATCTTCCACTCGATGGGAAGGCCGTGGCAGTCCCAGCCGGGCACATAGGGTGCGTCCTTGCCGAGCAGGGACTGGCTGCGCACGATGATGTCCTTGAGGATCTTGTTCATGGCGTGGCCCATGTGGATGTCGCCATTGGCATAAGGCGGGCCATCGTGGAGGAGGAAGCGCTCGCGGCCCTTGCGCTCCGCGCGCAGGCGCCCGTAGAGGTCTATTGCCGCCCAGCGCGCCGCGATCTGCGGCTCCTTCTGCGCGAGGCCCGCCTTCATGGGGAAGTCGGTCTGGGGCAGGAAGACGGTGCTCTTATAGTCTGGCTGGTCGGTCATGGGTTTCCGGTCGCGTCCTGCCGTTCGCCTGTGCTGCCAAGATCGTCTCTTTCTTCCTCGAAGCGAAGGAAAGGCCCTCGGCAAGCCCAGCCCGAACGGGCGAGTGCATATATTTCATTCAGCCTGCGCCCCTACGCGAGGCAAAGCGGGTGCGCAAGAACAGCGCTCAGCCGGTCAGCCGCGCATAGGCCACGGAGCCCGTGAACGCCGCCCAGCGCGTGGTCCATTTGCGCACCGGCCTGGCGTTCGGCCAGAAGGGCGTCCACATCGCACCCGGCTCGGCGCCGAGCGCGCGGGCGACTTTCTCGCTGGCTGGATTCTCGGGGTCGATCATATGTAGCGTCTCGTTGCAGCCCAGCGCCTCGTGCGCCCAGCGGAACGCAGCGGCGGCAGCCTCCGGTGCATAGCCGCGCCCCTGGGCGCGCGGGAAGATGGCCCAGCCGATCTCAAGACCGGGCCAGCCGGGCGGATGCAGCGGCCCAACATGGCCCACAAAGCTTCCGCTCGCCTTCTCCTCCACCACGAAATTGCCGAAGCCGCAGGCCGCCCAGTGCCCGGCCAGGAAGCAGAAGCGCCGCCAGCTCTCGCCATGATCGAGCGCCCGTCCTTCCGCTGTGATCGACCGGGCGAAATCATCATCCGCCATTTCCGTGCAGAACGGTACGACGTCGTCCGGCTGGAAGGCGCGCAGGATCAGTCGGGGCGTCTCAATACGCGGCACGTCCATGATGTTATGCGTCTTCCTGGTTCAGGATGGCGCGCGCCTGGCACACATCTTCATCCATCTGCGCGACCAGCGCCTCGACGCCGGCAAAGCGCACCTCTCCGCGCAGCCGTGCGATAAGCGCCACTTCCACGGTCTGCCCGTAGAGATCGCCCGTAAAATCGAAGAGGAAGGTTTCCAGAAGCTCCCTGGGCGGATCAAACATCGGCCGCACACCCAGATTGGCGGCGCCGCCCAGCACGCGCCCGTCCGCCAACCGGGCCCGCACGGCATAGACCCCATAAGCCGGGCGCAGATAGGGGCCGAGCAGCATGTTAGCGGTGGGGAAGCCGATGGCGCGGCCGCGCTTGTCGCCATGGATGATCTCGCCCTCAATGGCGAAGGGCCGCGAAAGCAAGTGCGCGGCGGCAGCGCAATCGCCTTCCACCAGCGCGTCGCGAATGCGGCTGGAGGAAATGACACCCTGTGCATCGCGCACGGCCGGTACGGCCTCGGCCCACAGGTCCCGCTGCGCACCGAGTTCGCCGAGCAGGGCCACCGTGCCCGCCCGCCCCCGGCCGAAAGTAAAGTCCTCTCCGGTGACGACACCCGCCGCGCCGAGATCGTCCGTCAGCATGGCCACGAACTGCTCCGCCGTGCGGCTGGCCAGCGCCCGATCGAAGTGGAAGACCAGCATCGCGTCCGCCCCCGCCGCCGCGAACAGCCGCTCTCGCTGGGCAAGCGTGGTGAGGCGAAAGGGCGGCGCGTCCGGCTGGAACAGGCGCATGGGATGCGGATCGAACGTGGCGACGATGGCCGGACGTCCTTCCACCCGCGCACGCGCAACGGCTCGGCCCACCACCGCCTGATGGCCGAGATGAAATCCATCGAAGTTACCGAGCGCCATGACAGCTCCGCGCAGATGCGCGGGCACGCCCCCCTCGCTCGTCAGCCGTTCCATGGCTGGCCGCTATAAGGAGGGTGCGCGGCCCGCGCCAGCCCGGTTTTGGGCTCTCTCGCCCCTCGGGAGAAAAGCGTGCGCCCTTACGGGTAAAGCGGCACGGAGCCCATGAAGGGACCGCCGGCCTCATAAATATCCTCCTCCATGCGCCGGCGGCGACTCTCCAGGTCGACGCCGCCGTCCAGGAAGGAAATGAGATCGTCGTTGAGCTTCTCGGGCGCCGTGGCGAAGAGGCCATGAGGTTCGCCTTCATATTCGAGTAGCAACGCCTGCGGAATGGCGCGTGCCGCCGCGCGGGCGGAGGGCTCTATCGGTACGGTCTTGTCCTCGATGCCATGGACGATCAGCGTCGGCACATTGAATGCCGCCATGTCCGGCCGGAAGTCCGTGCGGCCAAAGGCATCCACACAGTCCAGTGTCGCTTTGGGGCTGGCCATGGCGCCCATGGAGAAAGTCCAGTCGAGCAGCGCCTGGCTGACCGGTCGCGACATGAAATGAACGCCATAGAAGGTCTTGCCGAACTCCTGGAGGAACGCGAAGCGGTCAGCGCGAATCCTCTCCTGCATGTCGTCCAACACGCTTTCGTCGACACCGTGGGGATTGCTCTCGTCCTTGAGCAGATAAGGTGTGACGGCCGAAATGAGCGCAACGCGATCCACCCGGCCGCTGCCGTGGCGAGAGAGATAGCGCGCCACCTCGCCGCCCCCCATGGAGAAACCGACCAGCGCGGCCTTGTCGATCTCCTGTGCCGCGATCACGTCGGCCAGGTCGTCGGCAAAGCGGTCGTAATCATAACCGCCGGCCATGTGGGAGGAACGGCCGAAGCCGCGCCGGTCGTAGGTAATGACGCGATAGCCCGCCTCGGCAAGCGCGAGCATCTGATATTCGAACATGTCGCCGTTGAGCGGCCAACCGTGGATGAGGATGACCGGGCGGCCCGTCCCCATGTCCCTCACATGGAGATAGGCGCCGTCGCTTGCCCTGATATGCATGGATCGTCTCCCGGGTCTGGAGGGTCTGTCGGCAGAACCCCCGGGGAGAGCGTGCGTTCCGCTTGGCGCAGCCGATCAGCTTAGGCGCGCCGTAGCGTCACATAGCTATAAGCGGGCACGGTGCCGGCGGCGGGGAAGTCTTCGCGCGTCGTCTCGCGCCAGCGCGCCGGATCGGCGGGGTCGATACGGGCGTCACCGGGCGGCGAGAGATTTACCTGCGTAATCTCCAACCGATGCGCGATAGGCTCGAACAGTCGATAGATCTCGGCGCCGCCGATGACCGCGATGACCGGCGCGTCCGCCACGCGGATCGCCTCGTCCACCGAATGGACCACCTCGGCGCCAGGCGCGGACCAGTTCCGATCGCGTGTCAGTACGATATGGCGCCGGCCGGGCAGCAGGCCGGGCAGGCTGTCGAAGGTCTTACGGCCCATGACCATCGGCTTGCCCATGGTCAGATCCTTGAAGTGACGCTGCTCACCCGGGATCTTCCAGGGAATATCGCCTTCCGAACCGATCACGCCATTGTCGGCGCGGGCGATGAAGAGCACGATTTCGGAGGTTTCGGCCATGCTGCACTCCTCGCTGCGTTCAGAAATGCAAGCGCGTCACATGGCCCATCTTGCGGCCCGCCCGCGCCTCGTGCTTGCCATAGAGATGGAGATGCGCGGTCTCATCGGCAAGGATGGCAGGCCAGTCATGCGCCTGCGCGCCGACGAGGTTACACATGGAGACGGCCGGCGCGTCGAGCGCGGTGGAACCTAGAGGCAGCCCGCAAATGGCGCGAACATGGTTCTCGAACTGGCTGGTGACGGCGCCCTCGATGGTCCAATGCCCGCTATTGTGAACGCGCGGCGCCATTTCGTTGAAGATCGGGCCATCCGCGCCGGCGAAGAATTCCAGCGTCAATACGCCGACATAATCGAGCGCATCGGCCACCTTACGGGCCGTAGCACGAGCTTCCGCCTCCTGCGCGCGAATCGGCGCCGGCGCGGGGACCGTGGAGGTGGCGAGGATGCCGCTCTCATGGACATTGTGCGACGTATCCCAGAAGCGCACTTCGCCGTCATGGCCGCGCACCAGGATCACCGAAAACTCATGCTCGAAGCGCACGAAGCCCTCCAGCACCGCCGGTTGCCCGCCGATCTCCGTCCAGGCCCCGTCCAGCGCGGCGGGGGCGGAATCGCCGATGCGGGCCTGCCCCTTGCCGTCATAGCCAAACCGCGTGGTCTTGAGGATGGCGGGGGCACCCACGGCGGCGATGGCGGTGGTCAGCGCGGCGCGGTCATCCACCGGCGCATAAGGCGCGGTGCGGCCGCCCAATCCCGCGACAAAGCCCTTTTCCAGTAGTCGGTCCTGCGCGACGCGCAGCGCCTCAGCATTGGGCTGGACGTGGCCAAGCCCGGCCAGCAGCGAAACGGCGCCCGCCGGCACATTTTCGAACTCATAGGTGATGACGTCGACGTCCTGCGCGAACCGCTCGAGCGCCGCCCCGTCCTCATAATCGGCCTGAGTCCAGCGCGCGCTCACATCGGCAGCCGGGCCGCTCGCTTCGGGCGCGTAGATGTGGCTGCGATAACCGAGCTGGGCGGCGGCAATGGCAATCATGCGGCCAAGCTGGCCACCGCCGACAATACCGATGGTGCTACCGGGAGGGATGGGCGTCATGCCGGGCTATCCGCCACCGATTCGGTCTGCCCCGCGCGCCAGGCCTCGAGGCGGGCGGCGAGCAGCGCATCATGATTGGCGAGAATCGCCGCGGCCAGCAGCGCCGCATTGATCGCACCCGGCTTGCCGATTGCGAGCGTGCCGACGGGCACCCCGCCGGGCATCTGGACGATGGAATGAAGGCTGTCGACGCCCGACAGCGCAGCCGACTGAATCGGCACGCCCAGCACGGGCAGGCGCGTAAGGGCAGCAGTCATGCCAGGCAAATGCGCCGCGCCGCCAGCGCCGGCGATGATGACCTGGAGGCCGCGCTCGGCTGCGCCGCGCGCATAGGCGTACATACGGTCCGGCGTACGATGCGCCGAGACGATGCGGCATTCATGCGCCACCTCCAGCGTGGTGAGCACGTCCGCCGCATGGCGCATCGTCTCCCAGTCGGATTGCGAGCCCATGATGACTCCGACCTTCACCATCCCGACGCTCCGCCCCTTGCCAATCTCGCCAAAAATTCCGCCCAGTCAGAACGACCGGAAACGGGCCGCGCAACGCGGAAGCACAGGCCAATAAAGCGCCGACATGCCGGATACAACCGCTGAGGCGAGGGACATGTCTTAGCTTGGAGATGTTTTTTGCCTGTCAACTTGTGACGAATATCCCTATATGGCGCCCCAAAATAGGGGTTAAAATTGGTCGCGGATGTGGAGGTAGCGCTTGAGACAAGCCACTACCCGGAGTGTCGTGCGCGACGACAAAAGCGGCGACGTTTCGGCTTTAGAGCAGGAAGTTGCCGCTCTTCGCGAAGAGTTGCGGCAGCTCCAACTGACGAATGAGGAACTCGAACGACTCGTCGTTCGGGACACGCTGACTCCACTCTACAACCGGCGGCATTTCATCACTTGCCTCGGCGAGCGACTCAACAGGCTGGAGCGCTACGGCACGGCCTGCGCGCTGCTGTTCGTCGACGTGAACGGCATGAAGGCCATTAATGATACGTTCGGCCACAGCGCCGGTGACTTCGCGCTCAACCATGTCGCCCACCTACTGATCGGCGCCACTCGTTCCACCGACATTGCGGCGCGCGTGGGCGGCGATGAGTTCGCACTGCTGCTGGACGGGCTAGACGAGGAGGCCGCAGAGCGCAAAGCCAGCCTGCTCACCGCCGCCATTGCCGCCAGCGAATGCTGCTTCGAAGGCATGATCCTGCCGCTGTCCGCGTCCTTCGGCTGCACGGGCCTGCGTGTGGGCGACAGCGATTTCTCCGCGATCGCCCGTGCAGACATGGCGATGTACGCCGCCAAGCGCAGCAACGCCTGAGCGCCGCTCTCCGGCGAATCGGCTCGCCGCATCGACTGACGCAAGGCTGTCTCACCTCCCGCGCGCGAAACCGCCGACATTCCCTCCACGCCCGAAATACTCTAACGGACGCGGAACGACACAGAAGAAGGCGACATGCGTCATCGCGTCGCACCAGGGGAAGAGGAACACAGCTTGTCGACCAAGAGCACGACCGGGAAACGGCCGGAAGAAGAAGACGCTGTCTTCGGTACCATCCTGCCCGAGAAGGAGAGCTATCCCCTGCCGCCGCTCAGCCTCACCATCCGCGTGGTGATGGCCGGCCGGCGCTGGCGCTCGCTGATCGACGAGCATCTGCGCCAGCGGGGGCACAGCGCCTCGCGCATGGAAGCCATGGCGTCTATCGCCTATGCGCCGGCCGCGACGACGCAAATCCAGATCGCCAAGCGGATCGGTATCGAGGGACCCACGCTCACTCGCACACTGGACCTCCTGGAGGCGGACGGCCTAGTCGAGCGGCTGCCGGATCCCAATGACCGCCGCAACAAGCATATGAAGCTGACACCCGCCGGCCACGAGGCACTGGCGGAGATGTTCGGGATTACCAGCCGCCTGCGCGCGCGCCTTCTCGACGGAATACCGGAAAGCGACATCGCCTCAACGGACCGCTTTCTCGCCATGCTGGTGGACCGCATCGACACCGGCCTCACGCCAGGCAACTGAGTCGGGCGACGCGAGCGCGACTTGCGCCGGCCGACCACAGCGCACAAAGAGACAGGACCGTAAACCGGATAGCGCCGACGCGCGCCCCGGCAACAACAGCATGACGACAATAGGGGATCAGCCATGAAAGCCAGCGACGCGATCATCGACATTCTGAAGCGCGAGGGCGTGGACGTGCTGTTCGGCTATCCGCGCAACGCGCTGCTGGAAGCCGCTGCGCGGGCGGACGTGCGCACCATCATTCCCCGGCAGGAGCGCATCGGTCTGCACATGGCAGACGCTTATTCGCGCCTAACGCGTGGTGAGAAGCTGGGCGTGTTCTGCTGCCAGCACGGCCCGGGCGCGGAAGTGGCGAGCGCCGGCGTGGCGCAGGCCTATGGCGAATCGGTGCCCATTCTGGTGCTGCCGGGCGGCTACGCCACCGCGACGGCACATGTCGGGCGCAACTATAACAGCGTGCGCAACATGGCGCACATCACCAAGAGCGCCGAGCCGCTCAATTTCCCCGCGCACACCAGCGCCGTGATGCGCCGCGCCTTCACAGCCCTACGCAACGGCCGCGGCGGCCCTGCGCTGGTGGAACTGCCCTATGACGTGCTGGAGCAGGAGGGCGGGGAGGTGGACTATCGCCCCGTGCTGCGCACCCGCTTCGCGCCCGATGGCGAGAGCGTGACGCGAGCGGCGCAGATGCTTTGCGCGGCCAAGCGGCCGGTGCTTTACGCTGGGCAGGGCATTCACTGGTCCAACGCCTATGCCGAGCTCAGGGAGCTGGCCGAGTTGCTCGCCATTCCCGTCTGCACCAGCCTGCCCGGCAAGAGCAGCTTCGACGAGACGCATCCGCTCTCGCTCGGCTCGGGCGGCGCGGCCATGCCGCTGGCGGTGCGCCATTTCCTCGACGATGCCGACGTGATTCTAGGCGTGGGCTGCAGCTTCACCAGCACGGCCTTCGGTGTCCGCATGCCTACGGGCAAGCGCGTGATCCACGCCACGCTCGACCCGGTGGAGATCAACCGCGCGGTGGAGACCGAGGTGGCGCTGATCGGCGACGCGGCGCTGACACTGCGCGCGCTGATCGAAGCGTGTCGGACAATCCTGGGCGGCACCCCGCGCGACGCAAGTGCGGTGACGGCGGAGATCGCCAAAGTGCATCAGGACTGGCTGGCGGCATGGATGCCCAAACTCACCAGCAACCAGACGCCGATCACCCCCTATCGCGTACTTTGGGATCTCCAGCACACGGTCGATGTCGCCAACACCATCATCACTCATGATGCCGGTAGCCCGCGCGACCAGCTTAGTCCCTTCTGGCGCACCACCGCACCCCATACGTTCCTGGGCTGGGGCAAGACCACGCAACTCGGCTACGGGCTGGGCCTTGCGCTGGGCGCCAAGCTCGCCTGCCCGGACAAGCTCTGCATCAACGTGTGGGGCGATGCGGCCATCGGCTTCACTGGCATGGATTTCGAGACCGCCGTGCGCGAGCGGTTGCCCATTCTCTCCATCCTGCTCAACAATGCCTCTATGGCGATGGAGCTGAACGTGATGCCGACTGCCACGGAGAAATTCCGCTCCACCGACATCAGCGGCGACTATGCGGCATTCGCGCGAGCCTTGGGCGGCCATGGCGAGCGCGTGAGCGCGGTAGCGGACATCGTGCCGGCGATCCGCCGGGCCATTGCGGCGACGCAGGCGGGCCAGCCCGCGCTCATCGAGTTCATCACCAGCCAGGAAGTCGATTTCTCGCGCTATCCCTGAGCGAGAGGCAATCAGGGCAGCGCCGCCGTTTATCGATTTGGCGGCGCAGTCCATCGCAACGCAGTGGCGGGAACCTTTTTCGCGAGAGAATGTTCGCCTCGCAATGCTCCAACCTGCCATTCTCCTTCCGGATTCTCCAGCCGACCTGACTGGCGAGATCGACCGTGCCCGCCGTATTGGCGACGCGCTGGCCGATCCGGCCGACCAGTCCATCGTGCAAGGCTATATCGCCGAACTGGAGGCCCGCATCGCTCGCGGCGCGCAGGAGCAGCCGGCGCGGCATTGACCGGGCGCGCGGCGTCATCCCGGCCGCGAGTTGCTGACGCCGAGCCGAACGCCGATTACGCCCCACTTTCTCGCCCTGAGTGCCTGCTGACCGTCTGGCGCCTTGATGTCCTGAGCCGACCGATCCGGCCGCCTTGTTTGCGCCGATGACGCCGCCCTTCTCCTGGATCAGCGCCGAGCCACAAGGCATCCGCATCGTCCCCGCCGATGTCTGGATCGATCCGGCGCTGCCGGTGCCGCAGGCACTCGTCACCCACGGCCATGCCGACCATGCGCGCGGCGGCCACGGCCGCACCATCGCCACGCCCGAGACGCTGGCTATCATGGCGCTGCGTTACGAGACGCGCGCGGGGGTGGTCCCGGCGGCCTATGGCGAGACGCTGCGGTTACCCGGCGGAGTCGATGCGACCTTCCTGCCCGCCGGCCATGTGCTGGGCTCCGCCCAGATCCTGCTGGAACATGCCGGCGAGCGCGTGATCGTGACGGGCGACTACAAGCGCCGCAGCGATCCCACCTGCCCGCCCTTCGTGCCGACACCCTGTGACATCTTTGTCACCGAGGCGACCTTCGCCCTTCCTGTCTTCCGTCACCCGCCGGTGGCTGGTGAGATCGCCAAGCTGCTGGCGGCGCGCGCGGCCAATCCCGAGCGCTGTGTGCTGGTCGGCGCCTATGCGCTCGGCAAGGCGCAGCGGCTGATCGCGGAATTGCGCCTCGCGGGCTATGGGGAGACCCTCTGGCTGCATGGGGCGCTGGAGCGCATGTGCCGTCTCTATGAAGAGTTGGGCGTGGCGCTGGGTCCCCTACGGCTGGTGGCGGACGCAGCCGGCAAGGCGGACCTTGCCGGGCAGATCGTGTTGTGTCCGCCCGGCGCGCTCAACGACCGCTGGAGCCGCCGCCTGCCTGATCCGGTCACGGCCATGGCATCGGGCTGGATGCGCGTGCGCCAGCGCGCCCGGCAGCGCAATGTGGAGCTGCCGCTCATTATCTCCGATCATGCCGATTGGGATGAGCTGACGGCCACGATCGCGGAAGTGAACCCGGCGGAGACATGGATCACGCATGGTCGCGAGGATGCGCTGCTACGCTGGTGCGCCTTGCACCAGCGGCGCGCGCGGGCGCTGGCGCTGGTGGGTTATGAGGATGAGGACGACTGATGCGGCGTCTCGCAGCCTCCCCTGACCCCCATCCGCGGGCTGGAGGGTCACGCTAGCATGGAGCGCTTCGCCGCCCTCGTCGATGCGCTCACCTATACGCGCAGTCGCAACGGCAAGCTCGCGCTGATCGCCACCTATCTGCGCGAAACGCCGGATCCGGACCGCGGCTGGGCCTTGGCGGCGCTGACCGATGGGTTGGACTTTCCCGCCGTCAAGGGATCGACGGTGCGCAATTTGCTGATGGAGCGGGTGGACCCCGTGCTTTTTCAGCTCTCGCGCGATTATGTGGGCGATACCGCCGAGACGGCGAGCCTGCTCTGGCCGGACAGCACTGCGGCTAAGGATCCGCCCTCGGTGAGCGAGGCAGTGGATGCGCTACTGCGCATGACTCGCCTCAGTGTCCTGAGTAACCTCGCGGCCCTGCTCGACCGGCTCGACGCGCCGGGCCGCTTTGCGCTGCTCAAGCTCGCCACAGGGGCCATGCGCATCGGTATTTCCGCCCGGCTCGCCAAGCTGGCCTTCGCGCGGGCCTTCGCAGTGAGCATCGACGATGTGGAGGAATATTGGCACGGGCAAACCCCGCCTTATCGCGCGTTGTTCGACTGGGCCGCCAATGGCGCGGAGCCGCCTCATGCGCAGGACCTGCCGCTCTTCCGCCCGTTCATGCTCGCCCATCCGCTGGAGGAGACGCAGGTCGACATGGCGGACTATGCCGCCGAGTGGAAATGGGACGGCATCCGCGTGCAGATCGTCCACGCCGGCGGCGAGACGCGGCTCTATTCGCGCTCGGGTGACGACATCTCCGGCACGTTCCCGGAAATCGTGGCGGCCATGGACATCCCCGCCGTGCTGGATGGCGAACTGCTGGTGCGCGGCAGCCATCAGGGCGGCCAGCGAGACGATGCGCAAGGCGGGGCGGCGAGCTTCAATGCGCTTCAGCAGCGCCTCGGCCGTAAGACGGTCTCGAAAGCGATGCTCGCAGACTATCCCGCTTTCGTGCGGCTCTACGACGTGCTCCTCCTGGAAGAGGAGGATCTGCGCCCGTTAAGCTGGGAGCAGCGCCGCGCGGTGCTGGAAGCGTTTGTACCCCGGCTCGATCCGGTGCGCTTCGATCTCTCGCAGATCATCCCCGCCGCCAGCCTCGACGAACTGGCGGCAATCCGAGAGCGCGCCCGCGACGATGCCATCGAAGGCGTTATGCTCAAGCGGCGCGATAGCCCCTATGTGCCGGGCCGCCGGACTGGCTTGTGGTACAAGTGGAAGCGCGATCCGCTACTCGTGGACTGCGTGCTCATGTATGCGCAACGCGGCAGCGGCAAGCGCTCTTCCTTCTATTCCGATTTCACCTTCGGCTGCTGGGATGGCGATCCGGACCAGGGCGCGGAGCTGCTGCCCGTCGGCAAGGCCTATTTCGGTTTCACCGACGAAGAACTCAAATGGCTGGACAGCCATGTGCGCCGCCACACCGTTAATCGGTTCGGCCCGGTGCGCGAGACGGACAAGAGCCTCGTCTTCGAGATTGCCTTCGATTCGGTGCATGAAAGCAAGCGCCACAAGTCCGGTCTCGCCATGCGCTTCCCGCGCATCCACCGCATCCGTGCCGACAAACCGGCTCATGAGGCGGACCGAATCGAGACGCTGCGCGCCCTAGTGAAGGATTAGCGGACGAGGTCGGCAGGGCTGAAGCGGGCTCGCACTGGCCCGCGCACCCTCCGGCCGCCCATGAGAGGTCGGGCCGTCGTGTTGGGCGCGGGCCGTGCCACTTTCCCGAATGTGGACTCAGAGGGAGCGCGGCTCAGGCCGCCCAGCCGAAGCGCTGGGAACGCTCCTGGAGATGGCGGTAGTGCTGGATGCGAGTCTGACGCAGGCCAGGCACGCCATGCCGGTCGACGGCGCGTTGCCAGCCGGCGAATTCCTCGACCGACAGATTGTAGCGCTCGAGCGCCTCGTCAACCGTGAGCAGGCCGCCGGTGACGGCTGCGACGACCTCAGCCTTGCGGCGCGGTGTCCAGGGGCTGTTCGGCGAAGGCAGATCTTTGAGCGAGAGGGCCTGACCCATGGGGCCCACGACCCAGGACGCGCGGGATGGAGACGGAGTCGATCCGGTGTTCATGTTGCGATCCCTTATTTTGTGCTGTGCCAGCGGGAATCGCAGGACTTGGTTAGCAAGGCGTTAACCACGCGATGAACCGATGCCCCGAAGGAAGCATTAAAAGTCCAGTCTGTAGGGGAATGGTGGAAGGGGCTGGATTCGAACCAGCGTACGCTCACGCGGGCAGATTTACAGTCTGCTGCCTTTAACCACTCGGCCACCCTTCCAAGGCGCCCGATCCATCGCGGCGCACGGCGCGGCAAACGGATGAGGAGGCGGCTCAATGGCGAATGGGGCCTTGCCTGTCAATGCCGCTCATGGAAAAGCGCGTCCATGAAAAGAGGACATCGCACCGGCAAGCCCAAGGGCGGCTATCCACGGCTCTACGGCCGTCACGCCGTCACGGCCGCACTCGCCAACCCCGCGCGGGTGATTCGCAAGGTCTGGGGCACGCGCGACGCCATCAATGCGCTCAGCCTGCCCGCGAACCTGCCCGTCGTCTATTCTGATGTGGCCGATCTCGGCCGGATGGTGCCGAACGACGCACCACATCAGGGTCTCGTCGCCGAAGTGGAGCCGTTGGAGGATATCTGGCTGGCCGATCTGCTGGAGCAGGGCGCGGGGGACGACGAGGCACGCCGGCCGATCCTGGTGCTCGATCAGGTGACAGACCCACACAATGTCGGCGCCATCCTGCGTTCGGCGGCGGCCTTCGATGCGCTCGGCATCGTGACGCAGGACCGTCACGCGCCGCCCGAATCTGGCGTCATAGCCCGCGCGGCCGCTGGCGCGCTGGAGTTCGTGCCCTGGGTGCGCGTGGTCAATCTGGCGCGCGCGCTCGATGAGATCGCACAGGCCGGCTACTGGCGCATCGCGCTCGACGGCGAGGCAGACACGCTGCTGGACAGCGCACTCGACAAGACCGGCCGCGTCGCGCTGGTGCTAGGCGCGGAAGGCGAAGGCCTGAGGCTCAACAGCATCAACCATTGCGACATGATGGCCCGGCTACCGATGAGCTCGCGCATGGAGAGCCTCAACGTCTCCAACGCCGCAGCCATCGCGCTCTATGCCTGTCTGGCGCGGCGGACCTAAAGCGGTGGCACATATGGTCCTGGCGCGGATTTCACAGGCAAACCAAACTTAAACCCTCGCGTGCAATGATCCTGTCCACCTCCCGCCCTTTCGGCAGGACAGCCAGCTTCACCGTTTTCGCGTGCGCTCAAGAGCCGACTGCCCCTTGCCGGGCGCCTGCTCGCCATAGGGCCGCTCTCGATGGTCCTCGTTCTGAGCGAGAATCGGCGCAGCGCGCTTGCGCAGGCGCTGAGCCAGCCGCTGTCGGTGCTGGGCGACCGCTCCCCTGGCGCATGCGAGACGGCGCAGTTGCGCCCGACCAAGGCGACCCCGCGCGCCGCTCTGCCGCGCGGCAAGCATCTGCCGAGCGATTAGCATGTGCTGGCACCCGAGGAGCTGACGCACGCCGCCGGCCCGTTCGAGGAAACCGCCATGCCACTGGCCGACAGCGCGCTACCGTTGAGCGGCACAGCGCCGGAGGTCGCGCTTGCACCCCCGCGGGCCCATGGCGGTGGCGGCGCGGGCGGTGGCATCCCGGACGGTAGCGGTGGGGATGCATCCTCGACGATCACTGCGCCGCCATATCTACCCCCACCGGCGATCGGCCGCCGCCCGCCATTCTGATTTCCGAGCCGACCACTTGGCTGATGGCTCTGGCCGGCTTCTTCCTCACCGGCGGCCTCATGCGCTCCGCCCGTTCGGTCTTGCGGGGGCAAGGCGTGCCGCTCGCTCCTAGATGGCGTGACCGACACCGATGCGACGCCTCTTCCCGTTCGCCGTGCTGGCAGGCGGACACTGCTCGCAGCCGGCACAGCGTGCGATCTGGCGAGCACGCCCCGCGCCCATGCCCGACATGGCAACCGCGCAGGCGGAGTCGCCCCGCATTTTCTATCGGGCGGTGCGCAACCGCTCATTGCGCTCCCCAATGGCCCGCATGAGCCGACCGACGGCCTGCTCGACGTGCGCCGACGCATGCATTTCGACGATTTCGAATGGAATGAGGAGAACGTGCTGCCCGGCTCGGTCTGGGTGCGGGTAGATCTCGCCCGGCAGCGCTCTCGGTTTTCCAGGGCAGGCACGAGATCGGCACCGCGGTCATCCTTTATGATACGGACGCCCCCCGCCGCTCGGCACCTTCCCGGTACTGGCCAAGGACAAGGACTATTGGTCGCGCAGCTACAATGGACCGATGCGCTATGTGCTTCGCCTCACCACGACGGCGTCGTCATCCATACCAGCAATGTGGAACGCGGCTACGCCACCCATGGCGGCGTGGGCGTACCGCCCGGCTTCGCGCGGCGGCTGTTCGCGGCTGTGGCTAAGGGCGATCTGGTCGTGATAGCCGATGAAACGGGCGGAGGGCGCGCCACAGGCTGTCTCCCAGCGCCTCAGGCCCGTGCGATTCCGATTGAACCGAAGCGGGATCGCCAGATCAGATCAACAGGTTCGTCTTCACTCTAGTCCTCGGGCGCGATGGTGACGCGCAGTCCCTCAAGCGCCGGCCCCACGGTGAGCTGGCAGGATAGGCGGCTGTTGGACCGGCGATGATCGGAGCTGTCGAGCAGATCATTCTCGTCCGGCCCCATCTCGGAAAGTTCGCCAGTGAAGCTCTCATCCACATAGACATGGCAGGTGGCGCACGAGCAGCAGCCGCCGCACAGGGCGAGCAGTTCGTCAATTCCTTGGCTGCGGATCGCCTCCATTACGCTGAAGCCGGTCTCGGCCTCGAAGGTCTGCTCCGATCCGTCGCGCGTCACCACCGTCAATTGAGGCATTTTTATCTCCAAACCATGTCCGGCAACGCTATGAGGGGGCCTCATGCGGAAATCAACCGGCCAGGCGCCGCAAGAGGGGCAGGGAAAAGCAATGCTTGACGAGAGCGCGCTGCGCACGGCGATGGACGTGCTGGCCAGCCGCGACGCGGCGATCGCTGCCGCTGTCGCGCGCGTCGGCTATCCCGATCCGCGCGGCCGGGCGCCGGGTTATGAGACGCTGCTGCGCACCATCATCAGCCAGCAGGTGAGCGTGGCAGCCGCCAAAGCTGTATGGACGCGGCTGGAAGCGGCGCTGGGCAGCGGCTGCGCGCCCGAGGCGTTGCTTGCCGCCGATACCGAGACGCTGCGGGCCTGCGGTCTCTCACGCCAGAAGCAGGGCTATGCACGCAGCCTCGCCGAGCTGGTGACGAGCGGCGCGCTCGATCTCCACGCCCTGCCCGAGGATGACGAGGCCGCCATTGCCGAGCTCGTACGGATTAAGGGCATCGGCCGCTGGTCGGCAGAAATCTACTTGCTCTTCGCTGAGGGACGGCCCGACATCTGGCCAGCCGGCGACCTTGCCGTACAGGTGGCCGTCGGCACCATATTAGGCCTACCCGAGCGCCCCAGCGAAAAGCATATACGCACGCTGGCCGAAGCCTGGCGCCCGCACCGCAGCGCGATGGCGATCATGGCCTGGCACCATTACAACACGCAGGCATTGGCATGAAAGGCGGACCGACAGCGCGCCAGAGCTCCAAGCTCGGCGTTTCCCACATCCGCATTCGACCAGCCGCGACCAGGGACGCCGCCGATGCGTGCAACAGAATGGCGTACCCTCCGGCTATGTTCGGCGAGAACATGACGACAGGATCAATGCAGCCTTGCGCGCCCGGAGCTACCCCCCCTCGTCCCCCGATCGTCCGCCACCCTTTGCATCGATTTTCTTCGCCAGCGCCATGTCGCGCCCCGAGAGCCCGCCGCAGTCATGCGTGGTCAGACGAATGTGGACGCGATTATAAACATTGGACCATTCAGGGTGATGATTGGCACGCTCGGCCAGCAAGGCGACGCGGCTCATGAACCCGAAGGCTTCCACGAAATCCGCGAACCGGAAGCTGCGCTCGATGGCGGCGCCGTCCTGCACCAGCGTCCAGTCCGGCAGATCGGCCATGGCGTTGGCCGCTTCCTCCTCGGTGAGCCTGGCGATCATGGCACTCTCCTTTCCCGCCGGCGGACCATGGGGCCGCGCGGCATGCCGGGTCAACGGATGACGAGCGGCGCGGTTTCCCTCCGGATCGAAGGGCTCGCGTGCCGGCGCGGCGGACGGCTGCTCTTCACGGGACTCGACCTGGCACTGACCGCGGGGCAGAGCGCGCTCGTCGCTGGTCCCAATGGTATCGGCAAATCGAGTCTCCTGCGCACCATTGCGGGGCTCCTGCCGGCTTTTGCGGGCACGATGCACCATGAAGGCGGCATTGCACTGACCGACGAGGCCTCCGCGCTCGACCGCGAGCGGACGCTGCGCGGGGCGCTGCGTTTCTGGGCCCGAATGGACGGTGCGGCGCCCGAGCGGATCGACGCAGCACTAGCGGATCTGGGCATCGCTCATCTGGCCGACATCCCCGTGCGCATCCTCTCGACCGGCCAGCGCAAGCGCGCGGCGTTGGCGCGCACCATCGTCTCGCGTGCGGGCATCTGGCTGCTCGATGAGCCGGCCAACGGGCTCGATACCGCCTCGGCGCGGGCATTGGGAACAGTGGTACGGCGCCATTGCGCGCAGGGTGGCATCGTCCTCGCTGCCTCGCACATGCCGCTCGACTGGCCGCATGACGCCGAGATCACCCTCGCCGCGCCCGCTGAGGCTGAGGCCGAGGCCGACGCCGACCTCGACATGGAGAGGCCGGCATGATTGGTGCCCTCATTGCCCGCGACCTTACCCGTGCGCTGCGCGGCGGCGGGCTGTGGTTGCCGCTCGTCTTCCTGCTGCTCATCGCTGCCCTCTTCCCTTTCGCGGTGGGACCGGACGCAACGCTGCTCTCGCGCACGGGCGGCGGCCTGCTCTGGATCGCCGCGCTGCTCGCCAGCCTGCTCCCTATCGACCGCCTGATCGAGCCCGATCGCGACGCCGGCGTCATCGATCAACTCGTGGTGCGCGGCCATGGCGAGGGCACCATCCTGCTCGCCAAGCTGGTCGCGCACTGGCTGAGCTTCGGCCCGCCGCTGCTCCTCGCCGCCCTGCCCGCCGCCGCGCTGCTCAAGCTCGACACACAGACGATCCTGCTGGTCGAGGCCGGCCTCGCCCTCGGTACGCCCGGCCTCGCCGCGCTGGCGCTGCTGGTGGCGGCGCTCACCGCCGGCCTGCGTGGCAGCGGCGCTCTCGCCGGCCTGCTCGTCCTCCCCCTCGCCATCCCCATCCTCATCTTCGGCGCCGGTTCACTCAGCATGGCCGGGGTCGGCGCCCTCAAGCTGGTGGCGGCCAGCTCGCTCTTGCTGATCGTGGTGGCGCCGTTGGCAGGCGGCGCCGCGCTACGGGCGGGACGAGATTAGGTCCAACCCCGAGGCCCTACGCCAGCGCGAGGCATGAACCTCCATGCCGGCGGCGGGTTCAGGCGGAGCGGCAGCGAAATTCAGACAAGGGTTTGCACGTCGGGATGAGACGCTGCCGCTTCATGGGGAGAGTTCGGAAACGAGCCCTATCGGACAACCCGCTCCATGAGCGCTTCAATCCCGCACCCAGCGCGCCCAGATCGCCGTTGGGAGGAGCAGGCCGCGCGCTTCTTCGCGCACCGCCAGCTCGCCGCATTCGACATGGCCGGGAAGGTCCGCGAAGTGGGCGCGCAGCAGTTCGCCGATGGCGAGAGCGGACATGCGCACGGCATAGACCGTGAGGAAGAGGAAACGGCTGTCCGCGTCCAGGAGCTGGCGGCAATGGGCGACGAGGGGGGCGAGGTCCTCCTCCAATCGCCAGACCTCGCCATCCGGTCCCCGGCCATATTTTGGCGGATCGAGCAAAATGCCGTCGTAGCGCCGGCCGCGCCGTACCTCGCGCGCCACGAACCGCGTGGCATCATCGACGATCCAGCGCACGGGCTTATCAGCCATGGCGGAGAGCGCGGCGTTCTCGCGCGCCTGAGCCACCGACTTTTTGGAAGCGTCAACATGGACGCAGTGCGCGCCGGCGGCCGCAAGCGCCAGCGTGCCCACGCCGGTATAGCCGAACAGGTTGAGGAATTGCGGCGCCGAGAGACCCGCTATGCGCCCGCGCGCCCAGTGCCAGACCGGCGCCATGTCCGGGAAGAAGCCGAGATGACGGAAGGGCGTGCAACTCGCTCGGAAGCGCACATCCTCCCACGTCAGCGGCCAGCCCTCGCGGGGCACGGGCTTGTCGAAATGCCAGCGGCCGCCGCCATCCTCGTCCGACGCGGGAATGAAGCCGCCATGCGCCTCCCAATCCGCCAGCGCCGGCTGCCACATCGCCTGCGGCTCCGGGCGGATGAAGCGATAGGAGCCATAGCGCTCCAGCTTGCGACCGGCGCCGCTGTCGATCAGGCCGTAATCCGCCCAAGGCTCGGCAACGAGCGTGCTCAGATCCATGGCAGGGCCATGAGCTCAGGCGCGCGGCGTCGCATGCTCGCCGATATAGGCCGTCACGGCCTCGAAGGTCGCGGGCAGCGTCACATAGCGCTCCTCACGGCCGAACAGATCGCCAGTGCGCGAGGGGAGCGAGGGACGCACGCCGGTCGCGCGTTCCACGGCATCGCGGAACTTGGAGGGATGCGCCGTGGCGAGCGTAACCAGCGGGATCGCAGGATCGACATCGCAGGCCAGCGCTGCGGCCAGGCCGACAGCGCTGTGCGGATCGATGGTCTGGCAGGCCGCATCATAGGCCCAGCGCATGGCGCGCGCCATGTCATCGGCGTCGATGCGGGCCGAGGAGAACAGCCCGGCCGCGCCCTGGCGCTGCGCATTGGTGAGCTGCATTGCCTTCGTCGCCTCGAAGCCGCGCATCTGTTCGGCCAGCGCGGTGCCGTCGCGCCCGCCCAGATCAAACAGCAGCCGCTCGAAATTAGAGGAGACCTGAATGTCCATGCTCGGTGTCGCGGTGGGCGTCACCGTGCCTTGGCTGTAGTCGCCCGCGGAGAGCGCGCGGTGCAGGATGTCGTTCACGTTGGTGGCGACGATCAGCCGCTCGATCGGCAAGCCCATCTGGGCCGCGACATAGCCGGCGAACACGTCGCCGAAATTGCCGGTGGGTACGGAGAAGGCGACCGGCCGCTCCGGCGCACCCAGACGCACGGCCACGAAGACATAATAGACGACCTGCGCGACCAGGCGCGCCCAGTTGATGCTGTTCACCGCCGAGAGATCGTAGCGGGCGGAGAAGGCGGCATCGTTGAACATGCGCTTCACCAGCGCCTGCGCGTCGTCGAAGCTGCCCTCCACGGCGATGTTGTAGACGTTGGGGGCCAGCACCGTGGTCATCTGCCGGCGCTGCACCTCGCTGACGCAGCCGGCGGGGTGGAGCATGAAAATGTCGATCTTGGCACGGCCTGCCACCGCGTCGATGGCAGCCGAGCCGGTATCGCCCGAAGTCGCGCCCACAATGGTGAGATGGGTATCGCGGCGCGAGAGGAACTTCTCGAACAGAAGGCCCAGGAGCTGGAGCGCCACATCCTTGAAGGCCAGCGTCGGTCCGTGGAACAGTTCCAGCAGCCAGTGGCGGTGATCGAGCTGTGCCAGCGGTGTCACGGCGGCATGGGCGAAACGGCCATAGGCCTGGGTGCACAGCGCGCGCAGTTCCTCTTCGCTCAGGCAATCGCCGACGAAGGGGCGAATGACGCGCACCGCCGTCTCCACATAGGAGAGGCCCCGCATCGCCGCGAACTCGTCGGCCGAGAAACGCGGCCAACGCTCCGGGAGATAAAGCCCGCCGTCGCTCGCCAGGCCCGCCAGCGTCGCGCCCTCGAAATCGAGCGCCGCGGCGCTCCCCCTGGTGCTGATATACTGCATGGGCGGGCCTCTTAGCGGGGCGGGGCCGCGAGGGCAATGTGAGAGCGCATACGGGTGAGGAAACGCTCTGCTTTGATGGGGCTTCCAGATTCGACCGCAGCACTGCCCAACAGATCCGGTCCCCCAGCGCGGTTGGAGAGAAGCCGCCCCTGAGCACCGGCTCGAGAGCCTCTGAGGGCAACAGCGTTTGCGGGATTGCGCGGCGTTCGGGCAAAGCTAGCTCGCCAGGGGAAGGTCGGCGCAGACCGAGCGGTGCGTGAAGACGCCGAACCCCAAGCCTCCGTAACGCTCCGGAGTCTATTCCCCCCGCCAGCGCTTGCGCAGAGCAAGCGCGTAAATGACCAGCGCCACAGCGGCGAAAAAGAACCACTGCATGGCGTAGGAGAAGTGATTGTTAGGCACGGACGACGGGTCTGGCCGGGGCGAGGGCGCGAGTCCGGGTGCGGGGTGCGCGCTCACAATCATCAGCCGCAGCGGCGGCGTGGTACCGAGCAGGCGGACGAGGAAGCTGTGGCTGTCCGGCTCGTGGGTGGCGATGCCGCTCACCGGGCCACCGGCCCAGCCGATGACGGCCTTGGGATCGCGCCCCGTGCCCATGTCGACGAGCAGGCCCGGGCCTTCCGCGCCGGTGGCGCAGGTGGCGATATGGCGCCAGCCGGGGGCGCCGTCCGGCATCCGCCCGCCCGTGACCTGCCAGCCGGTGACGCGCAGGCAGTTGGCGGAGAGTGTGCGGAAGAGCAGCCGGTCGTCGGCCGGGTTCATGGCAGGGTAGGCAGTGGCCGGCAGCGTCATGTTGGCGCGCCAGGCCACCATCGCGGCGCGCTTTTGCTCCAGCCGACCGAGCTGCCAGACACCGAGAGCGACCATCGCCGCAACGGCCAGCACGACCACCAGAGTCGCGACGATGGGGATGCGACGAATCACGCCGACGGCCCGGTCCCGCCCGGTCCGCTGACCCGACCCTCCCCCGCCTGATGGCGATATTCCAAAATGAGCAGCGCCGCCTTCGACGCGCGCAAACACAAGATGACGAGCAGCGTGGTGATCGGCACCCACAGCAGGATATGCACCCAGAAGGGCGGATGCGCCGCGAGCTGGAGGAACAGCGCAAGCGCCGTCACGAGCCCGCCCAGGATGAGGATGAGGAAGGCGGCGGGCCCGTCGCCCACATTGAAGTCATCGAAGACCAGTCCGCAGGCACGACAGCGCGGCGCAAAGCGGACCCAGCCCTCGAACAGCGACCCGGCCTCGCAGCGCGGGCAGCGGCCCCGCAGCGCGGCCGGGACGAGCGGCGTCGGCGCGGCCGTTTGCGAGATTCCAGACTCGTTGTCGGACGGCGAGTCGATCGGGGGTAGGGTCTCGGGTTCAGTCATGCTCGATCCGTGTACGTCGGCCTAAAGGCCAACGGCCATGCGCGGAAACACCGCGCATGGCCGTCGAGGGGGCCGCCAATCGGCTTGGGGCTGGTCGCGGGCGAACGCATGGGACCGGCCCGTTCAGCCCGATCAGCCGTGGATCGGGGCGCCCCAGCTTCCCCACACATAGATGAGGAGGTAGAGGAACAGCCACACCACGTCGACGAAATGCCAGTACCAGGCCGCCGCCTCGAAGCCGAAATGCTGGCGCGGCGTGAAGTGGCCCTTATAGGCACGCACGAGGTTGACGATCAGGAAGATCGTACCGACCAGCACGTGGAAGCCGTGGAAGCCGGTCGCCATGTAGAAGGCCGAGCCATAAGGCGTCGTGCCAAAGGCGAAAGGCGCGTGCACATACTCATAGGCCTGGATGCAGCTGAACAGCGCGCCCAGCAGGACGGTGCACCACAGGCCCTTCTTAAGGCCCTCGCGGTCGCCATGGATCAGTGCGTGATGCGCCCAGGTGAGGGTCGTGCCCGAGCAGAGCAGGATGAGCGTGTTGAGCAGCGGCAGCTCGAACGCGTTCATCACCTCGATGTCCTTGGAGGGGAACAGACCGTCGATCGGCGGCAGTGTCGTGGGGAACAGCGAGAAATCGAAGAAGGCCCAGAACCAGCCCACGAAGAACATGACTTCCGAAGCGATGAACAGGATCATGCCGTAGCGCAGATGGAGTTGCACAACGGGGGTATGGTCGCCACCCTGCGCCTCGCGCACCACGTCCGACCACCACATGAACATGGTGGTGAGCACGCCGAGCACGCCCAGGATGAAGACGACACCGCCATAAGCGGGCATGCTGTCCGGATGCATCCAGGCGACGGCGCCGAACGCCATCACCAGCGCCGACATCGCGCCCATGAGCGGCGTGATCGCGGGTGGAAGAATATGATAATCGTGGTTCTTGGCGCCGGCCATCTGTGTGTTCCCCGTCTGTCTGCGCGTTCCGGAATTGGCGAGTCTTTAGCCTTGCTGGTCCGGCTTCTCAACCGGATAGAATGTATAGCTGAGAGTGATTTCCTCGACGTCCTTGTCGTCCGGATCATCCAGGAACTTCCTATCCACGAAGAAGAGCACCGGCATGCGGACCTCCTCCCCCGGTTGCAGCGTCTGCTCAGTGAAGCAGAAGCACTGGATCTTGGTGAAATAGGGACCTGCCTGGTTGGGCGTCACGTTGAAAGCGGCCTGACCCGTGATCGGCTTGTCGGACGTGTTCTTGGCGAGAAACACCGCCATGTTCTTGGCGCCGACCTTGACGGTCATCGAGCGCACTTCCGGCCGGAACTGCCAGGCCAGGCCCGGCGCGACGTTGGAATCGAAGCGGACCGAAACCGTGCGCGTGGCGCCTGCATCCGGATCGGCGAGAGCCGCAAGCTGCGCTTCGGTGGCGCGCTGCGTGGTGCCGCCATAGCCGGTCACCTGGCAGAAGATACGGTAGAGCGGCACCGAGGCGAAACCCAGGCCCAGCATGAACAAAGCGGTGCCCAACAGGATGGTAGCCGTGCGGCGGCTCTTGCCTTGGCGCGCTGCGGGAGTCGCGGCGGCGTTCACATCCGTGCTCATGATGCTCAATTCCCCGTCATCTTGGCGATGGTGATCGCGAAGAAGAGAATGGCGAGTCCGCCCAGCACCAGCGCCATGACGAGGGCGCGGCTGCGCTGCCGCCGGCGAATCTCGGCTTGCTGCTCGGGAGTCATGCCAACACCCATTGGTCGACCACCACCGCCGCGAAGACGAGAAAGAGATAGAGCACCGAATATTTGAACAACCTTTTTTCCGGCCCCATGCGCGCCGGATCGGCCTCGCGCCGCAGCGCCACCTGCACTGCCATCGCCGCAAAGATCGCCGTGGTGATGAGGGCGGTCAGGCCATAGACGAGGCCGGTCAGCCCCAGTGCCACCGGCACCAGCGCGGCCGCGCCCATGATGCACGTGTAGAAGAAAATCTGCCGACGCGTCACGGCTTCGCCTGCGACAACGGGCAGCATGGGAATGCCGGCATTGGCATAGTCCATGCGCACGAACAGCGCGAGCGCCCAGAAATGCGGCGGCGTCCAGAAGAAGATGAGCGCGAACAGCGCGATGGGCAGCGCCGCCACGTCGCCCGTCACCGCTGCCCAGCCGATCAGCGGCGGAAAGGCGCCAGCCGCACCGCCGATGACGATGTTCTGTGCCGTGCGGGGCTTGAGCCAGATCGTGTAGACGAAGACATAGAACAGGATGGAGATTGCAAGGATGGCGGCGGCGAACCAATTGGTCGCCAGACCCATCAGCAACACGGAGAAGAACGCCAAGCCGACGCCGAAATGCAGCGCGGACTGGCGGTCCATGCGGCCGGCCGGCAGGGGACGGCCGGCAGTGCGCTTCATGCGCGCATCGCGATCCGCTTCGTACCACTGATTGAGCGCGCCTGCCGCGCCCGCGCCCAGCGCGATGCAGAGTACGGCCGTGAAGGCCAGCGCCGGCGCAAGATGGCCGGGCGCGGCGAGCAGGCCGCACAGGCCAGTGAACACCACCAGCGTCATCACGCGCGGCTTGGTCAGGGCCACGAAATCGCGCCAGTCCGCTGGCAGCGGCACGCTGCTCGCGACCGGGCTGGGGACCGCTTCACCGTTCATTGCCATGGCCGAATTCGTCACTGCACCAGATCCAAATGGCGGAGCCACCCCGCAGGGATACGCGGCTCCCGTTCAACGACGCGGGGGCGACATGCCGACATGCGCCCCCGGTCTCTCAATGCGTCCTCTCACCGGCCATGAGCGCGAGCGCCGCGCTCCGGCCGGAAGTTCAGTCGACGACCGGCAGAGTCTCGAACTGATGATAAGGCGGCGGGCTGGGCAGAGTCCATTCCAGCGTCGTCGCGCCCTCACCCCAAGGATTGGCCTCGGCCTTCTTGCCGGCGACAAGCGCCCAGATGATGTTCACGAAGAAGATGAGGACGCCCACGATCGCCAGGTCGTAACCGTGCGTCGCGATGCTGTTCCAGAAGGTATAAGCCTCCGGATAGTCCGGGATACGCCGCGGCATGCCGCTCACGCCCAGGAAGTGCATCGGGAAGAACAGCAGATTCACGCCGACGAAGAACACCCAGAAATGGAGGTGGCCCAACAGCTCGTTATACATGCGGCCGCTCATCTTGGGGAACCAGTAGTAGAAGCCCGCGAAGAGAGCGAACACGGCACCGAGCGAGAGCACATAGTGGAAGTGCGCCACCACATAATAGGTGTCGTGGAGATTGTCGTCCACGCCGCCATTGGCGAGCACCACGCCGGTCACGCCGCCAACGGTGAACATGAAGATGAAGCCCAGCGCCCACACCATCGGCGTGCGGAAGCTGATCGAGCCGCCCCACATGGTCGCGATCCACGAGAAGATCTTCACGCCGGTGGGCACCGCGATCACCATGGTGGCGGCCGTGAAGTACATCTTCACATTGACGCTCATGCCGGTGGTGAACATGTGGTGCGCCCACACGATGAAGCCCACCACGCCGATCGCCACCATGGCGTAAGCCATACCGAGATACCCGAAGATCGGCTTGCGGCTGAAGGTGGAGACGATGTGGCTGATCATGCCGAAGCCCGGCAGGATCATGATGTACACCTCGGGGTGACCGAAGAACCAGAACAGGTGCTGGTAGAGCACCGGATCGCCGCCGCCGGCCGCGTCGTAGAAGACGGTGCCGAAGTTGCGGTCGGTCAGCAACATGGTGATGGCCGCAGCCAGCACCGGCAGCGAGATCAGCAGCAGGAAAGCCGTGACCAGCACGGACCAGGCGAAGAGCGGCATCTTGTGCAGCGTCATACCCGGGGCGCGCATGTTGAAGATGGTCGTGATGAAATTGATCGCACCCAGGATCGAGCTGACGCCCGCGAGGTGCAGCGAGAGAATGACGAGGTCGACCGCCGGTCCGGGCGATCCGCTGGTGGAGAGCGGCGCATAAACCGTCCAGCCCGTACCCGCGCCGTTACCGGAGCCGCCCGGCACGAAAGTGGAGCAGAGCAGCAGCACGAAAGCGGGGATCAGCATCCAGAAGCTGATGTTGTTCATGCGCGGAAAGGCCATGTCCGGCGCGCCGATCATGATCGGCACGAACCAGTTGCCGAAGCCGCCGATCATGGCCGGCATGACCATGAAGAACACCATGATGAGACCGTGCGCGGTGATGAGCACGTTCCACAGGTGCAGCGCTTGCGCTTCACCGGCGCCCGCGCCTTCGAACATGAGCGCCCAATGCTCCAGATACTGGATGCCCGGCTCGGCCAGCTCGTGACGCATCATGCCGGAAATGCCGCCACCGATGATGCCGGCAACGATCGCGAAGATCAGATAGAGCGTGCCGATATCCTTATGGTTCGTCGACATGAACCAGCGGGCAAAGAAGCCCGGCTTGTGGTCGGCATCGTGATGATCGTGGGCATGGCCCTGGAAATCATCTGCAACGGTAGTGGACATGTGGATTACCCTCAGGACTTGGCAGGCGCGACCGCAGGCGCGGCAGCGGTAGTTTCGGCAGCGGGCGCGGGCGCCGGCGTGGCTTCGGCAGGCGCGGGCGCGGCGGCAGCAGCCTCACCGACCATCTTGCCGCCCTGCGCGTGGACCCACTGCGCGAACCGCTCGGGGCTCACTGCCTCGACGGCAATGGGCATGAAGGCGTGACGGTCACCGCACAGCTCGGAGCACTGGCCGTAATAGACGCCTTCCTTCTCGATGGTGACGGTCCGCTCATTGAGCCGGCCGGGCACCGCGTCTTCCTTCAGCCAGAACGCGGGAACCGAGAAACTGTGGATCACATCGGCGCCGGTGATGATGAGCTTCACCGGCACGCCGACCGGCAGCACCAGACGATTATCCACGCCAAGCAGCGCGGGCTCGCCATTGGCCTTGGCCTTCTCCGGCGGCAGCATGTTGGAGACATATTCGCCGATCTCGTTGTCGGGATACTCATAGCCCCAATACCACTGATAGCCGGTCACCTTCACCGTGAGCGCATCCTTGGGCGCGGGCTTGAGCTGCTTGGCAAGCAGATCGATCGAGGGAATGGCGATGCCGATGAGGATGAGGACCGGCAGCAGCGTCCACACCACTTCGATCATGGTGTTGTGCGACGTGCGCGAAGCCACCGGGTTGGCGCCGCGACGATAGCGCACCATCACCCAGAGCAGCAGGGCCAGCACCAGCAACGTGATGGCGGTGATGACCGGCATCAGCACCCAGCTATGCATCCAGTAGGCATAATGGCCGGTCGGGCTTGCCTGGTCCTGGAAATTCATCTGGCCGGGCTTGGGCATGCCCACGCCTTCGACAGGCTTCAGATGCTCATAGGCCGGTGCCGCCGACTCAGCCGCGTTCGCTGCCGCATTCGCCGGCGCAGCAGCTTCGACCGCCGCCTCGGCCGGAGCCGGGGCTTCCTGGGCATATGCCGCATTCGAGGCCACGGCACCCAATCCCAGTGCCATCGCCATGATGAAGCCATTGATTGTCTTGTTCATCCGGTCGACCTGTTTTCCGTCAATTACGGCGCCTTTTGCCCGCGCGACAGCGCGCAGGACCCCACGCCCCCTTGTGTGATCACCCGCCCCTATACGCAGGCAGCCCCGCCGCCTCAAGCACTCATATCGGCTATTTCCGGCGGTTGATTGTAGGGCCCGCCATGGCTATCTGCCCCCGCTACAGACAAGATCGGGACGAGCAATGACGGAATCGGAGGTACTGGCCGAGTTCAGGGCTGCAGAAGCACTGCTCCAGGGCCATTTCATCCTCTCATCAGGCAAGCACAGCGCCAACTATCTCCAGTGCGCGCGGGTGCTTATGAATCCGGAGCGGGCCGGGCGCCTCGCCGTGGCGCTGGCGCAACAGCTCCCGCGTGACGTGCGCTCGCAGATCGACCTCGTCGTCTCGCCAGCGATGGGCGGCATCATCATCGGCCATGAGATGGGCCGTGCCCTCAACATCGACGCGCTGTTCCTCGAGCGGCCGCACGGCGCGTTCATCCTGCGCCGGGGCTTCGCGATCAAGCCGGGGCAGAAGGTGCTGATGGTGGAGGACGTGGTCACCACCGGCCTTTCCTCCCGGCAGGCGATGGACGCGGTGCGCGCAGAGGGCGGCCAGGTGATCGCCGAGGCCGCGCTGGTCGATCGCTCGGCCGGCAATGCAGATCTGGGCGTGCCCTTCTTCCCGTTGGTGACGCTCAACTTCCCGGTCTACGAGCCCGACGCGCTGCCGCCGGAGCTGGCTGCGATCCCGGCGATAAAGCCGGGCAGCCGGGCCTGAGCGCGTCCATGCCGCGGCCGCTGCGGCTCGGGGTCAACATCGACCATGTGGCGACCATCCGCAACGCACGCGGATCGCCCTATCCCGATCCGGTGCGCGCAGCGCTGATCGCACAGGCAGCGGGTGCAGACGGCATCACCGCGCATCTGCGCGAGGACCGGCGGCACATCACCGACGACGACATTGCCCGCCTCTCCGAGCAACTCACGGTGCCGCTCAACCTGGAGATGGCGGCCACGCAGGAGATGCTCGACATCGCCCTGCGCCACCGTCCCCATGCTGTGTGCATCGTGCCGGAGCGGCGCGAGGAACGCACCACGGAGGGCGGGCTCGACGCGGCCGGGCTGCATGATGTGCTGGCACCAATGGTCGACCAGCTTGGCGAAGCGGGGTGCCGCGTCTCGCTCTTCATTGCGCCCGAGCCGCGCCAGATCGAGGCGGCACTGCGCCTCGGCGCACCGGTAGTGGAGCTGCACACCGGCCATTATTGCGATGTGGAGGGCGAGGCGCGCACCGCCGAGCTGCGCCGCATTGCGGACATGGCCGCGCTCGCTGCCCGCAATGGGCTGGAACCCCATGCCGGGCACGGACTCACCTACGAGAATGTCCAGCCCATCGCCGCGATTCCGCAGATCGCCGAACTCAATATCGGCCATTTCCTAATCGGCGAGGCGATTTTCCGGGGGCTGACGGAAAGCATCACCGAAATGCGCCGCTGCATGGACGCAGCGCGCGGGTGAAAGGCACCCTGCCCTGTCAACCGGGACGGATTCCGGATCACAGAATGACGGGAGATTCTGGCGCTCGTCAGAAAAAGGGCAGCCCGGAGTGCGCGCCATGATCGTCGGCCTCGGCTCGGATCTGTGCAATATCGACCGCATCCAGGCCGCTCTCGACCGGCATGGCTCCCGCTTCGAGGAGCGGGTCTTCACGCCGATCGAACTTGCCAAGGCAGCGCGGCGCCCGTTCACCAAGGCCGCCACGCTCGCCAAGCGCTTCGCCGCCAAGGAGGCGTTCAGCAAGGCGGTCGGCACCGGCTTCAAGGCCGGGGTGTTCATGAAGGACATCGGCGTCGTCAACCTGCCCTCGGGCGCGCCGACCCTGGCGCTCACCGGCGGCGCGCGGGCCCGACTCGACGCCTTGACCCCGCAGGGTGCCACTCTATTTGTGCATCTCACGCTGACCGACGATCATCCCTGGGCGCAGGCGTTCGTCATTCTGGAGGCACGCTGGCCGTGACGGACGAGATTTTGCACGAGACGAACGCGGCCGATGCCGGGAAGGACGAAAAAGAGGTGGCCGCAAAGGGCAAGCGCAGGAAAGGCAAGGGCGAAGGCACCGACTGGTTGGCCGAGTTACGCAGCATCGCGCTGCTGATCCTCGCCGTGCTCGGCTTCCACAGCTTCATCGCCAAGCCCTTCTACATCCCTTCCGAATCGATGATGCCCACGCTGCTGGTCGGCGACCGGCTGGTGGTGACCAAATATGCCTATGGCTGGTCCTACGTCTCGCCCACCATTCCCAATCCGGCGGCCATTTTCCGCAGCCTGGTCCTGCGCACTGGCGAGCCCTGGGGCATCAGCCTGCCTTTCATCGAGGGGCGGCTGTGGGGCAAGATGCCCGAGCGCGGCGACATCGTGATCGCCACCCCGCTCGACCGCAACGAGGACTATATCAAGCGCGTGATCGGCCTGCCCGGCGATGTGCTGGAAGTGCGTGACGGGCTCCTCATCCTCAACAACAAGCCAGTGAAGCAGGAGTGGATCAAGCCGCTTGACCTGCCGGTGGACGCCAACGCCCGCTGCGAGGCGCGCCAGTTCCCCGGCAAGCTGCGCGTGGAAGCGGACGGCCGTGCCGTCTGCGCCCTGCCGGTGAAGCGCGAGACGCTGCCCAACGGGCGCAGCTACACCATCATCGACGTGGGCACGCAGGAAACGGACTTTTACGGGCCGATCCGCATTCCCGAGGGCCATGTGTTCCTGATGGGCGACAATCGCGACAACAGCGCGGACAGCCGCGTCTCGCTGGAGCGCCAAGGGCTGGGCGGGCCGGTGCCGTGGGAGACGATCGGCGGACGGGCGGAGTTCATCACCTTCTCGCTCAACGGCACCACCACGCTCAACCCGCTGACCTGGCTAGGCAGCTTCCGCAGCGGCCGCGCGGGCACCTCGCTGCACGCGCCCAAGACGGCGGCGGCGACGGAATAAGCGGTCGCGTGTAAACGGGCGGCGGAGGCGACGCAGGCGGGAAACGGCGGCATTGGAACAAAAACCAACGGCCTAGCCAAGATAAGCTGACGCTCGAGCACGCCGTCCTGGCACCATGCCAGCCTCTCCCTAACCGCGCTCCTGCGCAGCGCAGGCAGAAGCACGGGCCAGCCGAACAGCTCAGTCGCCCTGGGCTTCTGCCAGTGCAGGAGCACGCCCATCTCTAAGCCGCGCCGGTTTTAAGTCGCCCGCTCGGAAGCGCGCTCTAAACTCGCCCAATAAACGACTCGAAGGGGGAGCCGCCATGCGCGGATCATGGATGATGATTGCGCCGCTGCTTGCGCTTGTCGCGCCAGGGCCGGCTGCCGCGCAGCGCGACGAAACAGCAGACCGCGCGGCAATCCATGCGCTGCTGGTCGCTTATGGCACCACGCTCGATACGCGCGATTTCAAAGGGTTCGCGCAGCTGTTCGCGCGCGAGGGCGTTTATGTCGCCGGGACAGGAAGTGAGTCGAAGGGCCCGGAAGCGGCGGAGGCGATGCGCCGCATCTTCGCGGAGAACGCGCTGGGGTTCCGCGAGCCAAATTTCCATATCTTCTTCAACGAAGTTGTGACCTTCGACGGCCCCGACCGCGCGCACGCCACGTCCATGTCGCTCTATATGGTGCCGGACGCGCGCAATGCGCCCAGTCCGGCGATGATGGCGCGCTACCATGACGTGCTCGTCCGTGAGGATGGGGCCTGGAAATTCGCGCGGCGGACGGTCGAAAGCCTGATCCCGGCGCCATCGGGCGCTCGATAAACGGCATCGCACCGGGCCGGGATAGAAGGCAGGTCCGCTCGACCTCACCCAGGTGAGCGCCTGGACCAAGATTGACCGATCGGCGCGCAAAAGGAACGGATGGCGAGGCTGGCCGCTCCGAGCGCAAATTTTGCCTTGCACATCGCCGCCCTCGGCTCCTGCCTACGCAGGACCACGAAAGGAGGGGAGTCGGGAAGCGCGATTCCGCGCTCCCCTCCTGCGGGATCTCGTCGCCTGCGCGTGGTTCAGGCCGCTGCGCCGAGCTGCGCGGCGGTCGACCAATTACCGTGCAGCCCCTGGCGGATTCGCACCGGCAGCTTGGCGCGCCCGATCGGCCCCTCGTTCACATGCTGCGCATCGAAGAAGCACAGCTCGCTGTAATTGGTGACGTGATTGTCGACGAGCGCCACCACATAGCCCTCGCCTTCCGGAGCGTCGGCCGAGCGCGGGATGAAGCAGGGCTCCTGGATGCCGCATTGCGGGCCCGGCCACCAAGTCTGCGTCTCACCGGTCGCCAGGTCGATATGCGCCAGGCTGTTGATGACGCCGATGAACGGCCCTCCCGGCCCCTCATAGGGCTTGTCCCCATCGAGCACGAGCATCCAGCCGTGGCGATAGGGCCGCGTGGCATAGCGCTCGTCGATGCGCGGAAACTCGTCCGCGAGGAACGTCATTTTCTCGATGCTGTGCAGGTCTTCGCTGTTCGAGCCCATGTCGACCGTCCAGCGGGTCAGATAGGCGAGACCACCCACGGGATCGAAGGGCGCGCCGGTCACGTCCGGGAAGAAGGGGAAGCTGTTCTTGGCGGCCACCGGCATATCGAAATGGACCTTGGTGCCGTCGTTGAAGGCATTCATGACGTGGCCCACGAAGCAGTTGGTGGGCGCCTTGAACCAGCGCATGTCCGCTGCGGTCGCGCCCTCTCGGCGGGGCAGCACGGCCAGCCAGGTGGACAGCGCGGGATCGAAGCCGAAATAGGGCATGCGCTTCTCCAGCCGCTCCAGGCTGGTGATCAGCGGCATGACCGCGAAGACGACATAATCCTCCGTCACGCCGAAATCGTGCATCATGCACAGATATTTGTTCATGAACGGGATTTCGTAGAGCAGCTCGCCGGAAGGCGAAATCTCTATATAGCTCATGTCGTAGGTGAGGGGCCCCTGCGACATATAGGAGAAAGCGCACATATTGCCCGTCGCCGGGTCAATCTTGGGGTGCGCGCAAAAGGTCTGGCTCTGCTGCCGTCCGCCGAAATCGGTATAGCCGAAGGTCTCCAGCGTATTGGGGTCCATGAGCAGGCAGGGGCTGTCCTCCTTCATGGCGTAGAGCTTGCCGGCATGTACCATCACATTGGTGTTGGCCGTGCCCCGGATCTTGCCAGCGACGGAGGGATCGTCGGTCAGATGATTGCGATACTGGCCGAAGAGCGCACGCCCGGCGCGGTTCTCCAGCAGCCATTTGTCGGTCTGGGCATAGCGCTGGCGGAAATCGACCTTGCCGTTCTTCACGCGGAACATGGAGACCATGCCGTCACCGTTGAAGAACTGGTCATCCTCGAACATCGGCGGAAACTGGTTGTCCGGGTGGACGCGGTGGAACGCTCCATCGAGGCAGGCAGGAATCTCGCCTTCCACTTCCACGTCATGGATGTCGCCCTGCAACCGCAACGGCCGCAACGTGCCGGTGAAACCGAAATTATTCGGAAAATGCGCCATGGCCAGTCTCTCCCCGTGAGTCGTCTGGCGCATGAGATAGGCCGATGGAGATCGGCACGAATTGATCGAACGCAAATGCAGGCGCGGCGCTACGGGAGCGCAAAAAGCGGGAATAGAGGCCGGGAATGCAAGTGGGCCGCGCCGTGTGGGAATCCGGCGCGGCCCTTGCGACCCGTCAGGGCTGTGTTCTTACAGTCACGACGGAAACGAGTGGCGCACGAATCGAACTGCGCGGAGGAACGCCTGAATGGATGACAATGTCGAGAAAGCGGGAAGTGCAGATCGCAAGCCCGGAGAGTGGCTCGCGCCCATCCGGAAAGACTCACCAAGCTGGCGAATCGCATGGTCAATGAGCGCAGCAGTCTGCCTCAAACCGGTTTCCACCCCTTGTTCGGAATGACCCCGCAAGGTCTTCCCTTCCCGCATATTAGTCATCAGGCGAAATGCCAAAGCAAGCCGGCTAGAGCTTATAACTTTCATAGGCTATGGCTTATGAGCTAGCAGCTGGTGACAGAGGGGGCGCAGCCGGAAATGACTGTGAGGAGGCGCGATTTCACGTTCCGTCAGCTCAGCTCCTTCGTGGCGGCGGCACGCACCGGCAGCTTCGCGCACGCAGCCGACCAGCTCGGCATCTCACAGCCCGCCATCAGCGATCATATCGCCGCGCTTGAAGGGCATCTGGGCCATGCGCTGTTCACGCGGCGGCGGGGCACCACGCCGCGCCTCACACCCGAGGGCATGGCCATGCTCCAGCGCGCCGAGAGCCTGCTGCGCACCAGCCAGACCATGCGCGCGCATGAAGCGCATCGCGGCACCGGCGGGCGGGTGCGCATCCGCCTCTCGGTGGGGCCGCGCCTGCGCGAGGTCTTTCTCAAGCCGCTCCTGCCGCGCTTTTATGCAGAGCATCCCGACATGGAGATCGAGCTGGTGCCCGTGCTGCCCCTGCATGAAGTGCCGGCGGCGCTGGAGCGTGGCGCCATCGACCTGCTGTTCTACACGGTGGGCCATGTACCCGAGGGACTGGCCGATATCCGGCTGGTGCGCGACATCCCCATCGTCACCGTCGGAACGCCCGAGCTGGCGGCGCGCGTCAAGAGCGGGCGGCAGGCGATCGAGGACGTGCCCTTCATTCTGCCCAATAACGGCATCGCGGCCGAGCAATGGGTCGAGCGGCAACTCGCGGCGGCGGGCCTGCTGCCGCGCGTGCCGATTCGCTATGTCGAATTCCCGGACGTGGCGCAGGCCATGGCCGAAAGCGGCCTGGGCGCCAGCGTGCTGATCTGCGAGCAGGTGAGCGAGGCACTGAAAGCCGGCCGGCTCGCCGCCTTCGGGCCGGCGCTGCCACCGATGAAGCGCATTATCCTGCGCGCGTCTGACGCCCCGCCCGGCACTGAGCCGCTGGAACGCAGCCTCATCCAGGCGCTGCGCAGCCCTGTCCCGGCCTGAGCCGCTTCTTCGCCACGAGGACCGATCATGACCTTTTCCGCCTGCCGCATCGCCCTCCTCTCGCCTGGCGCCATGGGGAGTGCCGTCGCCGCCCGGCTGGTGGCGGCGGGCCACAGCGTCTTCACGTCCCTCGACGGGCGCGGCGCGGCCTCCCGCGCACGGGCGGAAGCCGCCGGCATGGTGCACGCGCCCGACGCGACGCTTGCCGGCTGCGACATCATCCTCTCCATCGTGCCGCCCGCGCAGGCGGCTCCGCTTGTCAAGCGGCTACTCCCTCACCTCCGCGCGCAGGCCCGCAAACCCCTGTTCGTGGACGCCAATGCGCTGAGTCCGGCCAGCAAGAAGGCACTGGCTGCGCGCCTCGCCGAGGCCGAGTGTGCGATGGTGGACGGCGCGATCATCGGCCCTCCCCCTACTGGCGGGCCGCGTGTCACCACCACCTTCCTCTCCGGTCCGCATGCCGCGCAGGCCATGGTCCTGGACGTGCCAGGCTGCAGCGCGCAACTTCTGGAGGGTGACGTAGGCGCCGCCGCTGCGCTCAAGATGTGCTTCGGCGGCATCAACAAGGGCGTGGTGGGCCTCGCCAGCGCCCTGCTGCGCGCGGCGCACCGCCATGGTGCGGCGGAGGCGTTGCGGGCCGAGATGCAGCGCTCCATGCCGGACCTGTTCGCGCGCTATCAGCGCCAGATCCCCGACATGCTGCCCAAAGCCTATCGCTGGGTGGCGGAAATGGAAGAGATCGCCGCCTTTCTCTCCCCGAACGATGCGGACGGCGGCGCGCTGTTCGAAGCAATGGCCGGGCTGTTCGCACAGATCGAGACGGACCGACAGGGCAATGGCCGGGAGATTGCCGCGTTGGAACGCGCCGTCACGCCTGATTGAGGGAGGTGCGATGCCGATCCGCCCGGGGGAGAGGAACGGACCGGCATCGCGACCGGCTGGGCTCGCCCCTGTACGGGATTGGTGCGGCTATGGGAAACCCGCACCAATCCTGCTGAGGGGGCTGAACGATGCGACCCGATCAGGCGCCCATGATTATCCCACCGCGCCGATTGCGACGGCGCGCATGGCGGCCGACGTCCGGTCGGCCACGTCGAGCTTGCGGAAGATGCGGCGCATATAGGTGTCGACCGTGCTCGACGAGATGCCGAGAATGGAGCCGATCACGCTGTTGCTCTTGCCGCGTGTGACCCAGAAGATGATCTCGCGCTCGCGCTCGCTCAGCGCCACGTCCTGAGCCCGGGGCGCGAGCTGGCGATAGCGGGCATAAGCGAGCTGGAAGGCAATGCAGAGCTGTCCCGCCCAGTCCGGCTCGGCGCACTCCGGCACCGCCAGCCGCACCACGAGCGCAGCTTCCAAACCGAGCGGCCCGAAGCCCGGCACCGCCAGCGTCTGGCTGTCGATGAGCACCGCGCGCCCCGCCGTCGCTGCCAGATCTCTGCGCAGATCGTCACGGCTGGAAGGGAGCAGGAACGCCGCAGCCGCCGGTCCGGCGCCGCCCGCGAAATTGACAACGTCCATGGCCGGGCAGCCCAGTTGCAGGCAGAAGCCGCGCATCTCGCTCCACAACGCAGCCGGCGAGTCTGCCAGCGCGATTTCGGGGACGAGCACCCGCAGCAGATCGTTGCCATCCACCCGCACCGCACGCACGGCGGGCGTCATCAGCCCCTCGTAGCGCAGGGCCCCGTTCGGCAAGTGGGCGATCTGTTTCATGGGCTCTCGAATAGCGCCGCCGGCATTCGGCGGGCAGTTATTCACGGTAAACTATAAGCGTGCTAACCATTAACGGTGGAATTGTACAGAAATCAAGATAAAAGCCTCTCCTGATCCTGCTTTGCGGCGCATCCGTTCGACAGCGCGACATCCGCGCCACATGTAAAGCGCGGCCGTTACAGTGCGTAACAGCGCGGCCGTTACCGTATCTCTCTGGCTTGCAGCGGCGGCGGCGTGACAACTGGCGGCACATGGATGCATCGCCGCGACGCGGCCTGACAAAGGATTACTGAATGCACACCTGCCCCCAGGACGAGGGCTTTTCTGCTTCAGACAATGGCGCACTCCAGAGCAGCGCGCGAGCCGGTGGCGCGGCTGACCTGCCTCATGATGCCGCGGCGCGGCTCGCCGTCGCGCAGGCCCGGCGTTCGCTCGCATTCATGGCGGCCTCGCGCGATTGCTTCCCCGCCATACGCGAGCTGGCCGACCATCCGGGATGGGAAATGATGCTCCACCTCTTCATCGCTGGCCATGAAGACCAGCCGATGGACATAGCCGCCATCTGCGCGCTCACCGGCACGTGGCGCCCGCTCGCCGTGCGCTATATGGAAATGCTGATGGAACATGGCCTCATCGAACGCATCGAGGCAGACGCGGCACCCGATGACTGGCCGCTTACGCTCTCCGACGAGGCCCGCGCGCGGATGCAGACGCTGCTCTGCGGCTTTGCACACGCACCCGACATGCCTGAAGAGGCAATGTCTCGGGATTAGGGGAGCGTAGAAGCAGAGGGGCGGCGCCAGGAGCGGTGCGCCCGACATGATGGGTACGGTCCCGATGTGGAGCGCCGCATGACGCGCAATGCATGCGCGCGCGTTGCTTTGTAAGCGCATTTCCCTTAGGCCCTTCGCGGGATTCAGGGGAGCAAAATGGACGCACCCTCACGGCAGGATGTGGAGCGCCAGCTCAGGCTGGTTCTGACATCGCCGGAATTCGAGTCCTCCCCCAAGCTTTCCGAACTGCTCTATTATCTCGTAACCCAGACGCTGGCCGGGAATGCCGACCGGCTCAAGGGCTACACCATCGGTGTCGACGTGTTCGACCGCCAACCCGATTTCGACCAGGGCGTCGATGCCATCGTGCGCGTGCAGATGGGCCGGCTGCGCAAGCTGCTGACAACTTATTATGCCGGATCGGGCGCGCGCGATCCCATTCGCCTGCTGCTGGTGGCGGGTCGTTATGCCCCGCGCTTCGAGTTGGCGACCGGTGAGCCGCTCTCGGAGCAAGACCTGGGCACACCGACGGCACCGGCACGCGACGAGACGCTTCCGCTTTCCACTCTCCCCCCACCCCGCCGCTGGTGGCGCACGATGGTCGGCCAAATCGCGCTGGCGGGGCTGGCGCTCGTCATCCTTGCCGGTCTCGTCTTCATTGGTCTTCGCACAGTGGGCTCACCGGGGGGGTGGGTAACCGCGCAAGAGACCACGGCGCCACGCGATGGCAGCCCGCTCGTCTATGTCGCGCGCTATCAGGTCATCGGCGAGGATGCGCGCAACCGCGCCCTGGCGGATGGCCTGCAATATGACCTCGTCAACCAGCTGGCCAAATTTCCGGAAATGGCCGTTCTCGCCATCGACGGACCAGAACAGCAGGCCGCCAGCCAACGCAGCGGTGAGGATCGCAAGGCCGATTTCCTGCTGACGGGCGCCATCGAGACCGAGGCAGGCACGATCCGCGTGACCAGCCAGTTGCGGCGCCAGCGGGACGGGCTCGTCATCTGGTCCGACCAGTGGCTCTCGGACCCGGCCGCCAGCCTCTCCGTCATGGCGGCACAGACCGCCATCGCCACCACCGTCGCGACCAAGATCGGCCAGCCCTACGGCGTGATCCCACAGGCCATGTCCGAGGAGATCGGCAGTGGCTTGCGGCCGGCGGACGGCGAATATGCCTGCATTCTCTCGGCGTACACTTATCTGCGCCACAAGACGGCCGAGCAGCACCGCAAGGTGCGCGACTGCCTGGAGGGAATCATCAAGGTGGCGCCCCGCCATGCGCTGGCTGGGGCACTGCTTGCCTGGATGTATGGCGACGAAGAACGCTATGGCTTCAACCGCAAGCCCGAGGGAGATGCCGTCGGCCGGGCGCTGCGTGTCGCTGAACGCGCCGTGGCGGCGGATTCGCACAATGCCGTAGCCTACGAGCATCTCGCCCATGCCCGCTTCCTCAACGGCACGGATGATGACGGCGCGCGCGAGGCGCTGGAAACGGCGATCAACCTACACCCCAACAACAGCGAGGTGCTGGCCGACGCCTCGTGGATCCTGGGCCTTCTGGACGGATCGGACCGCGCCCGCGATCTGGGCTTCCAGGCCATCGAGCTCAACCCGGGCCATCCGGCGTGGTATTGGACGGGGCCCACCATCCATGCTCTGCTGGCCGGCGAGGCAGCGAACGCGCTGAAATATGCTCGGCTCAACATCTCCGACCGGGGGCCTATCGACCGCTATCTTTATGCAGCCGCCCTGCGCCTCAACGGTCGCGCGCGCGAAGCCGACGCGGAACTGGCCGATTTGACGCGCACACATCCCGAAGCGCGGGACCGGGCACACATGATGCAGATGTTACGTATCCCGCGCCGGCTGGAAAATCTGATCTTCGGTTCGGCACGGGGCGAATCTACGCCTTAAGTCTAATATGCGTGGCCTTGTTCACATTCGGTCTTGGCGATACGAGTGCGGCACGCCGCCCTGAGCGCGGCCCATCAGGAGAGGATGCGCATGCCGGCACCGTCTGTCCCTTTCACGCGCCGGGGCCTGGCCTCTCGCCTTGCCTTGGGCCTTGCCGCTCTAGGCCTGACCGCCGCCTCCGCGCAGGCCGCCGAACCGCTGCTGGCGCCCCTAACTCCGGAGAGCACCGCCCATCCCGCGCTGTGGCCGCAGGTCGCCTGGCCCGAGACGCTGACGGCGCAGCAGGAGGCGCGCGTGCAGGCGCTGCTCAAGCAGATGAGCCTGCCCTGCAAGGCGGGCCAGCTTATCCAAGCCGACATCCTCAAGGTGACGCCGGAGGAGGTCTCCACCTATCATCTGGGCTCGGTACTGAACGGCGGCACATCCGGCCCGCACGGCGATGATTTTGCGCCCGCCGCCGAATGGCTGGCGCTGGCCGACGCCTTCTACGAGGCGTCGATGAAGCCGTCAGAGGGGTGCCCCGTGATCCCCGTCATGTGGGGCATCGATGCCGTGCACGGCCAGAACAACATCATCGGCGCCACGCTCTTCCCGCATAATGTCGCGCTCGGCGCCACGCGCGACCCGGAATTGATGGAGCGGATCGGCGCGGCCGCCGCGGCGGAAATCCGCGTGACCGGGCAGGACTGGACCTTCGCGCCGACCATCGCCGTGCCGCAGGACTGGCGCTGGGGCCGCGCCTATGAAGGCTTCAGCTCCGATCCCGCGCTGGTTTCCGTCATGGCGCGGCACATGATCCTGGGCCTGCAAGGCGCCCCCTCCGCCACGCCCATCCTCGCGCGCGGACGCGTGGCGGCCACGGCCAAGCATTTCATCGGCGATGGCGGCACGCTGGACGGCCACGACCAGGGCGATGCCCGCGTCTCCGAGGACATGCTGCGCTGGGCATTCGGCACGCCCTATGCCGCTGCCATCGAGGCGGGCGTCGCCTCGATCATGACCAGCTATTCGAGCTGGAACGGCACCAAGATGCACGGCAACAAGAGCCTGCTCACCGATGTGCTCAAGGATCGCATGGGGTTTGGCGGCCTCATCGTGACCGACTGGAACGGTCATGCCCAGGTGAAGGGCTGCACGCCCATGGATTGCCCGCAGGCGCTCAATGCCGGCAATGACATGTATATGATCCCGGATGGCTGGAAGCAGCTCTACGCCAATATCCAGGCGCAGGTGGCCGACGGGCGCATTCCCATGACGCGGCTGGACGATGCCGTAGCGCGCGTGTTGCGCATGAAGATGCGCATGGGCCTGTTCGAGGCGGGCAAGCCGTCCGCGCGCCAATTTGGCGGCCGGTTTGAGGTGCTTGGTTCAGCCGAGCATCGCGCCATTGCCCGCGAGGCGGTGCGCAAGAGCCTCGTCCTGCTCAAGAATGACGGCGTGCTGCCGCTCAAATCCTCGGCACGGGTGTTGGTGGCCGGCGACGCGGCGGACGACATCGGCCGGCAGTCCGGCGGCTGGACGATCAGCTGGCAGGGCACTGGCGTCACCAACGCACATTTCCCCGGCGCAACCTCCATCTGGGGCGGGATTGCGCAGGCCGTGAAAGCCGGCGGCGGCACGGCCGAGCTGGCACCCGACGGCGCCTTCGAAGCGAAGCCGGACGTTGCCATCGTCGTCTTTGGCGAGACATCCTATGCCGAGGGACTGGGCGACATCCCCTCGCTGCAATTGCGCACCGAGCTTCAGGGCCCGCTCGCCACCATGAAGCGCCTGCGCGCGCAGGGCATTCCGGTGGTCGCGGTGATGCTCTCAGGCCGGCCGCTCTTCGTCAATCCGCAGATGAATGCGGCCAATGGCTTCGTGGCAGCGTGGCTGCCCGGATCGGAAGGCGGCGGCGTGGCGGACATGCTGTTCGCGAGCGAGGGGCGCGATTTCACTGGGCGCCTGCCCATGCCCTGGCCGGTCGATGCGCAGCGGGACGCGCCGGCGCTGTTCGGCTATGGCTATGGGCTGACGCTGGCACAGGGTCCGCAGCCCTGGACACCGCTCTCCGAGGAGGCCGGCATGCCATCTCTGGAAACAATCGGCATGCTGCTGGACAAGGGCGCGGCGCTGCCCGGCCTCGCCCTGCGCGCCGAACCCACGGGCCGGGTAACGCTGCGCGACGCACGAGACAGCACGCAGCCGGGCGCGCGGCGCGTCTCGGTAAAAGCCGGCGAGGGCCCAGCGCTGCTGGAGCTGACCGCCGCGCAACCGATGGACCTCCACCGCGAGGCGCTGGCGCCGGTCATGGTCGTGATGACGGTCAAGTTCGATGCCGCGCCCACTGGCGCCTGGACGGCCACCGTCAAGTGCGGGGAGGGCTGTGGCAAGACCATCTCCCTGCCCGCCATTGCCGATGTGCCAACGGGCAAATGGGTGGCCTTGGGCTGGGCGCTGCGCTGCTTCGCAATGAGCCAGCAGGAGACGAGCCACATCACCGCGCCGTTCAGCATCGCCATCGAGGGCGCGACCGACTTCTCGCTCGCGCGCGTCCAGCTCAGCACAGTCGCCGATATCCGCACGCGCTGCCCAGCCTAGGGTTTTAGGCCTCGTTCGTGGGCGTAGCGCCGGCCCGACGCGACCGGTCGGCCGCCCATAGGATAGGGCCAGTGGGTGGGTGGCCGGCCGGGATCGCGTCCGATCACTCCAGCACACCCCCTCGTCATCCCGGCGAAAGCTGGGATTTCACCGGCGGGGCGCCGCGCTCGACCGCCCCGGGGCTCGTGCCTGCGCAGGAGCACGGTTGTTCTTGTCGGATAAGGGAGCTCGCTGCCCCCCGCCTCAGCTCCCGTTGGGGCCGGGGCCGCTCGGGGCCGAGCCCATCGGGCCCGCACCAACGGTGCCGATATTGCCGAAGATCTCATCAAACAGGCTGCGCTTGCGGCCTGCCGTCTCCGTCTTGTCGCCCACCGGCGAGATGCGCGCCACGTTATTCAGCGTGGGATCGTTGAGCACCTGCGCGACGTTGCCGGCATTGTCGAACTCGATCACATACAGATTCTGCGCGATCGGGCGCGGCGTGCCGAACGAGAGCTGCTTGGTGGTGCGCGAAACATAATACCAGCGCTCGGGCCCAAACTGCGAGACGAAGCTCGGCCGGCCCATCGCGCCTTGCACGGAGGCCTTGTTGTCCACGCCGGGCAGCACCGAACCGACGATCAGCGGCTCGATGATGAAGCCCTGATGCTCCTGAACGCGCGAACAGCCCCCCGCCAGCAGCAGGAGCAGGGCGCCGCCTGCCGCCACGAACGGCCGACCGTTGAACTGACGCATTCTCATCTCCTGGCCATCACGACTTTCGCCCATTGCATTGCCGGCCATTGCAATCAAGGGCGTTGCAATCAATATGCGGCCCGGCCGCCATGCCCGCGCGACCGCATGGTGCGGAACGGAGCGGCCCGCCCTTGTCTGCGTGCCGAAAGCTGAACGTCCGATGAGCCTGCTTGCTTCCCTCTTCTCCCGCAAGGATGAGCGCGCCCCGCTGCGCCCGCTCTATGCCGCGCTGATCGCGCGCGCCCGCGCGCCGCATTGGTATGAGGCGGGCGCCGTGCCGGACACGCTGGACGGCCGCTTCGACATGGTGACGGCGATGATGAGCCTTGCTCTGCTGCGCATGGAAGCGCTGGAGCTGGTCGGCGAGAGCGCGCGGCTTACCGAGATTTTCGTCGAGGACATGGATGGGCAGGTGCGCCAGATCGGCTTCGGCGACCTCGTGGTGGGCAAGCAGATCGGTCGGATGATGAGCGCGCTCGGCGGGCGCCTGGGCGCCTATCGGGCGGGTCTGGCCGGTGAGGCGCCGCTCGGCGAGGCGATCGTGCGCAATATCTACCGGGGCGAGGCCCCCGCGCCGGCCGCGCTCGCTCATGTCGAGGCGAAGCTGCGCGCCTTCGCCGCCGCGCTCGATGGGCTGTCGGCCGAGGCGCTGCTGGCCGGCGCGTTGCCGGAGGCCTGACGCATGGCCGCGCCCGCTCCCGAATTCTCCCGCCCGCTACGCCTCAACGAGGTGGGCGACGGCACGCGCGAGCGCATGATCGAGGCCGAGTCCGATGAGCGCGCGGCGCTGGCGCGGCGCTTCGGGCTGCTGGCGCTCGACCGGCTGACGGCGCGGCTGCATGTCGTGCCCGAGGAGACGAGCTGGCTGGTGCGCGGTACATTGAGCGCCGACCTGGCACAGGCCTGCGTCGCAACGGGCGACTCGGTGCCGGCGCATGTCGAGGCGCCTTTTGTGGTGCGCTTCGTGCGCGATCTCGATACGCCCGAGGCCGAGGAAATTGAGCTGAGCGACGAGGATTGCGACCTGATGGCGCTGGAGGGCGAACGCATCGATCTGGGCGAGACGGTTGCCCAGTCCCTCGCCCTCAATCTCGACCCCTACCCCCGCGCGCCCGATGCCGATGCACGGCTGCGCGAACTGGGCGTGCTGCGCGAGGACGAGAGCGGGCCGTTCGCGGCGCTCAAAGGGCTGAAGCTGGGGAAGGACAAGGGCAAGGCCTGAAGGCGGGGTTTTTAGGGGCGCTGCCTGTCTCCTTCCCCGGTTTCGCATTCCCCAGGCTCGTAATTTTCACTTCACGCCAACGCCGTTTTCGTTCCCCTTTCGTTCAACATCCACCCTGCTATACTCCCGCGCCATGTCCGAGGAGCCCGCCCCGCAGCGCAAGATCATCCATATCGACATGGATGCCTTCTATGCGTCGGTCGAGCAGCGCGACAATCCGGCGCTGCGCGGCCTTCCCGTGGCGGTCGGCGGCGCCGGGCCGCGCGGGGTGGTCGCGGCGGCGAGCTATGAGGCGCGGGTGTTCGGCGTGCGCTCGGCCATGCCGGGCGGACAGGCGCGGCGGCTTTGCCCGGATCTTATCTTCGTGCCGGCCCGCTTCGATGCCTATCGCGCGGTGAGCCGCCAGATCCGCGCCATTTTTGAGCGGTTTACCGACATCATCCAGCCGCTCTCGCTCGACGAAGCCTATCTCGACGTCACTCACAACAAGCTGGGCATCGTCTCGGCGACCTATGTGGCGCAGGAGATTCGCCGGCTGATCCGCGAGGAAACCGGGCTCACTGCCTCGGCCGGCGTCTCGTGCAACAAGCTCATCGCCAAGCTCGCCTCCGACCAGAACAAGCCCGATGGCCTGTGCGTGGTGACGCCCGAGCAGGCCGAGGCCTTCATGGCGGCGATGCCGGTCGCGCGCATCCATGGCGTGGGGCCTGTCACGGCGCGGCGCATGGCGACGCTCGGCATCCACAACGGCGCCGACCTCAAGGCCTGGCCGCTCGACGCCCTCAAGCGCCATTTCGGCAAGGCCGCCGCTTTCTATTACGGCGCCGCGCGCGGCCTCGACGAACGGCCGGTGCGCGACCGGGAAGCACGCAAGTCGATCAGTGTCGAGGATACGTTCGAGCGGGATATCGGCGCGGAGGAGGAACTGGTCGCGGCCCTGACGAAAATCGCCGATCGGCTCTGGACGCGCGTGGAGAGCGCCCATGCCATTGGCCGCACGGTGACGCTCAAGATCAAGCTGGGCGATTTCCGCATCATGACCCGCGCCCGCTCGCTGCCGCAGCCGCCAGCCAGCGCGAGGGAAACCCTCGCGATCGGTGTGGACCTGCTGCGCGCCCAGCTTCCGCTGCCGATCGGTGCGCGGCTGCTGGGGCTGGGCCTCTCCAACATGGTCGGCGAAGATACGGGGGAGAAGGCGAACGACACGGCAGACCGGCAGCTCAAGCTGGCCTTTGCGTGAGACGGACCCATTCGCCCCCGCCCTGCCCACGAACGCAATTCCGGGGGCGGGATGGGAGGTCGCTTGCGGCCCGGGTTGCCTGTGGCGACCTTCCATTTTCGCGTCTCCCGGAATGACGGGGAAGGAAAACCAAGTGCTTCCGTTTGACCCTATGGCCCTGCTTCCTTAGCGAAGGCAGCGTCATGCCATCGTCTCAAAAAAGTTCTCCACGCTCCGCATTGCTGGCCTTCCTCACCGGCGAGGCGGGCAGCGGCCTGCTCCTCATCCTTGCCGCTTTGCTGGCCATCCTGCTCGTCAATCTCTGGCCGCAGGCGGCGAACCTCTATCATCATCTGCTGCACGCGCCGCTCGGCCATACGCTCGCGCCGGCGCTCGGCGAGATGACGCCGCATCTGTGGATCAACGACGGGTTGATGGCGGTTTTCTTCCTGGTCGTCGGCCTGGAAATCAAGCGCGAGTGGCTCGACGGGCGCCTGGCCGATTGGGAGCGCCGCCGCCTGCCCATCATCGCCGCCGCGGCCGGCATGGCAGTGCCGGCGCTGGTCTATCTCACGGTCTCGGGGCATGTGCCGGGGCTCGCGCGCGGCTGGGCCATTCCCGCCGCGACCGACATCGCCTTCGCGCTCGGCGTGCTCGCGCTGCTCGGCAAGCGCGCGCCGCTCTCCCTCAAGCTGCTCCTCGCCACCATCGCCATTGTCGACGACATGGGCGCGGTCGCCATCATTGCCATTGCCTATACCGCCAGCATCGGGGGAGCGGCGCTGCTCTGCGCGGCGCTGGTCTTCGGCGCCATGATCGCGCTGGGGCGGCTGGGCGTGAAGGCCTTGTGGCCCTTCCTCCTGCTCGCCGCGCTGCTCTGGTATTGCGTCCTGCTCTCGGGCGTCCACGCAACCATCGCCGGTGTGCTCGCCGCCATCGCCATTCCCATCCGCATCACGCCGGGCGCGCCGGACGCTGCGGACAGCCCGCTCCATCGGCTCGAACATGCGCTACATCCGTGGAGCGCCTATCTCATCGTGCCGCTGTTCGGCTTCGCCAATGCGGGCGTGCATCTGGAGGGTAACCTGCTCGGCCAGATCGCCCAGCCCCTGCCGCTCGCCGTGACGCTCGGCCTTTTCCTCGGGAAACAGGCGGGGATTTTCGGCGCCATCTTCGGCTGCGTGAAGCTGGGCCTGGCGCCGATGCCGCGCGGTGCCACCTGGGCGCAGGTCCATGGCCTCGCGCTGCTCTGCGGCATCGGGTTCACCATGAGCCTGTTCATCGGCGGCCTCGCCTTTCCCGGCGCGCCCGAGCATGTCGAGGAAGCCAAGCTCGGCATCCTGGGCGGATCGCTGCTTTCGGCGTTGGTCGGCTATGCGCTGCTGCGGCTTGCGCCGCTCCATCCCGAGCATGAGGCAATGGCACGCAGTCAGGCGGCGGAAATCGAGGCGGACGGCGATGTGGCCCATTAAAAAGGCGGCGCGCCCGCGCACTGTCGGCCTGCTCGGCGGCTCCTTCAATCCGGCCCATGGCGGCCATCGCGCCATCTCGCTGCGCGCCCGCGAGGCGCTGGGGCTGGACGAGGTCTGGTGGCTGGTCTCGCCCGGCAATCCGCTGAAGCCGGCAGCTGGCATGGCGCCGCTCCCCGCGCGCGTGGCGAGCGCCCGTCCACAGGCCCGGCGGGCGCCGATCCGCGTCACCGCCATCGAGCGCGATCTGGGCACGCGCTATACGGTTGATACGCTTGCGGCGCTGCGCCGGCGCTATCCGCGCATCCGCTTTATCTGGCTGATGGGCGAGGACAATTTGGCGCAATTCCACCAGTGGAAGCATTGGCGCGCCATCGCGCGGACCCTGCCCATTGCCGTGATCGCTCGGCCGCACTATAATAAGGCTGCGCATGGCTCACCCGCCATGGCCTGGTTTCGGCGCTTCGTCCGCCCCGCGAGCCAGCGAAAAAGCTGGACGACATGGAGACTGCCGGCGCTCGTGCTGCTGCGCTTTCGCCCCGATCCCCGATCCGCCACCCTGTTGCGGCAGACGGCTCCCCATTGGCACCGGACCCACGCCCATGCCGCCGCGCCCCGCGACGGCGTGACCCACCGCCTCATCCTCTCATAGGAGTGATATTGTCCATCATGCAGCCTACCCCTGCATCCCGCCCCGCCGCTAACGACCGGGGTGCCGTGCGCCCTGCGCCCGACGACAGCCCGGACGCGCTGCTCGCCCTCGTGCTCGAGTCGCTGGACGACGATCAGGCGCAGGACATCGTCAGCATCCCGCTGGCGGGCAAGAGCAGCATCGCGGACCATATCGTCATCGCCTCCGGCCGCTCCTCGCGCCAGGTGACCGCCATTGCCCAGAAGCTCGCCGAGCGGATCAAGACGCGCATGGGCCGCACTGTGCGCATCGAGGGCCTGCCCGTGGCGGACTGGGTGCTGGTCGACGCCGGGGACGTGATCGTGCACGTTTTCCGCCCCGAAGTGCGCAACTTCTATAATCTCGAGCGCATGTGGGGCTTCGTAGACGCGCCGGCGGCTGGCGAAGCCTGACTTCACACGCGGCGGAGCCACGCTCGCCAGCAAAGACCCGGCTGATGACATTTAGGCTTTTCTAGTCGAAAGAAATAAGCCCTTCGGCAGGTGCTGAGCGACCGCCTTTCACAGAGGCTCGCGAGAGAATTGGGGGAGACGCCATGCTGCTGCACATCGTCGCGCGCGGCCGCATTGGTCGTTCACCTGAAGCCGAGCTGGTGGAGCGCTACATGAAGCGTATCGCCTGGCCCAGCCGGATCACCGAACTGCCTGATCGCGGCGGCAAAGCTCCGCCCGCACCGCTCGCACCCGCCGTCACCGTCATGCTGGACGAAGGCGGCGCGCAGTTGGGCTCCATGACCTTTGCCGAAAAGCTCGGGCGCTGGCGCGACGAGGGCATGCGCGAATGCCGTTTCCTCATCGGCGCGGCCGACGGCTTCACGGATGAAGAACGCGCCGCCGCCACCCAGCGCATTGCCTTCGGCGCCATGACCTGGCCGCACCTGATGGCCCGTGCCATGCTGGCCGAGCAGCTTTGGCGCGCCACCAGCATTCTTGCCAACCACCCCTATCATCGCGAAGGATGAGCGGGAAACGAGCAGCATGGGATAAGGCGTTGGGGGGATCGGCGTTTCTGTTGGGGCCGGGTTGGGCATGACCTGCCGCGCGCTTTCCGGGCCCGCACGCACGACCATGCCGCGTCGCAAAGGCGCCGCACTTGGCATGACGGCGCTCGCCGCCGCGCTGCTGCTGCCGATTTCGGCATCCCCGCATGCCCAGGGCAGCCAGGCGCCCGGTGCCAGCCTGGCACAACAGCGCGCCGCGCTCGCCCGCGCCACCGCTCAGGCCGCCGAAGCCCGCAAACGCGGCGAGGCGATCGAGGCACGGGCCGCGCTCGCCGCCGCCGCGGCCGACCGCACGCGCGATCAGGCCGCCGCGCTCGCCGCCCGCATCCAGCAGTCCGAAGCCGAACTGCGTGCCGGCGAGGCGCGCATCACTCTCATCGCCGCGCAGCAGCGTGCGCAAGCGCGGCGCCTTGCCGAGCGGCAACAACCCATCGCGCAGCTCACCGCCGCGCTCCAGCAGATCGCCCGCCGCGCGCCTATTCTGGCGCTGGTCGAACCGGGGACCGTCAGCGACGCCGTGCATCGCCGCATCGTCCTCTCGCAGATGCTGCCCATCGTCATGGACCGCACGCGTGACCTGCGCGCGGAACTGGCTCGCGCCGCGCAACTGCGCCGCACCGAGGAAGCGGCCGCCGCCGCCCTGCGTCAGACCCGTGCCGATCTGGACAGCCGCCGACGCACGCTGGCCGCGCTGGAGCAGCGCCTGCGCGTGGCGGCGCGCCAGCTTCACGAAAATGCCGGCGCCGAGGCCGAGCGGGCGCTGGCCATGAGTGAAGAGGCGCGCGACATCGGCGACCTCATGGGCCGGGTGAAGGCCGCCGGCGCTGTGCGCGAAGCCTTGATGCGGCTGCCCGGTCCCACGCTGCGGCCCGCCCGCCCGGAAGACGCCGTGCCATTGCCTCAGTCCGCCACGCTGACGGAGACCGACACCACGGCCGCCAGCGCACCACCGCCTTACCGCATGCCCGTCATCGGCGATGTCGTCACCGGCTTCGGCGAGCTGGCGGCCTCGGGCATGCGCTCGCGCGGCCTTATCCTCGCCACCTTGCCCTCGGCCGCCGTGATCGCCCCCGCTGCCGGACGCGTGGCCTTTGCCGGCCCGTTTCGCGGCTATGGGCAGATCGTCATCATCGAACATGGCGGCGGCTGGACCAGCCTGCTCGCCAATCTCGGCACGCTTGGCGCCGCCACCGGGGACGAGGTGCGCCAGGGCGATCCGATCGGCAGCGCCCCACCCGGCAGCCGGCCGCAGATCCTCCTGGAGCTGCGCCAGGGCGAGACGCCGGTGGACATCGCCGCGTTGCTGCGCTGACCGGCGCCGTTCACGCTGTCGCAACCTGCCGCACGGCAGAAGATTTATGCGCATATGGAGGGCTCGCCATGCCATTCAGACCCGGCCAGAAAGGCAGCCCGAGCGCCGCAAGCGGAACACAGCGCGCTTTGCCGCCGCTCGGGGGGCAATGTCGGCCTCTGCTGGTCGGTGCGCGCGATGATCCCTATGGTTTGCCCGCCGCTTTGCCGTTAAAGGCGATGACATGCTGAGTTCCAGGCCCCGCTTCCTCACGCGCCTCGCCATCGCCGCCCTGGTGCTGACGGCCATTCCCTCGTCCACGGCGGCCGTCACCGAGGACCAGAGCGAGGTCGACCGGCAGCTCACTTTGTTCCTCACTATCTTCCAGCGCGTGCGGCAGAGCTATGTCGACAAGGTGGACGACAAGGCGCTCATCAAGGGCGCCATCGATGGCATGCTGGCCAGCCTCGATCCGCACAGCAGCTACATGGACGGCTCGGAATTCGATAATTTCAAGATTCGGATCGACGGCAACTATCCCGGCATCGGCGCCTCGGTGGTGCTGGACGAGGGCTTCCTCAAGGTCGTCGCGCCGACCGAGGACAGCCCCGCCTGGGTGGCCGGCGTGAAGGCAGGCGACTACATCACGCACATCGACGGCAAGCTCGTCTATGGCAGCACACTCGACGAGGCCGTGGCCACCCTGCGCGGCGCGCCGGGCAGCAAGGTCAAGCTCACCATCGCGCGCGAGGGGCGCGATGAGCCCTTCGACCTCACCATCACCCGCGCGGTCATCGACCTCCAGCCGGTGAAGTGGAAGGTGCGCGACGGCATCGGCATCATCGACATCAACGAATTCTCGACCGACGCCGGCAAGGACGTGCGCAGCGCGATCAAGAGCATCAAGACCGCGCTCGGAGGCCGCAATCCCATTGGCTACATCATCGACCTGCGCTCGGACCCGGGGGGCAATCTCAACGAGGCGGTGTCCGTCACCGATACCTTCCTCGATGCCGGCCAGATCGTCTCCCAGCGCGGTCGCTTTCCCTATGACAATGCTGTGTTCGTGGCGAACAAGGGCGACCTGGCGGAGGGCCTGCCGATCATCGTGCTGATCGACGCCGGCTCGGCCTCCGCATCGGAAATCGTGGCCGGCGCCCTGCAGGATCATCACCGCGCCGTCATCATGGGTGAGCGCAGCTTCGGCAAGGGCAGCGTGCAGACCTGGCAGCAGCTCACCGATAACAGCGCGCTCAAGCTCACGACCGCGCGCTACTACACACCCTCGGGCCGCTCGATCCAGGAAGGCGGCATCGAGCCCGATGTCGTCGTGCCGCAGATCTCCGATCCGGATGTCGCAAAGCGACCGCGGTTCCGCGAGAGCGACCTCAAGCGCCACCTCATCAACGAAGTGAAGGTGGACCGGCGCGAGCTGGAGACGGACGAGACCCCTGACCCGCGCTTCAGCAAGACCCCCGAGGAACTGAAGAAGGAAGGCATTGAGGACTTCCAGCTCCATTATGCACTCCAGACCATGGGCCGCATCGCTGCGGGACCGGCCGCAGCCACAGCGACCAAGACCGGCGCAGGCGCGCCTGCCCGGCCCCGGTAGACGATCGTGACTCAGGCCTCCGTTCTCCTCTCCCGCGCGCGGCTGGTGGCGATCCTGCTGCCGGTTGCGCTGCTCGGCGGCGCCATCGGCTCGCAATATCTGGGCGGCCTGCATCCGTGCGAGATGTGCATGTGGCAGCGCTGGCCGCACCTTGCCGCCATTGGCACTGCGCTCGCGGCGATCGCGCTGCGGCGCAATCCGCCGATGAGCGCCACCTTCACGGCGCTCGCTGCGCTCGCCATCCTCACCAGCGGCGCGATCGGCGCCTATCATGCCGGAGTCGAATATGGCTGGTGGGAAGGCTTTACGACCTGCACGACCATTCGCCCGGTCGGGGGTGATATGCTGGAGGCTATCATGAACGCACCGCTCATCCGCTGCGACCAGGCGCCGTGGACATTGGCGGGCATTTCGCTCGCGGGCTTCAACGCCCTGTTTTCCATCGCCGGTGCCGCGCTCATCCTGCTGCTCGTGCGCCGCTGGAGCCGCGCATGAGCGGGCCCGTCCCCTCCCCGCGCCGGCGCGGCCATGGCCCGCGTCCGGGCGAGCGCCGGGCGGACCGGGCCGCCATGCTGCGCGTGGACCAGGCCGGTGAATATGGCGCGGTGCGCATCTATGGCGGCCAGCTCGCCGTGCTCGGCGACCGGCACCCGATGAGCCGTGAAATTGCGCACATGGCCGCACAGGAAGTGCGCCACCGCGCCCATTTCGACGCGATGGTGGCCGCGCGCGGCGTGCGCCCGACGGCGCTCCAGCCGATCTGGCATGTCGCCGGCTTCGCGCTCGGCGCCGCCACGGCCTTGCTGGGCCCCGAGGCGGCGATGGCCTGCACCGCCGCAGTGGAGACCGAGATCGACGCGCATTATGCCCGTCAGCTCGACGCACTGGGCGACGACGACCCGGAACTCTCCACCGCCATTGCCGATTTCCAGGCGGAGGAAGTCGAGCATCGCGATCTTGCATTGCGGTCCGGCGCCGAGCAGGCGCCCGCATATCCCCTGCTCTCCGGCCTCATTCGCCTCGGCTGCCGCGCGGCGATCGCCCTTTCCGAGAAGATCTGAAGAGGAATCCCTGACCATGCGCCGCCTCCTGCCCTTCCTTGCCCTGGGTGCCGCCGCGCTCGCCGGGCCCGCCACGGCCCAGCCGGATCGCGCCGGTCCCTCCCCTGTGGGGCAGGCCGGCCCGGAAGACACCGAGAAGGTGAAGCAGGTCTTCGTCTATGGCGACGACCCCTGCCCGCCAAGCGAAGGCGATGAGATCGTGGTCTGCGCCCGATTGCCGGACAATGATCGCTACCGCATCCCCAAGGAACTGCGTGCCGACCCGCTCGCACCCGCCAACCAGGCCTGGGCCAATCGCGCGCGCTCTATTGAGACAGTGGGTGCCACCGGCATCAACAGCTGCTCGCCGGCCGGCGCGGGCGGCTTCACCGGCTGCTTCGCGCAGCTCGCACGCCAGGCGAAGGAAGAACGCCAGGCGATGTTGGGCGATGCGAGCTGGGCGGACGCCGTCGCGCGCGAACGCGAGAAGCGGCTGGGTAATCTCGACGCCGAATCCGAGGAAATCGAGCAACAGGCCCGCGCCGAGGAGGCGGACGCCGCCCGTGAGGCACAGGCCGCTGCCGAGGCGCGTGCGCGACTGGAAGCGGAAGAGAAGGCCGCGGCCGAAGCCCGCAAGATCGGCCCGCGCGCCGACTGAGCGGCGAGGCGGGCGCAATCGCCGGGGTGGTTGCGCCCGCCCTGCGGCCCGGTATCGGCTCCAGCGGCTCGACATGCGTCGGCAGCAGTCGCGTGTCGGGAGAGCAGCCGCTTGGCACGGCGCGGTCTGCCGCGACCCGCTGGCGGCACGGGCCGCCGCGTGGTGATGCAGAAGATGACGTTGCACCGTCGTGACACTGGCCCGGTTGAAACCGCGCGTAGGCGACTGCATCGCTCTTCAGCGCCCTGGCAACGTCGCAGTCCAGAAGAGCTTCGCGATCATGTATGTTGTTCGGGTTTCACTGATATGATCCATTCAGGCATGGCCCGTCCGGCATCCTGCAAACCGAGATCTGTCCACTTCGGGCGGACAGCGGCACACGGTCGAGCACTGAGCATCCAATGGGACATTCTATGGCGGACGGGCTGGAGGTGTGGGCCCGCATCGCCTAATCGGGCCAAATTTCACCCTGATTTCCCAGAGGAGCCGTACCATGAGCCGCCCGCCGCTGCCGCCCTTCACCGACGAGACCGCCGCGCAGAAAGTGCGCATGGCCGAGGATGCCTGGAACAGCCGCGATCCGGGCAAGGTTGCGCTCGCCTACACGGTTGACAGCCGCTGGCGAAACCGCGCTGAGTTCATTCGCGGCCGCGCCGAAATCGAAGCGTTTCTTGCCCGCAAATGGGCGCGCGAGCTGGACTATCGGCTGGTCAAGGAAGTCTGGGCGCATCAAGGCAACCGCATTGCCGTGCGCTTCGCTTATGAATATCATGACGACAGCGGCCACTGGTTCCGCGCCTACGGCAATGAGAATTGGCAGTTCGATGCCGACGGCCTCATGGAACTTCGCATCGCCAGCATCAACGAGCACCCCATTGCCGAGGCTGAGCGCAAGTTCCACTGGCCGCTGGGCCGCCGGCCCGACGATCATCCCAGCTTGAGCGAGATGGGTCTGTAAACGCGCTTTACGCGCCGGGGCTCCTTCGCGGGGGAGCCCCGTCTCGCGCCTCTCTGTTGCCAGCGGCTTACAAGAAATATTTGAGCTTCACACGCAGCGCCGTCTCGCCCTGCGTCACCTGAATGCGCGCAGCCGTCCATTTGGGCGGACCGAAGCGCATGGCCGGATTGCGCGAAAAGCCCACGCCCTCGCGCGGGATACCGAGTAGCGTGTCGACCTTGCCATTGCCGTTTTCATCATGCAGCACCGCCAGCACATAATCGCCCGCTGGCACGTCCGCGAAGACCAGATGCGCGCCCGGCCCGGCGGCGACATTCCCCCGAAGCGCGGCGGGATCACGCTCGCATTTGAGATAGAGCGCGGGGTCGCGCGTGAGGCAGGCGCGCACCATGCCCCTGGCGGAGCGCAGCCCATCGAACTGAACGGAAAGCGTCGCCACCGGCACCGCCGTTTCCTGCGCCGACGTGGGCCCGACCGGCGCCAGCAGCGCGGCAAGCGCCAGGCCGCGCGCGCTCAATGCACCGCCTCTTGGCGCGTGGCATCCCGTCTCCCGGCCCGCATCTCCGCGAAATCGCCGAGCCCGGCATCGGTGCCGCACAGCCTGTCCCACCAGCGGAAATAAAGCCCGTAATTGCAGCGATACAGCGCATGGTGGCGCTGATGATGGGAAGCGGTGATCAGCCACGCGCCGACGGGCCCGCGCACCAGCGCGCGCGGGAACATCTCCCAGCCCATATGATTGCCGACGCCCATCACCGTCATGATCGCGAGCACCAGCCCGAGCGCCCCGACATGAATGGGAATGAGGAAGACCAGCGCCGGAATGACCACCGCCCCGGTCAGAGCCTCCCAGGGATGGAAGCTCATCGCGGCCCAGGCCGTGGGCGGGCGGCTTTCATGATGGACGGCATGGGCGACGCGGAAGAGGCGCGGCACATGCAGGAGCCGGTGCGTCCAGTAAAACCATGTGTCATGCACCACCAGATAGGCAAGCACACTGACCGGCAGGTACCACAACGGCCAATCATGCAGGCCGGCGTAGATGCGCGTCCAGCCGCGATGCTGCCAGCCCCAGGCCACCAGACCCGCTGGCGCGCCATAGATGAGCGCACTCGCGAGCGACCAGCCGATCTCCCGCCCAATCTGTGGCTTGAGCCCGGTGTAAAGCCCCGGCCGCACTGCCCGCGTCGCCAGCGCGAAGCCACCGCTGGCAAGGACATAGCGCAGCGCGATGATGCCGCTCATGGCGAGCATGGAAGCAAGGATGAGGGGCAGCGGCGCCATGACAAGGTCGTTATAGGATTGCCGCTCCGCTCGCGCCAGCGCGTGAATGAGCGGCCGTTCAGTTGCGCGGAACGTCCTTCAGTTCCTTGGCGATATTCTCAAGATGATCCTTCGTCTTCTCGCCCTCCGCGCGCAGCGCATCCGCCTGGTTGCGCACATCATTCTGCACCGCCTCAGGCGCGCCGGCTGCGATGGCCTCGCGCAGATCGGCTTCCGCTTCATAGCTGTCATCAATCGCCTCGGCCTGCTGGTCGACTTCCTTCTGCGCCTCGGTCTTGCAGCCCGCGAGGGCGAATCCAGTGACCAGAAGCGGCGCGGCGAGGGCAATGCTGAAGCGGGTTGTCATGATTTTTCCTCCTGCTGCTCTGCGACGCGCGGACCAGCCACGCATCTTTGCGGCACGACATGAAATGCACGGCGGCGCGCTTTGGCTCCCTCAATGCACGGAACGACGCCCGCAAGACACGGAAAAGCGGCAAGAACGCCAGCGGGTAAGCAAGATCAGCGCCGGCACAATCGCCATGTCGGGCCAGCGCCGATCCATGCCCGATAGCCAAGCGCCATGGCCTTCGCTAGGGCTTGTCCCGTGACAGACGCACAGCCCATCGACATCGCGATTGCCGGCGGCGGTCTTGCCGGGGGACTGCTCGCGCTGGCCCTGCGCGCGCGGCGCCCAGGGTTGCGGATTGTCCTCATCGAGGGCACCGAACGGGCCGGAGGCAATCATCTCTGGTCCTGCTTCGAGAATGACGTCGCACTCGGTGACCGCTGGCTGATCGAGCCGCTCGTGGCTTATGGCTGGGGTGGCCATGACGTGCGCTTCCCCGGTTTCGAACGCAGCCTGCCGGCGGGCTATGCCAGCCTGTCGAGCGAACGGCTGGACGCGGCCCTGCGCGCGGCGCTTCCACCCGGCGACCTGATGCTGGGTACACCCGTGAGCGCGCTTTCGCCCACGGCCATCACGCTGGCGGACGGGCGCATGCTGGCGGCGGGCGGTGTGATCGATGCGCGCGGCCCCGGCGACATGAGTGCGCTCGTGCTGGGCTGGCAGAAGTTCGTCGGCGCAAGCTGGCGGACGACCGCGCCCCATGGTCTTGCTCGCCCGATCATCATGGATGCACGGGTCGATCAGGCGGAAGGGTATCGCTTCGTCTACACGCTGCCGCTGGGCGCCGCCGAGTTGTTCATCGAGGACACTTATTATGCCGAGACGCCGGATCTGGACGTGGCGCGGCTCCAGGGCCGCATCGCCGCTTATGCCGGACGGCAGGGCTGGCAGGGCGCGCCCGGCGCACGTCTCGAAACCGGCGTGCTGCCCGTTTGCATGGGCGGGGATTTCGACCGCTTTTGGGCCGCGGACTCGCCCGGCGTCGCCAAGGTGGGGCTGCGCGGCGGCTTCTTCCACGCCATGACCGGCTATTCACTGCCGGACGCGGTGCGCGTGGCGCAGGCGGTGAGCAGGCTACCGGACCTTTCCGGGCCTGCGCTGCACCATGCCCTCCACGGCATGGCGCAAGCGCACTGGCGCGGTCAGGCCTTCTATCGGCTGCTTGCGCGCCTGCTTTTCCGCGCTGCCGAGCCGGCCGAGCGCTGGCGCCTGCTGGCGCGCTTCTACCGGCTCGACCCGGCGCTGATCGGGCGTTTCTATGCCGGCCGCTCACGCCTGTTCGACCGAGTGCGGCTGCTGGCCGGCCGTCCGCCCGTCCCACTCGGCCGCGCCATTCAGGCATTGGGAGTGCAGGACGCATGAAACAGGCCGTTATTATTGGTGCCGGCTTCGGCGGGCTTGCGCTGGCGATCCGCCTCCAGGCAGCGGGCATCGCCACCACCATCGTCGAGGCGCGCGACCGGCCGGGCGGGCGCGCTTATGTGCGCGAGGAGCAGGGCTTCACCTTCGACGCCGGGCCGACCGTCATCACCGACCCCGATTGCCTGGCACAGCTCTGGCAACTCACCGGCCACGACATGGCGCGCGACGTGACGCTTTTGCCGGTCATGCCCTTCTACCGGCTCCACTGGGGCGACGGCACCAGCTTCGACTATTCCAATGACGAGCCACGCCTGCGCGAGGAAATCGCGCGGATCGAGCCGCTCGACCTGCCCGGCTACCAGCGCTTTCTGGATTATGCGGCGGGGGTTTATGAGGAGGGCTATTGCAAGCTCGGCCATGTCGCCTTCCTCGATTTCAAGGCGATGGTGAAGGCGGCCCCGGCCCTTGCCCGCCATCAGGCGTGGCGCTCGGTCTATTCCATCGTCTCGCGCTTCATCCGCAACGAGAAGCTGCGGCAGGCCTTTTCCTTTCACACCCTGTTGGTGGGCGGCAACCCGATGACCGCCAGCGGCATTTATGCGCTCATTCACAAGCTGGAGAAGGATGGCGGCGTGTGGTTCGCCAAGGGCGGCACCCATGCGCTGGTGCGCGCCATGGCCATGCAGTTCCAGCGGTTGGGCGGCACGCTGCTGCTGGGCGACCCGGTCGCGCGGATCGAGACGGTGGGCGACCGCGCCACCGGCGTCACCACGCGCGGCGGCCGGCGCATCGAGGCGGATGCCGTGGCCAGCAACGCCGACCTCATGCACAGCTACCGCGACCTGCTCGCCGGCCATGCGCGCGGGCCCCGACAGGCCGACGCGCTCACCCGCAAGCGCTGGAGCCCCAGCCTGTTCCTCGTCCATTTCGGCATCGAGGGGACATGGCCGGGCATCCCGCACCACATGATCCTGTTCGGCCCACGCTACGAAGGGCTGCTCAGGGACATCTTCGATCATGGCGTGCTGGCGCAGGATTTCTCGCTCTATCTCCACCACCCCACGGTCACGGACCCAAGCCTTGCACCGCCCGGCCACTCGACCTTCTATGCGCTGGCGCCGGTGCCGCACATGGGCAAGCTGCCCATCGACTGGGCGAAAATCGGGCCGCTCATGGAAGCGCGTATTCTCGCTGAAGTGGAGCGGCGGCTGATCCCGGACCTCAAGAAGCGCATCAAGGTCAAATTCTCCTATGCGCCGAGCGATTTCGCGCAGGATCTCAATGCGCACATGGGCAGCGCCTTCAGCCTGGAGCCGCTGTTGAGCCAGAGCGCCTGGCTGCGCGCCCACAATCGCGACGACATTCTGTCCAACCTCTATTTCGTGGGCGCGGGCACGCATCCCGGCGCCGGCATTCCCGGCGTGGTCGGCTCGGCGCGCGCAACGGCGGGCCTGATGATCGAGGATCTTGGCCGATGAGCCGCCTCACCAGCCTTGCAGTTTATTGCGGCTCGGCCACGCCGGCCGATCCCTTCTATATGGAGACGGCGCATGCGGTCGGCACGGCACTGGCCGAGCGGGGCATCACCATCGTCTATGGTGGCGGGAGACTGGGCCTGATGGGTGCGCTGGCGGATGCCGCGCTGGCGGCCGGCGGCAAGGTGATCGGCGTCATTCCCGACGCGCTCGTGACGACGGAGGTCGCGCATCGCGGGCTCACGCAACTCCATGTCGTACCAGACATGCATGCGCGCAAATCGCTGTTCACGTCGCTTTCCGATGGGTTCCTGACGCTGCCCGGCGGCGTGGGCACCATGGACGAGTTGTGGGAAGCAGTGAGCTGGGCGCAACTGGGCTATCATGCCAAGCCCGTGGGCCTGCTCAACGCCGGCGGCTTCTACGACCAGTTGCTGGCCTTCGCGGCGCATATGACCGCCGTGGGATTCATTCGCCCGGCCCATGCCGGCATTCTCATTGCCCGTGACGCGCTGGACGCGCTGATCGAAGCGATGGAACATTATCAGCCGCATCGCCCGATCACCGCCATCCCCATCGAGCGGTTATAGGGGCCGCCGGCCATGAGGACGAGCCCGCCATGACCGCCGAACGCGCCGCCCTGGTCGCCCATGCCCGCCAGAGCATCGCGCGCGGATCGAAGAGCTTTCGCGCCGCCTCGCGCCTGTTCGATCCGGCAACGCGCGAGCGGGCCTGGCTGCTCTATGCCTGGTGCCGCGCGTGCGACGACATGGCGGACGGGCAGGATCACGGCGGCACCATGTCGCTTCCCGCCGATCCGCAGGCCCGCCTCGCCCGGATCGAGACGCTGACCGAGCGCGCGCTGCGCGGCGAGACGGATGTCCCGCCCGCCTTCCGGGGTCTGCACGTCGTGGCGGCGGAGTGCTGCATTCCGCGCCGCTATATCGACGATCTCGTCGCCGGCTTCGCGCTGGACGCGGCAGGCTGGCGGCCGCGCGACGAGACGGACCTGCTGCTTTATTGCTATCATGTCGCCGGCAGCGTCGGCTGCATGATGGCGCTGGTGATGGGCGTGGCGCCCGACGACGAGGCGACGCTGGCCCGCGCCTGCGACCTGGGGCTGGCTTTCCAGCTCGCCAACATCGCCCGCGACATTGCCGAGGATGCCGGCGCCGGGCGCTGCTACCTGCCCGCCGACTGGCTTGCCGAGGCCGGCATCGACCCCGCCGATCTGCTGGCGCCGGCAACGCGCCCTGCCCTTGCCGCCATTGCCCGCTGCCTTGCGGACATGGCGGCGCGCTACGAGGCGAGCGCGCGGCACGGCACGCCCGCTTTGCCTCGGCGCTGCGCCTGGGCGGTGCTCGCGGCGGCGGGCATCTATGGCGGCATCGCCCGCAAGGTCGCCGCCGATCCCGCCCGTGCGCTGGCCATGCGGGTCTATACGTCGCGCGCGGAAAAGCTCCGCCATGTGTTGACGGGCTGGCGCTTCGCGCAAAGGCGGTGTCAGCTCTACGGCACCGGTCCGCGCGACCCGGCCCTGTGGCGGCGCCCCGCCTGACGGGTTGGGGGCTCCTCGGCTTCAACCGATGCGTTCGGAGCTTCTGGCAGCGCAAGCGCGCGACTTCCCCCCACTTTTGATCGGCATCAAGGTTCCGGCAGGGTCCGCATGCTTCAAAGGGTCCCGGAGGACCCATGATTCCATCGCGACACAGCTACTATCATCGCCGGGCGCGTGAGCATCGCGCTCTTGCCCAGGCTGCGACCCAGGCGGAAGACCGCGCCATGCATAACCGCCTCGTCGAGGCCTATGAGGCGCTCGCGCACCGGCACCGCCCGCGCAAGCTGCTGCATCTCAAGATTCCTGCCTGATCCAGGGCGGCGGCACCGGCGCGGCGTAGGCCCATGACAGAACGGTCGATGTTCTTCTTCCAACGGCGCGTGCGGCAACACAGGCTTTTCGCGCACTCCTCGACCGACAGCGAAATCCGCCGCTGCCACGCCCGGCTCGCTGCCGTTTACGAAGCAACCCGTCGCGCCCAGCCTGGCCCGCGGGACAGCAAACGGCTTGCTTGAGCCGCCTTACGCCCGTCATTCCCGAGAAAATGGGAACCAGGCGGTTGGGAAGTAGATTCCCGCTTTTGCGGGAATGACGGATAGGACAAGCTCAAGACCTGTGAGGGCATCTGCCGCGCGCGCCCTCACTCATGCCGGCGAGGCCTCGCCTTATCTATCTTCGCCGAGGATCGCCACGGCCCGGTCGTGCAACCGCGCGACGCCAGCGGCGTGGATGGGCGGCACGGCGCACAGAATGCCCAGAGCGCGCGGATCCGGCCGATTGAAATGCAGCGGGCGGCCGAGCACGTCCGTCACCACGGCGCCTGCTTCCTGCGCGATCAGGCTGGCGGCGGCGATATCCCACTCAGCGCCCCAGCGGATGCTCGCCACGGCATCGGCCTCGTCTGCCGCCACCATGGCCATGCGCAGCGCGATGCTGTTGGGCTTGGGCACCAGCACATAATCGATGTCCACGCCGCGCAGATGGTCGGCCGGGATACGCGCGCCCGAGAGGGTGGGGTGCGCGCCGCAACACAGCCGCGCGCCATTGCGCCACGCGCCCGCGCCGCGTGCGGCCCACCAGAGCTCGCCACGCGCCGGCGCCGCCAAAATGCCGATGCTCACCGCGCCATCCTCGACCAGCGCAATGGAAATCGCCCAGCCGGTGCGCCCACGCACGAAATCGCGGGTACCGTCGATGGGATCGACCACCCAGGCGGCGCGCCGCTCCGCCCGCCCGGGAGTCTCCACACTTTCCTCGGAAAGCCAGCCGGCTTGTGGGATCAGCGCTTCCAGCCGCGCGCGCAGCAGCGCATCGACATGCAGGTCGGCATCGCTGACCGGCTGCCCCGGCTCCTTTTCCCACTGGCGCTCCATGCGCCGCCCGGCGGCCCAGAACCGCATCGCCGCGTCGGCGGCCTCCCCCGCAATGGCGAGAACCGCATCGAGGCGTGGATCATTCGCCGGCAACGGTCATCCCATCGACGCGCAGAGTGGGCGCATTGACGGCATAGCGGAAGCGCAGGTCGTCCGCCGCCACCAAGTTGGCGAACATCTCCTTGAGATTACCGGCGATCGTCACTTCCGCCACGGCATGGGACGGCCGGCCATCCTCGATGAGGAAGCCGGACGCGCCACGGCTATAGTCACCCGTCACCGGGTTGACGCCATGACCGATCAACTCGGTGACGTAGAGGCCCTGCCGCACATCGGCCATGAGATCGCGCATGGAAGCCGTGCCGCCTTCCAGATGCACGTTGCTGGTGCCCGCGCCGGGGGAGCCACCGCCGCGCGTGGCGTGGCCGGTGGGCTGCTCGCCGAGCTGCCGGGCCGAGGCGCTGTCGAGCAGCCAGTCGACCAGAACGCCGTCGTCGATGAGGCGCATGGTCGCGGTCGGCAGCCCCTCGCCGTCGAAGGGGCGGGAACGCAAGCCGCGCTGGCGCAGCGGATCGTCCACCACATGCAGGCCAGCCGGCAGGATGCGCTCGCCGCGCTTGCCGAGCAGGAAGCTGGCCTTGCGGGTCACCGCCGGGCCCGTCATCGCGCCGAGCAGATGGCCGATGAGGCTGCCGCTCACGCGCGGATCGAAGATGATGGGCATGGCCCCGCTTGGCACGCGGCGGGGATCAAGGCGCGAAACGGCGCGGGTGCCGGCGCGCAGGCCAATGGCGTCCGCTTGCTCCAGGTCGTCCAGATGGCGGGCGCTGTGGCTGGCATGATCGCGCTGCATGCCGGAACCCTCACCGGCGAGCACGCTGGCCCACAGCGAATGGCTGGAACCGCCATAAGCCCCCGCGAATCCGTGGCTCGTCACCAGCGCCATCTGCGCACGGCCATGGCCGGCGCCGCCGCCCTCGCTGTTGGTAACGCCAGGCACGGCGCGCGCAGCATCCTCGACAGCCAGCGCCCGCTCACGCAGCGCCGCCATGTCCGGCTCCTCGCCATCGTCGATATCGAGATTGGGCGGCTTGCGGCGCATCAGCCGCTCTTCCGGCGCGAGGCCGGCATAAGCATCCTCGGGCGCCTCAGCGGCCATGGCGAGCACGCGCTCGACCAGCGTCGCCAGCGTGCGCGGCGCGAGATCGGAGGAAGAAACGGTGGCCGAGCGATTCCCCAGGAAGACGCGCAGGCCAATATGCTCGGATTCGGAGCGCTCAACATCCTCGAGCTGTCCCAGCCGCACGCTCACCCCCGCCGAGGCATCGCAGCTATAGATGGCATCCGCGGCATCCGCGCCGGCCCGCCGCGCGGCATCGACGAGGGATTGCGCGCGGTTGAGGGCTTCATCGAGGCTAAGCATAGGAGCGGAAATCCGGCAGAAGAAGAACGATCCCGCGCTTTAGACCGGGCGCCTGCGCGACGCAATGCGCGGTCGGGCATGGATGAGGCCGGGCGAGGCGGGTGGGACTGTCTGAGGCCAGGGCGGGAACAGGTGTGCGGACCTGCTCGCCCTGCCGAGGCATGGCATGGCCGGCGCCTTTCCCCGATCCATGTGCTCCTGCGTAGGCAGGAGTCCAGGACCCAGCCGAACCGCGTGGCCGCCATGGCTCCTGCGTGCGCAGGAACACGGGCGGATGGATGACGGAGGGCAGATCTGAGATCCCAGCTTTCGCTGGGATGACGAAAGGGTGGGTAGCGCCTGGCGGGGCAACGTGGGGAGGCAGAGCCGGGCGGATTGGGCCCACGCCGCCCTATTTAAACAGGCGCGGCGCGAAATCGGCGAGGTAGCGCCGCCAGTTGATCCAGGTGTGGCCGCCCTCGCTCTCGTTATAGACGTGCGCGATCTTGTATTTGTCGAGCATGGCGCGCGTGGGCGCTACGGTGCCATAGAGGAAATCGTCCTTGCCCATGGCATAATAGACGAGCTTCAGTTCCTTTGCCCCGCGCTTGAGCGCGGCGTCGTTCTGCTGCTCGTAGCGCGTCACCTGGGCGGCATCGTTGTTCATGCCCAGACCCATCGAGAAGATGCCGACATAATGGAACAGCTCGGGATGAGTGAGGCCATTGCGGATGGTGTGCGCGCCGCCCATCGACAACCCGGCCATGGCCCGCTGGTCCGGCGCATTGAGCGTGCGAAAGCTGGCTTCGATATGCGGCATCAGGTCCTTGAGCAGGTCATTGCCGAAATCGTCATTGGCCAGCATGTCGCTGCCGGGCCGGTCCGGCGTGTGACCGAAGGGCATGACGACGATCATCGGCTTCGCCTTCCCCGCCGCGATCAGATTGTCCAGAATGTAATGGGCGTGGCCCACGCTGGTCCAGCTATCGTCGCTGTCGCCGGCGCCGTGGACGAGATAGAGCACGGGATAGCGATCCGTGCCATTCATATAGCCCGGCGGCGTATAGACGTGGGCGCGCCGCTTGATGCCGAGCGACTTGGACCAATAATCGACCATGCTCACCGTGCCGTGCGGCACATCGGTCTTGTAGGTCTGGAACTCGCCGGCGGGGCCCTTCACCTCGAAGGTGGAATTGATGCCGACCCGCTCTTGCGACCATGTCGTCCCCTGCGGATCGGGCACGCGCACACCGTCCACCTGGAAATTGAAGCGATAGGTGTCGGCAGGCACGGGCTTGGCAGTGGTCACGCTCCACAGGCCGGTCGCGTCGCGGGTCATGGCGAGGCCCACCGGCGATCCGGCGGGGAGGCCCATGGGAATGATGTCGGCAATATCGGCGCTGGTGACTTTCGCTTCCTTCGCATCCGGCGCGCAGAGGCGGAAGGTGACTCGCCCGTCCGGCAATTGCTCGACCGACTTATAGGGAGCGGGTCCCGCAAAGAATCCTTGCCCCATGCAACTCCTGGGCGTGGCCGCAGCGGGCACAGGCGGCTGCGCGAGCGCCGCGCCGCCGCCCGCCAGCAGGAGGCAACCAATGGCCAGACGACCCGCGCTCATCCTTGTCGAGATCATGAATCGTCCCCCCAGCCCGATTGACAGCGTTGTCCAAACAACGAACTAACGGCCGTCCGAACCGCACGTCAAGCCTCTGCGCCGGTGCGCCGTTATTCCCGGGATGCCGCCCCCGCTTTGACCATCGGCTCGTCTTTGCAGGAAGTTTCCTCCCCATCCGCATTCCGGCGCTTTTCCATCTCCGCCGTGATCATCGCCTTCTTGGGATCGAGCGCGGCATTGGCGCCCTCCGCAAACGACGCCATGATGCTGCCCGCCCGCCTCGTCCGGGACCGCTTGATCGAGCGCATCTGCATCGGCAGCGTGACGACCGTTACGATGATGATCGCGGCCACGACAATCCATTGCATCATCGCGCCACTATCGGATGTCACGCGACGATCGGCAAGGATCAGGGGTGCTCCAGCCAGTGCTTCAGCATATGATGCGCAACGGCGATGCGGGTTGGCGGCAGGAAACGCGCGTCGGCGTGGCCCGCAAAGGCCTTGGCGACATCGGCGCGGCTCACCCACATCGCCTCGGCCACTTCGGTAAGATCAAGCGTGAGCGCGTCACTCAGCGCCTGCGCCATGCAGGCGATCATGAGCTGGGAAGGGAAGGGCCAGGGCTGACTCATCAGATAATCGACGCGGCCCGTGCGGATGCCGGTCTCTTCCCAAAGCTCGCGCCGCACCGCTTCCTCGAAGCTTTCGCCCGGCTCGACGAAGCCGGCCAGCGCCGAGAAGCGGCCGGGCGGAAAGCGCGGATTGCGGGCGATCAGCACCTTGCCCTCATATTCGGCAAGCATGATAACGACCGGATCGGTGCGCGGGAAATGCTCGGTCGTGCAAGCCTCGCACCGGCGCGACCAGCCCCCTTTCGTGGCCATAGTCGGCTGACCGCAATTGGCGCAGAAGCGGTGCCGCTGGTGCCAGTCCACCAGGCTGCGCGCCCCGCCATAGACGGCGAGGTCCTCGGCCTGCATCTCGGCCGCGATCTGCCATACGCGCGGCGGCACGGCAGGCGGCTCTGACGGCGGCGTGACCCTCAGCGAGGCGAAGAGCGGCGCGCCGTCCGGGCGGATGCCGAGCAGGGCATGATCGGCCAGCGCGGCCCCGGCCGGCACCGGCATGGTCGCCAGCGTGCCGCCCTCCCCCAGCACCGGATCGAGTCCGTCGAGCCGCACGATGCGCGTGCGCGGATCGGCCCAGGTCGCGGCGAGTTGCACGGGATCGACCCGCACCTGATCCACCCGGTCGAGCGGCCCGCCGGTAAAAGGTGTGGGCATGGCCCGCTCCGGTTCCGTCTTGCTCATGCCGCGCTTTTCTTGCGTTCGTCGCTATGCGCCAAGGCCGCCGCGCGAGCGAACAGTGTGGGCAGTCCCGCAGCATCCAGATCAGCAATCGGCCACCATTGCCCCACACCCAGAACGCTCTCCTGTCGCGCCGCGTCCATAGGGCCGGGGAGCGTCAGGGCCTCCACGGCGAGATCAAGCGCGAAATGGGTGAAGACATGGCGCACGCTGCCAGCCCGCCGCCAATCGCCCGGCAGCGGCGGCGCATCGCCATTGCCGCCCTCGCGCCAGGTGCCACTGGGCAGCGCCATCATGCCGCCGAGCAGGCCCTTGTTCGGCCGGCGCACCAGCCACACCTGCCCCGCCGCCTCGATCCACCAGGCCGTGCCCCGGCGCAGCGGCTTCACTTTCTTCGCCGCCTTGATCGGATAGCGTGCCGGATTGCCCTGCGCATAAGCACTGCATCCGCTCCGTAGTGGGCAGCGCGGGCAATCCGGGCTGCGCGGCGTGCAGAGGGTGGCACCAAGATCCATCATTGCCTGCGCAAAGTCGCCCGCATTTTCGTGCGGCGTCACGCTGTCGGTCAGCGCCCGCAGGCGCGCCCGGGCGCCGGGCAGCGCCTCTTCCACCGCGAAGAGGCGGCTCACCACGCGCTCGACATTGCCATCCACCACCACCGCTCGCGCGCCGAAAGCAATGGCGGCGATGGCGGCGGCGGTATAGGGGCCAATGCCCGGCAGGGCACGCAGTGCCGTCTCCTCGCGCGGGAAGCGTCCGCCATGCGCGCTGGCCACGGCGCGCGCGCAGGCCAGGAGATTGCGTGCCCGCGCATAATAACCAAGGCCCGCCCAAGCGGCCATCAGCGCGCCTTCATCCGCCGCAGCCAAGGCCTCTACCGTGGGCCAGCGCGCCGTGAACGCCTCGAAATAGGGAATGACCGCCGCCACTGTGGTCTGCTGGAGCATGATCTCGCTGAGCCAGACGCGATAGGGGTCCATCGGCGGCGCGCCGGGCGGGCTGCGCCAGGGCAGCGCGCGCGCATGGGCGCGATAATGCGCCAGCAGCGCCGGCGCCACGTGCGCGGGCGCCAAAACCCCGCTTGCCTCCATTAAGCCATCGACTGCCACCGGGGCGCTATGGCATGAACCCCGCCATGACGGAAAGCCCGGACAACAAGCCTCCCAAGCGCGCGCCGCGCCGCGCTGTACGCGAGTCGGCAGCGCGAGAGCGCCCGCGCGTGGGCGCGCCGCGCGCCATTTCCGATCTCATGCCGGACATCGGCCGCGCCGCCTTCCGTAAATTCGGTTTCATTCAGTCGAGCGTCGTCACCCGCTGGGCCGAGATCGTCGGCCGCCGCCATGCCGCGCTCACTGCGCCGGAGCTGATCCGCTTCCCGCAGGGGCGCCGCTCGGGCGGCACGCTCCACCTCATCGTGGCGAGCGGCCATGCACCGATGGTCCAGCATATCGCGCCGGAGATCATCGAGCGGGTCAATCGCTTCTTCGGCTATGATGCGGTGGCGCGACTTGCGCTGCGTCAGGGCGTGGTGGCGGCCAGCGAGCCGGTTGACCGCCCGCCGCCCGCCATGCTGCGCCCGGTGCCGCAGGAGTTGGGCGAGGGCCTGCGCGAAGTCTCCGACCCGGAGCTGCGCGCCGTGCTCGAATCGCTCGCGCGCGGCATCGGCAATGCCGCCGATCCGCCGCCGCGCATCCGCTGACCGATCCGCCCTGCTCCGCGCTCCAGTTACGAGACCTGCCCATGACGCTCCGCCTGTTCCGCATCGCTCCTCTCCTCGCCGCGCTTGGCCTCGCCCTTGCTCCGCTCGGCCTCGCCGCGCCGGCCATCGCACAGAGCCGCGCCGCGCCGACCGACTGGACGAAAACCGTCACCATGACGCCCAAGGGCGCCTTCATCCTGGGCAATCCCAACGCGCGCACCAAGCTGGTCGAATATATGAGCTATAGCTGCCCGCATTGCGCCGATTTCGCCAAGCAGGCGACGGCGGACCTGAAAGCGGGCTGGATTAAGAGCGGCGCGCTCAGCATCGAATATCGCAATTTCGTGCGCGATCCCTACGATCTTTCCGCCGCGCTCATCGCTCGCTGCGGCGGCGCGCGGCACTTCCTTGCCAATCACGAACAGATCTTTGGCAGCTTCGACCGGTGGATCGAGAAGGCGCAAGCCTATGCGACCAATGCCGGCGATGCGCCTAAGGATCGCACGGCGATGCTCGTCGACATTGCCCAGAAGGTGGGATTCATCGCTATGGCCCAGCGCAACGGCCTCTCCGCCGAAGCCGCGCGCAAATGCGTGAGCGACCCCGCCGCGCTCGACACGCTGCTGGCGATGACCAGCGGCGCGAGCGAGGAAGCCCCCGGCTTCTCCGGCACGCCCACCTTCCTCATGGATGGCAAGGTGCTTGCCAACGTGCATAGCTGGCAGGCTCTCAAGCCCCTGCTGCCGCCATTGCCCGCCTCCGGCAAGTGAGCTAGTCCAGTCTGAACTGCCCCCAGGAGAGGCTCGATTCTTCCATGACTTTTGTCCGCTACGCACCCGTCCTTCTCGCCGCCCTCGCTCTTTCCGCCTGTGACAAGGCGAATGACGGCACCGCATCCTCCGCCGCGCCGGGCTCCATCGCCGCGGTCGCCGCGCCCGCCGGAACGACCTGGGCCCAGACAGTGGTGGCGACCGAGCAGGGCATTCGCATGGGCAATCCGGATGCACCCATCAAGATCGTGGAATATGCCTCCTACACCTGCCCGCATTGCCGCGAGTTCCAAGAGCAGTCGCACGAGGCGCTCGAGCGCGACTATGTGAACACCGGCAAGGTGAGCCTGGAGCTGCGCAGCCTCATCCGCGACCCGCTCGATCTTTCCGCCGCGCTCATCGCGCGGTGCGCAGGGCCGGACGCCTTCTTTGCCTTGAGCGGCCAGCTCTTCGCGAACCAGGACGCCATGGTGCAGCAGTTCCTCTCGCACAGCCAGGCCGACCAGACCGCCGCCAGCCAGGCCGCACCCGAGCAGCGTTTCGGCCGCATGGCTGAGATGGCCGGCCTCATTGAGTTCGCCAAGCAGCGTGGCCTGCCGGAGGACAAGGTACGCGCCTGCCTTGCCGATACCGCGCAGGCCCAGAAACTCGCCAGCGTGACCGAGGCCGTGCTGAAGGAATATCCCGCCTTCCCCGGCACGCCCTCTTTCATCATGAACGGGCAGCTTCTGGACAACACCTCCAACTGGACGGCGCTCCAGGCCAAGCTGCGCGACGCGGGCGCCTGAGCCAGGCGGATCGTTGCGGCGGGGGCTGGCCAGGCAGGGACTGATCGCACGAGGCTTCTCGGCGTTTGCGCTTGCCGGTACCGCTCTGCGTTGCCCGGCCGTGGCGCCGATGGTGGGCGCGGGGGAGCACTGAGGCCATGGAAATCCGCCGCCTCAAGCTGACTGGCTTCAAGAGCTTCGTCGAGCCGACCGAACTGCGCATCGAGCCGGGCCTCACCGGTATCGTCGGCCCCAATGGCTGCGGCAAGTCAAACCTGCTGGAAGCGATCCGCTGGGTGATGGGCGAATCGCGCGCCAAATCCATGCGCGGCGGCGGCATGGAGGACGTGATCTTCGCCGGCACGGCCGCTCGCCCCGCGCGCGACTTCGCCGAAGTGAGCCTGTTTGCCGTGCAGCAGCCGGGCGAATCGCTGCCTTCCATCGACCTGGGGCCGGAGGGCGAGCTGGAAGTGGTCCGCCGCATCGAGCGCGGGGCTGGAAGCGCCTATCGCGCCAACGGCCGCGATGTGCGGGCCAAGGACATCGCGCTCATCTTCGCCGATGCCGCCACCGGACCGCACAGCCCGGCGCTGGTCAGCCAAGGCAAGATCGCCGCCGTCATCGCCGCCAAGCCGACAGAGCGCCGTGCCATGCTGGAGGAGGCGGCAGGCATTGCCGGCCTGCATGTGCGCCGCCGCGATGCCGAGCAGAAGCTGCGCGCCAGCGAGGCCAATCTCGCCCGGCTCGACGACATTTTGAACGAGATGGACAATCGCTGTGCTTCGCTGCGCCGGCAGGCGCGCGCGGCCGAGCGCTATACGGCGCTCTCCGAGCAGATCGTCGTGGCGGAAGGCCGCGCGCTCTTTGCCCGCTATCGCGACGCGGCGTTGGCTGCCGATCAGGCTGCCGCCGCTGCCCAGGCCGCAGAGGACGCGGTGCGGCGCGCGCAGGAAGCCCAGCTGGGCGCTGCCGCCGTGGGTCAGAGCGCCATCGAAGCGCTTACCACCCGTCGCGCCGCCGCCACAGCTGCGCGCGAGGCCGCCAGCGAAGCGCGCCACAAGCTTGAACGCCTGGCCGCCGAGCGTGACGCGATGGTCCGGCGCATCGCGGATCTGGAAGCGCAGGTCAGGCAGATCGGGGCTGACGAGGGCCGTGAGGACGCGCTGGCCCGCGATGCGGCCGAAGCCATGGAGCGCCTCGCCGCCGAGAAGGATGCACTCGCCCGGCGCATCGCGGAGGCGAAGAAGGCACGGCCCGATTTCACCGCGCGTATCGCGGAGGCCGAGCGCGCCGTCAGCGACGCCGAGGTCGCGCTGGCTCAGGCGCTGGCTCGTCTCGCCGGTGAGCAAGCCGAGCGCCGCGTCGCGGAAGCCGCGCTTTCTGCCGGCAACCAGCGGCTCGCCCGCGCGCGCGCGGAACAGGCGAGGGTAGCGCAGGCGCTCGCTGCTCTGCCCGATCCGGCGCCGCTCGCCGTGCAGCAGACCGCCGCGGCCGAGAGCCAGCAGGTGGCGCTGGCTGCGCGCGATGCCGCCGACGCGCGCATCGCCGCTGCCGAGCAGGCACGCGCCACGCTCACCGAAACTGTCGCCGAGCAGCAGCGCACGCTCGCCTCCGCACGCGCAACCTTCGCCGCGCTGGAAGCAGAAGCGCAGGCGCTCACCAAGGCCACGCAGGCGCGCGGATCGAGCGAACGGGTGGTGGATCGAATCACGGTCGCGCCCGGCTATGAGCGGGCCCTTGCCGCCGCGCTGGGCGACGATCTGGAGGTCGGCATCGGCGAGCAGGGGCGCATGCGCTGGATTGGCGCGCTACGCGGCGAAGATGACCCCGCTCTGCCGCCGGACGGCGACTCGCTCGCCGACAAAGTGACGGCGCCGGATGAGCTGGCGCGCCGATTGGCGCAAGTCGTGGTGGCAGCACGCGACGAAGGCGTGGCGCTCCACGTCGGCCAGCGGCTGGTCACGCTCGATGGCCGCATGCGCCGCTGGGACGGTTTCGTGGTCGAGGAAGGCGGCGCCGCGACGGCCGAGCGCCTGATTCGGCTCAATCGGCTGGAAGCCATCGCGAAGGAACGCCCCGCGCTGCACGAGGCAGTGCTGGCCGCCGAAGCGGCGCTGGCGCAGAGCCAAGATGCGCTGCGAGAGGCCGGCGACGAGGATCGCGCCGCGCGCGCCGCCGCCGCCGCTGCGCAGGAGGCCGTGCGCGGCGCAGAGCGGACTCTCGCGGACGTCGCCGGGCTTATCGAGCGCGTGACCGAACGCCGTGCCGATCTCGACCGGCGCATGGCAGAGGTCGCCGCCGATGTGGAGGCCGCTCAGCGGGATGCCGCCGAAGCCGAAGCCGCCCACGCCGCGCTTCCGGCAAGCGATGCCGCCAGCATGGAGGTGTCAGCGCGCAAGCAGGCGAGCGAGGAAAGCCGCGCCGCTGTCGCGCGTCTCCAGGCCGATCAGGCAATGACCGACCGCGCCATCGCCGCCGACGAGGAGCGCCAGCGCGCGGTGCAGGCGGAAGCGGAGAGTTGGAAAGCGCGCGCCGGCGATGCGACCCGCCGCATTGCCGAGATGAAGCGGCGTGCCGAGGCGCTGGCGGCAGATCTGGACGCGCTGGCCGGCCGCCCCGATATGCTCACCGCCGAGATCGAATCACTGGCTGCGGGCGCCCAGGGGCTCGACACCGCGGCGGAAAGCACCCGGCAGGACGAGCGGCAGGCCGAAACGCGCCTGGCGGAGGCCGAGAAGGCGCTGGCGCAGGCGAACGAGGCACTCTCTGCCGCGCGCGAGGCCCGCGCCGGCACCGCCGCCCGCGCCGACCACGCAGTGGCCCGCCGCCGCGAGATCGGCCAGCAGTGCGGCGAACGCTTCGAATGCCCGCCGCCCGTGCTGCCCAAGAAGCTCGGCTTCGAGGAAGCGGATGTGCGCGATGGCCAGGCCGAGCAGGCCACGCACGACCGGCTCATTCTGGAGCGCGAGCGGCTAGGCCCAGTCAATCTCGTCGCAGCGAGCGAACTGGCCGAGCTGGAAGAGGTGCAGGCGCACAGCCGCGCCGAGAGCGAGGAACTCACCACCGCCATCAACCAGCTTCGCGGCTCCATCGGCCATCTCAATCGCGAGGGCCGCATGCGGCTGCTCGCGGCCTTCGAGGCCGTGAACGGGCATTTCCAGCGGCTCTTCACGACGTTGTTCGAGGGCGGCAGCGCGCATCTGGAACTGATCGAGAGCGACGATCCGTTGGAGGCAGGCCTCGAGATCATGGCCCAGCCGCCCGGCAAGAAGCTGACCACGCTCACCTTGCTTTCAGGCGGCGAGCAGGCACTCACCGCCGCCGCGCTCATTTTCGGCCTATTCCTCACCAATCCCGCGCCGATTTGCGTGCTCGACGAGGTCGATGCGCCGCTCGATGATGCCAATATCGAGCGCTTCTGCGGCCTGCTCGAGCGCATGGTGCGCGATACGCAGACCCGCTATCTCATTGTCACGCACAATGCCGTCACGATGAGCCGCATGCACCGCCTGTTTGGCGTGACCATGGCCGAGCAGGGCGTCAGCCGCCTTGTTTCGGTGGACTTGAGCGCAGCAGAACAGCTGCTGGCGGCGGAATAGAGGCTCGCCGATCCGGATAGCGGCCTGTGAAGGTGGGATTACTGGACGCAACCGACGTGTTTAGGCGCCCTGAGCTTGTGCCTTCGCAGGAGCACTGGCTTGGCTCAACCAAGAACAGGCGATCGCTGTCTGACGCATTTGTCCGCATCAGCGCCGATAAGTTGGTTGTGCGCTCTCCTGACCGATCAGCCCAATCCCAGATGCAAAAAGGGGGCCGTAAGCCCCCTCTTCCCCTCTCTCTCGTCATCCGACGTCAATTCGGCTGCTTGTCGATGTCCACTTTTTCCACCCATTCAGGGTAGAAGCTTGGTTCGCGGTTTGACCAGCCGGGCGCGGTGGCCGCTGCCTCGCTGATCGACTGGAGCAGCAACCGGCGCCGCTCCGGGTGGAGATGCGGCAGGCTGGCGGCAGCACAGAAGGCGCCGGGCAGCCAGGGCCGCGCCCCCGCTCCGATCAGCCGCTCATAGAGGAAGCGATAGGAGGAAAAGCTGCCAAGCCGGTTCTGCCCCAGGTCGAAGGCGCTGACCGTAATGAGCGGCGCCAGGAAAGGCTCGGCCTGATCGAGGCCGCTATCGTCGGGCACCAGCGCCTTGATTTCGTCGAGCCGCTCGTAAAGGCGCATCTGCGCGCGGATGCTAGCCTGTTCCACCACGTCGCGGCCCCAGGTTTCCATGGCATCACCGCGATGGAAGGCAACGTCCAGCGCGCGGCGGATATAACGCTGCGTGGCGGCAGGAAAGGACGCGAATTCGCGCAATTCCGCGATGGTGATCGCCCCGTCCGATGGTTTTGCATGCTGACCCAATTGCGCCTCCATCTCTTGCTTCGGCAGCGGCACCATGCACGCATCTTGGTTAGCGGCCCGTTAAGCGTCCGTTGCCTGCCATTCACAACATCCAGAATTTTTTGTGCAGTGCAACATAGAATGTAGCGCAGTGTACTGGCGTAGAGTGCTCATCGGGATTCGACGCTATCTGTCGCGCTGCGACAGGCGCTTGAAAAGGAGGAACATTGTTCCTCGAGGCAGGGATTTTCAGATTTTTCCCTACGGCCCTGGGCCCATTCGCCAGCGATCCACGCGGTCCGCAGCGTCAGGATAAATGGGCTGTTTACGCCAAAAATGCAGCCGAAATGCGCGCAGTTTAACTCTTCCTTCAGCACAACAGAGCACAAACCCATTCATGCGGTCTCCGGGACATGGATCGATCTTGGGCGCCGTCCCGACCGGGCGGGTGCACTATTGGCTACCGACCGCCGACGGCGGGCGTTGGCGGTTCGACGTCGCCATGCCGCTTGCCCGCTGCATCGGCCGCTATGCCCGCATTCCGGAATTCGCCCGCGACTCCCACCTGCTCGTGCGCATCGCCGGGCCCGGCGCGTCGAAAGGTTGAAGCCATGCTGCTCAATGCCTTCCGTGTCCGGCCTGAGGATCGGGCGCTCGCCGCCGCGGTGCGCGTGGCGCTGATCGAGGCGCTTTACGGCTCACAGCTCTCGCTTGTCATCGGCGCCGCGCTGGGCATATCCATCTCGGCACTCATCGCCTTCTATTGCCCCTCGCCCTGGATCTATCTGTGCGGTGCGCTCGTTACGGCGACCGGCCTGCTGCGCATCCTGAGCTTCGGCATGTTCAAGCCGGGCGCGCCCGATGGCGACGCCAAGATCTGGGAGCATATCTACGAGGCCGGCGCCTTCGCCTACGCTTTCTTCGTGGGGCTGCTCACGCTGTGCACCTTCATCGTCAGCGACGACCTGCGCCTCCATCTGGTCGCGGCGTTCATGTCGACGGGCTATTCGGCCGGTGCCTGCTGTCGGAACACCGGCCGGCCGGTGCTGGCCCTGGCCCAGCTTCTGGCGGCGGCCCTGCCGCTCACGCTCGCACCGTTCTTCAAGCCCTCCTTGCCCGGATTCGTCGTGGCAGGCGCCAATCTGCTCTATATCGCCGTGCTGACCGACATCACGCTGCGCACCTACAAGACCGTGCTGGAAGCCTTTGTGGACCGGCAGGAGAAGCTGCGCATGGCCACGGTCTACGAGCAACTCTCGCGGACAGACCCGCTGACCGGCCTGGACAACCGCGCCAATCTGAACAGCCACCTCGACGCGCTGCTGGCACGAGAGGGTGAGCAACGCGTCGCGGTGCTGTGGCTGGACCTTGATCGGTTCAAGCAGATCAACGACACGCTCGGCCACGGCATGGGCGATGCGGTGTTGCGCGTGGTGGCCAAGCGCCTCTCGTCCCTGCGCGAGTCGCAGGGGTGTGTGGCGCGCTTCGGCGGCGACGAGTTCATCGTCACACTGCCCGGCGCCGGCGAGGCGGAAGCGCTCGCCCGCGCCGACGATTTCATCGAATCGCTACGCCGCCCCGTCATGCTCGATACGACCCAGGTGGACATCAGTTGCTCCATTGGCGTCGCGCTCTCCGATCAAGCCGGTACGGCTGACGAGATGCTGCGCCATGCCGACGTGGCGCTTTACGAAGCCAAGGCAGCGGGCCGCAATTGCGTGCGCCTGTTTGATCCGGAGATGGAGCGGCGCCTGATGGAGACCCGCCAGATTGAGCGGGACCTCAAGCTGGCGCTCGCCAATCGCGAGATGGAGGTCCATTTCCAGCCGGTAGTGGACCTGCGCACGTTCCACATCACCTGCTTCGAGGCGCTGCTTCGCTGGAAGCACCCGATCAAGGGCCTCATCTCACCCGGGCTGTTCATTCCCATAGCAGAATCCAGCAACACCATTGGCCCGATCACGGAATGGGTGTTGCAGGAGGCCTGCGCGCAGGCGGCTTTATGGCCGCAAGACAAGGCCGTGGCGGTCAACATCTCGGCAGCGCTGCTCACCGACCGGAACCTGCCGGCAATGGTCTCCAACACGCTGCTGCGCACAGGCCTGCCGCCGCGTCGCCTGCATCTGGAGATCACCGAGACGGCCCTGCTGGCCGACGATCCCAATGTGCATCACGTGCTCGATGCGCTGAAGAACATCGGCGCCTCGCTCAGCCTTGACGATTTCGGCACCGGCTATTCCTCGCTCAGCCATCTGTGCAAGCATCAGTTCGACATCATCAAGATCGACCGCTCCTTCCTCAACAATGTCGAGGCACGCAGCGAATCGCGCGCGGTCATTCAGGCGATTTCGGGCCTGGCCAGTTCACTCGATCTCACGGTCGTCGCCGAGGGGATCGAGACATTCGAACAGCTCCAATATATCGTGCGGCAGGGCTGTTCGGCGGGGCAAGGCTATTTCTTCGCCAAGCCCATGCCAGGCGCAGCCGTGCCGACCTATCTCGCCGGCGCACTCGAGCACCTGGCGCGCTTTACGCCGGAAGAGATTATGGCCGGCGCGCCCAAGCGGCCTAACCGCCGGAGCCGCAGCGTCGCTTGAGCCTCGCTGCTTACTTGCGGTGCGGTGGTCCGCGACGATATGGTGGCTGCCGCCGGGCGACGCTCAATAGCCTTATGCGTAGAAGTCTACGGATCGCGCAGCCCTCGATGACAACGAAGCGCTATCACCGCCGGCCGCGGTGACAGCGCTGTTAACGCACCTGCTTGCCGGCCAGCCGCCGCATCACGCGTAATTGCTGATCGGTGAGACTCATGCCCGTCTCCGCCCAGATACGCACGATGCCCTGCAACTCCTCCAGCGTCACCGGATCGATCATCCGTGCTGCGCGGTAGGCGCCGAGTTGGCCATTGCGGCGCCGTTCGTTCTGCCGGATATAGGCGCGCACCGCCGCCTCGCCCTCACCGGGCTCGCACAGCACATGGACGAGGCCCAGCGCGTACATATCCTCGGCCGAGTAGATCTTGCCGCTGAACATCAGCCGCTCGGCCTGCGCCGCGCCCAGCCGGCGCGTGAGCAGCGCATGGGCGCCCACGCCGGGGAACATGCCGAACGCCTGCTCGGGCAATGAGAAGCGCGCATTGCGCTCGGCCACCAGCACGTTGAACGACAGCGCGGATTCCAGTCCGCCGCCGACCACATCGCCCTGGATAAGCGCGATGGTGATGATGGGCAGCGAGAGCGCCTGGAGATTGTGGTAGAGAATCTCGATGCAGGCATTGCCATAGGCTTCGAGCGCCGCGCGATCGCGCCGCTCGATGATCCCGGCGACATGGGCCAGATCGCCACCCAGGTTGAACGCGCCGGGATAGCGGCTCCCCAGCACGAGATAGCGCAAGTCCAGCGCCTCTTCCTGCACGAGCCGGCGGGTCTCCACCTGCCAGCGGCGCAGGTCACGCAGCATGGCCGGCGTATATTTGGGCTCGCCGCTCGGCGTCATGAACGACCAGAGCGTGCCGGTGGCGCTTTCCCACGAGACATCCATCTCCGCCAGATCGAAGCGCAGGCGGCGCGGCGCGGCAGCCTCGCGTGCGGCGGGAGCGAGAGGGCGGGACGATGCGGCATTGTCGAGGTTCAGCGAACCTTCGATATCTTCATATTTTGCCATGACGAGCAAAACTCCTTGGCGACCTCGGCCCGCCGCTTACCCATCGTCCCTCAGGCAGTTCGGCGCGACCCTTGCACGGTTAATAGCGCGTAAACCGAGAAAACCATAATGACTCCTGCTTCAAACCAAAGACTATTTGGCCATCATGGCTCGGCGGCCACATCGGGCCATCTTCAGCGCGGGTCACTGCGCGGGACGGAGCGCTCAATTTTTTGATTTTAAATGATTTTATTTAGGAATAGGGCAAGATGCATGGCGCGACGCGGAGCGGCGGCTCGTCACGACCATCATGGAAACAGTGGCGAAACGCGCGCCATGGCGCTGCCTGAGGCGGTTCAAGCTGGGACAGCCGCGCCGGACCGCCGGCGGCCGAGTCACCTAAACTCGGTATTGCCCTCTTCGTCGACCGGATTGCGGTCGTTCTCCGAGCATTCAAACTCGTAAAGCATGCCATAGCGGTCTCGCCGATAGCTGTATGTCGCCGTCCAGGACTCCTCCAGCGCCTCGGGATCATGCAACGTCATTTCGTTGAGCAGCAGGTCCGAATCAGTGGGCGAGAGGCGGATGCGCTCGACGACGCGCAGCTTGTCGGAATGGGTCATGCCCATCTGCAAGGGCAGGCTGTCCTTGATGGCGATGGTCTCCACCACCAGCGTGTCACCTTCCCAATGGCCGATGGAATCCCCGTCATAGCCCGGATCGGGATCCTCTTGATGACCGCGCCCGTCGGTCCAGATCTTGCGTGTCTGGCGCCACGCCTCCTGATTGATGGTCACACGGCCGGGCGTAAAAAGAAACTCATAGGGATATTGCGCCAGTTGCATGAACATCGGCATGCCCGGCGGCGAGCAATTGGAGCGGTCGTTGCGAGCAACGCCGTTATTGGCCGCCACATCGGCGCGCCATGCCTCGTTGGCAGCCTTGTATTTGCCCTTGAGCTTGGGCGGCGCGGGCCGGCTCGCCGGATCCGTCGAGCGCTGCATGAACCAGATGCCGCCCCAATCCGGCAGCGCATCAAGCGCGGCGCCCTGCCCCTTGGGGAAGGACGCGCCTGTGCCCGGTGCGAGGTCGGGAGGTGGCGGCGAACTGGGCGCCTGCGCCGCGAGCGGGGCCAGCGCCACCAGCCCGGCAAGCGCCGTGCCGAGCGCCAGACGAGCGGCGGCCATGCGCGCGACGCTCCGCGTCATCCGGCCATCTTTCGACCGTCGGCCAGTGTGACCGACATGAACGAGCCACCGGCCTTCTCGCCCTTGAGCGGGTGGACAGTGATGACCACATCGTCCCCGGCCTTGAGAGTCGAGCGTTTCCAGCCCAGCAGCATGAGATTGTTGGGGCTGTTCATCTCCACATTCCAGATGACGGGCGCGCCCTTCTCATCCTTCACTTCAATGACCAGCCAGGCATGCGGATTGGTCCATTTGAACTGCACCACCTTGCCCTTGAGATCCACGCTGCGCGTCATGTCGAACATGGCGTAGCTGTGATGCGCGCTGGCCGTCGGAGCACCGATTGCCAGTGCCGCCAATACGGCAAGGCCGAGCACGAGCCCCCTGCACCCATTGCGCCCGCGCTTTCCCACCGCATGCGTCATGCCCATTTCCCTCTCTCTCAATTCGCACCCGGCGTGTTGACCGGCTTGCCCGAGGCGAAGGCCGCCTCGGAGAGCACTTTCCCGTCCGGCAGCACCACGGCGTTGAACAGCCCACCCGGCTTCCCGTTGCGGAGCGGATTGAGCGTCACCGAAACCACGTCGCCCGGTTTGAGCGAGGTGCGCGCCCAACCCTGACGCTTCAGGTTGTTGGGGCTGTTGAGCTCAATACTCCAGCGCGCCGGCTTGCCATCTGGCCCGTTGACGCTGAGTTCGATGAAGGCATGGGGATTGGTCCACTGGAACTCCTCCACCTTGCCCTTGAGCACCAGCTTCTTGGTCTGATCGAACATGGCGAAGCTGTGATGCGCCTGCGCGCCCGGCATGCGCGCCAGCATCAGGCCGGCCACGGCCAGTACGCCCGCGCCTTTTGCGATTGCGCGTCCCATCATTGCTCCGGCTCCGCTTCGATTGCGCCTACCTGGCTGTTGCCCAAGTCCGTGCCGGGCAGGTGCGCATTGTTGGCGAGGATGCACTCCACCTCGCCGATGTCGGTATAATCCTGGCGCGTGAACTGCTTGGTATTGCGCCATTCGCCCTGCCAGTTCTGCGGATCGGTCATGATATAGTCGACCTGCATGCGCTTGCCGCCCTCCAACAGGGTGATGCGCTCGGTGATCTCGAAATCGTCGGAAATCGGGATGCCGGTGTCGATATAATGATTGTCCGGCTCGATATATTTGGTCTGCACCACCAGCGTGTTGCCTTCCCAATGGCCGATGGATTCGCCGTTATAGCTGTGGACCACGGTGTCAGGATCGCTGAACGCGCGCCCGTCCAGATAGATGATCCGCAAGCTGTTGACGAAGCCGGAGACCATGTAGATCGCGGTCGGAAGCTGAATGAAGGCGTGCGGCCACACGCGCGTCATGATCATGGGCATGCCCGGCGGGTAGCATTGGCCGATGGCATCGCGATAAGGCTTGCCCGCCTTCACCGCCGCCTGCCCTTCCTCATAGGCCTTCTGCGCATCGGGCAGGAACGGCGGATAGGGAGGCCCGAACATGAATTTCGCGAAGCCTTCCGAAAGGTCCACGAACCAGGTTCCGGTGAGATCGAAGGGCGGCTTGGGCCGCGGCTTGTTGAGATTGTCCGGCGCCAGCGCCCCCAGATAGCCCGGATGCTTGGGCACCAGCTTGTCGAGCTGCTCGGCCGTCAATGGCCCCGAGCCCCGCGACCCTTGCGCCCATACGGGCATACTCGCGGCGGTCAGGCCGACGCTCAGCGCAAGGGCAAGGTAGCGCACGCTCCGCGTGGTGCGTCCCATCGCCTATTTCCCTTCAATTATGTTCTCGCGGGCATCATGGCGGGCGCTACGACGCGGATCAAGAGCGCGTCGACATGCAAAAATGAAATGCTGGGCCGGAGCATCGGCGGCACGCTCAGCCCGTGGGGCAGTGCCGCAGCGGAGGGAAAAAACCGGACGATGGCCATTCCATCGCCATTTCGGCACAGGCGGGGACTCTCACCAAGCCGCTGGATTGTCTGCGGCGAACGGACGTTTTCCTGCTTTCGCGGAAATGCCGAGAAGATAATTTGCGTCGCCAACCTAGCCGCAGGCCGCCGCTCCTCCTATCTTCCTGCTCTGGTCTTCCCGGCGGAACGAAGATAGAACACCCCCATGAGTCTCACCCAGATTTCCGTGCGCGGCGCGCGCGAGCACAACCTCAAGGGCATCGACGTCGATCTGCCGCGCGATGCGCTGATCGTCATCACCGGCCTCTCGGGCTCGGGCAAGTCGAGCCTCGCCTTCGACACCATCTATGCCGAAGGGCAGCGCCGCTATGTCGAGAGCCTCTCGGCCTATGCGCGCCAGTTCCTGGAGATGATGCAGAAGCCGGACGTCGAACATATCGACGGCCTCTCGCCCGCCATCTCCATCGAGCAGAAGACGACCAGCCGCAATCCGCGCTCCACCGTCGCCACCGTCACCGAGATCTACGATTATATGCGCCTGTTGTGGGCGCGTGTGGGCATTCCCTATTCGCCGGCCACGGGCCTGCCCATCAGCGCGCAGACCGTCTCGCAGATGGTCGACCGCGTGCTGGCGCTGCCGGAAGGGACGCGGCTCTATCTGCTCGCGCCGGTGGTGCGTGGCCGCAAGGGCGAATATCGCAAGGAACTGGCTGAGTGGCAGAAGGCCGGCTTCACGCGCGTGCGCATCGACGGGGAATTCTACCCCATCGAGGAAGCGCCGACGCTCGACAAGAAATACAAGCACGACATCGAGGTGGTGGTGGACCGCATCGTGGTGCGCGCCGACATGGCGCAGCGCCTGGCGGAGAGCTTCGAAACGGCGCTAAAGCTGGCGGACGGGCTGGCTTATGTCGATCTGGCAGAGGGAACGGTGGCGGCGCTTGGGAAAACCACCGCGCCGCTCGTGTCGAGCGGAGGCGAGACACGCGGGACGGGCGCGGGCGGCACCTCGACGTCGCTCGATGCGAGCGGCAGCCACACCAAAACGACTCCCGGCATGAAAAACGCCGGCATTCCCGCCAACCGCATCATCTTCTCCGAGAAATTCGCCTGCCCGGTCTCCGGCTTCACCATCGCCGAGATCGAACCGCGTCTGTTCTCCTTCAATGCGCCGCAGGGCGCCTGCCCGGCTTGCGACGGCTTGGGCGAAAGCCTGGAGTTCGACGAGCGGCTGGTGGTCCCCAACGAGGCGCTGTCGCTCAAGCAGGGCGCCATCGTGCCCTGGGCCAAGTCCAACCCGCCCTCGCCTTATTACATGCAGGTGCTCGCCAGCCTGGCGCGCGAATATGGCTTCGCGCTTAACACACCGTGGCACGACCTGCCGAGCGAAGTGCGCCTCATCATCCTGCACGGCACTGGCGGCCGCCCGGTCACGCTCAGCTTCCAGGACGGGCGCAAGACCTATGAAGTGAAAAAGCCGTTCGAGGGCGTGATCGGCAATCTCAATCGCCGCATGCTTCAGACGGACAGCGCCTGGATCCGTGAGGAACTGAGCAAATACCAGACCGCCCAGCCCTGCGAGACCTGCCAGGGTGCGCGCCTGAAGCCCGAGGCGCTGGCCGTGAAGATCGCCGGCGCGGACATCGCCACGCCCACGCGCATGTCGGTGGTCGAGGCGCTGGCGTGGTTCACGGCACTGCCCGAGAGCCTCACCGAGCAGCAGAAGCAGATTGCAAAGGCCATCCTCAAGGAGATCGTCGAGCGGCTTGGCTTCCTCAACAATGTCGGCCTCGACTATCTGAATCTCGATCGCACCTCCGGCACGCTGTCCGGCGGCGAATCCCAGCGCATCCGCCTCGCCAGTCAGATCGGCAGCGGCCTCTCCGGCGTGCTCTATGTGCTCGATGAGCCCAGCATCGGCCTGCACCAGCGCGACAACGACATGCTGCTGGTCACGCTGAAAAGGCTGCGCGACCTCGGCAACACGGTGATCGTCGTCGAGCATGATGAGGACGCAATCCGCGCCGCCGACCATGTCGTGGACATGGGCCCGGGCGCCGGCGTGCATGGCGGACGGATCGTGGCGCAGGGCACGCTCGACGAGATCCTGCGCAGCGACGGCTCGCTCACGGCCGATTATCTGAACGGCACCCGCGCCATCGGCGTGCCGGCCAAGCGCCGCAAGGGCAATGGCAAGACGCTGACGCTGCGCAATGCCCGCGCCAACAATCTGAAGGGCGTCACGGCCTCCATTCCGCTCGGCACGTTCACCTGCGTCACCGGCGTCTCGGGTTCGGGCAAGTCGAGCTTCACCATCGACACGCTCTATGCTGCCTCCGCCCGTGCCCTGAACGGCGCGCGCATCGTGGCGGGGCCGCATGACCGGATCGAGGGACTGGAGCATCTCGACAAGGTGATCGACATCGACCAGTCGCCCATCGGCCGCACGCCGCGCTCCAACCCGGCGACCTATACCGGCGCCTTCACCAATATTCGCGACTGGTTCGCCGGCCTCCCCGAATCGCAGGCGCGCGGCTACAAGCCCGGCCGCTTCTCCTTCAACGTGAAGGGTGGGCGCTGCGAGGCGTGCCAGGGCGACGGCGTCATCAAGATCGAGATGCACTTCCTGCCGGACGTGTACGTCACCTGCGAGGAATGTGGCGGCAAGCGCTACAATCGCGAGACGCTGGAAGTGAAGTTCAAGGGGCTCAGCATCGCTGACGTGCTGGACATGACCGTGGAGGACGCGGTCGAGTTCTTCAAGGCCGTGCCGCCGATCCGCGACAAGATGGCCATGCTCGCCGAAGTGGGGCTGGGCTATGTGAAAGTGGGCCAGCAGGCGACTACGCTCTCCGGCGGCGAGGCGCAGCGCGTCAAGCTCGCCAAGGAACTGAGCCGCCGCGCCACCGGCAACACGCTCTATATTCTCGATGAGCCCACCACCGGCCTCCATTTCGAGGACGTGCGCAAGCTGCTGGAGGTGCTGCATGCGCTGGTCGACCAAGGCAACAGCGTGGTTGTGATCGAGCATAATCTCGACGTTATCAAGACGGCGGACCATGTCATCGACCTTGGCCCCGAGGGCGGCATCAAGGGGGGCGAGATTGTCGCCACCGGCACCCCCGAACAAGTGGCGAGGGAACCGCGCAGCTACACCGGGCGCTATCTGCAACCGCTGCTGGAGCGCGCCAACGCGCAGGCGGCGGAGTGAAGAGCGCTCGGAGAAAAGAGCGCGGAGCCCGCTTCCGACCGCTACCTGGTCTCAAAGCTAAATCATCCTTATGCTCCTGCGCAGGCAGGAGCGCATAAGGTCGGGCGGCTCAGTTGAGCCTTGTGCTCCTGCGCAGGAGCACAAGGTTGTCCGGACCGAAACCAGATTGCTCATGCGCTGGTTTTGGTTGCGCCTTTCTTCATCTTGCTTTCTCCCCTCCTCCGCGCCGCCATGCCTCCATGGCCCGCTGCGCACAGCCGTCGATTTCCCTCCGCGCGCCGGAACCCTGGACGGCACCCTGTCGTTTCCTCTGCGAAAGGAGGAGCCTCCGATGATCCGCGCTCTTATTGCTACCATGGCCACTGCGGCCGTTTCGGCCGCCGTTTATCGCGCCTTCCAACAAGGCAAGTTCGATTCTCTGATCGATCGCGTCACGCACGCGCTTCAGCCTGCACCCCCGCCGCTGGCGGAAGCCTATGCGCCCGCCAATGTCTCGCGCCCGGCGCCTGCTCCGCCCTGGCCGGTTGATCCCCATGCGTTACCCAAGGCAGGAGACGGCGACCACCATTAGCGCGCTGCCACTGGGCATGTTTGACAGCTAATCCTGCCGTCGTGAGCATGAGGACAGGTGAATAAAAGGCCAGCTGCACCGGGCAGTGGCTCGAGGGGACTTGTTCTCCGTGGCTCCGGCTCAAAGATGACTTTAGCAACAATGTCACACCGGCCGATGAATCTTGGCCTAAATCTCTCTTGTTCAGGTCAACCGCGCTTCGCCGCTTGCCTCGCCTCGCGGCGCGTGCAAAATGACAAAGTCCGAATTTGCAGTCGCGCGGGCGGCTGCGAATGCGTTTAGAGATTCGAGTCTTGAGTTAAGGAGAGAGCTGGATGCCCCGTTTCCGCATGATCGCTGCCCTCGCCGCCGCCGGCCTTGCCGCCGGGGCCATTGCCATTGGCAGTGCCAATGCCAGCCCGATTCCCGAGGACAAGTGGGTCGGCACCTGGATTCTGGTGCCTCTGACGAACGCCGCGGGCGCTGCGACGCCGGGTAACGACGCCACGGTGCAGGTGGACTGGGCGGCGCGCAAGGTCTGCTATGCGCTCAATGCCAAGGGTCTCGAAGGCGGCATCAAGGCGGCCGAGCTGCGCAAGGGCGCCAAGGGCCAGGCCGGCACGACCGTGGCGGCGTTCAAGCCCCAGCCGCGCAGCGGCGACTGGGCCGGTTGCGTGGAGCTGGAAGGCAAGGTCGCCGAGGCAATCCTCGACAATCCCGCCGATTATTTCGTGAGCGTGGAGCCGGCTTCGGCGTCGGGCCCGCTGCGCGCCCAGCTCGATGGGCCCAGCGAGACCCTGCCGCTCTGAGCGGACACGCACATCGGAAAACCGGTCCGGGGCGCTGCGGCGCCCCGGTTCATTTTGGCTGGTATAGACGGCCCCTGGCTCGAAAGGGCGGGTAACCGCGAGTCACCGCAACCGCGCGCGTGAAGTGTGATGCTAGCTTGCGGTCGATGCATGTCTGGCGAGGCCGTTATTCCCGCTCGGCTATCGACGTTGCTGCGCATCACCGCCCCCCACAAGAGAGGCCAAACGCTTGTTCTTGTTGGCACCTCAGGCGGCTTGCCGCCAGGCGGGGATCGCACCCTTCGTCGAAGACGCCGACGCTCTTTCCGTCATTCCCCGAACGCGGGCTCGTGAGAGGCGCCGGGAGACAGATTCCCGCTTGCGCTGGAATGACGGTGGGAACGGTTCTCCTCGCTTAGATCTTCTCGACTTAACGGCGAGTGATGAGGCGCGTGAGCTCCCGCGAGCGGGCACTGCGCACATTGGCGTCCAGCTCCAGATTCTGTTCAAGTGCTTCGCGGATGGTGCAGATTTCCGCATCGGTCAGATGTTCGATGCCGATATAGTCGTTGCGCGCGTCCACCACGGCGCGAATTAGTTCGTCGAGCTTTACCTGCATTGCGCTCGCATCGCGGTTCTGCGCATTCTGGATGAGGAACACCATCAGGAAGGTAATGATGGTGGTGCCGGTGTTGATGACGAGCTGCCAGGTATCAGACCATTGAAAGAGCGGCCCGCTGACGATCCAGACGATCACTGCACCTATGGCCAGCACGAAGGCCATGGGCTGGCCCGCCCAGGTGGACATACGGCCGGCGATGTGGGTGAAGATGCGTTCCATCCGGTCTGCTCCTGTCTATCCGGCCATTCGAGTGCGGCCGTGGCGATAATGCCAGCACGCAGGGAAGGTTGCTCCCGCCTCCCACGCCAGGGGACTGGCATGGGCCCTCTTGCGCCTTCCGTCCACTCCCCTATCTCATGCCACGATGATCCGCCGTCGCTCCCGCTTGCCCGCTCTTGCCGCGCTGTGTGCGCTGCTGCCGCTCGCCGCCTGTGGCGGGGCCGAGCGCCAGTTGCGAGAGGGGCTCGTCTCCGCCGGTCTCACGCTTCCGATGGCGAGTTGCATGGCCAAGCCAATGGCGCGGCAGCTCAGCACCGGCCAGCTCATGAAGCTGCGGTCGCTTGCCAAAACCAGCAAGCTCGATCCGCGCCGCACCAGCTACGAGAAGCTCACCCATCACCTGCGCGCGCTGGGCGACCCGGAGATTCTGCGCATCACCACGTCGGCCGCGATCGATTGCGCCATCGCGCTCTGAGGCACGGCGATTTCGCAACTTTGCGGACCGTTTGCGCGCCGCTTGCGATAGAGCCGCTCCAAATCACTCATCGCAAGGAAGCCGCCGCCCATGAATATCCATGAATATCAGGCCAAGGAGCTGCTCGCCAGGTTCGGCGCGCCCGTCCCCGCCGGTTATCCCGCCCTGACGGTCGAGGAGGCCGTGGCGGCAGCGAAGAAGCTGCCCGGACCGCTCTATGTGGTGAAAGCCCAGATCCACGCCGGCGGGCGCGGCAAGGGCAAGTTCAAGGAGTTGGGCCCGGACGCCAAGGGTGGCGTGCGGCTGGCGAAGACGCTGGAAGAAGTCGAGGCCCATGCCCGCGACATGCTGGGCAACACGCTCGTCACGGTGCAGACCGGCCCGGCCGGCAAGCAGGTCAATCGCCTCTACATTACCGACGGTGTCGACATCGAGAAAGAATTCTATCTCGCGCTGCTCGTCGACCGTGCCTCGGGCCGGATCGCCATGGTCGCTTCGACCGAAGGCGGTATGGACATCGAGACAGTGGCGCATGAGACGCCGGAGAAGATCCACACCATCACCATCGATCCAGCGACTGGCTTCATGCCGCATCACGGCCGCCGCGTGGGGGCTGCACTGGGCCTGACGGGCGATCTCGCCAAGCAGGCCGCCAAGGTGGCGGGAGCGCTCTACAAGGCCTTCCTCGGCACCGACGCCAGCCAGATCGAGATCAATCCGCTCGCCATCGCTGGCGGCCAGGTCCAGGTGCTCGATGCCAAGGTCGGCTTCGACGGCAATGCCATGTTCCGCCACCCGGACCTCGCCGAACTGCGCGACGAGACCGAGGAAGACCCGATGGAGCTGGAGGCGAGCAAGTACGACCTCGCCTACATCAAGCTGGATGGCGACATCGGCTGCATGGTGAATGGCGCGGGCCTCGCCATGGCGACGATGGACATCATCAAGCTCAATGGCATGTTCCCGGCCAACTTCCTCGACGTGGGCGGCGGCGCCTCCAAGGAGAAGGTGACGGCGGCGTTCAAGATCATCCTGAGCGACCCCGCCGTGAAGGGCATTCTCGTCAACATCTTCGGCGGCATCATGCGCTGCGACATCATCGCCGAGGGCATCGTTGCGGCGGCCAAGGAAGTGAACCTCTCGGTGCCGCTGGTCGTGCGCCTGGAAGGCACCAACGTCCAGCAGGGCAAGGACATCCTGGCCTCCTCGGGCCTCGCCATCGTGCCGGCCGACGATCTGGGCGATGCCGCCCGCAAGATCGTGGCGGAAGTGAAGAAGCTGGGATGACCCTCTCTGACCCCTCCTCTCCAAGGGAGGGGTTTGGAACGGGCTGGCCGGCGCTGGCGTGAGCGGATGCTTCCGCATCGCCACCATCCCACCCCCGCCTCTGAAGAGGAGGGGCTTGGCAGCCGTCGGCTTTGACCTTGGCGCGCCCCTGACCTAATTTGCAGCAGCCCTTTCGGAGAGCCACGCATGAAGATCCTCGTCCCCGTCAAGCGGGTGCTCGACTATAATCTCAAGCCCCGCGTCAAAGCGGACGGCAGCGGCGTCGACCTCGCCAACGTCAAGCTCAGCATGAACCCGTTCGACGAGATCGCGGTCGAGGAAGCGGTGCGCCTGAAGGAAAAGGGCGTCGCCACGGAGATCGTCGCCGTCTCGATCGGCGAGGCGAAGGCGCAGGAGACGCTGCGCACCGCGCTTGCCATGGGCGCGGACCGGGCGATCCTGGTGGTGCATGAGGGCGTCGCCGAGCCGCTGGCCGTCGCCAAGATCCTCAAGGCCATCGCGCAGGAAGAGCAGCCCGGCATGGTCATCCTGGGCAAGCAGGCCATTGACGACGACGCCAACCAGACCGGCCAGATGCTCGCCGCACTGCTCGGCTGGCCGCAGGGCACTTTCGCCAGCAAGGTGGAAGTGGCGGGCGACACCGTCAACGTCACCCGCGAGATCGACGGGGGGCTGGAGACGGTGGCGCTGACGCTCCCCGCCATCGTCACCACGGACCTGCGCCTCAACGAGCCGCGCTATGCCTCTCTGCCCAACATCATGAAGGCCAAAGCCAAGCCGCTCGCGCAGAAGACGCCGGCCGATTACGGCGTCGACATGACCCCGCGCCTGACCACGCTCAACGTCGCCGAACCGCCGGCGCGCAAAGCGGGCGTCAAAGTGGGCAGCGTCGATGAGCTGGTCGCCAAGCTCCAGGAACTGGGCGTCGCCTGAGACCGAATAACCATCCGTTCGTGTCGAGCGAAGTCGAGACACGCGGGCAATGCTTTCCACTTCGCTCGATGCGAACGGGAAGGGATGAAGGAAAAAGCCATGAAAACCCTTGTCCTGGCCGAACATGACAACACCGCCCTCAAGGACGCGACGCTGAGCGCCGTGACCGCCGCCGCGCAGCTCGGCGAAGTCCATCTGCTCGTCGCCGGATCGGGCTGCGACATAGTGGCGCAGGCGGCCGCGCAGATCGCCGGGGTCGGCAAGGTCCATCTCGCCGACGACCCCGCTTATGCCAATGCCCTGCCGGAGGCCATCGCACCGCTCGCCGCGCGGCTCATGGCGGATCATGACGCCTTCGTCGCGCCCGCCACCACCACCGGCAAGAACATCGCCCCGCGCGTCGCCGCGCTACTCGACGTGATGCAAGTGAGCGACATCCTCTCAGTCGAGGGGCCGGACAGCTTCACGCGGCCGATCTACGCGGGCAACGCCATCGCGACGGTCAAGACGAGCGACGCCAAGCTGGTCGTCACCGTGCGCGGCACGGCTTTCGCCAAGGCTGCGGCAACCGGCGGCGCGGCGGCCATCGAGCCCGTCTCCGGTCCCGGCGAGACCGGCCGCGCCCGCTTCGTCTCGGCGGAACTCGACACCTCCAGCCGGCCCGAGTTGACCAGCGCCAAGGTGATCGTCTCCGGCGGCCGGGGCCTGGGCAGCGGCGAGCAGTTCCACGCCCTCATCGAGCCGTTGGCCGACAAGCTCAACGCGGCCGTCGGCGCCAGCCGCGCCGCCGTGGACGCGGGTTATGTGCCCAACGACTATCAGGTTGGCCAGACCGGCAAGATCGTGGCGCCTGACGTCTATATTGCCGTCGGCATCTCCGGCGCGATCCAGCATCTGGCCGGCATGAAGGACAGCAAGACCATCGTCGCCATCAACAAGGATGAAGACGCCCCCATTTTTGGCGTGGCAGACATCGGCTTGGTCGGCGACCTCTTCCAGATCGTCCCGGAGTTGACGAGCAAGCTCTGAAGGCGGGGGAACACGGTGAAGGACCAGCCGGCGCCACCCTGCACGGCCGTCCAGCGCCTCCTGAGCGTGCCGCAGGGAGCCGCCGCATGAAAATGGAGCGCGACAACGCCGCTCGCCAACTGGATCTCAGTCGCGACGGCGCCTGCCTGTTGCCTGGCGCCGCCAGCGCCATCCTGCCGGAGCTGGACGCCCTCGCCGCCCCACTTTCCCCCGCGCGGGCAGGCCACCGGCTGGAAGGGCATGCGATCCTCCGCGCGCTGACGGCCCTCGATGGACCGCTGCAACGCCTCGCGGCAGCACGAATGGGACCGCGGGCCCGCGCCGTCCGCGCGCTCTTCTTCAACAAGTCCGATGACGCCAATTGGGCGCTGGGTTGGCATCAGGACCGGACCATTGCCATCCAGGCGCAACATGATGTGGCTGGCTTCGGTCCTTGGACAGTCAAGGCCGGCACTCCCCATGTTGCGCCACCCTTCGCCTTGCTGGCCGGCATGTTGACCATGCGCGTGCATTTGGACGGCGTGCCGGCGGACAATGCACCACTACTCGTTGCCCCCGGCTCTCACCGACTTGGGCTCGTACCCGAGACGGAGATCGCGGCGGCCGTCGCCCACTGCGGTACATCCGCCTGCCTGGCGGCGCGCGGCGACGTGTGGCTCTACGCGACGCCCATTCTTCATGCCTCGGAGCGGGCGCAGCCGGGTGGGAGCCGACGCGTCCTCCAGCTCGATTTCGCGACGGAACCACTGCCTCCACCGCTCTCTTGGCGCGGTGTCTGAACCGGCCGCTTAGGCCAACAGCGCCGCGCAGTGGGCTAGGTCTTCCGGTGTATCGATATCGATGAGGCTCTCGGCGGTTGCAGGGGCGATGAGGGCATCGGCAGCGAGGCTGCGGGCACCACTGTCGCCGCTCAGGGCTTCGAGCAGAGGGAAGCAGGCCGGTGGAAACAGCGCAGGGGGCTGCGGCGGCCCGTCCGGGGGACGACTGAAGACAGGGCGGGCGGGATGGAACAGTGCCAGGAGCTGAACGAGATGGTCCGCCGTTACGAGGGGCATATCTCCGAGCAGGATCATCAGCGCACCAGCGTTCTCCGCGCATGCGTGATGGGCGGCGAGGCGGAGCGACGCGGCTAGGCCCTCGCCGGCGTCTGCATTGATGAGATGATCGTAGCCGGCCGGCAGCAGCGATGGCGCCAGATCGCACCCTGCGACAAGAATGTGCTGCGCGGCCGGAACGGCGCGGCCGGCCGCCGCAGCCCAATGCAACAGCGGCCGCCCCGCGAGCGGCACCACACGCTTGTCCGCCATGCCGAAGCGTCGCGACTCGCCCGCCGCCAACAGCGCCACGAGAAGGCGCTCAGGCGGGGGCACGCAGCGCCTTGACCATGCCGGCCGCAATGGAAAGCGCGATTTCCTGCGGTCCGCGTGCGCCCAGCGCCAGTCCCGCCGGCCCATCAATGCGCGCCAGGTCCTCCGCCCCGATGCCGAGCGCGCCCAGCCGCTCCAGCCGCCGCACCTGATTGGCGCGCGACCCCAGCGCACCGACATAGCCGGTTGGCCGAGCCAGCGCGGCGGCGAGGGCTGGATCGTCGATCTTGATGTCGTGGCTGAGCGTCACCACCGCGCAGGCGCGATTGGGTGCGAAGGCCGCCACGGCCTCATCCGGCCAGGCATCGCTCAGCGCCACGCCGGGGAAGCGCTCGGCCGAGAGGAAGCGCGCCCGCGGATCGTTGACGGTGACAGCGAAGCCCACCGTGCTGGCCAGGACCGCCAGCGACTGCGCGATCTGCACCGCGCCCACGATGAGCAGCCGCCGCGCGGGTTCATAGACATTGACGAACTGCCCCGTGACCTCGCCACGCACAGTGAGACCCGTCTCCAGATCGGTCGAAAGCGCGATGGACTCGCCGACAGCATGGGCGCGCGCAATGGCCTCGAACAGGTCGAGCGCGAAGCCGTGCGGGCCGACGGGCTGAACGAGCACGCCGATCTGCCCGCCGCATGGCAGGCTGGGTTCCCAAGGCCCAGCATCGTCCGTCCCGAAATGGTGGAGGGAGGCCGGTGCACCCTCGATCACGCGCTCCGCGGCGGCGAACACCTCATATTCGACGCAGCCGCCCGAGATGGAGCCGGCAAAACGCCCGTCGCGCGCCACGAGCATGTGCCCGCCGCGCTGACGGGGCGCCGACCCCCAGCTTTCGATGACCGTCGCGAGCGCCATACGCTGCCCGGCCCAGCGCCGTGCGGCACAGACGATGTCATCGATGTCGCTCACAGCCTCGCCCCAATAGCAACCGCCATCTCAGCGGATCGTCCACGCATTTGCAACACGCTCCCCACTCCTCTCCTATTGCCGCGCGCGGACGTTGACAACGAAGAGCGGTCATCGGCATGGTCGTCGCAGGCGCCGCGAGGGCGCGGCAAGGAGAATGCGCATGCCAACGGCCCTGTCCATCAACGGCGAGACCCGCACGGTCGATGTCGATCCAGACAAGCCGCTGCTCTGGGCGCTGCGCGAAGACCTCAAGATGCCGGGCACCAAATTCGGTTGCGGCATGGGCCTGTGCGGCGCTTGCACCGTGCACATCAACGGCGCCGCAGCGCGGAGCTGCATCACGCCGATCCGCCAGGCGGCCGGCAAGGCCATTACCACCATCGAGCACATCGCCACCACGCCGGAGGGCAAGAAGGTGAGCGATGCATGGGTGGAACTGGACGTGCCGCAATGCGGCTATTGCCAGGGCGGCCAGATCATGAGCGCCACGGCGCTGCTCAAGAAGACACCCAAGCCGACCGCCGAACAGATCGACCAGGCCATGAGCGGTAACATCTGCCGCTGCGCCACTTATCTGCGCATCCGCGCGGCGATCCGCAAAGCCGCCGGCCTGCCCGAGGGAGAGGTGGCATGACTGCGTCCGCCACGCTCGACCGCCGGACGATCCTCAAGGCCTCGCTGGTGGGCGGCGCGGCGCTGATGTTCGATGCCGAGATCGCGATGGCGGCGTCCGCGCCGGGGAAGCCCGCGCGTGTGCTCAACGCCTTCGTGCGCATCAATGCGGACAACAGCGTCGTCATCGGCGCCAAGAACCCGGAAGTGGGCCAGGGCGTGCGCGTGACGCTGCCCATGCTCATTGCCGAGGAGCTGGACGTCGACTGGGCGCAGGTCGTCATCGAGCAGACACTCGTCAACGAGAAGCTCTACGGCCAGCAGGCAGCAGTCGGCAGCACCGCCGTGCCCACCAATTTCCTGCCGCTGCGCCAGGCCGGGGCGGCCGCCCGCGCGATGCTGGTGAGCGCCGCTGCGACGCGCTGGGGAGTGGAGGCGTCCAGCCTCACCACCGGCGGCGGCAAGGTGATACACGCCGCCAGCAAACGCTCGGTTCCTTATGCCGATCTCGCTGCCGACGCCGCCAGCCAGCCGGTTCCGGACCTCAAGACCGTGCCGCTCAAGGACCCCACCCAGTTCAAGATCATCGGCAAGTCGGTAGGCCATGTGGACACGCCCAAGATCGTGGCGGGCGAGCCGATCTTCAGCATTGATGTCGACCAACCCGGTATGGTCTATGCGGCAGTGGAGATGTGCCCGGCAATCGGTGGCACGGTCGCCAGCTTCGATGCGGCGAAAGTGAAGGCCATGCCCGGCGTCATCGAAGTGGCGGCGGTAAACACCGGCATTAACGCGGACGGACCGGCCGACGCGGTCGCGATCGTGGCGACGAGTTGGTGGCTTGCCGACAAAGCGCGCGCCGCACTGAACGTACGCTGGTCGGCGGCGGAGCAGGAGAAAATCTCCAGCGCCTCGCTGGAGGCGGCCGCACAGGCAGCACTTGCGCATGCGCCGGCCCATGCGGTCACGAAGAAGGGCGATGTCGACGCGGCCCTGGCCGGCGCCGCCAAGCTGGTGAAAGCGCGTTACAGCTACCCCTATCTCAGCCACGCCACGCTGGAGCCGCAGAACTGCACGGCGCTGTTCAAGGATGGCAAGGTGGAGATCTGGTCCCCCAGCCAGTGGCCGGGCCTTGGCCTCAACATGGTCACCCGCGCGCTGGGCGTAAAGGCAGAGGACGTGACGCTGCATATGCTACGCGGCGGCGGCGGCTTCGGACGGCGGCTCACCAATGATTTCATGGTGCTGGCGGCGCAAGTGGCCAAGGCGGTGCCTGGCCGGCCAGTCAAGCTGATCTACAGCCGCACCGACGATCTCCAACATGATTATTATCGCGCGATCGGCTGGCACGATTTCGCCGCCGGACTCGATGCACAGGGCCGGATCGTCGCCTTCCGCGATCATTATGTAACCTCCGGCGCCAATGGCCGCGCCTCCACGGCAGCTGATCTGCCAGCGGCGGAGTTTCCGGTGCAGTTCGTCGAACATGCCCTGCTCGGCGCCACCTATATCGAGAGCAACCTGCCGACGAGTTGGATGCGCGCGCCGGGTTCCAATGCCTTTGGCTTCGTCTTCCAGGGCTTTCTGGATGAGGTAGCGCTCGCGGCCGGAATTGACCTGCCGGAGCTGATGCGCCGCACATTGGGCGAGGACCGGGTGATACCCGGCGCCGGTGGGTTCATGTCGCCTCCCTTCAACACCGGACGCGCGCGCGGCGTGATCGACAAGGTGTGCGCCATGGCGAACTGGCAGGGCGGCAAGGGCTCGACACCCGGCAAGGGGCGCGGCTTCGCCTTCTACTTCAGCCACCAAGGCTATTTCGCCGAGATCGCGGACGTCACCGTGGCGGGCTCGGAAGGGGCCTGGGGCAAAATCGCCGTGGACAAGGTCTATATCGCAGCCGATGTGGGCAGCCCCATCGTCAATCCCATCAACGCGCTCCATCAGGTGCAGGGCGCGTGCATCGACGGGCTGGGTCAGGCGCTCTCGGGCCTTTCCCTCACCGTGGATAAGGGGGCCGTGACAGCGACCAATTTCCACCAGTATCCGCTGTTGCGCATCGACCTCGCCCCGCGTGACGTGGTGGTGGAGTTCCTCCAGACCGACAATCCACCCACGGGTCTTGGCGAACCCTCGCTGCCACCCATCATCCCGGCGATCGGCAACGCCATCTTTGCCGCAACAGGCCAACGGCTGCGCACAACGCCGTTCAAGCTGGCATAAGGCGGGCGGCCTCGCCGGGGGCTCAGTGCTCTTGTGCAGGCGTAAGCACGGGGCCAGCCGCCGTGTATAGCTGCCTTGGGCGTCCGAACGTGCGAGAGTCCAAAAATGGATTCGATTAAGCCCCCGGTTGGGGACTGGAATTGTCCTCTCAGCTCGCGAAAGTGACCAGTGCTACCAGTAGTTCCGGGGCGGCTGGGGGTTGGCTTCCCCCACTTTCGCGGGAATGACGGGCAATACGGCAAAGGTCGCAATCCTTTGCCGCGCAGGGGAGCATGGCTTGAGAATGCGCACACTGGTATAAGCTACGCCAGCACGGAGCGGCCCTCCGCGGGGCGATCCGTCAATGTTCCATCTGCTCGCGGACCATGGAGGACACCATGCCAGAAACGCCATCGGTCGGTGCCTTCGCCATCGTGCCGAGCAACGACCTGCCTGCGGCAATCCCCTTCTGGGAACGGCTCGGCTTCGCGCGGACGGGCGGGGACGTCAATTATGTCATCATGACCGGCTGGGGCTGCGAGGTGCATCTCACGCAGGCCGGGACGGGGCCATGGCGCGTTCCGGCGGAGCATAATCCGTTCGGCGTATTCATCCGTACACCCGACGTCGATGCCATCGCCGCGCGGGTGGACGATCTCATCATTCGCCCTGGCGGCATCCTGCGGCACCGCGAATGGGGCCTTTACGAGGTAGGGATCGCGGGGCCGGACGGGCTTCTCGTACGCATTGGCTGGCCTTCGCATCTCATGCGCTAGACTTTACATGGGCCGTCCGGGATCGGATCCACTCAAGTCGGGTAGGGCCGTTGAATATGCCCCATACCACTCCAAACAGGGGTGTTCGGCTGGCGGTGAGAGCGAGCGGATGATGCCAAGGGCCCAGATGGGCCTAAGCGCTGGCCGCGCTGCAACGGTTGCCATTGGAACGCGAATCACCCGTTCGCGGTAGGTCCGCCTCGCTGGGCGAACCAGGCGCCAACCATGGCGCCGGCAAGCTTGAGGGCAGCCGTCAGCAGCGCCGCCGGCTCTAGCATGCCCCGGAAAGCAACCATGCCCCAATCAACGAGCATGTAGAAAACGAACACCGCCGCGCCGAAAGCCCAGGCGTTGCGATCCCGCCGCCGCCGCGAGAAGAGCCAGACGAACAGCGCGAGGAGAAGAGGCCCACACAGGCGCGTCGTCAGCGTGGCAACGGTAATCACGGCGGGATCACTGGGTGAGAGCGGCTGAGGCGGCTGCGTCCACAGGCTCCACAGCGTCACGCCGACAAACGCACAGGCGAGATCGAGCAGCATGACGAGCAGCGCGACGCCAAGCGCTTTCAGGAAATCGACGGGCAGCATTGGTCTTCCCTCCCTTGCCCGCGCCACGGCCGCCACCCGGCCAGCCTTACGGACGCGCCGGCACAACCTGCCGCACTGTTCGCTATTGGTCGAGCAGCAAATGCGGCCTCGCTGGAGCGCGGGAAAACATATGCTGGGAGCGCATTACGACGCGAGTCCCCCGTCAGCGCACCGGGGTCGGCAGCCTCATGCCCGGATCAGTCGCTTCGTCGTTCAGAAGGGCAGCCAGCGCCGCTTTTCAGTGAAGTTCATATAGCCGATATTGGCGCCCAGCCGCATGCCCACACCCATACGGATGGGAATGAGCACCACCTGACCCCAGCGCAGATAGCTCGCGTTGAAGCCACCAACGAAATAGGCCGCGCCCTCGCCAGCGGGATAGCGATGATAGAGGTCCTGGCTGTCGTAGAGATTATAGACGAGCACGAAGGTCTTGCCGGCATTGCCGCCAAGATCGAAGCCCAACGAAGGCCCGGTCCAATAAACGTCCCTCTGCCCCTCGATCTTGTGGAACATCGTGCCCGAGCCGTAGCGCAGACCAATGCCGATGGCGCCGGAAACCTCGCGCCCGGTGATGTAGGCGACGGGCTCGCCCTGCTCCTTGAGCGTGCGCTCGATGATTTCGGCGAGGCCCTGTGCGCCCTTGCCGAACACGCCTTCCGCCGCACCGATGAGATCGTCCTGCTGGTAGGTCGGGCCGCTCGCTGCCTGGGGGACGCCGCTAGCGGGCGCCGCCGGGGCGGCTGGGGCCACCGGCGTCGCCGGCACGCTCTCGGCCGGCAGCGGCGGGGGGGGCGGCGGCGGAGCAGGCGACGGCAGCGGATCGCTCGCCGGCGGCGAACCGGCAATGGCGGCATCGCTGGCCGGCGCGCCGGGCGCCAGATCAGCGTCGATCACGGTGTTAGGATCGACGGCCTGGACCTGAGCGAGCGCAGGCGAGAGCAACAGGCCGATCGCCGCCGCGGCAAGAGCGAAATGCCTGGCGTTGGGGCGGCGCGTCCGCCGGTCATTGTGCGTCATGCCTGTCTCCGACCTGCTTTTTTTCGTGGCGACCCGGCGCGCGCGCGTCGGTCCATTTAACGGCGGACTATCGGGTTATTGCGATGAGCCGACAATGAACGAACGGCGAGTCGAATCGATTATGCGTCAGACCGAGTCGGCTTTACCGGCCTCGGCCGGGGAATTGAGCGCATTGATCGCGGCGTGGACCTGCGCCTCCGCCTCCGCGCGCGGCAGGCCGGGCGGCACGGGGGCGCCGACGCGGTAGGTGATGGTGCCGGAGCGCTTGAGGAACCCGTTGCGCGGAGCCAGCCGGCCGCTGTCCACCGCAATGGGAACGACCGGCACGCCGAGCACCGCATAGAGACCCGCGAACCCCGCCTTGAGCGGCGGCGCCTTACCATGGGCCACGCGCGTCCCTTCCGGGAAGAAGACGACCGCCCGGCCCGCTTCCATGGCCGCCAAAGCCGCCGCGCGCACTGCGCGCAACGCGCTGGCGCCGGCCTTGCGGTCCACCGGAATAAGCCCATAACGCCGCGCGACTTCCCCCCAGAGAGGGATCTCCACCAGCTCGCGCTTGGCGGCGACGACCGGGGCGCCGAACAAGCGGATCACGTCCAGCGTCTCGAACATGGATTCATGCTTCATCACGATGAACCGGGCGTCATGCGGCACCGCCCCCTCCACCACCACGCGCTGGCCCAGCACCGCGCGGGCCAGCAGCCAGTGCAGCCGCGCCCAGAGCCGCGCCACGGGCACGATGGCGCGCTGGCCGAAGGGAAAGCACAGCGCCCCCGCCAGCAGCAACACCACAGTGAGTCCATAAAAAAGCAGCGCGAACAGCGCGGAGCGCAGAGCCGTCGAGGCCCACCCGAGCGGTGAGAGGCGGTCCATCGGGCGGCGCTCCTCTATATGCCCAGCAAGCCCGCCGTGCGGCGCAGCACATATTTGTTATATTCGCGGAAGAGCACGCCCAGCGAGGGCTTGCTCGGCACCGCGTCGGCCACCACCGTCATCGGCTCCTCAATCTGTTGCAGCAACTCGTAGCGCGCGCGGCGCATGTGCCAGTCCGCCGTGATGAGCCGCACCGAACGATAGTTGCGGCGGGTAAGCCAGGCGCTGGTCTCCATGGCGTTGGAGCGCGTATCGATCGCTTCGCGGCCCAGCGTCACGCAGCACTTCATGAGATCGCGCGGCACCTTGTAGGCATGAGCGAACTCGGACGGGCGCACGTCGCGGTCCACGCCCGAAACGAGCAGCCGCTCGCCACGCTTGCGGCGCAGCAGATCGAGCCCGCGCTCGATGCGTCCCGCCGATCCGGTGAGCACCACAATGCCGTCCGTCGGCACATCGGCCGGCACGGGACGCGGCAGGAACAGCGCGAACCACAGGAAGCCGAGCAGCCAGGCCAGCACAGGAAGGGCGAACACCCGCGTAATCACAGCGAGCGCTCCAGCGCCCGGTGCAGCGTGACGCGCGCCGAGAGCCAGGAGAGCCCCACGCAGGCGGCCGGCAGCAGCACCAGCACCAGCCAGGCCGTGGGGGGAAGCTGGACGCTGCGCACCAGATCGGACGTGACCGCGCGCAGCGCCTGACCCAGCAGCGCGATGATGACGAGCGCCGCGCCTGCGCCGATTGCCACGCCGAACACGGTGTCCAGCATCATGCGGCGCTGAAACAGGCTCACCACCTGCACGTCCGTGGCACCCAGCATGTGCATGATGTCGATGGTGCCGCGATGGGTAGCATGTGCACCGCGCGCCGCCAGCACCACCACCGCGCCGGTCGCCAGCGCCATCAGCGCCACCATGCCGAAGGCCAGCCAGCCGATCAACCCGACGAGCCGCGCCAGTGGGGCGAGGTATCGGGCGTGCGGCTCCACCTTCGCGGCGGGGTTGATGCCCTTCACAGCGGTATCGAGCGCGGCGATGCGGCTCGCCCGCTCGTCCGGCGGCACGTTGAGATCGGCATCGACGAGCGCCGGCACCGGGATGTCGCTGATCTTCATATCCATGCCGAGCCACGGCGCGAGCTGCGCGGCAAGCTGCGCCTGCGGCACGACAACGACATTCCCCACACCCTCCGTGCCGCCGAGCAAAGACACGATACGCTGCACGGCCCGATCGCGCGCCGGAGCATCGGGCTCGGCGACCTGGATGGTAATGCGGTCCGAGACCTGCTCGCCCAGCGTCCGCGCCGCAGCGTTGAGTGCCAGACCCGCGCCGCTCGCCAGCACAGTGAGGAACATCATGATGGCGATGATCCACGGCATGGGGCCGGTTAGCCGCCCACGCGGCAGCAACGGCCCGGGCGACGGACGCTCCACGCGCTTGTCCGCCGCCGGGGTCATGGCTGCGCACCCGTGCCGGCGAGGCGCGGCGGATGGCGCAGCAGGCCAGTGGGATCGGAAAGGCGGCCGCGCTCCAGCCGCATCATCTGCGCGCCGCCCACCTTGGCGAGCAACTCATAATCATGGGTGGCGACGATGATGGTGGTCCCCAGCTTGTTGAGCGCCTCGAACAGCGTGATGAGCCGGCTCGCCATCTCGGTGTCGACATTGCCGGTGGGCTCGTCGGCCACCAACAGCTCCGGCCGGCCAATCACGGCGCGGGCGATGGCAACGCGCTGCTGCTCGCCGCCCGAGAGCGTCGCGGGCAGCGCATTGGCCCGGTGCGTCAGGCTCACCCAATGCAGCATCTCCTCCACGGGCGTGCGGAGCTGCTCTTCGGCCACGCCCGCCAGCCGCAGCGGCAGCGCGATATTATCGAAGGCGGAAAGATGCGGGAGCAGGCGGAAATCCTGGAACACCACGCCGATGCGCCGACGGAAGCCGGGCAGGCGCGCGCGCGGTAGCGTCACTACATCAGTATCGAACAGGCGGATCGCCCCCCGGCTCGGCCGCTGGGCGAGATAGAGCAATTTGAGCAGCGACGTCTTGCCCGCCCCTGAGGCACCAGTGAGGAAATAGAACGCACCTTCGGACAGGCTGAAGCTCAGGTCCGAGAGCGTCTCTGGCCCCGGCCCATAGCGCAGGCCGACATTTTCGAACTGGACGATCGTCGTCATCGGCTGCTGACCGGCCCTTGCTCACCCCAATGCGCGGCATCCTCCCCAGGCCGGAGGCGCCCGATGCGCCCCGGTGCATGGCACAGGCTCACGGCAGGGGCAAGGCAGCTACGGCATCCTGCATGGGCTCCCCGCTTTCGGTTCATCGCTGGCTTGCCCTCGCTCGAAATCCAGTGTTTATGACGCGCAATGATCCTCATCTGCCCTGAGTGCGCGACGCGCTATCTGGTCCCCGACAGTGCGATCGGCCCGACCGGCCGTCAGGTTCGCTGCGCGTCGTGCAAGCATAGCTGGTTCGAAGAAGGCATCCTGCCGCAGCGACCGGACAGTGCGGCGGAGGAGCTGTCGGCCGCGCCGCCCGCGCCCGCCGCTCCGCAGGCGACTGAGGCTGCCGTCGAACCACCCGTGCCGGCAGATCCACCCCCTGCCGATCCCGCCGCCCCGGAGCCGGAGGTGAACACACCAATGGTGGCCCCGCGTCCTGCGCCGGCCATCCCGACCGAGAACCCACTGGCCCGCCCGGCGGAGCCCTCGGCGGAAACAGTGGCGGACATCGCGCCGGTGCCGGCCGAGGCCGCATCCGATCCCGTGCCCGACGCCGCGGACGAAGCCTCCGAGCTGGACGCACCCGATTTCTACCGGGGCTATGAGAGCTTTGAGGCCCCGCGTCCGCGCCGCCGCAACCGCGCCCGCACCTGGACGCTACTCGCCTTTTTCTACCTGCTGCTGGTGAGCGCGGCGGGCGGAGCCCTCTGGTATTTCGGTCCTCCGGACTGGGCCGTGAACCTGGGCATGGTGCCTGCGCGGAGCGATACCGGCCTCAAAATCGAGCTGGTCAACCATGATCGGCGCGAGGTCGAGGGTCGCCTCGTCTACGCCTACACCGCCGTCATCACCAATCACGGCAACGAGCAGGTGCCGGTGCCACCGCTCTCGGTGGAGCTGCGCGATGCGAGCCGCAAACTGGTCTTCACCTCCACCACCAAGGCGGACAAGGCAGCGCTGCGCCCCGGCGAAACAGCGCGAATCTCCGAAACGCTGGTCGACATCCCGCGCAGCGCGCAGGAATTCGGCATCAATTTCTTCCCTAGCGCCCGCTGAGAGCGCCTGCAGTTGCACTGCCTTGCGGGAGTGCAACCCGGCGCAACGTCGGTTTTCCGCCAGCGCGCGCCTGCTTCGAGCGCAATTGCGAAAAGCGCCCAGAGGGTAGTTGCACCGGCCGAAACCCTTTGCTAAAGGCCGCCGCCTACCCGGGAGGCCACACGGCCCCTCACCCCCTGATGTGCGGTCGTGGCGGAACTGGTAGACGCGCAACGTTGAGGTCGTTGTGGGCTAAAGCCCGTGGAAGTTCGAGTCTTCTCGACCGCACCATCTCCTTCAAGAAAATCGATTTCGCCTTCGGGCACGCGCCGCGCATGAGCGCCAGCCTTGCTATCCGAAGGACACATCCAGGAACATCATCGTCACGAAGCCGAGCGCGATGCCGATGGTCGCCTGTCGCTGAAAGCCCCGGCTGTGGGTTTCCGGGATGATCTCGTGGCTGACAACATGGAGCATGGCGCCGGCCGCGAAGGCGAGCGCCCAGGGGAGCACCGGCTCGGCCAGCGAGACGACGGAGGCGCCCAACAGGCCGCCCGCCGGTTCCAGCAACCCGGTCGCCGACGCGATGAGAAACGCCTTCATCTTGCCGACGCCATTGGCGCGTAAGGCAAGCGCAACCGCCAGGCCTTCCGGCAGGTTCTGGATACCGATGCCGGCCGCCAGGGCCGCCGCCTTGTCGACATAGCCACTCCCGAAGCCGACGCCCACGGCCAACCCCTCGGGCAAATTGTGGATCGTGATCGCCGCAACGAAGAGCGTGACGCGATTCATTTTCGCATTCACCGGACCCTGGTTTCCCTGCACGAAATGACGGTGTGGAATGAGGGCATTGGCCCCAGCCATCGCACCCGCGCCCAGCAGCAGGCCCACCGCCGCAATGCTGGCCGGCACGAAACGCGAGGCGAACAGCGCCGAAGCGGTCTCGATGGCGGGCAGGAGCAGGGAGAAGAAACTCGCCGCCAGCATGACCCCGGCGGCGAAGCCGAGCAGCGCATCTTCCCGGCGCGCCGACATGCCCGGCCCGAACAGCACCGGAATCGCGCCTACCAGTGTCATGAAGCCGGCCGCCGTGCTGCCCAGCAGGCCGAGCAGGATAAGGTTCATGTCATTCATGGCCCGGCCCCCACGGATACTTATATGCCGCGCTCGAGGCGCGCCGGGGCCCCGCTTGTGCGGCCGAGGCGCGCGGGCAGCCCATCAACAGCGCGCCGGCGCCGTGGTGCTGCGGGCGCAGCCGGCCTTCAGCTGCGCGCGCAGATTGGCGAGTGCGGGCGCAGGAACGGTCGGTCGCAAGCGGGCCGCCTTGCCATTGCGCAGGCGGGCGCGGTCCTCCTCCGGCGGCTCGACCACGCGCACGCGCACCGGCGCCACGCCGCCCGCACGGATGCCGAGCAACTCGGCCGCGCCACGCGAGAGGTCGATGATGCGCCAGTCATTGCCGAAGGGCCCGCGATCGTTGATGCGCACCAGGATCGTGCGCCCGGTCTCCAGCGCCGTCACTTCCACATAGGTCGGCAGCGGCAGCGTGCGGTTCGCGCCGGTGATCGCGCCGGGGCGGAAGCGCTCGCCATTGGCGGTGCGGTTGCCCGATTCCGAGCCGTACCAGCTTGCAAAGCCCAGCATGTCATAGGTGGGATCCGCGGCGGGGACATAAGTCTGGCCACGAATGCTGTAGGGCGGTCCGATCCGCACCGGCACATCACTCACCGGGCGGTAAGAGGTGGTCGCACAGGCCGAGAGGAAGAGCGCCGCGAGCGGCACGATCATGCGGAGAGAGGAACGCGGCAGCGAAGGCATGGCCCCTGCCTAGCGGATCACGCGGGCCGACGCGACTGTCCCTCGCGCTGAGGAAGGCGAACTCTGCCTGATCCCCCGTCGCACAGCGTTAGAAGGGGAGGCTCAAAGCCGGGCGGGCCGTGTCTCTCAACAATCCGCAAGACGCTCGATCATTATCATGCTAATGATGATGGATAATTCAGACGGAGGGGAGAAACCTAACCATGAAGCCGCTTCGCAGCGCCGCCGCCGATTCGCCGTCTCGCCGCGCGCACTGGTATCAGCTCGGCCTGACGCCAGAGGACATGGCCAAGCCCAAGATCGCGGTGATCAACAGCTCCTCTGAACTGGCGGTCTGCTACGCCCATCTCGACGGCGTGGCAAAAGTGGTGAAGGACGCGATCCGCCAGGCCGGTGGTATTCCCTTCGAGGTGCGCACAACGGCGCCCTCCGACTTCATCACCGGCGCCGGACGCTCGGGGAGCTACATTCTCTCCGCCCGCGACCTCGTCACCAACGATATCGAAGCGCAGGTCGAGGCCGCAATGCTGGACGGCATGGTCTGCCTCACGAGCTGCGACAAGACCCCGCCGGGGCACATGATGGCGGCCGGGCGGCTCGATATCCCTACGATCCTTGTCATCGGCGGCTATCAGGCCTCCGGCGCCATCGATGGCGACCCGGTGGACCTGGAGGATCTCTGGTCCGGCACCATCGGCACGCGCTTCGGCAAGCCATTCAAGCACGACCCCGAGGAGATGATGCGCCAGGCTATCCGCTCGCCCGGCGTGTGCTCCGGCATGGCGACGGCCAACACCATGCACAGCGTGGTGGAAGCCATTGGCATGTCCCTGCCCGGCTCCGCCCCGGTCCGTGCTAACAGCCGTAAGATGTTCGACGCCGCGCGCGAGAGTGGGACGCGTATCGTCGAGATGGTGCGCGAGGACCTGACGCCGCGCCGCATCATGACGCCCGGCGCCTTCCGCAATGCGGTGGCCACGGTGCTCGCCGTTTCGGGCTCCATCAACGCCATCAAGCATCTTCAGGCCGTGGCGGTGGAGAGCGGCCTGGATCTCGACATTTACGCGCTCTGGGATGAAGTGAGCCGGCAAGTGCCGGTTCTCTCCGCCGTGCGGCCCAATGGCGCGGTGCGCATCGAGCAATTCGAGGATGCCGGCGGCGCACGCGGAATCTTGAAGCAGCTCGAGCCGCTGCTCGATCTCGACGCGATGACCTGCTCGGGCCGGCGCATGGGCGAGGTGCTGGCGGACTATGCAGTGCCCGATGCCGCGATCATTAGGCCACTCGATAACCCGATCTGCGAGGGGCCGAGCATCACCATCCTCAAAGGCAGCCTGGCGCCAGAGAGCGCGGTGGTGAAGCTCGGCATCCGCGATGGCAAGCGGCCTGATTTCTTTGAGGGCCCGGCCCGCTGCTTCGACGACAATGCCGCCTGCCTGAGCGCCATCGAGGCAGGCACGGTGAAAGCCGGCGACGTCATCATCCTGCGCGGCCAGGGTCTCAAGGGCGGCCCGGCAATGGGCGGCGGAGCCTCTGTGGTGCTGTTCGCCCTGGACGCAGCGGGCATCGCGCGTGAAACGGCGTTCATCACCGACTGCCAGCTCTCGGGCCTCTGCCTCAAGGGCCTGACAGTTGCGGAAGTGGCACCCGAATCGGCGGACGGCGGCCCGCTCGGCCTGGTGGAGGATGGTGACCCCGTCCGCATCGACGTGCCCAATCGTACGCTCGACCTGCTCGTCGATCCCGCCGTTCTGGCCACGCGCACACCCCCCGCCGCCAAGACGGCAGGCGGCTATCTTGGGCAATATCAGCGCACAGTGCAGCCGATGTCTACGGGGGCAGTGCTGGGCGAGTGAGGCAGACCGCCTGAGCCACCGCTATGAGGGCGGTTGATCGGGAGCGGAGGGTCGTTCGCCTTCCTCATCTGCGCTCAGCCGCCCTGGCTTCTGCCTGCGCAGGAGCACGGGATGGGGACGCAATGTTGTGATGCGCTCCAACCGCCGCTGAAATGGCTCAATTCCGGGCAGGAGGGTAAAACGAGAGGTGCGCAGGCAGTGACTGGTAGTCAGCCGCTATAACTGCGGCCATCCTCGTCCGGCCGCGGGCGTCCCCTCAGGGCTGGCCGGGCGCGCCCTCGGGCATCGGCATGGGAGCGCCGCCACCACCGCCGCCGAGCTGCTGCTGGAGCATCTGCTGCATCTGCATCTGGCGCTGCAATTCCATCACCTCGGCGCGGGTGCGGAAATCGTGGAGCGTGATCTCGAAGACCAGCGTGCTGTTGGCAGGGATGACTTCGCCCCGCGCCTGATCGCCATAGGCCAGTTCGGGCGGGATGCGCACGCGCATGCGGCCACCCTTGCCCAGCATCGTCACGGCTTCGGCAAAGCCGGGGATCATGCTGGTGAGATCCATCGGCGTCGGCTGGGGCGATTCGTCGAACACCGTCCCATCATCCAGCATGCCCTTGTAGGAGACCTGCACGAAATCGTCCCGGGTCGGGCTGCCCGGGGTACCGGTTTCGAGGATCTGATAGGCCAGGCCACTCTTGCTGTGCCCAAAGCCGCGCAGGCCGTTCCAAGCGAGCACCAGCGCCACCAGCAGCACCAGCGCCACCCCAAGCCACAGACGGCCCACCGAACCCTTGCGGATTGGCTGCAACGGAACTGCGGTCACGGACGACATAGGCGGGCCCTCGCTAGATACAGGCGCCTGTCAGCAGGCAATGATGGACACGGCGCCCGGCCAGCTCGCGGCGCGGCCGGCGCCGAATTTTCAGGCAGTCTTAGCGCGCGCCGTCGCGCTCGGCGCGCTTGCGCTCCAGCTTGCGGGCACGGCGCACGGCGGCAGCCTTCTCGCGAGCCCGCTTCTCGGACGGCTTTTCATAGTGACGACGGAGCTTCATCTCGCGATACACGCCTTCACGCTGCAGCTTCTTCTTGAGCGCCCGCAGCGCCTGATCGACGTTATTGTCGCGCACGATGATTTGCATAAGCCCGTCTGTCTCCAATCTCGGATGGCCGGGCGCCGTTCAAACCGCGACGCCGGACGTTTCCAAAAACAATATGCGCCGCGACGAATCCATCGCGGCGTATCGGGCGGGCCCTTACCAGCCGGCGGTTAATGGATCAAGACGCAAACGCTGGAAAGCAGCGCGACGAAGATAAGTCATCGACCGGATATAACCCATTGGGGGCACTCCGCGCCATGAGAGAAGCTGCCAAGATCTTCACACGATAAGTCCTGGTGCCCCGCTCGCGATGCAAACCGGCCGCCGCGAGTCACTCGCCGCCCGCCACGCAGGGAGCAGCGGCAGGGCGACAGCGACAGCGGCATCGGGACAGCACGCGGAGCATATTGCTCGCCCCGTCACCCGTCGTCGGCCGCTCGACTTTTCCCGGCCACCGGCGCATGATCGGGGCAGGAGAGAAAAGCCTTCAGGAGACTGCCATGGCCACCGCCCTCAAGAAGAGCCCGATGACGGACGCGGAGTGGGAAGCCCGCCAGCAGCTCGCCGCCTGTTATCGCATCTTCGCTTATTATGGCTGGGACGAGCTGATCTACACGCACATCTCGCTGCGCGTGCCCGGCGAGGACGAGACGTTCCTCATCAATCCCTTCGGCCTGCATTTCAGCGAAGTGACCGCCTCCAACCTGCTCAAGATCGACATTGAGGGCAACAAGCTGTGCGACAGCAACTATCCGGTGAACCGCGCCGGCTTCGTGCAGCACAGCCTCTTCCACCGCGCGATTCCCGATGCGCACTGCGTCATGCACACGCACACCACTGCGGGAATGGCCGTCGCCTCCACGCGCGAGGGGCTGACGCCGACCAGCTTCTATGCCGGCTTCTTCGCGGGGCAAATCGCCTATCACGATTTCGAGGGCGTCACGATCCGCGACGAGGAAGGGCCGCGTTTCCTGGCGAGCCTAGGCAACAAGCGCTTCATGATCCTGCGCAACCACGGCCTGCTGGTGATGGGCGAGACCGTGCCCGCCGCCTTCTTCCGCTATTTCATGCTGGAGCGCGCCTGCCAAATCCAGATCGCCACGCGCCAGGCCGGGACGCCGCTGGAAATCCCGCAGGACGTGATCGACGTGCACCAGCGCGACATGTACGGCGCCTGCCCGCCGGGGCATTTCGGCGTGACCGAGTTCAACGCCATGACGCGCATCATCGACCGGATCGACCCGAGCTGGCGGGACTAGGATTTGCCGTTGCAAGCGAGGATGGCGCTGGCCTCGCGGACTGACCGCCGATGACCGGACCAGAGGACGTACCGGCGGCATTCCAGTTCGCCTGGCACGCCCATGACATGGTGGCCTTTGCGGCCCTCTTCCATGTGGATGCGCGCTTCGTGAACCGCTTTGGCCACTATGTGCGTGGCATCGACGAGATCATTGCCATGCACCAGCCGATCCACGCGACGGTCTATCGCGACTCGACGCTGGAAAATGCGCTTATCGATAGCATCCCGATCAGCGAGGACGCGACGGTTCTGCATTTCTGGAGCCGTCTTTCGGTGAGCGGCGCAGCGCATCCGGCCGGAGCGCATGCGGTGGACACGCTGGTGCAGGCGGTGGTTACGAAGCGCGATGAGCAGTGGCGCATTCAAGCGCTTGAGGATGTGACGTTCACCGACCCCAGGACGGGCGAAGCCCGTTTGCGAATTAGAGGTTGTCTGCTCCAAGCGAAAAAACGGCCTACCGCTCACATCTGCAATCCAGCCGCGCATAGGCTCTTGTAACGCGTGGCCGGATCGGGCGTGGTCCGCCATTTAACTGGTACCGTGAGCAAAACCCCGCCGGACTCTTGCGCCGCTCCTCTCTCCGCACCACAAGGGGCGGCGCATGACCAAGTTCACCGTCAATGACCGGCCGGTCCAATATCATATGGACCCGCAGACGCCGCTCCTGTGGGCGCTTCGTGACGCCTCCAATCTCACCGGCACCAAATATGGCTGCGGCACGGGAGACTGCGGCGCCTGCACGGTGGACATAGACGGCGTGGCGGTGCGCAGTTGCCAGGTGAGCATCGCGGCGGTGGAGGGGCGCTTCGTCACGACCATCGAGGGCCTCTCGGCGGATCGCAGCCATCCGGTGCAGCAAGCCTGGGCGGCGCAGAACGTGCCGCAATGCGGCTACTGCCAATCCGGCATGATTATGGCGGCGGCGGCACTGCTGCGGCGCAACACCGATCCGAGCGACGCGGAGATCGACCGGGCAATGACCAATATCTGCCGCTGCGGCACCTATCCGCGCATCCGCGAGGCGATCAAGCAGGCGGGTCGGGTTATCCGGGGCGACGAGCGCATCGCAGCCGCCCCCGCACCGGGCATCGCGCCTGCCGAAGCCGCCCGCCACGTGCCGGGCATGAGCGCGCCGGAGAGCGGCGGCGAACCTTGAGCGGCGGGGAGGCGGGCCAGCGGTCTTTGAGAAGCCTGGGCGCCCGGCTATCGCACCCGTAAGCGTGGCGACGATGCCCCTTTCCTGACCGCAGGCTTTCAGCCGCATTCAGCGATGTGACAGCCCTGATCGGCTATTGAGAGGTCTGAAATCGGCGCTGGGTCGCCGATGTGAGGACAAGATGCCTAGACTGCATTTCATCAAGGCCGGTCTGCTGACGGCGCTGCTGGCCGGCGCGGCGATGCCCGCCCTGGCACAACCAGGCGGAGACAGACAGGGCTGGCAGAGCCAGCGCGCCGGCGGCGAAGCGCGCGCGCCCCGTGCCGAGAACCGCCCCACCATTCGTCCGTCCAATGGCGGCAATCGCGGGTCCGTCGCCACACGGCCGAGCCCGACGCCCCGCATTGGCGAGCGGACCACCTCCACCCCGCGCATCCAGCGCGAGGCCACGCCACGGCCGGGCACGCCGACCGCGCGCCCGCAGGCGCCCAATGCCTCCCCGCCCACCGGAGTTGCGCCTCAGCGCCCCAATGTACGCCCGCCGGCACAGGCCGCGCCGCCGCGCACCGACGCCAGGCCGGGGCAGCAGAGCCAGCGCTGGCAGAATAACGGGCCGCGTGCCCGGCCGGATGGCGACCGCAACCGTCCCAACACGCCCAACTGGCGTGATCGGGACCGCGATCAGGACCGGAATCGCGATCGCCCCGGCGCCAGCCGCGACAGCCCCGGCGGACAAGACTGGCGGGACCGTGACCGGCCGAACCAGAACTGGCGTGACCGCGACCGGCCGGGCCAGAACTGGCGTCCGCCTAACAATCGTCCACCCGCGACCACGCGCCCGCCCAACCGGCCACCCGTCGTCAACCGCTGGCAGGGCTATCGCCCCTGGACGAACAGTTGGCGGAACGACCGCCGCTACGACTGGCAATATTGGCGGCGCACCAATCGCGACATCTTCCGCATGCCGCATTATTATGCGCCTTATGGCTGGAGCGGAGGCTATTTCCGCTTCTCCATCGGCGTCTATCTGGACGACCTGCTGTTCGGCTCCAGCTACTGGATCGACGATCCCTATCGTTACCGCCTCCCGCCAGCCTACGGCTATCTTCGGTGGGTGCGCTATTATGACGACGCCCTACTGGTCGACATTCGCGACGGCTATGTGGTGGACATCGTCTATGACGTCTTCTGGTAACAGGCCGCGCCGGTCCTGATCGACCGGCCGGGCAAACCGCACGGGCGGGGCAGGGGAAGTCCCTTGCCCCGCCTTTCGCGCGATGGCAGGAGCACTCCATGAGCGAGACGTTGCCCGACGACGCCGACCAGCCCTCCGCCGCCCGCGCGCAGATCGGCGAGGCCGTGCGCAATCGGCTGGCGCGCAATCCCATGGTAAGCCGGATCGAGACACCCAAGGCGGAGATGTTCCTGCGTCACGGCCTGCTCAATCCGGCGGAATGCGCGCAGCTCATGCAACTCGTGGATGCCGAGGCCCGCCCCTCGCGGCTTTTCTCCGGCTCGGCAAGCGCCGACTATCGCACCAGTTCGAGCTGCGACCTGCGCATCGACAATCCGCTGGTCCTGGCCACCACCCGGCGGATTGACGCGCTGATGGGGTTCGAGACCGATAAGGGCGAGCTGCTGCAGGGCCAGCGCTATGCGCCCGGGCAGGAATATAAGGTCCATTGTGACTATTTTCCCGCCAAGGCCAGCTACTGGCCGCAGATGCGCGAATGCGGCGGGCAGCGTGTGTGGACCACGATGATCTATCTGTGCGACGTGGAGGAAGGCGGCGAAACCGAGTTCCCCCGCCTCGGCCTGAAGGTGCCGCCCCGGCGCGGCACGCTGCTCATCTGGAACAACATGCGCCCCGACGGCAGCCCCAATGGCGAGACGCTGCATGCCGCCCTGCCGGTTATCCGCGGCACCAAATATGTGCTGACCAAATGGTATCGCGAGCGGCGCTGGATCTCCCGGCCGATCAACTGAGCCGCGCGGTGGGGCAGCTGCGGCTTCGTGGCGAGGAGAACCGGGCGCGGCGAGAGCCATTCCTCGCGTAGATCGTGTATCGAATGCGGGATCTCTTAGGTCTGCCCGCCTGTTCCGGCACTTCCCAACTGACGGGAAGACAGCCCTCACCGTAAGCCACAGAAGCGCGATCGATCGCCATACAACAGCGGCCGCTCCGCTCGACCGCCCCTCCATTGCGCGGCATGAAACCTTCCGGCGCTCCGCGCGTTATCGTCTTGCGCACATCGGAGCCAATACCCGCTGGCTTCGAGTGCGCGACCACGCGGCACGGATCGATCTGCGGACCGCCGCGAACTGAATATCGCTTAGAGTTTTTCCCACTGTGTCCCCATGGGCCGATCCCCCCCCGGATCGGCCCATCACGGCCCGGCGCCGGATGTAGCAAGAGCCCCCCTTCTTGCTCCGGTGCCGGCCACCCTCCAATTCACTATTGCAATTAATTCTCATTTACATATTCTGCTGTCCAACAGGCACGGTGCCGGACGGAGCTTCATGAGTCGAAATTTTGCAGAAATGTTCGCGCAGCGCGACCTGCGGGCGAGCCCTGTCATCGCGGTGCAGACCGTCATGGCCATGCGCATCGCCACACTTTATGTGCGGTCCGGCCGCGATCCCTTACCTGATATGGCCGTGCGACTGCGCTCCATGCGCGCAGCCCAGGCCCTCCAGGCGCTCACCGCATCGCTCGCGCGTCTTTGGCCCGAGCCCTTCCAGGCGCGGCGCCCCTGCTGCATGGCAATGAGCCCGGACGAAGCGGTTATCGCAGATCTGGCGGTGGCCGCGCTGCATGGGAACCACGTCGCCGCCATTCACGCGACACAGGACATGCTGTCCATCTTCTCGCGCGAGCAGTTGTTCAGCAGCATGATCGAGCTTGTGGACGCTATCCGCGCCGCCCAGCCAACGCCCTGCGCTCCCTCCATGGCACCACATTTTTCGGCCGACACGGCCGGTCAGTCGGGCAGCGACTCCAGCGCTTGAGCGATCAGGCGGCGACTGTTGGCAATGCCATAGAGAGCAATGAAGCTGCCCATGCGCGGCCCTTGCTCGGCGCCCAGCAGCGTTTCGTAGAGCGCCTTGAACCAGTCGCGCAACTGCTCGAACCCGTAATGCGGGTCCTTGCCGATCTCATAGACGATGTTCTGGATATCCTCGGCCGCGGCATCCTCAGGCAGCGCGCCAAGCTGCGCGTCCAACTCGCGGAGGGCCATCGCCTCGTTGGGCGCCGGCGCGCGGCGCTTGAGGTTCGGCGCGATGAAATCGCGATTAAAGGCGAGCGCATTGCGCACGAGGCCGGCAAGGCGCGGATAGGTCTCCGCCGAGGCGTCGGGCGCATAGTTGCGCAGATAGGCCCAGACCTGCGGCTCCGTCGCATCGGCACCCATCACGCCGACGAGATTGAGCAGCAGGCCATAAGTCACCGGCAGCCCGTCATCCGGCACCGCGCCGCCATGGACATGGTGGACGGGGTTACCAAGTCGCTTGTCCGCCGCCTGCGTCGCATAGGCGGCGCGGAACTGCTCGTAATCATCCACCGCGCGCGGAATGACGCCGATGTGCAGCGATTTGGCGGCCTTGGGCTCGCGATAGATGTAAAACGCCAGGCTCTCTTCCGAGCCGTAGGTCAGCCATTGCTCGATGGAGAGGCCATTGCCCTTGGACTTGGAGATCTTCTCGCCCTTTTCGTCGAGGAACATCTCGTAGTTGAAGCCCTCAGGCGGGCGCCCGCCCAGCGCACGCGCAATCTTGGAGGACTGGATGACGCTGTCGATCAGGTCCTTGCCGGCCATTTCATAGTCGACACCGAGCGCGACCCAACGCATCGCCCAATCCACTTTCCATTGCAGCTTGGCGCCGCCGGAGAGAATCGACTGCTCGATGGTCTCGCCCGCATCCTCAAAACGCACCAGCCCCCGCTCGGCATCCACCACCTCGATGGGTACCTGGAGGACAATGCCGCTCTTCGGGCTCACCGGTAGCACTGGCGAATAGGTCGCCTGTCGCTCGGCGCGCAGCGTGGGCAGCATGATGTCCATGATCGCCTGATAGGCGCGCAGCACACCCTTCAGTGCCTCGTCGAACGCCCCGGAGCCATACATCTCCGTAGAGGAGACGAACTCATAGTCGAAGCCGTAGCGATCCAGGAAAGCGCGCAGCATCGCATTGTTGTGATGCGCGAAGCTCTCATATTTGCCGAAGGGATCGGGTACCTGTGTCAGCGGCTTGCCCAGATGCTCCGCCAGCATCGCCTGATTAGGCACATTATCCGGTACCTTGCGTAGTCCGTCCATGTCGTCGCTGAAGGCGATGAGCCGCGTAGGACCGCCGGTCATCTCCTCATAGGCATGGCGCACCATTGTGGTGCGTTGCACTTCGTTGAATGTGCCGATGTGCGGCAAGCCCGAGGGGCCATAGCCGGTCTCGAACAGGATCGGCGCGTCTTGTCCGTCCTTCGCCAGCTTCCCCTGCGGGTAGCGTTTCAGCAGCTTGCGGGCTTCCTCATAGGGCCAGGCCTTGGAAACACGCGCGGCATCGCGCAACTCTGCATCGGGAATAAGGGGGTAGGTCATGGCCGAGCCTCTAGAGCATTTTGGCAAAGGGTGGGAACCGCTTTTGCGCGATGAGCGCCTGGCAAGCCGTGCCGTTATTCTTAATTGGACTGGTTTCCCGAAATTTTACCAATTCATGGCAGACCCGCTCCACGGGCGAGCCCATGGCGCGCCGCGCACGATCAGGGGGGTGAAATGATCCACGCGCAACGACAAGACCGGCGGACCACGGTGGACATTCCCGTGACCGTCTCCACGGTGCTGGCAACGGCGGAAGGAGTGATCGTCGACCTGTCCGAGCGGGGCGCTCGGCTCCGGGGCGTTGCCGTGCCGCAAGGCACGCGGCTGCGCATCGAGTATCGCGGGCAGGCCGTGTTCGCGCTGTGCCGCTGGTCCGAGATCGACCGCATGGGCGTGCAGTTCCTCTTTCCCTTGACGGACGGGCCGCTCCACGAGCGCCTGCTGATGGCGCAAGCCACCCAGTCGCTCGACGGCATGCCGGCAGGCTTGCCCTTCGGCCAGCTTCGGACGGAACCGCGCCTGTTTGGACGGCGCGGCTAAGCGAGCGGCTACAGCGGCCTCTCTTGCCCATCCACATACCGTTCCCGTCCCGCGCAAAGAGGGCTAAGGGGGGCCGATGGCCGCCCCCGCCCCATCCGCCATTCTGCCCCCTGCCCTCCATGCCACGCATGCCGGCATCTGGCTCGCGCAGCCGGACGGCAGCATCGCCACGCTCGGCCGGGGCGAGGCCATGGCGCTGGCGGCCAGCACGCCGCTGCTGCTGGTCAATGCGCCGCTGATCGGCGCACGGCTGGGCAATCCCGATTTACATGGGCTGGATCTGCTGGAGCTGTTCGCCTTCCTCTTCCCGGCGCACTTCGCAGTTCCGACCGTGGCCGGCCTCGCGCGCGCCATGGGCTTGTCGCCACCCGAAAGCGACACGGAGGCCGCGCGCGGCATTGCCACCATTGCCGGAGAGATGCTCGAATGGTGCGGCCGCGCAGACTGGGCCGAGCGCGAGGGCGCCTGGACCGCGCTGCGTCAGCTTGAGCGGCTACGCTGGAGCTGGACGCCGCTGCTGGACCGACGGATCGCGCAACCGCGCACCGCGGAGCGCTGGCTGTTCACGCGTCTGCCACAATGGGAGGAAGAGCCGCCGCGCCCGCAGCCGCGCACGATTGCGCTGCCCGACGACGCCGTGCTGCACCGGCTGGCGGAACTGACCGGCGCAGGCGCGGAGCAGCGACAGGGCCAGCGCGATTTTGCGCGCGCCGCTGCGCAATGCTTCGGTCCGCGCTCACCCACACGCGAACCCAATATGGTGCTGGCCGAGGCGGGGACCGGCATCGGCAAGACACTGGGCTATCTGGCGCCGGCGACGCTCTGGGCGGAGGAAGCGGGCGGCACCGTATGGATCTCGACCTATACCAAGGCCCTGCAACGCCAGCTCGACCGCGAAGCGCGGCGCCATTATCCCAGCGACAGCGCCTTTCGCCGCCATGTCGTCATTCGCAAGGGGCGCGAGAACTATCTCTGCCTGCTCAATCTGGAAGACGCGCTGCAAGGCGGCTTCGCAGGGCGCGCCGCCGTGCTGGCTCAATTCGTGGCGCGCTGGGCGGCTTATTCACGCGATGGCGACATGGTGGGCGGCGACCTGCCAGGCTGGCTACCCGCGCTCTTCCGCCGCGCCGGCGCGACCGCGCTCACCGATCGGCGCGGCGAGTGCATCTATGCTGGCTGCCCGCATTTCCGCACCTGCTTCATCGAGCGCGCTGCCCATGCCAGCCAGCAGGCGGACCTCGTCATTGCCAATCATGCGCTGGTGATGATCTCCGCCGCGCGCGGGCGGGAGGGCCATAATGCGCTCTCGCGACTAGTCTTCGACGAGGGACACCATCTCTTCGACGCCGCCGACGCCACGTTCGGCGCGGCGCTAACCGGGCGCGAGGCGATCGAGCTGCGGCGCTGGGTGATCGGGCCGGAAAGCCGCACGCGCCGCGGCCGGCGACGCGGCCTATCCGCGCGGCTGATGGACGTGGCGAGCTATGATGCGGAAGGCGCCGAGGCCATCGATGCGGCCAATGAGGCAGCGCGGGCCCTGCCCGCCGACGACTGGCTCAAGCGTGTAATCGACCGCGCCCCGGAGGGCGCCATCGAAGAGCTGCTTGGCGCAGTACGCGACACCGTCTATGCCCGCGCCGAACGCGAGGGGCGCGACGATCCGGGCTATGGGCTGGAAATCGATCTTGCTGAAATCGATGGGCCGCTGATCGACGCGGCGAGCGCGGCCGCAACGGCACTGGAAGCCCTGCTCGCACCGCTGCAACGCCTCTCCAAGCGCCTCGTCGCCGTGCTCGAGCTGGCACCCGACTGGCTCGACGGGCCGGCTCGCGCACGGATCGACGGCGCCATGGCCGCGCTCGGCTGGCGCTGCGACCTGTTGATGAGTTGGATCGCGCTGCTGCTGCGCGTCGGCGGACCGGCGGACCCGGCCTTCGTCGACTGGCTCGCCGTGGAGCGCGTCGAAGGGCGCGAATATGACGTGGGCCTGCACCGCCATTGGCTCGACCCGACGCGGCCGCTCGCCGAGACGGTGCTGAAGCCCGCGCATGGCGTGCTCGTCACCTCCGCCACGCTGCGCGCAGGCGGCGATTGGGAGAGCGCGCGCGGCCGTACCGGTGCCCTGCACATGGAAAGTACCCCGCAGACCTTCGACGTGGCCAGCCCCTTCGATTATGCGCGCCAGGCCGAAGTGCTAATCGTCACCGATATCCGGCGCGGGGACCTCCCAGCGCTCGCAGGCGCCTATGCGCGCCTTATCGAGGCGGCGGGCGGCGGCACGCTGGGGCTGTTCACTGCCATCCGACGGCTCCGCTCGGTCCACGCGCGCATCGCCGACCGGCTCGCCCATATGGGCCTGCCGCTCTACGCCCAGCATGTCGACCCGCTCGACCCGTCCACGCTGATCGACATGTTCCGCGACGATCCGCGCGCCTCGCTGTTGGGCACGGACGCGCTGCGAGATGGCATCGACGTGCCGGGTGACTCGCTGCGGCTGGTCGTGATGGAGGGAGTTCCCTGGTCCAAGCCGAGTGTGCTGCACGCGGCGCGGCGTCAGGCGAGCGGCGCGCCCACCGCCTTCGACGATCGCCATGTCCGCGCGCGGCTGGCGCAGGCGTTCGGCCGGCTGATCCGCCGCGCCGACGATGCCGGCCAGTTCGTCATCCTCTCTGCAGCCATGCCCAGCCGGCTGCTCAGCGCCTTCCCCTCCGATGTCCCAATCTTGCGCATTCCGCTGGACGAGGCGATTGCCCGCGTGCGCGGCCGTCTTGGTTCCGCAACGCAATCCGCGCTAGGATCGGCGGAGAGCCGCCCTAGCCCAAGAGTCGATGAAGAGAGATGAAGACCGTCACCCTGCTGCGCCATGCCAAGTCCGACTGGCAGGATGCCGGGCTTCGCGACTTCGACCGGCCGCTCAATGGCCGGGGCGAGCGGGCGGCGGCACTGATGGGCCATTGGGCCCGGCGCGAACGGCTGAACTTCGACCATGTGCTGGCCTCGCCGGCGGCGCGGGCGCGGGCCACGCTGGAGCGCTTCGCCGAAAGCCATGGCGCCTGTCCGGCGCCGGTATGGGACCAGCGCATCTATCTCGCCTCCGTCGCGACGCTGGCCGAGGTCATCGCCGAGACAGACGACCAGCGAGAGAGCGTGCTGCTCGTTGGTCATAATCCGGGGTTAGAGGAGTTCATCCTCACTTATGCGCGCGATGGCGGGGACACGCGGCTGCGCGACGACGTGGCCAAAAAATTTCCGACTGCGGCCATCGCAGTGCTCGCGTTCGACGTACCGCATTGGCGCGCGCTGGGCGACGCACAGCCGACCGAAGGGGACCTGCGCCGTTTCGTTCGCCCGCGTGACCTTGACCCCGCGCTAGGACCGGAGCGGCGCTGAAGCTCGCGAGGCGGTTGGTGATTGTTAGGCTTCCGCTTTAGATCCGCGCTGAGCCATCCAACCCAAACTGCGTTCGCCCCTGAGCTTGTCGAAAGGCTTTCCTGTCCTTCAGCCCCCGTAGAAGAGAAGGAAAGCCAAGGCGCACGGAACAGCGTGAGACGCTCAGTATCCCGCCTCAATCGCTTCCCGCAGATTCTCTCGGATGACGGTGAGGCGAGCGATCAGCAAAGCGAGGTCAGAGGAATCGAACTGGCTGCGGGGGCGCGGCGCGGGGCGCACATCATCCAGCGCCAGCTCGGCTTGAGGCATGCCCGCCGGTTGGGCAGGCGGCGCAGCGGGTGCCGATGCCGGCAGAGCGGACGTCTCCGCCCGATCGACCGGATCGTCGGCTGACTCGGCCTCGCCCTTCCCTTCCAGCACGCGCTGGGCACCACGCACGGTAAAGCCCTGCTCATTCAACAACTGATTGATCCGGCGCGCGACATCCACGTCCGCCGGACGATAATAGCGGCGGTTGCCGGCGCGTTGCAGCGGCTTGAGCTGGGGAAAGCGCGACTCCCAATAGCGTAGGATATGCTGGGCGACGCCAAGCTCCTGCGCCAGCTCGCCAATCGTCAAAAACGCGCCTTCAGCCTTGCTCATGGCCCATAGTGCACCGATCCCGCCGCGCGGGTCAACCGGGCCGCTCAGGCGCCCGCGACGCGATCGCGCAGCGCCTGGCTGGGTCGGAAGGTGAGCACCCGGCGCGGGGTGATCGGCACTTCCACGCCGGTCTTGGGATTGCGCCCCACGCGCTCGTTCTTGTCGCGCAGGACGAACGTGCCGAAGCCCGAGATCTTGACGTTCTCGCCGGTCTCCAGCGCCTCGGTGACGAGACCAAGAACCTGCTCGACCAATTCGGCGGATTCGGCGCGCGAGAGGCCGATCTGCTTGTTCAGAAGTTCCGCGATATCCGCGCGGGTCAATGTGTCGTCGGAGCTCATAATCACCCCCAGGGACGCTTGCCGGGCCGCCATGGGCCAGCCGTTACGCCTTGTGTTTGCTGTAGAATCCGGCGCTTGGCAATATCGGCAAACACCGTTTCGGGGCAGCTCGCCGTTTAAATACCATAAAAGCGCGCGCCCGGCCCGTCCCGTCCTCAGTAGCGCAGCACGCAGGCTCCCCAGGTAAAGCCGCCACCCATCGCCTCCAGCACCAGCAGGTCGCCGCGCTTGATCCGCCCGTCGCGCACCGCCGTATCGAGCGCGAGCGGCACCGACGCGGCAGAGGTGTTGGCGTGCTGATCCACCGTCACCACCACGCGCTCCGGCGCGAGGCCGAGCTTGCGCGCCGTCGCATCGAGAATGCGGGCGTTGGCCTGGTGCGGCACCACCCAATCGACATCGCTGGGTTCGAGGCCGGCGTCGGCCAGCACTTCGGACATGACCGCCGCCAGATTGACAACGGCATGGCGGAACACGTCCTGTCCCTTCATGCGCAGCTTGCCGACCGTGCCGGTGGTCGATGGGCCCCCGTCCACGTTGAGCATGCTGTTGTAGCGCCCATCGGCATGAAGGCGGCTGGCGAGAATGCCGCGCCCGCCCTGCGCCTCGGTCTCCTGTGCCTGGAGCACGATCGCGCCGGCGCCATCGCCGAAGAGCACACAGGTGCCGCGATCTTCCCAATCGAGGATGCGGCTCATCGTCTCGGCCCCGATCACCAGTGCCGTACGCGCCGCGCCGCCGCGCAGCATATTGTCCGCTACCGTAATGGCATAGAGGAAGCCCGAGCAGACCGCCGCTACGTCAAAGGCGATGCCGCCATGGATGCCGAGCGCCGCCTGCACGAGCGTGGCCGTGGCGGGGAAGGTCTGGTCCGGCGTTGCGGTTGCGAGAACGATGAGGTCGATCTCGTCCGGCGCAATACCCGCCGCATCCAGTGCGGCGCGGGCTGCCTGCGTCGCGAGCGTCGAGGTCGTCTCGCCTTCGCCGGCGACATGGCGATTGCGGATGCCGGTTCGCGCGACAATCCACTCGTCGCTGGTGTCGACCATCGTCGCCAGTTCGGCATTGCTCATGCGGCGGTGCGGCAGCGCCGAGCCAGTACCCAGGATCACGGAGCGAAGCGTCATTTGCTGGCCAGTTCCTCGCGTCCGACGGGCCCCATGCGAGCCAGGTCTTCGGCAATGCGCGCGGAAAGATCGTCCTCCACCAGCCGCGCCGCGACGTGGATGGCGTTGGCGATGCCCTTCTCGTTGGCGCCGCCGTGGCTTTTCACGACGATACCGTTGAGGCCGAGGAACACTGCGCCATTGTGATTGTTGGGATCGAGCCGGTGCCGCAACAGATGCATGGCCGGCCTGGAAATGAGGAAACCCAGCTTGGAGCGGATCGAACTGGTGAAGGCACGCCGCAGCACGTCGGTCACGAAACGAGCGGTGCCTTCCGCCGACTTGAGCGCGACATTGCCGGCGAAGCCTTCCGCCACGATCACGTCCACTTCGCCCGAGCCGATCTTGTCGCCCTCGATAAACCCGTCGAAGCGCAGCGGCAGACCGCGGGCTTCGCGCAGCATGGCGGCCGCCTCGCGAATCTCATCGGTGCCCTTCAAATCCTCGGTGCCGATGTTGAGCAGGCAAACCCGCGGCGTGGCGAGATCGAGCACTGTGCGGGCATAGGCCGCGCCCATGATGGCGAATTCAACGAGGTTGCGCGGGTCGCACTCGGTGTTGGCGCCCAGGTCCAGCATCACCACGTCATTGTCGCCCAGCGTGGGCAGCATGGCGGCGAGCGCGGGCCGGTCGATTCCCGGCAGCGTCCGAAGGGCGAGCTTAGCCATGGCCATGAGCGCGCCGGTGTTGCCGGCCGAGACGGCGGCGCCGGCCGAGCCTTCTTTTACGGCCTGGATGGCCATTCCCATGGAGCTGTCGCGCGAGCGCCGGATCGCCTGGCTCGGCTTGTCGGTCGCGGCAACGACACCATCGGTATGGAAAATCTCGGCAACCGCCGAGAGATTGGGATGGTTCTCGAGCGCGGCGCGAATCTGCGCCTCGTCTCCATAGAGGGCATAGCGCAGCGCCGGGTGACGCCGGCGCGCGAGCGCAACGCCCGCGACGGTGACGCGGACACCCTCGTCGCCGCCCATCGCATCGATCGCGATCCGCGGCGCCGTCACTCCATTATCCCCCTTGTCGGGTCTCAGGCGCCGACGGCGACGATTTCGCGTCCGTTATAGTGGCCGCAGGACGGGCACAGATTGTGGGGGCGCTTCAGCTCGCCACAGTTCGAGCATTCCTGGAAAGCCTCGACGGGCAGCTTGTCATGGCTGCGGCGCATGCCGCGCTTGGACGGCGATGTTTTTCTCTTAGGGACAGCCATGCGGGCACCTGTTCCAAATCGTCAAAAAGTTCAAAACCTGTCGCTTGCCTCAAGCCACTGGTCCGGCTGCCTACGGCCACAAGGGGTCGCAGCCAGAGCGGTCGGGCGTGTGCGAGAGGTTGCGCCTATAGCGCTTTTTCCCGTGGGCGCAACTGATTCATTGCGGGAAAGAGGCGCAATTTGCCGGACCCGATGCGCAAATGCGTCCCTTACCCGCCCTGCAACCCAGTCACGCGATCGCCCACGAAAGGATTGGACGCACGCTCATGGGCAAAGCTGCTGGGCTGACCGTGGCCGGGCACGAACACGGTGTCGCCACCCAACGGCCAGAGCTTGCGGGTAATCGAGGCAATGAGGTCTTCATGATTGCCACGCGGAAAGTCAGTGCGGCCGATCGAGCCCTGGAACAGCACGTCGCCCACCAGCGCCAGTTTCGAGGGGGCATGGTGGAAAACGACATGGCCGGGCGTGTGACCGGGGCAGTGAATCACATCGAGCGCCAGATCGCCCACCGTGACGGTATCGCCATCGGCAAGCCAGCGGTCCGGTTCGAAACGGGCGGCCGCGAGGCCCCATTTGCGCGCATCCTCCTCCAGCCGGTCCAGCCAGAAGCGGTCCGCCTCGTGCGGCCCCTCGATCGGCAGATCCAGCTCCTTCGCCAGCACGCCCGCCTCACCGCAATGATCGACATGGCCGTGGGTGACGAGCAGCTTCTCCAGCGTGACGCCATGCTGGGCAACAGCGCTCTTGAGCCGGGGCAGATCGCCGCCGGGATCGACCAGCGCACCGCGCAGGGTGCGCGTGCACCAGATGAGCGAGCAATTCTGCTGGAAAGCAGTCACCGGGATCATGGCGACCCGCATGGGCGGCGCGGCGGGCGAGGTTTCGTTGGGCGCGGTCATGGCGGCGATGTGGCAGGGCCGGCGCGCCGGTTCAAGCGGCGGCCAACATTGACTCGACCCAGGCGGGCACCAGCGCGCTCGCGGACCCGTGCCGGCATTCGTGGAACCAGTTGCTGCCTTCCGAGGCTTCCAGGTTGAGTTCGAGCGTACGCGCGCCCGTCGCCGCCGCCATGCGTACAAAGCCCGCGGCCGGATAGACTGCGCCCGACGTACCAATGGAGACGAACAGATCGGCGCGGGAAAGCGCGGCCTCGATCCGCGCCATGTCATAAGGAATTTCGCCGAAGAACACGATGTCCGGCCGGAGCGTGGGCGCAGCGCAGGCGGGACAGGTGGCGCCGGGCGGCATTGGCCCGTCCCATGGCGTACGGGTGCCGCAACGGGCACAGAGCGCCGAGCGTAGCTCACCATGCATATGGAGCACGCGCCGCGCGCCGGCGCGCTCGTGGAGATCATCGACATTCTGGCTGACGATCAGCAGTTCGCCCGGCCATGCCGCATCGAGCCGCGCCAGCGCCTCGTGCGCGGCATTGGGCCGCACATCGTCCAGCGCCCCGCGCCGTGCATCGTAGAAGCGGTGAACCAGCGCCGGATCGCGCGCGAGGGCTTCTGGGGTGCAGACATCCTCGACACGATGATCATTCCATAGCCCGTCCGAGGCACGGAAGGTTTCCAGCCCGCTTTCTGCTGAAATGCCGGCGCCGGTGAGAATGACGATATTGCTTTCGGGCGACATGGATGGGATCAAATCCGAGACCGGGCGCGAGCGCAAGTCTGAAGACCTGTCACTGAACCGGTCCGACACACCTTCAGCGTCGTTCGCGCTGGACCGCTCGAAGCGCTTTCTTTCCGCGAAAGAAAGAGGGACGCCCCGCCCGCGCGGCTAAGCTTGCGACGGTCGAACTGCCAGACAAGCACGCCGTTGGTGTTGCGGCTGAAGGCGACCTGCTGGATGGAAACGTCGACATGCTTGCCCTTGCCGTGGCTGCCGCGCGCGAAATGCGCCGCCATCGCGCCGGCGGCGGCAACCATGTCGGCATGGAAGGTGCAGGCATCGGCGGCTTCCTTGACGGGCGGCAGGCCCGGCTCCCCGGTCACACGCAGCGCGCCGCCCATCCTTCTTCATTAGGTCACAATAAACTGTTGAGGCCTCAATTCACGCGGACATTGCCGAGCGAGCCGAGAACGCCGAACGCCTGAAGCAGCCAGAGCACGACGAGGATCACCACTACCCCGTTGAGAATGCTACGGATCTTGCTGTCCATGGGGATGTAGTTGTTCACCAGCCAGAGCAGCACGCCCACAACGATGAGGACGATAATGATGGTGAGAAGAGGCATTGATTTGTCCTTTCCATTCTCTGCCGGGCAGCTAGCGTGGAGGCCCTTTTTTATTTCCCCATGCGCCGCCGGTCAGCCCTTTGCCGTGAGTGGCAACGGACTGACCGCGACGGGTTTAGTAAGTGGCTGGCGGGTCGCTCGCCGGGAAGGACTCGTCGGAGGCTTCGTCCGTCCGGTCCCAAGTCTGCGCCCGGCCGTCGCGCATATGCTCGGGCCCTGCATCGCGGACCTGCGCGAACGCGCCCACTGCTCCACCGGAGCCGGCAAACGCGGCTGCCGGTGCCTCCTGCGTGTCCTCCCGCTGGCGTCGACGCATCCAGTAAAAAACGGCGGCGCTGCCCAGTGCGCTCAGCAAGAGACTTTTCGAGGGTAAAGCCATGTTCATAGACCGCTCCTAGCCATTCGCCTTGATGTTGATGGGAGGCGCCAACGGATTGCGCTGGTCGCCTGCAAGCCCGTCGGGAGCACATGTCTTGGGCACGTCAGTCTGGTCGGCATCCAGGCGGGAGGAGGCCTCCTCCGCCGTTTTCCCGGCCCTGTGCCGGCGCTCCTTTCGTGCCTTGACCTTGTTCATGATGCACTCCTCTCGGCAAAACGACGCCAAGAGGAATTGTATCCCGGGAGCAGGCCTGATGCCGAAGCTCGCGGCGGGCATGCCGGCGCCGTGCCCTCAAGAGGACGCCGGCACTCCAACGAAAACAGCAGAAAACAAGCAGCAAACCGCCTATTTTATTGTCTATAAATTGGAAAGCGGGGCTTTTGTTATTTTCTCGAAATATGGCAGGGTGAAAAATAACAAACCTATTCGTTCACGACGATCACCCAGGAGAATTAACGACGGGAACCATCCGGAACCGCTACCGGTCCAGTTTTTCTACAATGATCGCACGGGACCAGCGTGCGACTTCGCCAGGAACGTCTATTTTGATGATCGTTTTTCACTGCGTTCCGCATGAACCACAATGGTTCGGCGTCTTTTCGCCACGGCCGACCTCAACGTTTACCGATATGCACTCTTTTGCATTCGTGCGGCCGGCCGGCCCGTGTACAATGTGCATCAGCGGGATTTTACGGGGGGCAGCTTGCACCCCCATCACGCAATGAGGCTCAATGACAAAGGCACAGCGGACGGACAGTCATAGCATTTCGGGCGCCGAACCCACGCACGACCGACTCGCCGATTCACATAGTCTCCTCTTTCGCTACACCGATGCGCTCTATCGCGCCGAGTCGCTGAACGAGATCTACGACGCCTCGCTGGATGCCATCTGCGAAGGGCTAGGCTGCACGCGTGCCGCCATCCTGGTGTTGGATGCAAATGGCGTAATGCGCTTCAAGGCATGGCGCGGCTTGTCGAATGGCTATCGCGCGGCGGTGGAAGGGCATTCGCCCTGGCCGGTCGGTACGCGCAACCCGCCGCTCATCTGCATCGAGGACATCGCCAACTCGACCGAAACCGAAGCTATCAAGACGACTGTAGTGGGCGAAGGCATTTGCGGACTGGCCTTCATCCCCCTCACCGCGCACGACCGGCTGATCGGCAAGTTCGTGGCATATTACGATGTCGCTCGATTGTTCACCGACCGGGAACGCGAGCTGGCCCTCATCATCGCCCGCCAACTCGGCTTCGCGCTGGAATGCGAGACGGGCGAGGGCAATGCCCGACGGCTCGCCGCCATCGTCGACTCCTCGCAGGACCCCATCATCTCCAAGGCGCTGGACGGCACCATCACGAGCTGGAATCATGCCGCTGAACGGCTGCTCGGCTACAAGGCGGAGGAAGTGATCGGCCTCTCCGGCGCCGTGCTTTATCCGCCCGACCGGGTGGACATCGAGCCTGAGCTGCTCAAGCGCGTGGCGGCGGGTGAACTCGTGGAAGCCTATGAGACGATTCGCCGGTGCAAGGACGGGCGACTGGTCGACGTGTCGCTCACCATTTCGCCGCTCAAGGACAACCGGGGCAATGTCATCGGCGCATCCAAGATCATGCGCGACGAGACTGAGCGCCGCCGTGCCGAAGAGCGCCAAGCGCTCCTCCTGCGCGAGATGGACCACCGCGTGAAGAATCTCTTCGCCCTCGCCGCCAGCCTTGTGCAACTGAGCGCACGAAGCGCACGCACGCCTGGAGAGCTGGCGCAATCGGTCGCCAGCCGCCTGACGGCGCTTTCGCGCGCACATTCACTCACAATGACGGGCGGCTCGCACCAGGCCAGCAATGAGAACCCGGCGCGCTCTCTCCACATGCTCGTTGGCGCGGTGCTCCAGCCCTTTGTCCTCGCCGAACCCGGTGCGACAGGGCGCATCCGCATGGAAGGCGACGATGTCGAACTGCACGAGGAGCAGGTGACGCCGCTGGCGCTGCTGCTTTATGAATTGGCCACCAACGCCGTCAAATATGGCGGCCTCTCCGTCCCGTCCGGTCACGTTGCGCTGCGCTTTCGTCGCACCGACGAGGGCCTTGCAATTGACTGGAAGGAAGCAGGCGGCCCGGCGCTCGCCGCCGGCGAGGTCAGCGAGGGGTTCGGCGGCAGGCTCATCGCCGCGACGGCCGCGCAACTCGGCCGCATCCAACATCATTGGGAGCCGGACGGGCTGCACGTGGAGATTCTCGTCCTCTTGAGAGACAAGCCCGCGCCCACTTGAAGTCGAGGGCGGCGATCGCGCGAACAAGCGCCGCGAAGAGACGGGCCTTTACTTTCCATTAGCCATCAAAATGTGGCGCCATGGGAACCATCGTCGGCGTGCGCGAGTTGCATGCGCGACCCAACTCAGCGGATCGTGCCCCTTTGCGCCACGGTCGGGATGGTGCTCCTTTGTACCAGCTGAGGGTCCTGTACTGGTAGAGAAGGGGTTTCCGATGAAGAAAATCACCTTGGCACTTGCGCTTGCCTCGACCGCGCTGGCTGCGCCGGCGCTCGCGCGCGATGGAGCCTGGTATATAGGAGCCGATGGCGGCGTGTGGCTGCCCGAGGAATCCACTGCGACCATCGCCCCGGGCGTCGATGTCCAAACCAAGAAAAAGGCCGGCTATGATGCCGATGTCAACTTCGGCTACGATTTCGGCGCTTTCCGCCTCGAAGCGGAATATTCGCACAAGAAGGCGAACAACAAGAACACCGTCTATTCCAACGGCTTCGTGCCGGCTGAGGATGGCGGCATGGTTCGCACCGACAGCGGCATGCTGAACGGCTATATCGACTTCGGCCCCGATGACGGCCTGCAAGGCTTCGTCGGCGGCGGCGTGGGCTATGGCTATGCCCGCGTCTCCTTCCCCGGCGCGCGCGATGGAGATGGCGGGTTTGCCTGGCAGGCGATGGCGGGCGTCCGCTTCCCGATCACGCAGAACATCGATATTTCGGCGAAGTACCGCTATTATCGGCAGGATCATATCGACATCATCGCCGACAACGGCACGCCGGCGCGCGTCAATATAAAGGGCCACAGCGCCCTGCTTGGGATCGCGTTCAACTTCGGCGGCGCGAGCGAACCGGCACCGCCGCCCCCGCCGCCGCCTCCCCCGCCGCCACCGCCTCCGCCGCCTCCCCCGCCGCCGCCTCCGCCGCCCCCGCCGCCGGTCGCGCAATGTGCTCCGGGCCCCTATGTGGTGTTCTTCGAGTGGGATAAGGCGGACGTCACGGCAGATGCCGCCGCGATCCTGGACAACGCCGTGTCCGCTTACGCCAATTGCGGCAGCGCCAATGTGATGATCGCGGGCTACACCGATACCTCAGGCACGCCGCGCTACAATCTGGGCCTTTCCAACCGGCGTGCCGAAGCGGTCAAGACCTACATGACGTCGAAGGGCATCGCGGCCGGCTCGATCGAAACCAAGGGTTATGGCGAGACCAACCTGCGGGTTCAGACGGCCGATGGCGTGCGTGAACTGCAGAACCGTCGCGTCGAAGTGACCTACGGCCCCGGCGCGGGCCAGTAATCAGTCGGGAAGAGGCGCCTTCCAGAGCGCCGCCTTTCCGCGAAGAAGGGGCCGGCTACCCCCCCTGCCGGCCCCTTCTTTCAGTTACCCGGGCGATGACCGGCGGGCGAAATCGCGCTTGCGCCAGGCCTTACCTCCCCTTCAACTTCCGTTCCCTTTGAACGTGTCGAAGGACACTCTTCCTCTTGGCCACGCCCGCCGAGCGAGAAGGCCGCTTCGGCGTCTGGGAGCGAACGCGTGCGGGTTTGGAGTTGGCGCCAAATCCGCCCGCTCAGGTCGCCGGCGCCGGCTCAGCCGGCATGTCGCCATCAGCAAGGGCCTGCATGAAGCGATGGAGCCACCAGGTGACGTCCTCATGCTCGATCGTATCCATCAGGGCCCGCCAGCGCGTGACGCGTTCCTCCCGGGGCATGATGAGCGCGCGGTGGATGGCGTCGGCCAGCTCTTCGGCGCTGAAGGGATTAACCAGCAGCGCCTGTTCCATGCGCTCGGCCGCGCCGGTGAAGGAGGAGAGGACGAGCACGCCCGGATCGTCCGGATCCTGCGCGGCCACATATTCCTTAGCAACCAGGTTCATGCCGTCGCGCAGCGGCGTCACCAGAGCGATGCGGGCGGCACGATACATGCCGGCGAGCGCCGCGCGATCGTAGCCGCGGTTCACATAGCGCAACGGCACCCACAACGCCGTCGCAAACTCGCCGTTGATATGGCCGGATAGCTCGTCCAGCGCCTTGCGAATATCCTGATAATGCTCGACGTCCTCCCGAGAGGGCGGGGCGATCTGGAGCAGCGCGACTTTGTCGTGGAATTCCTCATGCTCCGCAAGGAAGCGCTGATAGCCCAGAAAACGCTCCTGCAGGCCCTTTGAATAATCGAGCCGGTCCACACCGATCATCAGCACGCGCTCGTTGAGGCTGCGCAGCAGCGCATCATGCGCCTCGTGTGCCTCTTCGCTGCGGGCCTTGGCCAGAAAATCGGGCGTATCGATGCCGATGGGGCAGGCAATGCAACGCAGCGTCCGCTCACCGATGACGATCCGGCCGTCATCGGACACCTCCGCGTCCTCGAATTGCTCACGCACATAATAGAGGAAGGAGTGGAGCCAGACGCTGCTCTGGAAGCCAATCACATCATAGGCGAACAGCCGCTCGACCAGGGCACGGTGACCCGGCAGCGACACCAGCAGGCGCGTCGCCGGCCAGGGCGTGTGCAGGAAGAAGCCGATGCGGTTGCGCACACCCGCAGCCCGCAGTTCGGAGCCGAGCGGAATGAGATGATAATCATGCACCCAGATGAGATCGTCCGGCTCGATGAGCGGCATCATCGTCTCGGAAAAGCGGCGGTTCACACGCGCATAGCCGCCCTCGAACTGGCGTTCGAACTCGGCGATATCTGTGCGGTCGTGAAACAGCGGCCACAGCGTGCGATTGGCAAAGCCGTTATAATATTCCTGGGTATCCTGCTCCTCCAGATCCACGGTGACGGTGGCGACGCCCTCGACACGGCTGAAGTTGAGCTGGCCGGTGAAGGTCTCCGCAACATTGCCGGACCAGCCGAACCAGATGCCCCCGCTCTCGCGCAGGGCCACGGCCAGCGCGACCGCAAGACCACCCTGATTGCCCTTGCCCTCGCCGCTAGGGGCACTCACCCGATTGGAGACGACGATCAGACGCTGGCTCATCGCACGGCACTCCAAGGTTTGCTGAGCTTGACCGCACAGCTGATGAGACCGACCAACGAATAGGTCTGGGGATAGTTGCCCCACAATTCGCCGGTCTCGGGGTCGATGTCTTCGGAAAGGAGGCCGGCGGCGGTACGGCGGCTTAGCATCTCCTCGAACAGAACGCGCGCCTCCTCGGTGCGACCGGTCGCATGGAGCGCCTCGATCAGCCAGAAGGTACACACATTGAACGCCGAGCGCGGCAGGCCGAAATCATCCTCCGTCGCATAGCGCAGCATGTGTGAACCGCGCCGCAGACCTGCCTCGACGGCATTGAGCGTGCCCACGAAACGGTGATCGTCAGGCGTGAAGAACCGTAGGTCGAGAAGTTGCACCAGGCTGGCATCCAGATTGTCGCCGCCCAGGGTGGCGGACATGTGATTGCCCTTGGCGTGCCAGGCGGAGGTCTCGATCAACGCGCGAATCTTGTCGGCCCGCACCTGCCAGAAAGTCGCGCGATCGGTAAGACCAAGCGCCGTTGCGCAATTGGCGAGGCGATCGCACGCCGCCCAACACATGGCGGTGGAATAAGTGTGGACATAGCTCTTGGTGCGCAGCTCCCACAGGCCCGCGTCCGGCTGATCGTGCACGGCCCAGGCGCGTTCACCCACTTCCTCCAGCGCACGAAAATCGTCGATGCCGCCCATGCGGAACAAGCGCTGGTCGATGAAGCTGTGCGTACTGGAAAGGACGATCTGGCCGTAGGCATCGTGCTGGATCTGCTCATAGGCCTGGTTGCCCACGCGCACCGGCCCCATGCCGCGATAACCCGCGAGGCTGGGCGTCACCCATTCGGTGAGCTTGGCCTCGCCGCCGACGCCATAGAGCGGCTGGATATGCCCGCCGCGCGCATTGTCGACGATGTTGCGCAGGAACTCCAGATAGCTCTCCAGCACGTCCAGCGCGCCGAGCCGGTTGAGCGCCTGCACGGTGAAATAGGCGTCGCGAATCCAGCAGTAGCGATAATCCCAGTTGCGCCCGCTCTCCGCATGCTCCGGGATGGAAGTGGTAAGCGCAGCGACGATGGCACCCGTCTCCTCATGCTGGCACAGCTTGAGCGCAATGGCGCTGCGGATGACCGCCGACTGCCATTCCACCGGCGTCGCAAGGCCGCGCGCCCAACTGCGCCACTCATCCACAGTACGGTCCAGCATGCCCTCGAGGCTGTGACGCAGATTCTCCGAAAAGCTCTCATCCGGGCCCAAGAAGAAGTGCAGCGGCCGCTCGACACGAAACAGACGCTCGTCCTCGATCCAGCCGATCGGCGCGTTGGTGGTCAGCCGCAGCGTCAAATTGTCGAGCAGGTAGCGCATATGGTTGGTGCCGCGCGTGCGCACGGGATCATGCGCGCCCCAATCGCGGGCCGGGCGCAGCCGAACGCGGATACGCGGCGATCCTTCGATGGGCCGCACGATCCGCGCGAAGGCGACCGGCCGGTACATTCGCCCGTTGCGGCGGAAGCGCGGGCAGAAATCGATCACCTCGATGGCGTTGCCGACCTTGTCGCGGTGGCAGGTTGAGAGCACGGGCGTGTTGCGCAGGTAGCGCTGCTCCGTACTGGCACAATCCTCCAGGTCGATCTCCCAAAAACCGCGCGCGCCGGCACTGCTGCGCGGCGCGGGATCGAGCAGGGACGAGAAGACCGGATCGCCATCCACGCGCGGCACGCAGGCCCAGACGAAGCGGCCATGGCGGTCGACCAGCGCGGAGACCTGGCAGTTGCCGATGGGGAAGAGATCGAGTGTCGCGGTCATGCCACGAGTCCCCCAAGCCAGGCGCGAAGGGCAGCAGGGTTCGCCAGAAAGAAATCCGCCTTTGTTGGGCGCAACTCGCCGACCATGATCGCCAGGCCACCCATCGCCTGCACGACGCGGAAGCCGTCCTCGTCGGTAACATCATCACCTGCGAAGACCGGCCGCGTGCCGCTCATCGGCGCCTGAGTCATGAGCTTGCGGATGGCGCCCCCCTTGTCGCCGCCAGGCAGGCGGACCTCGATCATCATCTTACCGTCCTGAAGCACCAGATCGCTGGCGGCTGCGACCTGAATGGCGAGCCGACGCGCGGCGAGGCCGTGCTCGGGCGCCATGCGGAAATGCAGCGCCGCGCCGAAACTCTTGTCCTCTGCGAGCACGCCCTCATGCGTCTGGGCGAAGGCGCGGAAGCGCTCCACCACCGCATCCATTGCCGGCGGCCGCACGGGATGCTCGACAAAACCCTGAAAGCGCTGTTCCAGCCCATGACTGCCGGAAACCGCAATATGCCGCGCCACAGGCCCGAGGATCGCATCGATCTGGGCAATGGAGCGACCACTCACCACGGCGAAGCGGCCCGGCAGGCGCTCGGCAAGACGGCGCAGCAATTCGCGGGTGGGGTCGTCCGCGATCACGCGGTCGGGCCGATCCTGCAATTCCAGCAGCGTGCCGTCCAGATCCAGGAACAGGCTGCTGCCCTCGATAATCGTGAGCGGGGGCGGACATTCGTCGCCGGGCGGGGCGAGCAAGGGCTAACTCCTTTCACCTCAGCCTACCGGACATTGGCCCATAAAGTCGAGGCAGTAGAACATTTTAGGAAAGGGGCGTCTGCGGAGATGCAGCGCGCCGAGCCGGCTCAAAGCGTGATCCAGGACAGTTGTATCGGCACGAAAAGGACTCTCGCACGAGCAGAAACAGCCAATCCGAAAACCCGCGCCCCCTCCCAAGCTGACGCCAGAAAGAAATGGTCGATGGGCGCCTTGGTTCCCCGTCACACGCGCGCGCCGGGCCGGCCCTGCAGCCCAAGAAGGCGGCAAAATGGATCAGCTCCCGACGATGGTTCCGCCATTGGGATGGAGCACCTGTCCGCTCATATAACTCGCATCCTCACAGGCCAGGAACAGGAAGCTGGGCGCCACTTCGTTGGGCTGGCCGGGCCGGCCCATCGGCGTATCCTCGCCGAAATGCGCCACTTTCTCCTCGCTCGCGCCGCCGCAGGGATTGAGCGGCGTCCAGATGGGGCCAGGGGCGACGGCGTTCACGCGAATGCCCTTCTCCACCAGATTTTCACTGAGCGAGCGGGTAAACGCCGTGATGGCGCCCTTGGTGCTGGAATAATCGAGCAGCGCCTTGGAGCCCTTGTACATGGTGACGGAGGTGCAGTTGACGATGGCCGCGCCCTTCTTGAGATGCGGGGTCGCGGCCTGGGTCAGGAAGAACATCGCGAAGATATTGGTCTGGAAGGTGCGTTTGAGCTGCTGCTCGGTGATATCCTCAATCACCTCGTCGGGATGCTGCTCGCCGGCATTGTTGATGAGGATATCGAGCCGCCCGAACTTACCGATGACCTGCCGGACCAGTGCCTCGCACGCTTCTTTCTCGCCGAGGTCGGTCGCCACGGTGAGGACATCGCGCCCTTCCTCGCGCACAATCTCGGCGGTGCGCTGGGCGTCGTCATGCTCGCAGAGATACGCAATGGCGATGTCCGCGCCTTCGCGGGCAAAGAGCGCGGCGACGGCGCGGCCAATGCCACTGTCGCCGCCGGTGATAAGAGCCACTTTGCCCTCCAGCCGGCCCGAACCGCGATAGCGTGGCTGCCAGTCCGGCTTCGGATCGAGCGCGCTTTCGTGGCCGGGCAGGCCGTCCTCGTGGACCATTTCGACGGTATCGCTCATCGCGCATCCTCGCGGTTCAGTGATCGTTTGCGTCAGCCCACATGCTCGGGCTTGCCCTTGCGCTTGGTGTGCGCAAACTCCTCGAGCTCCTTCTTGTCCATGGACTCGTACATGGAACGCGAGGCCCCCTTTAGCGCGCTCTTGGATGTATCTCCGCGCTTGGCCGACAAGGCGGCACCCGCAGCCTTTTGCTGCGCCTTGGATTTAGCTGGCATGACCACTTCTCCTTTGCAGAAGGCCAGGGAAAGCAGCGGCGGGGTGGAAGAGATCCGCCAGCACCACTGCTTTTCAGGTGGTTAGGAACGGCGTCAGATAAATGGCGCAGGGACGTCCCAATAGCCGTAGACCTTTCGGCCATAGGCCTCGTCGAAGGCCGGTGCTTCGTCGCGATAATGCGGCGCGCCTTCGAGCCTCGCCTTGTCGATGTCGACGACATAGCCGCCCTGGGCCGTGCTGTAGGTCAGCTTCTCCCATGGGAGGGGATAATAAGCGGTCCCGATGCCAAGAAAGCCGCCAAATTCCATGACGGCATATTCCGCCTTGCCCGAGCGCTTGTCGACCATGAAGTTCTGGATATGGCCGAGCCGTTCGCCGGCGGTGTTGTAGACGCGCGTCCCCTCCACCTTGTCGGAGGCGATGAGGCGGCTGGTCTCGTCGGTTGCGATGGTGTCATGTTCGGACATGCTGTCCTCCTGCTTGCGGGATTGGCTCCGATGCGGCCGTTCCCAAGCCTTTGCGGGCGGCACGGCCTGTCGGAGATCATCTCGAAAACGATCCGGGAGGGGGGCTGTTCCACGGCTCGCCGCAACAGGGCGCGTGGCAACCCCAGCGCATCTCAAAGCGGCGGCAGCACCTGGCTGGCGAGGCCCCAGCCGCGCAGCGCCTTCTCGCTGGCTCGCGCCAGCAGGCGCTCGGCATCCGCAATGGAATAGAGATTGGGGCGGGCAACATCGTCCAACTCGTCCCAACTCACCGGCACAGCCACCGGGGCGCCGGGCCGGGCGCGTGCCGAATAGGGCAGGACGGCCGTGCTGCCACGCTGATTGCGCAGCCAATCGATGAAGATGCGGCCCTTGCGCTTGGCCTTGCTCATCGTCGCGACGAAACGTTCCGGCTCGGCCTGGCTGAGCGCCTCGGCAAAGCGACGTGAGAAATCCTTGTGCGTCTCCCAGTCGTGCCCCGGCGTTAGCGGGACCACGACATGAATGCCTTTCCCGCCCGAGAGCATGGCGAAGGAGGCAAGGCCGAGATCGGCGAGATGGCGACTCAGGTCACGCGCTGCCCGTTTCACATCGCCGAAATCCAGGCCTTCGTCGGGATCGAGATCGAAGATCATGCGATCGGGCTGCTCGACCGCATCGACGCGCGAAGCCCAGCCATGAAACTCGATGGTGCCCATCTGCACGCAGGCGATGAAGCCGTCGACATCGCGCACATAGAGATAATCCTCCACGCCGCCGTCCTTCTCGCGAATGGGGACGTGATGGACATGAGGACCGAAGCTGCCGCTGTCATGCTTCTGGAAGAAGCATTTGCGCGCCCGACCCTGTGGGCAGCGGACCAGGCTGATCGGGCGGTTGGCGCCCAAGGGCAGCATCAACCCACCCACGGCGCGATAATAAGCCGCAAGATCCCCCTTGGTGTGCCCGCCCTCGAAGATCACGCGGTCGGCATTCGTGATGGTCACGTCCGACGGGGGCGCCGCTGCATCGACATCCTCGGCCTTTTCCGGTGTCACGGCGCCAGCCTCCTTGTCCTCGCGTAGGGCAATGAAGCTGCCATGGCGGACATGGCCCTCGGCCGTGAGCTCGGCGAAGGCGATCTCCGCCACCAGCCTCGGCTTGATCCATTGCACATGCCGCGCTGCGGCCCGGGGCACGTCGGCGGGCGCGGTCTTGCGGGCGAGCGGGACCATGCGCGCGGCCAGATCGGCCAGCAGCGTGCCATCGAAGCCGGTGCCGACCTTGCCCTTGTAGACAAGCGCGCCATCCTCATACTGGCCCAGCAGCAGCGAGGCGAAAGGACGGCCGCGCGCCGTGCTGGGGGTCCAGCCCAGAATGACGAATTCCTGCCGCAGCGTGCATTTGACCTTCACCCAGTTGCGCGTGCGTGCGCCACGATAAGGCGCATCGACGCGCTTGGCGATGATGCCCTCCTGCCCAGCCTTGCACATGGCCGCAAAGAGCGCCTCGCCCGCGCCAATGACATGATCGGCGACATGGATCGGCGGCTGCGCTTCGTTCAGCAGCGCCTCCAACCGCTCCTTGCGCTCGATATTGGGCAGGGGCTTGAGGTCCTGCCCTTCAAGGCTGAGCAGATCGAAGACATGGAAGGACAGGGCATCGCGCTCGGCCTGCGCGCCATGGCCGCGCTTGAGCACTTTCTGGAGCGCCGAGAAATCCGGATTGCCGCCGGCGTCATAGGCAACGATCTCACCGTCTATGAGACAGGCCGGCAGGTCGAGCGCAGCCAGGTTGCGGGCAAGCGGCGCGAACTTGTCCGTCCAGTCGAGCCCAGTGCGCGTGTAGATCGTCACCTTGCCGCCCGCGCAGGCTGCAAGGGCGCGATAGCCGTCGAACTTGATCTCGTGCATCCAGCCATTGCCGAAGGGCACGGCATCCACGAGCGTAGCGAGTTGGGGTTTCTGGAAGGCGGGGGGACGCCCGACCCCGGCTCGCCGAGGCGGGTGGGCAACGGCCTTGCCGGCATTGTGGCTGGCCGCGGCGGCCATGGCTTTGTCGAACGCCTTGCCCTTCTTGCCCGCGAGCGACTGCGCGCCCTCGGGATCGGCCGCGATCTCGGCCATGCTGCGGCCGGTGAGCACGCTGGTGAGTCCCTGCTCCACCAGTCCATTGCCTTCCCCGGCGGCTGCATCGTCGATCTTGCGCAGCAGCCAGTTCTCGCGTTTCTCACCCGGCCGGCCTTTCATGCGCACGAGCAGCCACTCGCCTTTCATGCGCTCGCCATAGAGGCGGAAATGCAGATGGCCCTTTGCTAGATCGGCCGCGCTCTTGCCAGCGACCGGTTCCCATGTGCCCTGATCCCACAACATGACCGTCCCACCGCCATATTCTCCTTTGGGAATGGTGCCCTCGAAGCGGGCATAGGAGAGCGGATGATCCTCCGTGCGCACGGCCAGGCGCTTGTCGGCGGGATCGATGCTAGGGCCTTTGGTGACGGCCCAACTCTTGAGCACACCGTCCACCTCCAAGCGGAAATCCCAGTGCAGGCGTGTGGCGGCGTGCTTCTGGACGATGAAGAGATTGCCGCCCCCGGTCCGGGCGCGCTCTCCGCGCGGCTCCGGCGTCCGGCGGAAATCGCGCTTCTCGTTATAGCGTGCGAGGAGATCGCTCCCGCCCATCAGTCCCTCCATTCTCCTCTGCCAGCGGCTCCAGCCAGCGCTTCTCCAGCGCGCGCAACAGCGTCATCATCACCAGCGCCATGCCCGTGCCGATGGCAACCAGCGGCCATTGCCCGGCGCCGCTGGCGACGCCGATGGCGCTGGCGAGCCAGAGATGCACCGCCGTGGTGAGATTGTGCACATCGCCCCCGCGCACGACGATGAGCGCGGCTGCGACGATGCCCATAAAGGCCGCAATGCCTTCGACCATGCGCAACGGGTCCATGCGCGAGCCGGGCCCGCCGATTTCATTGTATAAGCTGATGACGGAGACAGTAGTGAGCGCCGCGCTGAAGCAGACGAGGCCATGTGTGCGTAGCCCCGCCGGATAGCGACGCAGCTCGCGATCGATGCCGAGCAGCAGCCCGATGAGCGCCGCTGCGCCAAGGCGCAGCAGCAATTCCGTGTCGATGGCTGTGACAGGAATAGCCGGGTTAAGTGTCATATCAGGCGCGTTTCCTCCGGGACGACGGCGCGGAGGACTTGGCGCTGTCCGGCTTGGCCTTGGCGCCCGCGCGGGCTGATTTCTTGGCGGCCGGCTTGGCGGCGGCGTTCTGTCCGACCGATTTCTTGAGCGCAGCCATGAGATCAATAACATTGCCACCGCTCGGCGCGCCCGGCTCCTCCACATCCTCCAGGATGCGCTTGCCCTTGCCTTTGGCCTTCTTGTCGATGAGGGCATGAAGTGCATCGATATAGCGATCGCGAAACTCTGCGGGCTCAAACGGCGCGGTCTTCTTCTCGATCAGCGTGGCGGCAAGATCGAGCAGATCGGCATCGGGCTTGTCATCACCAATGGCGCGGAAATAGGTCTGCGCCTTCTGCACCTCGTCGGCATAGCGCAGGATTTCGAGCACCAAACCACGCCCGCACGGCTTAAGCGAGACGAGTTGCTCGCGTCCGCGCACCGAGAGCTGACCGAGCCCGACCTTGCGGGTGCGCCGCAGCGCCTCCCGCAGGACAACATAGGCTTCCTCGGCCAGATCGTCGGCCGGGATGACGAAATAGGGCTTTTCATAATAGAGCACGTCGATCTCATCCGCCTCGACGAACTGCACCAGCTCCAGCGTTTTGCGGCTCTCGATACGAACGGCCTCGATCTCGTCCTCATCGAGCAGCACATAATTGCCGCGCGAGACTTCATAGCCTTTGACAATCTCTTCACGGTCGACCGGGCCGATGCCGGGCGCTACTTTCTCGTAGCGGATGCGCTTGCCGCTCGGCTCATGGATCTGATGAAAGCTGATCGCGGCGCCCGAGCGGGTAGCGGGATAAATCTCCACCGGAATGGAGACGAGCGCCAGACGGATCTGGCCTTGCCAATAGGCGCGTGCGGCCATGCCGACTTTCCTCCTTCGATCTTCCGGAGAAGTCTCGCGCCCGTGATTTGGTTCCGGTGAGCCGCGCCCGCGAAGCGCCGCCCGACCGTCCCACATGCGGCCGGGCGGCACGCTGACCGTTATGGCGACGGGCCCGTCGGGTCAGCGTACAGCCAAACCCGGCGCGCTGGCATCGAATTGCACGGCGGCGGCCGGATCGGCGGATTCTCCTGAGCGGGAAAGGCAGCCGCGCCGCCCTGCCCCTTTACCCGGCAGCAACGCCTCTGACCGGACGTCTTGCGCGAGTTTTCAGAGGCAGCAATGCCCGGTGCGGTGAGGGAGTTCCCAGAGGAAACGGTACAATAGCCCCAAAATGGGACAGATTGCTGGGCAATGGCTAGGCAGGCCGGCAGAGGGCCCGAACCGCCTTTTCCAGATCGGCGAGGAAATAGGGCTTTCGCAGAATATGGCTGCCCGCGAGATGCGGCGGCAGATCCAGCATATCGCCGAAACCGCTGGCGAAGACGAACGGGACCTCGGCCTGCTGAAGCCGCTCGGCCACGGCAACGCTCGTCTCACTCCCCAGGTCGAAATCTAGCAGGGCGAAATCGAACCGCTGCCCGTCACAATGTGCCTGCGCCTCCGCAACGGTATGCGCCACCGCAACTTCCGCCACGCCAATCTCGAGAAGCTGCTCCTCGGCGCTCATTGCGACGATGACATTATCCTCGACGAGAAGGACGCGCATAGGCACGTTATCGGTGCGGGAGCTCGTTCCATTAGGCATAATTGCCCGTTGTCACGACGAGAGCGGACTGTCCAGCCCTTCCAAGCAGATGCGGAGCAAAGGCGGCCGTGGCGGGCCGTTTCGCACGCGGCCCCACCAGCCTAATGGCCGACGAGCTTGTCCATCTCCGCCAGAATCTCTTCATGAGAAACGAAGGAAGGTGCCTGATGGCCACTCCGCGCCTGGGTGGCGTCGAGCAATTCTTCCAGATTGCGCCGGGCGCGCGAGACACGGCTCTTCATGGTGCCGACCGCACATTGCGCGATTTCCGCTGCTTCCTCATAGCTGAGGCCGCCCGCACCCACTAGCAGCAGCGCCTCGCGTCGCTCCAGCGAGAGGCGCATCATGGCGGACTTGAGGTCGCCCATGTGGATGCCGTCTTCCTGATCGGCCGGGCGGCTGAGCAGACGCTCGGCGGCATCGGGATCATAATCGCCATGGAAGCGGCTGCGGCGCGCCTCGCTCAGAAAAGCATTGCGCAGGATGACGAAGGTCCAGCTCTTCATGCTCGTGCCAGGCTGGAATCGATCGCGCGCCTGCCAGGCGCGCAGCAGCGTTTCCTGCACAAGATCATCGGCAAAGTCCGCGCGGCCGCACAGGCCCCGGGCAAAGGCGCGCAGGTGCGGGACAACCCGCATCAGTTCGTCCTTGAAGCTAAACGCGATTGCTGAGTCAGTTCGGGTCACTAGCGCGGTCCAGCTTTTTGAGGAGAGCGACGATCTCATCGGGAACTTCTTCCCCGACGACCGAATCGTACATGCGCTTCAATCCCTCAGCCCAGACGGGCTTGGGTTCTTGAAGACGCGCAGTACGGGGTGGCTTGCCCCCCTCAGGCTTGCTGGACATGAACACATTTGACCCTTGCGCATGCATTTTGTCGAGAAGAGAATTACCGGACACGGAGTTTTAACTAACCTTTCAATCTTTTGGGCGGCAGAGAGGCTCGTTCCCCTCCTCGGCAAGAACGAATAGGCAGCAAAAGCCACGTTCATATTCTTCGCTTGGCAGGGGAACGATTGAAACGCCGCCCCGTTCCCGTCTGCGGGGGAGGGCGAAGCAATAAACGGACTGACTATTCTGCTCTTCAGGCGCCAGGCGATCGATCGCTTCCAAAGCTGGCTGAGGGATTATCCTCGTGCCACACCCCTTGCCGTACTCCTCGTCGCGCTCGTTCTTGTCGTCACGGCAGCGCGGGCAGTGGCCGTCGCCGAGAATCGCATGTGGCTCTCCGACCAGCAGGCGCTCGCCAGCGAAATCGGTGCGGCACTGGAGCGCAAGGCAGCCACCGATTCCGCCTATTTGGTCACACTGGGCTCGGTCTTTGCCAATGTTGGCGCGCCCACCCCACAGAGTTTCAAGAGCTATATCGCCCGCCTGCGCGTCATCGAGAATCTGAGCGGCGTCGTCGGCGTGGGCTGGGTGGAGGAAGTGAACGCCTCGGGCCTCCCCGCACTCACGCAGCGCATGCAGCGCAGCGGCTTTCCCGGTTTCCGTCTGCGCCCTTATGCCGCCCCCTCTCAGTGGCCGGCCTATGTGACCACCATGCTGGAGCCGCAGACGACCCAGAACCAAGCGCTCATCGGCTTCGACATGCATAGCGAGGCCTACCGGGCCGCCGCCATGGACAAGGCCAGGCGATCAGGCGCGGTGACCGCGACCGACCTGACCATACTCTTGCAGGATGCCGGCCAGACCACGTCGCCCGGCTTCATCGTGTTCGCCCCGGTTCGCTCCTTCTCGGAGCGACCGCGCTTCCTGGGCTTTGTCTATACGCCGGTGCGTGCGCGCGACTTCGTGGAAGCTGCCGTCAATAGCCGGCTGCTCCAAAGCGGCCGCGTCGAGATCATCGACACCACGCCGCGTGGGCGCAAGACCGTCTATCTCTCCGAGCCGGCAAACCAGCGGTTCGGCCCGACGCTTCAGCAGAAGGTCGCGCTGTTCGATCAGGAGTGGGTGCTCCGCTATTCACCGCCGTCGCGCGGGGGCTTCTATCCGCTGAGCGTGGTCGTGATGGTGGGCGGCGCGGCTTTCTCCATGCTGCTGCTGGCCTATGTGCTGCTCGTGCAGCGCCGCAACGGCGACCTCCAGGCGCTGCTCGACGCGCAGCTCGACCAGGAGAAGGAGCGCGCCGCTTTCATTCGCGAGCTCAATCATCGCGTGAAGAACTCGCTCGCCAACGTCACCTCCATGATCGCACTCAGCCGCCACCGCACGGACGATGTGCAGGTCTTCGCGGATACGCTGCTCCAGCGAGTGAAGGCCTTGGCAGCCGGCCACTCGCTCTTGGATGGCCAGCAATGGGGCCCCACCGACCTGCGCGCCATCATCACCACCCAGCTCAGCGCCCATGACGGGACGGGCGAGCGCTTCGATGTGGAGGGGCCGCCGGTGATGATCTCGCCCAACGACGCCCTGACCATCGGCCTTGCGATCCACGAGCTAGCGACAAACGCCACGCGCTACGGCGCGCTCTCCACCGATGAGGGCCGCGTGAACGTGCGCTGGCACATATTGGACGACAATTGGGTCGATGTGGAGTGGACGGAAGAGGGTGGCCCTCCGGTGACTCCTCCCGAGCATCAGGGCCTCGGCCTCAATCTGGTGCAGCGCGCGCTCGCCCATGAGCTGCGGCGGCCCATTGAAATTGAGTTCGCGCCCACAGGCCTGCGCTGCCGCTTCTTCGTGCAGATGCGCACGCCCCGGTCCTTCCAGCTTCGCCAATAGGCCGAGGGGGATACGCGGTAGGCGCGAGCGCGGGGGGGTGCTGGACTGTTCAGCACCTGGCGGGATGGGCCAGCGCGAAAGCCTCGGGCGCGCTCCGTCTCATCGCACCGCCGGCGCAACCTTGTGCTCCTGCGCAGGCCGAAGCCCGGGTTTTCACGCGGAAGCGGCGCCTCCGTGGGTCAAGCAAAGCTCTGGGAAATGAAGGGAGACATAGCACCCGCGCTCATCCGATAGCCCATGCGCCCGGGCGGCTGGGGAGCGCGCCCGGGGCAAAGCTACGGCGTCAGACGACCGGTGCGGTCGAGCCGAAGAACATCACCTGGCCAATGGTGGCGCGCACGAAATCGTCGCTGAACGGCTTGGTGATGAGATAGGTGGGCTCGGGCCGTTCGCCCGTCAGCAAGCGCTCGGGGAACGCGGTGATGAAGATGACCGGCACATCCGCGTCGCGCAGAATCTCGTTTACCGCATCAATGCCGGAGCTGCCGTCGGCGAGCTGGATATCGGCGAGAACGATGCCCGGCCGCCGCGCCTCAAACAGCGCCACAGCCTCCTCGTGCGTGCTGGCAATGCCCACCACCTGATTGCCCATCTCGCGCACCAACTCTTCGAGCTGGAAGGCAATGAGCGGTTCGTCCTCGATGATGAGCACGTCGGCGCGACCGGCCGCCTCGATAGCGGCAAGCGCATCTTCGATCATGACCGAGACATCCTCGGGGTCGCGGTCGAGGATGCGGCCGATATCGTCCACCGAGAAATCCTCGATCGCCTGGAGCAGCAGCGCCTGCCGCGCTTCCGGGGTCACGCGGTGCAGGCGATTGGAGACCGTCTGTTCCTCGCCGGCGGCGAGATCATCCGCAGGCAGTGCATCGCCCATCGACCGATAGATGCGTGAAAAAGCCTGGAACAGGCTGACTCGCGATTCGGAGAGGGCCGCGCGCAACGTGCTGTCAGCGAGAGCGGCTTCCAGCAGTTCACGAACCAGCCCGTCGCCCAGCTTCTGGGAACCGGTAAGGATACGTGCATAACGGCGCAGATAGGGAATTTGACGGACCATCAATTCCGACAGTGCCATGCAAAAGACCTCCTTCAGAATGTGTCGACACGCGCCACCGGGCCCGGCGAACCGGGCGGGAGGAACCGGCGAAATCTAGGCCGTGAACCCATAAAGCCGGTCTGGTGGAGCTGAACTGCTCTATTTGCCTTCAGGGCTGAGCATAGCGATGCATTCGCGCATGCGGTCGCGCTTGTAGCTGACATATCGTTCGTCTCT
>Ga0182742_1000046_pt1 | contig 249225 bp, 225 predicted proteins | sample eDN5th37CBELigMG_FD_128880 | JGI IMG/M metagenome (GOLD analysis project Ga0182742, IMG submission 128880) | Enriched Miracle-Growth compost microbial communities from Emeryville, California, USA - eDNA 5th pass 37_C BE-Lig MG (version 2)... ... | reverse complement strand
GCGTACCATCGACGAGGTCTGTCGCACCGTCGGCGAACTCGTTCACGCGATCCAGCCGGCAGAATGCCAGAACTACTTCATCAATGCAGGATACGCTTCTACTTAAATAGGAAATGCTCTAGCTTGGTCCATTCTCTCAGGACGAAGTACCCCGCACAAACGAAAAACGCCCGCGGGGGGACGGGCGTTTCTCTATTTGTCGTGCGGCAGCTTGGGGGGAACTGACGCTACGACATACTCACGCGGCGACTTTGGGGGGCAAGGTAAAGAGCCTCGTGAATCTGCGAATTTCTATGTTAGCGAACCACCGTGACGTCCGAACTCGTCAGCGTCACCGGTGCTCCGGCCTTGATCACGCGTGCCGTCTGCACGCCACTGTCCTCATTCATCCGTGCCGAGATGCCGAAGCCCGCCACTGCGATTCCAGCCACCAACGCCACCACCACGATCTTCAGGTGGGTCATGCGATCGGCGCTGTAGATCGAATGGTTCATGGAAGCCTCCTGCCGTTCTTGCTGCTGCCATTGCAGTTGGGTCATCCCAGTGCTCCGGCAGGTTCAAGCTCCTGCTTCGAACTTCTCGCCAAAAGAACGTAGGGAGCCGCTCTTTCGTTCCGAAGGGAGCATCACAAGGCGGTGATAACTGTTGAAGTTCCGCGAGAATGCCGGCGGTCGCCGCGGCCGAAATAAATTAATTGATTCCAATCAAAGGCTTAGCGCCATTAAAGAAATGCGCAGGTTTTGCAGGCGCATCCCCCGTTCCGTGGATCCTCCGACAAAAGGGTTGTCTGTTGTCAAAATGTCGCAGGCGAACGGCGTTCGGCGCCCCGCGGCAGGCCCTGAACCTCAGATGCTTCCGACGGTTTTCAACCGGGCGCGGGGGTGGATTTCGGCCTGCGACAGCACGGTGGTCTGCGAGCGGAAACGTTCCACCAGCGAGCGCACGAAGGGGCGGATCGCGGCGGAGGTCACCAGCACCGGCGCTTCGCCCTCGCGCGCGGCCTGCTCGAAGCGATCGCGCACCGCCGTCATGAATTCCGACAGCTTGGACGGCGCCATCGCGAGGCTGCGGTCCTCGCCCTGACCGATCAGCGATTCCGCGAAGGCCTGCTCCCACTTCGCCGAGAGCGCGATGAGGGGCAGGTAGCCGTTCGGCGAGGTGTTCTGGGCGCAGATCTGGCGCGCCAGACGCGCCCGCACGTGCTCGACGATGGTCGCGGGATTGCGCGAGAAGGCAAGCGCGTCGGCGACGCCTTCGAGGATGGTGGAGAGATCGCGGATCGAGATGCGCTCCGAGAGCAGGAGCTGCAGCACACGCTGGATGCCCGAAACGTTGATCTGGCTCGGCACAATGTCCTTGACCAGTTCGCCTTGCTCCTTCGGCAATTCCTTCAGCAGTTTCTGCACCTCGCCGTAGGACAACAGGTCCGACATGTTGTTCTTGAGCAGTTCGGTGAGATGCGTCGACAGCACCGTCGCGGCGTCGACGACGGTGTAGCCCTTCAGCGAGGCTTCTTCCTTGAGCGCCGCATCCACCCAGGTGGCCGGCAGGCCGAAGGTCGGCTCGGTGGTATGGATACCAGGCACGTCCACCTGATTGCCACCCGGGTCCATCACCATGTACTGGTTCGGCCAGATGCGGCCGGAGCCGGCATCCACTTCCTTGATCTTGATGATGTAGGTGTTGGCCTCGAGCTGCACGTTGTCGAGGATGCGCACCGCCGGCATCACGAAGCCCATTTCGATGGCGAGCGAGCGGCGCAGCGCCTTGATCTGCTCGGTCAGCCGGTCGGTGCCGTCCGGCGCATTGACCAGCGGCAGCAGCGCGTAACCGAGCTCAATCTTGAGATCGTCGATCTTGAGCGCGGCGGAGATCGGCTCTTCGGCTGCCGCAGCGGACGCGGCCGCCTCCGGCGCGGCGGCGGCCTGCGCTTCCGCAGCCGTCTCGGCCTTCTTGCGCTTGCGTGAGGTCCAGGCCAGGGCGGCGGCGCCGCCGCCGAGCGCGAGGAACGGGATCATCGGAATGCCGGGCAGGGCGGCGAGCACCAGCATCACCGCCGCCGACATGCCGAGCGCCTGCGGATAGCCGGAGAGCTGCTTCATCAGCGCCTTGTCGGCCGCGCCCGAGACGCCGGCTTTCGATACCAGAAGGCCGGCGGCGGTGGACACGATCAGCGCTGGCACCTGCGTCACCAGACCGTCGCCGACCGTGAGCAGCGTATAGGACCGCGCGGCCTCGGCGAAGCCGAGACCCTGCTGTGCGACGCCGATGATGATGCCGCCGATGATGTTGATGAAGACGACCAGAAGGCCGGCGATCGCGTCGCCGCGCACGAACTTCGAGGCGCCGTCCATGGCGCCGAAAAAGCCGCTTTCGTCCTCCAGCGCCTTGCGCCGCTCCTTGGCGGTCTTCTCGTCGATCAGTCCGGCCGAGAGGTCGGCATCGATCGCCATCTGCTTGCCGGGCATGGCGTCGAGGTGGAAGCGCGCGGCGACCTCGGCGATGCGGCCAGAACCCTTGGTGATGACGACGAAGTTGACGATCACCAGGATGGCGAAAACGATGATGCCGATGACGAAGTTGCCGCCCATCACGAAGTTGCCGAACGCCTCGATGACGTGACCGGCGGCGGACGTGCCTTCATGGCCGTGGGTGAGGATCAGTCGCGTCGAGGCGAGATTGAGCGACAGCCGCAACATCGTCGAGATCAGCAGCACGGTGGGGAAGGCGGAGAATTCCAGCGGCGCCTGAATGAACAGCGCCGTCATCAGGATCAGGATCGACAGCGTGATTGAGATCGCCAGAAACAGATCCAACACCAGCGCCGGCAGCGGCAGGATGAGAACGACGAGAATGGTGAGGATGCCGAAGGCAAGCGCGAGATCGCCGCGCTTCAACAGGCTGGCAAGATCGCTGATGCTGGGCAGGCGGGCGGATTTGTCGGTGCCCTGTCCCAGGGTGGTGTCGGTCATCGGCGCAGCATCCCCTCTCGCCTGTCGTCCGCGGGCGGCAAACGTCTTTGCGGTGGCGGCAAGGCCACCGTTTCGAAAGTGAGGTACCGCACTGGCGTCCACGGGGTGCCCCCGGCTGCGCAATCACGACACTCGACTTCACGCGTGCGCCGATCCGTCGACCTCGGAATCGGCGCAGCTCGGCAAAATTTGCCCGGTGTATGGTTAGCAAAGGGTTAACCGGCGCCGCGAGGAGTGTTTCTTTCGCGTCCCTCAGCTTTTGATCGGACCGTTTGTCGTCATGCGCGGACTTGATCCGCGCACCCATCTTTTTGGAAAGAGGATGGGTTGCCGGGTCAAGCCCGGCAATGACGCTATCGGGCTGCTTCCGGCGCCTAGCTAAGATGCGCCGGCGGTGGCGTGACCGAAGTGATCTGTGCAACGTTCCTGTTTTGTGCCGGAGAATGCGCATGTCTCGAATGCGTGCGAGGTCGCTTGACCCTGCGGTGCGGGCCGACGAAGTTGCGGCATGGCACAAAGTTCCTCACCGGCGCTCGATTCGAGCAAATTCGTCCCCGATTCCCGCAAGGCATGGGTACGGCTGGCGATCGCCGTGCTGATCGGCTCGATCGGCAGCGTCGGCATGTGGTCGGTGGTGGTGGCGCTGCCGGTGGTGCAGACGGAGTTCAGCGCCTCGCGCGGCGCGATCTCGCTGGCCTTCACCATGGTGATGCTCGGCTTCGGGCTGGGCGGCGTCGTCACCGGCAAGATCATGGACCGCTTCGGCATTGTCACCGCAATCGGTATCGGCATTGCGGCGATGGGGCTCGGCTATGTCGGCATCGGTTACGCGAGTGCGCTGTGGCAGGTGATCGTCCTGCATCTCGCCATCGGCCTCGGCTCCTCCGCGACCTTCGGCCCGCTGATGACCGAAGCCTCGCATTGGTTCGACCGCTATCGCGGTCTCGCGGTGACGATCGCGGCCAGCGGCAATTATGTCGGCGGCGCGATCTGGCCGCCGATCCTGAACTGGGGCATGCAATCCTTCGGCTGGCGACCGACCCACATCGCCATCGGCATCTGCGTCACGGTGGCGATGACGATCGCGACCATGGTGCTGCGCAGCCAGATGGGCGGCGCGGCGCGGCATACTCACATCGACGCGCCGGCGCCGCGCGTCGATCTGCGGCTGGGCAACAATGCATTGACGGCGATCCTCAGCATCGCGGCCGTCGCCTGCTGCGTGGCGATGTCGATGCCGCAAGTTCATATCGTCGCCTATTGCGGCGATCTCGGTTACGGCGCTGCGCGCGGCGCCGAGATGCTGTCGCTGATGCTCGGCTTCGGCATCATCAGCCGCATCGGGTCCGGATATCTGGCCGATCGCGTCGGCGGCCTGCGCACGCTGCTGATCGGATCGATTGCGCAAGGAACCGCGCTGGTGCTGTTCCTGTTCTTCGACGGCCTGACGTCGCTCTTCATTATCTCGGCGCTGTTCGGTCTGTTCCAGGGCGGTATCGTTCCGAGCTATGCCATCATCATCCGCGAGGTGATGCCGGCGCATGAAGCGGCCACGCGCGTCGGCATCGTCATTCTTGCCTCCGTTGTTGGCATGTCGTTCGGCGGCTGGATTTCCGGCGTGATCTTCGACGCGACCGGTTCCTACGGCGCCGCATTCCTCAACGGCGTGGCGTGGAATGCGGTGAACATGGCCATCGTCATCGCGCTGCTGCTGCGCGCCCGCGGACGCATGACGCTGGCGCCGCGGATGGGATGAGCCGCATCTATCAGTTCGCGACGAGCTTTTGCGACGCAGGCGGTAAAGTCATCGAGGGGCCGAGATGCCGAAAATCGCCCTTGGCGATTGCCGCAGGGCACCCGGCATTGTAAGGGATGCCTGCGCCGGCGCCGGTTGCAGATGCAACCTCGGTCGGGGCCTGTAGCTCAATGGTTAGAGCCGGCCGCTCATAACGGTCTGGTTGCAGGTTCGAGTCCTGCCGGGCCCACCACGACGCAAGCCGTTGCTCCTCTCTGTTGATGCATATCCGCGAACTCCGGCATGCGCTATCGTCGGTGCCTGTCGCCTTGACGACGGCGTTCAGATGTCTCGATAAAGCTTCCGTGCTTAACGACTGAACTGGACCTTGATGATGACAGACCGGCCAGACGGCGGTGACACGGCCGCGCTCCTGAACGAGAGCGCCGGCCGCTTGTTCGCGGGATTTGACGAGAACGATATTCGCGCCGTCGAGCAGGGCGCGTGGTCGGCGATCAACTGGCGTCAGGTGAACGAGGCCGGCTTTGCGCTGGCGCTGGTCAGCGAAGCCAATGGCGGGTTCGGCCTCGCCTCGGTCGATGCCATCTCGCTGTTGCGCGTTGCGGGTTATCACGCCGCGCCGGTGCCGCTCGCCGAGACCATGCTTGCAAACCGTCTGCTCAGCGATGCGGGTTTCGGTCCTGTTGACGGGCCGGCGACGGTCATCGCACCGACGACAGGCAATGGCTTCACGCTGGAGAAAAGCCCGGGCGGCTGGCGGATCCGAGGTCGCGCCGCCGGTGTGCCGTGGGCGCGGCATGCCGAGACCATCGCGCTATTGGCGGCGCACGGAGACGCCCGCGGCGTGGTGCGTTTGACGCGCGGGATTGCGACGATCACGCCTGCGATGTCGCTGGCGAATCTGCCGGCCGATCACCTCGCCATCGATGCGGAGATCGCCGGGAATGAGGTGCGCCCGGCGCCGTCGCGTTGGACGGACGAGACGCTGGCCGCCGCAGGCGCTGCGCTGCGCGTTTCCGAGATCGCCGGCGCATTGGCGCGTGTCATGGAGATCACCGTCGCTTATGCCAACGAGCGCGTGCAGTTCGGCAAGCCGATCGGCAAGCAGCAGGCGATCCAGCAGCAGCTTGCCGTCCTGGCGGGGCAGGCCGCAGCGGCCGGCGGCGCCGCCGATGTTGCCAGCGCCGCGTTCGACAGCCTCGATGTTACCGCGATCGCCGCAGCGAAAGTGCGCGCCGGCGAGGCCGCGAGCATTGCTGCCCCGATCGCGCATCAGGTGCACGGGGCGATCGGTTTCACCGAGGAGCACCGCCTGCATTTCTTCACGCGACGGCTGTGGGGCTGGCGCGACGAGTTCGGTTCGGAGCGCTACTGGAGCCGGATCATCGGCCGCAAAGCGATCGAGGCCGGGGCTGAGGGCTTGTGGCCGTTTGTGGTTTCGGTCAGCGCCGGTCAGGGGGCATAATGTCGTTCTTCAGCTTTCCCAATCCGCCCGTCTCGCCGGAAGCCGAACAGCTGCGCGCCGAGATACGCGCGTTTCTCGCGGACGAACTGAAGACCGTTCCGCCGCACGTGCGGGCGGCCTCGTGGAGCGGCTTCGATGCCGACTTCTCGCGCAAGATGGGTCAGCGCGGCTGGATCGGCATGACCTGGCCGACGCAATATGGCGGTCACGCGCGCAGCAGCCTCGAACGCTACGTCGTCCTCGAGGAAATGCTGGCCGCCGGCGCGCCGGTGGCGGCGCACTGGATCGCGGATCGGCAGAGCGGCCCGTTGCTGCTGCGGTTCGGCACCGAGGAGCAACGCCGGACGATTTTGCCGAAGATTGCCGCGGGCGAGTTGTTCTGTTGCATCGGCATGAGCGAACCCGACTCCGGCTCCGATCTTGCCGCGGTGCGCACCCGCGCCGAACCTGTGGAGGGCGGATTCCGCATCAACGGCACCAAGCTGTGGACCACGTTCGGTCATCGCGCGCATTACATGCTGCTGTTCTGTCGCACCAGCGGCAGCCCGAGCGATCGTCATGGCGGCACGAGTCAGCTTCTCGTCGATCTCAAGACGCCCGGCATCACCATTCGCCCGATCGTTGATCTCACCGGCGACAGGCACTTCAATGAAGTGGTGTTCGAGGACGTTTTGGTGCCGTCATCGGCGCTGATCGGCGAAATGGGCAATGGCTGGCATCAGGTCACCAGCGAATTGGCCTATGAGCGGTCCGGGCCGGAACGCTTCCTGTCGTCATTCGTGCTGTTGGCCGAGCTCGTGCGCGTGTTGCGCGACGATCCGTCGGAGCAAGCGACGATCGCAGTCGGACGGCTGGTGTCGCATCTCGTGGTGTTGCGGCAACTCTCGCGCGGTGTGGCCTGGCTGCTGCAGAGCGGACAGAACCCGGCGCTGGAAGCCGCCGTGGTGAAGGATCTCGGCGCGCTGGTGGAGCAGGAGATCCCGGATATCGTCCGCACGCTGGTCGAGATCGAGCCGGGCTCGGAACGCACGGCCGAATTGGCGCGCACGCTGCACTATACCGTGCTCGCGGCGCCGTCGTTCTCGCTACGGGGCGGGACCCGCGAGATCCTGCGCGGCATCATCGCTAGAGGACTCGGCTTGCGCTGAGGGGCCGGCTGTCTCGCGCGCGGCATGGTCAGGCGAGACACGGCCGTGCGCTCGCATGCGAAATGCGTTCGAGCGGACAGCCACGACGGCGTGGTGATGTGGACCGGCGCCGAGATTCTGGATTGGTATAAGGCGCAGGTGGGGAACGATTGACCATGGTGGCAGCTTCGCCCGGACGACCGAAACTTCTTCTCGTCTCGCTGGGCGGGACGATCACCATGACCGCAAGTGCCGGGCCCGGCATCGTGCCGACCTTGACGGGGGCGGATCTGATCGCGGCGGTGCCCGCGCTGGCTGAGGTGGCGAACATCGAGGCCATATCGCCATTCCGTCTGCCTGGTCCGTCGCTGACGCTGGCACATCTGCGGCAAGTGGCACAGCTTCTCAATGAGCGGCTGGCCGGCGATATCGCCGGGGCCATCGTCGTGCAGGGAACGGACACCATCGAAGAGACGGCCTTCGTGATGGATTGTCTGGTCGGTGGCGACAAGCCCGTGGTGGTCACCGGCGCGATGCGGGGAGCGGAAGCTCCGGGCGCCGATGGGCCTGCCAATCTGCTGGCCAGCGCGGTCGTCGCATCGTCAGCGGTCGCGCGCAGCCTGGGGACGGTGGTGGTTCTCAACGATACCGTTCATGCCGCACGCTTCGTTCAAAAGGTCAGCACCTTCCTGCCGTCCACTTTCGCGTCGCTCTCGACGGGGCCACTTGGTTGCGTGATCGAGGGGGAGGCGCGCATCGACATGCGAGTGTCGCGCAGCGCGGTGATTGCCGGCGGTGACGTTGGAACAGACGAGCCGGTCGCGCTGTTGACGGCTGCCCTGGGTGACGATGGACGCATGCTTTCCGGATTGCCCGGCCTCGGCTATCGCGGCCTGGTCATTGAAGCGATGGGCGTCGGGCACGTCCCGGCGGCAATTGTACCGGCCCTGGCAAGCCTTGCGGAAATTTTCCCCGTGGTCCTGAGTTCACGCGTCGCTTCGGGCCCGGTGTTTGCGCGGACATACGGCTTTCCGGGGGCCGAAACCGATCTTCTCGCCCGTGGCCTCATCCCCGGTGGCATGCTCGGCGGATTGAAGGCGCGATTGTTGCTGTCGCTACTCCTTGGGACAGGCCTGCAAGGCAAAGATCTGCGTCAGGCGTTTCTCAGGATGGCGGCACCGGCGCCATAACACATGCGGGGCGAGTGCCGCCCGTGAGCGTGCCGAGGAGACGGCGGTGCGGAGAGATCGATCTTTGCGACGAGACGCGTAGGGACAACAGGAGAGATCGGAAATCGCGCGGAAATCAGACAAAAATAGAGTTCCAAATTGAGAAGTCTCTGCGCATAATCGCCTCAATGCTATCAAGCAAATCAGAAACAAGGGGGTAACGGATATGGCAGGACGATTGCGTCGCGATATGCTGGGGTTCGCGCTGACGGTGGCAGCCGCAATGCTTCCGCTTACCGGAGCACAGGCCGCCGATCCCATCAAGGTCGGTGTGACGATCACGCAATCACCGCCAGGCTCGGTCGTGCAGGGCACGCAAGTCAAGGACGGCCTTGAGGTCGCGGCCAAGATCATCAACGACGCCGGCGGCGTCGATGGTCGCAAGATCGAACTCGTGATCGAAGACACGCAAGGATTGCCGGAGAAAGCGCGCGCCGCTGTCGAAAAACTCGCTACGCGTGACAAGGTGGTCGCGATCACCGGCGAGCACCAGAGCTCGGCCGCGCTGGCCGGCATCGAAGTCGCCCACCGCTACAAGATCCCCTACATCAACACCAATGGCTGGTCGGACGTCATCCGCGAGAAGGGTTATCCGGAAGTCTTCAATCCGGGCAATTATAACAGCCGTGTGGGCAGCGCTGCCGCCGCCACGATGAAGGATCTCGGGGTCAAGCGAGTTGTCTCCATCGCCGAGAACACCGACTACGGGATCGGACTTGCGAAGGCCATTGGGGAGGCGCTGAAGAAGATCGCGCCCGACGTTCAATACAAATACGAGACGCTGGATCGCGCGTCGAAGGATTTTCTGCCGGCCATTCTGCCGATGCGTGCCAATCCGCCGGATGCGATCATCAACCTGATGCTGCCGCCGGCCGCCTACATCATGATGAATCAGGTTTACGAGCAGGGTGTTGCGCCATCGGCCAAGACCTGGCTCTATGACGGCTCCGGCCTCGCCGATTATCCCGACTTCTGGCAGAACGTGAAGGAAGCCGGCAAGGGCATGCTGGTCTTCGGTCTCTATCATCCGAAGATGGCGCAGCCGCCGCTCGGCAAACAGGTCGGCGAAGCCTATACCGCGAAGACCAAGAACGAGCCGAACCGCCTGCTGTTTCAGGCCGCCGACTCCCTGTTCTTGATTGCCGATGCCGTCAAGCGTGCGAAGTCCACCGATTCCGAGGCGCTGATCAAGGCACTTGGCGAAACCAAGTACACCGGTACGCGCGGCGAGATCACCTTTTCGAAGGACAAAGGCTACGCGTTCAACCAGTGGCTCGATGTGCCCTACGTGACTTTCCAACTGACCGAAATCAATCAGAAAGTCGGGGATTCGGTACTGGTATCGCAGCCGGGCGAGCCGCTCGACAAAGCCAAGCTCTGGAAGCCTGCGAAGTAACGCGGGCTGATCCATCGCATGAGTGGCATCGAGGTCGATCTCGCCGTGAACGGCCTCATTACGGGGCTGTTCTACGCGCTGATGGCTATTGGCCTATCGCTGATCTTCGGCATCCTGAAGATCGTGAACTTCGCCCATGGCGAATTCTACATGGTCGGTGCCTATGCCTACACGCTGATCGCCCAGGCGCTCGGCGTGCCGGTGTGGGTGGCGCTACCGCTGGCCTTCGTAGCCGGCGCGCTGCTCGGCTGGCTCACGGAGCGGACCTTGATGCGTCCGCTGTACGCCGGCTACACCTCGTGGGGCCTGATGCGCGACGAATACGCGGTGATCGTCACGTTCGGTCTTTCGCTGTTCCTGATCAATCTCGTTGACAAGGTGATCGGCCCCTACGCCTATCGCGGTCCGCCTCTGGTCGAAACCAGCCGCGTGGTGCTCGGCCCGGTGCTGATCAGCGGCCATCGGCTGCTCGCCGCCGCTATCGCCATCGTGGTGATCGCGATGACCGCAGCACTGATCAAGTGGTCGTTCTGGGGGCAGCAGATCCGCGCGGTGTCGCAGAACCGGCTCGGTGCCTCGCTCGCCGGCATCGATACCGCCAAGGCCAGCGTCATCGTCTTCATGCTGTCCGGCGGGCTCGCGGCCTTCGCTGGCGCGCTGCTGTCGCCGGTCATCAATGCCTCGCCGGACGTTGGCATTTTCCCGGCGATCAAGTCCTATATCATCGTCGTGCTCGGCGGCATGGGCTCGGTCCCCGGCGCCATCATCGCCAGTCTAGTGCTCGGTGTGATCGAAAGTTTTGGTGCGGTGTATCTGTCCTATCAGTATCGCGACGCATTCGGTCTGATCCTGCTGATGTTGTTTCTGCTGTTCCGTCCGCAAGGTCTGTTCGGTGAAAAGGGGCGGGAGGTGTGATGGCGCCGTCGTCTGCAACGTCCGCCACGGCGAACTCCTCCGGGGCGCAACTCACCGTCAACAAGACGACGGTGGAATTCCGCGCGGCACTGGTGGCGATGGCGGCCGTCGCGCTGATCCCGCTTGGCGTCAGCAATGCCTATTGGCTCGGCGTGCTGATCGTCTCGATGTATTTCGCCATTCTCGCCGGAGGCTGGAATCTGCTCGCCGGTTACACCGGGCAGTTCTCACTGGCGCCGGCGACCTTCGCCATGATCGGTGCCTACACCACCGGTCTTCTCAATCACTATTTTGGTGTGCCGCCTATGCTCGGCATTGTCGCGGCGGTTGTTGTATCGGGGCTGATAGGCTTGCTGCTTGGTCGCGCGGTGCTGCGCCTGGTCGGGCCCTATCTCGCGCTCACCACCTTGAGCTTTGCCGAGATCATGCGCCTTGTGGCGTCCAACTCGATCGACATTACCCGCGGCGATCTCGGGCTTGGCGTCGCGGGGCTGCTGGACAGCCGCGTCGGCTGGTACTACCTGTTCCTCGCCGCGCTGGTGGTCCTGTTGATCCTGTTCTACATGTTGCTGCGGTCCAAGGCCGGGCTGTTCCTGCAGGCGATCCGCGATGACGAGGTCGCGGCGCGCCGCGCCGGCGTCAACGTCGTGTTCTGGAAAACAGCGGCATTCGCCATTTCGGCAGCGGCGTCCGGGTTTGCCGGCGCGCTGTATGCGCATTTCGCCGAGCTGGCGACTCCCGAACTCGGCCTGATCGGACAAACCGGCCTGATCGTCAGCATGACCGTGATCGGCGGTATGGGGACGCTTGCGGGACCGCTCGTCGCCGCGTTCCTGGTGTACGTGTTGTCGGAATGGCTGCGCGATGTCGGCGGCTATCAGCTCGTTGTCTTCGCCGCTCTTGTCATCATCTTCGCGCGTTTCTTTCGCGAAGGTCTCTGGGGATTGGCAAAAGCGGCCGTGCAGCGCTGGGGGCGGGCATGACATTGTTGTCCGTGCGAGGCGTCACCAAGCGGTTCGGCGGCCTTACCGCCGTCGACAAGGTGTCGTTCGATGTTGCAGCCGGCGAACTGGTCGGTCTGATCGGCCCCAACGGTTCGGGCAAAACCACGCTGCTCAATATCCTGAGCGGTTTGACGGACCCGGATAGCGGCGAGATCCTGCTCGATGGATCACCTTGTCAAGGTCTCACGCCGGAGCGGCTGGCGCATCGCGGCGTGATGCGGATGTTTCAGCTCACCCGCGTGTTCCGCCGCATGAATGTCATCGACAACCTGCTGGTGGCGGGCCGGGCGCTCGGCCTCGGCGCCGACGAAGCGTTGTCGCGAGCCGATGCACTGATCAGCGAGTTGCGACTCGATGTGGTCCGCCACCTCGATGCCGGACAACTATCCGGCGGACAGATGAAGTTGCTGGAATTCGGCGTCTGCTTCATGGTGCCGCCGCGCATCGCCTTGCTGGACGAGCCGTTTGCCGCCGTGCATCCGACCATGAAGGAGATCATGGGCGATTTCATCCGCTCTCGCCATGCGAAGGGGCAGACCTTCATTCTTGTCAGCCACGATATGCCGGTGGTCGTTGAACTGTGCCCGCGCGCCATCTGCATGAATGCCGGCAGCGTCATCATCGATGCGACAACCCGCGAGGTGCTCAACGATTCGCGCGTCATCGAGGCTTATCTGGGAGGGCACGCGGCATGAGCGCGGTACTGACCCTCGATCATGTGACCGCCGGTTACAGCGTCGATATCGACGTGCTGCGCAACCTGAGCCTGAACGTCGATGCCGGCCGGATCACCGGCTTGATCGGCCTCAATGGCGCCGGCAAATCGACGGTGATGAAGTCGATCTGCGGGTTCCTCAAGCCGAAGGCCGGCAAGGTGGTCTATGAAGGCGAGGACATTACGGGCCTCGAGCCACATCGACTGAGTGCGCGCGGCATCTGGTATATTCCGCAGGAATCCAGCCTGTTCCCGTTCATGACGGTGACGGAAAATCTTCGCTTGCCGCTAGAGAATCTGTCGCGCGCCACCGGCAAGCCTGCGCGAGGCGAGGTCGATCGCCGTTTTGAGGCGATGCTGGAAAAGTTTCCTGCGCTGCGGAGTAAGTTGCGCGCGCAAGCGGGCGATCTTTCCGGAGGCCAGCAGAAGATGGTCGAGTTCGCCAAAGCATGGCTGATGCGACCGCGCCTGTGTCTGATCGATGAGCCTTCCATCGGGCTCGCGCCGAAGATCGTTGAAGAGGTCTTCGAATGGATTCGCCTCTTCGCATCGGAGGAGATGGCGATTCTGCTGGTCGATCACAACGTCCGGCGGGTGATCGCGATGTCGCATCGCATCTACGTGCTGAGCCTCGGCGAAATCACCGCCTCCGGGGAGCCGGCCGACTTCGCCGGGGATCTGCATGAGCAGGTCAAGCAATGGCTTGGCATCAATTTCTAAGATGACCGCCGGGCAGAATCCTCGCCGCCTTCGCGCGCAACCGTTGACCGCCGAAGCTTTCGCGCCGTTCGGCTCTGTCGTTTCGGTCGACGGGCAGGGTGGGCGTGCCGTGAACCAGAACCGGGCGCGACGAATCCCGGGAATCGGCAATCTGCAGCACGCAGCGGCTGCCAAGCGGCCTGTGCTGGATGTCTATCACATCGCGCCGTCGCTGCTGCCGTTTGCGGTGGCTTGCTTCGAGCGGCATGTGCTGACGTCGCAGGTTTTTGTTCCTCTGCGCTGCGGCCGGCTTCTGATCGCCGTCGCCCCTGATGGAGTGGACGGCCTGCCGGATATCGACCGCGCCATGGCTTTCATCGGCGATGCCACTACGATCATACACTATCATGCGGGGATATGGCATTCACCCTTGGTGGCGTTGGAGGACGCGGCCGTTCTCACGATGTTGATGTGGGAAGCGGGCGACGCTCGCGATTGCGAAGAGATTGTTCCTGCGGCCGCGATCGAGGTCGTTTAGGATCATTTCGCAGTTTTCGAAACTTTCGAGCCCGCTCTCTCTTCGGCCAATAGAGGCCCGTATGCGCGCGGCAGCTCGATGCCGAACGGCGAACCGGAAGCGGAGGCGAGATGCAGTTTATCAGTGATGCGGATGTTGCACGCGCGCTGTCGTTTCCGGTGTTGATCGCGGCCATGGAATCAGCACATCGGCGATCAAAGATCGAGATTCTCGACGGGTTCATGGGGAACGAAGCGGCGCAATACGTGATCCGCAGCGCGGTCGATCCCGGCCGCTACATGCTAAGCAAGATGTTCACCAGCTTTCCGTCCAATCTAAATGGTGGTGCATTGCCTGCGGTGCAGGCGGTGTGCGTTTTGTTCGATGGGACCAACGGGCGCCCCCTTGCCGCAATTGACGGCACCTCCATCACTCACTGGCGCACCGCGGCCGACTCGGCGCTGGGGGCCAAGCTGCTGGCCAATGCGGCCCCTCGGACCCTGCTGGTGATCGGCGCCGGGAAAATGGCTCGATGGCTCGTCCGCGCACACCGCGTCGTGCGGCCGTCGTTGCATCGCGTGCTCATCTGGAATCGCAGCCAGGAGCGGGCATTCCATCTTGCCGACGCGCTCAAGCGCGAAGAAATTTCGGCGGAGGTGGTTACCGATCTCGATGCTGCGACAGGAGAGGCGGATCTCATTTCGGCGTGCACGCGCGCGCATACCCCGCTGATCAAGGGTGCGAACCTGAAGTCGGGCGTGCATCTCGATCTGGTTGGAGGCTATACGCCACAAACGCGCGAGGCCGACGACGAGGCGGCGCAGCGTGCGCGGGTATTCGTCGACCGGCGCGAAACCGCATTCCATGGCGTTGGCGATATCCTGCAGCCGATCGCCAGCGGCGCGATCCGCGAAGCCGATGTGCTGGGCGATCTCTACGATCTGGCAGGAGGCGCGGTGCAGGGCCGCCGCTCGGCAGAGGACATCACCTTCTTCAAGAATGCCGGCGGTGGACATCTTGACCTGATCGCCTGCGAGACGGTGTTCACCCAGCTCGGCATGACGCCGGGCGATTAGCACATGATCATTAAAGCTGGATCGGGAGCCGGCGGTGCAATGCGACGAACGCGGACGCGTGAGGCCGCTGTCATTTCAGCGGAAAGAGCTTCGCCTCCGTCGGATCGGAGGCGAAGCCGGCTAGATTACTTCTGAACTTCCTTGGCGTAGGACGCCGACTGTTCCTTCACGACGCTCCACACTTCATCGGGGAACGACGCGATCCAGTCGGTCTGAGGCACCCATTTGGTGCCATCCCACATCTCGATGCGGGTCTTGCCGCCGCCGCCGTGATCCTTCTCGGTGACAGTGACGGGGGCCATCAAACCGTTAGCATCAAAGTCCTTGATGCTCTGAAGGCCATCCCTGAGTTTCTGCGGAGTCAGCGGCCAGCCGTCCTTCTTGATCGCGAGGCGCGCGCCTTCGAAACCGATCGACCAGATTGCGAGGCCGGTGTTGTAGTACACGTCCTCCAGATTCTTGCGGTCGCCGTTGCCTTTGCCCTTATCGTAGACTTCTTTGATGATCTCCTGCACCAGAGGCTGGGTCGAGCCGCCGGCAACGTTGGTGCCCCGTTTCAGGCCCTTGGCGGCGTCGGGGCCGATATTCTTGATATCCACCTCGTTGAACCAGTTCACGGCGATGTACTTGTCGATCGGAATGCCGTTGCGCTTCATTTCGCGTGAAGCGATCACGTGCATGTTCGACAGGCTCCAACTGATGATCCAGTCCGGATTGAAGCGGCGTACTTGCGTCCAGGCCGACGCCTGGTCGTTGCCGGGCAGCGGATAGGGGAATAGTTGTAGGTCGAAGCCTTCTTTCTGCGCCAGCGTCTTCAAGATGCCGATCGGCTCCTGGCCGAACGGATAGTCGACATATACGAAGGCGACCTTGACGCCCTTCAGGTTGCCTTTGGACTGCTGCTTGATATAGCCGATGTCGTTGGCGGCCTGACCCCAATAGGTCGGGCCGATCGGGAAGACCCACTTGAACACGTCACCATCCACCGCATCGCCGCGGCCCGCCAGCGATTGCATCAGGATGTTCTCGTCTTTCATCACCCGTGGCAGCACGGCTCGTGACACGGGCGTCGACAGCATGTCGAACACCATGACGCCCTCACGTTTCAGGCGCTCATAGCATTCGATGCCGCGCTGCGGTTCGTTGCCGTGGTCCTGCACGATCACCTCGATGGGGTGACCTTCAATGCCGCCTTTGGCGTTCAGCAACTGGGCATAGTCCTTGGCCGCTTGCGCGACCTGCGGCGTGACAAAGGTGTAGACCTTGCTGAGGTCGTAGCAAAGCGCGAACTTTACCGGATCGGCAGCATGCGCGGCCATGCTGCTGGTCAGCATCAGCGCGAGGCCGCCGACAATCGATCTGAGTTTCATATGGATGTCCTCCCTTATAGGAACGGTCGAATGGTCATTTTCTTGTTTCAGTGAGTTTGGCAGGCGCCCGCGCTACGTCAACCAGCGTTTGCGGCGGCGGTAGTGCTTGATATCGCGAAAATTCTTGTTCTCTGCACCTCCAAGATAGAACTCCTGAATGTCGGGATTTCTCTTCAGTGCCTCGGCGCTGTCGTGCATGACGATGCGGCCGCTTTCGATCAGGTAGCCGTGCGAGACGATTTCGAGTGCCGCGATGGCATTCTGCTCCACCAGCAGCACCGAAAGCCCTTCCTCGCGGTTGATCCGGCCGAGAATGTCGAAAATCTCCGCGACCAGGAATGGCGCAAGGCCGAGACTGGGCTCGTCCAGCATCAGGAGCTTGGGCTGGGTCATCAATGCGCGGCCGATCGCCAGCATCTGTTGCTCGCCGCCGGACAGGTAACCGGCGGCACTGCTGCGGCGCTCGAACAGGCGGGGGAAATAGCTATATACCCGCTCCTTGTTGCGGGCCGCATCGTGGCGGCTGCGCACGGCGGACGCGGCGATGAGGTTTTCGTCCGGTGTCAGATGCTCGAAAACGCGCCGGCCTTCCAGCACGTGGGCGATTCCGAGCTTGACCCGATCCTGCGGCATCAAGCCGCTAATGCTGCGGCCCTGGAATGTCACTTCGCCACGCCGCACTTCGCCGCGTTCGGCCGCCAACAACCCGCTAATGGATTTCAGCGTTGTGCTCTTGCCGGCGCCGTTGGCTCCCAGCAGCGCAACCATGCCCCCCTGCGGCACCTCAAGCGAAACTCCCTTGATGGCCAGGGAAACGTAGTCGTAAACCACCTCGACGTTGTTGAGCGAGAGAACATTGGTGGCGGCTGTATCGGTCATGGCTGCCGTGTTCCTGCTATTTCTTGACATAGCCGAACGGCCAGACGAGCAGATAATCGCGGATATTGCCGTAGATTTTGCCGAGGCCGAGAGGTTCGATCAGCAGGAAGCCGATGATCAACGCACCATAGAGCGCATGCGGCAGATGGGCGAGCGTTTCGATGCCCAGCGAAAAGCCGAACAGCCCGGTGAGCCAGCTGATGAAGGCATTCATGACGCCCGGCATCAGCAGGATGAAACCGGCGCCGAGATAGCTGCCGATAATGCTGCCGAGCCCGCCAACGATCACCATGGCGAGCGCCTGGATCGAGACGTCGACGGAGAACTGTTCAGGCGTCACGGCGTGGTAGAACGTGCCGATCAGGATGGCACCGCTGATCCCGGCGAGGAACGACGACATCGCGAATGCGACCAGCTTGAAATAGAAGCTGTTCACGCCGATCACCGCTGCGGCATAGTCCTTTTCGCGCACCGCCACCAGGGCGCGGCCGAGCGCCGTGCGGCGCAAATTGAGCATGAAGGTGGTCACCAGCACGCACCATATCAGCGCAACGTAGTAGAGGCCCGCATCGGAGGTCACGGGCCAGCCGAGAATGCGGATATCGGGTGCCTGCAAGGTAGCCTGGGTACCGCCGCTGATTGCGGGCACATGCGAAATCGTCCAATCCATGACGAACTGCAGGGCAAGCGTACTGAGGGCGAGGTAAAGCCCTTTCACGCGAAGCGCGGCGAACGCGAACACGCTTCCGATGGCCGCTGCGGTAAGGCCGGCCAGCACGATGGCAATTTCCCACGGCACGCCGTTGCGTTGCGCATGGACGGCGGCGTAGGCACCGATGCCCATCACGGCGGCATAGCCAAGGTGAAACTGGCCAGCCCAGCCGAGGATCAGATTGAGGCCGAGCGCGGCAGCGGTCCATACCAGCCAAGGCAGCAGATAGCTGCTCAGATACAGCGAATTCATATAGAAGGGCGCGGCGGCCGCCAGCACCAGCAGCCCGCCGATCATCCAGCGATCGGCAGGAATCGGAAACAACGCGCGATCCGCCGCGTAGTTGGTGTGAAGAATGCCTGCCTGTCGAAACAGCATGATGTCACACCCGCTCGATATCGTGGCGGCCAAACAGACCATGGGGCCGCAGCATGATCGTCAGGATCAGCATGGCCGCGTCCACCAGTTCGCGGCTTGCCCCGCCGATCAAGGGATCGAGGACGATCGAGGCCAGGCCCTCGACAACGCCGAGCAGGATGCCGGCCAGCAACGCCCCGCCGATGCTGTCCAGTCCGCCAAGCACCGCTACCGTCACGCCCTTGAGCAACAGAAGCGCCAGCGATTGGTCGACGCCCTGTACCGATCCCCAGAGGACAGCAGCGATGGTTGCCACCACGGCCGAGATCGCCCATGACAGCGCAACACCCCGCTCCACCGAGATGCCGACCGACCACGCTGCGGTGTAATCGTCGGAAATGGCGCGCAGCACCACGCCGATCCGGCTGCGGAAGAACAGCACGAGCAGGATGAACATCACAATGGCGATGCCGGCTCCGACCGCATAGGCACGATTGATCAGAAGCGGTCCGAGAAACAGAGGGGCGTCGCTGATGCCGAGCGATATCGGCCGTGACGTGCCGCCCCAGATCGTCATTGAGCCGGCGCGCAGGAAGATTTCGATGCCAAGCGTCATCATCAGGATCATGATGATGGGCCGACCTGCCAGCCGCCGCAGCGCAACGCGCTCGATACCGATCCCGATGACGAACATCGTGACGATGCCCAGCGGAATCGCAAGCCATAGCGGCATGCCAAGCTGGTTGGCGAAGGCCAGGATGATGTAGCCCGCCAGCATGATCATCGAGCCCTGCGCGAGGTTCGGCACCGACGAGGATTTGTAGATGAGGACGATGCCCATCGCGACCAGCGAATACATCAGGCCGACCAGCGCGCCGTTGATGGCCGACTCCGATAGAAGCAGGATATCCATGGCTCAGACCTCCTGCACCGCGAGCGTGCGTTCGATCACGCCGACTTCGCCGGTCTCGTACGTAATCTGAGCTTTCATCAAGACGCTCTTCTGATTGTCGTAGATGGCGTGGATGATCGGCGCGTAGCGCTCTTCCACCACGTTGCGGCGGATCTTGCGCGTGCGGGTGATCTCGCCGTCATCCGCGTCGAATTCCTTGTGCAGGCAGACAAACCGCTGCAGATGCAATGCCTCTGGCAGCGCTTTATTGACGTGCTTCACTGCTTCCTGAATCAGCTTGATGACTTCCGGTTTCTGCGACAGGTCGGCATAGGACATATACGAGATGCCGCGCAGCTCTGCCCAGAAGCCGACAGCTTCCTTATCGATGCAGATCAGGGCCGCAAGGGTGTCGCGGCCCGCGCCGAGCACCGCGGCTTCCTTGATATATGGGCTGAACTTGAGCCGGTTCTCGATATAATTGGGGATGTAACGCTCTCCCTTGGCGGTATGAACCACGTCGGAGAGGCGGCCGAGCACGACGAGGTGGCCATTCGGCTCGAGATATCCCGCGTCGCCGGTATGGAGCCAGCCATCGCGCAGGGCCTCCCGGGTTGCGGCCTCTTGCTTGTAATAGCCGCTGAAGACGCTGCCGGAGCGGATCAGAATCTCGCCGGCATCGCTGATCTGAACATCGACGCCGGGGAAGGGGCGTCCGACCGTATGCAGGCGCACTTCGTCTGGACTTTGCAACGCGTTGTAGGCGCTGCTTTCGGTCTGACCGTAGAGCTGGCGCAGCTTGATGCCGAGCGCACGATAAAACACGAACGTATCTTCACCCATGGCCTCGCCGCCGGTGAAGGCGCCGCGTAGCCGCGAAAGGCCGAACTGGTCCTTAATGGGGCCGAATACCAGCAGCTCGCCAAGGGGGTTCAGCAGCATTTCCTTGAATGTCGGCTGGCCGCCCTCCAGCTTGCGCCGCTCCGCGGCCAGAGCCGATGTCATGAAGAAGTGATAGATCGCCTTCTTGAATGGCGTCGAATCCTCCATGCGCACCTGGATCGTGGTAAGCATGTTGTCCCAGCTTCGCGGCGCCGCGAGATAGAAGGTCGGCGCGACCTCCCGCAGGTTTTGCAGAACCGTTTCCTGTCGCTCGGGAATGTTGATGGTGAACCGCAGAGCCACACCGGCCGCGACCGTCACGGCGAAGTCGCCGACCCAGGCCATCGGCAGATAAGCGAGAATGCTTTCACCGAAATCGAACGCGCCTCCCTGGTAGGCGTTGCGGACGCCGGAGAGGAGATTGCGATGCGAGAGGACGATACCCTTGGGCTTTCCGGTCGAGCCTGACGAATGCACGAACACGGCGGGGCCGTCGGGTTGCGCGCGTTGGATCAGCGCTTCCCGCAGTCCCGCTTGCTCCTTCATGCGTGCAGCGCCTTTGGCGCACAGCGCGTCCCACGAAATCAGGCCAGGTGCAGGATAGGCGGCAAGCCCGCGCGGATCGTCATAGATGATATGCTCGATACCGGCGCCTAGCTCGCGCAGATCGAGCATCTTGTCGACCTGCTCCTGATCTTCCGCGAGCACGAAGCGGACGTTGGCTTCGTGGACGAAATGGCGAATCTCATCGAGCGTCGCGTCAGGAAAGGCTGGCATCGCATGACCGCCGAGCGCGCCGGCGGAAATCATCCCGATATAGAGTCGGGGTCGATTGTCGCCGACCACCAGCATCACGTCGTTCGCTGCAAATCCGAGGCTCTCCAGTCCTGCGGCGCATTCCAGCATGCTGTCGAGCATCTGCCGCCAGGTGGTTTCCTGCCAGATGCCCTTGCTCTTCTCGCGCATGGCGACGGCGTTGGGGAAGACCTCGGCGTTTTTGGCGAGCAACCGGCTCAGCGTGGTGTCGGCGCCGAAATCCCATGTGGCGCTGCTGGAGGGGCGCGACTCAATGGGCCGCATGGGCGCCTCCGATATAGGCTTCCACCACGCGCGGATCGGCGACAACATCGGCCGGAACGCCCGAGCCGATCATTGCACCGTAGTTCAGCGCCAGCATTCGGTCGCAGATGCCGGTAATGACGTCCATGTGGTGCTCGATGAGCAGAACGGTAACGTGGCGCTCATCGCGTGCATCGAGAATGAAGCGCGCCATGTACTCCTTTTCTTCCTGGTTCATGCCGGCCATCGGCTCATCGAGAATGAGCAGGCTCGGCTCCGCCGCCAGGGCACGCGCCAGTTCGACGCGTTTCTTCAGGCCGATGGGAATGCCGTCCACCAGCTCGTCGCGCACGCTCTCAAGTTGCAGAAAGTCGATGACGTCCTCAACCGCGGCGCGATTGGCGGTTTCATCGCCGCGCGCCAGCCACCAGTAGCCCGCCGTGCGCCACACACTTGCATGCATGTGCACGTGCCGACCGAGCAGAATGTTGTCGAGCACGCTCATACCGTTGAAGAGAGCGAGGTTCTGGAATGTCCGGGCGACACCGAGACGAGCGACCTTGTGAGGTGCAAGGCCAGTGATGTCGTGACCGTTGAGCAGGATCGAGCCGCGTTGGGGCGGATAGAATCCGGTAATGGCGTTGGTGAGGGTGGTCTTGCCGCATCCATTCGGTCCCACCAGACCGAAAATTTCGCCGCGGTTGATCTGCAGGTCGATGCCGTTCAGTGCGACGATTCCACCGAACCGGCGCTCCACGGACCTACATTCCAAAACGGGGCCGACACCGGCGCGCGCGTCCCTCAACTTATCGTTTCCGTCCGTCATCTATAATTTGGCTCCGCGCGGGCGGCTCACGTCAGAAGGTGATAGCCTTTCTTGGGAGGCTTTGAGATTAAGCTAACCAGCGTTAGATTTTCACGCAAGCGCGATATTGGGCGTGCACAGCCGATTGCATCGAAGGTAGCAGATATCATGCTTCCGCAAGCTGTGTTGACGTCAGACCGCGCAAAAAGCGGACAATGGCTTCGGTGAATGCATCATTGCGATCGCCAACCACCATGTGCCCGGCGCCGGCAATGTCGGTGTAGGCTGCATGTGGGGCAAGCTCGAGAAAGTTTCGTGCTGCGTCTTCGGTCACCAGGTTGCTGGAGGCGCCGCGGATCAGGTGAACAGGAAGCCGCAGCTGGCGAGCTGCCCGGGAGAAACGCTCGGACGTTTGGTGCGGCGATTGGCTGTTCGCGGCGGTGACGAAGCGCGGATCCCAGTGCCAGCGCAGGCGTCCGTCCTCGCATTTGCGCAGGTAGCGCTGCAGGGTCTGCGATGCTCGGCGCTGCGCGCGATGCGGCAGGTAGGCGCCGATCGCGGCTGCGGCTTCGTCGGCCGACGCAAACCCATTTTCGAGATGCGCCTGCATGAAGCCGAGGATATGTGCCACGCCTTGCGGCTCGAGCTGAGGTGTGACGTCGACAAGGGTGAGCGAACTGAAGATTCCTGGCCGTAGCTCGCCTTCCGCTAAAAGACCGGCCAGGCCGCCGAGGGAGGCGCCGACCAGGGCGGGTTTATCGTCCAGCTGATCGCAGATGCTGACGAGGTCGGCAGCGAAATCGGCAAAGTGATAGGCGCCGGCAGGTGACCACTCGCTCTCGCCGTGACCTCGCATATCGATAGCTATCGCCTGATAGCCGGTCTTTGCCAGAGTGCCGACTATTTTGGTCCATGCCGCTCTCGTCTGCCCGCCACCATGGGCCAGCAGCACCGGCGGGCCATGCCCAAGGACATCGGCGACGATGCTCTGGCCCTGCGCCCCGCGAAACCTGTGTAGCTTTGTCATGCACAGTCTCGATAGCTGCGAGAACCCCGTCCCAGGGGCTTTCCGCTGCTCACCGCGATGATCGGCCGCCGCTGCATGGCGTGGGTCTAGTCCTTGAACTTCGGCTGGCGCTTTTCGCGGAACGCGGCGATGCCCTCGCGCGCGTCCTCGTGCATGAAGAGCAGCGGGAAGCCATCGAGAGCGTGGCGCATTTCGTCGCCGCCGAGGCCGCGATTGTAGAACGACTTCGCCATGCGCACCGCAAGACGTGGCTTTGCGGCGATGCGTTCGGCGAACGCCATGGCGTTCGCCATCAACGTATCGTGGGGGACCACCCGCAGGACGAGGCCGAGCCGTTCGGCTTCCTCCGCTGAAACGGGATCGCCGAGCATGCTCATCTCTTTGGCCTTCGCGCGGCCGACAATGTCCTGCAGCCGAACGATGGCGAAGCCGGGCAGCAGGCCGAGTTGAATCTCCGGCACCGCGAAGCGCGCGCGGTCGGATGCAATGATGAAGTCGGATGCGATCGCCAGTTCAAAGCCGCCGCCATAGGCAAGGCCGTTGACCGCGGAAATCACGGGCTTGCTACAGTGCTCAGGCGCGGCAAGCACATTGAGAGCGGCGGCGAGAAAGTCGCGGCCTTTTTCAGGATCGAGTTCGAAGCCGGTGATATCGGCGCCGGCACAGAACGCCTTGTCGCCGTTACCGGTGATAATGGCGACGCGAATGCTCTCGTCGACATCGGCCTGCTTCAGACCCGCAAGAATGCCGTCACGAATCCCGGCGGTGAGCGCATTGAGCTTGGACGGCTCGTCCAGCGTCAGGATCGCAACCTTCCCTTTGGTTTCGTAGTTGACGCTGCCAAATCGCATGGCGTCCTCCCTGTTTGTTTGCGCGTTAGCACCGCCGCTATGATGATGGCTCAGGTTCGACGGTGACGACAACAGTATTGCGCTCGACGGTTTCGCCGGCGCGGCAATTCACCGCGGTGACGGTGCCGTCGATCTCGCTGGCGATGCGCAACTCCATCTTCATCGATTCCAGCACTGCCGCGACGTCGCCGGCCTTCACCTTGTCTCCCACCGCGACATTGACCTTGAGGATCATTCCGGTCATCGGCGCGCGCAGCTCACCGCTGGTTTCCGCGGCGGCACTGATGAAACTGAGATACGGCAGCGCCTGCATCGCGTGCACGCCGCGGCCGTCGTGAACGAAAATTGCCTGTTGCTCCTGATGGACGCGCACCACCTCGCGACGTTGGCCCACGATGGCGGTCAACCGGTCACCGTCGAGCGGCACGAGACGCACGGATATTTCCTGGTCGTCAAGCGCGACCGTCATCGTGCCGTCCGCGCGCACCGGCGCGAAACGGATCGCCGCGCTGTGCCCGCCAGCCGTCAGATGCAGGACGGGGATCGGTGACAATCCGGCATCGCCGGCGCCCATATGCCAGCCGGTGAGATCGCGCGATTGCCACGGGTTGACTGTGGCGATGTCGCGCTGACGCGCCATCCAGAACGCGGCGCCGATGGCGAGTGCTTCGCGATCGAGGTCGGCGGTTTCCTCGATGAGGTCGCCGATCGCTTCATCGATCGAGCGGGTGTGAAATTCGGCCCGTCGCGTCACGGGCCAGTCCAGCAACCGGCTGAGGAAAGCCTGATTGGTGGTCACCCCGAAAATCGAGGCGGCATCGACCGCGCGTCGCAGTTTGTCCAGCGCCTCATCGCGGCTCGGTGCAGCGGCGATCAATTTCGCCAGCATCGAGTCGTAATAGGGCGTGACGGTGGAGCCGCTCTCGATCCCCGTTTCGACGCGGATATCTCCGGCAGGGAAGCTGACGTAAGCAAGATCGCCGGTGCTTGGCAGAAAGTTGGTCGGGGGGTCCTCGGCGCAGATGCGCGCCTCGACCGCGTGACCGCTGCAAGTCACTTGTGCCTGCGTCAGCGGCAGACCCTCGCCAGAGGCGATACGAAGCATCAGTTCGACGATGTCGATTCCTGTCACCATCTCGGTGACAGGATGCTCGACCTGCAGGCGTGGATTGACCTCGAGGAAATAATAGACGCCGTCCTGCAGAATGAATTCCACCGTGCCGACGCCGCGATAGTTCAACCGCTTGCCGAGACGCACCGCATCGGCTGCCATGCGGTCGCGCAGGGCTGGCGGCAGGTTTGCTGCCGGCGCTTCCTCGATGACTTTCTGGTGGCGGCGCTGCAGCGTGCATTCCCGCTCAAACAGATGGACGACGTTTCCTTTGCCGTCGCCCGCGATCTGGATTTCGATATGGCGGCCGCGAGCGATCAGCTTCTCGACGATCAGGCCCGCGGAGCCGAAAGCATTCTTCGCTTCGCGCATCGCGGATTCGATTTCGTCGGCCAGACCATCGAGACTGGTGACGACGCGCATGCCCTTGCCGCCACCGCCGGCCGCCGCCTTCAGCATGACGGGCAGGCCGGTGTCGCGGACGATGCGCGCGACCTCGGCCTTATCCTCGCTCGGCGTGGTGCTGCCGGGGATGATCGGCACGCCGGCAGCGTCGGCCTCCTGCTTGGCGAGCGCCTTGTCGCCCAGCCGCTCGATTACGTCCGGCGTCGGGCCGATAAAGGTGAGGCCGGCGGCCTCCACCGCGCGGGCGAATGCTGCGTTCTCGGCAAGAAAGCCAAAGCCGGGATGGATCGCCTGCGCGCCGACGGCTTTGGCGGCTGCGATCACCGCGTCGATACGGAGATAGCTGTCAGCCGCGGACGCGCCGCCGATGGCAATGGATTCGCCGATTACCTTGACATGCAGCGCATCGGCATCTGCCGAGGAGTGGACACCCGCGACACCAACACCGAGGCGGCGGCAGGTGCGGGCGATCCGGCAGGCGATTTCACCGCGATTGGCGATCAGAATTTTATCGAACACGACCTGCGTTCCTTGTCATCACATGCGCAGCACGCCGAAGCGCGTATCCTTCGGCGGCAGCCGGCCGGCGAGATCAAGCAGGAGCGCCATCACGTTGCGGGTTTCCAGCGGATCGATCACCATGTCGCACCAGGTGTTGCGTGCGAAATTGTAGGCGCTGGCGAAGTCCTCGAAATGCTGGCGCACCGGCGCGCGGTAGGCTTCGCGTTCTTCCTCGGTCCAACTCGTGCCCTCGCGCTTGTGCGCCTCGTCCTTCACCATGGCGAGGGTGTTGGCGGCCTGATCCGGTCCCATGATGGCGGAGCGGCCATTCGGCCACATCATCATGGCGTTAGCTCTCATGGGCCGGCCGCACATCGACATGTAACCCGCGCCGTAGGAATTACCGATGATCAGCGTGTATTTCGGCACATCGGCGCTGGCCATCGCCGTGATCATCTTGGCACCGCTCTTGGAGATGCCGCCTTCCTCGGCTTCGCGTCCGACCATGAAGCCGGTGACGTCCGCCATGAACAGCAGGGGGATGCCGCGTTTACAGCACAGGTCGATGAAATGTGTCGCCTTGAGCGCGCTTTCGGAGAACAGCACGCCGTTGTTGCAGAGGATGCCGATCTCGAATCCCATGATGCGGCCGAAGCCGGTGATCAGTGTGTCGCCGTAAAGCGGCTTGAATTCGTGAAACTCGCTGTCGTCGAGCAGGCGCGCGACGATGTCGCGGTTGTTGGTGGGAATGCGCGGGTCCGCGCTGACGAGACCGTAGATTTCGCGCGGATCGAAGCGCGGCGGGCGAGGCGGCGCCACCTGCCAGCGCTGCGGCGGAACATCACCGAGATTGGCCACGATATCGCGGGTGATCGCGATGGCATGGCTGTCGTTTTCGGCGAGATGGTCGGTGACGCCGCTGATGCGGCTATGCATCTCGCCGCCGCCCAGCGCCTCGACGCCGACCTCCTCCTTGGTGGCGGCATAGACGAGCTGCGGGCCGCCAAGGAACATGGCGCCCTGATTGCGCACGATCACCGTCTCGTCGCACAGCGCCGGCATATAGGCGCCGCCCGCGGTGGAGGGGCCATGCACGATTGCGATCTGCGGAATGCCTTCGCCGGACATCCGGACCTGATTGTAGAAGATCGAGCCGAACTGGCCTTCATCCGGAAAGATGTTGGGCTGATCGGGCAGGTTGGCGCCGCCGGATTGCACCAGCGTGATGCACGGCAGACGATGCTGCCAGGCGAAGCGCTGCGCGCGAACATGCTTCTTGCAGGTGATGCCGTAATAGGTTCCGCCCTTCACGGTGGCGTCGTTGGCGATGATCATGCACGGGCGGCCGGACACGATGCCGACACCGGTGATGATGCTGCCGCCAGGCGGCACGTCCTCGTACATGCCTTCGCCGGCGAGCTGGCAGAATTCGAGGAACGGCGAGCCAGGGTCCATGAGCGCAGCAATACGCTCGCGCGGCAAGAGCTGCTTACGCTCCTTATGCAGCTTGCGCGCGCGCTCGGAACCGCCTTGCATCGCCGCGGCGCGGCGGCGGTGCAGATCGGCAATGCGGTCGCGATAGACAGTTTCGTTGCGGCGATATTCGTCGCTGGTCGTCGAGATGTCCGATTTCATCACAGCCATTGCGGCAGAATCCTAATAGCTGCGGGGCAAGCCCATGACGCGCTCGCCGATATAATTGAGAAGCATTTCGCGGTTGAGTGGCGCGGTCTTCAACAGGCGCACCAGCGGATAGATATCGAAGATTCCGTATTCCTTTGTGAAGCCGTTGCCGCCGAAGCATTGCAGCGCGGTGTCCACCGCCTTGGTGCCGGCGTCGGCGGCGGCAAGCTTCGCCATGTTGGAAAATTCGCCGGCTTCGCGCCCCTGATCGAACACCCACGCGGCTTTCAGCGTCATCAGCGAGGCCATCTCGACGTCTGTGTAGGCGCTGGCAAGCGGATGCTGCAGCCCCTGATAGGCGCCGATCGGCGTGTTGTTGAAAACCTTGCGGCCGCTGGCGTATTCCACCGCGCGGTTGAGCGCGTAGCGGCCGAGGCCGCAGCAGATCGAGCCGACCAGAATCCGCTCCGGATTGAGGCTCTTGAACAGGATCTCGAATCCGTGGTCGATCTCGCCGATGGCGTCTTCTGGCCCGAGATCGACGTCGTCGAAGAAAAGTTGCCACTGCGTTTCGGGCGCGGGAATGCTGACGGGGATATACTGCTTGGTGACACCCTTCGCCTTGAGGTCGACGACGAACAGCGTGAAGCCGTCGGTCTTTCGCTTCACCTCGGTATGCGGAATCGTGCGCGTGACCACCAGCGCGTAATCGGAGCCGTCCGCATCGGTAATGAAGGTCTTCTGGCCGTTCAGCAAAAAGCGGTTGCCGTTGCGCTTTGCCACCGACGTGATGCGCATCGAGTTGGTGCCGGCGTCGGGTTCGGTGATGGCAAAGCAGAACCGGGTCTTGCCGGCGCAGGCGTCGGGAAGAAAGCGCTGCTTCTGCTGCTCGGTGCCGTACTTGGCGATCAGGCCGAGGCTCATGGTGGCGCCGACCACCAGGTTGAGCAGCGGAATGCCGTTGTTGGAGAGCCCCTCGAGGAAAAGGTGCATCTCGGTCATGCCCTGACCGGCGCCGCCATACTGCTCCGGCACCATCATGCCGACGAAGCCGTCCAGGGCCACTTTCCGGTATAGCGCGCTTGGAAATTCGCGCTTCTCCGCGCAGTCGAGCCAGTAGCGGCGGTCATACTGCTTGGCGACGCTGTTGCCGTAATCGAGGATCTGCTGTTGTTCGGTGGTGAGATCGAAATCCATGGATCGGTTCCGGTGAAAGCGGCGCGAGCTTAGGGACAAGCCGCAGCCAATGCAATCTAACAGATGTTCAAAATCTAACAACTGTTAGATTTATGCCCAAGCGGCTTTAATCTCGTCATTGCAAACGAAAATCGTCGTCCCCGCGCAGGTGGGACCTATACGCCGCAGCGGTTCGGCTCCATCACCAGGGCGAGATGATTTAATGACGACCAACGTCAGGGGTTATGGGTCCCGGTCTTCGCAGGGACGACGCCATGGCGCTCATCCCGATTCAGGCGCGCCTGAAGCGGGGGAGAGAGATGTCGTCCGAAATCGCTTCGCAGACCAGGGTGACATCCATATCGAAAGTCACCTCGTCGGGGCTGCCGCCGGTATAGGTCGAAATCATTCGTGGGCCCTCCGCCAGTTCGACGAGCAGCACTGCGTAGGGCACGTCGTTCTTGAAGGCCGGGCCGGGTGCGCGGTGAACCACGCTGAAGGAGTGGACCTTGCCGCGCCCGCTGGCGGGCCGATGCGTGAGATTGTCGCTGCTGCATTGGCGACAGAAGCCCTGCTGGTAGAACTGGACATTGCCACACTCTCCGCAATGTTGAAGCAGGAGTTGTCCCTCGCGCAGGCCGCGCCATAGCTCGGCGGTATCGGCGTCGGGTGAGGGAAGCGGTTTGCGGGAAGCTTCTTCGAGCGAGATCACAGCGTGTTCTCCGTGCCGAGAATGGTGGTGGCGTTGGTCGCGAAGCCGGCACCGAGACTGTGCACCAGCCCGAGTTCGGCGCCGTGCACCTGGCGCTCGCCGCACTCACCGCGCAATTGCGCGACCACTTCATGGAAGTGAAATAGCGAGCCGGGAATGCCGGAATGCGCGAAGGATAACAGCCCGCCGTGGGTATTGGAGGGAATCTGCCCGCCATAGGTCATCTGGCCGTCGGCGACGAAGCGGCCGCCTTCGCCCTTCGGGCAGAAGCCGAGGTCTTCCAGCATCATGATGACGGTGCCGGTGAAGCAGTCATAGACGCCGGCGGTGTGCATGTCCTTGGGGCCATAGCCGGCCATGGCGTAGGCCTTCTGGCTCGATTGCACCGCGCCCGTTGTGGTGAGCGAGGGCATCAGGAAGATGTGCTCGTGGGTGTAGCATTCGCCGCCACCGAGAATGTAGATCGGCTTTTCGATACCGAGCGCCTTGGCGCGTTCGGCCGACGTCAGCACGAACGCCGCGCCACCGTCGGAAATCAGTGAGCAGTCGAGCTTGCGATAGGGCGACGTCACCATCTTCGAGTTGAGCACGTCGTCGATGCTGATTTCTTCGGTCTGCTGCGCGCCGGGGGTGCGCGCGGCGTGCTTTCGCTGCGTCACCGCCACTTGCGCCAGCTGCTCGGGCGTGGTGCCGAATTCCTTCATGTGCCGGTGCGCCGTCATGGCGAAGGTGTTGGCGACCGGAATGCCGAACGGCATCTCGTATTGCTGGTCGCGGCTTTCGGTGAGCGAGCGCAGCGCCAGTTCCGGCGTCAGGCCGGACAGCAGGCTGTCGCCGCCGACCACCAGGACCGTTTCGGCCAAACCGCCATGGATTGCCGCCGCCGCGATGTTGAACATGGTGGCCGCGGTCGCGCCCGACACCTGCAATGTGTTGGAGAAGGTCGGCCGCACGCCGAAATATTCGCTGAAGGCAACGCTGAAGCGGTGAAACTGCGCGGCCATCGCCGGGCTTGCCAGCACGCCGTCGATTTCGCGCTTCTGAATGCCGGCATCGGCCAGCGCCTGCTTCGCGGCGGCGGCGGCGAGCCACAGCGGGCTGCGGCCGGGCACCTTGCCGACCGGCGACAGCCCGATGCCGATGATCGCGGCCTGCCCGCGCAATGAGTTCTTGTGGCCGGCGTTGGCTGCAGCCTTGGTCATGGGATCTCCTATTTCGCCGGGGCGCCGGAGGCGGCTTGCGTCAGCCGGGCTTCGAGCTCGTGACGCTGCACCTTGCCGCTGGTCGAGCGGGGAAATTCCGCGAAGTCAATGAAATGAAACTGACGTGGACATTTGTAGCTGGCGAGATCGCGGCGGCACATCGCGGCAAGCTCGACCTCGTTGAGGCTGTCGTCGCGGCGGGCGATGAATGCGACTGGCACCTCGCCCCACTTGCTATCCTTGGCGCGCACGACAGCGGCCTCGGTGATGCGCGAATCCGTCAGCAGCACGCGTTCGATCTCGGCCGGGTAGACGTTCTCGCCACCGGATTTGATCATGTATTTCGCACGATCGACGAAATCGAGCGTGCCGTCCGCGTTGCGGCGGAACACGTCGCCCATGTGAAACCAGCCGCCGCGAAAATCGCGCGCGTTGGTGTCGTCCGCCTGCCAATAGCCCGAGAACAGGGTGGGGCCGCGAATGGCGAGTTCACCGGGCTCGCCCATTGTCACCTCATTGTCATCCGGGTCGACCAGCTTGATTTCGCAGAAGCTGCTCTGCTGTTTCGAAAGCCGCGTCGGAACATGACCGACCGGAATCAGATTGGTGCTGGCCGGCGGAAGGCCCGTCTCGGTTGAGCCGAAACTGTTGATGTAGGGGGCTTGCAATAACTGCGTGATGTCGGCGATGGCCTGCGGCGGCACCAGATCGGCCATCGCGCCGCAGGTGCGGATACCCTTCACGGTCACCGGATTGGCGCGGAAGCCCTCGGCAAGCGCCTCCACCATGCCGGGAATGAGCACGAACCAGCCGATCCGGTAACGCGCCGCTGCCGAGAGCAGCGGCGCCACCTGAAAGCCGTCGACAACGATGACCGTGCCGCCGCGGAGCAGGGTGGCCAGCGCATGGTCGGTCGAGGCCATGTGGAACAGCGGCGCCCACGCCACAAAGGATTCATCATGCGCGATATTGAGTTCCGAAGAAAACACCAGCGCCCGGGCGATCATCGCGCGATGCGAGATAACGGCCCCCTTCGGCAGGCCGGTGGTGCCGCTGGTATAGAGGATGACGAGGCCATCCTCCGGCTCGGCAGCTATCGGAAGAGGTCGCCCATCTTCCTGCTGCAGGGCGCGTTCATAGTCGTTGCCGAGCGACAGAACGTTGCGAACAGTAAGCCCGCCGTTGAGCGGCGCGGCCAGTTCCGCCTCGGTAATCAGGAGTTTCGGTGAAACCAGGTCAATGCAATACGTCAGTTCGCGCTTCGACAACCGCCAATTCAGGCAGGCGGTGATGACGCCGAGTTGGCCGGCGGCCAGTTCGATTTCGAGATATTCCGGGCGGTTGCGCGACAGCAATGCGACCCGATCGCCGCGCGTCAATCCGTAGCGGGCGAGCATGGCGGCGGCGCGATTGACCCGGTCGTCCAGTTCGCCGTAGCTGAGGCGCCGTTCGCCGCACTCGATTGCGAGCGCGGAAGGCTGGATCGCGGCGCGGGCGCGAAACAGGCTGCCTACCGTCGAGTTGGTGCCGGCGGCGGTCATCGGCGACCGATTTGGCCCGTCATTCATTTTCTTCCTCCCGTCCGGCATCTTCCGTTCCGCACCAGACTATATGAAGCGCTTTACCACGCCCCGGCAAGCCACCCGAGAGAGCATCGATGTGTTGGCAAGGTCTCGGCGGGCAAGTCGGCGCTTGCGGCGCCGCGCGATCCCACCTAAAATTCTAACATCTGTTCGAAAAAATTCCATAGCTGGTTGTTTGCTTTTTTTGGCGGCGACCAACTCTCACCGGCCTGCTGCGTGCCTTCGCCCACAACAGGCCATCGACCGACGAGGATGCTGATGTCGAACCGTTATGCCGCCTACACCAAGCTGAAGCTCGATTATCCCTCGAAGCGGATCCTTCGGATCACCTTCGACCGGCCGGAAACCTACAATTCGGTCGATGCGGAAACCCACACCCAGATCACCAATATCTGGCGCGACATCAACGACGATCCGGACATCAATGCAGTGATCGTCACCGGCGCGGGCAAGGCATTTTCCGCCGGCGGTGATTTCGAGTTGATCAAGAGCCTGCTCGACAATCCGGTCGCGCGCATGGCGACCTGGAAGGAAGCGAAGGATCTCGTCTACAATGTCATCAACTGCAACAAGCCGATCATTTCCGCTATCAACGGCGTCGCGGTCGGCGCGGGCCTCGTCGTCGGCATTTTGGCGGACGTCTCGATCTGCGGGAAATCCGCCAAGATCGTCGATGGCCACACCCGACTCGGCGTCGCCGCGGGCGACGTCGCCTGCATCATCTGGCCGCTGCTCTGCGGGCTGGCGAAGGCGAAATACTATCTTTTGACCTGCAAGCCTCTGTCGGGCGAGGAAGCCGAGCGCATCGGGCTGGTGTCGCTCTGCGTCGAGGATGCCGAGTTGCAGAAGATCGCGCTGGAAACCGCGGAAGATCTTGCCACTGGCGCGCAGAGCGCGATCCGCTGGACCAAGTACTCGCTCAACAACTGGCTGCGCGTGAACGGGCCGCTGTTCGACACCTCCACGGCGCTGGAAATTCTCGGCTTCTCCGGACACGAGGCGCGCGAAGGCCTCGCCTCGCATCTCGAGAAGCGCAAGCCGTCATTCCCGCCGGAGTGTCCGGTTTAAGGCGAAAGCAGACGCCATCATTGCGAGCGCTCCTCGCAACGGCGCTCTCCGTCATGGCCGTGCTTGTCACGGCCATCCACGTCTTTCTTGCTCTGCAGTCCCGTTAAGCGTGGATGGCCCAATAAATCCGGCCATGACGGCGGATGGTTGTTGTCGAGCGATCAGTTCGTCAACTGGCGACGCAGCGCGTCCACCGTCTCAGGATTGGCCAGCGACGACAGATCACCGGGGTCCCTGTTCTCGAATACCGCGCGCAACACGCGCCGCATGATCTTCAGGTTGCGGGTGCGCGGCAGATCATCGACGAAAACAATGCGCTCCGGACGGTAGGACGCGCCCATGCCCTTCACCAGCGCGCCCGATAATTCGTCCGCGACGCCTTGTTCGGCGACACCCGGCATCAGCACGCAGGCGCAGACGATGGCCGATCCCTTCACCGGATGCGGAATGCCGAACACCGCGGCCTCCGCCACCTTGCCGGTGGCGACCAACAACCCCTCAAGCTCCGCGGGTCCGGTGCGCTTGCCGGAAATCTTGATGGTATCGTCGGAGCGGCCGAGAATGTAATAGAGGCCATCAGTGCCCTGCATGGCAAAATCGCCGTGCACCCAGATGCCCGGCAGCGTGCTCCAGTAATTGTCGATATAGCGCGCGTCGGCCTTCCACAGGCTTTTCGTCAGCCCGATGGAGGAGTGGCGCAGGATCAATTCGCCGACTTCACCCGGCGGCACCTTGTTGCCGTTAAGATCGACGATATCGGCGCCGACACCCAGCGCCGGCCGGGAGAACGAGCCGGGATTCATCGGGTGGTTCGGTGTGCCGAGGAAGATGCAGCCGCCGACTTCGGTGCCGCCGGAAATATTGATGATCGGCAGCCGCCGCTTGCAGACATGCTCGAAGAACCATTGCCATGGCGCGGCGGTCCACGCCTCACCGCCGGAGGTCGTCATGCGCAGGCTGGAGAGATCGTAGTTCTCCACTTCCTCGCCATAACGCATCAGGCTGCGGACGATGGTAGGCGAGACGCCGAGATAGCTGACGCGATGATCCTGGATCAGCCGCCAGAACCGCCCCGTGTCCGGATAATCCGGCGTGCCCTCGGCCACCAGCAGGCTGGCGCCGGCGAAACTCGGGATGCAGGCGGTCATCGCACCGACCATCCAGCCCATGTCGCTCATGAAGAAGAAGCGGTCGGTCGGCTTGAAGTCGCAGCAGATGATGATGTCGCGCGTCACCATCGAGCCGATGAAGCCGATCTGGGTCCAGACGCAGCCCTTTGGTTCACCGGTGGTGCCGGAGGTGTAGAGCAGGATTGCAGGCGCATCGGCCGGCATTTCGACGGTGGCGATGTCGCCACTTTTGTTGGCGGTGATGTCGTGCCACCAGTGGTCGCGGCCGGCCCGCATTGGCGTCTCGATCGACAGGCCGCCGCGATCCGCCACGATCACATGCTGGACGCTCGGAGCCTGCTCCAGCGCGGTATCGAGCACGGATTTCAGCGGCGCAGGCGTGCCGCGACGCCAGGTGCCGTTGGCGGTGATCACCGCTTTCGCTTCGCCGTGGTTGAGGCGGGAAATGATCGGCGCGGGGCCGAAGCCGGAAAACAGCGGCAGCAGGATCGCACCGAGTTTCATCACCGCGAAGAAGGCGATGAACGTTTCCGGCAGGTTCGGCATGTAGAGCGCGACGACGTCGCCTTGCTTGATGCCGAGGTCGCGCAGGCCCTGTGCCAGACGGCAGACTTCGCGATCCAGCTCGCGGTAGCTGAGCGTGCGCTGTTCTTGCTTGTTCTCGCCTTCCCATACCAGGAAGGTCTGGTCCCACACCGGCGTTTCCCGATGCTTATCGATGCAGTTCAGCACGATATTGGTCGTGCCGCCGATGCACCACCGCGCCCACGGCTCACCACGCGAGGTATCCAGCATCGTGTCGTAAGGCTTGTAGAAGCGCACGTCGCAGAACTTGAACACCTGCTCCATCAGCCAGGCCGGATCGGCCTCGGCGGCGGCCGCGAGGCTGTCGTAATCCGCGTGCCCGGTGGCGCGCAGGAAGGCCGTCAGGTTGCTTTGCGCGACGAGGTCGGGGGTAGGTTCCCAAACGTAGATATTGGCGTCGCTCATAGGCTGTCCTAGGCTGATTGAATTGCAGGTGTCAGATTACAATATCGCGCTCCTGCGATTGACAACAACCTATTTCTAACATCTGTTAGATTTGTAGTTCGCGAGCCGATCAGGGTGGTTCAAGTGACCGTTTCTCCTGCCGATTGTTTGAAGCCAACGTCGTTTGTCGACAGCGATTCCGCACCGGTGCGTGAGTTCACGGCGTCGGCCCTCCTCGGTTTTGAGAATGCATCTCCCACCGAGAAGGCGATTCGCCTGTTCGACGCCGTGCGCGACCGCATCAAGTACGATCCGTTCAACATCGGCATAACGCCATACGACTACCGCGCGAGCACCGTGGCCCAGCGTCCCTCGAACTACTGCGTGCCCAAGGCGATTTTACTGGCCGCGGTACTGCGCGCCGCCGGCATTCCGGCGGCTCCCGGATTCGCCGACGTGCGCAATCATCTCAACTCGGCAAAGCTTTCCGATCTGATGGGGACCGATCTTTTCATCTACCACGGCTATGTCGCGCTGTGGCTCGACGGTCAGATGTTCAAAGTCACGCCGGCGTTCAACACCGAACTGTGTCAGCGCTTCGGCGTGCGCGAACTGGTGTTCGACGGCAAGAGCGATGCGCTGTTCCACGAGTTCGACACGCAGAATCGTCGGCATATGGAATATGTCAACGACCGCGGCTGGTTCGTCGATCCGCCGATCGACCGGTTGCTGAAGGACTTCCACGAGACCTATCCGAAGCTCTGGGAGAAGGGCGCCTCGGCCGCCGATGCCGCGCCAGTCGAGTTCGCGCCGGATCGGTAAATGGTCGCGTTACCCGGAATTCGGACGCACGGCTATTTGTTGACCAACTCCGTCATGGCCGGAATCAATCCGGCCATGACGAACTCTAGCGAAAGAGACCACGTCTACTTTCCCGTCTCCTGCTTGGCGTACTGCACCGCGACGCGGCCGACTTTCTCGCGCGCGATCACCAGCTTCTGGATCTGCGCGGTGCCGTCGCCGATCTGCAGGCCCATCACGTCGAGATAGCGCTGATGGAACGGCAGGTCGGTGGTGTAGCCGTAGTGCCCGTGCGTCAAGAGACACTGGTGAATAATCTCGCACGCGGTCTTCGGCACATACCATTTGCACATCGCAGCCTCGGCCGTATGGGGCAGGCGACGATCGCGCAGTGACAGCGTGTAGAAGCACAGCTGGCGCATCATGGTGAGCTGCGTCTCCGCTTCGGCGAGCGGAAAACTGACGCCCTGGAATTGGGCGATCGGCCGCTCGAACGCAATGCGCTCGCGCGAGTATTGCCATGCCTCATCCACTGAGGCCTGCGCCGGGCCGATACATTCGAGGCCAATCAGGGCGCGGCTGTAGTCGAAGCCGGTCATGATTTTTGAGAAGCCCTTGTTCTCCTCCGCCATCAGGCATTCCGCCGGAACGTACACGTCGTCAAAGAACACCGAGCCGCGCCCGACCGGTTTGGTGCCGATGTCGTCGAAATGGGTGCGGGTGATGCCTTTCTGATTGAGATCGACGAAGAACGCGCTGACGCCGCGCGCGCCGTCTTCCTTGCCGGTGCGGGCGAAGATCACCGCCGCGTCGCACTGGTCGGCGCAGCTCATCGAGGTCTTTTCGCCGTTGAGGCGGTATCCGTTGCCGGATTTTTCTGCGCGCAGAATGAGATTGGCGGCGTCGGAGCCGCCGCGTGGCTCGGTGAGGCCGAGGCCGATGATGGCTTCGCCCCGCGTCACCTTCGGTAGCCATTCCTTCGCCACATCAGGCGTGGCGTGCTGTGCCACCATGCCGCCCATCAGCGAGGCCAGGAGTTGCACATAGCTGGCGTTGAAATCGGCATAGGCGATCTGCTCGATGATGAGGCCGGCGGTGACGCTGCTTTCGCCGAGGCCGCCATAGGCTTCCGGAATATCGACGCCGATCAGGCCGAGCGATCCCATCTCGGCAAGCATCGCGCGGTCGAGCCGGTGTTGGGTCGCACGCTTCTGATAATGCGGCGCCAGCTTCTCGGTGGCGAAGCGCTGTGCAGCCTCGCGAAACGCTTCCTGCTGCTCGTTCGGCGTATAGTCCAAGGGTGTCCTCGCGAAATCGCTTGATTTTCTTGGAAGCATTCTAACAACTGTTAGAATGTCCGCAACGTCAACGTGAGCCACGCCCATGCAAGCCGATCCGGGTCTGTCGCGCTATCCTCATCTTTTGGCACCGCTGAAGGTCGCCGGAACGACATTGCGCAACCGGATCATCATGGGGTCGATGCACACCCGGCTCGATATGGAAGAGAACGGCGTGCAGAAGATGGCGGCCTTTCTTGCCGAGCGCGCGAAGGGTGAGGTCGGCCTGATCATCACCGGCGGCTATGCGCCGAACAGCGCCGGCTTGATCGAGCCGGGTGGGCCAATGCTGACCGACCGCGCGCAGGTGCCGGAACTGCGGCGGATCACCGAGGCGGTGCATCGCTACGACAGCAAGATCTGCCTGCAAATCCTGCATTCCGGCCGCTACGCCAAGCAGGAGGAATGTCTCGGGCCGTCCAGCATCCGCTCGCGCATCAATCGCTACACGCCGCGCGCGATGACGGGCGAGGAGATCGAGCAAACGATTGCGGACTACGTGCGCTGCGCGGCGCTGGCGCAGGAAGCCGGGTTCGACGGCGTCGAGATCATGGGCTCGGAAGGCTATCTCATCAACGAATTCACCGTGCTGCGCACCAATGATCGCACCGACGAATGGGGCGGCTCGGAGGAGAACCGTCATCGCCTGCCGGTCGAACTGGTGAAGCGGGTGCGTGCGGCCACCGGAAACAACTTCATCCTCATCTATCGCATCTCGGCGTTGGACCTCGTCGAAGGCGGCGCGACCGGCGACGAGATCGACCGGCTGGCGCAGCGCGTCGAGTCCGCGGGCGCGGATATTCTCAACACCGGCATCGGCTGGCACGAGGCGCGGGTGCCGACCATCGCTTACCCGATCCCACGCGGGGCGTGGCGCTTTGCCGCGGCGCGGATCAAGCGCGCGGTGAAAATTCCGGTGGTGGCGTCGAACCGCATCAACACGCCGGAACTCGCCGAGGAGGTGATCGGTTCCGGCGACAGCGATCTGGTGTCGATGGCGCGGCCGATGCTGGCCGATCCGTTCTTCGCGAAGAAGGCGCGCGAGGGAAAGCCGGAAACGATCAACACCTGCATCGCATGCAACCAGGCGTGCCTCGATTTCATCTTCTCCGATCGCAGCGCGACCTGTCTGGTCAATCCGCGCGCCTGCCGCGAGACGCTGTTCGAGGAAGGGCCGGCGGCGCGTCCGCGCAAGGTGGCGGTGGTCGGCGCCGGCGCCGGCGGTTTGGCCGCGGCGGCGGAGGCCAGCCGGCGAGGCCATCAGGTGACATTGTTCGAAGCCGCGGATCGTATCGGGGGCCAGATCAATCTGGCGCGCGCGGTGCCGGGCAAGGTCGAGTTCGACGAGATGCTGCGCTACTACAGCGGCCGCATCGAGGCCGGGCAGGTCAACCTGCGCTTGAACACGCCTGTTTCGAAAGCGGACATCGCCGACGAAGGTTTCGATGCGGTGGTGGTGGCATCGGGCGTGCATCCACGCATGCCGGCCATTCCTGGCATCGATCACCCGAGCGTTGTCGTCTACAGCGATCTCCTCAGCGGCAAACGCAAGGCCGGCCGTCGTGTCGCCATCATCGGTGCGGGCGGCATTGGCTTCGACGTCGCCGAATATCTCTGTCACTCGCAACCCGGTGAGGCGCCGAAACACCGCGCGCTCGATCTGAAGGATTTCCAGCGCGAGTGGAATATCGATGCGACCCTTTCGCAGCCCGGTGGCCTGTCCGGCGATCCATTGGCGCCGCGCGAAGCATCGCGCGAGATCACCATCCTGCAGCGCAAGGCGTCGCGTCCCGGTGCGGGGCTCGGCGTCTCCACCGGTTGGATTTTGCGCTCGAGCCTCGCCAAACGCGGCGTCAAACTGCTGGCGGGCGTGAGCTATGACCGAATCGATGATGCCGGGCTGCATATCACCGTCGATGGCAAGCCGCAGGTGCTCGCGGTCGATACCATCGTGATCTGCGCCGGGCAGGACTCCAATCGCAGCCTCTATGACGAGCTGCGCGCCAGCGGCATCGAGGCGCATGTCATCGGCGGCGCGAAAGAGGCCGCCGAACTCGATGCCATGCGCGCGATCGACGATGGCGTGCGAGTGGGGCAGGCGCTGTAGGAGAGCAGGTGTCATTGCCGGGCTTGACCCGGCAATCCATCCGTTTCCAAGAAGATGGATGGACGGATCAAGTCCGCGCATGACGACCGACCATCCATCAAAGCAGGAAGACTCTAACCTTTCCCCGGCAAGCCGTCCCCGCGTTCGCGCGCGGCGAATTTCATCATGTCGATCATCTGTCGCGCGTCGTGGGCGAGATGCAGCGTCTCCCCGCCGTCGATGTACCATTCCTCGCCGGTGACGAATTTTCCGAGCGGCGAGGCGAGGAAGATGATCGCGGCGGCGATGTCCTCGACGTCGCCCATATGGCCCATGATGTTGCGGTTGAGCTTGAGCCACTGTTCCGGCGCGATCGGATAGTGGCCCATGCCCTCGGTCTTTACCGTGCCGGGCGCGACGCAGTTGAGCCGGATGCCGAACTCCGCCCATTCGAATGCCAGCGTTTTCATCATCGCCAGCACGCCACCGCGCGCGGCCGCGGTGTGAACGAAGCCGCTGAGTCCTGAGCGCACGCAGGCGGTCACGAACACGATGGAGCCGCCGTTCTCGAACATGAAATGATCGGCGACAGCTTTGGTCATCTGCCACGAGCCGACCAGGTTGTTGCGGATGACGGTTTCGAAACCTTTATTGTTCAAGTCGCGCGCCGGCGTGACGAATTGCCCGCCGGCATTGTTGACGAGAATGTCGAGTTTGCCGAATTCCTGACGGATACGCGCCATCGCCGCCTCGATCTGCTCGGGCTGGCGGATGTCGCCGGAGATTGCGATGGCCTCAAAGCCGGCCTCGCGGATGACGCGGGCGCAATCCTCGATCGGCTCGGGCCGTCGGCCGAGCACGACAATCTTGGCGCCCGATTGCGCCATTTCCAGCGCGGTGGCGCGGCCCATCCCGGTGCCGCCGCCAGTGACAAGGGCAACCTGATCCTTCAACAGGTCGGGGGCGAAGCGCATTTTGGCTGTGAGTTGCATGGCGATCCTGAGGTTGAACGTTGCAGTTTAAGGTCGCGGCCAAGGCCAGTTTGAGATAATCTAACAGATGTTAGAATTTGCGAAAGGGTTCCTGATGCCGGAGAATGCGCCGATCCGCTATGCCGTCGAGGACGGCATCGCCACCGTCACCATCGATCGTCCCGAGCGCAAGAATGCATTGTCCGTCGAGGCCATGAACGGCCTGACGGAGGCATGGGCCCGCGTCGAGACCGACAAGGATGTGCGCGTCGTCATCCTCACGTCGGCGGACTGCGGCGTGTTCTCGGCCGGGCTCGATCTCAAGCAAGCCGCCGAGATTCGTGCGCGCGACGGCGTCGATATCCTCACTTTGATGCGCGACCCGATGCAGACGGCGATGCGCAATGTCACGAAACCGATCATCGCAGCCATGACAGGATCGCTGATGGCCGGCGGCATGCTGCTGGCGATCAAGTCGGACCTGCGCGTCGGTCTGCGCGGCACGCGCGCCGGCATCACCGAGGTCAAGATGGGGCGCGGTTCGCCGTGGGCGGTGCCGCTGCTCTGGATGCTGCCGCAGCCGGTGGTGATGGAACTGGTGCTGACCGGCGAGACCGTGCCGATCGAGCAACTCGCGAGCTATGGCTTCCTGAACTATCTCGAGGACACGCCCGACGCGGTGCGCGCCCGGGCGCTGCAACTGGCGCGGAAGATCGTCGAGGGAGCACCGCTCTCGGTGAAGGCCGCCAAGGGGAGCGTGCTGGCGGCGATGGATCTCGGCCTCGAGAAGGGACTGATCGAGGCCGGCCGGCTTCACGAAGAGGTCTATGCCAGCGCGGATGCCATCGAGGGGCCGAAGGCGTTCGCCGAAAAGCGCAAGCCGAACTGGCAGGGACGGTGAAGCAACCCAGCCTTACTTCATTGCTTTCGGGGTTGCTTCGCTCTGTTTGTAATAACGGTGACGGTCTGCGCTCACCTCTGCCATGCCCGCGCCTGTCGCGGGCATCCACGTCTTTCTCCAACAATCTACAATAGTACTTAAGACGTGGATGGCCGGGACGAGCCCGGCCATGGCGACAAATATAAAATATAGCTGTTTGGAGCAGGGGCGCGTCTACCGCTTCACGCCATCGAAAATGATCGATTCCGTCCGGCGCGCCAGCTTCTGCACGGCGTCCTTCTTGCTGAGGTCGAACCATTCCACCGTCCAGTTGAGCGCACCGAGCACGAAGATGCGCAAGGGGACCAGTTCGATATCGGTGCGGATCTCGCCGGCCTTCTGCGCGTCCAGTAACAAACGGTCCCAGTAACGGGCATAGGCGCGGCGGATCGCCCGGTGCGGACCTTTGAGTCGTTCGGGCAACTGGCCGTAGATGCGGATATTGGCCGAGGTGAAATCGCTGGCGTCGTGCAGCGCGACGAGATGCGCCTCGATGGCCAGCGCGATCTTCTGACGATGCGAAACATCGCCCGCCTGCTTGAGCTTCAGCTTCACCCCGTTGAAGACGCGGCGCAGGCCTTCGTCGAGCACCTCGTCCAGGATCGCGTCCTTGGACGCGAAATAATAATAGATGCTGCCGGCCTGGATTTCGGCCAGATCGGCGATCTGGCGCAGCGTGGTCGCCGAATAGCCCTGACGCCGAAACAGCTTCGCGGCCGATTCGAGAATGGCCTCGCGTGATTTCTGCGATTTCGACGCGGCAGCGGGATCGCTTGCCCCGTGTGCCGTCTCCGTGCCGTTAGCCGTGGCCCGACGCCGGCGGGTCGCAGGGAGCATGGGTTTCGCGCGGCGGGATGGCTTGGCTGGCGGCATCGTCGGAAGCGGGCGGCTGGAATCTTGCGTCGTCCGTCGCCTCGGGGCCATGTTGTGCGGCTTCTCGGTTTCTAGGGATGACGAACTGAAAGAGCGGATGATCGGACGAGTTTAGGCCAGAATCCCGTCCTGCGCTACCGCGGCCTGTTGATGACGGTGTGCGAAGCGCGCTAAGCCTTGAGACTGCGGCGCCGGCGATCAGCGACTCCACGCAAGTGACCGGTCCGGTTTGCCGGCATCCTCGCGTGCAATGAACCATAGACCAACGAAGGGTGCCAGCCGTGGCCAAGAGCCCGTTCTACAATGCTGATCATCTGGCTTTTCGCGATGTGGTGCGCCGCTTTGTCCAGAACGAGATCGAGCCTTACGCCACCGAATGGGACGAGGCGGGTACGTTTCCGCGCGAACTCTACCGCAAGGCGGCGGAGATCGGCCTGCTCGGGCTCGGCTTCCCCGAGGAATATGGCGGCACGCCGGTCGACAATTTTATGTGGATCGTTGCGGTGCAGGAACTGGCGCGCGCCGGCGCCGGCGGTGTCAGTGCGAGTCTGAAGAGCCATTCCATCGGTGCGCCGCCGATCGCCCGCGCCGGCACGCCGGAGTTCAAAGCCAAAGTACTGCCGGAAATTCTTTCAGGCGAAAAAATTTCGGCGCTCGCCATCACCGAACCGAGCGGCGGGTCCGATGTCGCCAACCTGCGCACCAGCGCGCGGCGCGACGGTGATGTTTACGTCGTCAACGGCGAGAAGACCTTCATCACCTCGGGGATGCGCGCGGATTATATCACGACTGCGGTGCGGACCGGCGGGCCGGGTCCGGGCGGCGTCAGCCTGCTGGTGGTCCCGGGCGATACGCCGGGCCTGTCGCGGACGCCGCTAAAGAAGATGGGCTGGTGGGCTTCCGACACCGCGACCTTGCATTTCGACAATTGCCGCGTGCCGGCCGGGAATCTGCTCGGCGAGGAGGGCGCCGGCTTCAAGATCATCATGCACAATTTCAACAGCGAGCGCCTCACGATGGCGGCCGGCTGCACCGCGGCGGCGCGGGTCTGTCTTGATGAGGCGATCGATTACGCCAAACAGCGTCATACCTTCGGCAAGCCGCTGACCCAGCATCAGGTGATCCGGCACAAGCTCGTCGATATGGCGCAGCGTGTAGCGGCGTCGCAGGCGATGCTGGAAATGCTGGCGTGGCGACTCGATCAAGGCGAAAACCCGGTGGCCGAAATCTGCATGCTGAAGAACCAGGCGACCCAGACCATGGCGTTCTGCGCCTCGGAAGCCGTGCAGATTTTTGGCGGCGCCGGTTACATGCGCGGTGTCAAGGTCGAGCGCATCTACCGCGAGGTCAAGGTCAATGCGATTGGCGGCGGTACCGAGGAAATCATGAAGGACCTCGCCAGCCGGCAGATGGGGCTATAACAGAACGAGAGGAACGATCGAGGATGCTGTTCACCGCCGAGCACGACGAACCGCGCCGCATCTTGCAGCGGTTCATCGCCAATGAGATCAATCCGCATGTCGACGAGTGGGAGGATGCCGGCATCTTTCCGGCGCATGACTTGTTCAAGAAGCTGGGCAATCTCGGCTTCCTCGGGCTCAACAAGCCGGTGGAGTATGGCGGGCAGGGCCTCGATTACAGCTATGCCCTGATGATGGCCGAAGAACTTGGCGCCATTCGTTGCGGCGGCGTTCCGATGGCGATCGGCGTGCAGACCGACATGGCGACCCCGGCACTGGCGAAGTACGGCTCGGACGAGGTGCGTCGCGAATTCCTGGCGCCCTCGATTTCCGGCGACATGGTGGCCTGCATCGGTGTCTCCGAGCCCGGAGCCGGCTCGGACGTTGCCTCGATCAAGACCAATGCGCGCTCGGACGGCGACGACTACGTCATCAATGGCGGCAAGCTGTGGATCACCAATGGCACCCAGGCCGATTGGATCTGCCTTCTGGCAAATACATCGGATGGCCCGGTTCACCGCAACAAGTCGCTGATCTGCGTGCCGATGAAGAGCAAGGGCGTCACGGTGGCGCGCAAGCTCGACAAGATGGGCATGCGCTCTTCCGACACCGCGCAGATCTTTTTCGAGGACGTGCGGGTGCCGAAACGCAACCGGATCGGCGAGGAAGGGCAGGGCTTCACGTACCAGATGGTGCAATTCCAGGAGGAGCGGCTGTGGGGCGCTGCCGCTGGCCTTAAGGCGCATGAATACATCATCGAGGCGACCATCGAATACACCCGCAACCGCAAGGCGTTCGGGCAGAGCATCCTCGACAATCAGGTGGTGCACTTCCGCCTGGCGGAGCTGCAGACCGAAGTCGAATTGCTGCGCTCGCTGATCTATCGCGCGGCCGAAGCGCTGGTTGCCGGCGAGGACGTCACCAGGCTCGCCACTATGGCGAAACTGCGGGCCGGGCGGCTCAACCGCGAACTGAACGATGCCTGTTTGCAATACTGGGGCGGCATGGGCTTCATGAATGAGACCCCGGTGAGCCGCGCCTATCGTGATGGCCGCCTGACCTCGATCGGCGGCGGCGCGGATGAAGTGATGCTGTCGATCCTCTGCAAGATGATGGGTACGCTGCCGGGTGCGAAGACCAAGAAGGTGGAGGCGAAATGATCACGCTCTATCACTGTTTCGGCGCGCGCTCGTTCCGTCCGCTGTGGATGCTGGAGGAGCTGGGGCTCTCTTATGAATTAAAGATGTTGCCGTTCCCGCCGCGCGTGCGGGCGAAGGAATATCTCACCATCAATCCGCTCGGCACCATTCCGTTCTTGATCGATGGTGAAACCAGGATGACGGAGTCCTCCGGCATCTGCCACTATCTCGGCACCCGTTATGGTCCAACGCCGCTGATCGTGGGCATGGACGAGCCGGCCTACGGCGCTTTTCTCAATTGGATGTATTTCAGCGACGCGACGCTCACATTCCCGCAGACGCTGGTCCTGCGTTACGGTGAACTCGAGCCGGAGGAGCGGCGCAATCCGCAGGTCGTGCAGGATTATGCCAAGTGGTTTCTTGGCCGGCTGCGCGCGGTTGAGACGGCGACCGGGGAGGCCGAAACGCTCTGCGCCGGACGCTTTACCGCCGCTGACATCGTCAACGGCTACGCGCTGCGCCTCGCGCAGAATATCGGGCTCGCGAAAGACTTCGGCCCGAACGTTGCCGCCTATTGGCAACGCCTGCAACAGCGCGAGGGCTATCAGCGCGCGGTGGCCGCCGAAACCCGCGCCAGTGAAGAACAGAAGGTTCCACGGCGGACCTGAAGCCGCTTCGCGAAAATACTTCGCGGCGTCCGCGCATCACGGCGGTTGATTGACGCGGGCCACCCCCTCGCGATGCTTCGCCGCAGGTGCTCCGGCGCGTCCAGACCGGCATCGTTCGGCGGTGACTTCCGATGTGGTTGCTGTATGCTCGCATGCTCCCAAAGAGGCCGCCCCGCGAGGCGGCCCGACAAGCAACGGCATCCCCGGAGGGAACAGGATGGACGACGGCGCTCGCCCGGCTTCAGGACATCTGATGTTGATCAGTCCGGAGCGGGTATTCTATGCCGGTCTGCTCGGCAAGCCGCGGCAGCGGACCAGCGGCGGTTTAAATATCTATGTCGCCCTGCATGGAGAGCTCAGCGTCGTTCAGGGCAGTACGACCACGCGTGGCGAGATGGTCGTGGTTCCGCCCTATACCGTGCACAGCGTCGAAAGCGATTATCCTTCGACCGTCTGTATCGTGATAGAGCCGGAAACGGTGTTGTCCCCGGTCTTAGCGGCGCTGGCGCGGAGGCTGACCGGCCCGGGCGGCGAGGCGCTGGCGGCGCGCATTCGCGGCGCCTATGAGGCGTTGCGCATCACGGGGCGCCGCGACGGCTTCACCACCTGCGAGTTCGATACCATCTTTTTCGGCGAACGGCTGGCGGCGCGGCCGCTCGACCCGCGCATTTGCAACGCCATCGCCCGCATCTGCGAATTCTCGAATGTCAACGTCAACGCCGCCGAATGCGCCGCTGCGGTCAACCTCTCGCAGTCGCGCTTCCTGCATCTGTTCAAGGAGCAGACCGGCGTCTCGTTCCGCGCTTTCCGGGCCTGGAAGCGGGCGCGCCATCTGCTGCACTACGTCAACGAGAATATCAATCTCGCGCACCTCGCGCAGGATATCGGTTATCCGGATTCGACCCATTTCAGCCATTCGATCCGCCGTTTCTACGGATTGAAGCCGCGCGCGATCTTCATCGGGTCGCGCGATCTGGCGATCTATCGCAGCGATGCCTCGATCGGCCTCGGGCTGCGTTCCGGCAAGTCCTGACACGCGCGCAATAGCCGCTTGACGCAAGAAGCCGCCGAAGCGGTTTCGCATCATGCCTTCACGGATCCGCCGACCCATATTCGGCAGGCAAATGAGGGCTTTCCCGGCATGAGCGACAAGGTCGTCATCACTTGCGCGTTGAATGGCGTGCTGACCGATCCCAAACAGCACCACGTGCCGGTCACGCCGGAAGAAATGGCGCGCGAGGCCAAGGCGGCCTATGACGCCGGCGCCAGCGTCATGCATATCCACCTGCGGCAGCAGGCGCCGAACAAAGGCCATCTGCCATCGTGGGAGGTCAGCGTTTCGCGCGAGATTCAGCAGGCGATCCGGGAAGCTTGTCCCGGTGTCATCATCAATCACACCACCGGCACCTCGGGCCCGGAATATTCCGGGCCGCTCGCCTGCGTGCGCGAGACCAAACCGGAAATGGCGGCCTGCAATGCCGGCTCTCTGAATTACCTGAAAGTGAAGGCCGACAACACCTGGGCCTGGCCGCCGATGATGTTCGACAATGCGGTGGAGAAGGTGCAGGACTTCCTCGATGCGATGAAGGACGCGAACACGCTTCCGGAATTCGAATGCTTCGATGTCGGCATCGTGCGCTGCGTCGGCATGTATCGCCAGACCGGCATGTATGCAGGTCCGCTCGAATACAATTTCGTCATGGGTGTCGCGTCGGGCATGCCGGCCGATCCGGAGCTGCTGCCGATCCTGCTCAGGCTCAAGCTGCCCGAGGCAAACTGGCAGGTCACCGCGATCGGCCGCGCCGAGATCTGGCCGTTGCATCGGCGCTGCGCCGAACTCGGCGGCCATTTACGGACCGGTCTCGAGGATACCTTCTATCGGCCGGATGGCAGCAAGGTGACATCGAACGGTCAATTGATCGAAACCATGGCGCAATATGCCCGCGAGGCGGGTCGCTCCATCGCCAGCCCGGCTGAGGCGCGGCAGATTTTTGGAATTCGGAACGAGGCTTGAAATAGCAGGGGTCAGCGGCCGCAGAGTCGCGATCTCGCATCATCGGGAGGAGGATATCATGAGCAATCTGGAAGCCACCGGCGGGGTACCGGGTCCGGGCCGTATCGGCCGCGTCGCCGTCGGCGATCTCTTGAAGCGTGCGGCGCGCCGCTTTCCTGACCGCATCGCGCTGACCGAAGGCGCGCGCCATGTCACCTATACCGAGCTGGAGCGCGACGCCAATCGCTTCGCCAATTATCTCGTGTCACGCGGGCTCAAGCCGGGCGACAAGATTTCGACCATCTGCAACAACTCGGTCGAGTTCGTCAAAGCGCTGTTCGGTATTCATCGTGCCGGACTGGTGTGGGTGCCGATCAACACCATGCTCGGCCCCGACGATATGAGCTACATCCTCGATCATGCCGGCGTCCGCTTCGCGCTGATCGATGACAATTTGCACGCGCAGCCCGATCGCCGCGCAGCGCTGGAGCAGCGCGGCATCGGATTGATTGCCGTCAATCTTGCCGGTAAGGCGAAAGAGCAGGGGCTCGAGGAGTTCAACGCGCTGCTCGGAGGCCAATCCGACATCGAGCCGGAGATTGCCTTCGACGACCGCGATCTGGCGATGATCATCTATACCAGTGGCACCACGTCGCGGCCCAAGGGCGCGATGCATTGCCATCTCGCGGTGGTCATGGCGGCGATGAGCAACGCGATCGAGATGCATCTCGACCGCAATGACGGCATCACCGGGCAATTTCCTCTGTTCCACTGCGCCGCGCACGTTTTGCTGCTGACCTATCTCGCGGTCGGCGGCAAGATGGCGCTGATGCGCGGGTTCGATCCGGTCGCCTGCATGGAAGCGATCCAGCGTGACAAACTGTCGATCTTCATCGGCCTGCCGCTGATGTATCAGGTGATCCTCGATCATCCGCGGCGCAAGGAGTTCGATCTATCGAGCCTGCGGACCTGCATCTACACCATGGCGCCGATGCCGCGCCCTCTGCTGGAACGATGCATCGCCGAACTCTGCCCCAACTTCGTGCAGCCGAGCGGCCAGACCGAAATGTATCCGGCGACCACGATGTCGCAGCCGGATCGGCAGCTCAAGCGTTTCGGCAATTATTGGGGCGAGTCGATGATCGTCAACGAGACGGCGATCATGGATGACGACGGCAACCTGCTGCCGCGCAATCAGGTCGGCGAGATCGTGCATCGCGGCCCCAACGTCATGCTGGGTTACTACAAGGACCCGAAGGCGACGGAGGAGGCTCGCAAGTTCGGCTGGCATCATACCGGCGATCTCGGCCTGATCGACGATCACGGCGAGGTGCTGTTCCTCGACCGCAAGAAGGACATGATCAAGTCCGGCGGCGAGAACGTCGCGTCCGTCAAGATCGAGGAAACGTTGATGGCGCATCCGGCGGTGCTCGCCGCCGCGGTGGTCGGCCTGCCGCACCCGCAGTGGGGCGAGGCAGTCTCGGCTTTCATCAAGCTGAAGCCCGGCGCGCAGGCGGATGAAGCATCGATCATCGAGCATTGTCGCAAGCATCTCGGCGGTTTCCAGGTGCCGAAGTTCGTCAAGCTGCTTGACGAAATGCCGATGACGGCCACCGGCAAGCTGCGCAAGGTCGAATTGCGCCAGCAATACACCGATCATTTCGCGCAGGGCTGATGGCATCGATGCGCGAGGCTGCCATCACCCGCGGCGTCATGGCCGGATTTATTCCGGCCATCCACGTCTTGCTGAGATGTAACAAAATCGTGGATGGCCGGGCATAGGCGAGGGAAGCGACGCCGTTCTTTGAACGGCTATGTCCGGCCACGACGGAAAGCAGTGATGCCGTTGGCATCATGGTAGTTCTGGAGAAACGTTTGTACCATGGCAGTCATTGAATCGACCATCGCCACCGGCAGCGCCGGCTTCAAGGCCAACCGCGACGGCATGCTGGCGCTGATCGAGCGGATGCGAATGCTGGAGGCGCGCAGCCGCGCCAAGTCTGCTGCCGCCAAGGACCGTTTCCATAAGCGTCACCAGTTGCTGCCGCGCGAGCGTGTGGCGCTGGTGCTTGATCCCGGCGCGCCGTTCCTCGAACTCTCGACGCTCGCCGGCTACATGTTCGACGTGCCGGATCCGGACAAGAGCGCGCCCGGCGGTGGCCTCGTTGCCGGCATCGGCTTCGTCTCCGGCATCCGCTGCATGGTCAGCGCCAACGATGCCGGCATTGATGCCGGCGCGTTGCAGCCCTACGGTCTCGACAAGACCTTGCGGGTGCAGGAACTGGCGCTGGAAAACCGGCTGCCTTACGTGCAACTGGTGGAGAGCGCCGGCGCAAACCTCCTGCGCTACCGCGTCGAGGATTTCGTGCGCGGCGGCAACATTTTTCGCAATCTGGCGCGGCTGTCGGCGGCGGGATTGCCGGTGGTCACCGTGACCCACGGCTCGTCGACGGCGGGCGGCGCCTACCAGACCGGGCTATCGGACTATATCGTCATGGTGCGCGCCCGCACCCGCGCGTTCCTTGCCGGGCCGCCGCTGCTCAAAGCCGCAACGGGCGAGATCGCCACTGAAGAGGAGCTCGGCGGCGCGGTGATGCACACCAGCATCTCCGGCCTCGGCGATTATCTCGCCGAGGATGACCGTGACGCGTTGCGGATCGCGCGCGACATCATGGCCGGGCTCGATTGGGATCGGCCGCAAGTCGACCACAAGCGCATCGAGGCCCGGCCGCCACGCTACGACGCCGAGGAGCTGCTCGGCATCATGCCGATGGACCACAAGCGCCCCGTCGATATGCGGCAGGCCATCGCACGTTTCGTCGACGATTCCGACTTCGTCGAGTTCGGCCCGGATTACGGCCCGGCCACAGTGTGCGGGCAGGCGCGGATCGAAGGCCATGCCATCGGCATCATCACCAATAACGGGCCGCTCGATCCGGCCGGGGCCAACAAGGCGACGCATTTCATTCAGGCCTGTTGCCAGTCGCAGACGCCGCTGCTCTATCTCAACAACACCACCGGTTACATGGTGGGCAAAGCCTATGAAGAAGCTGGCATGATCAAGCATGGCTCGAAGATGATCCAGGCGGTGACCAGCGCCACTGTGCCGCAGATCACCATCTATTGCGGCGCGTCGTTCGGCGCGGGCAATTACGGCATGTGCGGGCGCGGCTTCCATCCGCGCTTCTGCTTCTCGTGGCCCAACGCCAAGACGGCGGTGATGGGCGGCGAACAGGCGGCCGAAACCATGGCCATCGTCACCGAGGCCGCCGCCGCCCGCAAGGGCACACCGGTCGAGCGCGACAAAATCGATGCGATGAAGGCGAAGATCACCGCGGTATTCGATGGCCAGATGGATGTGTTCTCGACCAGCGCGCGTGTGCTCGACGATGGCGTGATCGATCCGCGCGACACCCGCGCGGTGCTCGCCGAAGTGATGGCGATTTGCCGCGAGGGCGATGCCCGCACGCCGCATCGCATGCAGTTCTCGGTGGCGCGGCCATGAGTGGGGACGCAATCGTGAAGCTCACCCCGTTCCGCAAAGTCCTGGTCGCCAATCGCGGCGAGATCGCATTGCGCGTGATGCGCACCGCGCGCCGTCTCGGTTTCGCAACGGTCGCGGTTTATTCCGATGCCGACGCCGAGGCGCCGCATGTCCGCGCTGCCGATCAGGCGGTGCGGATCGGCGAACCGCTTCCGGCGCAATCCTATCTGCGCATCGACGCCATCATCGCGGCGGCGAAGGCGATCGGCGCGGATGCCGTGCATCCCGGCTATGGCTTCCTTGCCGAGAACGAGGATTTCGCCGCTGCATGTCGTGATGCTGGGCTGGTATTCATCGGCCCGTCGCCGGAAGCCATCGAATCGATGGGCAACAAGGCCGGCGCCAAGGCGATCATGCAGAAGGCCGGCGTGCCTTGCGTGCCGGGCTATCAGGGCGAGGATCAGTCCGATGCCACCATGGCGGCGGAGGCTGCGCGCATCGGCTTCCCGGTGATGATCAAGGCTGTCGCCGGCGGCGGCGGGCGCGGCATGCGGCTGGTGGAGAGTGCCGCCGCTTTCCCTGATCATCTGCGCAGCGCGCGCTCCGAGGCGCAGGGGGCGTTCGGCGATCCCACGGTCATTCTCGAGCGCGCCATCGTCGAGCCGCGCCACATCGAGATCCAGGTGTTCGGCGACCGCTACGGCAACGCCATCCATCTCGGCGAGCGCGACTGCTCGGTGCAGCGCCGGCACCAGAAGGTGATCGAGGAAGCGCCGTCGCCGGCGGTGACGCCGGAGTTGCGGACGCGGATGGGCGAGATCGCGGTGAAGGCGGTCAAGACCATCGGCTACGAGGGCGTGGGTACGCTGGAGTTCTTGCTCGATGGCGCGGGCAACTTCTACTTCATGGAGATGAACACGCGCCTGCAGGTCGAGCACCCGGTGACGGAGGCGATCACCGGGCTCGATCTGGTCGAGCTGCAACTGCGCATCGCGTCCGGCGAGCCGCTGGCGCTCAAGCAGGAGGACGTGCGCTTCTCCGGTCACGCCATCGAGGTGCGGCTGTGCTCGGAGGATGCCCGCCACGGCTTCATGCCGCAGTCGGGCCGGATGCTGGAATGGCAGCCGGCGGAGCATCTGCGCGTCGAGCACGCGCTGCATTCCGGCATCGACATTCCGCCGTTCTACGATTCCATGATCGCCAAGGTGATCGCCCACGGCGCGACCCGCGACGAGGCCCGGCGCCGGCTGATCCATGGACTGGAGCAGACGGTGGCGTTCGGCGTCACCACCAATCAGGAGTTTTTGATCTCCTGCCTGCGCAGTGATGTGTTCGCCAAAGGCGGCGCCACCACCGCCTTCATTGGAAAACACCTCGACGAGTTGCTGGCGCGGCCGCCGGTTGCCGGGATCGCCAATGACGTGCTGGCGGCGCTGCTGCTTTATGTCACCGATCCGCACGCCGCGCCGTGGCGGCCGGGCCGTTCGCTGGCAACGACTTTCCCGATGCTGATGCGCTTTACCATCGATGGCGAAACCTGCGAGATCGAGATCGCGCGGACCCGCGAGGGCGATTACGCCATCGGCTCGAACGGGGAGGGCCGCCGCATCGACATTGCCGCGCTCGATGACAGCACAATCCGGATCAAGGCCGATGGCCTGACCGAGAGCGTGCGCTATCGCCGCGACGGCAGCCAGCTCTACATCCTGCGCGATGGCGCGGTGCTGGCGGTCCATGATCTCACCCGTGCCGCGCCGGAACGCGCAACGGCGGGCGGCGGCGGCGACGGCAAGCTGCGTGCCGCGCTCAACGGCCGCGTGGTGGCAGTGCTGGTTGGGCCTGGCGATGCCGTCAAGGCCGGGCAGCCGGTGGCGACGCTCGAGGCCATGAAGATGGAGCACGTGCATGTCGCGCCGGTTTCGGGCATCATCGCGGAACTCGGCGTCACCGAGGGCGAGCAGGTCACCACCGGCCATATCGTCGCGGTGATCGATCCGGCGAAAGACGCAGCGGCATAACCACAGGACACGGTAGAGGATGGCGGACAATTCGAGCGTACTACAGGAAAAGCGCGGGCAGGCCCTCTGGATCACCATCAACCGGCCGGAGAAGCGCAACGCGCTCAACGCCGAGGTGATCGCCGGCATCGCGCGTGGTTATCGCGCGGCGCATGACGATCCGGCTGTCCGCGTCATCGTGCTGACCGGGGCGGGCGACAAGGCGTTCTGCGCCGGCGCTGATCTCGCGAACACCGGCGGTGCGTTTGCCGCGATGGATTTTTCCAAGCCCAACGTCGACTATGCCGACCTGTTGCGGCTGGCGCAGAACGCCACCAAGCCGTCGATCGCGCGCGTCAACGGTGTCTGCATGGCCGGCGGCATGGGTCTTCTCTGCATGACCGATATGGCGGTGGCGACGGAGACGGCGATCTTCGGTCTGCCAGAGGTCAAGGTCGGCGTGTTCCCGATGCAGGTGATGAGCCTGTTGCAATCTCTCGCGCCGCGCCGGCTGATCAACGAATGGTCGCTGACCGGCGAGCCGTTCGACGTGCATGCCGCGCAGGCCGCCGGCCTCGTCAATCACATCGCGCCGGCCGGCGAACTCGACGCCAAGGTGGACTGGCTGATCGGCCGCCTCACCGACAAGTCACCGACCGCGATCCGGCGCGGCAAATACGCCATGCGCGCCATCGCCGCGATGTCGTTCGACGAGGCGATCGCCTACACCGAAAGCCAGATCGCGCTGCTGGCGATGACCCAGGATGCCAAGGAAGGACTGAAAGCCTTCGGCGAGAAGCGAAAGCCGGTCTGGCCGGGGCGTTGAGGTTTCCCGGAGACGCGGCGAGCCGATAAAACAACGCGGGAGGACATCGATGTTGATGACGGAGCTGGTGCGCCGTGGCGCGGTCTATTTCGGGCCGCGTACGGCCGTGATGTATGGTAACGACGCGCTCACCTTCACGCAGGTGGATCAGCTCTCGAACCAGATCGCTCACGTCTTCATCAATGCGCTTGGACTGGCCGTCGGCACCCGCGTCGGCCTTCTGCTGAACAATTCGGTGTTCACCATTCCGGTGGACTTCGGCTTCGCCAAGGCGCGGCTGTCGCGGGTGCCGCTCAATGCGCGGCTCTCGGTGGCGGAGCAGCAGCAGATGCTGCAAGGCGCCGGCGTCGGCATCCTGCTGCATGGGACAGATCTCGCGGACCGCGCGCGCGAGCTGGCGCAGGCGATGCCGGGCTTGCGCACCATCAGTATCGGCGATGCCGCAAATCCGAACGATCTTTCTGCACTCGCGAGGGCTCAGCCGGCGACGCCGCCGGATCGCAAGCCTGAAGCCGACGACATCGTCATCACCATCTTCACGTCCGGCACCACCGGCAAATTGAAGGCGGTCGAGCACACCCAGGCGAGCTGGGCGGGGATGACGCTGAATATTCTCGAAAATCACGACGTGCGCGAAGGCGATATCATGCTGCACGCCGCCTCGATGATTCACGCCAGCGGCTGTTTCGTGCTGCCGTACTGGATTCGCGGCGGCACCGCGGCGGTGCTGCCGGGCTTCACCCCGGCGTCCTACATCGATGCGGTCGAGCGCTGGAGGCCGACCGCGCTCAACATGGTGCCGACGATGCTCGGCATGTTGATGGACCAGCCCGGCATCGCGGAGGCCGATTTCAGCTCGGTGCGCTCGATCATCTATGGCGCGTCGCCGATGCCGCGTCCGACCATCGACCGCGCGCTGAAATTGTGGGGCCCGCGGTTTCTGCAATATTACGGGCAGACCGAGGCCCCGGTCTTCATCACGCATCTGACCAAGGAGGATCACGTCGGGCCCGGCGCGGAGCAGCGCCTCGCGGCCTGCGGCCGCCCGAGCATCGATTGCGAAATCCGCCTCGTCGACGAGGACGGGAACGACGTGGCGCCGGGCGAGATCGGCGAAATCGCGCTGCGCTCGCCCTTCATGATGCGCGGCTATTTCGACGCGCCGGAGCTCAACGCGCAGATGGCGCTGCCGGGCGGTTTCATCCGCACGCGGGACGTCGGCCGCTTTGACGAGAACGGCTATCTTTATCTGGTGGACCGTACCTCCGACATGATCGTCACCGGCGGCTACAACGTCTACCCGCGCGAGGTCGAGGATGTCATGGCGGCGCATCCGGCGGTGCGCGAGGTGGTGGTGGTCGGCATCCCTGACGACAAGTGGGGCGAGGCGGTGGCCGCCTTCGTGGCGTTGCGTGCGGGCGAGAGTGCCGACGATGCGGCGCTCATGGCTTTCGCGCGTGAGCGGCTCGCCGGCTACAAGGTGCCGAAGTCGGTGCATTTCATCGACGAGGTGCCCAAGAGTCCCGTCGGCAAGCTGCTGCGCCGCGCGGTGCGCGATCCGTTCTGGAAGGACCGCGACCGCCGCATCGGATAGCACCGATGCGCAAGCCGCTTTCGTCAGCATCCGTCAGCCGGGGAAGTGATCCTCATACGGAATCGGCGCGGTGGCGGCGTCGAGCCAGACCCGCGTCGCCTCGTCGACGTGAGGACGCACCGCCTGCCGCACTCGTGCGTGATAGTCGTTGACCCACTTCACTTCCTTCTTGCTGAACCGGCGGTCGATCAGGCGCCGGTCGATCGGCGCCAGCGTCAGCGTTTCGAAGCCGTTCATCGGCTTCTCGGCCCCCTCGATCTCGACAGGTATCACCAGTTCGAGATTTTCGATGCGGATACCGAAGGCATCGGCCTTGTAGTAGCCGGGCTCGTTGGAGAGGACCATGCCGCGCTTGAGCGGTGTGGTGCCGAGTTTCGAGATGCGGGCCGGACCTTCATGCACAGACAGATAGCTGCCGACGCCATGGCCGGTGCCGTGCTCGAAATCGAGGCCGGCCTGCCATAGAAACTGCCGCGCCAGCGTATCCAGTTGCGCGCCGGTGGTGCCGTCCGGAAACACCGCGCGCGCGATGGCGATGTGGCCGCGCAGCACGCGGGTGAATCGGTCGCGCATATCCTGCGTCGGCTCGCCGATCGCGATCGTGCGCGTCACGTCGGTGGTGCCGTCTTCATATTGCGCGCCGGAATCCACCAGCAGCAGATCGCCGGGCGCGATGCGGCGATTGCTCTTGCGGGTGACGCGATAATGGACGATGGCGCCGTTGGGGCCGGTGCCGGCGATAGTCGGGAACGACACGTCCTTGAGCGCGCCGGTCTCGCGCCGAAACGTCTCCAGCGCTTCGACCACGTCGATTTCGGTCAGCTTGCCGCTCGGCGCTTCGCGATCAATCCAGGCGAGAAAGCGCACCAGCGCCACGGCGTCGCGCTGATGCGCGGTGCGGGCGCCGGCGATCTCGACCGGATTCTTCGTCGCCTTCAACAGGCTGACCGGATCGCTGCCGCGCATCGCCTTGCCACCCGCGCTGGTGATGAGGCGACTCAAGGCGTCGGATGCGGTGGCGCTGTCGAGCGCGATGGATGCGCCGCCTCGCGCCAGCTCCGCCAGTTGCGAGGTCAGCGCGTCGGGCGTTGCGACATCGGCCTGCTGCTCGAGATAATCGCGCACGCTGTTCGAGAGTTTGCGTGGATCGATGAAGAGGGTTGGCCGGCCGTCCTTCGGCAGCAGCGCGTAGGACAGCGGCAGCGGCGTATGCGAAACGTCCGCGCCGCGAATGTTGAACGTCCACGCCACGGCATGGGAATCCGACAGCACCAGCGCATCGGCGCCGAGCCGGCTGATTTCCGCGCGGATTTGATTCAATTTGTCGGTGGCCGGAACACCGGCGAACTTCGCATCATGAATCGCCACCGCGCCAAGCGGCGGCGCGGGGCGTTCCTGCCAGATCGCATCGACCGGATTGCGTTCCACCGCGACGAGGTCCGCGCCCGCTTTGGTGCAGGCGGCGGCGAGACGTTCCGCCGCAGCCGTGGTGTGCAGCCATGGGTCGAAGCCGAGCCGGTCGCCCTTGGCGAGATGTTTGCTGATCCAATTCTCAGGCGGCGGGTCGATCAGCGACTCCACCGTCCAGGCCTTGCCATCGACCTGCGCGGCAGCCTGCAGGGTGTAGCGGCCATCGACGAACACCGCGGCGGCATGTGGCAGGACCACCGCCATGCCGGCGGAGCCGGTGAATCCGGTCAGCCACGCCAGCCGTTCTTCCGAGGGTGCGACATATTCGTTCTGCTGCGCGTCGGCGCGCGGGATCACGAAGCCGGTCAATTTCTGCTGCGCCAGTTCGGCGCGGAACGCCGCCAGCCGCGCCGTCAGCGCGATGCCGCCTTCCGGATCCTCGAATGTCTGGAAATGAGCCTCAAACATGATTCCTCGGCGAATAGTTCGAACCAGACTTACATGTCATGTCGGCCGGCACTTGCAAATATCAGGTGCGTCATGAGCCTGCGGCGCAGCGGTCGCGAATGTCAAATCCGTTCCGTGGTTGTCTATGTATGGTCCGGAGGCGGACAAATCCTGCGGGTTTTACCCGAATCTCAGGACCGAATGTTGTCAATCCCGCGGAAGTTGGAATAGATTGACTGGCCCGCATCAGACGGGCTGGGCGGCATCGCCGTTGGCGGATACTCAACACAGTCGGGGAAGTGCCGGGAGCGCGTTCAACTCAGTCCGAACGATGAGGGATGACTTTGCCTGCCTTTACGTTTGAAAAACTGTCGGCGCCTCCTCCGCGCGCCTCAACGCCGGATGCCCTTCGAACGCGCGATGCGCAATCGGCCGCGGACATTCCGAAGCGAAGCACTTGGCGCCGCATGCTGGACCGCCTGAAGGTGCGGAGTGAGCCCGTGTCCCGCCGTCAGGGGTCCCGCAAGTCGGTTTAGCAACGAGCGAGCGATTTGCCCGCCATCGGTTTGCAAACTCATCGGGCAGCAACCAGCGGCGATTGACCCGCTGCGGACGTCATCAGGGATGGCGCATCAACAGGCTGCACCAGCCGTCGACCTGCAGCCGTCGCTCCAGCACCAGGCCGACGTCACGATAGGACGCGACGACGCCGCGCACATGCGGCGGCAGCAGGCCGGAGAGGATGACCAATCCGCCGGGCGCGAGATGCGCCGCCATGGCCGGCGCCATCTGCCGCAGGGGATTGGCGAGAATATTCGCAAGGATCAGATCGAACGGTGCGCGCGCGCGGAACGGCGGCGCGGCAAAACCGGTCGCGCAGATGGCCTCGATCAGTTGTCCCACGTTATTGAGTTTCGCATTGTCGTGCGCGACGCGCGTGGCCTGCGGATCGATGTCGCTGGCCAGCACCGGCGTCCGCAACGCCTTGGCCGCGGCGATCGCCAGCACGCCGGTGCCGGAGCCGAGATCCAGCACATGCGAGGGACGGCGGCGTTTCAGCACCTCGTCGAGCAGCAGCAGGCAGCCGCGCGTGGTGCCGTGATGGCCGGTGCCGAAGGCGAGCGCGGCCTCGATTTCAATGCCGAGCTTGTTGCGGGCGACCCGCGCGCGGTCGTGCCGGCCGTGCACCACAAAGCGGCCCGCGGCCACCGGCACCAGCCCTTCGAGGCTGGCTTTCACCCAATCCTTGGCTTCCACCGTCTGGAAGGTGAGGCCGTCCGCCACCGTTTGGTCAGTCGTGAGCGCAACGAGATGGCGGATCGCGGCCTCATCGGGAGCGGACGGGAAATGCAGCACGATATCCCAGACGCCGTCGGGCTTTTCGAAAGCCGCCACCGCGACCTCGCCGGGATCGAGGCTCTCCTCGAGAACGTCGGCGATGCTCCGCGCGCGGCGTTCGTCGCCGACGGTAAAGGTGGCGGTGATGCTCGGCGGCGTTTCACTGGCTATCATGGGGAAGACAAGAATTCCTGCGGGTCCCTTGTTCACATGCGATCCACAGGCAATTCAAGAGTTTTCCACTCCGTCATACAGGATGGGCAACGGCGCGGGGAAGGACTTTTCAACCGGGGCTCCACCGGTTGCGGAGCGGAATATCCACAGGCTGGAGCCTTTTTTTTCAAACGGTTGTCCACAGGGATATCAACAGCTTTTTCGGCGTTCGGCAGCCGCGTTCAGGCGAAAAAGGCCCGGTGGTCCTGAAGGATGGCGCGGGCGGCATTGTGCCCGGGCGCGCCGGTGACGCCGCCGCCGGGATGGGCCCCCGAGCCGCAGTGATAGAGGCCTTCAAGGGGTCCGCGGTAATCGGCATGGCCCAGCATCGGGCGTGCCGAGAACAGTTGGTTCAAGGTCAACGCGCCATGGAAAATGTCGCCGCCCAGCAGGCCGAATTCGCGTTCCAGATCGAGCGGCGACAGGATCTGGCGGCCGAGCACGCGCGCGGCGAAGCCGGGCGCATAGCGATCGACGGTGGCGATCATCAGGTCGGCGACGTCCTCGCGGTGATCGTCCCATGAGGAGCCATTCGGCAATTGCGGCGCGACGTGCTGGCAGAACAGGCTGGCGACGTGCCGGCCGGGCGGGGCGAGGCTGTCGTCGAGCGTGGAGGGGATCAGCATCTCCACCACCGGCGCGAGACTCCAGCCATATTCCCGCGCGTCCTGCCAGGCGCGATCCATATAGCCGAGGCTGGGCGCCATGATGATGCCGGCGGTGAGGTGATCGCCGGGGCCGGGCAGGGCGGTGAAGTCGGGCAGGTCCGCCAGCGCGACATTCATGCGGAAGGTGCCGGAGCCGTTCCGCCAGCGCTGGATGCGGGCCAGGAAATCCGACGGCAGTGCATCCTTTGCGATCAGACGGGTGTAGAGCAGCTTCGGATTGACGTTGGCGGCGATATAGCGCGCGCGGAGACGGCGGCCGTCGTCGCGCACGATACCTGTCGCGCGGCTGGCCTCGACGATCACTTCGCGCACGCCGGTGCCGGTTTCGATCTCCACGCCATGGCTGCGCGCCGCGGCCGCCATCGCCTGCGTGATCGCGCCCATGCCGCCGACGGCGTGGCCCCAGACGCCCTTCTTGCCGTTCACCTCGCCAAAGGCGTGATGCAGCATCACGTAAGCGGAGCCCGCCGCATAAGGGCTGGCATAGTTGCCGACGATGGCATCGAAACCGAACAGCGCCTTGACCAGATCGCTCTCGAAGATGTCGTCGAGCATTTCGCCGGCCGATTGCGTGAACAGATCCAGCAGCAGGCGCTGACGTTCGAGCGGCAGGGCGCGCAGGATGTTGGCGGTGCCCAGCGCATTGGCGGCCTCGCGGATCGCGGGCAGTCCGAATCCGGATACGAGGTTCGGCGGGGCCCGCAGCACCATTTGCCGCAGCACATCGGCGATCGCTTCCAGTTGCGCCGAGAAATCCTGGTAGCGGTCGGCGTCACGAGCGCTGAGCCGGGCGATCGACGGCAAGGTGCGGCCCTCACCGGTGAGCAGGTAGCTGCCGTCCGGCGCGGGCAGGAAATTCTGGGCGCGGCGCTCGACGATCCGCAGTCCGTGCTCGTGCAACTTCAGATCCGCGATGATCTTCGGATTGAGCAGACTCACCGTGTAGGCCGCGACCGAATTGCGGAAGCCCGGGTGAAACTCCTCGGTGACGGCGGCGCCGCCAACCACCTTGCGCCGCTCGACCACGCGCACGCGCAGGCCGGCCATCGCCAGATAGGCCGCGCAGGTGAGGCCGTTATGGCCCGCGCCGATGATGACAACGTCGGTGTCGAATTCCGCCATCGTGCTTTCGTGACCAGAGAGAGAGCCTGGCGACTTTACCGGGTTCGTGGAACCGATTGCAGCTTTTTGTCGCGCCGTGACAAAACGCGGTCCCATCAGGCGGCTCTTTGAACGATACCGGCTCGGCTCGCATTGTTTGCGGCAGAGGCTTGTGGTTCAATCCGGCGCTTCTCGCGCCAGCCGCGCGCATTGCCGGCGCAGGCCGGATCGAGGTTTCTCCGGATCGAGGCTGACGACTGCATGACGCTTTCCGCGCCGTCCGCGGCCCCTTCGGCCGCCCGCCACCGCCTGATTCTGATCTTGTACACCCTCGCGATTTTCGTCAGCGCGCTGCTGCTGTTTTCGGTGCAGCCGCTGTTCACGAAAATGGTCCTGCCCCGGCTCGGCGGGTCGCCGGCGGTGTGGTCGGTGGCGATGGTGTTCTTTCAGTCGCTGCTGCTCGGCGGCTATCTCTATGCGCATTGCCTGACCAGCCTGCCGGGACGCGCGGTCGCGGTGGCGATCCATCTGCTGGTGCTGGTCTCGGCGCTCTCGGCCCTGCCGCTGGCGATCGCGAGCGGATGGGGCGAGCCGCCCGCCAGCGGTTATGCGCTGTGGCTGCTCGGCCTGTTCGCGGTCTCGATCGGGCTGCCGTTCTTCGCGCTGGCCGCCAACAACCCGCTGCTGCAGGCGTGGTTCGTGCGCACCGGCCATCCGGACGGACGTGATCCGTATTTTCTCTATGCATCCTCGAATATCGGCAGCTTTCTCGCGCTGCTGTCCTATCCGTTCCTGCTGGAGCCGATGCTGTCGTTGCGCAGCCAGAACATCGTCTGGACCGTCGGCTACGGTCTGTTGATCCTGCTGATCGCCGGATGCGGCGTGGCTCTGCTGCGTTCGCCCGCCGTGCCGCTGCCGCGCAGCGAGCGCGCGGACGAAACCGCACATCGGCCGGCCCCGACCTGGATGACGCGCGCGCGCTGGATCTTTCTTGCGGCGGTGCCGTCGGGACTGCTGATCGCGGTCACTGCGCATATCTCCACCGACGTCGCCGCGGCGCCGCTCCTATGGGTGCTGCCGCTCTCGCTCTATCTGCTGACCTGGGTGCTGGTGTTTCAGTCCCGCCCGCTGCTGCCGCACAGGTGGATGCTGGCGCTGCAGCCGCTGGCGATTGCCGGGGTCATCGTGCTGCTGGCGATCGGCGGCGAACAGAATCTGTTACTGACGCTGGGCGGGCATCAGCTCTGCTTCTTCGTCATCGCGATGGCCTGCCACGGCGAACTGGCCCGCACCCGGCCGGCGCCGCGTTATCTCACCGGCTTCTATGTTGCGTTGTCGTTCGGCGGCATGGTCGGCGGATTGTTCGCCGGGCTGATTGCGCCGTTCACGTTCTCCTGGATCGCCGAATATCCGATCCTGATCGTTCTGGCGGCGCTGTGCCGTCCGCAGGTCCCCGAGCGCTGGCCGCGCCTCGTGCGATGGTACTGGATCCTGCTGGGGGTGCTGGCGCTGGCGCTGGTGGTGCCGACGGTTAACGGCGGCGCTGTTTTCAAGTGGCTCGAGAGCAACCGCGTCTACGTGACCGGCGCGGTCGGTGGCCTCGCGGCGCTGCTGGCCATCGTGCTTCGCGGCGATCGCTGGAAGGTTGCGGCGACGGCCGCGCTGGCGCTGCTGCTGCTCCGCGCCTATCCCGCGGACGAGGGGCGGGTGACGACGATCCGCAGCTTCTTCGGCGTGCACAAGGTGCAGGTGACGCCGGGCGGCTACCACCACGTGCTGATGCACGGCACCACGATCCACGGCGCGCAGCGGATGCGCAACACTGACGGCACGCCGGTGACCGGGCGGCCGGCGACGATTTCCTATTACGACAAGGACGGCGGCATCGGGCAGGGGATTGCCGCGATCCGGGCGCGCAAGGGCGCGCCGCTGCATGTGGCGGTGATCGGCCTTGGCGCGGGCACCCTGGCCTGCGCGGCCGCGCCGGAGGAGACGTGGAGGTTTTTCGAAATCGATCAAAGCATGATCGATACCGCGCGCGATCCCCAGCACTTCACCTTCATTCGGGACTGCATGCCCGATCTGCAGCCGGTGCTCGGGGATGCCCGCATCACCTTCGCGCGCGAGCCGGACGGTGAATACGATCTGATCATCGTCGATGCCTATTCGTCCGATGCGATTCCCATCCATCTGGCCACGCGCGAGGCAATGGCGATCTACAAGGCCAAGCTGGCGCCGCACGGTGCCGTGCTGATGCACGTGTCCAACCGGCATCTCGAACTGGCGAGCGTGGTGGTCGGCATCGCCGCCGCCAACGGGCTCAAGAGCTGGCATTTCACCGAGGATGTCGAGCGCGACGATCCCTACATCTTCACCACCGAAGTGGTACTCTCGGCCCGGGAGGATGCGGACATCGGAGATATCGTCTGGAACAAGAGCTGGACCGCCAAGATGCCGGAGCCGGATCAGCGCGTATGGACCGACGACTACTCCAACATCCTCGGCGCCGTTTGGCGGCGCCTGCGCGACGGCGAAAACTAGGACAGCTTGCCTTCGGCCAGGCTCACCCGCCGCGGCTTTTGTTCAGTCCAGCCGTTCAATCCAGGTCGGAGAACAATCCGCGCGGCCGTAGATAGGGACGAGGCGCGTAATAGCCCTGTTGTCCATAGTAGCCCTGCGGCTCGTCGTAGCCGCGCGGGGCGGCGTATTGCTGTCCGTACTGGCTGCCATAAACCTGTCCCTGATAGACGCGACGGTACGGACGCGGCGAGGGATAGCGCTGATCGCTGCTGCTGCCGTCGGCGGGATAGATGTAGCCATCATCGGTGACTTGCGGCTGAGCGGGACGACGCACGCGCTGCGCCTGCGGCGACAGGTCGATCGGATTGCCGGCGGCATCATAGCTCGCCTCGACCTCGCCCGCGGTCGGATCGCGCCGTGCCACGGCGGTCTTGGAGCCGCCCTTGCGGGCGAGGGCGACGCGCGACGAGCCGGTCAGCGTCACGGTGGTGGTCAACAGGCCGTCGCGCTTGACGAGATCATACAGCGTTGCCGCATTGGCGCGAGAGATGCGAACGCAGCCGTGGGAGACCGGCGTGCCGAGACTCTTTTCCGAGAACGTGCCGTGAATGGCATGTCCCTGCTTGGTAAAAAAGATCGAGTGCGGCATCGGCGCATCGTCGAATTCCTTGGAGAAGTGGTCTTCCTCCATACGAAAGGTCTGATATTTACCGTTGGGCGTCTCGTGCGAGGGATTTCCGCTCGATATCGGCCATTGATAGCGCTGCACGCCATCGACCGAAACGGTCATGATCTGATTGTCTTTATCGATGTTGATGGAGACCTTGGCGGATACAACCGAGGGAGCCGCTGCGAAGGCAAGAGCGACAACCGGAATGAGAAACGAGCGCATATCTGTTCTGGCCTCCAGATCCCGGTTTTTCGGCCCGATGTCCGAACTCCGTAGATCGCTTGCCCGCCCCGCTGTCTATATGCCCATGATCCGGCGCGGGTTCCAGTCCCTCTACGGATCAATCTTAATGGCATAATGACACGACCGCGTGCGGTAGCCGGTGTGTCAGTCATAGGTCCTGGGCAACCAATTTGACGGTGGCATGGCAACCAATCGGGGCTTTGTGCGTTAGTGGCAGCAGTCCTCTCTCGGCGCCGATCCGGTGACCGATATTTCCCATCCGTTAACCTCAAGGAGCCCCGATGAAAGTGCAAGCGGTGAAATCACAGGCCATGGTCCTGCCATTCCGTCCGTCGCTGCGGCTTCATCTGGCGATGGCCGCGATTGCCGCGGCCCTGCTCGCGGCGCCGACCTTCGCCCATGCGCAAGGTGTGATCGGCGGCATGGAGCGCGGCGCGCATCAGGGCTCGCGCGAAGGCAACCGTGCGGCGGGTCCGATCGGCGGCGCGGTGGGCGGCGCGATCGGTGCGGGCGTCGGCGGTGTGGTCGGCGGCGTCAAGGGCGTGCTGGGCATTCCGGATCGCGGGCCCTATCGCGGCAAGCGCTGCCGTGGCTACTATGATCGTCATCACCACTTCCATTGCTATCGCCGCTGATCCAGCGCGCCGATCTTTCCGCCGCTGCCGTAGCGGAGGCCAAAGAAAAACCGGCCCGGAGTGCGATCCGGGCCGGTTTTTCTTTTGATGCGATCGTCGTCGGCTACTTGCGAAGCCGAAAACCGGTTTTGAAGATCCACCAGATCACCGCAAGGCAGAGCAGCAGGAATGCCGCGGTCATGCCGACGCTGATTGCGACCGGCACGTCGGCGATTTCCGAAAAGCTCCATCGGAAGCCGCTGATCAGGTAAACGACCGGGTTGAACAGCGCGATCGTGCGCCAGCTTTCCGGCAGCATGTTGATCGAATAGAAGCTGCCGCCGAGAAAGGTCAGCGGCGTGATCACCAGGAGCGGCACCACCTGCAGCTTCTCGAAATTATCCGCCCAGATGCCGATGATGAATCCGAGCAGGCTGAAGGTGACGGCGGTGAGGATCAGAAAGGCGATCATCCAGACCGGATGTTGGATCTGCAATGGCACGAACAGCGCCGCGGTCGCCAGGATGATGAGGCCCAGGATGATCGATTTGGTCGCCGCCGCGCCGACATAGCCGAGCACGATTTCGAGGAACGAGACCGGCGCCGACAGAATTTCGTAGATGGTGCCGACGAACTTCGGAAAATAAATGCCGAACGAGGCGTTGGTGACGCTCTGCATCAATACCGACATCATGATCAGGCCGGGCACGATGAAGGTGCCGTAGCGGACGCCCTCGACATCGCCGATATGCGAGCCGATCGCCGCGCCGAACACGACGAAGTACAGCGATGTCGAGATCACCGGCGCGACCACGCTTTGCAGCAGTGTTCGCCAGGTGCGGGCCATTTCGAACAGATAGATGGCGCGGATCGCGGTGAGATTCATGCGTTGGTCCTCACCAGGCTGACGAAAATGTCCTCGAGCGAGCTTTGATTGGTGCTGAGATCCTTGAAGCGAATTCCTGCCTTCTGCAGATCGCCGAGCAGGGCGGTGATGCCGGTGCGCTCGCCCTGGGTGTCGTAGCTGTAGGTGAGGCGCATGCCGTCGTCGTCCAGTGCGAGCTGATAAGGAGACAGCGTCTCCGGCAGTGCGTCGAGCCGGTCCTGCAATTGCAGCATGAGCTGTTTGCGGCCAAGCTTGCGCATCAGCGCGGCCTTGTCCTCCACGAGGATGATCTCGCCCTTGTTGATGACGCCGATCCGGTCGGCCATCTGCTCGGCCTCCTCGATGTAGTGCGTGGTGAGGATGACGGTGACGCCGGCATCGCGTAGCCCGCCGATGACGTCCCACATGCCCTTGCGAAGCTCGACGTCGACGCCGGCGGTCGGTTCGTCGAGAAACAGGATCTGCGGCTCATGCGAGAGCGCCTTGGCGATCATCACGCGGCGCTTCATGCCGCCGGACAGTTCGATGATGCGATTGTCCTTCTTGTCCCAGAGCGAAAGGTCTTTGAGAATCTTTTCGATATAAGCCGGATTTTTCGACTTGCCGAACAAGCCGCGGCTGAAGCTGACGGTGGCCCACACGGTTTCGAACGCGTCGGTGTGCAATTCCTGCGGCACCAGCCCGATCAGCTCGCGGGCGGCGCGGTAGTCGGCGGCGATATCATGGCCACCCACCAGTACCTTGCCGGCGCTCAGATTGGTGATGCCGCAGATGATGCCGATCAGCGTGGTCTTGCCGGCGCCGTTGGGACCCAGCAGCGCAAAAATCTCGCCGCGCCGGATGTCGAGATTGATGTCCTTCAGCGCCGTGAAGCCGGAGCCATAGGTTTTCGAAAGATGCGAGACGGAAATGATGGGGGGCATGCGCGAATGGCGGATGGGAGGGGATGGAAACGGCGAACGGCTCCATCACATAGGGACGGGGGCGCAGTTCCGCAATCGGTTGAAGCGAAATGAATCGAGATCGAATCGAAGGCCGTTACCTGCGCGCTCATTGCAAATGTATTCAGGATTTTCGGAGCTTGGCTAACCGCTTGAACATGAATCAATTTCGGTCATGCCCGGGCTTGTCCCGGGCATCCACGTCTTTCCTGCCGATGTTCTGTAAGGACGTGGACGGCCGGAATAAATCCGGCCATGACGAGGGAAAACAATGCCCTCGCGTCAGTTCGACCTAAGCCCGCTGCACGAAGCTGTCGACGACCTTCTTCTCACCCGCCTTGTCGAAGGCAATGGAGAGCTTGTTGCCGTCGATCTTGACGACGCGGCCGTAGCCGAATTTCTGGTGAAACACCCGGTCGCCGAGCGAATAGTCCGACGTGGTGCCGGTCGATTTCGCGATCAACTCGCCTTCGATGGTGAGCGGCGCGCGGCGCGCGCGCGATCCGCCGCCGGCGCCGTAGGGCGTGCCGGCTTCGTTGAAGCCGCCGCGCGTGCGGTTGGCCTGCGCGCGCTGCCAGCCGGGCGTCGAATAGCTGGAGCCGAAGGCTTCGAGATTGTCGAAGCGCGACGCACCGTAGCCGCCGCTGCCGCCCCAGCCGGAGCCGCCCTTCGACTCGGTGATCTCGACATTGTCCGCCGGTAGTTCGTCGAGGAAACGCGACGGCACCGTGGTCGACCAGGTGCCATGAATGCGGCGGTTGGTGGCGAAATAGAGTTTGGCGCGTCGGCGCGCGCGTGTGATGCCGACATGGGCGAGGCGGCGTTCTTCCTCGAGCCCGGCGCGGCCCTGTTCGTCGAGCGCGCGCTGGTGCGGAAACAGCCCTTCCTCCCAGCCCGGCAGGAACACGTTGTCGAATTCAAGTCCCTTGGCGGAATGCAAGGTCATCAGCGACACCGCGTCTTCCTCGGGCCCGCCGTCGCGGTCCATCACCAGCGCGATGTGTTCGAGGAAACCTTGCAGGTTCTCGAACTCCTCCATCGAGCGCACCAGTTCTTTCAGGTTCTCGAGCCGGCCGGCGGCATCCGCGGAGCGATCCTTCTGCCACATCTCGGTGTAGCCGGACTCGTCCAGCACGATTTCGGCGAGCTCGGTATGCGGCATTACCTGGCTTTGCGCGCGCCAGCGTTCGAAGCTGTCCATCAGGCCGCGCAACGAGCCCCGCACTTTCGGTTTCAGTTCATCGGTTTCGACAAGGGCGCGTGCGGCTTCCGAAAGCGGGATGCGACGCTTGCGGGCGTGATCGTAAAGCAGCTGCACGGTGGCATCGCCGATGCCGCGCTTCGGCACGTTGATGATGCGCTCGAAGGCGAGATCGTCGGCGGGCGAATTGATGACGCGCAAGTACGCCAGCGCGTCGCGGATTTCGGCGCGCTCGTAGAAGCGCGGGCCGCCGATGACGCGATAGGGCAGGCCGAGCGTGACGAAGCGGTCTTCGAATTCGCGCATCTGGAACGAGGCGCGCACCAGGATGGCGATTTCGTTGAGCTTGTCGCCGGCGCGCTGCAACTGCTCGATCTCCTCGCCGATAGCGCGGGCTTCTTCTTCCGAATCCCACGCGCCGGTGACGGTGACCTTCTCGCCCTCGACATCCTCGGTGCGCAGCGTCTTGCCGAGCCGGCTTTCGTTATGCGCGATCAGGTGCGAAGCGGCGGCGAGGATGTGGCCGGTCGAGCGGTAGTTGCGTTCGAGCCGGATGACTTTCGCGCCGGGAAAATCGTGGTCGAAGCGCAGGATGTTGTCGACCTCGGCGCCGCGCCAGCCGTAGATCGACTGATCGTCGTCGCCGACGCAGCAGATGTTTTTTTGCCGGATTTCGCGAGTTGCCACGGAGGAGGTCTGCTCCCTCTCCCCGTCGGGGAGAGGGATGGGGTGAGGAGGAACGGACCTTACGTCTGTCTGTTCCCCCTCACCCGACATGCTTCGCATGTCGACCTCTCCCCGACGGGGAGAGGTGACCGCCGCGTCGCTTCCCCTCGATGACGTCTGCGCCAGCAGCCGCAGCCAGAGATACTGCGCGACGTTGGTGTCCTGATATTCGTCCACGAGGATGAACTTGAAGCGGTTCTGGTAGCCGCGCAGCACGTCCGGGTTCTCGCGGAACAGCCAGATGTTCTCCAGCAGCAGGTCGCCGAAGTCGGCGGCGTTCAGCGTTTTCAACCGCTCCTGATACGCGGCATAGAGCTTGCCGCCGCGGCCGTTGCCGAACACGGCGGCTTCGCCGGACGGCACCTGCGACGGCGTCAGGCCGCGATTCTTCCAGCCGTCGATCAGCCCGGCCAGCATTCGCGCCGGCCAGCGCTTGTCGTCGATGCCGTCGGCTTGCAGCAACTGTTTCAGGAGGCGCACCTGATCGTCGACGTCGAGCACGGTGAAATTGGATTTGAGCTGCACCAGTTCGGCATGGACGCGCAGGATGCGGCCGCCGATCGAGTGGAAGGTGCCGAGCCACGGCATGCCTTCGACGGCGTGGCCGAGCATCTGGCCGAGCCGATGCTTCATCTCGCGCGCGGCCTTGTTGGTGAAGGTCACCGAGAGGATTTCGTGGGGACGGGCGCGGCCGGTCGACAGGATGTGGGCGATCCGCGAGGTCAAGACTCGCGTCTTGCCGGTGCCGGCGCCCGCCAGCACCAGCACCGGGCCGTCCAGCGTCTCCACCGCTTCGCGCTGCTCGGGATTGAGCCCGGCGAGATAGGGAGGCGTCGCAGCCGCGCGGGCGCGCGCGGCAATGCCTCCGGCCATCGGCTGATGGTCGGGCAGGTCGTGGCGCGGTTCTTGGCGCGACAATTTGTTCGGCTCGGTCATGCGAATCGTTTCTAGTGGTCCGATTCTAACATTTGCACTCCGTTTCAGCGGGCGCGTCTGCAAATGTTAGAATCAAAAGGACCACTAGCATTTATAGGGTTCGAGTGGAGTTCCGGATTTGACATTCGCTTCCGGAACTCGCTGAAAGGAGGGGGCGAATGTCAAATCCGCTCCACTCGCCCACGTTGCCACCGTGGGCCGGTGAAGGGGAGGCTCAAAAGAGGATTGTCGCGGATATAGGACTTCCCTGAGGCGGATGACAGGTTTTCCCGGTCGCGAGGTCGATATCGGCGCGGTTTTCCACCCGCGCGGAGGGAACCCCGCTATTTCACCGGCATTCCGATCCTGCGCCCGAGCCCTTCGGGGCGCGGACAGGCGTCATGCGCCTTCACCACCGCCGCGATGCGCTCGCGAATATCGGCCGGGAAGGGTGCGGCCTTGCGCGCCGCCATGTCGACATGGACCGACATGTTTTCCGAGGTGGCCGATAGCCAGCCGTCGGTGGCGTGACGCAGTTCCTGGAAGGTGTGCAGCCGCTTTTCGTCGGCGGCGACCAGCAGGATCGAAACCTGCACCGGATCGTCGAGATTCACCTCGCGCAGGTAGCGCACATGGCATTCCGCCGTGAAGGTCGAGCCGCCACGCGCCTCGAGATATTGCGGGCCGATGCCGAGTTCGGCCCAGAGCGCGTCGATTCCGCGATCGAACAGCACATGGTAGTAGGCCATATTGAGGTGCCCGTTATAGTCGATCCACGCCGGGTCGATCTGCATCACCGGCGCCCGGAACGGGACGTGCTGGAGCGGCAATCCGGCGGCATTCATCGTCATGGCAAATCCTTGTTGGGGTGCAAAGCCGGCGGCGGCGATTTGCGAGGATGGGTTTGTGCGATTGCTTGACCCGTTATACATCGTTTGCGACGGTGACACCGCCGGGAGGAAAACAATGAACATGCACAATCCGTTCGATCTGCCGCACGCAAGCCCCAAGGCGCTGGCGAACGCGTTGGAGCAGCTCACGGCGCGGTTCGGCAACCGGCTGGTGACCTCGCAGGCGGTGCGCGAGCAGCACGCCCACACCATGACATGGCTGACACCGCAGCCGCCGGATGCGGTGGTGATGGCGCAGGAGACCGCCGACATTCAGGACACGGTGCGGATTTGCGCGGCCAACGGCGTGCCGGTGATCGCGTTCGGCACCGGCACATCGCTGGAAGGCCAGATCAACGCGCCGGCGGGTGGCGTCTGCATCGATCTGCGCGACATGAACCGGGTGCTGGACGTGCATGTCGAGGACCTCGATTGCGTCATCCAGCCCGGCATCACCCGCAAGGCGCTGAACGAGCATCTGCGCGATCAGGGCGTGTTCTTTCCGATCGATCCCGGCGCCGACGCCTCGATCGGCGGCATGGCTTCGACCCGCGCCTCCGGCACCAACGCGGTGCGCTACGGCACCATGCGCGACAATGTGCTGGCGCTGAAGGTGGTGCGCGGCGACGGCGAAATCATCACCACCGGTACGCGGGCGAAGAAATCATCCGCCGGTTATGACCTGACGCATCTGTTTGTCGGCGCGGAAGGAACGCTCGGCATCATCTCCGAACTGACGATCAAGCTGCGCGGCATTCCGGAAACCATCGCGGCGGCGTCCTGCTCGTTCGCAACCGTCGAAGGCGCTTGCCGGGCCACCATTCTGGCGATCCAGACCGGCATTCCGCTGGCGCGGATCGAACTGCTCAACGCCGCGCAGGTGAAGGCCTGCAACGCCTATTCGAAACTGACGCTGCCGGAGACTCCGCTGCTGCTGCTGGAATTCCACGGCAACGAGGTCGAGGTGGCCGAGCAGACCCGCCGTTTCGGCGAGATCGCGCAGGAATGCCAGGGCGGCTCGTTCGAGTGGACCACGCGGCCGGAGGATCGCACGCGGCTGTGGCAGGCCCGGCACGACGCCTATTGGGCGGTACGCGGCCTGCGTCCCGGCGCCGGCGTGGTCGCCACCGACGTCTGCGTGCCGATCTCGCGGCTGGCCGATTGCGTCACCGAGACCGAAGCGGACCTGATCCGCCTCAACCTGTTGTCGCCGATCGTCGGCCACGTCGGCGACGGCAATTTCCATTGCTCGCTGCTCTGCGACGTCAACGATCCCGAGGAGATGACGCGCGCCGATGAATTCATGCACCGGCTGGTGGAGCGGGCGCAGGCGATGGACGGCACCTGCACCGGCGAGCACGGCATCGGGCAGGGCAAGCAGAAATATCTGCTCGGCGAACTCGGCCCGGAGGCGCTCGATGCGATGCGCGCGCTGAAGCGGGCGCTCGACCCGCAGAACATTTTCAATCCGGGCAAGATTGTCCCGCAGACCTGATTTACCTGCGAGGTCATTGACCGGACCGGAAAGGTCGTTTCAAATCGAAAGCTAACTGGCAATTCGTTTTGCAGGCGGATTTCCAACACGAAAATCGTCGTCCCCCGCGCAGGCGGGGCATCCATGCGCCGCAGCGGCTCGGCTCAATCACCAAAACGAGGTTATCTGTAACAACGAAAGCCAGGGGTTATGGGTCCCGCCTGCGCGGGGACGACGCCGATGGGGCAAACCGTTTTTGATGAATTGCATTTCGAGTCGGACATCGGGTGCGCGGGTGCAGCCTGAGCTTCGAAGGATGACGCTTCGTTACACTTTTCGAGAGGATCGCTGATCCATGCGCGCGCGCTTCTTCTACGGCTGGGTGATCGTGGTCATCACCTTCGTGACGATGGCCATCGGCGTGAATGCGCGCACGGCCTTCTCGCTGTTCTTTCCGTCGATCGTCGATGAATTTCACTGGGAACGCGGCCTCACGGCAGGAGCGTTCTCGTTCGGCTTTATCGTCTCCGCCGTCTTTAGCCCGCTGATCGGCCGCATGATGGATCGGTTCGGGCCGCGCGTGGTGATGGAAAGCGGGGTGCTGCTGATGGCCGGCGGCCTGCTGCTGGCGCCGCTCACCACGCAGGTCTGGCACCTCTATCTGACCATGGGGCTTCTGGTCGGCGGCGGCAGCGTCTGCCTCAGCTACACCGGCCAGTCGCTCTACCTGCCGAACTGGTTCGTCCGTCAGCGCGGTCTGGCGATGGGCCTCGCCTTCGCCGGCGTCGGCATCGGCTCGATCATCATGTTCCCGTGGATCGGCTACGTCATCGCGCAGTCCGGCTGGCGTTCGGCCTCGACCGCGCTCGGCATCCTGATGCTGGTGGTGCTGGTGCCGATCAACCTGATGGTGCGTCAGCGCCCGCAGGACATGGGGCTGCTGCCGGACGGCGACAGCGGCGGCAGCGGCGTGGCGGTGCAGGCAAAGCGACCGACGGTGGTGATCGTCGATCCCGCATGGGCCGCGACCGATTGGACGCTGGCCCGCGCGCTGCGCACCGCGCGGTTCTGGTGGCTGTCGCTGGGATTCTTTTGCGGCCTTTATTCGTGGTATGCGGTTCAGGTTCACCAGACCAAGTATCTCGTCGAGGTCGGCTTCAGTTCCAACGTCGCGGTGTGGGCGCTCGGTGCGGTCAGCCTGCTCGGCATTCCCGGCCAGATTCTGCTCGGCCACTGGTCCGACCGCGTCGGACGGGAATGGATCTGGACCATCAGCGGGCTCGGATTTGTCGTTTGCCTGTTCGCCCTGATCGGGCTCGTCTATCTGCCGAGCATGGCGCTGCTCTATCTCATGATCGTGGCGCAGGGCTTCTTCGGCTATGGCACGACGTCGGTGATGGCCGCGGTGGTGGTGGAGATTTTCGAAGGCAAGCAGTATGGCAGCATTTTCGGCACCATCATGCTGGCGGGGCTGGCGGGCGGCGCGGCGGGCCCCTGGATCACCGGCCTGCTGCACGATTGGTATGGCGACTATATTGGCGCGTTCCTGCTGTCGATCGCATTCAGCCTGCTCGGTTGTGCGGCGATCTGGTTTGCAGCGCCCGGCAAGATCCGCGCCGTTGCCGGACGCGCGCATCTGTTCGATCCTCCCGCCAAGCCGGTAGCATCGGATCTGGTCTAGCGCCGCGGGTTCGCACGGCGCGGCGCCGCGAGTTTGCCGCACTTGTTGCGTCCGACTTGCCGCTATAAATGAGCGTATCCTGGCGCTATCGTCGGCGCCGTATCATGCAACGATGCCGTGCGCAGGTGTGCAGTCTCCTCCGGTTCGGGTGGGGAACCGGCATGTCATCACGCCGGATCGGTCGATAGGATGGCTTCGGCGTTGCTTTCGCGCTCGCTGCAGGCCGCTCACGAGAATCGCGGAGCCAAAGCCACGCTGGAATCATAAGACTGCTGGTATTCTTTCGCTCCGCGTCGGTCAGAACGCGGGATGCGGACATTCGAGGGAGACGCCGTGCAGACAACCCTGCTCGGACTGGCTATTGCCTTTATCATCGCGCTGGTGGCGGCTCTGGTCGGCCCTCATTTCGTCGACTGGACGCGATTTCGGCCGCAGTTCGAAGCTGAGGCCAGCCGCATTCTCGGTACGGCGGTGCGCGTCAACGGAGCGCTCGACGCGCGGCTGCTGCCGACACCGTCGCTGCGGCTGCAATCGGTCGTCATCGGCGGGGCCAATGATCCGGGCCGCATTCGCGCCGAGCGGCTCGATGTCGAGTTCAGCCTCGGCTCGCTGATGCGCGGCGAATGGCGCGCGACCGATCTCACCGTCAATGGCGTCGCGCTCGATCTCGGGCTGGATCAGAACGGCCGCGTCGATTGGCCGGTCTCCGCCGGAAGCCCAAATCTCGCGGGGCTGTCGATTGATCGTTTCAATCTGACCGGCCGCGTGGCGCTGCACGATGCCGCGAGCCGCAGCACCCTCGAACTGAACGACATCGCCTTCAGCGGCGATATTCGCGGCGCCTCCGGCTCGATCCGCGGCAATGGTAACTTCCTGCTGGATGGCACGCGCTATCCGTTCCGCCTGTCGTCGGCGCAGGACAATGACACTCATGCCACGCGCGTGCATCTGTCGCTCGAGCCCGGTCTTCATGGCCTGACCGTCGATCTCGACGGTGCGCTGAAGTTCGAGGCGCGCCGGCCGCTGTTCGATGGAACGATCGCGCTGGCGAAGGCTGCGCCGGATGGCACCGCTCCGGACTCGGTGACGCCCTTGCGGCTGTCGGCGAAGCTGAAGGCGGATCCCGCCAAGGCGTCGCTGGCGCAACTCGAGGTCAATTACGGGTTCGACGAAACGGCGCTGAAGCTGACCGGCGTTGCCGACTTCCGCTTCGGCGGCAGGCCGCTGCTGCAGGCGCTGCTCTCCGCCAAGCAACTCGACGCCGACAAGATGCTGGCGAAGGGCAGCAGCACCGCCGAACCGGCGCAGATGATTCCGGGTTTGCGCGCGCTGCTGGCGGCGCTGCCGCAAGCTCCGCTGCCGACCCGTATCGACATCAATGCGGAGCGCATCATCCTCGGCGGCCGGCCGGTGCAGGATCTCGATCTGACGCTGCGCGCCGATACCGGCGCATGGCGCGTTGATCGGCTCGAAGTGCGCGCGCCGGGCGCGACCGAGGTCAGCATCCAGGGCGCCATGGCCGCGTCCGACAATGCCGACGACCCGGATGCCGAGCGCAGCTTCAAGGGCGCGCTGAAGGTCGATTCGTCCGATCCCGGAATATTCGCCGCCTGGCTGCTGGGCCGCAGCGACATCGCATCGCGCAAGCAGAAGCCGATGCACGTCGCCGGCAATGTCCACCTCGCTTCCGATGCGGTGGCGATCGACAATCTCAATGCCGATGTCGATGGCGGACGAATGATCGGGCGCATCGCCTGGTCGGCGCGCAGGGGCGGCGAGGCATCGTCGTTCGATGCGGATCTCAGCGCCGACCGGCTCGACCTCGATGCGGCCTCGGAACTGGTCCGCGCCATGGGCATCGCGCAGGCGGACTGGCCGGACCGCGGACAGCTCGCGCTCAACATCGCCGAGGCGATATCGTCCGGGCAGCAGCTGCGGCCGTTTGCCGTCAAGCTCGGCTACGACGCGCATGCTCTGGTGCTGGACAAGCTGCGGGTCGGACAGGCGAACGGCCTGACGGTGGATGGCTCCGGCGTATTCCATCGCGAGAATGCGACGGGACAGCTGGCGCTGCAGGCATCCGCGCCGTCGGTCGGCCGGATCGCCGACGTGATCGCGCCATGGGCGCCGGTGGTTGCGGAGCGGCTGCAGGCGGATGCCGCGCGCACGCCAGGCGCCGCGCGCGTCACGCTCGATCTCGATCTCCATGAGGATGCCGCCGATAAGGCGCGCGTCCGCGCGCGCGCCGCGCTCGATGTGACGACGCCGCAACTGCGCGCCAAGGCCACGCTGCAGGGCGCGCCGTCGCGCGATGCGATCGGCAGGGTGGACGTCGCGGCGTTGAAGCGCAGCGAACTTCGCGCCGATATCGATGCGTCATCCGCAAACGGCGCGGTGTTGCTGACATGGCTCGGTCTCGATCGCGCGCTCGCCACTGACGCCACGCCGGCGCGTCTCACCGGCTCGGCGGAGGGGCGTTGGGATGCGCCATGGCGGATCAAGGCCGATCTGTCCGCTGGCCCTCTGGCCGCCGAAGCGCGCGGCAGCGTCACGCCGGCGGCGCAGATATCCGCCGACATCAATCTCAAGCTGCGGGGCGCCAATGTCGCGCCGCTGCTCGGGCTCGACGCCACACAGCCGCTGGCGCGCGATGCCAGCCTCTCGTCGCATGTGACCCGCGATGGCGACAAGCTGCGGTTCGGCGACATCGATGCCACGGTCGCGGGCTCGCGCCTTCGCGGACGCCTCGACGTCGCGCTCGCCGATCAGGGCCGCTTCGACGGCGAACTCGGCATGGACAAGCTCGATCTGCCGCAGGCATTTGCCCTCCTGATCGGATCGGCCGGGCGCGAGAAGGGCGCGCCGCTCGGCAGGAGCTTGCTCGATGGCTGGCGCGGACGGATCGCCTTCCAGGCGCTGCATAGCCAGCTGCTTGCGGGGCTGGAGTTGCAGCCGGTCAGCGGAACGCTCCGCAGCGACGGGCAGGCGGTCACCATCGATGCGCTGAAAGGCAGGATCGGCGGCGGCGATGTGCGGGCCGATCTCGATGCAAGGCAGACCGGCGACGGTCTGGCGCTGAGCGGCAACCTGCAACTCGACGGCGTCGACGGCACCGCGCTGCGCTATCGCGGCCTGGCGATGCCGGCCGGCCGCGCCTCGCTGCGCATGACCTGGGCGAGTCAGGGCCGCAGCCTGCCGGCGCTGACCGGCGCATTGACCGGGAGCGGGACGCTGACCCTCGACCAGGCCCGGATACAAGGGCTTGATCCGAACGCCTTCACGGCGGCGACGAAGGCCGGCGACAGCGGCAACGCGATCAGCGACGATCAGCTTCGCCAGATCGTCACCACGGAATTGCAGCGCGGCAGCCTTGCCGTGAAGCAGGCGCAAATCCCATTCATTCTGCGCGACGGTCGCGTCAGCGTCGGTGCCACCACGCTGGACGCCGACGGCGCGCGGGCGGTGGTGTCAGGCGGTTATGATATCGTCGCCGATCAGGTCGACATGCGCGCCAGCCTGACATCGCTGGTGTCGGGACCGGTCAACAGCTCTCCGCAGCTCGAGGTGTTCGCGGTGGGCACGCCGGACGCTATGGAGCGCACGGTGGACATCACCGGGCTGTCGTCCTGGCTCGCCTTGCGGGCGATCGAACGCGAGACGCGACGGCTGGATGCGATCGATCGCGGCGAGAGCGCCGCGCCGGCCCCGGCGGCGGTGGTCAAGCCGCCGTCCGCTGCCCCCGCCGACGAGCCCGCCGCGTCAAAGCCGGTGCCGATGCCGATCGCGCGGCCGGACGCCGCCGAGAGTCCGCTGCCGGGAAGCGACCCGCGCGGTCCGATATTGAAACCGAAAGAGAAAGAGGCAGGGCCGAAGCCGCCGCAAGCTCCGCGACCGTCGGATCCGTCGAAGCCGGCCGTCGCGCCGCTGCCGCCACCGATCGAGGTGCGGCCGGCGCCGGGCGCCAAGGCCGCGCCGAAGCCGCGGGGGCCGATGGTGTTGACGCCGGTGCTTCCGCATGAGCGGCGGCCCGGCCTGTGACTGCCGCCGTTTATCCGTATCACGACGGCTCGGCGGCGGACCGCCGGATTTCGGTTACCTCGGACAGCGCTGCCGAGATGCCTGCGGGCGTGTCGCCGATCATCATCATGCTGACCGCGCGGCTGCGGAAGTAATCGAGCACGAAGAGGCGGATCGCGGACGAGAGATTGCCGGTCTTGCGATGCAAATCGATTGCGGCGAGCTGGCTCGACAATGAGACGCCGTCGCGCGCCGCAATGTCCCGCAGGCTGTCCCAGAAGGCATCCTCGAGGCTGACGCTGGTCTTGTGGCCGCCGACGATCACCGACCGCTTCACGACCGCATACTGGCGCGCACCGTCCCGTGTCCTGTGACAATCGTCGAGCATCATCATCTGCTCTCCAGCATCGATCGGCCGAGAGTCGCCACCTCATGCGATGCAGCGGGCGCTGGTGCCGATCCTCGCCGCGATGTGGCATATCGGATCATGGATGCAATTTAACGAAAATCGCCATCGCCGAATATTCGGGAAACAACCTATGGTGCCGTAGTTGCGCTGAGACGCGGCCGATCAGCCGCGTGACGGCACGCGCGCCGGATCACGTCGACGTCCGATGGCGTCAGACGCGGACGATTTTTCTAGAGCGCTTCCCGTTGAGGCGGAAACGTCATTGCCGGGCACAGCCGTTCGAAGAACGGCGTCGCTTCGCTCGCCTATGACCCGGCAATCCATCATTTTTTGAGAAGATTCATGCGCGGATCAAGTCCGCGCATGACGGCCCTGATTCCATCAAAGGCAGAAAGCCCCCAACGGCCGTTGCAAGGTGACCTGCCGCAGCGCCGTCCGTCGCCGGGCGAGCAGGTCTGATCGGAGACGATGCAGCCGGGACAAATCTCAGGCGGTGGGGCGGGCTTCATCCTCCGCCATGGGAGCGATCGATTTGTTGCGGAAGTAATCCAGCACGAAGAGGCGGATGGCTGACGAAAGATTGCCTTGCTGACGGTTGCCGTCGATCTCGCCTACGAGCTCCGACAGGGTCATATTGCGGCGCGCGGAGATTTCCTTCATTCCGTTCCAGAAGGCTTCTTCGAGGCTGACGCTGGTCTTGTGTCCGGCAATCACAATCGAACGTTTCACCACCGGCGATTTCATGACTGATCCTTGTCGATGCGATGCTGATCCAACAGGGCGTCCGCCCTGCGCGCGCGATCCTGCTCGATCACGCGCTCGGATTTGGTGCGGCCGAATTTGAGTCGGTTCGCTTCCGCCCGCTTGGCGGCCTGATCGCGTTGAATACGTTTCTTGTGTCGGTTGAGATTAACGAGATCGCCCAATGCCGCCTCCATCAACCCACGCTCATGGCGCGTGGCGTCCGAAGGCCCTGGGGTCGATGGCGGTTGAATGTAGTTTGACTTAAGGCCATCGGCAGGAAAGGTCTCAAGAGCGACTCAGGTTGTGCGACGCCAGTGCGCTTCCGTTAGGCGGAATAACACGCTGTAACGCCATTGTTTTCCGAATCTAGCAGTCTTTCGGGCGTATGATTTATAATTATTCAGCGAAGTAATCTCCGCTGCACGGAATACCGTTGCCCCGTTTCAACTTGTCGCTAGCCGGGACGGGTCATCTTCTCCGGCTGAACCAGTCGGTCAAATTCGCGGGCGGTGACGAAGCCGAGACGGACGGCTTCCTCCTTCAATGTTGTTCCCATTTTATGGGCGGTTTTTGCAACTTTCGCGGCGTTGTCATAGCCAATTTTGGGCGCGAGCGCGGTGACCAGCATCAGCGACCGCTCCATGAGTTCCCGAATCCGCGTTTCGTCGGCACGGATACCATCGATGCAGTGGTCGGTAAATGAACGGCAGGCATCGGCAAGTAACTGAATGGAATTAGTCATACAGTATGCCAGAACCGGCTTATAGACATTCAGTTCGAAATGGCCTTGGCTGCCCGCCACCGTCACCGTGGCCTGATTTCCAAAGACCCGGCAGCAGACCATCGTCATCGCCTCGCACTGGGTCGGGTTGACCTTGCCCGGCATGATGGACGAGCCCGGCTCGTTCTCCGGCAAGATCAGTTCACCTAATCCGGACCGCGGTCCCGATCCGAGGAAACGGATGTCGTTGGCGATCTTGAACAGCGCGGTGGCGATTGAATTGATCGCGCCGTGTACCGAAACATAGGCGTCGTTGCTTGCCAGCGCCTCGAATTTGTTCGGCGCACTGGTGAACGGCAGCTTGGTAATGGCCGCGGCGTGTTTGGCGAACGCCGCCGCAAACTTCGGCTTGGCGTTGAGGCCGGTGCCGACGGCGGTGCCGCCCTGCGCCAGCGGATAGAGTTCGCGCAAGGCGACGCGCAGCCGCGCCATGCCGCTTTCGACCTGCGCGGCGTAGCCGGAAAATTCCTGTCCCAATGTCAGCGGCGTCGCATCCTGGGTGTGGGTGCGGCCGATCTTGACGATCTTGGCGAACGCCTTCTCCTTCTTCCGCAGCGCCTTGGCGAGATAGGCGAGCGCCGGGATCAGATCGGCGGTGATTGCTTGGGCCGCCGCGATATGCATCGCGGTGGGGAATGAGTCGTTCGAGGATTGACTCATGTTGACGTGATCGTTCGGATGCACCGGCGCCTTGGCGCCGCGCGGCGCGCCCAGCAGTTCGTTGGCGCGGTTTGCGATCACCTCGTTGACATTCATGTTGCTCTGGGTGCCGGAGCCGGTCTGATAGACCACCAGCGGAAATTCATCGTCGTGCTTGCCGTCGATCACTTCCTGCGCGGCGCGGATGATCGCGCCGGCGCGGCGCTTGTCGAGCAGGCCGAGCTTCTGATTGGTCTGCGCCGCCGCGAGCTTGACGATTCCCAAGGCACGCACGATCGGCAGCGGCATTCGATCGCCGCCGATGCGGAAGTTCTGGCGCGATCGCTCGGTCTGCGCGCCCCAATAGCGGTCGGCGGCAACTTCGATCGGTCCGAAACTGTCGGTCTCGGTGCGGGTCCGCGACGTTGCGGAGCGTCGGGTGCGGGAGGATTTAGCAGTGCGAGCCATGGCGAGGGTCCGATGCGGTCGAGAACTGACACGCTCTGCCTTATCGCGTTTTAGGATGACGAGCTATCGTCGGTCTGCAACGCAACACCTCGTCAGACGCGCTGATGCCGGCCGATGCCGCGGCAATACCGCGCCTTCGGCCGAATCTGGAAACGCTCGAAATCTGCGGACAGCGGCGCCGCGACGCCACCATTCACCCATCGGATGTTACTTTTTGCGGAATCGATCCAGCCGAACCACTTCCGCTCCCTCGCTCGGTTTGGGCGAGTCGTCGGTGTCGGGCTCGTCAGCGACCGCCGTCGACGGAGAGGTTGCAGCCGGAAGCGGCGGCGTGGCCCCGGTCTGGTCGCCGCCGGTGACGGTCTGATCACCGACTTCGAACTGCAGGCCGAACTGCACCGATGGATCGAGGAAGCTCTTGATGGCGCTGAACGGGACCACCAGACGCTCGGGAACGCCGCCGAAGGACAATCCGACCTCGAAGCGGTCCGGTGTCACCACCAGATCCCAGAACTGGTGCTGAAGAATAATGGTCATCTCTTCGGGATATTGACCAAGCAGCCGCGGCGAGATTTTCACGCCTTCCGCCTTCGAAAGGAAGGTGATGTAGAAATGATGGTCCCCCGGCAGGCCATTCTCGGCGACGTCGGTCAGCACCTGCCGCAGCACGCCGCGCAGCGCATCGCGCGCCAGAACGTCATATCTAATGTGGTCGGTCGCCATCGGTCGGTCTCGTGATGTTGTCGGTGGATGGGGCCCGGACATGGCCGTGACCCGACTCGCTTGCCCCATGGTACTCCTGCCTCGCCGCGAGGTCAGCAGGGGCGGGTGTGGATGTACTGAACGTTCGGAGCTGCGCCGAATCGGAGACTGACCCTTTCGGGTGATGCCTCAGATCCCAGCCCGGCCCCAGCCGTGGTCCCCGTCTAAGTCCCAGCTTGCGAACGGTCGCGCGAGGAAAAGGTTCATCTCTAACCGCTGGCAGAGGGAAATTGAGTGGAGGCTTCTGTTGCCAGGTGCCTCCGGACCCCGCCTAGCGGAGCTTAACCCGCTAGGACTTTAAAGTGGTCTTTCAAACTGCGTTACGCAGCCTGAGCAACCGGAGCATAGTTGTCGTTTGCAACTATTGCATAGCCCGATAACGGCGGAACCATACCGAGAAAAAGCTCGCCCTTTACGCCCTCGTCGATCCTGTTTCGCCCCCGCCGAAGCTCCGGTCCGCGAGGGGCGGGAACTTGGGTGGAGGCGCCGGGTGCTGCCCCCGGGTCCGAATGGTTTATTGCGACGGCCATTTATTTCCATAGCCGGCGAACCGGCAGGGCTAATATAGGAGGCGAGGCGGCCTGGCGAAAGCCCTCTCTCGGTTTACCCTCGTTGGAGGAGGAAAGCGGCGGCCCCGCGCGTGGTGCAGGTGAGGCCTTTGAAAACACGCCTTGGTGCCCATAGGCGAAGGCTTTAACTCTCCTGCGATGTCGTCCGATTCTCCCGTCGCCGCTCGGCTGCCGCGCGATCCGCCGATGTCGCCTTTGCCGAGCACCTTCGCGCTGTTCGTGGCCTTTGCCAAAATGTCGCTGGCGGGGTTCGGCGGCGTGCTGGTGTTCGCGCGGCGCGCCATCGTCGACAAGCACCGCTGGATGAGCGCCGACGAGTTCAACGAGACCTTCGCGCTGTGTCATTTCCTTCCCGGGCCCAACATCGTCAACCTGTCGGTGGTGTTCGGGGCCCGGATCCGCGGGCTCGCCGGGAGCATCGCGGCCTTTGCGGGGCTGTTGGCGCCCCCGTTCCTGATCGTGACCACGCTCGCGCTCCTGTATGCGCATTACGGCGATGTTCCGGCGTTGCGGCGCGTGCTGAACGGCGTGTCCTGTGCGGCAGTCGGGCTGCTGATGGCGGTGACGTGGCGGATGATGCTGCCGCTGCTGAAGCGGCGCGAGCCGGTCGCGCTGGTCATGCTGGTCGCGGTCTTCGTTGCGGTCGGCGTGCTGCGATGGCCGTTGCCGCAGGTGCTGCTGGTGACGATCCCGCTCAGCATCGCCGCCACGTGGCTGGCGCAACGGAGGGGCGCGGCATGACTGGCCTCGGCACCTTGATCAGCGTCGCGGCCGCGTTCGGCTGGCTGTCTTTATTCGCGGTCGGCGGCGCGGCGGCGGCTATCCCCGAAATCCACCGCATCGCCGTCGATCTCAACCACTGGATGACCGACGCGCAATTCGCCGACACCTTCGCGATCGCGCAACTGTCGCCCGGTCCCAACGTCCTGATCGTGTCGCTGGTCGGTTATCACGCCGCCGGAATCGCTGGCGCCCTGGTGGCGACCTTGGCGATGTGCGTGCCAACCGCGGCCTTGGCCTATACCGTCAGCCGGCTGCTCCACCGGGCCGGCGATTCGCCGTGGCCGGCGCTGGTGCAGGCGGCGTTGGTTCCGCTCTCGATCGGCCTGATGGCCGCCAGCGGCCTGGTCCTGGCCTTCGCGGCCGATGGTTCCATTGCCGCCGTGGTCCTGACGGTGGCGGCGGCGGTGCTGGCGGCGGCAACGTCGCTCAACCCGGTCTGGCTGCTGGTGGCCGGGGGCATTCTCGGCCTGCTGGGATGGATTTGAGGTTTCGACCGGCGGCCGGGATCACCACATTGTCCCCAGCATATTTCCCGGTGACCGGTCGTGCCGTCCCGCGCCGGGCGCTAGATTGGGCTGAACGAGGCGGACCCATGCACCAGTATCACGACCTGCTCGAACGCATTCTTGCCGACGGCGTCGAAAAGCACGACCGCACCGGCACTGGAACGCTGTCGGTGTTCGGTCACCAGATGCGCCACAATTTGGCCGCAGGATTCCCGCTGCTCACGACGAAGAAGCTATCCCTCAAATCCATCATCCATGAGTTGCTCTGGTTTCTGAAGGGCGACACCAACATCAAGTATCTCAAGGACCACGGCGTCTCGATCTGGGACGAGTGGGCGGACGAGAACGGCGATCTCGGTCCGGTCTACGGTTCGCAGTGGCGCTCATGGCCCGCGCCGGACGGCCGCAGCATCGATCAGATCGCCAACGTCGTCGAGATGATCCGGCGCAATCCGGATTCGCGGCGGCTGATCGTCTCGGCGTGGAATCCGGCCGAGGTGGACAAGATGGCGTTGCCACCCTGCCATTGTCTGTTTCAGTTCTATGTCGCCAACGGCAAATTGTCGTGCCAGCTCTATCAGCGCTCCGCGGACGTGTTTCTCGGCGTGCCGTTCAACATCGCATCTTATGCGCTGCTGACGATGATGGTCGCGCAGGTCACCGGCCTGAAAGCCGGCGAATTCATTCACACGCTCGGCGACGCGCATCTCTATTCCAATCATCTCGAGCAGGCGCGCTTGCAATTGACGCGCGTGCCGCGCGCGCTGCCGACGATGACGCTCAATCCCGACGTGAAGGATATCTTCGCCTTCCGCTACGAGGATTTCACGCTGACGAACTACGATCCGCATCCGCACATCAAGGCTGAGGTTGCGGTGTGAGCGGAGCCGGATCGGCGCAACTTGAAATCGTGCTGCTCGTTGCGATGGCCGAGAACGGCGTGATCGGTCGCGACAATACGATTCCGTGGCGATTGAAAGCCGATCAGCTGCGCCTGAAGCAGATGACGATGGGCAAGCCGATCGTGATGGGCCGTAAGACATTCCTCTCGCTGCGTCGACCGTTGCCGGGACGCACCAACATCGTGATCACGCGTGATCCAACGTTTCGGGCGGCAGGTGCGGTGGTGACGGACTCGTTGGCGCATGCGCACGAGATCGCGCTCGGCGATGCGCTGCGGCGTTTCGTCACTGAGATTGCCGTGATCGGCGGCGCCGAAATTTACGCGCAGGAGATGCCGTTCGCCGATCGGCTCGAAGTCACCGAGGTCCACGCGGCGCCCGAGGGCGATACCCGGTTTGCCGCCATCGATCCCGCGATATGGCAGGAGACGGCGCGGGAGCGGCATCGTGCTTCGGCCGACGACAGTGCCGACTATTCCTATGTGACCTATCGCCGGCGGACGCGCGACTGATCCGTCCCCGTTGCATTGACAATCCCGACTGGAAGCATAGTTGCTGCACGGTGTATCCGTCGTTGGGCCGCGCGGCGCGGTTCATTGCAGGTGATCGGCGCGCAGCGCGTTAACACGCCGCAACATGCTGCGTTGTAAGGGCTGGAGGCGTCCCCTATAAAGCCGTGCAGATTATTCGCCGGGCTGGCGGCTCATGTCCGGTCAGCGCCGAGGAGGTTGTCGATGCCGTGGAAGAATCAAGGCGGAGGTCCCTGGGGCTCGGGTCCGAAAGGGCCGTGGGGTTCCGGTCCTCAATCCGCGGGTCCGAGGCCGCCCGATCTGGAAGATCTGCTGCGGCGCGGGCGGGACCGCCTGCAGTCGATTCTGCCCGGCGGCCACATGAGCACCATGGGCATCCTTCTCGTCATTGTCGCGGCGCTCGCCATCTGGGGCCTTTCGGGCTTCTTCCGCGTTCAATCGGAAGAACTGGGCGTCGTGCTGCGCTTCGGCAAGCATGTGCGCACTGTGCAGCCGGGTCTGAACTACCATCTGCCTTATCCGATCGAGACCGTGCTGCTGCCGAAGGCGCTGCGCGTCTCGACGCTCAATATCGGCATGACGATGTCGCAGGATCCGGCCCGCCGCGGCAGCATCATGCGTGATGTTCCCGAGGAAAGTCTGATGCTGACCGGCGACGAGAATATCGTCGACGTCGATTTCACCGTGCTGTGGCGGATCAAGCCGGACGGCGTCGGCGATTTTCTGTTCAACATCCAGAATCCCGAAGGCACGGTGAAGGCCGTTGCCGAAAGTGCGATGCGCGAACTGGTCGGACGCTCGGAGATTCAGCCGATCCTGACCGGCGCGCGGACCAACATCGAAAATTCGGTTCAGGACCTGATGCAGCGGACGCTGGACAAATACGGCGCCGGCATCCTGATTCAGCAGGTGCAGATGCAGAAGGTCGACCCGCCGCAACAGGTCATCGATGCGTTCCGTGACGTGCAGGCGGCCCGGGCCGACCTCGAGCGGTTGCAGAACGAAGCGCAGACTTATGCCAATCGCATCATTCCCGATGCGCGCGGCCGTGCGGCCCAGATCATCCAGAGCGCGGAAGGCTACAAGGAGCAGGCGATCGCTGAGGCCAAGGGCCAGAGTTCGCGCTTCCTTCAGGTCTATCAGGCCTACAAGCTCGCGCCCGACGTCACCCGTGAGCGCATCTATCTCGAAACGATGGAACGCGTGCTCGGAGGCGCCGACAAGCTTGTCTTCGATCCGGGGGCGTCGGGCTCCTCGGGCATCGTGCCCTATCTGCCGCTGAGCGAATTGTCGTCGCGTCGCGGCGCGCCGGCCGCGACGGCCAATCAGCCCAACAAGTCGAACGGGAGCGCACGATGAAGGCTGGAGTTTCAGGGATCGTCGCGCTGCTGTTGCTGCTGGTGATCGTGGTGGTGGGCTATAGCTCGCTGTTCTCGGTCCGGGAGACCGAACAGGTGCTCTTGGTGCGCCTGGGTGAGCCGGTTCGCGTCGTCACGGAGCCGGGGCTGCATTTCAAGGCGCCGTTCGTAGATTCGGTGATCAGCATCGACAAGCGGATTCTGGATCTGGAAAACCCGTCGCAGGAAGTCATCGCATCGGATCAGAAGCGACTCGTGGTCGATGCGTTCGCGCGCTATCGCATCAAGAATGCACTGCGCTTCTATCAGAGCGTCGGCTCGGTGCAGGCCGCCAATCTGCAATTGACGGCGCTGCTCAACGCATCGCTCCGCCGCGTGCTGGGCGAAGCCACCTTCATTCAGGTGGTGCGCGACGAGCGTGAAGCGCTGATGGCGCGGATCCGCGAGCAGCTCGACAAGGAGGCCGGCGGTTACGGCATTTCCGTCGTCGACGTCCGCATTCGCCGCGCGGACCTGCCGGATCAGAACAGCCAGGCAGTCTATCAGCGCATGCAGACCGAGCGTCAGCGCGAAGCCGCGGAGTTCCGCGCGCAAGGCGGACAGAAGGCGCAGGAAATCCGCTCGAAAGCCGATCGCGAGGCGACGGTCATTATCGCCGATGCCAATTCGCAGTCCGAGCAGATTCGCGGTCAGGGTGACGGCGAGCGCAACCGGCTATTTGCCGACGCCTACAATCAGGATCCCGGGTTCTTTGCCTTCTACCGCTCGATGTCGGCCTATGAGACCGGTCTGAAAGGTAATGACACGCGTTTCCTGCTGCGGCCGGATTCCGACTTCTTCCGCTTCTTCGGCAGCCCGTCCGGCAAGACGTCGCCAGCAGGCCCTGCCGCTGCGAACGGCGCAGAGTCCAAGTAGCCTAGCAGACCGGATTCGGCCGATGCACCCTCGCATCGGCCGAATTTGGTTTTGGCGCTGTCACAGCGTGTTTTGCATGCGGGTGCGAGACGCCGCTCCTGAGAGCAGTTCGAATGCAGGCAGGAAAAATCGGTGCCTGCGCTGGCGGATCGTGCTCTAATCGTTCCGGGATGACGCGAATCTCCAAAGCCGGCCGTAAGGAGGAAGCTGTCCTGATCATCGCCGGTGAACCGTTATTGGTTTGGCCGGACACCAGGTCCGATAAGGGAGGCTGCCATCCGATGAGGCCCATAGCGTTCGCCGACTTCCTCATCGGCGTGGGTATGCTGCTCGTGATCGAAGGACTGATATTTGCCGCCGCGCCGGGATGGATGCGGCGCGCGATGGAGAGTGTGCTCCATACACCCGACAATATCCTCCGGTTGACCGGCATAGGGACCGCGGTGCTCGGATTGATTGTGATCTGGGTGATCCGATGGTAGGTCGCCCCGGCCATGTATGCCCGTCAATTTGCCGTAATCCCCGCCGCTGATAGGCAATCAAATAACAACGGCTTGACCCGTGAGGTGCTTGCGCCGATGCCGCTTTCAGGCACAGTTCGGCTTCGAAGCGCGTCCGCTCCAGTCCGTCCGATCCGTTGCAGGAGACATTGATGATCGAAGCAGTTCCAACCCTGGGTGGCCGGCTGCGGCAGCAGTTGATGGCGATTTGTCTGGGCGCCAGCCTCGGCATGGCCGGTCTCGGCGCGACCGCACTCATAGCGCCATCACCGGCTCTGGCGCGCGGACCGGATGGCATCGCCGATGTCGCCGAGAAGGTGATTGACGCCGTGGTCAATATCTCGACGACGCAAAATATCGAGGCCAAGGGCGACGACCGGCGCGTCGTGCCGCAGCTTCCGCCAGGCTCGCCGTTTGAAGAATTCTTCGAGGATTTCTTCAAGAACCGGCGCGGCCCGGGCGGGGACAAGGGTGGCAATGGACCGCGCGCGCACAAGGTCAATTCGCTCGGTTCCGGCTTCATCATCAGTGCGGACGGCTATGTCGTTACCAATAATCACGTCATCGCCGATGCCGACGAGGTCAACGTCATTCTCAATGACGGCTCGAAAGCCCGCGCGGAAGTGATCGGTGTCGACAAGAAGACCGACCTCGCGCTGCTCAAGTTCAAGCCCGAGAAATCGCTGACCGTGGTGAAGTTCGGCGACTCCGACGCGCTACGGCTCGGCGAATGGGTGATCGCCATCGGCAATCCGTTCAGCCTGGGGGGGACCGTGACGGCGGGCATCGTCTCGGCGCGCAATCGCGACATCAACTCGGGTCCCTACGACAGCTACATTCAGACCGACGCCGCGATCAATCGCGGCAATTCGGGCGGGCCGCTATTCAACCTCAATGGCGAGGTGGTCGGCGTGAATACGGCGATCATTTCTCCGTCCGGCGGTTCGATCGGCATCGGCTTCGCCGTGCCGTCGAAAACGGTGTCGGCCGTGATCGATCAGTTGCGTGAGTTCAAGGAAGTGCGTCGCGGCTGGCTGGGCGTTCGAATCCAGCAAGTAACCGACGAGATCGCGGAAAGCCTCAGCATCAAGCCGGCGCGTGGTGCATTGGTCGCCGGCGTTGACGACAAGGGACCTGCCAAGCCGGCCGGCATCGAGCCGGGCGATGTCATCGTCAAGTTCGACGGCAAGGACATCAAGGAGCCGAAGGATCTCTCGCGGGTGGTTGCTGATACATCCACGGGCAAGACCGTGGACGTCATCATCATTCGCAAGGGCGCCGAGCAGACCAAGCGAGTCACCATCGGCCGCCTTGATGATGCCGCCGAGCCGGTTCGCGTGTCGGCCAAGCCGAATGGCGATAACGTCGAAAAGACGCCGACGCAGAAGGCGCTCGGCCTTGATCTTGCGAACCTTAGCAAGGATCTGCGGGGACGCTACAAGATCAAGGATTCCGTGAAGGGTGTCGTTGTCACAGGAGTCGATGATGGCTCCGATGCCGCCGAGAAGCGTCTCAGCGCCGGCGATATCATCGTTGAAGTCGCGCAGGAAGCGGTGACGAATGCCGCCGACGTCAAGAAACGTGTCGACCAGTTGAAGAAGGAGGGCAAGAAGTCCGTGCTGCTGCTGGTTTCGAACGGCGATGGCGAATTGCGCTTCGTCGCCGTGAGTCTGAAATAGTCGGTCTTTTTTAAGACAGTTTCATTCAGACGGACTCAGGAACTCGTTATGGCCGGGCTTGTCCCGGCCATAACGCTTTCAACCTGAGGGCTTCAAGAGGTGGATGCCCGGCACAAGGCCAAGCATGACGATTGGATGCTTCGGTCGCTTCAGCCCGGCAACAAATCCAGCACGCGTTCCGGCGGGCGGCAAAGCCGCACGCCCTTCAGTGTGACGACCAAGGGACGCTCGATCAGCACCGGATGCGAGATCATCGCATCGAGCAGGGTGCCGTCATCGGCGTCGTCGAGCTTCAATTCGCGATAAAGCGCCTCTTTGGTGCGGACCGCCTGTCGTGGAGTCAGTCCGGCGCGGCGCAGCAAATCCGCAAGTTCCGCGCGGCTCGGCGGCGTTGTCATATATTCGACGATGGTCGGCGCGATGCCGGCGGCGCGGATCAATTCCAGCGCGCCGCGCGAATTGCTACACTTCGGATTGTGATAGATAGTGACGTTGTTAGCGGACATGGCTCAGACGCTCGCGAACTCGGTACGCTTGTAACCCTGCGCGTAGAGCAGCGCGGTGAGATCGCCGTGATCGATCCGCGCATGCGCGGCGGCGGCGACCGCCGGCTTGGCATGATAGGCGACGCCAAGGCCGGCATCCTGAATCATACCCAGATCATTTGCGCCATCGCCGACGGCAAGCGTGTCGATATTGTCGAGATCAAAGGCCTCACGCAATTCGCGCAAGGTTGCCAGTTTTGCTTCGCGGCCGAGGATCGGCTCGGCCACGGTGCCGGAGAGCCTGCCATCCTCTTCGAGCAAGCGGTTGGCGCGGTTCTCCTGAAAGCCGATCATCGCCGCAACCTTGCCGGTAAACGCCGTGAAGCCACCGGACACGAGGCAGGTATAGGCGCCATGCGCACGCATGGTGCCGACCAGCTCGCGGCCTCCCGGCGTCAGCGTAATGCGCTCCTTCAGCACATCGTCAATGACGCTGATCGGCAGGCCCCTCAGTAGTGCGACCCGCTCACGCAGTGCCGGCTCGAAGGCGATCTCTCCGCGCATCGCGCGTTCGGTGATAGCCGCAACATGCGCTTTTAGTCCGGCGAAGTCGGCAAGCTCATCGATGCATTCCTGCCCGATCATCGTGGAATCCATGTCGGCGAGAAAAAGTTTCTTGCGCCGGCCGGCCTGAGGCTGCACGACAACATCGATCGGCAGATCGCCACGCGCGGCGCGCAGACGGTCGGCGATGACACCGGGCGTATCCGAACCTTCAAACGGAATGTCGACCGCGACTTCGTCGAACAACCAGTGGGCAGGTCCCGCCGACGGCAGAATGGCGCGTGCACCATCGACGACGGTCGAGTCGATAGCCGGGATGGCGGGATTGCAGATGAGCGTAGCGACGAGGGTCATGGTGGGTTCGCGGTCAGAGAGCGAGAAAGCCGTGCTTATCGCAGGGCCTACCGCCAGCGGCAAGTCTGCGCTGGCGCTTGATCTGGCCGAGCGTTGCCGGGGTATGGTGATCAATACCGATTCCATGCAGGTCTATCGCGATCTGCGGGTGATTACCGCGCGGCCGACGTTGGACGAGGAGGCGCGTGTTCCTCATCGGCTTTATGGCTATGTCGATGCCGCGGTGAATTGCTCCGCCGGCGCCTGGATCGGCGATGCGGAACGCGTTCTGGCCGAAGCTCGCGCGGACGGACGGCTGCCGATCTTCGTCGGAGGCTCGGGTCTCTATTTCAAGGCGCTGACGCGCGGATTATCGGCCGTGCCGCCCATTCCGGCCGAGGTCCGGCTGGCCATACGGGCGCAACTGGATCAGGCTGGTCCGGAGGCGCTGCATGCGGAGTTGCAACGCCGTGATCCTGCATCCGCGGAACGCCTGAAGCCGCGCGACCGCAGCCGCATCGCCCGCGCGCTGGAAGTCATCGAGGCCACGGGACGATCGCTCACCGACTGGCATCGCGACGGGCTGCCGCCGCTGCTTGCGCCTGACGCAGTCACGGCGATCTTTCTCGCTCCGGAGCGCGAGGCCCTGTACCAGCGGATCGATGCGCGTTTCACCGCGATGCTGGAAGCCGGGGCGCTGGAGGAGGTGAGGCGATTGGCGGAGCGACAGCTGGATCCACTGCTGCCTGCCATGAAAGCGCATGGCGTTCCCGCCTTGATCCGGCATTTGGCCGGAGAGTTATCGCTCGACGAGGCGGCCGCGATCGGCCGACTCGACACCCGCCGCTATGCCAAGCGCCAATTCACGTGGTTTCGTCATCAGTTGCCGGAGTTCGCGTGGGTGGCGCCGGAGGACGCGTCGGCATGGCTGGTCCGTGCAATTTCCCGATAGGCGTGGGCCTCGGAAAGGATTATTCTGCAGGGCGTGTGTTGACCGGGACGAAATCGGGTTTTATAACGCGCGCAACCTTTGGGAAGTTACGGCGAGCCATGCGCAATAAAGTTACCAACCTCCTTATTATCGTCGTCGTACCCTGGCACACCGCCGGGGGTGGCTGACGTCACCCTGAATTCGGGCGGTGTGTGCAGGGCCTTTCGGGCCCTTTTTTATTTTGGACTTGCTAAATCGAGCCGCGCCAGCCGGCGCATCCGGAGAGACCCATGAGCGACAGCAACATCCACGATGCCAATCAGATGACCGGTGCGGCGATGATCGTCCGCGCGCTGGTGGATCATGGTGTCAAACACATCTTCGGCTATCCGGGTGGCGCGGTACTTCCGATTTACGACGAGATCTTCCAGCAAGGGGACGTCGAACACATTCTGGTCCGGCACGAGCAGGGCGCAGGTCACGCGGCGGAGGGCTACGCCCGCTCGACCGGCAAGCCGGGCGTCGTGCTGGTGACGTCCGGCCCCGGGGCTACCAACATGGTGACGCCGCTGGCCGACGCCCTGATGGATTCGATTCCTCTGGTCTGCATCACCGGTCAGGTGCCGACGCATCTGATCGGCAACGATGCCTTCCAGGAGTGCGACACCGTCGGCATCACGCGGCCGTGCACCAAGCACAACTGGCTGGTCCGCGACATCAGGGATCTGCCGAAGGTGTTGCACGAGGCATTCTATGTCGCGACCTCCGGCCGGCCGGGACCGGTCGTGGTCGACGTGCCGAAGGACGTGCAATTCGCCACGGGCACCTATACTCCGCCACGCAAATCGGACGTGCATGTCTCGTACAAGCCGCAGATGAAAGGTGACGCCGGGCAGATCCGCAAGGCGGTGTCGCTGCTGGCCAATGCCAAGCGGCCGATCATCTACACCGGCGGCGGCGTGATCAATTCGGGCGGTGAGGCTTCAAAGACATTGCGTGCGTTGGTCGAAGCCACCGGCTTTCCGATCACGTCGACCTTGATGGGGCTCGGCGCTTATCCAGCATCGGGCAAGAACTGGCTCGGCATGCTGGGCATGCACGGCACCTACGAGGCGAACATGGCGATGCATGATTGCGACGTCATGCTGTGCATAGGCGCGCGCTTCGATGACCGCATCACTGGGCGCACCGATGCGTTCTCGCCGGGCTCAAAGAAGATCCATGTCGACATCGATCCCTCATCGATCAACAAGAACATCCGCGTCGACGTGCCGATCATCGGCGATGCCAACAGTGTGATGGCTGACCTGCTGAAGGCGTTCAAGGCCGAGGGCAAGAAGCCGAACATCGATCCCTGGTGGTTCGAGATCGGGCGTTGGCGTGCGCGCAATTCGTTGGCGTACAAGAAGAACGACGATATCATCCTGCCGCAGTTCGCGATCCAGCGGCTGTTCGAAGCGACGCGTGGACATGACACCTACATCACGACCGAGGTTGGCCAGCATCAGATGTGGGCTGCGCAGTTCTTTGGTTTCGAGGAGCCGCATCGCTGGATGACCTCCGGTGGCCTCGGTACCATGGGCTATGGTCTGCCGGCCGCGCTCGGGGTTCAGGTGGCACATCGCAACAGTCTGGTCATCGATATCGCCGGCGACGCTTCGGTGCAGATGACGATGCAGGAAATGTCGACGGCGGTTCAGCACGAACTACCCATCAAGATATTCATCCTCAACAACCAGTACATGGGCATGGTCCGGCAGTGGCAGCAGCTTCTGCATGGTAATCGCCTGTCGCACTCCTACACCGAGGCGATGCCCGACTTCGTCAAGCTGGCGGAAGCCTATGGCGGCGTCGGCATGCAGGTGATCAAGCCGGGCGATCTCGACGGGGCACTGCACGAGATGATCAAGGTGAGGAAGCCAGTGCTGTTCGATTGTCGTGTCGCGGCACTCGAAAACTGCTTCCCGATGATCCCGTCCGGCAAGGCACACAACGAAATGCTGTTGCCCGCCGAGGCCAATGACGATGCCACCGCCAAAGCCTTTGCCGGCGGCAAGGCGCTGGTGTGAATGCAAAGAAGTCGTCATGGCCGGGCTTCGTCCCGGCCATCCACGCCTTCACAAGAGATCAACACGCAAAGACGTGGATGCCCGGCACAAGGCCGGGCATGACGAATGAGAGATTGACAGGATTCGAAGATGACCCAGCCTGCCTCCGCCTATTTCATGGAAGATCGCCACGATCCGAACGAGACGCATACGCTGTCGGTGCTCGTCGCCAACGAGCCCGGCGTTCTTGCGCGGGTGATCGGCCTGTTCTCCGGCCGCGGTTACAACATCGAAAGCCTGACGGTGTCGGAGACCGAGAGCCAGAAACACGTCTCGCGCATCACCATCGTCACCACCGGTACGCCGATGGTGATCACCCAGATCAAGCACCAGCTCGATCGCATGATCCCGGTCTACCAGGTCGTCGATATGACGCTGACCGGTCGCTCCATCGAGCGTGAACTGGCGATGGTCAAGGTGAAAGGCTCCGGCGATCAGCGTATCGAAGCGATGCGGCTCGCCGACGTTTTTCGCGCGCGGGTGGTCGATGCCACCAACGAGAGCTTCGTGTTCGAGATCACCGGCAGCACCTCCAAGATCAACCAGTTCGTCGACCTCATGCGGCCGATAGGTCTCGTCGAAGTGTCGCGCACCGGCGTTGCCGCGATATCGCGCGGACCCGAAGGGATGTGAGCCGAGCCTGACGCATGAAGCCAGTCGACATCTTCCTTGCCGTGCTGGTCGCGGTGATCTGGGGGCTGGGTTTTGTCGCCAGTCGATTGGCGCTGGACGATCTGTCGCCGTCGATGATGACTGCGCTGCGCTTTGCGATCGCGGCAGTGCCGTGCCTGTTCATTCGCAAGCCGAAGGTGTCGTGGTCGATTTTGATTGCGATCAGCCTGACGTTGTTCCTGTTCCAATTTCTCGCGCAATCCTACGCGATCGCGGAAAACGTGCCCGTCGGATTGACCAGCGTGATCGTGCAAAGTCAGGCGCTGTTCACGATCGCTTTCGCAGCCGTCGCTTTCGACGAGCGGCCGACGCGGCTGCAGATTGTCGGAATCGCCGTGGCCAGCGTTGGGCTATTGATGATCTGCGGAACGGTCGGCTTTGATTTCTCGGTCGGCGCCTTCGCCGTATTGATGGTCTCGCCCGTCAGCTTCGCCATCGGCAATCTTCTGCTGCGCCTTGCGAACGATGTGCCGATGTTCGACCTTTTTGCGTGGCTCTATCTGATTCCGCCGCTACCGCTGTTCGCGCTCGCCTTGATCGTCGACGGGCCGCAGGCAAGCTGGCACGATCTCACGCATATGTCTCTCACCGGTGTGCTGAGCATGCTGGCGATCGGCATCGTCACTACCAGCTTCGGCTACTGGCTGTGGGGACGGCTGCTGCGGGCTTACCCGGCGGCACAGGTGACGCCATTTGCCTTGCTGGTGCCGTTCGTCGGCGCCGCGTCCTCCGCCGTCATATTTCATGAGACGTTCGGGCCGCTTCGCCTCGGTGGGATGATCACCGTCATGGCTGGCATCGCGGTGATGCTGCTGTCGCGGCGGCCGCCGACCCTGGTGGGAGCAGGGTGAGTCACCATGGATGCGATGTCTCAGCAATTGCTGCTGGCTTTCGTGGTGTTCGCCATCGTGACCTTGTTCACGCCGGGACCGAACAACATCATGCTGCTCTCTTCCGGGCTGACCTTCGGAGTTCGGCGCACGCTACCTCACGTCGCGGGCGTGACGATTGGGTTTGCTGTCATGGTTGCTGCGGCGGGCCTCGGCTTCGGCGTCATCTTCATCACCTATCCGGTGCTGCAGATCGTGCTGAAATACGCGGGTGCTGCCTATCTGATCTATCTTGCGCTGGCGATTGCCTTGTCTGGCGTGCCGGAGCCGGGCGATGCCGATCGACGGAAACCCATGACGTTCCTCGGCGCTGCGGCGTTCCAATGGGTGAACGTGAAGGGCTGGGTCATGATCATCGGCACCATCACGGCCTATGCGGCGATGGCGGCCTATCCCTGGAACATTCTGACGCAGGCCGGCATATTTCTGTTCTTTGGCTTCCTGTCGTCGCTGAGTTGGGCGCTGTTCGGTCGGTGGCTTCAGCCGCTGGTGAAATCGCCGCGGACGGTGCGGGCGATCAATTGGCTGATGGCGGCGCTGCTGCTGGCCTCGCTCTATCCCGTCCTGGTGGAAGGCTGAAACGAGGCCAAGCCATGCGGAAAACCGGTTTCCCCTTTGGGGTAAAATGCTTTAGAGAACGGCAGAATTTTCAATTGGGCCGCCGTCGCGGAGGCCCGACCTCATCCGAAAATCCGTCCATCCGGGCAATCGTGCCCACCTGAAACAGAGGAACGACCATGCGTGTTTACTACGATCGCGACGCCGACTTGAACCTGATCAAGGGCAAGAAGGTCTGTATCGTCGGCTATGGCAGCCAGGGCCATGCCCATGCGCTGAACCTGAAGGATTCCGGCGTCAAGGAAGTGGCGATCGCGCTGCGCAAGGGTTCTGCTTCGGCGAAGAAGGCCGAAGCTGCCGGCTTCAAGGTGTTCGAGGTGGCGGAAGCCGCGAAGTGGGCTGACGTCATGATGATGCTGACGCCCGACGAACTGCAGGCCGACATCTATCGCGACCACCTCCATGACAACATGAAGAAGGGCGCGGCGCTGCTGTTCGCTCACGGCCTCAACGTCCACTTCAATCTGATCGAACCGCGGGCGGACCTCGACGTGCTGATGGTGGCGCCGAAGGGCCCCGGCCACACCGTGCGTTCGGAGTATCAGCGCGGCGGCGGCGTGCCATCCCTGATCGCGATCCATCAGGACGCCTCGGGAAATGCCCATGACCTCGGCCTGTCTTACGCTTCCGCGATCGGCGGCGGTCGTGCCGGCGTGATCGAGACCACGTTCAAGGAAGAGTGCGAGACCGACCTGTTCGGCGAGCAGGTGGTGCTCTGCGGCGGCCTGGTCGAACTGATCAAGGGCGGCTACGAGACGCTGGTGGAAGCCGGCTACGCGCCGGAGATGGCTTACTTCGAGTGCCTTCACGAGGTGAAGCTGATCGTCGACCTGATCTATGAAGGCGGCATCGCCAACATGAACTACTCGATCTCCAACACTGCTGAATATGGTGAGTACGTCACCGGCCCGCGCATCATCACCGCCGAGACCAAGGCCGAGATGAAGCGGGTGCTCGCAGACATCCAGGCGGGCAAGTTCACCCGTGACTGGATGCTCGAGAACAAGGTCAACCAGACCTCATTCAAGGCGACCCGCGCGCGTCTCGCCGAGCATCCGATCGAGCAGGTCGGTGCCAAGCTCCGCGACATGATGCCGTGGATCAAGAAGGGCGCGCTGGTCGACAAGACCAAGAACTAAGGCGCTCGTTATGCGCGGGCGCGATCCGCGTATCCATCTCGTGAGAACGATGGATCGCCGGATCAAGTCCGGCGATGAGTCCGAGAAACGGCAAGTGATCATGGCAACGCGCGGGCTTGACCCGCGCGTTTCTTTTTGAAAGCTGTTATGAGGCTTGGTGCCGGAGGGACCGCGATGCACGCCAGACGATCGCTATGGATCACCATCGTCGCCGGGGCGATCGTCCAGGCATCGCTGGCGCATGCGGCGGATGATGCACGCTACGGGGCCGAATATCAGATCTGTGCTAAAGGCAGTACGATCGATATCGAGCAATGCATCGGGCGATTGACCAAGGCCTGGGACGTCCGTCTCAAGGCCGCGTATCAGAAGCTGACCAAGGGCAATCCAAATGCCTACAAGCTGCGGATTGCACAGCGCCTATGGGTTCAGTTCCGCAATGCCAAGTGCCGCTACTATGGCGCGGGCGAGGGGACAATCCGCCGGCTTGAATTCGCCGAATGCATGCGCAGCGCCACGGCGCATCGCGCGCTCGAGCTGGAAGATATCTTGAAGGGGCCCGGCGGTTGAGGCCGCTGCGCACCACGATATCAATGGCGATCCCACGAAACTAATGTGCGCTTCTGCTCTGGATTTTCTCCCAGAGCCATCTTGCGACATCGGCGGCTGACTGGCTGCCGCTGGCGCGAAGGTTGGCCTCGCGCATCGTTGCGATATCGATCTTGCCGAGCAACGGCGTGAGCGCATCGCGTAGCGCGGAGTCGTTTGCGCGTTTCGGGGCCAGCAGCACTATCGCATCGTAGGGCGGAATGGCATGCGTCGGATCGTCCAGCACGACAAGATCGTATTTCGCGATCAGTCCGTCGCTGGTGTAGCCGGCAATGACGTCCACCTCTCCCGCGGCGACCGCGGCATACATGAAGTCCGGCTGCATCTGCCGTTGCTGGCGGAACGTAAGATTGTAGGCCTGGCGGATGGCTGCCCATTCGGGCCGCGAGAAGATTTCATAATCGCCGGCCACCGACATGTCGGCGGCGCGCGTCGCGAGATCGGCGATCGAGTGAATGCCGAGCGCCTCGGCCCGCTGCCGGCGCATCACCAGCGCATAGGCATTCTCGAAGCCGAGCTCGCCCAGAACGGTGACGTGTTGTCGCGCCAGCGCCGTTTTCAGTTCATCGAGCACGGCGGCGCGCGGCTTGACATCCGAATGGTGGAGCTGGCTGGCCCATAACGTGCCCGAGTAATCGACATAGAGATCGATGTCGCCATTGATCAACGCATTGTAGATCACGCTGGAGCCGAGGCCTTCGCGCTGGGTCGCCGTCAATCCTGCGGCTTGCAGCCGTTGCGTCAAAAGAGACGCGAGGATGTATTGCTCGGTAAAGGTCTTGGCACCTACGACATAGCGTTGCGGGCCGTGCGCGAGTGAAGGCGCTAGCGCCGCCGCGATCAGAAGCAGGATACCGATGACACCGCCGGTAACATGCATGCGATGATGGCGTCGCACGCCGGTTTCGATAGCCGCCAGCACCTGGTCGACGATGAGGGCCAGCGCTGCGGCAGCCGCGCAACCGAACAGCACGAACACCCAGTTCTGCGTCTGCAGGCCGGCAAAGATGTAGTTGCCGAGACTGGTCTGGCCGATCGGCGTCGAGAGCGTTGCGGTGCCGATCACCCACACGGCGGCGGTGCGGATACCGGCCATGATAACCGGAAAGGCCAGCGGGAGTTCGATCATCCGCAGCGATTGACGCGGCGTCATGCCCACCGCCTGCGCCGCCTCGATGAGAGATGGATCGATCCCCTGCAGTCCCGTAATCGTGTTGCGCAATACCGGCAGCATCGAATAGAGCGCGAGGGCCAGCACTGCGGGCAGGAAGCCGAACGCCGAGAAGCCAAAGCCCAGCCAGTGTGCCGAAAGTGCGGCGAGCGCCAGCAGCAGCGGATAGAACAGCGCCAGCAGGGCAAGTCCCGGTACCGTCTGCACGATGCCGGCGAAGCCGAGCAGCCCGGCACGAAAGCTGGGGCGATGCCGTGCCCACACCGCCAGCGGCAGGCTGACGATCAGACCGAGCGCGAGTGCGGCGAGACTGACGCGGACATGATGGCCGAGATAGTCCGGCAGATGCGCCAGCGCGTCGCTCCAGCGTGGATCGGACCACACCGTCATGCCTTTGGGTCTCGCGGCAATAGCTGCTGCAGCCGTTCCGCCTGGCGGCGGGGCGTTTGCAGCAAAATGGTGAGTTCGGCGTCGTCCACTGCGCTCAGTTCGCTGGGAGTCCCATGTGCGATGAGGCGACCGGCCCGCATCACGGCGATGCGGTCAGCCAGCAGCACCGCTTCGGCCATGTCGTGGGTGATCATCACCGTCGTAAGACCAAGATCGCGATGCAATTGGCGATAGTCTTGGCCGAGCGCGTCCCGCGTCAGCGGATCGAGCGCTCCGAACGGCTCATCCATCAGCACCATGCGCGGCCGGGCTGCCAATGCGCGGGCCACGCCAACCCGCTGGCGCTGGCCGCCAGAAAGCTCACGCGGCAGCCGCGCGCGATATGCGGCGGAATCGAGTCGCACCAGCGTCATCAACTCATCGACCCGGCTAGCGATGTCAGTAGCGGTCCATCCCATCAGCTTGGGTGTGATGCCGATGTTGTCGGCAACGCTCATATGCGGGAACAGGCCGCCGCTCTGGAACACGGTGCCGATGCTTCGACGCAGCGCGATAGGATCGAGTTTTGCAATGTCCGCGCCGTCGATGATGACAGCGCCGCTGTCGGGCGTGATCAGGCGATTGGCAAGACGCAGTAGCGTGGTCTTGCCGGAGCCTGACGCCCCGACAATCGCCAGGAATTCGCCAGGGGCGACATCGAGCGAGACATCGTCCACAGCCAGCACCGGCGGCTGACCGCGACCAGCGTCGAAGCGCTTGCTGATATGCGCAAAAGCGATCAGGGTCGATGCGACGGTCATGCGAGGCATGGAGTAGCACAGCGGCCCCGGCGCACCAAGCCGCGGTGCTTGCATGTTGCGTGCGGCCGGGGAATTCTCCGTTGGTGTCCGCCATCAGCGCGGGGCAATCGAGCGAAAAGGTGCGCGGTGGAAGCGACACGTTCAGCGCCGGCCATTGAACTAAGCGAGACGAGCGTTGTGTTCGAGCTCGCTGACGCGCGGACCTATACGGCTGTCGAACAGGCCACGCTGTCGGTCGGTGCCGGGGAGTTCGTCGCGGTGGTCGGGCCGACGGGCTGCGGGAAATCCACCTTGCTCAATCTGGCTGCGGGGCTGTTGGCGCCGGCCTCGGGCTCGGTTCGGATTTTCGGCGCGCCGCTGACGAGCTTGAATCGTCAGGCTGGTTATCTGTTTCAGGCCGATGCCTTGTTTCCGTGGAAGACGGCTCTCGACAATGTCGCGATCGGACTTGAGATTGCCGGCACGCCATCGACGCAGGCGCGGCAACGTGCCGAAGGCTGGCTCAATGCGGTGGGTCTCGGAGCTTTCGGCAATCGCTATCCGCATATGCTCTCGGGCGGCCAGCGCAAGCGCGTCGGCCTCGCGCAAGTTCTGATCCGCGATCCGAAGATCCTATTGATGGACGAGCCCTTCGGGCCGCTCGACGCGCAGACCCGGCAGATCATGGGCAATCTGCTGCTGAAGCTATGGATGGAGGATCGCAAGGCGGTGCTGTTCGTCACACACGACCTCGAGGAAGCCATCGCGCTGGCCGATCGTGTCGTCATCATGTCGGCCGGGCCGCGCTCGCGGGTAGTGGGTGACTGGCCGGTCCATCTCGCCCGCCCGCGTGACATCTTCGAGATTCGTCTCGACAAGGAGTTTCACGCCCTGCATCGCGAGATTTGGAGCGTGCTCAAGGCGGAAGTCGCAAAAGGCTACGCGCAATCCGCCTCGACGGAGTGGGGCAGCCCTCCATGAGATGACGGCCTGCTAGCCCGGCACCATGATGCGACTACGCAGCACCAGGCGCGCGCTGCCGAGCTTGCGCAGTAGCGCACGTTCGGCGTCGCAGTGCCCAGCCGGGTATCCGCCGAGCGCGTCGAAGTGCTCGCGCGCGATCACCAGGCCTTGCTCGGGTAACGGGCCGGACAGCGTACGCAGCGCGTCGGCGATCCGCGCTTTCCAGCTGCGATTGGCGTAGGGCGATCGGGAATAGCGCAGGATAGCGGCCCGCGGCGTGGCTTCACTGGAGACGCGATCGATGAACTGAGCGGTTTCGTCGATCCAGCTGAGGTCCGGCACGGTGCCGGCATGCAGGAACATCAGCCATGCTGCGCGCGCTTGCCGCGCGCCCAGAGTCAACGCTTCGGCGCGCGCTCCCTTGCAGACGAGATAGCTGCAACCCGCGACATCAGCGACTCGTGCGATGGTATCGGTTCCGGCGCGGTCCACCAGCAGCACATCGCGGATCAGTCCGGCGGTGACGCCGGGAACCAGCGCTGCCAGGGTGGCCACCACCGGCGGTTCGTGCCCGTCGGTGGAAATGATCACGCTCAACATCGGCATGGTGTGTTTCTCCGCGACATCGAACGGGTGTCCTAGCATCTTTACGCGTCCGGTCATGCCGGCCCCTTGAGCGACGCCGGGCAAGTTTTCCACATCCGACCCCTGGAAATGTTCTTGATTTGTTCTTTTGACGTGCTACCTTTTTGCCATGAGCAAAGCCTCCAGCGCCCTCAAGCGCCCGTCGGTCTCGACCCCCTCCGGATCGGCGGGTGCGCCCCCAACGTTTTCCGAGATTGCCATTGCGATCGATCGGGCGCGCCGGCGCGGGCGAGGTGCGCAATCCAACGCCAGTGGGCGTTTCGAGGCTGAGGCGCGGGTCACCTTCGATGATGGCTGGCAAAGCCTCGACGACCTGCCGCCGTTCAAGACCGCGGTCGCGGTGGATGCCGCGCGCAAGGTCATCACCCGCAATGACTCGCCGGATATCGGCTTCGATCGCTCGATCAATCCTTATCGCGGATGCGAGCATGGCTGCATTTACTGTTTCGCGCGGCCGACCCACGCGTATCTCGGATTGTCCGCGGGGCTCGATTTCGAATCGAAACTGTTCATCAAGCCCGATGCGCCGGCCTTACTGGAGAAAGAACTCTCCGCGCCGGGCTATGAGCCGAAGATGATCGCGATCGGCACCAATACCGATCCTTATCAGCCGATCGAGCGCGAACAGAAGATCATGCGCGGCATTCTTGAGGTGCTGGAACGGACAGGTCACCCGGTCGGCATTGTCACTAAATCGGCGCTTGTCACCCGTGATATCGACATTCTTGCCCGGATGGCCTCTCGCAATCTGGCGAAAGTGGCACTGTCAGTCACCTCGCTCGATCCGAAGCTGGCGCGTGCCATGGAGCCGCGCGCATCAACGCCGCCCAAACGGCTTGAAGCGTTGCGGCAATTGTCGGCCGCGGGTATTCCGACCACGGTGATGGTGGCGCCGGTGATCCCGGCACTGAACGATGCCGAGATTGAGCGCATCCTCGATTCCGCGGCCCATGCCGGTGTCAGGGAAGCGAGCTACGTGCTGCTGCGGCTGCCATTAGAAGTGCGCGACCTGTTTCGCGAATGGCTGATGGCGCATTATCCGGACCGGTATCGCCATGTCTTCACGCTGATCCGCGAAATGCGCGGCGGTCGCGATTACGATTCCCAGTGGGGTACGCGTATGAAGGGCACCGGGCCGATGGCCTGGATGATCGGGCGGCGGTTTGAGATGGCCTGCGAGAAGCTTGGCTTGAACAAGCGGCGTGCGAAATTGACGATGGATCACTTCGTTCGGCCGCCCCGTGGCGGCGAACAACTCAGTCTGTTTTAGAGGGCGCATGAGGACCGGACCGCCGACGTCGGCGGCGAAACTCACGGTCGTGACGCTGGGCGTCAGCGACATGCATCAGAGCATCGCGTTCTATGAGGCGTTGGGCTTTGCGAGACGGATGCGTGCCACCGGCGACGAGGTGGCTTTCTTCGAGACCGGTGGCGCGGTGCTCGCGCTCTATTCATGGTCGCGGCTGGCCGAGGACGCGGCATTGGCGGACCGACCGCGCCAGCAAGGGTTTCGCGGCGTCACGCTGGCCTGGAATTGCGCATCGGAACAGGAGGTCGACACTGTTCTGGTCTTTGCCGTCGCGCAGGGGGCGAAATTGCTCAAGCCCGCGCACAATACCGACTATGGTGGCTATTCGGGATACTTTGCGGATCCTGACGGCCATCCGTGGGAAGTGGTCGTCGCGCCGGGTATCGAGGTCGGCGCAGACAGGCGGGTTCATTTGCCGGACTGATGTCTGGCGAACCCGCTTTGCACGCACGGGAGTGCGGCTAATGCATAGCCTTGGTGGTGAGGTTCAGCCCGACCGCGCCGATCACGATCAATCCGATGAACAGCATCTGCACCAGACTGAGCGACTGCCTTAGGAAGACCGCTCCGATGATGGAGATCAGCACCACGCCGACCCCGGACCAGATCGCATAGGTGACGCCGACCGGGATGCGGGTCAGAACCTGGGATAGCGCCCAGAAGCAGCCCGCGAAGATCACAAGGGCGAGCAGACCGTAGGCCGGTTTGCTGAAGCCTTCCGATTTGGTGAGCATTGTGGTTGCGATCACTTCGGCGACGATGCTGACGCCGAGAAGTCCCCAGGCATTCATGCTGTATCCTTTGTGTTGACGGCCGCTCCCAGCGGGAAAGCCGATCGCCGTCGCGCTCGACGCCGACCGGACTCGGCTTGTCGCCAGCGAATTCCGGGAACATTGCGCAGTTCCGGGTTGAACTGGCGGATGGCTCACAGCACCATCGCGGCATGATTCGGGCTGCCCCTGTAAATCCCCAGCCGAAAAAGACGGTCGCCGACAAGCCGCCGACCTTCACCCGCGAGCGCGCCTTACTCAAACGCGGCGTCTGGCCGGTGGCGGGATGTGACGAGGCGGGGCGCGGCCCCTTGGCGGGACCGGTGGTCGCGGCGGCCGTCGTGCTCGATCCAAAGCGGATCCCCAAGGGACTTGATGATTCCAAACGGCTGAGCGCGGAGCGGCGGGAGGAACTGTTCGAGGAGATTTGTGCTACGGCGTCCTGCGCGGTGGCCTTCGCCTCGCCGGCGCGGATCGATCGCGACAACATTCTGCGTGCCTCGCTGTGGGCGCTGGCGCGCGCGGTGCATGCGTTGCCGGAGATGCCGCGACACGTCTTTGTGGATGGTCGTGACCGAATCGAGACGCCCTGCGATTGCGAAGCGGTGATCGGTGGCGATGGGCTCGTGATGTCGATCGCGGCAGCCTCAATTGTCGCCAAAGTATCGCGCGATCGGCTGATGTGCCGGCTGGCCCAGGATTGCCCCGGCTATGGCTTCGAAACCCACAAGGGCTATGGAGTGCCGGCGCATCTCGAGGCGCTGAAGCGTCTTGGTCCCAGCATTCATCACCGGCGATTTTTTGCGCCGGTCATGGCTGCGGCGGAGCAATTGCAGATCACGTTGGACGCGGATCGCGTGACAGTCGAACAGACGATGGTCGCCATCGAGGCTGCCGCCGGCTGAGGCGGTTGCCCTGCTTGCAAAGGCGCATTATCACGGGCTCCTTGTTGGGGCAGCGGCAGCGTTGGAGGAAGCCATCACGGCAATGACGGCAAGCTCGAACGCAGCCGGTTTCATGCGGTTCTCCTCCCTCATCGTCGAATTGATCCGCGCCCGGCCGCAGCTGGTGATGTGGCTTGCGGTGTTGGCGCAAGCGGCCCTGTGGCTGCTGGTGCCCATGCTGCTTTACCGTAGTCCGCCGGGCGATCTCGCCCCTCTGTTGGCAGTCGGCCGGGAATATCAGGTCGGGACCGATCTCGGGCCGCCGCTGGCGTTCTGGCTGGCTGACGCCGCATTCAGGATCGCCGGCAATCACATATTCGGCGTCTATCTGCTATCGCAGCTTTGCTTCGTTGTGACCTTCGCCGTACTCTATGCCTTGGCGCGTGCTGTAGTCGGAGGGCCGCATGCGGTCCTCGCGGTGCTGTTGACGATGACAGCGACGGTCTTTGGCGCGCCGTTCGTCGAGTTTCGGCCGGAAGTGCTGGCCTGCCCGCTGTGGGCGCTGGTGTTGCTGAATCTGTGGCGGGTGATCGGGCAGGGCAATCACCGGGCATGGTTCGCGCTCTCGATCGAGGCCGGATTGCTGTTGCTGACCATCTCGTCGGCCCCCTGGCTGTTGCTGTTCGCAGTCGGATTCGCCCTGGCGACGGGGCGGGGACGCCGCGCCTTCGCGTCGCTCGATCCCTGGTTCGCGGCGCTCGTGGTCGCGGTTCTGGTGTTGCCTTATGGCGTCTGGTTGCTCCGCGTTGATGTCCTCACGATGCCGGCATGGCCCGACCTCACCGAGCCGCGCGGGTTATTGCAACCGTGGAGCAGGATGATTGGCGGACTGCTGCTCGCCATGCTCCCCATGGTCCTTCTGATCGCGATGAACTCGCGTCTGGTCCATCGCAAGCTGCTGCGGGGGCGGGACAGTGCGCCGGGCGTGCGGCGCTTGCCGGTCGATCCGCTGGCCAGACGTTTCGTCTACTTCTTCGCTTTGATGCCCGCTCTGGTTGGCAGCGTGATTGCAGTGTCCTTCCAGTCCGCGCATGTTGCCGGTGGTGCGGGTATCGCGCTGCTGATGTCCGGCCTCGCAGTGGTCGTGGTGACCGGCGATTTGATTTACTTGCGTCGCCAGCAGGTCTTGCGTGTGGTCTGGGCCGCCGCGATTGTTGCACCGGCATTGGCGCTGTTGGCGATGGTGCTGTTGCAGCCATGGATCGCCGGAACTCAACTTTCCACCTCGCTGCCCGCTAGCGCGATCGCGCAGTTCTTCGGTGACAGCTTTCAGCGCCGGATCAATCGTCCTTTGCCGGCGGTGGTCGGCGATCCTGAGCTTGCGGCGTTGATCGGCCTCGGCCCGGCCCGGCCGCATCTGGTGTTCGCGGTCCCGCCGAAGCATGGACCATGGCTGACCCCGGAAAAATTCGGTGAGGTCGGCGGCGTGGTCGTGTGGCGTGCATTGGATACCGCCGGCACGCCTCCGCCGGAGATCGCCCGCCGCTTCCCTGGCCTCGTGCCCGAGGTGCCGCAAAGTTTCGATTGGCCGGTGAACGGCCGCACGTCCCCTCTACGGGTCGGCTGGGCTATCGTGCGGCCGAAAGCGCCTTAACCGGGGGCTCGCCGTTCAGGACGAGGGCTTATTCCCGGTTTCCTTCAGGGCTTTTGCGATCGCCCGCAAATCCTGCCAGGCCAGCCGCTTGTAAATGGGCTGCCGCAGCAGATAGGCAGGGTGGAAGGTCGCCATGGCGCGGATGGTACGGGTTCCGGTGTCGTAGCTATGCCAGCGTCCCCTCGTGCGCATGATGCCGTCCTTCAGGTCGAGCACCGCCTGAGAGGAGGGTTTGCCGAGGCAGACCAGAACGTCGGGGTTCACCAGTTCGATCTGCCGCTTGATGAACGGCAGGCAAATCTGGGTCTCCTGCGGCGAAGGATCGCGATTGCCGGGAGGACGCCACGGAATCACATTGGCAATGTAAGCGCTGGTGCGGTCGAGGCCGATGGCTCCGATCATGCGGTCGAGCAGTTTGCCCGACCGGCCGATGAACGGAATACCTTCAAGGTCCTCATCCCGCCCTGGGGCTTCGCCGACGAACATCACGCGGGCCTCGGGGTTGCCGTCGGCAAAGACCAATCGGGTCGCCGTCATCTTCAAGGCGCAGCCCTCGAAAGTTTCCAGAAGCGTCCGGAGCGCAGCCAGGGTCGGCGCCGTTCTGGCGGCTTCGCGGGCCGACGCAATGGCGACGTCCGGGGCTGGAGCCACAGTGGCGCGCGGAGCGGCCGCAACGGGCGTAGCGGGGCGGACCGTGGGTGCAGGCGCCGCCGGAACCTGCGCCGAAGGGCCGGCCAGATCGGGGTCATGCAGGCGGTTCGGCGGCTCGTCCAGCAGCGCGCAATCCACCCCGGCCTCGAGATAAAACGCCAGCAGTTCACGCGCCGTCAGCGGCGGCTCGGGGATCGACGGAGAGGGATGGCTCATATGTGGATAATAGGCCATTGGTTGCTGCCGGAGAAATATTCTTCCTGCATTTCCGCAGTTGTTCTTCCCGAAAAAATCGGAAACAAGAGGGATTAGAAGCATTCTCGTTAGTCCGTCTGGGGTCAGAACATGAGCACCGAAGAGTTGCCGCCGCGCGAGTCCATGGAATTTGACGTGGTGATCGTTGGCGCGGGACCGTCCGGATTGAGTGCGGCGATCCGTCTCAAGCAATTGAATGCCGATCTGTCCATCGTCGTGGTCGAGAAGGGCTCGGAGGTCGGCGCGCATATCCTTTCCGGCGCCGTGATCGATCCGTCAGGTCTCGACAAGCTGGTGCCGGATTGGCGCGAGGACGCGGATTGCCCGCTCAAGACTCAGGTCAAAGACGACCGTTTCTACTGGATGACGGGCGGTGGCGCGATCCGGCTGCCCAATTTCCTGATGCCACCGCTGATGAATAATCATCACTGCTATATCGGCTCGCTCGGTATGGTCTGCCGCTGGCTCGGTGCGAAGGCAGAGGCGCTTGGCGTCGGAATCTATCCGGGCTTTGCGGCCGCCGAGGTCATCTACGGCGACAACGGCGAAGTGCGCGGCATCGCCACCGGCGATATGGGCATCGCCAGGGACGGCACGCACAAGGCGTCGTATACGCGCGGCATGGAACTGCTGGGGAAATACACGCTGTTTGCGGAAGGCGCGCGTGGCAGCCTCTCGAAGCAGCTGATCGCCAAGTTCGGCCTCGACAAGAACAGCGAACCGCCGAAATTCGGCATCGGCCTCAAGGAGGTCTGGCAGATTGATCCGGCCAAACACCAGAAGGGTCTGATCCAGCACTCGTTCGGATGGCCGCTGAACAATTCCACGGGCGGCGGCTCGTTCCTCTATCACTACGATGACAACCGGGTTGCGGTCGGCTTCGTCGTGCATCTCAACTACGATAATCCGTATCTATCGCCATTCGACGAATTTCAGCGGTTCAAGACGCATCCCTCGATCGCGCCGCTGTTCGAAGGCGGTAAGCGCCTGGGTTATGGTGCGCGCGCGATCACGGAAGGGGGATATCAGTCGGTGCCGCGTCTGACATTCCCGGGCGGCGCATTGATCGGCTGTGCAGCGGGGTTCGTCAACGTTCCGCGGATCAAGGGCGTGCACAATGCGATGGGGACAGGCATGCTCGCCGCCGAGCATGTCGCGGCGGCGCTTGCGGCGGAACGCGCCAATGACGAACTGGTCGAATACGAGAATGCATGGCGATCGTCCGCGGTCGGCAAGGATCTGTTCAAGGTTCGTAACGTCAAGCCGCTGTGGTCGAAATTCGGCACGGTCGTGGGTGTCATGCTGGGGGGGATCGACATGTGGACCAACACCCTGTTCGGCGCTTCGCTGTTCGGCACGCAATCGCACGCCAAGCCTGATCGCAAAACGCTTGATCCTGCGAAGGCTCATGCGCCGCGGCCCGGCGTGAAGCCCGATGGCAAGTTGACTTTCGACAAGCTGTCGTCGGTGTTTCTGTCCAACACCAACCATGAGGAAGACCAGCCGGTTCATCTCAAGGTGGCGGACATGGCATTGCAGAAGTCATCCGAGCACGATGTCTTCGCGGGTCCCTCCAATCGGTATTGCCCGGCAGGCGTCTACGAATGGATCGAGGAAGAATCGGGTCCACGTTTTCAGATCAATGCCCAGAACTGCGTTCACTGTAAGACCTGCGATATCAAGGATCCGAACGGCAACATCACATGGGTGCCACCGGAAGGCGGCGGCGGGCCTAACTACGAGGCGATGTAAACACGAACGCGTGAGTAAGGTGGTCGACTCGTCGGCCACGATGCCGCCACAGTGTGAAGGCCTTCAAGGCAGTTGAAGGTGGAACCTGCATCTCGCGGGTTGTGACGGACGCTGGCGGACGTTGCCTTGCGGTCCCTCGTCAAACACTGCATTGTCGCGCCGTCAGGTAGGCTGTGACGGGTGGGGCGGTCTGCCCGTAACTCAGGAGCAAGGCGAATCGTGATGTTTTCTCGTTTGAAAAGCCTGACGGTGCTCGCGTTCGCTGCGTCGATGCTGGTCTCCGGCACGGTTTATGCGCAGACCCCCGATCACCCGACCGATTCGTCCGCGACATTTCCTTCCCGGGAGGATCTTCGCGATATGACGGTGGCCGGCAGCTATCTCGCTGCTCGTCACGCCAGCGTCGAACGCGACGCCAGCGCGGCTGCCGAATTCTATCGCTCCGCGCTGCGCAAGGATCCGAAGAACAACGAGTTGCTGGACCGTGCCTTCATCTCGTCGCTCGCCGACGGCAATATCGATGAAGCCGTGAAGCTGGCAGGACGCGTCCTCAAGGTCGACAAGTCGAATCGCGTCGCGCGTCTGGTGATCGGCGTTCATGACCTCAAGCAGAAGCGTTACGAGTCGGCTCGCCGCAACATCAATCAATCGGTCCGTGGTCCGATCACCGATCTGGTCGCGACGCTGCTCGCCGGATGGGCCGAATTCGGTGCCGGCAATGCGCGTGACGCCGTCGCCAGCATCGACAAACTGGCGGGACCGGAATGGTACCCGGTGTTCAAGGATCTGCATTCCGGCATGATCATGCAACTTGCCGGACATGAGAAGGACGCCGGGGTGCGGCTGGAGCGTGCCTACAAGCTTGATGAGACCGCGTTGCGCGTGATGGACGCCTATGCGCGCTGGCTCTCCCGAAACAAGGATGGCTCCAAGGCGGCGTTGGACGTCTATGAGGCGTTTGACAAGAAATTGTCCCGGCATCCGCTGGTCGTCGAAGGCATACGTCTGACCAAGGCCGGGGCCAAGCTGCCGCCCCTGGTCGACTCGCCGCAGGCGGGTGCTGCCGAAGCGCTCTATGGCATCGGCGCCTCGCTGACGCGACGTGGCGGCGAAGACCTCGCGCTGGTCTATCTGCAACTCGCACTTTATCTGCAGCCGCATCACGCCTTGGCATTGCTGTCGCTCGGCGATCTTTATGAGTCCGTAAAGAAACCGCAGATGGCGATCAAGGTATATGAGCGCGTGCCGGAGCAGTCGCCGCTTCATCGCAACGCGCAGGTCCAGTTGGCGACTGATCTCGATGCCGTCGATCGCAGCGAAGAAGCCATCAAGATCCTGCAGGCCGTGACGCAGGACGATCCAAAGGATGTCGAAGCGATCATGGCGCTTGGGAATATCGAGCGCGGTCGCAAGAAGTTCGCCGATTGCGCGGTCACCTACGGCAAGGCCATCGATCAACTGACGGGCACCGAGAATAATAATTGGGTCTATTATTATTTCCGCGGCATCTGCGAGGAGCGCTCGAAGAACTGGGACAAAGCCGAAGTCGATATGAAGAAGGCGCTGCAGCTCAAGCCCGAGCAGCCGCACGTCCTCAATTATCTTGGATATTCGTGGATCGATCGCGGGCTTCATCTCGACGAAGCGATGAAGATGATCAAGCGTGCGGTCGAGCAACGTCCCGATGACGGTTACATCGTCGATTCTCTTGGCTGGGCCTATTATCGCATCGGCAACTACCAGGAAGCGGTGAAGCACCTCGAGCGGGCCATCGATCTCAAGCCCGAAGACCCGACGATCAACGATCATCTCGGTGACGCGTATTGGCGTGTCGGCCGTACCTTGGAAGCGCGCTTCCAGTGGGCGCATGCGCGTGATCTGAAGCCGGAGCCGGAAGAGTTGCCGAAGATCGAAGCCAAGATCGAGAACGGCCTGCCCGCGGATGCGACGCCGGCAGCGGCGGAGGCCGACAAGAAGAAGGACGACGGCAAAGGTGGCTGATCAAGAGGTGGATCGGCCATGCCGACGTTGATCGAAGAGGCACGGGCGAAGGTCAATCTGACCTTGCGCGTGCTCGGCCGTCGCATTGACGGCTATCATGATCTGGCCAGTCTGGTGGTGTTCGCCGATTGTGCCGACCGGCTGGCTCTCGAGGCCGGATCTGAACTTGGACTCGTCACGCACGGCGCCGATTGCGGCGAGACGGCAGACAATCTGGTGCTCAAGGCGGCGCGGCTGCTGGCCGAACGCGTTCCCGGTCTGCAGATGGGGACTTTCACGCTCGACAAGCAGTTGCCGGTCGCCGCCGGCATCGGGGGTGGATCCGCGGATGCGGCGGCGGCCTTGCGGCTCCTGGCGCGGCTCAATCAACTGGATCTGGACGATTCGCGGATCATCGATGCGGCTCGTCTCACCGGTGCCGACGTACCGGTTTGCGTCGCCTCGCAGAGCTCGGTCATGACCGGAATCGGCGAGCAGTTGTCCTCGCTGCGGTTGCCGAAAATGCCCTGCGTGATGGTCAATCCGCGCGTACCGGTCGCGACCGCGGAGGTGTTTTCCGCACTCGGGTTGCGCAAAGGTGAGATTCTGACCGACGTCACGGACGTGGTCCGCTCCCGTCGCTGGCCGACGGAAGGTGCCTCGGTCGAGACCTGGTTCAAGGCGCTGGGCGAAGCCGCTAATGACCTAGAGGCCCCGGCAGTCAAGATACAGCCGGTAATCGGCGAGGTCCTGTCGACCTTGCGTGACATCGCGGGCGTACGGCTGGCGCGGATGTCCGGATCGGGGGCCACGTGCTTTGCCCTGTTCGACAGCGATGCGGAAGCGCGTGCCGCAGGCCACGACCTGCAGGCGAGCCGTCCGCACTGGTGGGTCCACGCCGGCGCGCTCGGCTGAGGTCATCCTCCTCCAAACAAAGATCGCCCGGCACTGCGCTCCGCCTGCAATTTCCGATATCGGAATGGTGCCCGCGGTAGTTGTACGCCGTCCGACGAAACGGCCGCTGATCGTCGAGGGGCTGCGCATCAGGGGCATGGCGAGTACCGTTTTTCGCCGGCGAAAGCCATTCTGCTTGTTTCCAATACCGAACCGACCGCAGCGGACACTTCGTCAGATTTCTTACGCGGAGCTTTTGGCCTGACTCATACCGAGACGGTACTGGTGTCTCATCTGATACGCGAGATCCCGTTGCCGGTGGCTGCCGAGTTGGTGGGCATCTCGTTCGAGACCGTTCGCTCGCACCTGACGCGCGTGCTCGCCAGACCGGAACCAATCGCCAGTCTGAATTGCTGCTGTTGTTATGCCGCTTACGCCCTGCAGGATATGAAGCCGATCAATGCGAGCGCGCGAGACAGAAGGCGACAACCTGCTCCAGTGCGGTTTTCATCGGCGAGGGCGGGAACAGCGCCAGTGCGTCCACCGCCATGGCTCCATAGTGCTGCGCGCGCGACAGCGTATCTTCCAGCGCCCGGTGCTTGGTCATCAGGCCGATAGCGTGGTCGAGATCACCCTCGGCGATTTCGCCTCGCTCCAGCGCGCGCACCCAGAACTCACGCTCGACGTCGTTGCCGCGGCGAAACGCCAGGACGACGGGGAGGGTGATCTTGCCTTCGCGGAAATCGTCACCGACATTCTTGCCGAGCTTGGCGGCCTTGCCGCCATAGTCGAGCAGGTCGTCGACCAACTGAAAGGCGATACCGAGATTCATGCCAAAGCTGGCGGCTGCGGTTTGCTCCGCCTTGGGACGCTCGGCGATGACCGGACCGACCTCGCATGCAGCCGCGAACAGTTCGGCGGTCTTGCCACGGATGACGGCCAGATATTCGTCCTCGGTGGTCGCCGTATTCTTGGCGGCAGCGAGTTGCATCACCTCACCCTCGGCGATGGTGGCGGCTGCTGACGACAGAATATCGAGCGCACGAAGGGAGCCCACCTCGACCATCATGCGAAACGCCTGGCCGAGCAGGAAGTCGCCGACCAGAACGCTGGCCTCATTGCCCCACACCATGCGAGCCGACAGCTTGCCGCGTCGCAATTCGCTTTCGTCCACGACGTCATCATGCAGCAGCGTCGCGGTATGCATGAACTCGACCGAGGCGGCGAGCTTGATATGGCCTTCACCGGCGTAGCCGGACAGTCCCGCCATCGCCAGCGTCAGCATCGGCCGCAGTCGCTTGCCGCCGGACGAGATCAGGTGATTGGCGACCTCCGGGATCATCGTGACCTCGGAGCCGGTCCGGGACAGAATGGTGGCGTTGACCCGCTCCATATCCGTCGCGACCAGTTCGACTAGCTGATCGATCGATGCTGTCGAGGGGGTCTCGAAGGGAACAATTACCGCCACGCCGTATCTCCACGCTGCCTCAAAGGCTTGCCAGCCGAACCGCATGGCGTTCAACGGAACGGGGCTTGCGGTAAAATCCGACGACAGAGCAAACTCTCCGTCCAACAATAGAAACTGCCGGCGGAGGCGGCAAGGCCCGCAATGCTTGACGCGGAGCCCGGAGTGGTCAAAGCACGATGGGCAGGATGGAGGCAGATCGGTGCGCGAACTGGTACGAACCAACGATGTGGTACTGCTATCGGCAATCCAGGCGTTGCTCGACGGCGCGGACATCCATCATTTGATGCTGGATCAGAATATGAGCGTTCTCGATGGGTCGATCGGTGCGATCCCGCGCCGGATTCTGGTAAGTGACGAGGACAATCTCAAGGCCCGGCAACTCCTGGCGGACGCCGGGCTCGCCCACGAATTACGTCCCGATGCCTGAGGCCGCGTTCCCCGTCACCGAGGATGCGTTTCTCGCCGGAAAGCTCCGATTGCGCCAGCCTGCCTCCGGTCACCGGGCGGGGCATGATGCCATCCTGCTGGCCGCGGCAACCCGGGCCCGGCCGGGCGAGCGCCTCGCGGACTTTGGCGCCGGGGTTGGCGCGGCGGGGCTCGCGGTGGCGACCCGCCTTCGTGATCTTGCGTTGGTCCTGGTCGAGATCGACCCTGAGCTGGCCGCATTGGCATCCACGAATCTTGCTGCGAATGGGATGCGAGGCGAGGTCGTGAGATTGGATCTTGCGGCGGACGCCGCAGCCTTTGCCGATGTTGGCCTCGGACCTGACAGTCTCGATGGCGTCTTGATGAATCCACCGTTCAACCATCCGGTTCGACAGCAAGCTTCGCCAAACCCTGATCGACGTAGCGCTCATGCCGCGACGCGATCGACACTGGACGTGTGGGTTCACGCCGCGCGTCGGACGATCAAGCCTGGCGGCGCGCTGACCTTGATCTGGCGTGCGGATGGGCTGGCCGAGATCGTGACGGCGCTGACGCGTGGCTTTGGCAGCCTGGCGATCCTGCCGGTGCACGGCAGGGATGGTGAGACAGCGATTCGGGTGGTGGTGCGCGCTATCAAGGGCGGCCGCGCGCCGCTGCAGCTCTATAGCGGATTCATGCTCAATGATTCAGCGGGCGTGCCCACCGAGCAGGCAAAAGCTGTCCTCGCAGGAGAGGCGATCTTGCCGCTCGGATGTGCGTGAGGCGCCGACGGCTTTAATTGGGCAGTCGTTCGGCGCGCGATTTTGTCGCTGACGTCAGGCGAATTGCGGTCCAGAGCGATCCCATCAGCACGATCAGAAGATAGATTTTCATGTCATGCTCCGCTGCAAATCACGTTCATGATATCTCGGAAATGCAAATCGTGTTCCACACATCGAATGACACTGTCGTGATTAAATGTGGTGAGCTTTTCATGAAGGTCCAGCAAGTTTCGGCGGGGAGTGTGTGCGGATGTCTGTGATCGGCGGTTTGAAGCGGCTCGTGCCGCGGCGCTTTCGCGCAGCTGGCCCAGTGGTGCCTGTGGTTCGCCTGTCCGGGACGATCGGCGCGGCCATGCCGTTGCGTCCCGGCCTTTCGCTTGCGGGTGTCGCACGAATTCTCGATCGCGCTTTCGCGATGCCGAATGCGAAGACCGTGGCGATCGCCATCAATTCACCGGGCGGCGCGCCGGTGCAGTCGCGGCTGATCTATCTGCGGATACGTCAGTTGGCAGCGGAGAAGAAACTGCCGGTGCTGGTGTTTGCGGAGGATGTCGCGGCCTCCGGCGGCTACATGATCGCCTGTGCCGGCGATGAGATTTTCTGCGATCCGTCATCCATTCTCGGATCGATCGGCGTTGTCGGTGGCGGTTTCGGTTTTCAGGACCTGATCAAGAAGATCGGCGTCGAACGGCGGCTCTACACGGCAGGCGCTCACAAGGCGACGCTGGATCCCTTCCTCCCGGAGCAGCCCGATGATGTCGCCCGGCTCAAGGCCATCCAACGCGAGATCCACGCCACATTTATCGCGCTGGTGAAGCAGAGCCGGGGCAACCGGCTGAAGGGATCGGATGAGCACCTGTTCAGCGGAGAATACTGGGCCGGCGAAACCGCCGTGGCCCTGGGACTTGCCGACGGCATCGGCGATCTGCGTTCGGTGTTGCGGGCTCGTTTCGGTGACAAGGTAGAAACGCCGCTGGTCGAACCGCCGCGAGGCCTACTGAGCGGGCTGCTGGGCCGCAAATCGGGTGCTGGCGGAGCAATGCTGACGGACGGCATTGGCGGCCTCCCGGACGGTCTGATCAGCGCGCTGGAGGAGCGCGCGATGTGGGCTAAATTCGGGCTTTAGGCGGTTGCAGAGCCGCGCCCTTTGGTCGCTTGCACAAGCCTTCCGCCTGCGCGACAGTAGGCGGGGCAGGATGACCGCGAACGAAGAGGATCGACCGATGCCGCCATTCGTTGCCTTTGCCGGTGCCCTCGGTGGGCTGGCTGTGGTCCGTTGGGCGTATCGTACCGCCCGTCGTATCAATGATGAACTGGAAGAAGTGCGTCGCGTCAGGATGGCGGAGACGGTGCAAGTTCAGGATATTCCGACCCTGCGGCCGGATCCGCGGACTGGCACCTACCGTCCGGGCTGACGGCGAGGCTCCTCATCGCCTCGGGGATCTCGCCGGTCATCGGGCGGGGCATCACCCTTAAAACCGGCGAGCGAGCCTTGGAGGGAGCGGGTCCGCAGCGGAAGCTGGTTTCAAGGCAGAAGCCGCGCCTCCGTCCCTATCGAGGGGACCTTAACAACGAGGCCCTTCTAGCAGGTTCGGAGTGGTGAGGTTACCCGCCGGGAGCTAGAATTGCTCGAATTGTGTCGGTCGCGTTATGCGGAGGTTGCCTTGATTCCGAAGGGCGCCGCCGATACGGTCCGCGCGACTCGTGACCTCCCACCCAATTCAGAAGCCGCTTATGGACTCCATGCCTTCTCACATGCGTCCCGAACGCTCGTTCCAGGGACTGATCCTGACGTTGCAGCGATACTGGGCCGACTATGGCTGCGTTATCCTGCAGCCCTACGACATGGAGGTCGGCGCGGGTACGTTCCATCCGGCCACGACGCTGCGCGCGCTCGGGCCGAAGCGCTGGAATGCGGCCTATGTGCAGCCGTCGCGTCGCCCGAAGGATGGACGCTACGGCGAAAATCCCAACCGTCTGCAGCACTACTACCAGTTTCAGGTCATCCTGAAGCCGTCGCCACCCAACATTCAGGAGCTCTACCTCAAGTCGCTGGCGGCCATCGGTGTTGATAGCGCGCTGCACGATATCCGCTTCGTCGAGGATGACTGGGAAAGTCCGACGCTGGGAGCGTGGGGGCTCGGCTGGGAATGCTGGTGCGACGGTATGGAAGTGTCGCAGTTCACCTATTTCCAGCAGGTCGCGGGTGTCGAATGCGCGCCGGTTGCTGGAGAACTCACTTACGGCCTGGAGCGCCTCGCGATGTATGTGCAGGGCGTCGAGAACGTCTATGATCTTAATTTCAACGGCCGGGACGGTGCCGAGAAGGTGACGTATGGCGACGTGTTCCTGCAAGCCGAGCAGGAATATTCGCGTCACAACTTCGAGCACGCCGACACCGCAATGCTGTTCGAGCAGTTCAAGATGGCTGAGGGCGCCTGCCGCAAGTATCTTGAAGCCGGTTGGGCCGACAGCAACAAGGAACGCCACCAGATGGCGCTGCCGGCTTACGACCAGTGCATCAAAGCCAGCCATGTCTTCAATCTGCTCGACGCGCGGGGCGTTATTTCAGTGACCGAGCGCCAGAGCTACATCCTGCGCGTGCGCGAATTGGCGAAGGCTTGCGGTGAAGCCTGGATCAAGACCGAAGCGGGTGGAGTCTAAGCGATGCCCGATCTTCTGCTTGAACTGTTTTCGGAAGAAATTCCCGCGCGGATGCAGGCGAAGGCCGCCGACGATCTGCGCAAGATGGTCACCGACAAGCTGGTCGCGGAAGGCCTCGTTTATGACGGCGCGAAATCCTTCGCGACGCCACGCCGCCTCGCGCTGACCATTCACGGCCTGCCGGCGCGGCAGCCGGACCTGAAGGACGAACGCAAGGGCCCGAAAGTCGGTGCGCCGGACGCCGCCGTCCAGGGCTTCCTCAAGGCGACCGGATTGAAGTCGCTCGATGAAGCGAAGATTCAGAAAGACCCGAAGAAGGGCGACTTCTACGTCGCGCTGATCGAGAAGCCTGGGCGTCCCGCCATCGATGTGATCGCGGAGATCATTCCCGTCATCATCCGCACTTTCCCGTGGCCGAAGGCGATGCGCTGGGGCGAACTGTCGGCCAAGCCTGGCGCGCTGCAATGGGTGCGCCCGCTGCATTCCATCGTCGCGACGTTCGGCATGGAAACCGAGGAGCCGGATGTCGTCGCGTTCGACGTCGCCGGCATCAAGGCCGGGCAGGTGACGCGCGGCCACCGCTTCATGGCGCCTGCTGAATTCAGCGTGCGTCGTTTCGAGGACTACGAAGCCAAGCTGTTCGACGCCAAGGTGGTGCTCGATCCGCAGCGGCGCAAGGACATCATTCTCGCCGACGCCAAGGAGCTGGCGTTCGCGCAAGGGTTCGAACTGGTCGAGGATCAGGGGCTGCTTGACGAGGTCTCGGGCCTTGTCGAATGGCCGGTGGTGTTGATGGGCTCGTTCGACGAATCCTTCCTGTCGATTCCGGGCGAAGTGATCCGCGCCACCATCCGCAACAACCAGAAGTGCTTTGTCGTCAACGATCCGAAGACGGGGAAGCTTGCCAGCCGCTTCATTCTCGTCGCCAACATCGAGGCGAGCGACGGCGGGGCGGCGATCATCGCCGGCAACGAGCGCGTCATCCGCGCGCGGCTGTCGGATGCGAAGTTCTTCTATGAGACCGATCTCAAGACCAAGCTGGAAGACCGTTTGCCGAAATTCGACGGCATCGTATTTCACGAGAAGCTCGGCACCCAGGCGGAGCGCATCGCGCGCATCGAGCGGCTCGCTGCTGAAATTGCGCCACTGGTCGGCGCTGATGTCGAGAAAACCAGGCGCGCCGCGAAGTTGGCGAAGACCGATCTGCTCACCGAAGTCGTCGGTGAATTCCCCGAAGTGCAGGGCTTGATGGGGAAATACTACGCGCGGGCGCAAGGCGAAGACGAAAGCGTCGCGCAGGCGATCGAAGATCACTACAAGCCGCAGGGCCCGCATGATCGCGTGCCGAGCGATCCGGTCGCGATCGCGGTCGCGCTGGCCGATAAGATCGACACGCTGGTGGGTTTCTGGGCCATCGATGAAAAGCCGACGGGATCGAAGGACCCTTATGCGTTGCGACGAGCGGCGTTGGGGGTGATTAGGCTGGTGCTGGAGAACGGGCTGCGTTTGAAACTGAGGCAAATCGCTGCCTCGCACGCGGCTGTCATGGCCGGGCTTGTCCCGGCCATCCATGCCTTAAAAGCAGCAAAGCAAGACGTGGATGCGCGGGACAAGCCCGCGCATGACGCTGACGATCTTCTTTCCTTCTTTGCCGACCGCCTGAAAGTGCAATTGCGTGAGCAGGGCGCGCGGCACGATCTGGTGGACGCGGTGTTCGCGCTCGAAGGCCAGGATGACCTGCTGATGATCGTTCGCCGGGTCGAGGCGCTGGGCAGATTCCTTGATACCGATGACGGCAAGAATCTGCTCGCGGGCACCAAGCGCGCGTCGAACATCCTTGCTATCGAGGAGAAGAAGGACAAGCGCAAATTCGATGGTGCGCCGGATACATCGCTGTTCGTTGCTGACGAGGAGAAGCAATTGGCGCGCGCCCTTGATGAGGTGAAGCGCGAGGCCAGCGATGCCGTCGCCAAGGAAAATTTCGAAGGCGCAATGACAGCGATCGCGAAGTTGCGTCCTGCCGTCGATGCGTTCTTCGACAAGGTGAAGGTCAACGACGACGATGCCAAGGTGCGCGAGAATCGCTTGCGGCTGCTGAACGAAATTCGTGCAGCCACCCGCGCGGTGGCCGATTTTTCCAAGATACAAGACTGAGCAGCGTTCCTTGCACGATCATGTGCAATCGAAGGTATCGGCACCGTCACCTGATGGATGCATCAATACATGAGGACCTCAGGTGACGGCGCCGATCTACTTTCTCATGGGTCTAATTAATCGACCACCTGCATGATCCGCCGCGTACGGGGATTAACCAGCACCGGCTGTTCATTGATCACGGTGTAGCGATAAGGCGTCTCGCCGAAGCGTTGCGGAACATCATAATAGGTCACGCCGGCCTCTGGCAGCACCGTCCCGACAGCGACCGGAACGTCCACCACGTAGGATGGAACGCGTTCCTGAACCACATATTCGCGGAACGACGAAATTTGTCCTCGCGGGATGCCGACATAGGGCCCACCGACAGTCGCACTATCCTCGACAACAATGTTGCCTTGCGCCTGCGCTGCAAGCGGGACGCTGACGGCAGCCGCGATGGCGGCGGCGATGAAGGCGTTGCGCATGGAAATCTCCCCGTTCGTCGTCTTCAATGAACTTGCCGCGGAAGGCATGTCACGGCCGTTAATGCTCCCAACTAGCTGTCGTTCCGGAGCAAATGCGGCATGGTCTGGGTCTTTCGGTGATGGTTTTCAGACGACGCCCGACGCAACATTCACGCTTGTCCTCACGGGATCGCTGTTCACCTGCTCACGACAATGATAAAAATGGAGACGATTCGTGATGCCGTCGCGGGAGTGGAAAATCCATGACTATTACCAGTGCTCATCTGCCAGCAATTGTTGCGCTGGTCGCCGGCATCCTGATTCTGCTCATGCCGCGTTTGTTGAACTTCATCGTGGCGATTTACCTGATTTTCGTGGGGCTGGCGGGGCTTGGCGTCCTCAAGATGCTTCATTTGTAGGAGGCGAGGCGCTAGCGGCTGGGCGGAGTCTCGCCGGATAGAGCCTCGCGGCTTGCGCGAGTGCAGCAAAACGTGGTGTAAGGCGGGCAATAGTTCCCCTCTTTATGACGTTTGGAAGCCATGGCCAAAGCTGCATCCAAGTCCAAATCGAAATCCGCCTCAAAGTCTCAATCCAAACTGAAAAAGCCCGCCGCCAAGAAGGTGAAATCGGCGGCTGCGAAATCCGGTAAGGCCGGCGCTAAAACCGCCGCCAAGCCGCCGCGCACGATGAAACCGGCCGCGAAGCCGGCCACCGCCAAAGCCGGTTCGGCTGCGAGCAAGCCGACACCGAAGAAAGCCGTCATTGCCAAGAATGCGGCGCCGAAACCCGGAAAATGGGTTTACACCTTCGGGGATGGAAAGGCCGAAGGTCGCTCCAGTATGCGCGACCTGCTCGGCGGCAAGGGCGCCAACCTGGCCGAAATGGCCAATCTCGGTTTGCCGGTGCCTCCCGGCTTCACCATCACCACGGCGGTGTGCACTTACTTCTATGCCCACGACAAATCCTATCCGAAGGAGTTGAAGGCGCAGGTCGAGCAGGCCCTGGCCGATGTCGGCAAGCTGACCGGGAAGGGGTTTGGCGACAAGAAGAACCCGCTTCTGGTGTCCGTGCGTTCCGGCGCGCGCGCCTCGATGCCGGGCATGATGGATACCGTGCTGAATCTCGGCCTCAACGACGAAACGGTGGAATCGCTGGCCGCGCTGTCAGGCGACCGTCGCTTCGCTTACGACAGCTACCGCCGTTTCATCACGATGTATTCCGACGTCGTGCTTGGCCTCGAACATCATCACTTCGAGGAAATCCTCGATGCCTTCAAGGATAGCAAAGGCTACACCCTCGACACCGACGTGACGGGCGACGAGTGGGTCGAACTCGTCGGCAAGTACAAGGAAGCCGTCGCGCAGGAGACCGGCAGCGAGTTTCCGCAAGATCCGCACGCGCAGCTGTGGGGCGCCATCGGCGCGGTGTTCTCATCCTGGATGAATGCCCGCGCGGTGACATACCGCAAGCTGCACGACATTCCGGAGTCGTGGGGCACTGCCGTCAACATCCAGGCGATGGTGTTCGGCAATATGGGCGAGACCTCGGCGACTGGCGTTGCGTTTACGCGCAATCCGTCCACCGGCGAGAGCAAGCTCTACGGTGAATTCCTGATCAACGCACAGGGCGAGGATGTCGTCGCCGGCATCCGCACGCCGCAGGACATCACTGAAGAAGCCCGCCGGGAGTCGGGTTCGGACAAGCCGTCGATGGAGACGGCGATGCCGGCCGCGTTCGCCGAACTCAAGCGCATCTACATGCTGCTGGAGAAGCACTATCGCGATATGCAGGATCTGGAGTTCACCGTCGAGGACGGCAAGCTGTGGATGCTGCAAACCCGCAACGGCAAGCGTACGGCGAAGGCGGCGCTGCGCATCGCGGTCGAACTCGCGAACGAGGGGCTGATCTCGCGGAACGACGCCGTCTCGCGCATCGATCCCGCTTCGCTCGATCAGTTGCTGCATCCGACCATCGATCCGGGCGCCAAGCGCGATGTGATTGCCACCGGTCTGCCGGCCTCGCCCGGCGCGGCCGCTGGCGAGATCGTGTTCTCATCGGACGAGGCGACCAAGCTGCAGGCCGATGGCCGCAAGGTCATCCTGGTGCGCGTCGAGACCAGCCCGGAAGATATCCACGGCATGCATGCCGCCGAAGGCATTCTCACCACGCGCGGCGGCATGACCTCGCATGCCGCGGTGGTCGCGCGCGGCATGGGTAAGCCCTGCGTCTCCGGGTGCGGCGCGATCCGCGTCGATTACGGCCGGGGCACCATGTCGATCGGCGATCGTGTGTTCAATGCCGGCGATGTCATCACCATCGACGGCTCGCTCGGGCAGGTGCTGGCCGGCCGCATGCCGATGATCGAGCCGGAACTGTCCGGCGAGTTCGGCACCTTGATGGGCTGGGCGGATGAAGTCCGCAAGCTCGGCGTGCGTGTCAATGCCGATACGCCGCCGGATGCGCGGACCGCGATTCGGTTTGGTGCAGAGGGCATCGGTCTCTGCCGTACCGAGCACATGTTCTTCGAGGAAACCCGCATTCGCACTGTGCGCGAGATGATCCTCGCGGAAGACGAGCAGTCGCGCCGGGCAGCGCTGTCCAAGCTGCTGCCGATGCAGCGGGCGGATTTCGTCGAGCTCTTCGAAATCATGAAGGATCTGCCGGTCACCATCCGGCTGCTCGATCCGCCGTTGCATGAATTCCTGCCGCATACCCAGGCGGAGATCGAGGAAGTGGCGCGTGCCATGAATACCGATCCGCGGCGTCTCGCGGATCGCGCGCGTGAACTGGCGGAATTCAACCCGATGCTTGGATTCCGTGGCTGTCGTCTGGCGATCGCTTATCCGGAAATTGCCGAGATGCAGGCGCGCGCCATCTTCGAGGCGGCGGTGGAAGCCGGCAAGCGGACCGGTAAAGCGGTCAATCCGGAAGTGATGGTGCCGCTGATCGCCACCAAGGCCGAATTCGATCTGGTGAAGGCCCGCATCGACGCGACCGCTCAGGCGGTAGCGCGCGAGACAGGCGTGAAGTTGAAGTATCAGGTCGGCACCATGATCGAACTGCCACGCGCCTGTATCAAGGCCGGCGAGATCGCCGAAACCGCGGAGTTCTTCTCGTTCGGAACCAACGACCTGACGCAGACCACCTTCGGTATCAGCCGTGACGACGCCGCGAGCTTCCTCGGGACCTATACCCAGCGTGGCATCATCGAGATCGATCCGTTTATTTCGGTCGATCGCGAGGGTGTCGGTGAACTCGTGCAGATCGCCGTGGAGCGTGGCCGCAAGTCGCGCCCTGACCTGAAGATGGGAATCTGCGGTGAGCACGGCGGCGATCCGGCCTCGGTGAATTTCTGCCATCGGATCGGGCTGAATTACGTCTCCTGCTCGCCTTACCGCGTGCCGATTGCGCGCCTTGCCGCAGCGCAGGCGGCGCTTGGCAAGGAGGTTGCCAGCCAGGCGTGATGCCTATCACTCGCTCAATCGCATGACGCGGATGCCCGGAGCTTGCTCCGGGCATTTTGCTTTGGTGCTGCCGACATTCCCGTTTCAAGCAAAATGCCGATGGCCGACATAAATCGGTCCAAATAGCCAGGCAATTTTTACCATGAACGTTGACCGGATGTTTACCTTTCCTGCTCACGCGCCATTCACCACGCAATAAGAAAGCCCTGCGTCTCGGTGACAACCCGCTTGCCTGTGTCCGCCGCGCATCGCGGATTAACTCGGCCGCAACTTTAATCGGCTACTAACGCAAAGGATCGAATTGCATCGAGAGTGCGCGTCGATCTCGTGTGTGCGTAGAGTAGCGTTGCGTGAGCGTATCGATGTTTGTCATGCGTAACGGGCCGAAGGGCGCACGATTGGCGTTCTTCGGCCTCGGCCTTTGCGTCTTCGCGCTGATGCCCACGGAGACGGGTTATCAGGATATCGCCTCGCTGCTGGCGCGGCAGCCGGGCGTCGCCGAGCGTTGGCAGAAGCGTGTATTCTCGCCGACCGTCAGCACCATCCAGGTTGCGACTTTCAGCTTTGGCCGCCCGATTGGAACGTCGCTGCCGCGCACCGCCACCGCTTTGCTGGCCAGCTTCGAGAAGGAAGGCCGCGACATCGTCGGCGCGGCATCGCGCAATCCGTTGCTGGCGCCGCCACCGCGTTATCGGAGCAGCGATTTTCCCAAAGTCGATCGTACCCTGAAAGGCGATCGCCTCGCCATTGTTGCGCCCCCGAGCGAGGCTCCCGTTGTGCCATCGCAGGATGCGCCGTCGCATTTTCCGGTTCCGGCCAGCGCCGAAAAGGCGGCTGCGGCATCGCAAAGTTCGTCGTCATCGCTTGATCCGGAACTCGCCGAGGCGCTCAACGCGCCGCCGCTGGCGCAATACAATCCGGCATCCGCCGTCGATACCCATCCTTTCGACGACAAGGAGCCGTCGCGACACGATAGCCTGTCGTCTTCGACACCATCTCCGGCTCCGTTTACGGTCAAGACCGCAAGTCTTTATTTCGGCAGCAACTCGCTCGGCATCGTCAGCGAGACGTTGCAGAGTTGGCAGCCGGGTGAGGCACCCACGGTTGTGATGCCCGGAACTCCGGACCCTGATCTGAAGATCGCGGCCCCCAATCCCGCGTCCAAAGCGGCGCTATCCGGCGAGAGCGTTGCCGGCAAGGGCGAGGTCAATCGCGATCACGTCGCGCACATGAAGACGCCGGCCGAGCGCCTTCGCCTGTCCGGCAAGGCGCGTGACAAGCAGGAGAAGTGTCTCGCCGAGGCGGTTTACTTCGAGGCGCGCGGGGAGGCCGTGCGTGGCCAGATTGCCGTAGCGCAGGTGGTGATGAACCGGGTGTTCTCCGGCTTCTATCCGACCACCGTGTGCGGCGTCGTCTATCAGAACGCCAATCGTCGGCTTGCCTGCCAGTTCACCTTCGCCTGCGACGGCATTCCCGATGTCGTCCGCGAGCCCGACATGTGGGTGCGCGCGAAGAAGATCGCCAAGGCGACGCTGGACGGTCAGCTCTGGCTGCCTGAGGTGGCGAAGTCGACGCACTATCACGCCTATTGGGTGCACCCGTCCTGGGTGCGCGAGATGCGGAAGATGTATCGCACCGGCGTACATACCTTCTATCGCCCGCGCAAATGGGGCGACGGGAGCGAGGCGCCGAGTTGGGGGACGCCGGCATCGACCGCCGAGATCTCCGCAAAACTTGCAGCGGCTAAGAACTAACGCAAGCCGATGCGTCTCGAGCGGCACGCCATGCCGGTGCTGTGCACCGTTGGTGGTTGCTGGGCCTCGATGCATTCGATAAATTCGCCGCATAATCGGCGCGGAGCGGCGCCATCCATCAACATTCAGTCGGTTCATCGACAATTTCGGGAGGTATTCGGCGTGGGTACATTCAAGGCAGTCCGCATCGACAAGGCGGAGAAGGGCACCACGGCGACGCTGACCCAGTTCGATGAGGCCGAACTGATGGACGGCGACGTGACTGTCCGCGTCGAATGGTCCACGCTGAACTACAAGGACGGTCTTGCACTCACCGGCAAGGCGCCGGTGGTCCGACGCTTTCCCATGATCGCCGGCATCGATTTCGCCGGAACCGTGGAACAGTCGTCGCATCCCGCTTGGAAGGCCGGCGACAAGGTCGTCTGCAACGGCTGGGGGATGGGCGAGACGCATCTCGGCGCCTACGCACAGAAGGCGCGCGTCAGGGGCGATTGGCTGGTGCGGCTGCCGGACGGAATGTCGGCACGCGACGCCATGGCGATCGGGACGGCCGGCTATACGGCGATGCTGTCGGTGCTGGCGCTCGAGCGTCACGGTCTGAAGCCTGCTGATGGCCCGATCGTGGTGACGGGTGCCGCGGGAGGGGTCGGTTCGGTGGCTATCGCGGTGCTGTCCAAGCTCGGCTACCACGTCATCGCCTCGACCGGCCGCGCTTCGGAAGGGGATTATCTGCGCGGTCTCGGCGCTGCTGAAATCATTGATCGCAATGAGCTGTCCGGTCCAGCCAAGCCGCTGGCCAAGGAACGCTGGGCGGGCGGTGTCGACAGCGTCGGCTCGACGACGCTCGCCAATCTGTTGTCGATGACCAAATATCGCGGCGCGATCGCCGCTTGCGGCCTTGCCGCGGGCATGGACCTGCCGTCCTCGGTTGCGCCGTTCATTTTACGTGGGGTGTGTCTTCTTGGCATCGATTCGGTGATGTGCCCGCTGGAGCTGCGCAAGCAGGCCTGGAGCCGTCTGGCGAGCGATCTCGACCGTTCGAAACTCAATGATATTACTCATGAAATCGGGCTGGACGAGGTGATCGCCGCAGGACCTCAGATCCTTGCAGGACAGGTTCGCGGACGTATCGTGGTGAATATTTCCTGAGCCGCGTTCAGACTTTACCAACCAAGCTGCTCCATTGTTGCCATGGTTGGTATGGTAAGCAGCAGGTAAAGGCGGCGCGGCCTGCGTCGTCTGTCCTGCGCTCAGTTGTGTGGAGTTCGGCATGCTTGCGCGTTTTGTATTGGGAGCCTTGACCATCGGCGCCTTGGTCGCGCCGGCCGTGGCAGGTGAAATGAACGCCTCCGAGGCGCGCAAGTTCGTCATCGGCAAGGTTTTCGCCTTCACCTGCTTCGATGGCACTCGCGGCGCAGGCCGGATATTCGACGACGGCTCAGCAGCCGGGTCGATCCAGTTCAGCGGTTCCGGTCCGACGCGCTACATGCGGCTTCCCAGCAATACGCTGCAGACCCGCGGCGAGTCGGTCTGCGCCTCGCTGAAAGGCCTGCCGTTCTCGCCGTGCTTCAATCTCGACAAGAAAGACGAGCGGAGCTTCCGCGGCGCTGTCTCTGGCATGGGCTTCGCCTATTGCGATTTCCATCACAAGGGCGCTGGCCATATCATCATGGCCCGGGCGATCTCCGGCAAGGGGCCGCGCTCGCTGCATCCGCGTCATGTCCGTTCGGCCGATGCGACGTCATCCGAAGTGGTCGCACGTGTTGAGACGCCGCGCGTCGAACGATCGAAGATTGCGCCGGTGCAGACCGAAGCGGTATCCGAACTACGCCGCTCCACCGACTGATCTCACACGGGCCAGCGCCGACCTGATCCCGCGGCTTGCTACGCGGTGGGCGCGGCATCCGCTTGTGCCTCCGGCGCTGTGGGCCGCCGGAACAGGATACGCTGATACAGCCAGCCGATCGCGACCAGCACCAGCCCCAGAACCATGAACGACAGCGCGCGATAGACGCCCGTCAGTTCCGACATATCGATCAGAAACGCCTTGAGAATAGTGAGCGCGATCACGACTGCAGAAGCGAGCCGCGCGCGTTGCGAGTTGAAGAGCACGCCGGTTATCAGCAGCGCGACACCTAGTGTGAGCCATGCGATAGTATAGGTATATTGCTCGGCGTCGCCGACGTCGCCGATCAGGATGACCGGTCCGTGATAGAAACGTCGGACCTCGAAGCTGATATAGGCCAGCGTCGTCACCAGGGCTCCGGCAGCAATGGTGTTGGCATAGGCGCGTACGCGGCGTCCTGCGACGACGTAGGCCAGGATCAGCATCAGCGCCGCGGGCAGCGCATAGGCAAGCAGCAGCTTGTTGATGACGAGGCCGCCGACATTGATCCGCCAGACCATCGGGTTTTCCAGCAGCAGCGATCCGAAAATGACGATCATCCCGGCCGCGATGGTGAGCAGAACGGCAGCGACATTATGGACGATGCTATGACTGCGTAGCCGCAACCGTTCGAAACCGATGGCCATGGCCAGCGCGACGCAGCTTTGCAGGCCGAATTCGACGAGCGTGGTGTCGGTCGCATAGATATTGCCGCTGTAGACGGCGTGGCGGATCTCGGTGAACGCCAGCAGCACGGTGAACAGGATTGCCGCGGCGTCGACCATGCGAAGAGGCGCGTCGTCGCCACGTCGCCGCAGCAGCACGCTCGCCAGCCAGAACGACAGCGCCGGCACGCCATAGCCCCAAAGGAGCCAGTTGAAGATCAGCCCCGCGCCGACTGCATCGCCCGCGATGCGGGGCTCATAGCCGACACGCGCGACCACGATGGCGGCGAGAATCGCGGCAAGCCAGCGCAGGAACGGAAGCGGCCGGTGGCGGGACACCCAGGCAGTGCCGAGCGACATGAGCGCCAGCGCGATAGTCAGCCAGCCCTTTTCCAGGGCAAAGGTGAAGGCAAGCGCCAGCGCGCCCAGCGTGCCCGTTGCGAACAGCGCGGCGGCGATGCTTTGGCCCGGACGGGCGTCGCGCCGGCTCAATATCTCGGTCATCCAGGCGAACACCGCCGCCAGCAGGACGGCGATAGTGGCGAACGGAATCGACCGGTCGAAATGTGCGACGCGAGCGTACAGCGCGATCAAGATCGCCAGCGGGGTGGACACTGCGGAAGTGGCCCAGATCACCGGCACCAATGCACTGATGGAGCGGCCCTGTGCGGCGAATCCGCTGAAGCCGAAACCGGCGGCAAAGATCGCCGCAGCGATCAGATGCGTAGATACGGCTTCATCCGTGGCACTTGGAGCAAGACCCGGCATCGCGCCGCCGGGCAGCATCAGCATGTCGGGATTGGCGCGAACGGCCCATTCGAGAAAGACGACGGCGACCAGCACGGCGTTGGCGGCGACAGCCGCAACGGCAGCCGGCGCACGCCAGGCGATCGCCAATGTGCCGACCGTCAGCAGCCCGAACACGGTGACGGCACTGAGGGCGTGATCGCTATTGAGCACGATCATCGTCGCACCGAGCACATAGGCGGCCAGCGCACCGGATGACACCGGTTCCACCTTTCCCGGCTCCGCCGGTGGGCCGAATGCCAGCCCGCATACGACGAGAAGACCGGCGAGCATGAAGCCGACGATGACGTGGAATCCATGCGGCGCGATCATCGAAGGGCCGCAGTCCAGGCAGGGAATGGTCCACAGCAGCGCAAAGACCACCGTGGTGATCGCAAGCCAGCGCCACAGCCGAATGCGCGCCAGACCGAATGCGGCCGCCGTGACGATGGCGAGGTAGATATACAGCGCCCAGAAATCGGGACGGTCCGACGAAACCAGCGCCGGCGTGGCAAATGCCCCGACCACGCCGAGCCCCGCCAGTGCGGGGCCATGCAGCAGCGCTGCGGCAAGCGTCGCCAGCGCCACCAGTCCGAGCAGCACGAACGCCGTCGCCGGCACCAGAAAGTCATACAGCGCATAAGCGGCATAGACGGTGGCGAACGCGACCGCGGTGCCAGCAGCCGTGAGGATGGCGGGAATATTGGCGATCGGCAGCGGCGCGATAGCGGAGACGCTTTCCTTGCGCCGGGTCCATTCGCCAGCGGCGAGCAGCGCCGCCGCAAACAGACCGCCAAGCAGCACGCGTACACCCGGACCGAGCAGACCTTCCTCGATGGAATAGCGAACCATGAAGAAGCCGCCGAGCGCCAGCGTCAGCCCGCCGACCCAGACCACCCAGCGCGTGCCGATACGTTCTTCGATACGGTTGCCGCCGGTCGATGCTGACGGCGTGGCGGAGGGTGTCGGCGATGCCTCGGGTGCATTGGCTTCCGGAGCCAGCGACGGCGTCGCATCGGGAACGACCTCGGCGATCGGTGGCTCAGGAATAGCGGGAACGGTGTCGGAGACGGCTGGCTGCGACAGCGGCGACGGAGAAACAGCAGGCGAGGAGATCGCGCCTGCCGCTTCCAGCATCTGCACCCGCGTTTGCAGCGCGTCGGCGCGCTTCAATGCCTTGCGGGCGAAGATGACGGCGACGATGGCAATCAAGAGCGCGAGAAAATCCATGAGACCTCGATCGTCATCGCGGGACCCGGCCGGTGAATCGATGGGGAGGGGCGACGCCGGATAAGTCGGCGGTTTGCTTGGTCATCGATGTGATCTGCGACCGGGTTCAACCCGGCCAGCGAGATCGTTGGGGATGTCATTATTCCAAGTCGACGCGGAACGGCTGGCCTTCGATCGACATGTTGCCCGGCCCGATGGCGTCCAGTGCCCGCAGCATGCGGCCGCCGCGGCCGAGCGCGCGATCTGCCAGCGAGACGATCAGGCGATTGGGATAGGCGGTCGGCGAGGCCTGCCGGATCTGCCGCGCGATCGACATCTCGTCGCGATGCGGATTGAGAGCGCAGGCGGCGGCGAAGGCGCTCGCCGTGGAGCGGCTGATGCCCGCATAGCAATGCACGACCAACGGCGCCTGCCGGTCCCAGCCGCGCACGAAGGTAAGGACGCGCTCGATGTGCTGTTCCGACGGCGCGACGAAGCCATCGGCTGGCTCACTGATGTCGTCCATCGAGATCATCAGGTGATTGGCTTCCAGAACGGATGCAGGCCGCTGCACCCGGCTGATATCGCCCATCACGGTGAGAATGTGGCTGGCGCCGGTGGCTTGCACGGTCGTGGCAAGCGCGGCGAGCGAGCACACGTGAATCATGCTGTTGTCCTTCTCCTCGACGAATTATAGCCATCGGGTGGTCAAACGGAAGCCGACTCCTCGGCACCAATTTTCGCCGCCGGCCCTCGCGGATATTCTTGTTGCACTGCGTTGTGCCGCGACGTGGTGCGGTGTGATGTCGCTGCGTGTTGCGAGGGATCGCAGCACAGGCGAGGGATCGCCTGCCGTTCAGGTTCAAATCACAGAAGCGTGTCGGCCGGTTGAGATCGCCTCAGACATGTAGCGATGCGAAGCGCGCGAGGAAGCGCTTGCTGGCCTTTGCCGCCGGCCATGGCGTCAGGTAGTCCTGCTCTGTCGTGGGGGGCAAGACGGGATCGCGGCCGAACAGCCGCTTGGCCTCCGTAATGGAGAAGCCGGCCAGCCGCGTCGCTTCGAGATAAGCGGCGCCGCGATCGGCTGCCTTGATCGCTTCGGTGAATTCCGCCGGCAGCATCGACGGCAGGCCGAAGCGGATATGGATGGCGGACAACAGGCGTTTCTCGACGGATTTGTAGGAGCCGCCGATCACCGCCTTGAACGGCGAGATCATGTCGCCCACGACATATTCCGGCGCATCGTGCAGAAGGGCGGCGAGCCGCAGCCGATGGTCCGCGCGCGGCAGCGCGTGGCGTAACACGGCCTCCACGAGAAGAGTGTGTTGCGCCACCGAGAAAATATGCGCGCCGCTGGTCTGTCCGTTCCAGCGGGCGACGCGGGCGAGGCCGTGAGCGATATCGGCGATTTCGATGTCGAGCGGCGAGGGGTCGACGAGATCGAGCCGGCGTCCCGACAACATGCGTTGCCAAACGCGGCTATCGACTTTGGTGGCGCGAGCCTTGGTGTCCGTCATTGGGCGGGAAGGCGTCGCGCGCGCTGCTTGCCGCTGCACACCGCATGGCAATGACAGCTCACCAGATGATCGTTCACCATGCCGGTCGCCTGCATGAAGGCATAGACGATGGTGGGGCCGACGAACTTGAAGCCGCGCGACGACAGTTCCTTTGAAATCTTGATCGACAGCGGAGTGGACGCTGGCACGCTCGTGGTGGTCTTGAACGTGTTGATCTTCGGCTTGCCGTCAACGAAATCCCACAGCAGCGTCGAGAAGCCGGGGCCGTCGTCCATGATCTTCAGGTAGGCCTTGGCGCTTGCGATCGCGCCTTCAATCTTGGCGCGGTTACGCACGATACCGGCGTCCTGCATCAGCGCGTGCACTTTCGTCTCGTTATAGCGCGCGATTTTCGCGGGCTCGAAATCGTCGAAGGCCCGGCGGAAGTTGTCGCGCTTGCGCAGGATCGTGATCCACGACAGCCCCGCCTGGAAACCGTCGAGGATCAGTTTCTCGTAAAGCGCACGGTCGTCGTATTCGGGCACGCCCCACTCGGTGTCATGATAGGCAACGTAGAGCGGATCCTCGCCCGGCCACGGACAGCGAACGAGACCATCGGCATGCTGCACGGCGCGGCTCATGCGACGGTCTTCTTCTGGAGGCCGCGCAGCGCGTCCGGGTCGGCAACGTGAATCGTGACGCCGTTGGCGGTGAGCGGCATATGCGCATCGAGCGCATCGCAAACTTTATCAATGCGGACCATGGCGAGGCCCTCGCTTCCGACCGAAGCCCCGAGAGTGCCGACCTGCCGGTCGCCGGCCAGGATTGCGGCGCCGGCATCCGGCGCCGTGCCGTCCACGGTCACACGGACGGTGCGGGTGCGGGCCGTGCCGCGATGCTGCATTCGCGACACCACTTCCTGTCCGACGTAGCAGCCTTTGTCGAAATCGATGCCATGCAGACGGTCCATATTGGCGTCATGCGGGAAAACATCGCCGTAAACGAAATCAGCGCCGCCGCGCGCCACGCCGCATGCGATGCGATGCGCCTCGTAGGCTGTTTCGTCGGTCATGTCGGCCCCGACCAGCTTCGCCGCCTTCGTTGCAAGCTCGGGTGGGATCAGGATCCGCCAGCCGAGTCTTTCGTCGCGCGGGTCGGCAAAGGTGAGATCGGGTTTGACCGGAGGCTCTCTTCCCCAGACCGCAAGCACACCGAGCGAGTCCGACAGATTCTCCACGGCGACCTTGGCGCGCAGCTTGTAGAAGCCGAGCTTGGTGGCGAGCGGCTGTGTCAGTGCGCGCGGACAGTCCAGCAGGAAACCGCCGCCGTGACCGGCCGGAATTTCGGTGACGAGGAAGTCGGCCACGATCTTGCCCTGCGGCGTCAGCAGCGCGCCGAATCGGCCCTGGCCGGGTTCCAGCCGTGTCATGTCCGTGGTGACGAGGCCGTTGAGAAACGCTCTCGCATCCTCACCGCTCAGTTTGATGACACCACGATCGGAAAGAAGCGCTGCGTACATGTCGGACATCTCGGAAGAATCAGCCATCGGCCTTGCCGGAACATCCGTAGAACGTATGCCGCGCCTTGCCAAACGACAAGGCTGCGCCAGGGCGCCAAATCATCGGACAGGAGAGGCGCTCTATTGCTTCGCCAGCACCAGGGAAAATTCGCCGTTGCGGACCCGACTCGGCAAACCCTCGACGAATTTCGCGACGGCATCCTCGCCGTAAGTGCTGACCAGCTCCGCGAATGCTGTGAACAGGCTAGCCTGCGCCAGGCAATCGCCGTCGATGCCATCATGTCGCGCTTCCGCCCACGCTTCATTGAGATAACTCAATGCCGCCTGCTTCTGCTCGTGATCCGGCCTGGGGTCGTGCGCGACGATGTAGGACAGGGATTGGCTCATAAATTTCCCAAGGACATGGGTGCTGTGCGAACGCGGCGAAACCATGCAAGGTTTAACACGGCTCACGGGTCCGGCTAGGCCACATCTTTAGGAAAGGTTAACGGAGAGGTTCAAGCTTGTTGTAAGTTCCGCAGTGATACGTCGTTACAACACGGCTTCTACGAATTAGGCGCGCGCTGCTCGCCTAGTTCGCGTAACGGGCGGTCAGGTCGCGCGAAATTCGAGCGCCTTCGTCGATGTAGCGTTCAATTGCGACATTGGCGGCCGGGGTGCAGGTCCTGTAGGTCTGCTGAAAGCCGTTATAGCCGCGGTTGAAACTGGCGATGAGTCGGGTGCGGCGCTCGCCGGATGGCGTTTCGGCGTTCATCAAGGCCTGCATCTCGTTGCGCCATTTCGGCCCTTCGTTGGCCCCGCAGATGCCGCGCAGATAGTGCAGCGCGCCGAGAATTTCGGCCAGCCGCTGCAGGTCCCCGTCGAACGGCGCGGCGGCATCCTGCGCCCGTGCCAAGCCCGGATGAAGGCTCACGGCGTGGATCGCGAGGAGTAGGACTGCAGCAATAAGTCGAGTGCGCATCATCGGGCCCGGATTGCCGCTGATATGCCTTCTCGATGCCGCAGACGCAAGTCGGCGGCCCTTCAGGAAATCAGGCGCCGAGCGGCGCCGACGATCTCCGCCAGCCCCTGCGTCGTCGTCAGCGTCGTGACGTCATCCGGCGCGATCCAGCGGAAGTCGTCAAGTTCCTCGTTCAAGGACACCTCGCCGCTACGCCAGCGGGCCGCGAAGGAGATCACCAGATAGTGTCCGCTGCGGCCCTTCGCCGGGTCGGGAAGCACCTCCCGCCAACCCGCGAATCCGACAATCTCGATGGCGAGCGAGGTTTCCTCCCGTACTTCCCGCATCACGGCCTGGTGCAGCGTTTCGCCGTGTTCGACGCGCCCGCCGGGGACCGAGTAAAGCCCGCGTCCGGGGGCGTTGGCGCGTCGGACCACCAGCAGTCTGCCGTCGCGGAAGATCACGGCGCTGACAGCGAGTTGAGGCCGGCCGGGAGCAGCGGCAGTCACGTGAGATCTTGCGTCATGATGGAATCGATGTCGGTCTCGAGCTCGACGCCCGGACCGTGAATGATGCCGCCGGCCAAGGTGATGAGCGGCCGAATCCAGCCGGTGGCCTGCTCCGCCAGCTTAGTTCGCGTATCATCGTGACGCGCTTCCCGCATCGCGGCGCCGACCGCGGTGAGAATCGAGGTCATCGTGCCGGTGATGTTGTCGAACTCGGCGCGGATGTCGGCGTCGGATTGCTCATAGGCCCGAATGGCCAGGTCCCGCGCCTTGAAGTTCGACGCCATGAAGTGTTCGCTGTAGGACAGGGGCCGCCAATCCAGAAAGTCGGCGGCGCATTCAGGCATATCCGGAATCATTTCGAGCAGCATGATGGCTTCATTGAAATGATTGAGATAGTCGGTTGCAAGGCCGGTTCGTGGATTGATATTGGCAGCCGCCAGCTCGGCCGCCGTTGGCCGTTCGAGGGGGGGCGTTCCGGAAGTGCGGGAAGGCTGGGCGGCGGGAGAGGTCATTGGTCTCACTTTTAACACCTCCCGTTAAAAGGTGCTGAAGATATGTCGAACAGGACGCAATAAATGTGCGGTCGTTTTGTTATTACTTCGCCGCCGTCCGCCGTTCGCGGCGTATTCGAGTATTCCGAGACACCGAACTTTCCCGCCCAGCACAACATCGCGCCGACGCAACCGGTCGCCGTGGTACTGGCTGAGCAGGGCGCGCGTCACTTCCGGCTGATGCGCTGGGGATTTATCCCGAGCTGGGTCAAGGATCCGCGGACCTTCACGCTGGTGATCAATGCGCGGGCGGAAACGATAAAGGAGAAGCCCGCGTTTCGAAATGCGATCCGGCGGCGGCGCTGCCTGATTCCGGCTGACGGTTACTACGAGTGGCAAAGCGTTGCCGGGCAGAAGTATCCCTATTTCATTTATCCGCGTCGCGGCGGCCCGATCGGCTTTGCCGGCGTCGCCGAAACCTGGTGCGGCCCGAACGGCGAGGAAGTCGACACCGTCGCGATCATCACGGCGGCGGCCAAAGGCGGCCTCGCGTCGCTACATCATCGCGTGCCGGTGACGATCGCGCCGACACAATTCGCGCGCTGGCTGGATTGCGCCGAAGTGAATGCCGACGAGGCCGCGAGCCTGTTGGTAGCGCCCGCCGATGATGCCTTCGATTGGCATCGTGTCTCGCGCGAGGTCAATCGGGTCGGCAACGACGATCCGGTGCTGATCCAGCCGCTGTCCGAACAGCAGATCGCGGCTGAGGCGCAGCCGGCGAAAACGAAGCACACGCCGCGCAAGCCGGCTGCAGCCGATGACGATCGGCAAGGCTCGTTATTCTGAAACTGGGCGGCGGCGTTACAGGACCTTGCCCGGATTCATGATGCCGAGCGGGTCGAGCAAGGTCTTGATGCCGCGCATCACTTCCATCGCTACTTGGTCTTTCACTTGCGGCAGGTCATCGCGTTTCATGACGCCGATGCCGTGCTCGGCCGAGATCGAGCCGCCCATCGCGAGCACGATCTCGAATACCACGTTGCTGATGTCATGCCAGCGCGCGAGGAAGGCGGCCTTGTCGCCGCCGACCGGCTGGCTGACGTTATAGTGAATGTTGCCGTCGCCGAGATGACCGAACGGCACCGGGCGCGCGCCGGATACCAGCTTCGTCACGGCGGCATTAGCCCTCTCGATAAAGGCGGGAACGGCTGCGACCGGCACCGATACGTCGTGCTTGATCGATCCGCCTTCGGGCTTCTGCGCGGGCGAGATCACTTCGCGCAGCGTCCAGAACGCGGTGCGCTGCGCGAGATTTTCGGCGATCACGGCGTCATCGATGATGCTGGCCTCGACGGCGCGGGTGAGAATCGCTTCGAGAGTCGTGCGCGCGTCATCCCGCGACGACGATACTTCCATCAGCACGTACCACGGATGCCGTGTCGCCAGCGGATCGCGGATCGATGGACCGTGCTTGACCGAAAAGTCGATGCAGATTTCCGCCATCAGTTCGAAGCTGGTGAGACTGCCGGCGGCCTCGTTCTGCGCGATCTCCAGCAGCCTGAGTGCTTGCGCGGGCGAAGCCAATCCGACGAACGCGGTCGCGACGCTACGCGGCTTCGGAAACAGCTTGAGCGTCGCGGCGGTGATCACGCCGAGCGTGCCTTCAGCGCCGATGAAGAGGTTATGCAGGTTATAACCGGTGTTGTCCTTCTTCAGTTTCGAAAGCGTATTGAGGATACGGCCATCCGCCAGCACGACCTCGAGGCCGAGCGCCATCGCGCGCGCCACGCCGTAAGCGAGCGCCCCGGTGCCGCCGGCATTGGTGGAGAGATTGCCGCCGATGGTGCAACTGCCTTCCGCGCCGAGCGAAAGCGGAAACAGGCGGTCCGCTTCGGCGGCGCGCTGTTGCAGCGTTTGCAGGACGCAGCCGGCTTCGGCTATCATCGTGTTCGATTGCGGATCGACGTCGCGGATTTTATCCATCCGCCGCAGCGACAGGACGACTTCGCCATGATGCGGCGTCTGGCCACCGACGAGGCCGGTATTGCCACCTTGCGGCACCAGCGCCGTATGCGTTTCGCTGGCGAGCTTGCAGATCGCGACGACTTCGGCTGTCGAAGCCGGCCGCAGCACCAGTTGCGAATGGCCTTGATAAAGATTGCGCTCCTCGGTGACGTAGGGCGCGATCTCATCTGGATCGGTGACGCCATACTTGTCGCCGACGATGGCCTGAAAGCGCGCGATCAGATCAGGCGAGAGCGGAGCAGGCGGCGACGCGACGACGTTCATGGATGGTCCTTGATTGGGTGATGCGATATTAGCGGACATCGCATGATGGCGCGAGATGCGGCGCGCGTCATTCGGGAGGAACGGCGGCGCGGCGCAGGCGATCGTTGATGGCCTCGCCGAGATCGCGCTCGGGAATGGGCATTACCGCGATGGCGCGCGCATTGGCGGCGTCGAGCGCGCGCAGGTGACCGAACAGATGGGTCGCGGCTTCGGTCAGATCGCCTCCCTCCGAGAGGTTCAGGATTCTTGCGGCAACACGGTGACCGGAAAGTGTCACCGGTCCGAACGCCAGCAGCGCCTCGCCGGGCTCGAGATGGGTGGCGTTGAGCCGCACCGGGGTGCGCGGCGCATAATGCGAAGCCAGCATGCCGGGTGCGACCGGCTGTCCGTCACCCGTCGGGGCCGCCCGCGGCCGCCGGAGCGGACGGCCGAGTACCTGTTCGATGGCGGCGCGGGGCAGCCCGCCGGGACGGAGCAGCACCGGCTCGCCAAGGCAGCCGACAATGGTGGATTCCACGCCGACCGACACCGGGCCGCCGTCGACGATCAGGTCGATCCGGCCGTTGAGATCGTCGTTCACATGCGCGGCAGTGGTCGGCGAGACGTGGCCGGAGCGGTTGGCGGAGGGCGCCACGATCGGGTGCCCGAGCGCCCGCAGGATATCCCGTGCGACGGTATGGGCCGGCATCCGCACCGCGATGGTGTCGAGGCCGGCGGTGGCGATGTCCGCGACGGCGCAGTCCGGGGTCTTCGGCAGCACAAGCGTCAGCGGGCCGGGCCAGAAGGCTTCCGCCAGTTTCCGCGCGGTCGGGTCGAGACGGGCGATTCGCATCGCGCCGGCCAGATCGTGGACATGAGAGATCAGCGGATTGAAGGAGGGCCGTCCTTTGGCCCGGTAGAGCCGCGCAACGGCCTCAGGATGCGTGGCGTCGGCGCCGAGGCCGTAGACCGTCTCCGTCGGAAACGCCACCAGGCCGCCTTCCGCGAGCCGCCGGGCGGCCTCTTCGATCACGGCGGGTGTGGCGGCGGCGATTTTTGTCCTCAATTCGGCGGTCATCCGTTCCGATCTTCCATTCGCTGTCTTGCGGTGGCCGAAAGCCGACGCTATAAGCCGCCCCATCGTCGGAGTGTGGCTCAGCCCGGTAGAGCACTGCGTTCGGGACGCAGGGGTCGCAGGTTCAAATCCTGCCACTCCGACCATTGATTTCCTTGAACTTCCGGCCTTTGGCCCCGCTCTTGCGGGCCAGCCGTGACATTGCCCCCGATACACCCCTTTTTTGTCTTCCGGTCAAATCCCGTCGCCTGAATGGATTTTCGGCGGATGGCCAAAGGGGGTGATTCCCGCATGTCATCCCGCGTCAGCATAGAGCCCTGCCCGATGCTGTACCGAAAGATCGCCCCGCCATCATAAGGTTCGCGTTTTCCGAGCCGGCATCGGCATTGCAGCAGCGGCGCGATGTGATGTGGGTAGCGAATGTGCCGCCCCCTCCATTAGGGTGGTGGTTCGGACGTTCGCATCATGTTATCGCCGATCCTTCAACCGAGCCCTGAACCCGCTGCGCGATGAGGCGATCGCCGGATTCGGACACTCGGCACATCAACCCGCAGGTTGGGGCATGCACGGTCTCGTCAGCGACATCACGCTCAGCATTCTGTTCGCCTGGATGCTGGGGATGCTGGCGCATGTCGCCCGCCAGCCGCTGATTCTGGCCTACCTCGTCGGCGGCTTCCTGGTCGGGCCCCACGGCATCGGCCTGATCAAGTCGGACCAGTCGATCGCGACCATCTCCGAACTCGGCCTGATCTTCATGCTGTTCATGATCGGGCTCGAGATCGACCTCAAGAAGATCGTCCGCGCCGGCCGCGTCATCCTGATCGCCGCCGGCGGCCAGCTGCTCGGCGGCTGCCTGCTCGGCGTGGCGCTGTTTCTGGCGATGGGGCTGAGCCTCGGCGCCGGCCGCTTCGATGCGCTGTATCTCAGCGTCGCCTCTGCACTCTCCAGCACCGTGATCATCGTCAAGGTGCTCTATGAGAAGCGCGAGCTGGATACGCTGCCCGGCCGCATCACCCTCGGCGTGCTGGTGCTGCAGGACATCTTCGCGATTCTGTTTCTGGCGGTGCAGCCCAGCCTCGACGATCTGCAGCCCGGCGTCATCCTGCTGTCGGTGGCCCGCGTCGGCGTGCTGGTGGCGACGGCGTGGGTGCTGAGCCGCTACGTGCTGCCAAAGCTGTTTCACCAGATCGCGCGGCGGCCCGAACTGGTGATGCTCGGGGCGCTGGCGTGGTGCTTCCTGATCGGCGAGGTCGCGGAGCGGCTGCATCTGTCGCGCGAGATGGGCTCGCTGGTGGCGGGCGTCTCGCTCTCGACGTTTCCCTACGCGCTGGACGTCACCGCGAAGGTGACGACGCTGCGCGATTTCTTCATCACGCTGTTCTTCGTCGCGCTCGGCATGACCATCCCGGTCCCGGACCGCTCGGTGATCGGACTGGCGCTGATCATCGCGGTGTTCACGGTGGCGAGCCGCCTCGTCACCACCTTCGTGCCGCTCTATCTGATGAAGCAGGGCCTGCGCGCCAGTCTGCTGCCCGCGATCAACCTGGCGCAGATCAGCGAGTTCTCGCTGGTGGTGATCCAGACCGGCGTGCTGGCCAAGCACATCTCGATGCAGACCGCCAACGCCGCCTCCTTCGCCTTCGTGCTGCTGGCGGTGCTTTCCACCTTCATGATCGGCCGCAGCGACCAGATCGTCCGCGCCCTGATCGGCCCGATGAAACGGCTCGGGCTGCGCGACCTCGACGCCGCGGAACTGGCGGCGGCCGAGCGCGGCGAGGGACACGGCACCGCGCGGCGCATCGTCATCCTCGGCTTCTTCCGGGCCGCCAGCGCGTTGCTGGCCGAAATCGAACGGCGGGACAAGTCGCTGCTCGACCAGATCAGCGTGGTGGATTTCAATCCCAACGTGTTCCGCAACCTCGCGGTGCGCGGCATTCACGTCATCTATGGCGACATCAGCAATGTCGAGACCCTGATGCATGCCGGAATCGGCGGCGCCGAGATCATCATCCTCAGCGTGCCCGACGCGCTGCTCAAGGGCGCCGACAACGAGAAGCTGGTGCGCCATGTCCGGGCTCTGAACCCGAAAGCCAAGATCATCTCCACCGCGGACGTCCTCGCCGATGTCAGCGACCAGTATGCGGCCGGCGCCGACTACGTCACCGTGCCGCGCATCACCGATGCGGAAGAGCTGTACCGCGCCATCGAGGCCGCCGATCACGGGCTGCTGGACGCCAAACGCGCCGAGGCCGATGGCCGGCTGGCCGACCGCGCCGAGGTGCTGCCGTAAGACGGGACCGCGCGCAATTAGATAGTGGCGTCATCGCCGGGCTTGACCCGGCGATCCATCCTTTTGAGAAAGATGGATGCCCGGATGAAGTCCGGGCATGACGACCGGGTGGCATGACGGCTGGGTCAGGACGGCGCAAGAGTTGCGTTGCTTCCCGCACTGCGCCATATGAACGGGGTCTTTGTCAGAGTAAGTGCGCATGGCCCATTCGATTACCGAAGTTCTGCAAGCGTTCGCCGCCGGCGAGATCGTCGTCGTGACCGACGACGACGACCGCGAGGGCGAGGGCGACCTGATCGTCGCCGCCTCGCTTTGCACCGCCGAGAAGATGGCGTTCATCATCCGTCACACCTCCGGTATCGTCTGCGCGCCGCTGACCGTCGACGATGCGCGGCGGTTGCGTCTCGATCCGATGGTGGCGCAGAACGACTCCAACCACACCACAGCCTTCACGGTGTCGATCGACTATAAGCCGGACGGCGGCACCGGCATCTCCGCCGACGAGCGCGCCTCGTGCTGTCGCGCGCTGGCCAATCCCAACGCCGGCGCGAACGATTTCGCGCGGCCCGGCCACATCTTCCCGCTGATCGCGCGCGATGGCGGCGTTCTGCTGCGCGCCGGGCACACCGAGGCGGCGGTCGATCTGTGCAGGCTGGCGGGACTGCCGCCGGTGGGCGTCATCAGCGAACTGATGAATGACGACGGCACCGTGACCAAAGGCGAGCAGGTGGCGAAGTTCGCCGCCGCGCATAACCTCAAGCATGTCACCATCGCCGACATCATCGCCTATCGCCAGGCGCGCGAGAAGCTGATCGAACGTGTCTCGACCTTCCACGTCGACAGCCCGATCGGCCCGCTGCAGGGTTATGCCTATCGCTCGCCGTTCGACAGTATCGCGCATGCCGCGTTCGTCTATAACGGCGTCGGCGACGGCCGGAACGTGCTGACGCGGTTTCACAAGCCGAACATCGTGCGCGATATCTTCACCGGCCCGGAGCGGATGCGCGAGGTGCTGGAGAAGTTCAAGGCGGCCGGCAGCGGCGTGCTGGTCTACCTGCGTGACGGCGCAGCGGGAGTTCCCGTAGAGCCGATCGATGCGCCGAAGACCGCCGAGGCCGATCGCAACCGGCAGTGGCGCGAAGTCGGCGTCGGCGCGCAGATCCTGCGCGATCTCGGCGTCACCTCGATCCGACACCTGACATCGACCGCGCATGACTACAAAGGTCTGTCCGGTTTCGGTATCGAGATCGTCTCCAACGAGCGCCTTGAAGGCTGACAATCAAAGAATTACTCTGCGCCGTCGCGAAGAGTGCGACGGTGATGTGAAAGGAATCTCATGGGCGTGCGTCCGCAGAGCAAAGACAAGCCGAGTCTGGCGAGCTTCAAGTGGGACGATCCGTTCCTGCTCGATGACCAACTCACCGAGGACGAGCGGCTGATCCGCGACACCGCGCGCGCTTATGCGCAGGACAAGCTGCTGCCTCGCGTTTCGCAGGCCTATCTGGAAGAGAAGACCGACCGCGAGATCTTCAACGAGATGGGCGAGCTCGGCCTGATCGGCATCACGCTGCCGGAGGAATACGGCTGCGCCAATGCCAGCTACGTGGCTTACGGCCTCGTGGCGCGCGAGATCGAGCGCGTGGATTCCGGCTATCGCTCGATGAACTCGGTGCAGTCCTCGCTGGTGATGCATCCGATCTACGCTTACGGCGACGATAGTCAGCGCAAGAAGTATCTGCCGAAGCTCGCCAGCGGCGAGTGGGTCGGCTGCTTCGGCCTGACCGAGCCGGACGCCGGCTCCGATCCCGGCGGCATGAAGACCCGCGCCGAGAAGGTGTCGGACGGCTATCGCCTGACCGGCTCGAAGATGTGGATCTCCAACGCGCCGATCGCCGACGTGTTCGTGGTGTGGGCGAAGTCCGCCGCGCATGACAACCAGATCCGCGGCTTCATCCTCGAGAAGGGCATGAAGGGCCTCTCCGCGCCGAAGATCGGCGGCAAGCTCAGCCTGCGCGCGTCGATCACCGGCGAGATCGTGATGGACGGCGTGGTGGTGCCGGAGAGCGCGCTGCTGCCCAACGTCTCGGGATTGAAGGGGCCGTTCGGCTGCCTCAACCGCGCGCGCTACGGCATCTCGTGGGGCGCGATGGGCGCGGCGGAAGACTGCATGCACCGCGCGCGGCAATACACGCTCGACCGCAAGCAGTTCAACCGGCCGCTCGCGGCGAACCAGCTGATTCAGAAGAAGCTCGCCGACATGGAGACCGAAATCGCGCTCGGCCTGCAAGGTTCGTTGCGTGTCGGTCGCCTGATGGACGAAGGCAAGATGGCGCCGGAAATGATCTCGATCATGAAGCGCAATAATTGCGGCAAGGCGCTCGACATCGCCCGTATGGCGCGCGACATGCACGGCGGTAACGGCATTCAGGCCGAGTATCACGTCATGCGGCACGTCCATAACCTCGAAACGGTGAACACCTATGAGGGCACCCACGACGTCCACGCGCTAATCCTCGGCCGCGCCATCACCGGCATTCAGGCGTTTTCGTAAGGGATCGTCGAGAGGGCCCGACCGGAAATCCGTTTGGTGCACGTGGTGCGCGGATTTCTAACCCGAAGATCGTCGTCCCCGCGAAGGCGGGGACCCATACGCCGCAGCGATTCGGCTCCATCCCCGACGCGAGTTTCTTTTGTAACAACCAAGGCCAGGGGTTATGGGTCCCCTGCCTTCGCAGGGACGACGCCGAGGATGACGGCACGGAGATAGCGAGCGACCATGTCCGACGACAACGACGACGTCCCGTTCAACCGCGATTTTCCGCTCAAGCCCGGCGTCGTCGAGGAAGTCGTGCCCGGCGTGCGCCGCGTGTTGTGCGGCAACCCGTCGCCGTTCACCTTCACCGGCACGGTGAGTTACATCGTCGGCCGCGGCAAGGTGGCGATCATCGATCCCGGCCCCGACAATGCCGCGCACGCGCAGGCGCTGCTCGACGCGGTGAAGGGCGAGACGGTGACGCATATCGTCGTCACCCACACCCACAACGATCACTCGCCGAATACGCCGCGCATCAAGGCCGCGACCGGCGCGCCGGTCTATGCCGAGGGCGCGCATCGCGCCTCGCGACCGCGCTACGAGAGCGAGAAGCACAATCCGGAATCCGGCGCCGACCGCGATTTCAGACCCGACGTCACGCTGCGCGACGGCGACGTGATCGAGGGCGACGGCTGGCGTCTCGAAGCGGTGGCGACGCCGGGCCATACCGCCAACCACATGGCGTTCGCCTGGCCGGAACGCGAGCTGACCTTCATCGGCGATCACGTGATGGGCTGGTCGACGTCGATCGTCGCGCCGCCGGACGGCTCGATGGTCGATTACATGGCCTCGCTGGAGCGCCTGACGCAGCGCCAGGAGCATCTGTATTTCTCGGGCCATGGCCCGGAGATTCCGAACGCGCAAAAATTCGTGCGCTTCCTGATCCGCCACCGCAAGGCGCGCGAAGCCTCGATCCTGCATCGGCTCGGCAAGGGCGAGGCGGACATTCCGACCATCGTGCGCGCGAGCTATATCGGCATCGATCCGCGCTTGATGAATGCCGCCGGCTATTCGGTGCTGGCGCACCTCGAGGATCTCGTCGCGCGCGGCGTGGTGGCAACCGATGGCGACCCGGTCATCGGCGGCACTTACAGATTAGCGAATGGTAAGTCGTGAGTAGCGAATAGTGGGTTGACCGCGCGAACCGTGTGCTTTCTTTCTATTCGCTATTCGCTATTCGCTATTCGCTATTCGCTACTTCTTCGCGCCCTTCGCTTGGGCCTTGGCTGCCGGCGGCTTGACCGGCGCGGTGTTCTCGTCCGAGATCGTGTTAAGGTCGGCAATCAGGGCGGTGATGCGGGCCGCGTTGCTGCCGAGATCGCTCTCGAAATGCCGCGAGGACGAGCGGATATCGATCCGCGCGCCGTCGCCGGACGGCAGGATGCGGATCGCGACATCCTCCCGCAGGCCCATCAGCGGCGTGCGCGCCACCGCCTCGATATGGCCCTCGCGGCGCGGCGGCTGCGGCGGCCGTGCATCGACGATGCGCCATTTGCGCCGCGTCACGAAATGCAGCGTCGCGTCGTAGGCGCGCTGCACCGAGACGTCGAGCTGCACCGGTTCGATATCGGGATAGGCCTGCCGCTGCTGCTCGGCGGCATAGAGGCCGGCATAGACCGCGGGATTGGTGCCGTCGCCGGTGCGCAGCCGCGCCAGCACGTCGAAGCGCGGCGGATCGATCGGATCAGTGGTGATGTCGTAGATCGCCGGCACCTGATGATACTGATAGGCGAGATAGGCCGGATAGGCCAGTACCAGCAGCGACAGCAGCAGCGCGGCCGCGACGCGTCCAAGGCCGCGCGCGCCGCTCTGCCAGATCGCGGCGAACGCCGCCAGCGACACCACGATGGATAGTCCCGCGCAGAACAGCGCGCCGACGAAGGTCGCGAGCGCCGGACGCACTTCGAGAAAGCCGAAGCGCACGACGACGATCGAGACCACGGCAACGACGGCGGCGAACACCGCGAGCCGGCGCGCCCAGGTGGCGAGCGATGAATAGGGCTCGGCGAGATAGGCGGCTCGGAACCTGCGGGCCATGTCGACGTCCGGTTGCGGCGAGGGTGGGTGCGCGGATGACCAGGGTCTGATCCAACTGCGTTGAATCAGACCCGTTGTTTATCTTTTTGTTTGAGCATGATCTTTTCCGAAGACCGGTGCCCACTTTTCGGGATCATCCTCTAGCGCATTTCGGCCCGCGATGAAACGCTTGCCTCCGCGCGCGTCAATGCGGCGAATTCGGCGGCGAGAAAATCCAGCAGCGCCCGCACCGACGGCAACAGCCCGCGCCGCGACGAGAACACCGCGTGGATGATGCCCGCGCGGGGTTTCCACTGCGGCAGCACGTCCACCAGCGCGCCAGAGTCGAGGTCAGTCTGGATCACCATGGTCGGAAACTGCCCGACGCCGATGCCTTTGAGCGCCGCGAAGCGCAGCGCGACCATGTCCTCGGTGATCAGGCGCGGCGTGTGGGGGATCAGCGCGGTGGCTTCATCGGGGCCGTCGAGGCACCATTCGTGGCGCTGGTGCGGCGGCCCCCAGCCGATCGAGGGCAGCGTGGCGAGATCGGCCGGAACCAGCGTGCGGTTCAGGCCTTTCAGCAGCGTCGGGCTTGCCACCAGCCGCTGGGTGCTGTCCGCCAGCACCCGCATCACCAGGTCGTTGTCCTCGAGCGGCGGAAACCGCACCCGCAGCGCGATGTCGATACCTTCGGCGATCACGTCGACGCGGCGTGGCGTGCTCTCCAGGTGCACCTCGACGTCCGGGCACTCGGCCATGAAGCGGGCGACCATCTCGCCGACCTGGAAATACAAGAGCGGCGGCGGGCAACTCACCCGCACCACGCCCTGCGGCTTGGTGCGCGAGCGCTCGATCAGTTCGTCCGCCGCTTTGGCCTCCACCAGCATGGCGACGCAGTGGCGGTAATAATCCTGCCCGATCTCGGTGACGCTGAAGCGCCGGGTCGAGCGCTGGATCAGCCGCACGCCGAGCCGTTCCTCCAATAGCGCGATGCGGCGGCTCAGCCGCGAGCGCGGCATCCCCAGCGCCCGGGCGGCGGCGGCGAAACCGCCGTGATCGACCACCTGGACGAAATAATAGAGGTCGTTGAGGTCCTGCATCATTGTCTCATCAATAGGACAGTGAGGCGCGATATTGCCAGCTACCGGACCATTTGTCCCGCTCATATCCTCTTTGGCAACATAGCGGCCGATCCCGGTCGCTCCCATGGAGGTTCATTATGCGTAAGGTTCTCGGTGTTTTCAGCGGCCCCCGGCCGCATTGGGTCGGCGACGGCTTCCCGGTCCGCTCGCTGTTCTCCCACTCAAGCCACGGCGACCACGTCAGCCCGTTCCTGCTGCTCGACTATGCCGGCCCGGCAGACTTCACCCCCACCGACAAGCCGAGGGGCGTCGGCGTCCATCCGCATCGCGGCTTCGAGACCGTCACCATCGTCTATCAGGGCGAGGTCGAGCACCGCGACTCCACCGGCAACGGCGGTCTGATCGGGCCGGGCGATGTGCAGTGGATGACGGCGGCCTCGGGCATCCTGCACGAGGAGTTCCACTCGCGCGCCTTCACCAAAAAGGGCGGCACGCTGGAAATGGTGCAGCTCTGGGTCAACCTGCCCGCGAAGGACAAGAACGCCGAGGCCGGCTACCAGACCCTGCTCAATGCCGACATTCCGGTGGTCGATCTGCCGGAGGGCGCCGGCAAGCTGCGGGTGATCGCGGGTGAGTTCGACGGCCGCAAGGGCCCGGCGAAGACCTTCACGCCGATCGACATCTATGACGTGAAGCTCAACCGCAACGGCGCAGCCACGCTGAACCCGGCGGAGGGACGCACCGTCGCGGTGGTGGTGCTCAAGGGCACGGTGCTGGTCAACGGCAGCGAGATCGCTCGCGAGGCGCAGTTCGCGCTGCTCGATCGCAACGGCGGCGAAGTGACTATCGAGGCCAACGGCGAGGCGTCGGTGCTGATCCTCTCCGGTGAGCCGATCGACGAGCCGGTGGTGATGCATGGCCCGTTCGTCATGAACACCGTCGATGAAATCCGCCAGGCCATGGTCGATTTCCAGAGCGGCCGCTTCGGTCACCTGGAGCCGGTCACGGCGGACGCCTGACGATGAACGATGCGGGCACGATCCGCTTGGACGGATCGTGCCCGGTTGTGAAGCCCGGCGCCGGTATCGCTCGCCCCGCCGCCGAAGGTCCGACCCGGCCTGCTTCGTCAAGGCTGGCGAGCATGTCCTGAAGAAAGGAACAGCCATGAGCAGCGAAGCCATTCGCGATCCGGTCAAGGATCATCTTCTCACGCCGCAAAATTCGACATTCATCATCATCGATTATCAGCCCGTCCAGGTGAACTCGATTGCCTCGATGGATCGGCAACTGCTGGTCAACAACATCACCGGCGCCGCCAAGGCCGCCGTGGTGTACGGCCTGCCGATCATTCACTCGACGGTCAATGTGAAGACCGGACTCAACAAGCCGCCGATCCCGACCATCCGCAAGGTGCTCAAGGACTATCCGACCTATGATCGCACCACGATCAACTCCTGGGAGGATGTCGAATTCCGCAAGGCCGTCGAAGCCACCTGACGCAAGAAGCTGATCATGACCGCGCTCTGGACCGAGGCCTGTCTGACGTTTCCTGCACTCGATGCCTTGAAGGAGGGCTATGAGGTCTACGTACCGGTCGACGCTGTCGGCGGCACGTCGGTTGCAGCGCACGATGCGGCGTTGCGCCGTGTCGAACAGGCCGGCGCGAAGCTGATCAGCGTGCCGCAACTGTTCTGCGAATTGCAACGGAGCAGCGAAACCGTTCCGGCCTTCATGAACCTGTTCATCGAAACCGGCGGCACGGCGGGCATCCAGTTCTCGTACGACAAGGCGGAATAAGGCGAAGCGTCGCAGGCTCGTCCACGGGCACGACGCAAACGCCAACAGCATCACTGCGGGAGATGGATGTCCATCTCCCGCAGTTCACATCCCCAAGCATTCCCTCACATTCATTGACATGGAGCGCAGCCATGACTGCCATCAGCACGATTGCGAATTTCAACGGACAGAAGCCGATCATCGATCCCGACAACGCGGCGTTGCTGCTGATCGATCATCAGAGCGGCTTGTTTCAGACCATCGGCGACATGCCGATGCCGGTGCTGCGCAACCATGCCGCCGCGCTCGCCAACATGGCGTCGCTGGCGAAACTGCCGGTGATCACCACGGCATCGGTGCCGCAGGACCCGAACGGTCCACTGATTCCGGAGATACACGCCAACGCGCCGCACGCGACCTATGTTGCGCGCAAGGGCGAGATCAATGCATGGGACAATCCCGAGTTCGTCGCGGCGGTGAAGGCTACCGGCCGCAGGCAACTGATCATCGCCGGCACCATCACCAGCGTCTGCATGGCGTTTCCGGCGATCGCGGCGGTGCAGGACGGCTATCAGGTGTTTGCGGTGCTCGATGCCTCTGGCACCTATTCAAAGATGGCGCAGGAGATCACGCTGGCGCGCATCGTGCAGGCGGGCGTGGTGCCGATGGATACCGCGGCGGTGGCGTCCGAATTGCAGCGCACCTGGAATCGCGCCGACGCGCAGGAATGGGCCAATGTCTACGCCAAGATTTTCCCGGCCTATCAGTTGCTGATCGAAAGCTATCTGAAAGCGCAGGACGTCGAGAAGAACCACGAACAACTCGACTCGCAGCGGGCTTGAACGAAGCGGCCGTGACGTTCCTAAAGAGTTTCCAATCTTGATGGAAACTCTGCCACAAAGCGATGCGCGCTCCCTCTCCCGCGGGGAGAGGGTTGGGGTGAGGGGTTACAGCCTCAATGGCGAAAAATCCCCCTCACCCGGAGCCTGCGGCTCCGACCTCTCCCCACATGGGGAGAGGTGATGCATCGTCCGGGGCGATTCAATCGAACTCGAAAATGCCCTAAAGACTGTCAAAGGCTGTCACGGCTAAGCTCGAAACTATCCGGTTCTCGCCTGTTTCGCTGGCAGCGGATCGTCCGTCGATGCCTCGACGAGATTGAGCGGGTGACGATGCGGACGCGGCGCCAGCAGTCCGTCGAGGCTGATGCCGTCGCGCCCTTGCGATTTGGTGATGTAGAGCGCGCGGTCGGCGCGCTCCAAAGTATCGCCGGCCGGCGCGTTGCGGCGCCACGACGAGACGCCGATACTCGAGGTCAGGCGGATCGCGTGGCCGCGCCATTGCAGCGGCTGCCGCCGGATCGCTGCGGTGAGGTCGGCGGCGATCGTGCTGGCAACGGTGTCCCGCGTTTCCGGCAGCACCAGGCAGAATTCGTCGCCGGCCAGCCGCGCCACAAGATCATTGGACCGTGCGTGATGCCGCAGCACGCCGGCGAAATGGCGGAGCGCCTGATCGCCGGCGGCGTGGCCGAAGGTGTCGTTCAGGGTCTTGAAGTTGTCGAGATCGATCATCAGAAGCGCGAATGGGCGGCCGGTCCGGTTCGAGCGCGCTTCTTCTTCCGCGATGCGCTCCATCAGGCGGCGGCGGTTGGGAAGTCCGGTCAATTCGTCCTCGACGGCGAGCGCTTCCACCTCGCCGCGCAGCCGGTCGATGGTCATCACCGCGAAGCCGAAATTCCACAAGACGCCGCTGAAGATCACGCAGAGCAGAACCCACGTCTCGATGAACAGATAGGCCTGCCGCGTAATCACGCCGTTCATCAGCGCGACGTTGTAGGCGGATTCCACGGCATGACCCGCGACGCCGATCGTCATGGCAATGGCAGCGATCCATGCGCCGAGCTGCCGCCGCTGCGGATGCAGCAGGAAGATCGTGCCGAGAACCATCGGGATCGATTGCGCGGTGGCATAGACCAGGTTGCGGCCATGACCGTTGCTGAAGACGATCATCAGCGCGGCGAGACTGACGGCGGTGATGATGCCGCTGGCGATCCAGCCGCCGGTCTTGCCGTAGAAATAGCGGATGCCCACCCAGAACAGGCAGAAGCCGTAGATCACCAGGCCGTTGCCGAGCACGGCGGCCAGGATGGGGCCGCTGCCGTCGCCATGCAGCGCCAGCACGGCGCCGCCGATCATCGTCATCAGGCAGCCGCCAAGCCAGATGCGCGCGGCGACGAATGAGCGATAGCTATACGCAACCGCGGCCCAGATGACGGAGACCGTGAGCGAGTTCAGCAGGATGACGATGTAGAGGGTGAGAAAGTCGAGAGCCATCGCGGGTCCGTTGGAGGTCAGCCTTGCCATAGCGTGGCTGCCTCAAGACTCGTTCAAGGCATTTGCTCGAATGGTCCGGATCGGCTTGATGATCTGCTAACCATGAGCGGGGCGCGGCGGCCGCGGAGGCCGCCGCGCGGGAGCTCAGGCCGCCACGGTCGGCAGCGCGTAGTCCTTGAACTGGTCGCGCAGCGACGTCTTCAGAATCTTGCCGGTGGCGGTATGCGGGATCGCACTCACGAAGACGACGTCGTCCGGCATCCACCACTTGGCGATCTTGCCGTCCATGTAGCTGAGGATTTCCTCGCGCGTCGCGCTCTGGCCTTCCTTGAGTTGAACGATCAGGAGCGGGCGCTCGTCCCATTTCGGATGATGAACGCCGATCACCGCCGCTTCCGCGACCTTGGGATGGCCGACCGCGAGGTTCTCCAGATCGATCGACGAAATCCACTCGCCGCCGGACTTGATGACGTCCTTCGAGCGATCGGTGATGCGCATATAGCCATATTGATCGATGGTGGCGACGTCGCCGGTGTCGAAGTAACCGTCCTCGTCGAGGATGTTGGTGTCGACGCGATAATAGGCGCCGGCGATGGCGGGTCCCTTCACCTTGAGGCGGCCGAAGGTCTTGCCGTCCCACGGCAGCTCCTTGCCGGCGTCGTCGGTGATCTTCATTTCCACCATGAACGGCGCGTAGCCCTGCATCTGCAGCACGTCGAGCTTGGCGTCGCCGGTGAGGTGTGCGAACGGCGCCTGCAATGCGCCGACCGTGCCGAGCGGCGACATTTCCGTCATGCCCCAGGCGTGGCGGACTTCGACGCCCATGTCGTCGAACGCCTTGATCATCGAGCGCGGCATCGCCGAGCCGCCGCAGATCACGACCTTCAGGTCCGGCAGCTTGAGATTGTTCTTCTCCATGTGCTGCAGCAGCATCAGCCAGACCGTCGGCACGCCGGCGGTGGTGGTGACCTTTTCGCTGGAGAGCAGCTCATAGACCGATGCGCCGTCGAGCTTCGGTCCCGGCATCACCAGCTTGGTGCCCATCGCGGGCGCCGAGAACACGATGCCCCAGCTATTGGCATGGAACAATGGCACCACCGGCAGCATTGTGTCTTTGGAGGTGGCGCCGAGCGCGTCGCCGTTATTGGCCATCAGCGAGTGCAGCACGTTGGAACGATGCGAATACAACACGCCCTTCGGATCGCCGGTGGTCCCCGACGTGTAGCACATCGCCGCCGCGGTATTTTCGTCGAATTCCTTCCACTTGAAATCACCGTCGACGTCGCCGATCCAGTCCTCGTAGGCGACCGCGTTCTTCAGCGTGGTCTGCGGCATGTGCTCCTTGTCGGTGAGCACGACGTAGCGCTCGACGCTCGGCAGATTGTCGGCGATCTTTTCCAGCAGCGGGACGAAGGTCAGGTCGGTGATGACGACGCGGTCCTGCGCGTGGTTGATGATCCAGGCGATCTGTTCGGGAAACAGACGCGGATTGACGGTGTGGCACACCGCGCCGATGCCCATGATGCCGTACCAGCATTCGATGTGGCGGGCGGTATTCCAGGCGATGGTGGCAACGCGGTCGCCGAGCTTGATGCCGTCACGGTCCAGCCGCTGGGCGACTTTCAGGGCCCGGGCGCGGATATTCCGGTAGTTGGTGCGGACGATCGGACCTTCCACCGACCGGGTGACGACTTCGCGGTCGCCATGGATCCTGGCCGCGTGGTCGATGATCCGGTGAGTCAGCATAGGCCAGTCTTGCATCAACCCGCGCATTCGAATTTCCTCCTCGTCGCGTCTTTCGGTCTTAATACCCTTGGAAGGGGATGCCATGGACATTAGCGCGCGGAACGCGGCTGGGAAATGCCCTTCTGGGCCAAACTCCTGCGGCGAAAGGCCAATATGGTTTCTGGCGGCGCTGCTGCTGGTGGTGTTTTCGGCCGCCGCGCCGGCGCAATCGGCGGCGTCGGACCGCCTCGTGGTTGCCGCGCGCTCCACGCCGTCCGACCCCGTGCCGCTGCCGCGTCCGCGCCCGCCGGTGCCGGAGGAGGCGAATACCGCACCCGCAGCCCCAAGCGAGGAGGCCGGGCCGGCCGCGAGCGATCAGCCCGCGGTGCCGTCGCCGTGCCGGCTGGCGCTGACTGAAGCGATCGCCATCGCGCCGAGCGTTCCCGCGATCACGGGGCCGGGCGCCTGCGGCGGCGACGATCTGGTGCGGCTCGAAGCGGTGGTGCTCAGCGACAAGCGGCGCGTGCCGCTGAAGCCGGCGGCGACTTTGCGCTGTGGCATGGCCACCGCCGTCGCGCAGTGGATCCGCACCGATATCGCGGCATTGGCCGCCAGCCAGGGCACGGCGGTCAGCGAACTCGACAACTTCAACTCGTTCGAGTGCCGGGGCCGCAATCGGATTGCCGGAGCAAAACTGTCCGAGCACGGCCGCGCCAATGCGCTCGACGTGCGCGGCATCAGGCTCGCGAACGGTCAGTCCCTGTCGTTGACCGACCGCAACGTGTCACGCGAGGCGCGTGAGAAGGTGATGAATTCGGTCTGCGCCCGTTTCACCACGGTGCTCGGCCCCGGCTCCGACGGCTATCACGAGGATCACATCCATCTCGATCTGGCGGAGCGCCGCAACGGTTATCGCATCTGTCACTGGGAACTGGACGGCAGCGCGCCGCTGGTGGCGACCCCGCTGCCGTCGCCGCGGCCGGACGAGGCGCCGCCGCGCGAAGTCGCCAGCCGTGACGACGGACAGGAGCCGACGCAAATCGAGGACGTGAAGGTGCAGCCGGTGACGCCGCCGCCGGCACTGTCATTGTCGCCGGTGCCAATGGCGCGGCAGCCAACCGACGTCGCCAAGCCGATTGCGCCGGAGCCGGGTAAGCCTGAGACGGCCAAGTCGGACACGGCCAAGTCGGACACGGCCAAGTCGGAGACGGCCAAGTCGGAGACAGCAAAGTCAGGCGCAGCCAGGCCTACGGCAAAATCGTCGCCGGGCGCCAGGCGCGCGGCCCGTGAGGCGCCGACACAGCCGATGCAGATCGCGCCCGATGCGACGCCGGCAAACAATCCGCCGTCGTCCCTGCGCCACGCGAAGCCGCGAAAGACGGCGCGCGCGAAATCGCGTCGCAGCGAACCGGATCTGCCGCGCGTTCTGCGAAAAATGTTTGAATGAGGGGATAAGGATGGCGTTCGTAAAACTGGTCGCAGTCGTGTCGAGTTCAATGCAATAAAAAAGCGCCGGGCGACCGGCGCTTTTTGTATCGTTGATGGCGTCGCGCGACGGCTTAGAGCATTTTCGAGGTGAATTGAATCACCCCGGACGATGCATCACCTCTCCTCGGGGAGAGGCCGGAGCCGAAGGCTCCGGGTGAGGGGGAACGGTCGTCATTGATACTGTAATCCCTCACCCCAACCCTCTCCAACGGGAGAGGGGGTACGTAACGTTTCGCGGCAGGTGTTTCCATCCAAATCGAAAACGCTTTGGTATTTAGTAGTTGCCGTTGCCGCCGCCCTGCAGCGCCAGTTGCGGCTTGTAGGGCGAGTCGCCGTGCTTCGGCTCCAGCACCACCACCGGCGCGTTCATCTTGACGCGGTTGTAGAGGTCGATGACGTCCTCGTTGAGCATGCGGATGCAGCCCGAGGAAATCGAGGCGCCGATATATTCCGGCTGATTGGTGCCGTGGATGCGGAACAGCGTGTCCTTGTTGCCCTGATAGAGGTAGAGCGCGCGGGCGCCGAGGGGGTTGTCCGGGCCGCCCGCGACGCGTGTCGGCAGACCTTCGATGCGCTTGTGGATGTCGGCGGTCGGCACCCAGTCCGGCCACTCGCGCATGTTGCCGACCCGCGCCACGCCGGAGAAGGCGAGCGCTTCTTCGCCCACCGTCACGCCGTAGCGGATCGCCTTGCCACCCTCGAGCACGTAGTAAAGGTAGTGATTGTCGGAGTCGACCAGGATCGAGCCCGGCGCTTCCTTGCGGTGATAATCGACGATGGCGCGGCGGAACGGCTGCGGCACCGGCGACTTGTCATAGCGAACCTTGGCCAGCAGCTCTTTGTCGCGCGGCTTGAACTGGTTGGTGTTGGTGGCTTCGAACTGCGTCGCGGTCTGGCAGCCTGCCAACATCAACCCGGCGGCGAGAAGTCCCAACTTGGCATAGAACGACATCAACGTGATCCAATCTGCTTGATACGAATGCTTTGCCGGATGGTCCGGCTCGGCAATAGTCTGGTCTTGATCGATGGCTGATGCCGGGACATGTCGCCCCGAAACCCGCCGAGCTTACTGCGTGCCGGTTAATCCGGCGTTTACCACAATGGCCTGCTGGCGTTCCGAATTCGGCATCCGCCTGCCGCGGCCGCTGCGAGCGGGCGGCAAAGATCGAATTCAATCCATCAGTAGTTTCCGTTCGCGGCTCCACCTTGCAGCGCCAGTTTGGGGTTGAAGGGCGAGTCGCCGTGCTTCGGCTCCAGCACCACCACCACAGTGCCCAGTTTGACGCGGTTGTAGAGGTCGATGACGTCCTCGTTGGTCATGCGGATGCAGCCCGACGAAATCGACGCGCCGATATATTCCGGCTGGTTGGTGCCGTGGATGCGGAACAGCGTGTCCTTGCCACCGGAATAGAGATAGAGCGCGCGCGAGCCCATCGGATTGTCCGGCCCCGGCGCCACATATTTCGGCACGCCCAGGCGCTCGATCTCGCCCGGCGTCGGATGCCAGGCTGGCCACTCGGCCATGGCGCCGACCTTGGCGATGCCGGACCAGGCCATGGCTTCTTCGCCCACGGTTATTCCGTAGCGGATCGCCTTGCCGCCCTCGAGCACGTAATAGAGATAGTGATTATCGGAATCGACCACGATCGATCCCGGTTCTTCCTTGCGGTGATAGGTGACGATGGCGCGGCGGAACGGCGCCGCGACGGGCGTCTTGACGTAGCTGGCCTTGGCCAGCAGCTCCCTGTCATGCGGCTTGAAGTTGGCGGTGTTGGTCGGCTCGAGGTGCGTCGCGGTGGTTTCGACGCAGCCCGCCAGCAAAAGGCCAACAGCCAGAATTCCCAACTTTCCGAGCGGCGACATCGTGTGATCCGTATCTGAGCGGAACGCCCGACCGCGCAGTCGGCACCCAGCGCCGGCACGACGATTCCGCTGCATCTACTATCGCCGAAACGTACCGTAATTCCAGCGGTTAGAGGCTGGCTTCGCTATGCAGCATGACGGTTGTGGCATTTTTGCCGCAACGCGAGCACCGCCGCCGGCCGGCGCGCCGCCGCGAAAGCCCGCGCATCACGGCCTCGTCACGCCGATGTCATTCTCCGTGTGCAAACGCGGAGGCTGGCGGCGGCTTCGTCCCCTTGGTTGCGCCCTGCGATCCGGAAAGACTTGCCAGAATCGGCCGGATCGGCGCACTCAGGCGGATAGGGCCTCGCCGTCGATCGCGTCGTCCCGCACCGGCTGATCGCCGCCTCTGGAGCTCTTGCATGCTGACCATCTTCGCGCCGACCGGTTCAGCCCTGAAGAAAGTCGATTGCGCGGATTTGGGGTCGTTACCGGCCAACGCGGTGTGGGTGGATATGGTCAACCCGACGCCGGAGGAGGATCGCGCCGTCGAACATCTGCTGCGGATCGCGGTGCCGACCCGCGAGGAGATGCAGGAGATCGAAATCTCCAGCCGCCTGTATGTCGAGAACGGCGCGCGCTACATGACCGCGATCCTGATGTGCGGCTCCGAGACCGACGCGCCGCGCACCACACCCGTCACCTTCATCATGTCGGATCGTCGCCTCGTGACCGTGCGCTACGACAGTCCGCGCCCGTTCGCCGCTGTCGAGCACAAGCTGCAACGCACGTCTTCGCCGGATGTCAACGGCGAAGCGATCATGCTGGAATTGCTGGAGGCGGTGATCGATCGCTGCGCCGATATTCTCGAACGCGCCGGCGCCGATGTCGATGCGGTGAGCCGGGAAATCTTCGAGCCGGAAGGCTCCGCGCGCACCGGCCACGCCAAGCGCTATTCCGATATCCTGATCGCGATCGGCCGCAAGGGTGACCTCACTTCGAAAGTGCGCGAGAGTCTGGTGTCGATCGGCCGCGTCGTCACTTTCGTCATCGCCGAGGCGGATAACGTCAAATGGTCGAAGGAGCGGCGCGCGCAGCTCAAGACCATGCAGCGCGACGTCGTTTCGCTGTCCGACCACGCGACCTATCTGTCGAACAAGATCACCTTCGTGCTCGACGCCATGCTGGGCGTGGTCAATCTCGAGCAGAACAACATCATCAAGCTGTTCTCGGTGATGGCGGTGGTGTTGATGCCGCCGACGCTGATCGCCTCGATCTACGGCATGAACTTCCGGATGATGCCCGAGCTGGACTGGCCGCACGGTTATCCGATGGCGCTGATCGCCATGCTGTGTGCGGCGATCGGGCCTTACATGTTCTTCAAGTGGAAGAAGTGGCTGTAAGGCAATACCGGGCCATCCCGCCGGTCGTCCTGTGGTGGCGGCGTCTATCACTCGTCTAGATGAACAGTTCGTTGCACCGGGTGCTCAGGAAACGCGAATCGCCTTGTGCCACGGGGCTTTTCGGCATGTCCCGGAATGATGGAACGATGCCACAATTTCTCCCGTAAAATTTGAGCGTTGCGCTGAACGATTGCTCCAAGGGTTTCTGCGATAAGCCCTCACCGACAAGTGAGGACCCAAATGGTTGAAAAACTGATCGCCCGCGGACGCAACGTCATCGACCTTTCGGCTTATCGGCAGCGCTCGCATTCGCCGGTCGCTCAGCCATTGGTGGCCAGTCGCAATTACTGCTCGCATTGCGGCGCATGGCTTGCCGAAGGCGAGTCGGAGGATGAGTGCTCGACCCTCGACGCCGGCACCGGATTCCGCGCCACCCGCGTGCAGTGACTGATCGCTTCGCTCGTTCGTGTGAAATGCAATCAGGTGGAATGGGAGTTGAGCACGGCGCGCTCCCTCTCCCGTTGGGAGAGGGTTAGGGTAAGGGGTTATAGCTTCAATAACGCTCGATCCCTCTCACCCGGAGCCTGCGGCGCCGACCTCTCCCCGGCGGGGAGAGGTGAGGCATCGTCCGAGGCGATTCCATCAGCAACGAAAACGCTCAAAAGTCACCGAGCTCTAAACGTGCTGGCCGCCGTTGATGTGAATCTCCGCGCCGTTGACGTAGGACGATGTTTCCGAACACAGCACGTAGATGATCTTCGCCACCTCGTCCGGCGTGCCAAGACGGCGCAGCGGAATCTGGCTCTCGACGATCTTTTCCGTCCCTGGTGACAGGATCGAGGTATCGATCTCGCCGGGCGCGATGGCATTGACGCGGATGCCGAAGCGGCCGAAGTCGGAGGCCATCTCGCGGGTCAGCGCGGCAAGCGCGGCTTTCGACGTCGCATAAGCAGCACCTGCGAACGGATGCACGCGCGAGCCCGCGATCGACGTCACGTTCACCACCGATCCCTTCGCCGCCTTCAATTCGTCGAGCAGGCCGCGCGCCATCATGATCGGCGCGAAGAAGTTGACACGAAATACATGGCTCCAGGTGTCGGTGTCGGTTTCGATCGAGCCGAGCCGGCTGCCGTCCGGCGCCTTCGGCGAAATCGCGGCGTTGTTGACCAGCGCGTGCAGGGTGTTGCCTTCGAGCCGCTCGCGGATTTCCTTGATCGCGCGTTGCGTGTCGTCGTGGCTGGCGAGGTCGACCTGAATGTGATCCTCCGGCCCGGCGCCCCACGGGCACTCCTCGGGAAACGGATGGCGCGAACAGGTCAGCACGCGCCAGCCCGCGCTGGAGAAGCGGATGACGGTCGCGTGGCCGATGCCGCGGCTCGCGCCGGTCAGCAGCAGGGTTCGTCGCGGCGCGTTGCTGGTGTTCTGCATCGGGGTTCTCTTGTTTCTTTCTTCGTCATGCCCGGGCTTGTCCCGGGCATCCACGTTCTAAAAGCCTGGAGTAAGTGAAGACGTGGATTGCCGGACCAAGTCCGGCAATGACGGCTTGCGTTGATCTACGGATACATACGCGTCTTGGTCCACGCCATGTCGGGCGTGTCGCGGCGGAATTCAATGCGGTCGTGCAGCCGGAACGGGCGGTCGTGCCAGAACTCGATGCGCAGCGGCGTGATGCGCCAGCCGCTCCAGCCCGGCGGGCGCGGCACATCGCCAAGAACGTATTTCGCCGCGAACTTGGCGATCGCCTGCTCGAAGGCGAAGCGGCTCTCCAGCGGCTGCGACTGCTTGCTGGCCCAGGCCCCGATCTGCGCCTGCTTCGGCCGTGTCGCGAAGTAGGCGTCGGCCTCGGCATCGGTCACCGGCGTCACCGGGCCGCGGATCCGGACTTGCCGGCGCAGCGACTTCCAATGAAACAGCAGCGCGGCTTTCGGATTGGCGGCGAGCTCGCGGCCCTTCTGGCTGGCGAGGTGGCTGAAGAACACGAAGCCATCGGTATCATAGCCCTTCATCAGCACCATGCGGACATCCGGCAGGCCGTCGGCATCGACGGTCGCCAGCGCCATGGCGTTGGGATCGTTGGGCTCGCTTGCCGAAGCTTCCGCAAACCATTCCGCAAACAGGCCGAAAGGATTCTCAGCCGCAGTGAAATCACCAGACGTTAACTGGCTTGGGTGTTTCATGGAGGCTGGATCAGTCATGTTCGGAGTTCCGTGTTGTTTCGGCCTTTTGCCCAGAGTCCGTCCGGACCCTTGCGTCGGCCAACCTTATATAAGGTAAGGCAACGTTTTGGCCTATCGGCGATGCGGCCGGCCGGTATGCTGATGACAGCGATTCTCGTCGGCTCGGCGCTGGGCGGCTGCAGCATCGGCAAATTCGACAGCCTGTCTCAGGCCTCCGAGGGCGATACCACCGGCTCGATCCCGTCGGCACCGGCTGCGGCTCGGAACGATCAGCCGACCGCCGCCGATCTGGCCTTCGCGCGGGTGGCGGCGTCGGATGTGCTCACCAAGGGCGGCAAGGACTCCAGCCAGCCATGGGAGAACCCGAAGACCGGGGCGAGAGGTTCGGTGACGCCGCTGGCGAGCGCCTATTCGTCGGAGGGCCGGACCTGCCGGGATTTTCTCGCGAGCTACGTCAACGGCGCCCTGGAAACCTGGCTGCACGGGGCCGCCTGCCGCGACGACGGCGGACGCTGGGAAATCCGCACACTGAAACCGTGGAAACAGAGCTGATGGCGTCGGTTCCGTCCAGCGGACCCGTTGCAAAAATGCCACGAACCTCCCAGATGTAACGCGAATGGGCCGTTCGGCCATATCCCGGCTTTAAGGAGACGAGACGGATGCGCGACCCCTACGAGGTCTTGGGGGTGCAGCGAAACGCAAGCGCTGCGGCGATCAAGAGCGCCTATCGCAAGCTTGCGAAGAAGCATCACCCCGATAACAACAAGAATGACCCCAAAGCGGCCGCTCGCTTTGCCGAATTGAATTCGGCCAACGAGATCCTCGGCGACGAGGCCAAGCGCAAGCAGTTCGACCGTGGTGAAATCGATGCCGAGGGCAAGCCGCGCTTTCAGGGCTTTCCCGGCGGCGGCGCGGGACCGCGCGGAGCGGGCGGTGCCGGTTTCGAGCAATTCCATTTCCGCACCGGCGGCGGTCCGGGCGGCTTCGGCGGTGCCGGTGGCGGCGCGGCCTTCGAGGACATTCTGAACAGCATGTTCGCCGGAGCCGGTGCGGCGCGCGGCGCACGTGGTGGCCGCGGACGCAGCCAGACCTTCGAATTCGACGGCGGTGGCTTCGGCGCGCCGGACCTCGACCTCAGCGTCGCCATGACGGTGTCGCTGGAAGAGGCGATGAACGGGGGCCAGAAGCGGGTCCGACTGCCGACCGGCAAGGAGCTCAACGTCAAGATTCCGGCGGGCGTGACCTCCGGCCAGCAAATCCGGCTGCGCGGGCAGGGCGAGACCGCGCCTGGTCATCCGCCCGGCGATCTTCTGATCACCATCACCATCGCGCCGCATCCCGTGTTCAAGGTCGAGGGCGACGACCTGCGGGTCGAGCTGCCGATCACGCTTTACGAGGCGGTGCTCGGCGGCAAGGTGCGCGTGCCGGTCCTGGGCGGGGCGGTCGAACTGACGGTGCCGAAGAACACCTCGAGCGGGCGCACCTTCCGGCTGAAGGGCAAGGGCTTGCCGAAGAGCGATGGCAGCAGGGGCGATCAGTTCGTGACCACGCGCATCATGCTGCCGGACGGCAACAACGCCGAACTGGAAGCCCTGATGCAGAAATGGCGCGACGAGCATCCCTACAATCCGCGCAGCGCGATGGAGTGACTGCTTAGCCGTCACCCTGAGGTGCCATTGCTAGCAATGGCCTCGAAGGGCGACGGCGATCCTTCGAGGGTCGGGCTTTGCCCTCGCACTTCAGGATGACGCCGTCGCGCGTTGCTGCGCTTACGTCTCGCTGACGAACGCATCCATCAACGCATTGAATTTGTCCGCCTGCTCCCATTGCGGCAGGTGACCGGCGTTGTCGATCACCTGCACCTTGCCGCGCCATAGCGTCGGCATTTTCAACGTGTCGAAATAAGCGCCGTTGATCAGTTGCTCGTCGGCGCCGTGCAGGACCGCCAGCGGCTGCTTCAGCTGCGCGACAATCGCCACCTCGTCGCGAAATCCGTTGGGACCGATGCTGAGGGCAAGCTGCGCGCGGGCGCGGCCGTCGGTGCGCAATACGTCGGCGATCATCTGCGGCGGAAAATCGGCGACGCCTGGCCGGAACGCGGCTGCGACATAGGCGCGCGCCTGTTCCTCGTTCAATTCCGGGGCGAAAGTGAAGGCCATCGCCGGCGTCGGCAGGAATGCCTGCTCCATCGCCGGCGGGAAGCCGAGCGGCGGCGTGCCGAAGATCGCAAAACCTTTCGCACGCGGCAGGTCCGGCGCGGCTTCCAGCACGATATGGCCGCCGAGGCTCCAGCCCGCGAACACCGCATCCTCGACGCCGAGTTGCTTCACCACGTCGCGCAGCACGCGCGCATAGCCCGGCATGTTGTAGGTGGCGGCGGGATCGGTCGCGTTATCGGAGTCGCCGTGCCCCGGCAGGTCGAATGCGATCACCCGATGCGTGCGGCCGAGTGGGCTCTCAAATTGTTTGGCGAAGGCTTTCGACGACGCGGAATTGCCGTGCACCAGCACCAGAGTCCGGCCCGTTCCGTCGCTTTCGTGGCAGACGATCTTGCCGGCGTGGCTTTCAAGCGTGGTCGTTTTCATCGTGGTTCTCTCCCGGTGCGCGTGCCGGGAGAGTGGCCCGAAAACGGTCTTGGCGGAAGAGGAGGAGACAGCCGTGTTGACAACGATCCTCAGCCGCCGTTCTTCTCGGTCTGGTCGTAGACCGCGCGCGCGACCTGCTGGAGGCGATCCTTGTTGTCGTCGGGACCGGACAGCACATAGCCGACGCCGCGATCCGACCAGTAGAGCGCGCCGTCGCTGGCGCGTGTCACGTAGCGCATCTGGGTGGCCGGCGTGGCGGCGCGCGACGTATACAGCGTGAAACGTTCGCCAGTCGGGCTTTCGTACATCAGGAACGCCGCCGGCGCATGTGGCCCGGGCAGCAGCCGTCCGCCGACCAGCTTGAGCCCGGCGGCGTCCAGTTCGGGAGCCTTGATGGTGTAGCCGACGCGGCGCGACAGCCATTGCTGCAGATGCGCGCGCTCCGAGCCGGCCACTTCCACCGGATGGCGCACTTCCACGACGTAGAGCCGGTGCGCTTCCAGCGCGTCGAACGTGAACGCCTGCAGCGATGACGGCGCGGTGCTGACGCCGTGCGCAAGCCATCCGCCTGCGCCGCCGGCGAGAAAGGCCGCGAGCGTCGCGGCGATCGCACCATAGATCACGCGGCGCTGCGGCCGGGCGAGACGATCGAGCGCGAGCCGCTGCGGCACCGGCTCGTCGGCCACCGCGTCGTAGCGCGCATGCAGCGCCTCTGCCATCGCGCGCCATGCCCGCACGCGCTCGGCATCCGCGGGATGGGTCGCCAGCCACGCCTCGACGTCGCCGCGCCGCTCTGCCGGCAACTCGTCGTCGACATAGGCGTGCAGTTCGTCTTCGGTGACGGGGATGTTCGGTTCGGTCATCATCGTCTCATCTTGCTCGAATTACTTGATGCGCCGGAGCGTGGGCCGCTCGCCGTCCAGCGCGGCGCGCATATGGCTGCGCGCGCGGGCGAGGCGGGACATCACGGTGCCGATCGGAACGCCTTGAATCTCGGCGATCTCGCGATAGCTGAGGCCTTCCAGCGTCACCAGCAGCAGCACGGCGCGCTGATCCTCCACCAGGGTGGCGAGCGCGCGGGCAATGTCGCATGCCTCCGCTTCGGTGCCGCTGGCGCCCGCCGCGCTGTCCGGCAGCGGCGCGAACAGAGGTTTGCGCGCCAGCGAGCGCCGGCGATTGCGGTTCAGGTTGGTCAGGATGGTGTAAAGCCAGCTGCGCAGGTCGCCGCCGATGAACAGCCGTTCGGAGCGCAACGCGCGAACCAGCGCATCCTGCACCAGATCGTCGGCGGCATCGACGTCGCGGGTCAGCGCCCGCGCGTAGCGCCGCAGGGCCGGGATCATGGCTTCGACACTGTCGCGAAAGGTGTTCATCGTCTGCCGTCATATCAAAGTCAGGGAGCGATGGCTGGTGTCCACGCAAGCTCGGAATGATTCGTCCTGCGCGCCGGCACGCTCGTTGATAGAACACCGGCACCGCGTGGCTATTCCAGGCCTCGCCGTGCGTGAGCCGAAAAACACCCGGTTTTCAGACGATTTTGGGCTTTGCCGGGCCGCAAGGCTGGTGTACCCGGAAGGGCTGACGCGGCGGGAGTGGATTTGACATTCGCGAACTGCATGGAAGCAGGTTCGGACAGCGAGTGTCGAAGCCAAAACTCTACTGGAAACTTGTAGTTGCCGGTGGTCCCCGATCCTGACATTTGCATCGACGCCCTGACGTGGGCAGCAGATGTCGGCATCGGACCCCCGGATCGATGGGAAATCGGAATGGGACAGAGCATGGGCCTGATGCAAGGTAAACGCGGGGTCATCCTCGGTGTGGCCAACAACCGCTCGATCGCCTGGGGCATCGCCAAGGCCTGCCGCGCGCAGGGCGCGGAGATCGCGCTCACCTGGCAGGGCGACGCGCTGAAGAAGCGGGTGGAGCCGCTGGCGGCGGAATTGGGCGGCATCCTGCTCGGCCATTGCGACGTCACCGACCCGGCGACCATCGACGCGGTGTTCGAGGAAGCCAAGGCGAAGTGGGGCAAGATCGATTTTGTCGTCCACGCCATCGCGTTTTCCGACAAGGACGAACTCGACGGCCGCTATATCGAGACCACCGCCGACAACTTCAGCAAGACCATGCTGATCTCGTGCTATTCGCTCACCGCTATCGCGCAGCGCGCCGAGAAGCTGATGACCGATGGCGGCTCGATCCTGACGCTGACCTATTACGGCGCCGAGAAATGGATGCCGCACTACAACGTCATGGGTGTGGCGAAGGCCGCGCTGGAGGCGAGCGTGCGCTATCTCGCCGCCGATCTCGGCGAGAAGAACATCCGCGTCAACGCGCTGTCGGCGGGACCGATCAAGACGCTGGCGGCGTCCGGCATCGGCGACTTCCGCTATATCCTGAAGTGGAACGAATACAACGCGCCGATGCGCCGGACCGTGACCATCGAGGAGGTGGGCGACAGCGCGATGTATTTCCTCTCCGACCTGTCGCGCGGCGTCACCGGCGAAGTGCATCACGTTGATTCCGGCTATCACGTCGTCGGCATGAAGCGGCCCGATGCACCGGACATCTCTCTGGCGAAAGATTAGTCTTGCAGACGTATCACCGGCGCTACTTGCGTCCGGCATGCCCGCATCGTCCTTCGAGGAACGGCGGCGCGTCGCTCGCCGATGTCGCAGGTATCACGTCTTGACACGGTTGCCGTAAGCAGAGATGGCCGGAACAAGTCCGGCCGTGACCGGTACTAGCGATAGGCGCAATCCATAGACTTCGAGTATCATGTCCTCACTCACGATCTACTTCATCCGCCATGGCGAGACGGCGTGGAATGCCTCGGGCCGTTTTCAGGGCACCAAGGACATTCCGCTCAACGAGCTCGGCCGCAAGCAGGCGCGTCACGCCGGTGACGTCCTCGGCGACCTGGTGACGCGGAACGGTCATGTGCTGGATGCGCTCGCTTTCGTCGCAAGCCCGCTGATCCGTGCGCGTACCACCATGGAACTGGTGCGGCAGCAGCTGGCCCTGCCGCCGGATGATTTCGCGCTGGATGATCGTCTGCGCGAAATCGCCTATGGCGAATGGGAGGGCTCGACGCTGCAGCAGATGCGCGTGTCGCATCCCGATCTGTTTGCGGAACGCGAGCGCGACAAGTGGCACGTGTCGCCTCCGGGCGGTGAAAGCTATGTCTCGGTCACCCAGCGCATGCGGGAATGGTACGCTTCGCTGACCACCGATACCGTCGCGGTGTCCCACGGCGGCACGGCGCGGGCGCTGATGGTGGCGACCGGCGTCGTCTCGACGCGGACGGCGGCCGACCTCTTCATCGAGCAGGGCGCGGTCTACGTCTTCAGCGGCGGACAGCTCGCGAAGTATAGCTGAGGCCGGTTTGCCGCAAAATTTGCGATTTTCGCAACAAGTCGTTACGACGTGTACGAAATTCGCTACCTTGAGGCGGGTGCATGTCCCATAACACCTTCGGCCATCTGTTCCGTGTCACCACCTTCGGCGAGAGCCATGGGGTGGCGATCGGCTGTGTGGTCGATGGCTGTCCGCCGTTGATCCCGCTGACGGCCGAGGACATTCAGCGCGATCTCGACCGCCGCCGGCCCGGCCAGTCGCGCTTCACCACGCAGCGGCAAGAGCCGGATCAGGTCAAGATTCTTTCAGGGGTGATGGCGCATCCGGAAAGCGGCGTGCAGGTGACGACCGGCACGCCCATCGCGCTGCTGATCGAGAATACCGACCAGCGCTCCAAGGACTATTCGGAGATCAAGGACAAGTTCCGCCCCGGTCATGCCGATTTCACCTATGAAGCGAAATACGGCTTGCGCGATTATCGCGGCGGCGGCCGTTCCTCGGCGCGCGAGACCGCGAGCCGTGTGGCCGCCGGCGCGGTGGCGCGCAAGGTCATTGCGGGCGTCACCGTGCGCGCCGCGCTGGTGCAGATGGGGCCGCACAAGATCGACCGCGAGAAATGGGATTGGGATGAGGTGGCACGCAACCCGTTCTTTTGTCCGGACAAGGACAAGGCGGCGTTCTTCGAAGGCTATCTCGATGGCATCCGCAAGAGCGGCTCGTCGATCGGCGCTGTGATCGAGGTGGTGGCCGAAGGCGTGCCGGCAGGATGGGGTGCGCCGATCTACGGCAAGCTCGACAGCGATCTCGCCAGCGCGCTGATGAGCATCAATGCGGTGAAGGGCGTCGAAATCGGCGAGGGCTTCAATGCGGCGGCACTGTCGGGCGAGGACAATGCCGACGAAATGCGCATGGGCAACGACGGGCCTGCGTTTCTGTCGAACCACGCCGGCGGCATTCTCGGCGGGATCTCCACCGGGCAGCCGGTGGTGGCGCGCTTCGCGGTGAAGCCGACGTCGTCGATCCTGTCGCCGCGCCGAACCATCGACCGCAGCGGCGCCGACACCGACATCTTCACCAAGGGACGTCACGATCCGTGCGTCGGCATCCGCGCCGTGCCGGTGGGCGAGGCGATGATGGCCTGCGTGCTGGCCGATCATCTGCTGCGCCATCGCGGACAGGTGGGCTGAGGCGGTTCGAGGGATGCAGGCCGGCCGTCTCCAAAGCATCATGGAGTGGCTGAGCGACGGAGCGCGATCGACGCCCGAGGTCGGTCGTTTCATGGCGGAGAGCTGCGAACTGCACGTCGGACAGATGCTCCACGGCAATATCGGCGGCGGCAGGCGGCTGGATTTCACCTGCATCGGCCCGGCCGTGAATCTTGCGGCGCGGCTGGAAAAGATCGCCGGCACGCTCAATCGGACGGTGGTCGCCTCACCGGTATTCGCAAGCGCCTTTTCCGAAGGTTGGTCCGATCTCGGCGAGTATCCGATCGTGGGCTTTCGCAGCGCCGAGCGGGTCTATGGTTTGGCCGATGAAGACGCGCTGCGAGCGATCACGTGATGTTGCGATGGATGTCATCCTTCGCCAGCCGATGCCGTGGCATCAAGGACAACGGCGCGACTCGAGAAGAGTCGCGGCCGACGTTTGTGCAATGGTGAGTTGATCGCATGCGAATGGAAGATCTGCAGGGCATTGCCACCTGGGTGTCCTCCGGCGAACGCAACGGCGTGCCCCCGGAAGTGATGATGGAGCAGCTCTGCGAGCGGCTGGTGGATGCCGGCCTCGCGCTGTGGCGCGTCGGCGTGTTCGTTCGTACGCTGCACCCGCAGATGTTCGGCCAGAGCTTCACGTGGCGGCGGGGCGAGGGCGTCACCGTCTATGCCGCGCCTTACGGCATCGAGACGGACGAGGATTTCCTCACCAGTCCGCTGCTTGCCGTGCATACCAGCGGCACCGAGGTGCGCTATCGCGAGGCCGACATTCTGGCCGACACGCGATCCACATTTTTCGTCGAGAAGCGCAACGAGGGACTGACCGATTACATCGGCATGCCGCTGCGCTTCCTCAATGGTGAAATTCATTCGGTGAGCTGGACCACGAAAGCGCCGGGCGGATTCTCCGATGTTGAGATCGAGGCGTTGCGGGCCTTGATGGCGCCGATCGCCCGGGTCATCGAGATCATCCGCCTCGAACGGACCGCGACCGCGCTGCTCGATACCTATGTCGGCAACCGCGCCGGCCAGCGCATTCTCGCCGGCCAGATCCGGCGTGGCCACACCGACACTATGTCGGCGGCGATCTGGCTGTCGGACCTGCGCGGTTTCACGCGGCTGTCCGATATGCTGCCGCCCAGCGCGGTGGTTGAAGTGCTCAATCGCTACTTTGATTGTCAGGTCGAGCCGATTGTCGATCACGGCGGCGAAGTGCTGAAATTCATGGGTGACGGCCTGCTGGCGGTATTTCCCATTGCGGAAGGCGGCGCCGATACGGCGGATGTCTGCGGCCGCGTGCTGGCCGCGGCGCGCGCCAGCCGGGAGCGTGTCGCGGCAATGAGCTTTCGCCACAGCGGAGTGACGTTCGACAAATTCCGCTTCGGTCTCGCATTGCATGTCGGCGATGTGCTTTACGGCAATATCGGCGGCGGCCATCGTCTCGACTTCACCTGCATCGGCCCGGCGGTCAACCTCGCGGCGCGGCTGGAGAAGATCGCGAGCGATCTCAATCGCACCATCGTTGCTTCCGAAGGTTTCGCCGCCGCGGCGCCGGAGAGCTGGCTCAACCTCGGTGAATTTCCCATCGCCGGCTTCCGCCGCGCCGAACGCGTCTATGGACTCTCCGACGAGGCGCTGCCGCCGCGCGGCTGATCGCGCGGCGGACGCGAGAGTCCGTCCACTTGGCGGAAAACGCTCTATTCTTCCGGCTCGGTGGTGAACAGCAGCGGATAGCCCTTGGCGCGGCCGGCATCGGTCGCGCGGGTCGCCTTGGTTTCGGCGACGTCCTTGGTGAAGACGGCGACCACGCAAACGCCGCGCTGATGCGCCGTCAGCATCACCTTGTAGGCCTGATCCTCGGTCATGCGAAACTCGGCCTTGAGAACGCTCACCACGAAGTCGCGCGGCGTGTAGTCGTCATTGATGAGAATGACCTTGTGCAGGCGTGGCCGCTCGGTCTTCGCCGCGGTTTTGGTTCGCGTCTTCGTGCGTGGAGTGGTGACCGTCTCGCCCATGCGCGCCGCCGCCTCTGAACACCTCCAGACTATCGCATTTTGCCCTGCGGCGAGATCACATTTGCGGACCCTTTGCGGATCGCCGATCGGCGTGATCGCCAGGGATGGCGTTGCTCAAGCAGCGCGGATCGTCGCCAGGAAATTATGCACCTCGGTCTGCAGTCGATGACTCTCCATCGACAGCGACTGCGCTGCCGCGAGCACCTGAGACGAGGCCGCGCCCGCCTCGCCGGCGCTATGATCGACCTCGGTGATGTTGCTGGCGACATTGCCGCAGAGATCGGCGGCCTGCTGCACGTTGCGGGCAATCTCCTGGGTGGCGGCGCCCTGTTCCTCCACGGCAGCGGCAATGGTGGAGGAGATTTCCGACATCAGATTGATGGTGGCGCTGATCTCCTGGATGGTGGCGACGGAATCCTGCGTCGCGGCCTGCATTCCGGCGATCTGGGTGCCGATTTCCTCGGTGGCCTTCGCGGTCTGCGAGGCGAGGGCCTTGACCTCGGACGCGACCACGGCGAAGCCGCGGCCGGCCTCGCCGGCGCGGGCGGCCTCGATCGTCGCATTCAGCGCCAGCAGGTTGGTCTGCTCGGCGACGGCCGTGATCAGTTTCACGACATCGCCGATACGCGCGGCGGCCTGGGACAGTTCCTTGATGCTGGCATCGGTCTTCTGCGCCTGCGTGACGGCGGTCTGCGCCACGCGGCTCGACTCCTGCACCTGGCGGCTGATCTCGTTCACCGACGAGGTGATCTCTTCAGTGGCGGCGGCCGTGGACTGAATGCTCTCGGAGACGTCGTGCGAGGCGTTGGCGGCGGAGTTGGACAGGCGCCGCGTGGTGTCGGCGGTGGTCGTGAGGGCTGTCGCGGTGGCTTCCATCTCGGTGGAGGCGGAGGTCAGCGAGCCGATCATCTCGCTGACCATGGCTTCGAAATTCCGGGTGACCTTGTCCATGGTTTCCGCGCGCCGCAGTTTCGCGCTGGCCTCACTGGCCACGGCATCGTCGGCAGCTTTCTTCGCGACCAGTGCCGCCTTGAACACCTGCAACGTCTCGGCGATCTGGCCGATCTCGGTTCGCTTGCCCCGATGCGGGATATCGACGTCGAGATCGCCGGCGGATAGTGCGCGCATCGGCCGTAGCACGCTGCCGATGCCTTTTGCGATGTCGCGCACGATCAGGACCGCTGCGCCGAGCCCCAGCAGCACCATTCCGATCAGCACGGCAAGCACCACATTGAATGCGGTGCTGTAAGCACGTTCCGCGTTCTGGCCGGAGACGCTGGCGCCATGATCGTTCAGCGCGACGATCTTGGTCATCACCGCGTCCATCTTGCGACCCGCGGGCGTCGCGCGACTGGCATTGATGGCGCGCGCCTGCGCCGTCTCCCGCTTGCGGGCATGGGCGATCACCTCGTCGGCGGCGGCGCGGAAATCCTTCCAGGTCTTCGACAGTTCCTGATACAGCGCGGCTTCTTCCGGGGTGGTGATGCGGGGCGCATAGGCCTTGTCGGCGGCCTCGTAGTCGCGGGCGCGCGCGTCGAGATTGCGCTGGATGTCCGCCATGAAGGCATCGTCAGGCTCGGTCAGATAATCGCGCAGCACGGCCCTGTAGCGCGCCGACTGGGTGCGCAGTTCGCTGACGAGACGGATATTAGGAAGCCAGTTGGCCTTGATGTCCTGCGCCGAGGTGTTGATGGCGCGCATCTCGGCGATCGCAAACAGCCCTGTGGCCGTGAGCGCGAGCAGCAGCACCGCGACCAGACCGGTCAACTTGGCTCTGATGGAAAGTCTCGAAAGCATCATATCGTCCTTGGAATGCGGCGCGCGGGTTTCGCGCCGGCAGTCTTCAATGGGCGTGCGACAGCGGCCGCCATGACAAATGGCGCTACAACCGGCTTGACGCTGTTGGGCTTTTCTTCCAGTGGGGCCCTATCTCCTCGGAAGGGATGGGCTCAGTCTGGTTGTAACGCAGCGGGGTAAAGCCTTGGTAAAGAGGGGGGTTCCGGTGCGATCCCCCGGCCGCGAAGGCGAATTTTCGCCCGCACGCCGCCATGCTCCGGCCTTGCGCAATTGTATCACTATGCCACCATTGTCGGGGGACGACGGGAGGCCGCGATGCGCTGGTGTTTCTCGATCGGGTTGTTGCTGGCCGCGAGCGTGATGGCCGGTGACGTCGCTGTGGTGGCCGCGCCGCGGGCTCCCGCGCATGTGGTTCAGGCCAAGCCCACCGATGTCAAGGTCGATGTCGAATTGGTGCTGGCGGTCGATGTTTCCTATTCGATGGATATCGATGAACTGACGGTGCAGCGCGAGGGATATGCGCAGGCGATCGTCTCCAAGGATTTCCTGCAGGCGCTGAAGACCGGGCCGAACGGCAAGATCGCCATCACCTATTTCGAATGGGCTGCCGCGACCGACCAGAAGATCATCATTCCCTGGCGCATCATCGACGGGCCGGAATCCGCCGATGCGGTTGCCGCCGAAATTCTCAAGACGCCGGTGCGACGCGCGTCGCGAACATCGATCTCCGGCGCCATCAATTTCGCGATGCCGCTATTCGAGCAGAACCCCTATCATGGGCTTCGTCGCGTCATCGATATTTCCGGCGACGGACCCAATAACAACGGCATGCCGGTGACGGTCGCGCGCGATGCGGCGTTGGAGAAGGGCGTGGTCATCAACGGACTTCCGGTGATGGTGAAGGAGCCGAGCTACTCGACGATGGATATCGACAATCTCGACTACTATTACGAGGATTGCGTGATCGGCGGGCCGGGCTCGTTCGTGGTGCCGATCAAGAGCAGCGCCGCGTTCAGCGAGGCGATCCGCACCAAGCTGGTGATGGAGGTGGCCGGCCGCGTCCCGCCATCGCGCGTTGTCCCCGCCGCCGGCCGCGAGCCGCGAGTCAGCTGCACGATCGGCGAGAAGATCTGGCAGGACCGCTGGGGCAGGTGAGATCACAGATGCGGGCAGCGTGGCCGGAGCGAATCCGACCACGACAAGAGACGATCATTCCGGATACGGACAACAGACGCGCGTCACACCTTCGCTTCCAGCACCAGATTGAAGGGCGTCTCCGCGGCGCGCCGGATGCGGGAGAAGCCGCTCTCCTTGGCGATTGCGCTGAGCCGCGCCTCGCCGGCCTGCGCTCCCAGCGCGAGGCCGACTTCCTGCGCCAGTGATGCAGGCGTGCAGACCATGGTCGAGGCGGCATAGAACAGGCGGCCTACCGGATTGAGGTTGTCTTCGAGTTTGTCCTGTGCGAACGGCTCGACCAGCATGCAGGTGCCATCCTCCGCCAGCGTTTCCTTGACGTGCCTGAGTGCGCCGACGGGATCGCCCATGTCGTGCAGGCAATCGAAGAAGCACACGAGATCGTAGCCCTTCGCAGGATAGGTCTTGGCGGTAGCAACCGCAAAGTCAACCCGGTCGCTCAAACCCTCGTTGGCTGCGGCCGCCTGAGCGGCGTCGATCGATCCCGGATGCGCGTCGAAGCCATAGAAGCGCGAGTTCGGATAGGCCTTCGCCATCAACACGGTCGATATTCCATGCCCGCAGCCGATGTCGGCAACCTTGGCGCCGCGCTCCAGCTTGGCGACCATGCCATCCAGCGCCGGCAGCCACTCCTGGACCAGATGATGTTTGTAGGTCGTGCGGAAAAAACGCGCGGTGCCGCAGAACAGGCATTCGGAGCGGTCGTTCCAGCCGACGCCCTTGCCGCTCTTGAAAGCGTCCGAGATCTTCGGCTCGTCCAGCATGATGGCCGCCATGAGGTCGCCAACCGCGCCCATGAAGACCGGGCTGTCGTCGTCCGCGAAGACCATCGCCTGTTCCGGCAGCATGGAGAATTTCTTGGTTTTGGTGTCGTATTGCACGTAGCCCGATGCGGCTTGTGCGGACAGCCACTCGCGCACGTAACGCTCGGTGGTGCCGGTGGCTTGTGCAAGCTGGGCGGGTGTCATTGGCTCTCTCGCCAGTGCCTTATAGAGACCGAGCCGATCGCCGGTCCGGATCAATGCGGTATTGGCGGCAGCGCCGATGTCGCCAACCATCTTGCCCATGAACTCATTCAGTCGATCCATATTCACGTCCATGACAGCCTCCTGTGAAGGATCGAGCCGATCTGCGTGATCGGACTCGTCACTCATCGGTTGAGTGAGCATGATCCTTTCCGGAAACCAGCTCCCAATTTTTCGGGAACCATGCTCGCGTGACATGCAGATTGTCAGCCGGCGCCAGGATCTCCGGCGGCGCACCTGTGCGGAGCGGAAATCGCATAGCGCCGAGAGGAGCGATCAATCAGCGTCCGGTCGATGGGACGGAATCGCTCGGGCATGAGTCATCACGCCTGCGAAGAGGTTCAACGCGCGCGGATAAATTTCGCCACCAGCTCGACATGGGGCGTGTGACGAAATTGATCGACCGGTGTGACGGTCTCGATTCTGTAGCCGCCGTCGATCAGGATGCGCGCATCGCGAGCAAAGGTGATGACATTGCACGAGGCTGCGACAATCACCGGCACCTTGCTGGCGGCAAGCTGCTTGCTCTGTGCCTCCGCGCCCTGGCGTGGCGGATCGAACACGACGGCATCGACGTCGCGCAGTTCCTGCGGCACCAGCGGCCGGCGGAACAGATCGCGCGCCTCGGCGCTGATCGGCTTGAGGCCATGCGCGGACGCCGCGGCTTTTTTCAGCGCGTCGATCGCGCCACCATCGCTGTCGAATGCGGCAACGCGCGCCTTTGCTGCAAGCCGCAAGGCGAAGGGGCCGACGCCGCAGAACAGGTCGACGATCTGCTTTGCCTTGCCGCAATGGTGGGCCGCCAGCGCAGCGAGCGTTTCCTCGCCGGCGACGGTCGCTTGCAGGAACGACCCCGGCGGCAACGGCACCGTGGCGGCGCCCATCGCGACGACCGGCGGCGCGCGCATCAGCAGCAGGTCGCCGTGGCGGGTCAGCCGTGCCAGCCCGTACTGTTCGGCGAGGCGAGACAGCGCAGCGATGGCGGGCGGCGGCAGCGGGCCGGTGCCGCGCACGTCGATGTCGAGTCCGTTGTCAGCCGCGGTGATCTGAATGTCGAGCGGCTTGGAGACCGGCTTCAGCACGGCGGCGAGCGCGCGCGCTGCCTCGATCGCGCCCTCAAGCGCCGGGTCGAGAATCGGGCAGGCATCGATCGGGATGACTGCATGGCTGCTCGCTGCGGTGAAACCGACCGGAAAGCTGCCGTCGGCGGCGCGGCGGGCATGCAGCGTCACGCGGCGGCGGCCCGCGCCATGAGCGTCGATGAGTTCGGCGACCTCGGCATCGATGCGTGCGCGCGCCAGCGTATCGACCACGAGCCGGCGTTTCCATGCGCGATAGGCATCGGTCTGCCAGTGCTGGATCGCGCAGCCGCCGCAACGTCCGAAATGCGCGCAGAACGGATCGATCCGCTGCGGGCTCGGCGTCGCGATCGAGATCAATCGCATGCGGTCCGACCCGGGCTGCGGCGTTGCGACGACGGTTTCGCCCGGCAACGTATGCGGGATATAGCGCGCCATGCCACCGACGCGGGCGACACCGTCGCCGCGCTGGCCGACCTGATCGATCAACAGCGTTTCAGCCACGGCGCGCGCCAATGAAGAATTCGAGATTGCCGTCACCCCCAGCGATGCTGGACGGAAAGACATCGATGTCTTTACATCCCTGCGCGGCGGCAAAGGCCGCGATGTCGTCGCAGACCGCCCGATGCACGGCGGCGTCGCGCACGATGCCTTTCTTGATCGCGCTGCGGGGCGCCTCGAATTGCGGCTTGATCAGTGCCAGCAGACTCATCGGCGCGGCGGCAAGCGACAACGCGACCGGCAGGATCAGCTTCAGCGAGATGAAGCTGGCATCGATTACCACCACGTCCGGGCGCTGCGGCAGCCGCTTGCCCTCATAGCTGCGAATATCGGTCTGCTCCATCGAGACGACGCGCGGATGGCCGCGCAAGCTCTCGTGCAGCTGGTCGGTGCCGACATCGATGGCGAAGACGAGTGCCGCGCCTTCGCTCAGCAGCACTTCCGTGAAGCCGCCGGTGGAGGCGCCGACATCGAGGCAGACGTGATCTTCGATTTCAATGGGATAGTGCCCGAGCGCACCGGCGAGCTTGACGCCGCCACGCGACACCCATGGATGAGGCGGCTCAGCCTCCAGCGCGGCATCCGTCGCGATCATCTCGGAGGGTTTGGTCACGATATGGCCGTCGGCGCGAACGAGGCCGGCGGCAATCGCCGATTGTGCCCGTGCGCGGCTCTCAAAAAGACCGCGCGCCACCAGGAGCTGGTCGGCGCGCTGTCGTGGCCTCGTCGTCATTGCCGCGGTGCGGCTCAGGCGCCGGCGAGCTTGATGGTCCCGGCCTTATCCTTGCCGATGGTCTCGAACACCTTGGCAACGATGCCCTTGGAGTCGAGCTTGGCATAGGCGTACATCGCCGCGGGGGTGTTGTGATCGATGAATTCGTCCGGCAGCACCATGGAGCGGAAGCGCAGCATGCCGGTATCGAGCACGCCGCTCTCGGCCAGCGTCTGCATCACATGCGATCCGAAGCCGCCGATGGAGCCTTCCTCGACGGTGATCAGGATTTCGTGCTCGCGCGCCAGCTTCAGTACCAGTTCGACATCGAGCGGCTTCATGAAGCGCGCATCGGCGACGGTGGTGGACAGCCCGTGGGCGGCGAGTTCGTCGGCGGCCTTCTCGCATTCGGCGAGGCGGGTGCCGAACGACAGCAGCGCCACCTTGTTGCCCTGGCGGATGACGCGGCCTTTGCCGATCGGCAGCGGCACGCCGACTTCCGGCATTTCAACGCCGCGGCCTTCGCCGCGGGGATAACGCACCGCGCTCGGGTGATCGTTGATGGCGACCTGCGTGGCCACCATGTGCACCAGCTCGGCTTCGTCGGCCGCGGCCATGATCACCATGTTCGGCAGGCAGCCGAGATAGGCGTTGTCGAACGAGCCGGCATGCGTGGCGCCGTCGGCGCCGACGAGGCCGGCGCGATCGATGGCGAAGCGCACCGGCAGATCCTGGATGGCGACGTCGTGCACCACCTGATCGTAGCCGCGCTGCAGGAAGGTCGAGTAGATCGCACAGAACGGCTTGTAGCCCTCGGTGGCGAGGCCGGCGGCGAAGGTCACCGCATGCTGCTCGGCGATGCCGACATCGAATGTGCGCTCGGGGAAGGCCTTGTTGAAGATGTCCACACCGGTGCCGGAGGGCATCGCGGCGGTGATGGCGACGATCTTGTCGTCCTTCTCGGCTTCCTTCACCAGCGACTGGCCGAAGACGTTCTGATAGGCCGGCGCATTCGGCTTGGCTTTCGCCTGGGCACCGGTTGCGACGTCGAACTTGACCACGGCGTGATACTTGTCGGCCGCGGCTTCGGCCGGCGGATAGCCTTTGCCCTTCTGCGTCACGACGTGAACGAGGATCGGCCCGTTCTCCATATCGCGAACGTTCTTGAGCACCGGCAGCAGGTGATCGAGATTGTGGCCGTCGATCGGGCCCACATAGTAGAAGCCGAGCTCCTCGAACAGCGTGCCGCTGTTGGTCATGAAGCCGCGCGAATACTCCTCAACGCGGTTGGCGCGGTCGGCGAGCGCCTTCGGCAGATGCTTGCTGAGCTGCTTGCCGGCTTCGCGCAACGTCCGGTAGGTCTTGCCGGAATACAGACGCGACAGATAGGCCGACATCGCGCCGACCGGCGGCGCGATCGACATGTCATTGTCGTTGAGGATCACGATCAGCCGGGAATTCATCGCGCCGGCGTTGTTCATGGCTTCATAGGCCATGCCGGCCGACATCGCGCCGTCGCCAATCACGGCGATGACGTTGTTCTTGCCGCCGGAGAGATCGCGCGCCACGGCCATGCCGAGGCCGGCCGAGATCGAGGTGGAGGAATGGGCGGCGCCGAACGGATCGTAGTCGCTCTCGGAACGCTTGGTGAAGCCGGACAGGCCCCCGCCGGTGCGCAGGGTGCGGATCCGGTCGCGACGGCCAGTGAGGATTTTGTGGGGATAGGCCTGGTGGCCGACGTCCCAAATCAGCCGGTCGCGCGGCGTATCGAAGATGTAATGGATTGCGGTGGTCAACTCGACCACGCCGAGGCCGGCGCCGAAGTGGCCGCCGGTGACGGACACGGCGTCGATGGTCTCCTGCCGCAACTCGTCGGCGACCTGTCGAACCTGCTCGACCTTGAGCTTGCGAAGGTCGTCGGGGGTCCGGATCGTGTCAAGGAGCGGGGTCTTACTGTAGCTGGTCACGGCAGAGTTCCAATTTGCATGTCAGGAACGGCGAAAGGACTCATATGGGTGCTGCGCACGCGTTGCGCATCTGGACCCGCATCCTTAAAGCCTCCTGAGCAGGGAAAAACTGTTTCAGGCCTAATCGCGCGCTGCGGCCGGGAACTGTGATCCAGGTCACGTCTGCGGCACGGTATGGTGTCATGTATTTACACGAGCATTTTCAGTCTCTTAGCCGAAGAATGCATGGGCTTGAGACGAAAGTGCAAATGTATAGTGTTTCCAATCTTATACCAAGCCTCCTCCCCAAAGCCAACTTTCGGCGTGGCCATAGGTCAGGTGACGGGGCGTATCGGTTCAATACACCGTCCGCTTAACGGTCGGAAAGGCTTGGACGTTCCCCTTTTATAAGGCAGCGGGGGCTGGGGAAAGGGCAGAAGCGCCCGCCCCTTCGGGGCTGAGCACGGTCTCCAGCGCGGCGGCGGGATCGCGGGCGCGGTCCGCCAGGGCGACCGGGCCGCAGACCATCATATTGAAATCGTAAGGATGCGGCCGCTCGCTGGCCATCACGAACTGGAAATGGACCCGGAAGAACTGCCAGCGGAAACTGTTGTAATGGACCGGGTCGATCATGTCGCGGAATCGGATCGGAATCACGACGGGATTGCGCCGCGCGGGCCCGGCGTCGATTCGATGCCCCTTGATCGGATCGAACGGATAGAAGTTCATCACATCCTTGCGGGACTGGCAGTCGATCCAGTCGATGGCCGGCTCGACGGCCAGCCGGCGAAGATGCGCGCGGAACGTTTGCGAGACCGGCAAGAAGCCGACGATCGGCAGATTGCCGCCCAATGTCAGCAGGGTGACGCGCGGACCGTGACGGCCGAGATCGGGATCGATCGCCAGCGCGCGCGCCATGATCTCGACGCCGAGAAACGAGCCGGAGCTATGCCCGACGACCACAAGCTCCTCGGCGTCGCTGCTGCGCGCGGTCTCGACGAGATGTCGGGCGAAATGATCGATGCGCCGGTCCCAGTCCGGGCGCTGCCGATGCGCGAACCGCCAGGTGAAGATGGTGTCCGCCATCAGGTAGAGCGCGTAGGTGCGTTTCTCGGTGTATTTCAGCAGCGCCCACAGCGCGGCGGTATACACCGCGAGGGTCGCGATCCAACTGGCCGCCGGCGGCGCGCCGAGCGCTGAGGCGAGCGCCCCCGTCGCCCAGGCCGGCAGCAGCGACCAGATTGCCAGATTCAGCAGCACGAAATGCGGGTAGGTGATGAACATCCCGAAGCGCCAATGCGCCTTCCACATCCGGGGAATGATGCCCCTGATCACCGCCCCGAGATAGATCGCGAGCGCGTCCAGCACCGTGCGCCAGATCGGCTTCGAGAAGTCGTCCTTGATCAGATCTTCCCAGCGCAGGAAGTCGTAGCTGGTGCGCGTGCGCCAGCCGTGACCCTGCGTCTCGATTGACCACGACGCCATCGTGCCGTCATCGGCGCTTTGCGGACGGCCGACATCGATGCGTAAACCGTAGAGCTTTGCGGACTTGCGAAGCTCGGTGCGGAACATGCGGTAATATTGCGCAAGCCCGCGCGGGTCGTAGCCCTGCACATAGATGACATGACGACGCTGAACGCGCATGTCAGAACCCCGACCGCTCGTTTGCGGTCAGGAGGCGGTCAGGACCGGCCGTGACGAAGAAAAGCACGTTCCGCAATCTGGCTCACTCTTGGGAATGGATGGCTGCACGTCCGTTTGCCGTGCCCATTCTAAGGCGGACCGCAGATCAAATCAAAGCGCATCGGCGAGCGCCGCTCCCGGAAGCTGCTCGCGCGATCATGACTGCACGTCGAGCGGCTCGGTGCCGTTCGGCTGGCCCTTGGCATCGGTGGTGATCTTGTCAACGCGCGCTTCGGCCTGGCGCAGCAATTCCTCGCACCGGCGCTTCAGCGCTTCGCCGCGTTCGTAGATCGCCACCGATTCCTCCAGCGCCACCTGGCCGCCTTCGAGCCGCGTCACGATCGATTCGAGCTCCTCCAGCGCGCGCTCGAAGCTCAGCGTCTTGATGTCGGCATGGGTCGGGTCGGCCATGGTCGGGTTCCTGCTGATTGTCGGTCGCGCGCGATGATAAGGACGGGTGAGGACGGAATGTGGCGGGATTTCATTTTCCCATGAGCGCGGTGACATGGGCTGCGACGGATTCCTGCAACCCGCGCAGATCGTAACCGCCTTCGAGCACGGAAACGAGGCGACCGCCGGCGCTGGCGTCGGCAACGTCCATCAATCGGCGAGTCACCCAGCCGAAATCGTCGGCGTCGAGCTCGAGAGTGGCAAGCGGATCGCGGCGGTGCGCATCGAAGCCCGCCGAGACGATCACCAGTTCCGGCGCGAAAGCTGCCAGCCGCGGCAGGAGCAGATCGTTGAACGCCGCGCGAAACCGCTCGCTGCCGTCGCCCGACGCCAGCGGCGCATTGACGATGGTGTCATGCTCGCCGCGCTCATTGCGCGCGCCGGTGCCGGGAAACAGCGGCATCTGATGCGTCGAGCAATACATCACTGTCGGATCGGCCCAGAAAATATCCTGCGTGCCGTTGCCGTGATGGACGTCGAAGTCGACGATCGCGACACGGCCGATGCCATGCTTGCGCTGTGCGTGACGTGCGGCGATGGCGGCGTTATCGAAGAAGCAGAAGCCCATCGGCTTGCCGATCTCGGCATGATGGCCGGGCGGGCGGATGGCGACGAAGGCGTTGTCGCAGGAACGCGCCAGCACCGCTTCGGTCGCCGCGACGGCGCCGCCCATCCCGCGAAGCATGGCCTCCCAGGTGCCGGGCGACATCGAAGTGTCGCCGTCGATGAAGGCGAAGCCCTGGCTTGGTGCGATGTGGCGCAATTCGTCGATCAGGTGATCGCTGTGACACAAGGCGGCGTCGTTCAGCGCGCCTTCCGGCGCCAGCATGCGCTGGAGCGTGCTGAAGCGATCCTCGCTGAGCGTTGCGTCGATCGCGCGCAGCCGATCCGGACATTCGGGATGTCCGGGCGGCATGACATGATCGAGGCATGCAGGATGAGTTACGAGCAGCGTGGTCATTCAACGGGTCCGGCGCGCCGACAGCGCGAACGAGAGACTCTATAGTAGTTGCTCGTCGCCGGATGGGGAAGGGCGCAGCGTGAATTATGCCGCACCGCGCGTCAGCAACGAGATTCGGCACATCATCGCAGGATTCAGGTGCGGATGGCGGGTGCCTGAGTATGCTCGCACCGTCCGGCGCGAGTTCGCCACCAGAAGAGAGCATCTGCCTCCGTCGTGACGCCGTGTCGATGCAGATTCCGGTAAAGATATCTCCTGACGCGGTCAGCCGCGCCGATGCTACGCCACCGGCGATGCAGTCGGCGGAGCAGGCCAATTCGCCGGCGACGTCGAGGGCCGCGGCTTCAGCGCCGCCGGATCAAACTCTTGCATGTCAGTTGATCCGTTCGATGCGGTCAAGCGGCGGCGGCGAGACGGGGCTTCGCGCGCGGAAATAGGCATAGAGCGCATCGACGTCATAGATGCCGAAACGCAGATCGGTGCCGTCCTTCAACACCGTGAAGCCGTCGCCTCCGACTGCGAGGAAGTTGTTGACGGTGACGCGATAGCGCGCCGCCGGATTGATCGCCACGCCATCGAGCGTCATGCTGGCCGCGACGATGCGCTCGCCGAGTGGCTTGGCATTGTCCCATCTGTAATGAAAACCGTGCGAGACCGGCAGGATGCGCGGCCGGGTCGGGTCCAGCCATTGCTGCTCCAGCGTCGCCTTGATCTGCGCGCCGGTGAGCGTCATCGTCACCAACTGATTTCGGAACGGCTGGGCCGCGAACACGTCGCCATAGCTGATGCTGCCATCCTCGCGCCGCAGGATCGGACTTCGCACACCCCCGGGATTGGTGAGGGCGATGACGGCGCCCCCTTTATCCGCGTCCTGCGTGGCCGCGAGTTGCGCGTCGGCAACGATATCACCGAGCACGCTTTCGCCGGCATCGTTCGGAATTCGAGACAGCGATGCGGTGATGGTGCCGGCGGGGCGCGCGGCGATCGGGCCGGCGAGCCGCTGATAGTCCGCGATCAGTTGCGTCTGGGCTGCGTCCTTTGCAAGCGTGTCGGCGCGAACGAGGATGTTGTCCGCCTTGGCGCTGACGATATCCCGCGTCGTGCGATCGAGCTCGACATCGATCGCAGTGACGAGCGTGCCGTATTTGTCGCCGCTGGTGACGAGACGCCCGTCGATATTGCAGGTGTAAGCCTGATGCGTGTGGCCGCTGACGACGACATCGACCGCCTTGTCGAACTTGCGGACGATCTCGACGATGGGGCCGGAAATGCCGGGACATTCATTGTAGTCGCCGGTTGGAAAGCCGCCTTCGTGGATCAGCACCACGATCGCCTCGACGCCCTTTGCTTTCAGCTCGGGCATCAGCGCGTTGACGGTCTGTGCCTCGTCGCGGAATTCGAGATCGGCAACGCCGACCGGCGAGACCAGGCGCGGCGTGTTCTTCAACGTCAGCCCGATGAAGGCAACCGGAATACCGTCGACGCTCTTAATCTCGTAAGGTGGAAAGAGCGTCTTGCCGGTGGTCCTGTCAAAGGTCGAGGCGGCAAGATAACGAAATTTCGCGCCGGCAAACGGATGCGGCGTCTGGCATTTATCGATGGGATGACAGCCGCCGTTCTGCATGCGCAGCAGCTCATCCTTGCCCTCGTCGAATTCGTGATTGCCGACCGCGGCGACGTCCATGCCCATCAGCGACAGGGATTCGATAGTCGGCTCATCGTGAAACATCGCAGACAGGAAAGGACTTGCGCCGATCAGGTCGCCGGCCGCGACAAAGATCGAATGCGCTTGCCCCGCGCGCAGCTGCTTCACCAGCGTGGCCATGTGTTCGACGCCGCCGGCGTCGACGCGGATCTTGCGGTTCTGATCGCTCGGATCATCGATACGAATCCCGCCAGGCGGCGGTTCGAGATTGCCGTGCAGATCGTTGATCGCGAGAATGCGCAGCCGCACGCGGTCATGCGTTTGCGCGCTCGCGAAAGGTGCCGCAGCGCAGGCGAACAGGGCGAGAAGCATCGGCAGAGTGCGGCGCATGATCGATCTCTGCGGCTGCTCGCGCCGCTCACGCCTTCTTGCGCGCGAAGAACGCCTTGAACGCATTCACGGCTTCCTGCGAGCGCATGCGTTCGCCGAACAATCTACTTTCATGATCGATCCGCTCGATCACCTCGTCAGGCGAAGGCTTGAGCAGCTTGCGCGAGATCGCCACCGCTTCGGCCGGCAAGGCGCAGATCTCGCGCGCGACCTTCAAGGCTTCCGGCTCGGTATGGCCGGTCGCAACCACGGCATTGACGAAGCCGGCTTCGCGCGCCTGCTCCGCCGTCAGGGCGCGACCCATCACCAGCGTGGCGAAGGCGCGCTGATGGCCGATGCTGCGCGGCATCAGCAGGCTCGATGCGCCTTCCGGTACGAGGCCGAGATGGATGAAGGGCGTCGAGAAGGTCGCGGTCGTGCTGGCGACGACATAGTCGCAATGAAACAGCATCGTGGTGCCGACGCCGATCGCGATGCCATCGACCGCCGCGACGATCGGCTTGCTGTTGCGCGCCAGCGCGTGCAGGAAGCCGATTGCCGCCGAAGCGCGCGGCGTATCGTGGCTCGCGGTGCCGTCCTTGAGAAAGTCCTCGAGGTCATTGCCCGCGGTGAACACGCCGGAGTCGCCGGTAATGACGAGGCAGCGGATCGCGGCGTCGTCCTGCGCGCCGTTGATGGCATCGCTCATGCCCCGATACATGTCCTGCGTCAGCGCGTTCTTCTTCTGCGGCCGGCGCAGGGTGATGATGCGCAGCGCGCCTTCATCGGTGACGATCAGATGCTCGCTCATGGGGCGTCCTTTCGCGTTCGGGATTCTTGCGGCAGGACCATGGCGAAAGCCGGACGGCCTGCCGCAAGATGTCAGGCCAGAAGAACCGCGTCGGCGCCGAGCACGGCGGCGGCGCTGTCGACCACCGTGCGCTCCAGCGACGGCGCGTGCACCGCGACATTCTCGGCGAAGTAGCGCGCGACGGTGACGTAGCGGTGCGGATCGCCGTACTGGTCGCCCGCATCGCGCGCCGCCATCGCCTCGTTGGCGAGCATGCAGCCGCCGAGCGCCGAGCCGAACAGGCGCAGATAGGGCGTGGCGCCGGCCAGCGCCTCGTTCGGCGCGGTGCCGAGCCGGTCGAGTAGCCAGCGGCTGGTGCGCTCGAGCGCGTCCAGCGCCTCGCGCAGCCTCAAACCGGTCGAGCCGAACGCCGGATCGTTCGACGCCTCGACGCGCTTGACGATGTCGCCGAGTTCACCGATGAGCGCCCATACCGACTCGCCGCCCTTGACGCCGAGCTTGCGGGTGACGAGATCGATCGACTGGATGCCGTTGGTGCCTTCATAGATCGGCGTGATGCGCGCGTCGCGATAGTGCTGCGCGGCGCCGGTCTCCTCGATGAAGCCCATGCCGCCATGGATCTGCACGCCGAGGGAAGCGACCTCGTTGCCGATGTCGGTGGAGAAGGCTTTCGCGATCGGCGTCAGCAGCGCGCCGCGCGCGGCGGCGGCGGCGCGGACCTGCGGATCCCTGGCGCGGGCGGCGACGTCGAGCGCCACGGCGGTGGCGTAGCAGATGGTGCGCGCGGCGGCCGTCATCGCGCGCATCTGCAGCAGCATGCGCTTGACGTCCGGATGCACGATGATCGGATCGGGACCGGTGCCGGTCGAGCCGATGCCGCGGCCCTGCTTGCGTTCCTGCGCATAGGCCAGCGCCTGCTGATAGGCGCGATCGGCGATGCCGACGCCTTGCAGGCCGACGCCGAGCCGCGCCTGATTCATCATCGTGAACATGCACTGCATGCCGCGATTTTCCTCGCCGATCAGGTAGCCGACCGCGCCGCCATTGTCGCCCATGGTCATGGTGCAGGTGGGGGAAGCGTGGATGCCGAGCTTGTGCTCGACACCGGACGGATAGATGTCGTTGCGCTTGCCGAGCGAGCCGTCGGCATTGACGAGATATTTGGGAATCAGAAACAGCGAGATGCCCTTGGTGCCGGCGGGCGCGTCCGGCAGGCGCGCCAGCACGAAATGAATGATGTTGTCAGTCATGTCGTGGTCGCCGTAGGTGATGAAGATCTTGGTGCCGCTGATGCGATAGGTGCCGTCGGCAGCGCGTTCGGCGCGCGAGCGCAGCAGGCCGACGTCGGAGCCGGCGTGCGGCTCGGTCAATTGCATGGTGCCGGGCCACTCGCCGGAGATCAGCTTGGCGAGGTAGATGTTCTTGAGTTCGTCGCTGCCGTGGGCGTCGAGCGCCTCGATGGCGCTGGCGGTGAGCAGCGGGCAGAGCTCGAACGCGATGTTCGCCGCGCTCCAGATTTCGGTGCAGGCGGCGTTGATCGCGCCCGGCAGGCCCTGGCCGCCGAAGTCCTCGCGGCCGGCGACCGCATTCCAGCCGGCGGCGGTCCAGCGCTGATAGGCGTCGGGCCAGCCCGGCGCGGTGGTCACCTTGCCGTCGGTCAGCTTGATGCCGTTCTGGTCGCCGACGCGGTTGAGCGGGGCCAGCACGTCGCTGGCGAATTTGCCGGCCTCCTCGAGCACCGCTGCCGCGATATCAGGATCGTAATCGCCGAGATGTCCGGCACGGGCGGCGGCTTGCAGTCCGGCGCCATGATTGAGGGCCAGCAAGATGTCGTTGATGGGCGCGCGATAGGTCATGAGACAGCTCTCACCGGTCGGGGTTGCATGTGAAATGTCGGACGCGGGCGCCGACTTGGATCATGTCTTCCCATGAAACCGGGCGGCCCTCAACACGCAACGGAAGAAAATGGCTGAGCCGCCGCGCGGGTGGCGCCGCCGGCGGGTCCGCGGGTGAGGGCGGTCCGCCCTGCGGTCGCTCTGCGCTTGGCGGCCGCGCCCTCGCCATCCGCGACGTTGAGCGCTCCGGCCGTCCTGAGTAGAAGATCGGCGCGGTGCTCATGGGGATTGACGAATGCGGGATACGGCTTCGAGAGGGATCGGTGTGATCGGCTATGGCGCGATCGGACGCGAGCTGTGTTCCCGGCTTGCCGTCGACGCCGCGCGTTATGCACCCGTGGTCCTGATGCGCCGGGCGTCATCGCATGCGGATGTGCCCGGTTTGACGGTCGTCCGGGACCTTGACGCCTTGATCGCGGCGCGGCCGGCGCTGGTGGTCGAGGCGGCCGGCCACGAGGCGGTGCGCGCCTATGCGCCGCAGCTGCTCGACCGCGGTATTTCGGTGATGATCACCTCGGTCGGCGTCCTGGCGGATGATGCGTTCCACGATCGGCTGACGCAGGCTGCGGCGGCGAGCGGGGCGAAGCTGCTCATTCCGTCTGGCGCGCTCGGCGGACTGGACTATGCGCGGCTGCTCAAATTCGCCCGTGACGCGTCGGTGGTCTACACCTCGCGCAAGCCGATCGCGGCCTGGCGCAAGGAACTGACCGATCTCGGCGTCGATCCGGCGTCGCTGCGCGGCGAATACGTGCTCTACGAGGGAACGGCGCGGGAGGCGGCGCGCCGCTATCCGAAAAGCCTCAATGCCGCGCTCGGCCTCGCCATTGCCGGCATCGGCGTCGAGCGCACCCACGTTCGCGTGGTGGCGGATCCCGCGGTCGGCCGCAACACCCATGAGGTCGCGATCGCAAGCGAGTTCGGCACGGCGCATCTCGTATTCGAGAACTTTGCCTCGCCGGACAATCCGAAGACCTCGATGCTGGTGGTGCCGAGCCTGATGGTCGGCATCGAGGCGTATTTCGACAGCGGTGCGGTGTAACGGCTCAGCATGCATGCCGAACCGGGGCTGAGCACGCATGCGCCGGTCAGTCGCTGCGGTCCTTCATGCTGGCGACCATGAGTTGCGCGATGCGCGCCGCCGACGGCGAGGGATGGCGCGCCGCGGCCTGGACCAGGGTGACCTGGGTTGCCTCCAGCCGCTTGTGACGCAGCGGGATGGCGACAAGCGTTCCGGCGCTGAGTTCGGGCGTCGCCGCCTGGCGCGGCAGAAAGGTGGCCCAGTCGGTGCGGGCGACGGTGGCACGCGCGAAAGCCAATGAATTGGTCTCGGTGCTCAGTTCGATCTCGATATTAGCCTGCGCGCAGGCGCGGTCGATTTCCTGCCGGATGCCGAACGACGGATCGGGCAGGATGACACGCAGCCCGGCGCAATCCCTGATCGTGCAGGACGACATGCCGGCGAGGCGGTGATGCGGCGCCACCATCACGCAGAGCGATTGCCGCATATGCGCCAGCTCGATGAGGTCGCGGCGCGGCGCCGGGCCGAACACGAAGCCGAGATCGACCTCGTGGCGGCTGATCATGTCCGCCACCGCGCGCGAGCCTACCGCCGTCACCGACATTGAGATGCCGGGATGCATGCGCCCGAGGTCGGCGACGAAGTCCGACAGAAAGCCGGCGAGCAGGCCCTCGACGGTGGCGATCTTCACATGGCCACGCTGCAGCGAATCGAACGCCTCCACCTGGGCCCGGATATCGTCGAGCCGGGACTGGTTCTCGACGGCGAAGCGATAGAGCAGGTTGCCGGCGTCGGTCAGGCTCATGCCGCGCGCGCCGCGCTCGAACAATTTGGCCGCGAGCTCCTCTTCGAGCCCCTGGATCTGGCGGCTGATGGCGCTGGGTGCGATGCGGAGCGAATCTGCCGCCCGTTTGATCGAGCCGCGTTCGGTGACCTCACGGAAATACCGCAGGGCGGTGGATTCAATCATGCTTTTCAGTCCGTTGGCGGCGGGGGAGGTATGATCAAAAAGCGATCACTGCATTGCACAACGTTCTAATTATCAGATCGCGGCTTTCGAAATTCAACGCTTTAATTCGATTTCTTCCTTTGTCATCTTTCGGTCGCAAATTCTGCGCCGCCGATGCGCCGACCAAGAACGGAGGATCTCCAATGATGGCCCGCTCTCTGCCCCGCTATGCGCGTTTGTCGCGATCGCTTGTCGTCGCGGCCGCTCTCGCGCTCTCCGCATCCGCCGCGCTCGCGCAGGACGTGATCAAGTTTGGTGCGCCGCTGCCGTTGACCGGACCGCTGGCGCCGGAAGCGATCAAGCAGCAGCAGGGCTATGATTTGTGGGCCGAGCAGGTCAACAAGGCGGGCGGCATCTCGGTCGGCGGCAAGAAGTACAAGGTCGAAATCGTCTACAGCGATTATCAGTCCAACACGCCGCGCGCGGTGCAGACCACCGAGCAGATGATCACGCAGAACGGCGTGAACTTCATGTTCAGCCCGTTCGGCTCCGGCGCCGCCAAGGCGGCGAGCAGCGTCTCCGAGCGCTACAAGATGCCGACCATCGCCTCGACCGCGTCCTCGGCGCAGGTCTATGACCAGGGCTACAAGTATCTGTTCGGCACCTTCACGCCCAACGACACGCTGACCACGCCGCTGACCAAGATCGTCAAGGCGAAGGCGCCCAACGTGAAGAAGGTCGCGATCCTCGCCCGCAACGACCTGTTCCCGCTGGCGATCGCGCAGGAGATGGAGAAGTCGGCGAAGGAGAACGGCTTCGAGGTCGTCTATTTCGAGAAATACGCCATCGGCACGCTCGACCATTCGGCCACGCTGTCGCAGATCAAGACCCAGGCGCCGCAGTGGATCTTCGTCACCGGCTACATCAACGACCTGCTTCTGGTGCGCAAGCAGATGAGCGACCAGCAGATCAAGGCCGACGTGGTGTCGATGATCGCCGGTCCCGCCTATCAGGAATTCATCGACGCGGCGGGTCCGAGCGGCGAGAACATCACCAGCGCGGCGTGGTGGCATCCGGCCGCGCAGTACAACGGCAAGGACATTTTCGGCACGACGGCGAATTACGTGAAGCTGTTCCGCGAGAAGTTCAAGTCGGATCCGGACTATGCGCAGGCGTCGGCTTCAGTGTCGGGCGCGCTGTTCCAGATGGCGATCGAGAAGGCCGGCACCCTCGACAAGGAAAAGGTGCGCGAGGCGCTGGCGGCGACCGACGTCATGACTTTCTGGGGTCCGGTGCGGTTCGGTCCGACCGGTCAGATCAATTCGCTCGAACCGCCGGTCTTCCAGCTGCAGGGCGGCAAGGCTGTGGTGCTGTCTCCGGACATCATCAAGCAGGGCGAATTCAAGCTCGGCGTGAACTGATCGCGCACTGACCGGATCGAACGCGAGAACAAGACATGCTTGCAGCCCAGATTCTCATCAACGCCTTGGTGCTGGGCTGCCTTTATGCATGCATCGCCATCGGGTTCTCGCTGGTCTGGGGCGTTCTCAACGTCATCAACCTGATCCACGGCTCCTTCATCGTGCTGGGCGCCTATCTGGCCTGGAGCCTGTATCAGGGCTTCCACATCTCGCCATGGTACGCGCTGGTAATCGCCGCGCCGCTGTTCTTCGTGCTCGGCTACGTGATCCAGCGCGTCATCCTGAACCGGGTGATCACCGCGCCGGTTCTGGTGACGCTGACCATGACGTTCGGGCTCGATCTGATCCTGAACAACGCGATGATCTATTACTTCAAGGCCGACTATCGGAAGCTGTCGCTGACGCCGCCGATGGGGTCGGTCTCGATTTTCGACGTCGTGGTGCCGATCGACCGGCTGGTCGCCACCGTCGCGGCGCTGGCGCTGACCGGCGTTCTTTATCTGATCCTGCGCCGGCTGCGCGTCGGCCGCGCCATCGTGGCGGTGCGGCTCGATCGTGACGCAGCGGTGCTGATGGGCGTCGACGTCAATTCGATCTACGCCATCGCCTTCGGGCTCGGCGCGGCGCTTGCGGGATGCGCCGGCGTGCTGATGGCGCTGATCTTCCCGATCTCTCCGCTGACCTCCACCGCCTATCTCGGCAAGGCCTTCGTGGTCTGCGTGCTCGGCGGCCTCGGCAGCGTCTCCGGCGCGCTGGCCGGCGGGCTGCTGCTGGCGCTGATCGAAGGCGTCGGCTCGGCGATGTTCGGGCCGGCGCATGCGACAACGCTGTCGTTCGCGCTGCTGATCGTATTCCTGATCCTCAGGCCTCAGGGCTTGCTCGGCCGGAAGGGTTTCGAATGAGCCGCTCAAACCTTTTCCTGCTGGTGCTGATCGCCGGCGTCGCGGCGCTGCCGCTGTTCGGCGAGGCTTACGCGCTGCGTCTCGGCACCATCGCCTGCATGTACGCGATCCTGGCGCTGTCGTGGAACGTCGTCGGCGGTCTCGCCGGCTATCCGTCCTTCGCCACCGCCGCCTTCTTCGGCCTCGGCGCCTATATCGCGGGCGTGCTGCTGGCGCGCGGAATGCCGCTGGCGGGGGCGATCCCGATCGCGGGCATCGGCTCGTTCCTGGTGGCGGCGCTGCTCGGCGCGGCGCTGCTGCGCCTGCGCGGCCATTACTTCGCGATCGCCAGCCTGTCGCTGATCGAGGTGTTCCGCGAACTGGTCAATAACGCCACCGACCTGACCGGCGGCGGCATGGGCCTCAACATTCCGCTGGCGGCCAGCGCCGGCGTGATGGCGGACGCGACCTTCTTCTTCTACGTGATGTGGGGCCTGTTGCTGGCGACCGCGGTGATGGTCATGGCGGTGTCGCTGTCCAAGCTCGGCTTCGGCCTGTCCTGCATCCGGCAGAACGAGACCGCCGCCAACATGGTCGGGCTCAACACCACGCTCTACAAGAGCATCGCGTTCGGGCTGTCGGCCTGTTTCGTCGGCGGCGCCGGCGGCGTCTACGCCGCCTGGGTCCACTATATCGATCCTTCCGACGTGTTCGACATTCTCTATTCGGTGAAGCCGATCGTGATGGCGCTGATCGGCGGGCTCGGCTCGCCGCTGGGCGTGACCATCGGCGCCTTCGTCTATCTCGGCCTCGAGGAAGTGGTCTGGCGCAACTACATCCAGATCCACAGCGGCGTGCTCGGCGTCATCATCGTTCTTCTGCTGCTGTTCCTGCCGCATGGTCTGATGTCGGTGCGCGTGCGGCAGTGGTGGCGGAGGACCAAGAATGTCTGAGATTCTTCGTCTTCAATCGGCCTCGCGCCGGTTCGGCGGCCTGCAGGCGCTGCGCGACGTCTCGCTCACGGTGAACAAAGGCGAGGTGATCGGCCTGATCGGTCCCAACGGCGCCGGCAAGACCACGCTGGTCAATGTCGTGACCGGCGTCACCCCCGCGACCGGCGGCAGCGTCACCTTCGACGGCCAGGACATCACGCGGGTCAAGACCTACCAGTCGGCGCGGCTCGGCCTGTCGCGCACCTTCCAGATCGTGCAGCCGTTCGCTGAATTCAGCGCGCTCGACAACGTCGCCGCGGCGGCGCTGTTCTCGAAGCCGGGCGAGGGCCTGAAAGCGGCGCGTGAAGAGGCGCGGCGGCATCTGGCCTTCGTCGGACTGGAGGCGCAGGCGCATCAGGAAGCGGCGACGCTGACCCTCGCGATGCGCAAGCGGCTGGAGCTGGCGAAGGCGCTGGCGATGCGGCCGAAGCTGCTGTTTCTCGACGAGGTCAATGCCGGTCTCAACAGCGCCGAGGTGGAGCGGGCGACCGAACTGATCCATCAGCTCGCCGCCGACGGCATCACCATCGTCATGATCGAGCATCTGATGAAAGTGGTGCTGAACGTCTGCTCGCGCATCGTGGTGCTGCACAACGGCCAGTTGATCGCCGACGGCCAGCCGCGCGAGGTGATGACGAATCCGGCGGTGATCGAGGCCTATCTCGGTCAGCAATATGCGCAGAGGGCCGGCATCCATGGCTGATACCATGATCGTCGAACTGAAGGGGCTGCGCGCCGGCTACGGCGAGGTGCAGGTGCTGTGGGGCATCGACCTGGCGGTGCCGAAAGGTGAGATCACCGCGCTGATCGGCTCCAACGGCGCCGGCAAGACCACGTTGATGCGGGCGCTGTCCGGCCTCATCCCGGTGCAGTCCGGCATCTATCTGTCGGACGGCAAGGACTTGTCGAAGGCCACCGCGGCCACCATTCTCGCGCACGGCATCGTCCACGTGCCGGAAGGGCGGCGGCTGTTCGGCGCGATGAGCATCGAGGACAATCTCCTGATGGGCGCCTATTCGCGCCGGGTGTCGTCGGCCGAACTCAAGCGCGATCTCGACCGCGTCTACACCACGTTCCCGAAGCTGTTCGAGCGCCGCAATCAGGCCGCCGCCACACTGTCCGGCGGCGAACAGCAGATGTGCGCGATCGGCCGCGGCCTGATGTGCGCGCCGAAGCTTTTGATGATCGACGAACTGTCGCTCGGCCTGTCGCCGCTTCTCGTCGAACAACTCGTCGCGGCGCTGCGCACGCTGAATGCGGAGGGCGTGTCGATCCTGCTGGTGGAGCAGGACGTCATCACCGCGCTCGACCTGTGTCATTCCGCGTTCGTGATGGATATGGGCCGGATCGTGCGATCAGGCTCCGGACAGGATCTTCTCGCCGATCCGATCATCGGCGAAGCCTATCTCGGCGTGCTCAAGTAATCCGAGCCCGCCCGCCGTTTTCTCCCCCGACCGAAAGAGGTAATGCGTCATCATGACCGAGACTGTTGAACTGCGTGACGGTGGCTACAGGTTCATTCCCGGCGTCAGCCAGTATTCCGCCGGCGTCGGCGCCTTGCCCGGCTTTGCCATCGAGCGCGTCCGGTTTGCCAATCCGGTGTCGATCAAGGACGGCTTCGCGCGCGCGGCTGAGATCATCAAGGCCGCCGGCCGTCCGCTGACGGCCTTCGCGGCCTGCGAATTGCGCTCGCCGGCGCCGTTCACCGAAAGCGGCTTCCGCAGCTTCAACGGCGAATACACCCAGTTCCTCGACCAGTGGGGCCTGCTCAAGGGCGGCGCCAACCCGGTTGCCCGCAGCAATGTCTGCCCGAAGGTCAATCCGCCGGCGGTGCCGAGCTTCCATGCGTTCTCCTTCACGGTCGAGGCGTCCAACGCGCCGGACTCGTTCGTCGTTGCCGGCAGCGGCGAGGCGCCGGAAGGCAAGGGCGACTATCGCGAGCACACGATCCGGCTCGGCGACACCAGCCCCGCCGCGATGCAGGAAAAGGCGAAGTGGGTGCTCGGCGAGATGGAGCGCCGCATGGCGGCGTTCGGCGGCGACTGGAGCAAGCTGACCGCCGTGCAGCTTTACACCGTGCACGACATCTTCCCCTTCCTCGAGGGCGAACTGGCCAAGCGCGGCGTCTTCCGCAACGGCCTGACCTGGCATTTCAACCGGCCGCCGGTGCAGGACCTCGAATACGAGATGGACTGCCGCCGCGTCTTCATCGAGCGCGTCGTCGAAGCCTGATCCTGCTTCATCGCGGCTTCATCGCAACATAACGGGCACGCGAGCGATCGCGGGCCCGTTCGTGTTTCCAGCTTCCGTCCATCGCCGCAGGCTGCCGGACCGCCGTCCGCGCGGGCCGCAGAACCCAGGGCGGACGAGGGACGGGAAGGCCAAAAAAATTTCGGAGGACGGCCCTTGAAATCCGCCGCCGCCTTTCTAATTCGGATTTTGCCGCCGATCACGCGGCCTTCGGATGCCGTAGGGTCCGAAGTACTGAGACGGGCGCCGGCAGGTGTCCGGCGTCCGCTCGTATCCATCTTGCTCCAAGGAGGATTTGGCTATGAGGAACTACGACTTTGCCCCGCTCTGGCGGTCCACGATCGGATTCGACCGTCTCCTCGACCTGTTTGATGCCGCGCAGCGCGCGGACGGCGAGGATCACTATCCGCCCTACAATATCGAGCGTCTGTCGGAAGACAGTTACCAGATATCGCTGGCGCTGGCCGGGTTCTCGCCCGACGAAATCACCGTCACGGCCGAGCAGAACGTGCTGACGGTCGAAGGCCGCAAGAGCGACACGGCGACGCGCGATTACCTGTATCAGGGAATTTCCGCGCGCCACTTCAAGCGCACCTTCAATCTCGCCGATTACGTCAAGGTCGAAGGCGCGCGCTTCGAAAACGGCCTGCTGCTGATCAAGCTGATCCGGGAGATTCCCGAGGCGATGAAGCCGCGGCGCATCCCGATCGGCGTCGGCGGCAACGCGCAGATCGAAGCCAAGCAGGCTGCGTAAATCACATCGACATCTGCGTCCGGGCGCCGGCCACGCCGCCCCGCCCGGCGCGTCATCGGCAAACATGTCCCCATTGAAAGGAGATGGAGGGGAACGTCATGACTCGTATCGATCACCTGCATACGACCTCGATTCCATTCCGGCCCGATACGCATCATGGCTCGGTGAAGGACGTGCTCGGCGACCGTCGCCTGTCGTGCGATGAAAAGCGCGCCATCCTGTCCGCCTGGGCATCCGACATGTACGCGGTCGAATCCGCGCCGGGCCTGCGCGCGATTCCGGGCCACGCCGCCCCGATGCGACTGAGCGATATTCTCGACGCGCTGCGCTCGCTCGATCCCGACGATCCGCCGCCGCGCGGTGCCGCCGCGCAGATCGCTCCGCCGGCGGCCATCCGCATCAATGCCAGGGCGACGCGGCATGTGCCGGCGATGGCCCATCGCCGCGCGGGGCGCCGCGACGATGGCGAGATGCGCACAGCGGCGCTGCGGGCGCATCGCAACAATATTCGCCGTTACAAGCGGCTGCTGGAAACCGAACTCACCGAGCTGGAGCGCCAGTTTGTGACGCGACGCATCGCCGAGGAGAAATCGGCGATTGAGAGACTGGCAAAGTCCGCGGGAGGTGACGATGAATATGCCGCAGTTGCCGCCCGCGGTTGAACTCGGCCGCTTGCGGCGATTGAAGGAAGCGGTGATCGGTGCGCCCGGGCCGCGACAATCCTCGATCGTCGCCACGGACGACTGGATCGCCGACATCGATGCGCGGCTGAGCGAACTGGAGCGGGCGGTCCTGCCGCCGTCGGCCGGCTCGCTGGCGTGCAAGGCAGCGGGCGAGGCTGGCCTGCGCTGACCGGCCGATCGGCCGCACTGGCCGATGCTGCTGAGATGCTGCTGACATGATTGAGGGCCCCGCAGCCAGGCTGCGGGGCCCTCATGATTTGCGGTCAGTACTTGAACTCAGGCATCGCCTTGAGCTGGTCCTTCGTCACGTTCATGACGGCGCGATCCGGATACCACTGCTTGGAGTTGTCCGATGTCTTGCCTCCGGTCGTCTTGTCCGCCTTGTTGGCGAACTTCAGGCTGTCCATCTTGACGAGCACATAATGCGTCCCGAGGCCGAGAAAGCCGCCGGCTTCGAGGACGACGCCTTTGACCTGACCGTGCGAGTCGATGATGACGTCGGAAATCTCGCCGACCTTTTCGTTGGCATCATTGTAGACGTTGACGCCCGACAGCTTGGACGCGCGCCAGTCGCCCTCGGCCGCAACCGGCGCCGCAGCCTGCGACGGCGTTTGCGTATGTGAGGGAGTCTGTGTCGTCGTCTGCGGCGTCGTGGTCTGTGCGAACGATGCGCTCGAGATCATGAGAAGGGCGGCGGCGGTAACGAGTGTCTTCAAGGTAACCTCCATGGTAGGACGTCTTGAAAACAACGGGCAGGATCATTCGTTCCTGTGTCCAAAACGTAACGCAGGAACGGACTGCGTCACTCGTTCGTTTGATCGTCTCTCGTCTTTTACGTAAGTCAGGAGATGATCACATGGACTGGAATCGAGTTGAAGGAAATTGGAAGCAGCTCAAGGGCAAGGTCAAGGAGCAGTGGGGTAAGCTCACTGATGACGATCTCGACGTGATCGGCGGCCGCCGCGATCAGCTCGAAGGCAAGCTTCAGGAGCGCTACGGCTATCAGAAGGATCAGGTCAGAAAGGAAATCGACGACTGGTACGGTCGTCAGACCTGGTAACAACGGGGCCCCGCCGCGGCGGGGCTTTTTGTTGTCTGGTTCAAGACCATCAACTGCGAGGGCGAACGCCGATCCCGGCACAGACAACCGATCGCGCGAACAGCTCCCCGCCTGCGGTGCTCAGCGGCGAATGCGAACGCGCTTGCCTCAGGCGTGCTTACCGCGGTCGCGACGCCCGTCATGCTCCAATTCGTTCAGAATGCGCTGGATGTCCTGCTCATGCAGGGTTTGGCTGGCCCTCAATGTGGCCAGAATTTTCCGCGCCTCGGCGGTGTCGTGACCCTGCCGATCGAGCCTCGCGATCAAGGCTTCCTGGCGCGCGAGGTGACGCTCGCCCTCAGCGGCATGCTGTTCGGCACGCGTCAGGTGCTGCTGAAGGAGGGCGCGATCCATGATGGAGACCTCCGCATGAGGATAAGGCCGATGATACAGCACCAGCGGCTCCGGTCCTATCACATAGCAACCGGAGCCGCCGTATCCGTTCGCTCTCCATCACAGCAGATACCAAATCCCATTGATGCGCCGACGCGTTCCGGAGCAAAAACACAACTCGGACGGAGCGAGACGGCAAGAACCGCAGCACCGACGGTCCCAGCAGGTTGGGCAGGTTAGCCAAGGCCGCCGATGCCACATTCCCCGATCTGCTCGGGAAGGAATCAATGCAGCCGAAGATGAATCGTTCCTGTCGATGGGCGATGCCGGCCGGACCGCGGTTCGATGCGGCTGACCGCGTCATGCGGAAGGTGACATCTTGTGAGGAGGTCAGGACAACTGACGGCCGCCTTCAAGGCGGCCGCCAGCGTCGTCGGCGGTTTGGCCGGACTGGATTGCCACCGCCGAGAAGGGAAACTGCACGTTGCATATCCACGCAGCACCAAGAGTGTTACCGATAGCGGTCCTTCTTGCCCTGAATGTCGGTGGAGCTCGGCGTGGTTGTGTTGCGCGCGCCGTGAGCGCTGCCGGCGCCCTGGCCGCCACGATCCGAGTTCACGTTGCCGCCGCCGCCGGCGCTACCGGCACCGCCTGCGGCCCCACCGGCCGCACCCGCACCGGCGCCGCCAGCACCGGCTCCCGCTCCACCAGCGCCCGCGCCGCCAGCGCCCGCGCCGCCGCCCCCCGCGCCACCGCCGCCCGCGCCCTGCGCGAACGAAAGCTGCGCTCCGCCGATGGCCAGCGCAGCAACGAGGGCGATACCTGTCACGATTTTTCTCATTGCAATATCTCCTGAGTTTTTCGGTGCGGGATAAAGCCCAGTCAAAACGTGCGTTCCTAACGGGGAGCAAATCGGGTCCGACGGCCCTGCGTCCGGCGCTTTCAGCGCTGGGCACGCGGACATCGAGTATGCCGGGGTTATGCGCCCGGAAGCGGCTGTAAGCGGCTGCACAATTTTTCTCGGCGCGCGCGATTCACCTATGTGATTGGAGGAACCCCGATGTCGGACGCACTCTAAGTCCCCGGAGTACTCAGTGTGGAGTAGGGCGATGATCAGGCGGGGCCACATGATGCAAAAAGCGGAAGCTTTCGCGAAGCGCCTCATCAATCAGGCGACGCACTTGCGCGAGACGTCGGCACGGATTCAAACCGAAAGGAATTTGTGCGAGGCACGGCGCATCGAGGCGACCAACCGCACCAAGGACTGGCTGCAATCGCGCGGACTGAAGCCGCCGGTATGACGGCGCGCAGCCGCCGGGACCCGCGAGCCGGATCAGCCGGGTCGCTTGGTGTACAGATAGTCCGGCGAGAACAACGCCGTGATGGTCAGCGCCTCGGCGTCGACGATGGTGAGAACCCGGTCGCGCAGCTTGATCAGGCCCGAGTTGCGCAATTCCTGCAGCGTGCGATTGACATGGACGACAGAGAGGCCCGTGGCATCGGCCATGTCCATCTGCGTCACGGGAAACGTGCAGGTATTGTCCTCGATCAACCCGACGGTTTGCAGCCGCACGAACACCTCGCACAGCATGTGCGCAACGCGCTCGAGCGCCGTGCGCCGGCCGATATTCACCGTCCATTCGCGTTGCATCGCGATGTTCACGATGGTCTCGCACCAGAACGCCTCGGCGAGCGAACGGTCGCCGGCCAGGAGCTCTTCAAAATTCCCGCGCGGGATTTCGGCGTAGACCGCCGGCGTGAGCGTGCCGATGGCATGATCCATCGATGAGAGGAGATAGACGTGCGCGTCGCAGGTGTCTCCCGGCAGCACGAAATTAACGATCTGACGGCGTCCGTCCTCGAGTGTCTTGTAGCGGCAGAGCCATCCCGAGAGGAGAATGCGCACGCTATCGATCGAATCGCCTTCGCATGCCAGATCCTCGCCAGCGCCGACGCGCCTGATCCGCTGCTGAATGGCCTGTTGCAGCAGCGCGATCGCCTGATCCGACAGCTGCCTTAACGCGTTCAGCCGCCGGATTGCGGATTGCGCCAAATTCCCCTGAAAGGGCGGGGGATGCATTTAAGTCTCGGAGGGCGGCATGTGGATCACCCGCCCGCTCAGAGGAATCACGATTCGTGCGTGGAAACCCGAAGGATCGTAATCCAGGGTGGTTCTGCCCCTGAATTCGAACACCAGCGTTCGCTCGAGGAGTTCGGTGCCGAATCCCTTCCGCTGCGGCGGCGCGACGGTCGGGCCGCCGCGCTCGCGCCAGTCGAGGACGAGTTCTTTCGGATCGCCGATGGCGCCGATGTGCCACGACACCTCGATACGGCCCGCAGCGCGGCTCAATGCGCCATATTTCAGGGCATTGGTGGCGAGCTCATGAACCGCCAGAGCGAAGATCTCGGCCGCCTTGGGCTGTAGGTGCACCGGCGGCCCCGACACCCGCAATTGCTCGCCCTCGCGCGCATTGTAGGCGAGCAATTCCTCGACCACGATATATTCCAGATCGACGCTGCCTTCCGGATCGCGGGTCGCGAACGACTGCATCCGCGCGAATGCGTTGAGACGGCCGTCGAGGTGAGCGGCGTACTCCTCGACCGTCGAGCTGGTATCGGCCGATCGTCGCGCGATCGAGCGCACGACGCTGAGGGTATTGCGAACGCGATGCTGCAGTTCGGACAGCAGCAGCCGCTGGCGCTCCTCGGCGCGGGTGATCGCGGTAATGTCGATGAAGGTGATCACGACGCCCGCGATGAAATTGTCGATGCTGCGATAGGGCAGGATGCGAACGATATAGCGCGTGCCGCTGTCGGGTGCTGTCAGTTCGCGCTCGGCGCTCGCCAGCGTCCGCAGCACATGGCGGACGTCGGTGTAAAGCTCCTCGAAGGGAATGCGCGCCTTGATATGGGCGATCGGCCGGCCGACATCGGTTTCGACCAGATGCAGCACCTGGGTGATCGCGGGGGTGAAGTTCATCACCTTGAGATCGTTGTCCACGAAGACCGTCGCGATCTGCGTGCTCTCGAGAAAGTTCTTCAGGTCGCTGGTGGCGCGGGTCAATTCCTGCACGCGATGCGCCAGTTCGCCGTTGACGGTGGTCAGTTCCTCGTTCACCGACTGCAGCTCTTCGCGCGAGGTTTCCAGCTCCTCGTTCGCCGATTGCAGCTCTTCATTGAGCGACTGGTATTCCTCGTTCGACGACTTCAATTCCTCGTTGGTGCTTTCCAACTCTTCGATGGTGGCCTGAAGGCGCTCGCGCGTGGCACGCAATTCGCCCTCCAGCCGCTGGACGTGTTCGCTGCGAACCAGCGCGCCCGGCGTGTCCTCCTTGCCCTCCGCCGCGCGAGCCGGGCGGTCCTTGAACAGCACCACGAAATTGCGATAGCTGCCCGGACCGTCCAGCACAGGCTCGACGGTGATGTCGACCAGCAGGCGATGACCGTTGACGCCAAGCTGCACCTGCTCGGCATGCGCGGCCTCGTTGGTTTCCGCCGCCCGGCTCAACGCCATGCGCAATTCGAGCCGGAGATCGCGATGTGCCAGCGTCAGCAGGTCCAGCGTCGCCGTGCCCGCGCTCGGGTCGATGTAGCGGCCGGTGCGGCCGGAGAAATGCAGGATGTGAAAGTTGTCGTCGGTGATCACGAAAGCGGGCGCATATCGCTCGGCGATGCGCTGCGCGCGGCGCTCGAGGCCGACATCGGAGCCGCCCGGCCGCAGCGGCGGCAGTTCAATCGATGGCTTGCCGGTGGCCGTGGTGATCGGGAATTCCGGCGGCAGCCGGGTCCCGGTCTCCAGCTTCTTGAAAATGCGGACGCGGCGATCGACCGGAGCGAACAGTTTCGGATGGCGCGTGACGTTCTCCGAGCTGCCCAGAAACAGAAAGCGGTCCGGCAGCAACGCGAAGTGGAACAACGGAATGACGCGGTTCTGCAATTCCGCATTCAGGTAGATCAGCAGATTGCGGCACGAGACGAGATCGAGCTTCGAGAAGGGAGCGTCCTTGATGACGTTGTGTTGCGAGAAGATGCACATTTCGCGCAGCTCCTTCACGACGCAATAGGTGTCGCCCTCGCGCACGAACCAGCGCGCCAGCCGTTCCGGTGACAGGTTGTCTTCGATATTGGTGCGGTAGCGGCCGACGCGCGCCGTCGCCAGGGCACGGCCGTCGATATCGGTGGCGAAGATCTGCACCTGCGGCGGCGACTCGATCTTCGCCATGTATTCACGCAGCAGGATGCCGATGGAATAGGCTTCCTCGCCGGTCGCGCATCCCAGAACCCAGACGCGGATATGCTGGCCGGCGCTCTTGTTCTCGAACATCTTCGGAATGATCTGCGTTTCCAGCAGCTCGAATTCGCGCTTGTCGCGGAAGAATTCGGTGACGCCGATCAACAGATCGTTGAACAGATGCTGCGCTTCGTCCTTGTCGTTGCGCAGGAAGTCGACATAGCTTGAGATCTCGTCGATCTGGACCACCTGCATCCGCCGCTGCACGCGGCGCAGGAAGGTGTTCTGCTTGTAGCCGTGAAAGTCGTTGCCGGTCTTGTTGCGCAGAATGTCGGCAATGCGCGACAGCGAACTGGCTGCCGCTTCCAGCACCTCGTCGAAACCCTGCTTTTCGTCGAGACGACGCAGGTGGCGGGCATAGACCTGAATGTGCTCGGGGATATCTTCCGCCGGCAGAATGTAATCGGCGATCGCGGCCGCCGACTTGCTGTCGACCAGAGGGTCGCTGTCATTTTGGTCGGTTCTTTCGGCGATCGCCAATCCGCCGTGATCTTTCAGCGTCGCGACGCCGAGCGTCCCGTCGCCGCCGGTGCCGGTCAACACCACGCCGATCGCCTGTTCGGTGCGCTCCTTCGCCAACGAGACGAAAAAACTGTCGATGGTGGCGCGTCCGCCCGGTGCCTGTTCGGCCTTGCGGACGTGAAACTGGCCGTCCTGCACCGTCGTGATCATGCCGATGGGGCAGATATAAACCAGGCCGCCATTGATCGGAGCCATGTCGGCGATGGTGGCAAGCTGCATCCCGTGCTGCTGCCGCAACATGCCGCGCAGACGATCCTCGTCGAAGCCTTCCGCATGTTGCAGCGCCAGCACCACAGTCTGGTCCGGCTCAAGCGCCAGTCTGGAAAAGAAACGCTCGATACTGCCGATGGCTGCCGTCGAAGCGCCCACGCCGATGATCAGCGGTGGTTTGGCGTGATGCTCCCCTTCCGCGGGCGAGGTGCCGGCTTCGCTCATAGTCCAACATGCCTTTCCTGGTCGAACGCGCGGACGGGCGTCGTCCTGCAATAGCAGGATTCGACGATATCCCAACATTTTAGCAAGGAATTTAGTTCGCGGGGATTTGAGATCGGCGGCCGCGGGTCGCCGGTGCGGCGCGCGGCAGACTGCGCTGAGGAGAAAACGACAGGAACACCGGCCGGTCGAAACGGCAGCACGATCCGTGTCGTGATGGGATCACCCGTCTTTACCGCCGACGTCCTGTCCGGCCGGCGCGGCGCGTGATCTGTCCAGGGTTTCCAGCACAACCTGACGGATGAGATCAGCGTATTCACGATACTCGCGCGCCCGCACGCCGTAGCTTTCCGCAAGTGCGCGGCGGCCGCTGCGCCGCCCGTCGGCGGCCATGCGCTCCACCAGTTCGGCACGTTCCTCGATGATCCGCAACGCGACCCGAAGCGCTTCGTCGACCCGGCTTTCCTGCTGCTGGGCAAGGACGTCCGCGTTGAAGGCATGGCCGACCTGACATCGGAACCGGAGCGGATGCGCCTCCTTCAGCTTGGACAGAACCCCGCCGCAGCTCGGGCACGTCAATGCGGCGGGCTCCGCGATATCGATCAGGCGTCGGCTGTCGATCCGCTCGCCGGCAGCGATATCCACTTCCAACTGTATGTCGGGAGGAATCGGCATCGCCGTGCCGGCGCGCTCGCGTACCAGATCGGAAAGGACGTCGCCGAGCTTGGCGGCGGGAACGCAGAGATCGACGGTGGTGGCTTCTATGGCATGCCGAGGCATCTCGTCGGCCGTGGCATCGGCCGGCTCCTGCACCAGGGCGACGCCGCCGCAGCGCTTGATGGCGCTGAGACCGTCGGCTCCGTCGGACAGCAAGCCGCTGAGGATGACGCCAATCGTTCGGGGGCCATAATGCAGCGCGGCAGAACGGAACAAGGGATCGATCGCCGGTCGCGCCATGTTCTCCCGCGGACCACGACCAAGCATCATGCGCCCGGGAAGGAGCAGGAGATGATGATCCGGCGGCGCCAGATAGATGTGGCCGGGCTCGATCGCCATGCCGTTCTCGGCCTGACGCACCGGCAGCGTGCTGGCCGCGCTCGCCACGGTTGCGAGAAGGCCGGTGCCCTGTGCCGGCACGTGCAGGACGACGAAGATCGCCGCGGGCAGATCGGGCCGTAGATCGCCCAGAATGTGCCTGAGAGGCGCAGCCGCCCCGGAGGATCCGCCGATGACGACGATGTCGCGGTTATGCATGGAACCCAACTTTAGCAATTGACTTCTAACAGTGCAGGGCGGTGTCATGTTCCCGCCAGCGATTGAGGCTCAAGCGACTCAAGGGCGAGAAGATGATGTCAGCCCCATCACCCAAACTGCAACAGATGCCGCTGCTGACTGGCCGCAACATCCTGATTGTCGAGGACGAGTATTATCTCGCGGATGACATCGAACAGGCGTTCCGCAGACTCGGCGCGGACATCGTCGGCCCGGTCGGCGACGTGCATGACGCTCTCTCCATTTTAAGCGCCGGCGACGTCATCAACGGCGCCGTCCTTGATATCAACGTGCGCGACGAGATGATCTTTCCCGTCGCGCAGGAACTGCGCGCCCGTCAGGTGCCGTTTGTTTTCACGTCGGGTTACGACAGGGTCGTCAGCAGCGAATTCGCCAACGTTCCGCTATGGGAAAAGCCGATCAATGTCGGCGCGATGGCGCGCGAACTCGCGGAGATGATCCTGACGCCGTAACGCGCATCATGCCTGCATGCACCAAGGAAGGTGCGAGATTGCACGTCCTGATTTGGTGCAGCTTAACCTAGGTATATGACGCAGCGACGCGACTGTTTGATGATGCCGGTGGGGAATGACGCCGGAGACGTGCATGGAAAAAGCCAAACGATGTCGAAGGAAGCAGGTTCTCTCCCTGGAGGAGCGCCTTTTGTTGGAAGCCCAGCGGTTGCGAGCAGCAGGCCGCCAGGCCTCGTCGATCCGGGAACGGCTGGCCTTGTTCGAAAAGGCCAAGCAGATGGAACGCGCGCGCGAGATCAGCACGATGCTGTCGCATTGAACGCGCGGTGAACTTTTGCACCTCGTTGCGATTCATCAAGTCGATCGGCGGATCGTTGATCCGTCGCCATCGGCATCGCGATCCGCAGACGATATTGCTGGGGCGCTATGAGTTCCGCTTGTCCTTGGGACGAAATGGATCGGCGGCCTCGTCATGGCCGCTGCGGCTGCTGAAGAACATCAGCGCCATCAGGCCGCAGCCGATCAGCAGCGAAAAGAACGTTCCGAGGATCAGCGCGATCCATCCGTGTTTTCCCATCGCAGCGCCATCGGCGGCGTTCCAGGCCGATACGCCCCATACCACGGTGAGGATCAGAATCAGGATCAGGACGACGGCGAGAACGGCTTGACCGAAACCGAGCCGCGCCAGCTTGGGACTGCGCATGTCTGCTCCTGCGGCATCGCGTTATTGCGGAAGCCCTTTCTCCGCACGATCTTCCTTGCGATAAACCTGCTTCGTGCCTTCATCGGTGATCTGCTGTTCGATCCTGCGGCGGCGGCTTGTCTTGACGACGCCATAGATGATCGCGACGAGCAGCACCGCGATGAGAACGGCCCAGATCCATTCCGGACTGGCGTGTAAGTTCATCGGCTGCTCCTCACTGCGCACTGACTGAAAGGATAACCGGAGTCAAATGCGCCGCGCTCAGGCGTTGTTCCAAGTTTTTCGTCGGAAACTTGCGATGCGGGGAGGGACGGCGCCACATCACGGCCGGCACCAGGGAACGAAAAGCCGGCTCCGATCATTGGCTGCAAATGCCGTACGCCCTGTTCTGTGATGACGAGAAGATCAGCAAAGCGTTTCCCACCGAGGCGGACGTCTGGGCCCACGCGCGCGAAAACGGCCTCGTGGTCGACGTGCGTCAGAAATCCGGCGGGAAGACCGAGGAATTGCTGGATAACGACTATCGCATTCTGCCTTGCGAGAAGGACGGCGAGGACCCCGAGCGCAACGAACGCGAAGCGCGCGAGGCCGCGGAGGAGGCGCGTTCGCTAACCGGCGAAGGCTTTGCAAAGCTGAAGGAGCGCGAGCAGACCTGATCGTCGCTGCGCGGAGTGGGGCATCGCGCCGCCGCCGAGAGCTTCACCTGAGACAGCATCGCGGAGCACGCGTTCCATCAGGCGCAACGCCACTCTCTCTGTCTCGCGAACCTGCGCGTTACCATTCTGGTCCTCGGAATGCGGCTCTTCCCTCAACAGCCCGGAATCGCCGGTTTCTGCCGTTTCCGCGCGCAAAAATCACGGCGGTCTTGCACATAGGACCGCACCGCGTGTAAGCGGTGCGCGACGATCCCGAAGCGCTCGGACGGAAGGCCGCATTGCCGGTGCGACCGCTTGGTTGCGCCACGCGGCGCAGATGTCCGGCGCGTCGAAAGATCCAGCAAATTTGTGTTACGCGCCTCCCGCGTCTTTCGGCGGGAGCCGCGGGTCGGCAGCGCCTACGGCCTGCTCGATCCGACTGACGGAGACACCATGCACGGCAACGAGCGCAGCGTCGATGAGCGCGCGGCCACCAAAACCGATACGCGGTTCGCGAGCGCCGCGCCGACCGGCGCTTCCCCTGACGTTCTCGTCATCGGCGGCGGCAATGCGGCGCTGTGTTCGGCGCTGATGGCGCGGGAGGCGGGCGCCTCGGTGCTGCTGCTGGAGGCGGCGCCGAAGGAATGGCGTGGCGGCAACTCCATGCATGTGCGCAATCTGCGCTGCATGCACGATGCGCCGCAGGATGTATTGGTCGAAGCCTATCCGGAAGAGGAATTCTGGCAGGACCTGTTGAAGGTCACCGGCGGCATCACCAACGAGCCGCTGGCGCGCCTCGTCATCCGCCATTCGTCGCGCTGCCGGCCTTGGATGAGAAAGCACGGCGTCCACTTCCAGCCGCCGCTGTCAGGCGCGCTGCACGTCGCGCGCACCAATGCCTTCTTCATGGGCGGCGGCAAGGCGCTGGTGAATGCCTATTACCGCAGCGCCGAGGCGCTCGGCGTCAAGGTCCGCTACAATACGCCGGTGAAGAGCCTCGAGCTCGAAGACGGCCGGTTCATCGCCGCGATCACCGAAGCCGGCGAACGCATCACGGCGAAGAGCTGCGTGCTCGGCTGCGGCGGCTTCGAATCCAATCTCGAATGGCAGCGCGAGGCGTGGGGGCAGAACGAGCGCGGCGAGTGGACCGCCGAGAATTTCCTGATCCGCGGCACCCGCTTCAATCAGGGCGTTCTGCTCAAGTTCATGATCGACGCCGGCGCCGATTCCATCGGCGATCCGACGCAGGCGCATTGCGTCGCCATCGATGCCCGCGCGCCGCTCTATGACGGCGGCATTTGTACCCGCATCGATTGCGTGTCACTGGGTGTCGTCGTCAATCGCGAGGCCAGGCGCTTCTACGACGAAGGCGAGGATTTCTGGCCGAAGCGCTACGCGATCTGGGGACGCCTGGTGGCGCAGCAGCCCGGCCAGACCGCGTGGTCGATCATCGATCAGAAGGCGATCGGCCGATTCATGCCGCCGGTGTTCGAAGGCACCAAGGCGAACACCTTGCCCGAGCTTGCCGTCAAGATCGGGCTCGATCCTGCGGTGTTCATGGACACGCTGAACGCCTACAACGCCGCCTGCCGGCCCGGCACCTTCGATCATACCGCGCTCGACGATTGCCGCACCGAGGGCGTGACGCCCGCCAAGACCCATTGGGCACGGGTGATCGACACGCCGCCCTTCTATGCCTATCCGCTCAGGCCCGGCATCACCTTCACCTATCTCGGCATGAAGACCGATGCGACCGCCGCCGTGCGTTTCCAGGACGTGCCGAGCAGCAATCTGTTCGCGGCCGGCGAGATGGTCGCCGGCAACGTGCTCGGCAAAGGCTACACCGCCGGCGTCGGCATGAGCATCGGCACCGCGTTCGGCCGCATCGCCGGCGTCAATGCCGCGGCGAGCGCCGGTCATCGCCATCCCACATTCCAGGAGGAACTGGCCTATGCCGCCGGTCACTGATATGGCTGCGCCCATTGCGGGCGGCGCCTGCGAAGGCGGCGTGAATCTCGTCGCGGCGCTTTCCGCCGACGAGCAGGAGATCGCGCGCGTCATGCAGATCTGCAACGCGTGCCGTTACTGCGAAGGGTTTTGCGCGGTGTTTCCGGCGATGACGCGCCGGCTCGAATTCAACAAGGCCGACACGCATTACCTGGCGAATCTCTGCCACAACTGCGGCTCCTGTCTTTATGCCTGCCAATACGCGCCGCCGCATGAATTCGCGGTCAACGTTCCGCAGGCGATGGCCCGGCTGCGCGTGCGCACCTATCAGGATTATGCCTGGCCGCGCGCGTTCGGCCGTCTCTATGAGCGGGCGGGACTGACGGTCGCCTTCGCCTTGTCCGGCGGCCTCGCGCTGTTCATGATCCTCGCCATCGCCATGAACGGTCGCCTGATCCACGAGCCGCTGGCCGGGAATTTCTATGCGATCTTCCCGCATAATTTCCTGGCGTCGCTGTTCGGCGTCGTGTTCCTGTTCGCGGTCCTCGCGCTCGCCATCGGCGTCGTCAGGTTCTGGCGCGCGGTCTCGCCGACGAAGGATGCCAATGCCGCCGATATTGCCGCCGCCGCCAAGGCGCGCGTTCCGGCGGTGGCCGAAGCGACCCACGATATTGCGCGGCTGACGTATCTCGGCGGCGGGCACGGCGAGGGCTGTAACGAGGACGACGACGCCTTCACGCTGTGGCGGCGCCGCTTCCATCAGGTCACGCTTTACGGCTTCCTCTTGTGCTTCGCCGCCACCAGCGTGGCGACGCTGTATCACTACCTGCTCGATCTGCACGCGCCTTACGCCTTCCTCAGTGCACCAGTGATCCTCGGAACGCTCGGCGGAATCGGCCTCATCATTGGTCCGGCCGGTCTGCTCTGGCTCAACCTCAAGCGCGACGCGCAGCGCGCGGACGTGAAGCAGAACGCGATGGATCGCGGCTTCATCATGCTGCTGCTGCTGGTCAGCGTCACCGGGTTCGCGCTTCTGCTGCTGCGCGACACGCGCGTCATGGCGCTGTGGCTCGCCATCCATCTCGGCACGGTGATGGCGCTGTTCCTGACGCTGCCTTACGGCAAGTTCGCGCACGGCATCTTCCGGACCGCGGCGCTGCTCAAGTTCAACATCGAGAAGCGCATGCCGAACAGGCTGGGGCTCGGAGGCGAGTAGGCGCGCCAAAGACAGGCCGGGAGCGCGTTTTCCAGGCCGCGTCAGCCGCTCCCACCACGGCGCGGGAAAACGATAAATTTTGCAGTAAATTCAACTGGCTGGGGCGGGAGGATTCGAACCTCCGCATGGGGGAATCAAAATCCCCTGCCTTACCACTTGGCTACGCCCCAACGATCGGCCCGGACAGGCAGCGCTCGCGCTGAATCCGGTCCGGCGGACGCCTGTCTATCGGCAGACGGCGCCGAGTTCAACCGCAACCTCGGCCTTGTTCACGCCCGGCGGCTCACCGCCAGCAGAGTTTGCTGCAAAGGCGGCCGGCGACGGATGAATTCGTCTCCGACCGCAAGCAAATTCGAAATTCCCGACCATTGTTTTGAGGTCCGACCGACAACATTATCGCGCCGGCACGAGCATGGAGCGGCGATGCAGTCGGAGCAGTTTGAAGCCTATGGCGAACGTCTCCCGGGCGAGCGGAGTACCGGCCGGCTGGCGGTTTCCGCGATTGGCCGCACTGGACTGATACGCATCGGGCAGGGCCTGTTCTGGCTGCTGGTGCTCGCGATCGTCTTGATTCGGGCTGGTTGCTTCTCGGCCGGGCAGACCGCCGGCTTTCCCGCGCTCGAGACGCCGCCGCAGGCGATCACGCGCTGAATGCATCGCACGCCGCCTGCGTCGCCCCGCTCTCAAGAGACCTTAAGAGCTCTCAAGAGATCTTAAGAGGAAGGCGTGAACATCGCCGTCGCGCGCAGGCGTGCCTCATCCAGGCGCAGCGTCCGATCGTTCAGCAGTTTCTCGAAGGCGCGGGCGGCCGGCATCGCCACGCGGCCCGGCGGCTTGAGCTGCCATAGTGTCCGCTCGATGGTGATCCCCCGCATCGGAATCGTCGTGAGACGGCCCAGCGCGACCTGATCGCTTACCGACGCCGCAGAGACGATGGATGCGCCGACGCCGGCCGCCACCACCTGCTTGATCGCCTCGGTGCTTCCCACTTCCAGCGTCCGCGTCGGCTCGATGCCGTGATCCGTCAGCGCCTGCGCCACCACCTCGCGGGTGCCCGAGCCCGGTTCGCGGACGATCAGGATCTCGTCTTCGAGCCGTTTCGGATCGATCGGCTGCGGCTCGCGGGCGAAAGCATGGTCGGGTGCCACGATCAGCGTCATCACCTCGGTCTGCCACGGCACCGCGGTCAGGCCGCGAAGATCGACCGGGCCTTCGACCAGCGCGAGATCGATCTCCTGCTGCACCATCTGCTCGGCGATATCCCGCGTGTTGGCGCTGACCAGGAACAGATCGACATTCGGATGGGCGCGATGAAAGGCGCCGAGATATCGCGCGAGCATATAGGTCGCGATGGTGGTGCTGGCGCCGATCCGCAGCGAGCCATTGTGCAGGCCGCGCAGCGCGGACAGCTCGTCCTCGGCGGCCCGCTCCACCGCGAACAGGGCTTCGGCATGACGCGACAGCGCGAGACCTTCCTCGGTGGGCACCACGCCTTTGGGTGTGCGGTTGAGCAGCCGGCAGCCGACCTGCAGTTCGAAGTCCCGCACGCCTTTGGAAATGGCCGGCTGGCTGATGCCGAGCGCTTCGGCGGCCCGCGAGAAGCTTCCGGTGCGGACCACCGCGGCGAACATGCGGAACAGGTGGAGGTTCAGCGACATAATCGAACTCTATTGGCCTATGAGAGAATAATATTTCCAATGGTGGCCGCTGCAACGCATATTCGTCCTGCATCGCAGGATATAACGTGTCAGATCAATCCCAACGGGCGCAAAGCGCCCCTCCATCCAGCCTCCTCACTCACGTCACCACGCGTCTTCCCGGTATTGCGCTGTGCGCTGCCGTGACCGCGCTCGCAATCGCGATCCAGACAGTTCAGGAAACGTGGTTCGGCCATCCCTATCTCGAAGCGATCGTCATCGCGATCCTCCTCGGCATGGTGCTGCGCGCGATCTGGACGCCGGGCGCGCGGTGGCGAAGCGGCGTCGCCTACAGCGCCAAGCAACTGCTGGAAGTCGCGGTCGCGCTGCTCGGGGCCTCCGTCACCTTCGCGGTGATCGCCTCGTCAGGTCTCGTGTTGCTGGGCTCGATCGTCGCCATCGTCGTGCTGACACTGGCGGTGAGCTACAGCATCAGCCGCGCGCTCGGACTTTCGGCGCGGCTGTCGATCCTCATCGCCTGCGGCAATTCGATCTGCGGCAACTCCGCCATCGCCGCCGTGGCGCCGGCAATCGGCGCCAGCTCCGATGATATCGCGTCGTCGATTTCGTTCACCGCCATTCTCGGCGTCGTCATCGTCCTCGGTCTGCCGATCCTGCTTCCGCTGGCGGCGCTGTCGCAGACGCAATACGGGATTCTGGCCGGCCTCACGGTCTATGCGGTGCCGCAAGTACTGGCGGCGACGGTGCCGGTGGGCCTGGTGAGCACGCAGATCGGTACACTGGTGAAGCTGGTGCGGGTGATGATGCTGGGGCCGGTGGTCGCTTGCATCGCGATGGCCGCGCGCCGGCTTCAACGCGGCACGGAGGACGGCGCGGCAAAGCGGCTCGGCTTCTTCCATGCAGTGCCGTGGTTTATCGTGGCGTTCTTCCTGTTGTCGGCGGGCCGTTCGTTCGGATGGATTCCCGATGCGGTGCTGCCGGCTATCCAGAAGATCGCCAGCATTCTCACGGTGCTGTCGATGGCGGCGCTGGGCCTCGGGGTCGACCTGCGCGTCATTCGCGAGGTCGGCGGCAAGGTCACCGCGGCGGTGACGCTGTCGCTGGTGTTCCTGGTGGTGGCGAGCCTGCTGGTGATCCGCTTCGTGCTGCCGGGCTGAACTCAGGCCTTGCTGCGCGGGCGGCGGCCGCCCGCGTAACCCAGCCGCCGCGAAATCGCGTGCGCGCATTCGAGCAGGGCCTTGGCGATCGGGCTATTCCAGTCGGAATTGAACGTGCCCGCCGGGCCGATCGCCGTGATCGAGAGAACAACGGCCCCGGCGTGGTCGAACACCGGCACGGCGAAAGCGTTGACGCCGGGCAGCGGATCGCCGATCGCGCGCGTGATGCCGCGCCGGCGGATATCCGCCAGCATCTCCTCGGCATCGGCGGCGCGCGGCGCGCGTCGCGGGGAATAGCCGACACCAAGCCGGTCGAGCTTGGATTCCAGCGCGGCCTTGACGACGTTCGGCGGCAGGAACGCCGCAAAGATGCGCCCGGTTGCCGTTTCCAGCATCGACATCACGGAGCCGACCCGCATGACGATGTGCACGGGATGACTCGATTCCTCGAGCCGAACCACCGTCGGACCGTAGGTCCCCCACACCGACAGCGAAACGGCGTGGTTGATGTCGCGCGCCAGCGCCGCGATTTTCGGCGTGGCGATGCGCACCGCAGAGAGCCGGTGCAGGGTGGTGAGGCCGAGTTCGAGCGCCATCGGGCCGAATTCGTAGTGGCCGGTGGCGGCGTCCTGCTCGATCAGACCAAGGCGCAGGAAACTGACGAGATACGGATGTGCTTTCGCCGGCGTCATGCCGGCTTCGCGCGCGAGATCGCGCAGCATCATCGGTCCGTCGCTGCGCGCCAGCGCGCGCAGGAGTTGTCCGCCGACTTCGATGGACTGGATGCCGCGACTTTGTTTGCCCATGGCGAAGGCTCTATCCGTTCCTTGCTCGTCGACGCAAGATGGACAGGTGACGGCAACGCAACGGCTTTTGAGTCGAAATCAAGTCCTTTCGCTTTCATTGCCCCGCGTCGCGGTGGATGCGAGGTGCCGCCCTGCGATATAGCCGAAGGTGAGCGCCGGGCCGAGCGTGATGCCTGCGCCGGGATAGTTGCCGCCCATGATGCTCGCCATGTCGTTGCCGGCGGCATAGAGGCCGGGGATCGGCTCGCCGTTCGCATCGAGCGCGCGTGCATGTTCGTCGGTCCTGATGCCGGCATAGGTGCCGAGATCGCCGATCACCATCTTGATGGCGTAGAACGGGCCGTGCGCGATCGGCGCGACGCAGGGATTGGGGCCATGCAGCGCATCGCCCTGATAGCGGTTGTAGGCCCGCGATCCCTTGCCGAATTCTGGATCGAGTCCGCTCGCCGCCCGCGCATTGAACGCAGCTACCGTTGCCTCGAAAGCTTTGGCGTCGATGCCGGCCTTCTGCGCCAACTCCGCGAGCGTCGCGCCGCGCATCAGATAGCCGGTCTTGAGATGATGGCCGAGCGGCATGGGGAAGGGCGGCACGCAGCCGAGGCCGTATTTGCGCAAGGCATGATGATCGCAGACCAGAAACGCCGCGATCTCCTCGCCGGGCTTCGCCGCCTTCACCATCTCCTGCACGAAGTCGTGGTAGGAATTTCCCTCATTCGCAAAGCGCCGGCCGTCGCGCATCACCGCGATGACGCCGGGTTTGGCGCGGTCGATGAAATGCGGCATCACGCCCTTGCTGCCGTCCTTTCGCGTGGTGATGGACACCGGCACCCAGGCGGCGGCATTGGGCAATGTATCCTCGATCCGGCCGCCAGCGGCTTCCGCGAGACGCAGCCCATCGCCGGTATTGCCGGTGGGGCCGGGCGAATAATGCTCGGTGCCGGTCGGCGCATGCGGAAACATCGCCTTGCGCCGCGCCACATCGTGCGGAAAGCCGCCGCAGGCGAGCACCACGCCGCGCCTTGTCTTGACGCGCACGTCCTTGCCCTCGTGCTGCACGATGGCGCCGTGCACCGCGCCGCTCTCGACGATCAGCTCGCGCACCGGCGACGACAGCCACAGCGGGACCTTGAGATCGAACGCCGATTTCGCCAGCCGACCGGCCAGGGCGTTGCCGTTGGTCAGCGTCATGCCGCGACCGTACTTCATCACGTCGCGGAAATGTTTCGACAGCCGCTTGATCACGTAGAGCGCGGACGTCAGGGATTTCGTCGCGCGCATGAAGTGGATGATCTCCTTGCCGGAGCCCAGCATCATGCCGAACACCGTCAATTCCGGCAGCGGCGCCCCGAGATATTTGATGTGCTCGCCGAGTTCGCGGCCGTCGAACGGGCGTGTCACCATCGAGCGGCCGCCCTGCGTGCCGCCGGGCGCTTCCGCATGATAGTCCGGAAAGGTGAGCGGCATGTCGAAGCGCAGCGCCGTCTGCGTGGTGAAGAAATCCACCGCCTCGGGGCCGGCCGACAGAAACGCATCGACGCGTGCGGCGTCGAAACTGTTGCCGGCCTCGTGCCGCAGATAGGTGCGGGCGAGCTCCGGCGGCTCTTCGATACCCCACGCGCGCGCCAGCGAGGTTCCGGGAATCCAGAGCCAGCCGCCGGAGCGCGCCGTGGTGCCGCCGAAGCGCGGCTCCTTCTCGGCGATCAGGACATTGAGGCCGCGATGGGCTGCGGTGACCGCCGCCGCCATACCGGAGGCACCGGAGCCGACCACCAGCACATCGCACTCATAAGTGTTTGCAACACCATTCCCGTTCGCCATAAGCCTCGCCTTGTTCTTGTTGTCACTTCTTGAGCAGCGGGCACTTGGATTCCGAGACCGGGCGATACGCGTCCTCGCCCTTGATCGTCTTGACGATCTCCAGATAGTCCCACGGCTCCTTGGATTCCGACGGCTTCTTGACGCGGGCGAGATACATGTCGCGGATCACGCGGCCGTCCTCGCGCAGCTTGCCGCCGTGCACGAAGGCATCCTCGATCGGGAGTTCGCGCATCTTCGCCATCACCTTGGCCGGATCGTCGGTGCCGGCAGCCTTGATGGCCTTGAGGTAGTGCAGCACCGAGCCATAGACCCCGGTGTGGATCATCGTCGGCATGACATTGGTCTTGGCGAAGAACTTCTTCGACCACGCCCGCGTCTTGTCGTCCATGTTCCAGTAGGACGCGGTGGTCATGTAGGTGCCCTGGGCGCCCTGCAGGCCGATGGCGTGCACGTCGGTGTCGAACATCAACAGGCCGACCAGCTTCTGCCCGCCCTGCACAAGTCCGAACTCGCCGGACTGCTTGATGGCGTTGTCGGTGTCCTGACCGGCGTTGGCGAAGGCCACGACATTGGCCTTCGAATTCTGCGCCTGCAGCACGAAGGAGGAAAAGTCGGCGGTGTTGGTCGGATGCTTGACGCCGCCGAGAATGGTGCCGCCGAGTTCCTTGATGAAGTAGGTCGCGTCCTTCTCGAGCTGATGACCGAACGCATAATCGGCGGTCACGAAGAACCACGACTTGCCGCCTTCGGCGAGCACGGCCGAGGCGGTGACCTTCGACAAGGCGTAAGTGTCATAGGCGAAATGCACGGTGTTCGGGCTGCAGAGTTCGTTGGTCAGCGAACTGGCCCCGGGGCCCGAGAGCAGCGCGATCTTGTTGCGCTCCTTGGCCATGTTGTGGACCGCGATGGCGATGCCGGAATTCGGGATGTCGGCCACGGCATCCACCTTGCCGTTGTCGAACCACTCGCGCGCGATCTGCACGCCGACGTCGGTCTTCATCTGGTGATCGGCGCTGACGATCTCGATCTTCTTGCCGAGAACAGTGGGGCCGAATTCCTCCACCGCCATCTTCGCGGCTTCGACCGAGCCCGGACCGCTGTTGTCGCGTCCCCAGCTCGACAGATCAGTGAGGACGCCGATCCGGACGACGTCGTCGGAAATCTGCGCGCTTGCCGTCGAGCTCATGGCAGCGAGCAGGGCGCAGACCAGCAATGATTTCTTCATAATATGTTCACTCCCCACGATGCCCGTTCTTGTGACGGGCCGATCATCGATTGAACCCCAGCCGGGGCGGCATTGACAAATTTTTGATAATAACGAAGCCGTTTGTCAATATGAAACTCAATCGCCTCCACATGCGTCGAATTGCGCTCATTGTTGCTAAGTGACTGGTTCTGTTGACGCCCTTCCGGTCGTTGCGCGGCATGCGGATGATGATGTCATCATGGCGAACTGATCACTCCGCGCGCGGATCATGCAGCGCGTCATTGCAACACGCATCGCGCGTGGCCGATGCAATCATCGAATCGCTGCTGCGTCCCTGAAATGCCGCCTGTGTGAGTTGCAGATGCGGCGATGTGTGCTAGAAGCGCGCCTGCACATATGAGGAGATATCAGTGGCTAAAACAGCAAAGAAAATTGCTCGCAACGCAAAGGCGGTGAAGACAGCAAAGTCTGCCAAGGCAGCGAAGACCACGAAGGCGAAGACGACAAAGACTGCGAAGGCTGCGAAGACGACGAAGATCACGCGGCGCCCTTATTCGAAGGCAGATATCAAGGAGCTTCGGGCGCATTCCAAAGCCAGAACGCCGGTCGAAAAGATCGCGAAGCTGACCAAGCGGACCGTCGGTTCGCTGCGCCAGAAGGCCATGAAGCTCGGCATCGGACTCGGCCATCAGCGCTGAGATATTTCTGTCATCATCTGACTGGACATCCGGAGCAGCGGTGAGAGCGACGGCCTCTTGCCGCTGCTCCGCCCGCGCCTCGCGGCATCTGCCGCTATGTGAAGGCCAGCGCGCGGTGATGCGCGGGCGGCGCGATTTCTCCGCGCCAACGCGTTGCGATTTTTCCCGCCATCGATAAGCGGGCATCGGCTCGGAGCGGACGCAGTTGCCGCTGGAGACGCAACCGCCCGCGCTTGATCGGGACAGAGCGCGCGCTATATCAGTCCCGTTTCCAACCTCAAAACCATGATGACTCGGGTAGCCACAGGGTTTGCCATGTCGACGACTGATGCCAGCACACAATCCCAACCGTTTCAGGCCGAGGTGGCCGAGCTTTTGCAGCTCATGGTGCATTCGGTCTATTCCGAAACCGAGATCTTTCTCCGCGAGCTGATTTCCAACGGCTCCGACGCCTGCGACAAGCTGCGTTACGAAGCGATTGCGAAGCCGGAACTGCTGGAGAAGGGCGGTCCGCTGCAGATTCGGATCGTTCCGGACAAGGCGGCGAAAACCCTGGCGGTGGTCGATACCGGCATTGGCATGGATCGCCAGGAGCTGATCGACAATCTCGGGACTATCGCGCGCTCCGGAACGAAATCGTTCGTCGCGCGCCTGAAGGACGCCAAGGACGGGCTGGGGCTGATCGGGCAGTTCGGCGTCGGTTTTTATGCCGCGTTCATGGTGGCCGAGCGCGTCGTCGTCACCAGTCGCCGAGCCGGAACGAATGAGGTCTGGGTCTGGTCATCCTCGGGGGGCAGCGGCTTCACCGTCGCGCCGGGCAGCGCTACAGACGCCGAGCGCGTCGCGCGCGGCACCGAGATCGTGCTGCATCTCAAGGACGACGCCGGCGAATATCTCGAGCCGGCGCGGATCGAGCGGATCGTCCACGCCTATTCGGATAACATTCAGTTCCCTATCGTGCTTGTCGCCGAGGGCGGCGAGCCGCGCCAGATCAATTCGGCCAGCGCGCTGTGGCAGCGTCCGAAATCCGAACTGACGGCGGAGGATTATGCCGGCGCCTACAAATCGATCGCGGGCGCGTTCGACGAGCCGGCGATGACGCTGCATTATCGCGCCGAGGGGCGGCAGGCCTATGCCGTGTTGTTGTTCGCGCCGTCCACGAAGCCTTTCGACTTGTTCGAACCGACGCGCAAGGGCCGCGTGAAGCTCTACGTGCGCCGCGTCTTCATCACCGCTGACGCCGATCTCTTGCCGCCGTATCTGCGGTTCATCCGCGGCGTGGTGGACAGCGAGGATCTGCCGCTGAACATTTCGCGCGAGATGCTGCAGAACAATCCGCAACTCGCGCAAATCCGCAAGGCGGTGACAAGCCGGGTGATCTCCGAACTTGAGACCCTCGGCGAGAAACAACCGGAGCAGTTCGACAAGATCTGGGATGCATTCGGGCCGGTCATCAAGGAAGGGCTCTATGAGGATTTCGAGCGGCGGGAGAAGCTGCTGTCGCTGGCGCGCTTCCGCACCACCAGCGGCGAGCGCCGCTCGCTCAAGCAATATCTCGCGGATCTGAAACCGAACCAGACCGAGATCTATTTCCTCGCGGGCGACAGCGTGGAGCGGCTGAAGTCCAATCCGATGCTGGAGGCGGCGTCGGCACGCGGCATCGAAGTGCTGCTGCTGACCGATCCGGTCGATGCATTCTGGACCTCGATGCCGTTCGACTTCGAAGGCAAGCCGCTCAAGTCGCTCAGCCAGGGCGACGTCAATTTCGATCTGGTGCCGCTGCTCGACGACAAGAGCAAGGACGAAGCTGCGCCTGAACTCGACGAGGCATCAGTGATCGCGGCGATCAAGGCGAGCCTCGGCGATCGCGTCGCCGATGTGAAAGTCTCGCGCCGTCTGACCACCAGCGCTTCCTGTCTTGTCGCCAACAGCCTGGGGCCGGATCGCGAACTCGAGCGGCTGCTTGCGCAGCAGAATCGCGGCAGCCGCAGCAAGCCGATCCTCGAGATCAACCTGCGCCACCCGCTGGTGGCGGCCGCGGTCGGCGCCGAAGCCGGCTCGGCGAAGCGCGACGATCTGTCGATGCTGTTGCTGGAGCAGGCGCAGATTCTCGACGGCGAACTGCCGGAGGATCCAGCCGGCTTTGCCGCGAGGCTCAATCGTCTGGTCTTGCAGACTTCGGCGTAAGGCGCGCGTGCTGACGCTTCGCTGTGCGGACGCGTCAGTCGCCGCTCGGGTGTGGGGTCTAAGATGCAATGCCGCGCGCTTGCCAGCGCTTGGCTGCGGACGTTCAATCGATCCGCGCGGCGATTGCGACGGGCTCGGCTTGACAGTCCGCGCGTCGGATCGGCTATACAGAAATTCGCGTTTGGCGCTAGCGCCATAGCAAAATGATGGATGGCCATGGATCTGCGGCAGCTTCGCTACTTTATGGCCATCGTCGAGCAGGGATCCTTTTCCAGGGCCGCCGAACTGCTGAACGTGGCGCAGCCGGCGCTGAGCCTTCATGTCCGGAACATGGAGGCGGAGCTTGGCACGCCGCTCCTGTTCCGCAGTCCGCACGGCGTTGCCGCCACCGAGGCCGGCCAGATCCTGCTGCGCAATGCGCGCATCATCATCGACCAGTTCGCGATCGCGCAGCACGAGATCAAGGGCCATGAGGCGGAGCCCGCCGGCGAGGTCCGCCTGGGCCTGCCGGGGACGATCAGCCAGATTCTGTCGGTGCCGCTGATCGTCGAAGCGCGGCGGCGCTATCCGAAAGTCAAGCTGCGCATCGTCGAGGCGATGAGCGGTTTCGTGCTGGAGTGGCTGCGCGAGGCGCGTGTCGATCTCGCGGTGCTGTACGGCCCGGCGCCGGATCGGACGCTGGCGTCGGTGCCGCTGCTGACGGAGGAATTGTGGCTGTTCGGTCCGGTCGTATCGATGCCTGATGTCAAGGCGCCAACCTCCGATACATGCACCTACAAGCGGGCCGCCGCGCTTCCGCTGATCCTGCCCAGCCGTCATCACGGACTTCGCGCCCTGCTCGAGAAGGAGGCGTCGAGCCACGGAATCGTGCTCAACACCGATATCGAGGCGGACTCCTATGCCAACATCAAGGAACTGGTCGAAACCGGGCTCGGCTATTCCATCCTGCCGTTTCATTCGATCGCGCACGAGGTCCAGACCGGAAAGCTGCGCGCCTGGCGCGTGACCAGACCGAACCTTCGCCGCACGGTGCATCTGGTGCAATCGAACACCCGGCCGCTCACCCATGCTGCTGCCAAGATCGAGACGCTGTGTCGCTCGACATTGCTCGATCTCGCCGCGACCGGCCGATGGAAGGGCGGACGGGTGCTGAACGGGTCTTAGCGACGTCGCTTCGGCCGGACGCCGCAATTCCGAGATGGATGCGCGGCTCAGGCCAAGGCATGAGGCCCGTTCTTGACGCCCGTTATTGACGGCAAGCATCGCTACTTCGACAACGTGTCCGCGCCTTCGCCCGCCGCCCAGAGCGCGCGCAGCCCGTCGCGATAGGTCGGATACGCGAGATCGATCTTCAGGTCGCGTTTCAATCGCGCGTTGGAGACGCGATTGCTGGTGGCGTAGAAACTCCGGGCCATGTCGCTGAGCTCCGCATTTGCGAAATCAATCTCCGGCGGTGGAGCCACGCCCATCAGTTCGGCGGCGAAGGTCACGATGTCCTGCGGCGGCGCCGGTTCGTTGTCGCACACGTTCCAGATGCCGGTCCGGTCGCTGGCGATGGCGGCGGCGATCGTCCGTGCGATGTCATCGACGTGAATGCGGTTGAACACCTGTCCCGGCTTGACGATCCGCCGCGCGGTGCCGGCGCGCAGGTTGATCAGTGCGTTGCGGCCGGGACCATAGATGCCGGCAAGCCGCAGGATGGTGGTTCGTTCTGGAGCAAGCCTCATCCAGGCGGCTTCCGCGTCGGTGCGGGCGCGGCGGCGGCCGCTGCTCGCCGCGACCGGCGCGGTTTCATCGATCCATTCGCCGTGATGATCGCCATAAACGCCGAGTGTCGAGAGATAGACAATGCGTTGGATGCGGCTCGTCGCGAGGGTCTCGCCAAAGCGCGCGACGACGAGATCTCCGGCCGTGGAGGGCGGGACGGACACCAAGAGAACGTCGGCGGCGGCCAAGCGTGCGGCAATGGCCGGGTCGGTGCGATCGGGACCGAAACTTAGCGTCTCGCAATCGTGCCGGCCCGGGCTGCGCGCCGCGTCGCGAACGGTGCCGGAGATATTCGCGCCGGCAAACCGATCGAGAAAATGGCGGCAGCTATAGCCGAGGCCGAAGATAAACAAGTTCATTCCGTCATTCTCAACGGCATCTGCTGCGTTTGATGCACATTATAGGCATCAACCGCGCAATCTCCGCCATGCTTCTGAGAGCGCGGCCACCGCATCTGCGATCTGCAACGTTCTCGGTGTCCGGACGCCGGCCGGCTCCTGGCCGGTGCCGCGCAGCATGGAGTTGGTGCGCATGCCACGGCGGACATAGAGCGCGCCGACGCCCTTGGAGTGGAATCAGGCCGGCGTCACTTCTTTCGCCAGCAGGGCGTAACGGAAGTTATCGGGATCGAGGCAGTCCAATAGCAGCGACTCCCGTTCCGCCTGCGGGTACATCAGAAAGCCGAGCTTCGGATGTGTGGCGCCGCCCGGCAGCGCCACGTCGTGCGCGACGTTATAAGCGATCCAGTTGCCTTCCCACGCGCCGAACAGCGCCTTGCGCGCGGCAACCACTTTCGGATCGTTGAGGCCGAGATTGGCCGGCGGCTCTTCCAGCATCACCTTGCGCACGTCGGCGGGATCAACCGGCACCCAGCCGAAGCCGTTGAGAAACACTTCCGCCCGGCAGTGCTGCGCTTTGGTGACATTGACCGAGCCGACGCCGAGGCTCTTGTAGCCGAATTGCGACGGCAGCACGCGCAGGCCGTAGACGTCGCGCGCGGGCAGGCCGGCGGCGCGGGCGAGCCCGACATAGAGCGCGTTGAGATCGGCGCATTTGCCGCCGAGATTGCCGCTCTTCAGCATGGCGGCAATATCGCCGGTGCCGCAGCCGCGCGTCGCTGCTACGCGCACGGTGTTTTCGACCACCCACTCATAAATCGCGCGGGCCTTGGCGATATCGGTGCTGGCTTTGGCGTCGGCGACGATCTTGTCCGACGTCTGCTTCACGATGCCGTCGACCGGAATGAGGTCGGTGCCTTCGAGATAGAGGCTTCGCTCCGCGGCGCTGAGCGGCGGCGCGTTGCCGGGCTTGTCGAGATCAACCGCGCGGTCGCGCGTCGCCACGCGGCTCGTCACCTCGACCCTCGGCATGAACTCGTCGGTTTTCCAGATCACGTGCAGCATCTCGGCGCCGTATTTCGGATCGCGCACGCGCTCCACCTTGGCGGCGTTGCCGGTCCACCTGGTTTCGCCCGGACGGCTCCATTCCGTCTCGCTGACCGATGGCAGCGGAATCCAGGCCTGCATCGCGCCTTCCGGCTTGGCGATTTCGAGTTTGGTGATGAGATCGACGCTGCGCCAGGCGCCCGGCTTCGGCGCAAAGAGAGTGTCGGCGAAAGCAACCTTCGGCATCAGGGCGGCCAGCGAGGCGGCGGTGGTGCTGGCGATGAATTGGCGGCGATCCATGATTGTGCTCTCCGAATGCAGGTGCAGGGATGTCATTTGACGGTAGCGGCCGCCGATGCGGTCGGCGTGGTCGGTCGAAGCGGGATTGCGGGATCGAGACGCGCAAGGGCCGCGATGGTGTCGGATCCGGTCCAGTCGAGATCGCCTTCGACGAACAGACGCGGGACGAGATCGGCGTCGAGCACGATCGTCGAGGGCAGGGCGCTGACTTTCCAGCTTCTCGCCACCGCGCGGTCGCGATCGAGAAGAACGGGAAAGTCGACCGGCAGCTTCTGCAGGAACGCGCGGACTCGCAGATCGACTTCGCCGACGTCGATCGCGACGATCGACAGCGGCCTGTCGCGGGTGGCGCGCGCGAGGGCGTTGAGCGAGGTCAGTTCGCGAACGCACGGTTCGCACCAGGTGGCGAAGAAGTGGACGAGAATGATACGCCCCTTGAAGGTCGCAAGACTTCGGCTGCCGCCGTCAACGCCATCGAGGGTGAAAGCCGCGCGCGGTCCCTCGCGCCATGGCGCCAGGCGCGCTGCGTCGGCGGCGGAGAATGTCGTCAGCATCAGCGACATCATCGACAATAGGGCGAGCCGGCCCGCGGCCCGGGTCATTCTGGACTGCAGGAACGAGACTGACCGTAGGGAAAACGCCTTCCGGCGATTCGCTGTGCCGAGAGATATGAGGCCCCGCCACGCGGGAGCGGAATATGCCACCACGCCTGGGATGCTGGAGCGGAAAAGCCATGTCGTCAATAAGTCGAGGTGCGGCGAAATGACCGCAGAGGGGTTGCTGCATGCGAAATTCGCATGAAAGATGTATTTCGCAGGAATAATCCAGCCTGCGCAACGAGATAGGCCGACGCTGCAATTGCGAGGTCGCAATGCAGCATGCAGCGCCTTCAAATGATTGTATCGGCTTTGCTGTTTTGACAGCCGATTGATATCGCCGTACTTTTTATTTTGACAAACTCTAAAGTTTGGGACGTCCCCCGTTGGGGGCCGGAATTTGGGAGGAATGTTCCATGAACATGGAACTCTCGCGGCGCTCGTTTATGCTCGGGGCCGGCGCGGGTTTGGCTGGAACGAGTCTTGGTGCGCTTGGATTTAGTGAAATCGAAGCCGCCCACGCACTGTCGATCCGGCCTTTCAAACTTGCGCAGACCAAGGAAGTCCGCAGCCAGTGTCCTTACTGCGCTGTCTGCTGCGGCATGATGATTTTCGCAGCCGAAAGCAAGCAAGAGAAGGGCAAGATGGAAGTCACCCATATCGAGGGTGACGTCGACCATCCGGTCAATCGCGGAACGTTGTGCCCGAAGGGCGCCGGCGCGATCGATTACATCAAGTCCAAGACGCGGGTGAAATACCCGATGTATCGCAAGCCCGGCAGCAACAGCTTCGAGCGCGTGAGCTGGGACTTTGCGATGGAGCGCATCGCGAAGCTGATGAAGGACGATCGCGACGCCAACTGGATCGAGAAGAACCGCGATGGCGTGACCGTCAACCGCTGGTTGACCACCGCGTTTCTTGCCGGCTCGTCGGTCGCCAACGAGGGCGGATGGGCGACCTTCAAGGTCTCGCGTGGCCTTGGACTGTTGCAGATAGAAAACCAGGCAAGGATTTGACACGGACCGACGGTGGCCAGTTTGGGCCCCACATTTGGTCGCGGTGCAATGACGAACAGCTGGACTGACATCAAGAACGCCGATGTCATCTGGATTATGGGTGGTAACGCAGCGGAAGCGCATCCCTGCGGATTCAAGTGGGTCACCGAGGCGAAGGCCGAGCGTGGCGCCAAGCTGATGGTGGTCGATCCGCGGTTCAATCGCTCCGCGGCCGTCGCGGACCACTATGCGCCGATCCGTTCGGGATCGGACATCACGTTCCTGTCGGGAGTGATCAACTACCTGCTCACCAACGACAAGATTCATAAAGAATACGTCCGCAACTACACCAACGCGGCGTTCATCGTGCGCGACGACTTCGAGTTCAACGAGGGCCTGTTCTCGGGATACGACGAGTCGAAGCGCTCCTATGACCGCAGCACCTGGGAATACAAGTTCGGTGACGACGGCTTCGCCCTTCGCGATATGACGTTGCAGGATCCGCGCTGCGTGTTCCAGCTGATGAAAAAGCACTTCGCGCAATACACGCCGGAATTGGTCGAGCGCGTCTCGGGCACCCCGAAGGACAAGTTCCTGAAGGTTGCCGACTGGGTCGCCTCCACCGCCAACGGCGAACGTGCGATGACGATCATGTACGCGCTCGGCTGGACACAGCACTCCCACGGTGCACAGAACATCCGCTGCGCGGCGATGATCCAGCTTCTGTGCGGCAACATCGGTATCCCCGGCGGCGGCGTGAACGCATTGCGCGGTCACTCCAACGTGCAGGGCATCACCGACGTCGGCACCCTGACGGCGGCGATCCCGGGCTATCTGGCCCTGCCGACCGAACAGGAGCCGACGCTGGAGTCGCATCTCGCCAAGCGCACCTTCAAGCCGCTGACGCCGAACCAGACCAGCTACTGGCAGAACTATCGCAAGTTCTACGTCAGCTTCCTGAAGACGCAGTTCGGCGCCAACGCCACCAAGGAGAACGAGTTCGGCTACAACTATCTGCCGAAGCTCGACGGCATCTATGACTGCATCAAGATGTTCGATTTGATGCATCAGGGCAAAACCAATGGCCTGCTCTGCCAGGGCTTCAATCCGTTGATGGCGATTCCCAATACGAACAAGAGCCGGGAAGCGCTGTCGAAGTTGAAGTTCCTGGTCAGCATGGATCCGATCGAGACCGATACGGCCCGGTTCTGGGAGAACCACGGCGAGTTCAACAATATCGATCCCGCCAAGGTTCAGACCGAGGTGTTCATGCTGCCGGTGACCTCGTTCGCCGAGGAAGAAGGCAGCGTCACCAATTCGAGCCGCGTCATCCAGTGGAAATGGAAGGCAGCCGATCCTTATTTCGAGTCCAGGACGGACATTGATATCCTCGCCGACCTGTTCGTGCGCATGCGCAAGATGTACGAAAAGGACGGCGGCAAGGGGAAGGAAGCGCTCCTCGCTGTGGACTGGAGCTACACGGATCCGCTGCATCCGAGCGTCGACGAACTGCAGACCGAGCTGAACGGCAAGGCCTTGACCGATCTCAAGGATGCCGAAGGCAAGGTGGTTCGTGCCGCCGGCCAGCGTCTCGCCTCGTTCGGCGAGATGCGCGACGACGGTTCGACCGATGGATGCATGTGGATCTACACAGGCTTCTATGGACCGACCGGCAACATGGCGCAGCGGCGCGATAACAGCGATCCCTCGGGGCTCGGTGTGTACGGCAACTGGGGCTTCTCATGGCCCGCCAACCGCCGCATCCAGTACAATCGCGCCTCGGCCGATCCCGACGGCAAGCCGTGGAGCGAAGCCAAGAAGTACATGTACTGGAACGGCGAACGCTGGACCGGGCCGGATGTGCCGGATTACGTGCCAACTATCCCGCCGGACCGCGCGGTCGGCCCCTTCATCATGAATGCGGAAGGCGTCTCGCGTCTCTGGGTTCGTGGTTTGATGGCCGACGGTCCGTTCCCGGTGCATATGGAGCCGTTTGAATCGCCGGTCGGCAACCTGGTGTTCCCGAAGCTCAAGGGCAACCCGGTGGCGCGGGTGTTCAAGGGTGATCTCGAAGCGCTTGGCACATCCAAGGACTTCCCGATCGTCGGCACCACCTATCGCCTCACCGAGCACTTCCACTACTGGACCAAGGCTGTTCACGCCAATGCGGTGATGCAGCCGGAGTTCTTCGTGGAAATGTCGGAGGAACTCGCCAAGGAGAAGGGCATCAAGCACGGGCAGCAAGTTCGCGTTTGGTCCAAGCGCGGCGAGGTCAAGGGCAAGGCGGTGGTCACCAAGCGCCTGAAGCCGTTCAAGATCGACGGCAAGACGGTGCACGAGGTGGGGCTGCCGCTCAACTTCGGCTTCATCGGCGAAACCAAGAAGGCCTCGCCGATCAACGGGCTGACCTCCGCGATCGGGGACTCGAACTCGCAGACGCCTGAGTACAAGGCGTTCCTTGTCAATGTCGAGCCCATCGCGGGTCCGGTGGCGTAAGGGGAGGGCAACAGATGTTCACACCAGTCCCCAATCCCACCACCAGTCCGGTTGCCGCCAAGTTCGGCCAGCAGGACCTGATCCGCCGCTCGGCCTCGTCCATCACGCCGCCTGCCAAACGGCAGACGGAGGTGGCGAAGCTGATCGACGTCTCGAAGTGCATCGGCTGCAAGGCGTGCCAGGTGGCGTGCCTCGAGTGGAACAACCTCACCGAGGAAGTCGGCGTCAATGTCGGGGTCTACGACAACCCGCACGACCTGACGGCGAATACCTGGACCTTGATGCGTTACACCGAGTACGAGAATGCCGAGTCCGGCAATCTCGAGTGGCTGATCCGCAAGGACGGCTGCATGCATTGCGAGGATCCGGGCTGCCTCAAGGCTTGCCCGGCGCCCGGCGCCATCGTGCAGTATTCCAACGGCATCGTGGATTTCGACCACGACAAGTGCATCGGCTGTGGCTACTGCATCAAGGGCTGTCCCTTCAACATTCCGCGCATCTCGCAGGTCGATCAGAAGGCCTACAAGTGCTCGCTGTGTTCCGACCGTATCGCGGTCGGGCAGGGACCGGCCTGTCAGAAGGCATGTCCGACCCAGGCCATCGTGTTCGGCACCAAGGACGAGATGAAGCAGTGGGCCGACCACCGCATCAAGGATCTCAAGTCGCGCGGCTTCAAGAATGCCGGCCTCTACGATCCGCCGGGTGTTGGCGGCACGCACGTGATGTATGTTCTGCAACACGTGGACAAGCCGCAGATCTACGCGGGACTGCCCAACAATCCATCGATCAGTCCGCTGGTCGAGGTCTGGAAGGGCGTCACCAAGTATGTCGGCCTTGCAGCGATCGGTGCCTTTGCAGCGTTCGGGTTCCTGCATCACGCCCTCGCCGGTGCGAACCGGGTGACGGAAGAAGATGAGGAGAACGCCGAGCGATTGACGGAGGGACGGCGATGAGCAAATCCGAAGTCGATGCCGGAGACAGCGTGCATCCCGGCAAACCGGTCATCGTTGACCGGTACACGCTGCCGGCCCGCATCAACCACTGGATCACGGCGATCAGCCTCGTGCTGCTCGCGTTGTCGGGGCTGGCGTTGTTCACGCCCGCCCTCTACTTCCTGACCGGCCTGTTCGGCGGCGGCCAGCTGACGCGGATCATTCATCCGTGGATCGGCGTGGTGCTGTTTGTCAGCTTCCTCGGGCTGTTCTTCCGCTTCTTCCGGCTGAATCTCTGGGAAAAGACCGACAGCGTCTGGATGAGCCGGTTGCGCGACGTGCTGGCGGGCGACGAGAACAAGCTGCCGGAAGTCGGCAAGTACAATGCCGGTCAGAAGATGGTGTTTTGGTCGATGTCACTGTTCATCCTGGTGCTCATCACCAGCGGCGTGGTGATCTGGGATCAGTACTTCGGCAATTACTTCACCATCGAGCAGAAGCGGATCGCGGTTCTGATCCACTCCGCCACCGCGATCGTGGCGATCTGCGTCTGGATCGTCCATGTCTACGCGGCGATCTGGGTGCGCGGCACCATCGGCGCCATGACCCGCGGCAAGGTGACCGGCGGCTGGGCGTGGCGGCATCACCGCCGCTGGCTCAAGGAGCTGGTGACCGGCAAGAACTGAGAGACGACATGGCGCCGTCGCAAGCCGGCGCCATGTCTCAAGGACCTGATTTCGAAGCCATGCGGCAGTCGTCGCGGCGGCTTCGCAATGAATCCACGTGGCCCGTGGGGTTCGTGAGGTGCAATGATGTCGCGCGTTGATGCCACCCAGCCTGATCCCTCCGTCATTGGCAATATTCCGATCCCGCCGTTCGCGCGGTTGCCTGATCCGGTGCAAATCTTCGCCGGTCGCAGCGCGCGGTTCGCCGTTCTGGCCGAAGGGCACGATCTGGCGCCTTACCTGAATTTCCTTTCCGGCCTTTGCGGCGTTCAGGCGTCCATTCAGGAGGGCTTGCCTGAGCCGGCCGCCATTGCGCCCGATGTTCTGGCGCGCGCCAGGGAACACAAGATGCCGCCGCTCGACCGTGTCGCCTTCAAGGCGGACGGGGCGTTCGAGACGACCTTCCAGCGATTGCTCGATGCAGCGGTGGCGCTGGAGATGCCCTCGCCGGCGCGCGCCGCGCTGCTGCGCGTCACCGAGGCGGACGCAGCCGCGCGCGAGGCGATGCTGCAGAATGTCCTCGCCGAGGCCATTCCGTTCGAGGCGGTGGCCGAGCATATCTTCGTCGCCGCTGCGCTGCAGGTGCATTTCGCGCGGCTCGCGGCGCGGCTCGACGACAAGTCGCTGCAATCGGTCGGCGACGGTGTCTGCCCCTGCTGCGGCAGCGCCCCGACCTCGACCGCGATCGTCAACTGGCGCCGCGCGCCGGGTACGCGGTTCTGCTGCTGCTCGCTCTGCGGCACGATGTGGAACTATGTGCGCTCCAAATGCACGCTGTGCGGCTCCACCCGGAAGATCCTGTTTCAGGAGATAGAAGGTGCCGGCAACATCAAGGCGGAAACCTGCGACGACTGCCACGGCTACATGAAGATCTTCAACCAGCAGAAGGACGATCGGCTCGATCCGGTAGCCGATGACGTCGCCTCGCTCGGCCTCGATCTCCTCGTGCGTGAACTCGGTTTCCGACGCGGCGGCATCAATCCGTTCCTGATCGGCTATTAGGAGGCCGCCGTGCGCGATCCCGGTCCCGCGTTCAGGCGTATTCCGTCCATCGACGAGCTGCTGAAGACGCCGCGCGCGCGCGAAGCCATCAGCCTTTTCGGCCGCCCCGTGGTGCTGGAATCGCTGCGGCGTGAGGTCCAGGAAGTGCGCAGCGCAGCGGCGTCGGGCCACGTGGCGGTGCCCGGAGCGGATTCGATTGTCGCGGCAGCGGTCGTGCGGATCGCAGGCGAGTCGCAGCCGAAGGTGCGGCCGGTGTTCAATCTCACCGGCACGGTGCTGCACACCAATCTCGGCCGCGCGCAGATCGCGGAGGCGGCCGTTGAAGCGGCGACGGTAGCGATGCGCGACGCGCTGGCATTGGAGTTCGATCTCGCCACCGGCAAGCGCGGCGAGCGCGACGATCTCGTCCGCAATCTGTTGTGCGAACTGACCGGCGCTGAGGATGCCACCGTCGTCAACAACAATGCCGGCGCGGTATTGCTCGCGCTGAATACGCTGGGGCGCGGCAAGGAAGCGGTGATCTCGCGCGGCGAGTTGATCGAGATCGGCGGCGCGTTCCGGATGCCAGATATCATGGCGCGCGCAGGAACCAAATTGGTCGAAGTCGGCACCACCAACCGCACCCACGAGAAGGACTATGCGGATGCGCTCGGCCCCAAGACCGGGCTCGTGCTCAAGGTGCATACGTCGAACTATCGCGTCGAGGGTTTCACCAAAAGCGTATCCGGCAGGGCGCTCGCCGACATCACCCGCCCGCAGAACGTGCCGCTGCTGAACGATCTCGGCTCCGGCACGCTGGTCGATCTCGCGCGTTACGGCCTCGCGCATGAGCAGACCGTGCGCGAGGCGCTGGCCGAGGGAGCCGATCTCGTCACCTTCTCCGGAGACAAGCTGCTCGGCGGACCGCAGGCCGGCTTCATCGTCGGCCGTCGCGACCTGATCGCGCGGCTCAACAAAAATCCGATGAAGCGCGCGCTGCGCGTCGACAAGGTACGGCTCGCCGCCATCGAGGCGACGCTGCAGCTCTATCGCGATCTCGATCGTCTCGCGGAACGCCTGCCGACCCTTCGCCTCTTGGCGCGTAAGCGCGATGACATCGCCGCGCAGGCGGCACGGCTGCTGCCGGCAATTTCCGCCGCCATCGGCACGCGCTATGTCGCAAGCGTGATCGATTGCGCCAGCCAGATCGGCTCCGGTGCGTTGCCACGGGAAACCTTGCCGAGCGCCGGCATCGCCGTTCGTCAGGCAGGATCGCGCGCGAGCGGTCGCGCGCTGATCGCGTTGGCGGCGGCATTCCGTAGCCTCGATAAGCCGGTGATCGGCCGCATCGAGGAGCAGGCATTCGTGCTCGACCTGCGCTGCCTCGAAGCCGACGCGGGCTTCGTTCGCAATCTCGCGGGCCTTCACTTGGCGGAGCGCGCATGATGGGCTGGCTCGACGCATCGCTCAAAGCCTTCCGCAGCAAGCCGGCTGAGAAGACGACGGCTGAACTGATGTCGGACGCGCTCGATGCGGCTGCCGCCAACGACTATGAGTCGGCGCTGACGATCTGGGGCCCGCTGGCGCAGCAGGGCGTAGCCCGCGCGCAGAACAATATCGGCGTCTGCTTCAGCGAAGGCATGGGTGTCGCGCGCGACACGGCGTTGGCGTTCAAGTGGCTCACGCTCGCCGCCGAGAACGGCGACATCATCGGCAAGCGCAATCTCGCGGACCTTTATTTCAAGGGCGAAGGCGTCGAGTCCAACGCCGTGAAAGCGGCTGAGCTCTACCGCGCTGCCGCGGAAGCCGGCGATGGCCCGGCGCAAGACATGCTGTCGTGGATGCTCTACGAGCAGCACATGATCCCCGGCGATCTCGTCGAAGCCAAGAGCTGGGCGGAAGCCGCGGCCGCACAGGGCGTGGTAGCGTCGATGACGCGGCTCGGCATGATCTATCACAATGCCATCGGCGTCGAACGCGATGCGGCGGAAGCGGCGCGCTGGTGGGACAGGGCGGCGGCGCGCGGCGATGCGGACGCGCAGGCAATGCTGGGCGCGGCCTATCAGCTCGGCGCCGGGGTGCCCCGCGATGCGGTGGCGGCCTTGATGTGGCTGCTGCGCGCGCAGGCCGGCGGCAGCGCGCTGGCGGAGTCGTTCCTGCAACCGACCTACGCCGCGATGTCGGACGCCGAAATCGAGCGCGCGCGCAAGCTGGCGAAACTGCCGCTCGGGGAGCCCGCGTCATGATCGTCGGCACCGCAGGCCATATCGATCACGGCAAGACGTCGCTGGTCCGGGCGCTCACCGGCGTCGATACCGATCGCCTCAAGGAAGAGAAGGCGCGCGGCATCTCGGTCGATCTCGGCTTCGCCTATCTGCCGACGCCGGATGGCGGCGTGCTCGGCTTCGTCGACGTGCCGGGCCACGAGCGCTTCGTCCACAACATGCTGGCCGGCGCAAGCGGCATCGATTTCGTGCTGCTGGTGATTGCCGCTGACGACGGCATCATGCCGCAGACCATCGAGCATCTGGCGATCGTCAATCTGCTCGGCATCACGCGCGGCGCGGTCGCCATCACCAAGGCCGATCTTGTCACTGAAGATCGCTTGGCCGAGGTGCGCATCGAGATCGCCAATACGCTGGCGCTGACGCCGCTTGGCGATGCCGACATGTTTGCGGTCTCCAGCCAGACCGGACAGGGCCTCGACGACCTGCGCGCGCGGCTGTTCGCGGCGGCGCGCGAATGGCAGGCGCGCTCCGACAAGGGGCGCTTCCGGCTTGCGGTCGATCGCTCGTTCACGCTGGCCGGCACCGGCACCGTTGTCACCGGCACGGTGATGTCCGGCAGCGTCAGCGTCGGCAATCAGGTGATCATCAGTCCTTCCGGGCTATACGCACGCGTGCGCGGCATTCACGCGCAGAACCACGTGACCGAGACCAGCCGCGCCGGTGACCGCTGCGCGCTGAACCTTGCCGGCGACGGCGTAACCAAGGACGCGATCGCGCGCGGCGCTGTCGTGCTCGATCCGGAACTGCACGCGCCCGCGAACCGCATCGATGCGCGCGTCGAGGTGCTGGCAGGCGAAAGTAAGCCGATCACGCAATGGCTGCCGGTGCGGCTGCATCATGCCGCCAACGAGGTCGGCGCGCGCATCGTGCTGCTGAGCGACGATCCGGTCCCGCCCGGCGGCCACGCTTTCGTGCAACTGGTGCTGGATCAGCCCATCGCGGCGGCGGTCGGCGACCGCTTCGTGCTGCGCGATACCACGGCGCAGCGAACTATCGGTGGCGGCCTGTTTCTCGACCTGCGCGCCGCGGCACGCAAGCGCCGCGCGCCGGAGCGCATCGCGCAGCTCGAGGCCAACGCCATCCGCGATCCGGAAGGCGCGCTGACCGCGCTGCTGAATTGCGCCGCCGGCTATACCGATTTCTCTGCTTTCGTTCGTGACCGCGCCATCTCGGACACCGAGCGCGAGGCGCTGGTGCAGCGCATGAGCCTGTTACGGTTCGTCACGCCCAGGGCCGAGTTCGTCATCGCGCCTGCGACCTGGCTGCGCATGAAGAACGATATTCTGGCGACACTTGCGAAATTCCATGCCGACAATCCGAACCTGTCGGGCATCGGCCTTGAGCGGCTGCGGCTGCAACTCGAACCGCGACTGCCGGCGCCGGCTTTCGCCGCGCTGCTGCAAGGGCTGGCGCGCACGCGGGACATCGCGCTTGACGGCGCGTGGATACGCCTGCCGAGCCACGAAGTGCGGCTGACGCCGGGCGACGAGGCGCTGTGGAATAAGGTGCGGCTGTTCATCGGTGGCGAAGGGCGCTTTCGTCCGCCGCGCGTGCGCGACATCGCCGGCTACACCGGCGTTGCCGAGCCGGACGTGCGGCGGCTGTTCAAGCTGGTCGGGCGCATGGGACGCGTCGACGAGATCGCCCACGATCATTTCTTCCTGCGGGCAACGGTGGCCGAGATGGTTGCCGTAATGGTGAGCCTGTCGGAGCAGGCGCCCGACGGGCAATTCACCGCCGCGCAATTCCGCGACAAATTCGACAACGGCCGCAAGGTCGCGATTCAGATACTTGAATTTTTCGACCGGCATGGTGTTACAATCCGCAGAGGCGATCTGCGCCGTGTCAACAAGCATCGGCTTGACCTGTTTCGCAGGCCGGCCGATGAAGCGGCGCCGAATAGCTTGGAGACAAGCACGGCGCCGAAGATTGAAACGATTGGAAGAGCATCGTTCCCGGTGGGGCGTCCGGACTTCAAATCCGGGAAGGGCCGCGAGTCGGTTCTTGGTGGGTTCGACTCCCATTCTCTTCCGCCACCCCTCAACAAGCACGGGAGCGCGCGATGACGGCCCAACCTCTGACGGCGTTGCTCGACGATCTCGATCAGATCGCGCACACCGCCGCTGTGAACGAGGAAAATTTCCGGAAGGAAGCGGCGGCGCGTTTCCGGGAGCTTGAGCAGGATCGTGCCTTCGGCTTTCGGCGCCTCAACTTGATGCGAAGCGTAACCTCGGCGCTGTCCGGCTGCGAGACGCAGGAGGACGCTCTGGTGAAGGGCTCCGCCGCTTTCCTGCACGAACTCGGCTGGAGCGGCACCAGCGACACGCAACAGGAGACGCTGCAGCGCTTCGAGCCGGTCATCATTGCGTGCTGGCAGGCGGCGCAAGGCGATCCGGAGCAGCCCGAAGCAGCACCGAATTCCGCCGCCATCATCGAGAAGTTGCGCGCGTTCGAGGCCTGGTTCGCGGAAAACCGCAATGGTCCGTTCCTGAGTATCATGGAGCGGGAAATCGTGGAGCTGCCGCTTGTCGAAACCTGCTAAGCATAAGAAGCTCGACGATTTTCTTTTCGACGATTGGGTGGTGCGCGAATTTCGCCGCACCGGCGGCTTCACCGCGCTGATTATTCTGGTCTCGACCGCCAATCTCGGCGTCTTGCCGCTGCGTTCGACCTTCACGCATGTGATCGGCGCCGAACTCGACTGGCACCATTTCACAATGCTGATGCGTGGTGCCAATGTGCCGTGGGATGGCGTGCTGCTGATGCCGATCACTAATGACGACGGCGGTCCGGTGGAGGACGCCAAGGCGGCCGAGGCGCTGCGCGAGCTTGAAGACCGCGTCAACGCCGACCGCATGGTGGTCAACGAAGGCCACTTCTTCGACACCTGGGGACGCCGCATGAAGGTCGAGCCGGCGCAGGTGAATTGAAGGGACATACATTTCGCTTGTTCGTCATGCCCGGCTTGATGCCGGGCATCCACGTCTTAAGGGCATCGCAAGTCCAAAGACGTGGATGGCCGGGACAAGCCCGGCCATGACGATGATATGATCAAGTCCGTCATTGCGAGGAACGTAGCGACGAAGCAATCCAGTCCTTGCTTCGTGACTTCTGAATTGCTTCGCGGAGCCTGTGCTCGGACAACGCGGAGCGTTGATCCGAGTGCTCGCAATGACGGCGGAGGTGCGTAGTGTTCGATCAGCTCTCGATCCGAACCTGCGCCGGGCCGGCCTCGGCGTGGCCGATGATTTTTGCCGAGGTGAATCCGGCATCGACCACCTTCTTCAAAATCGCCTCGACATGGTCCGGCGCGCAAGCGACCAAGAGGCCGCCCGAGGTCTGCGGATCGGCCAGCAGGTCGCGTTGCCATTCCGGCATGCCGGGCGGTAGTACGATGGACGCGCCGTAGCTCGCCCAGTTGCGTTTCGAGGCGCCGGTGATGAAGCCGCTTTTGGCCAGTTCATCGGCGCGCGAGAACAGCGGCACGTTCTTCGCGTCGATCACCAGCGACAGTTTCGATTCACGCGCCATCTCGAAGGCATGGCCGAGCAGGCCGAAGCCGGTGACGTCGGTGATGGCATGAACGGCAGGATCGGCAGACAGTTCGCCGCCGACCCGGTTGAGTTGCGTGGTCGAGGCGACCATCTCGGCGTAGCCGTCGCCGTCGAGCTGGCCTTTCTTGATCGCGGCGGAATAGACCCCGACGCCAAGCCCCTTGGTCAGGATGAGCGCGTCGCCCGGCCTGGCATCGGCATTGCGGCGCACCTGTTCGGGCCGGCAGATGCCGATCACCGCGAGGCCGTAGATCGGCTCCGGCGCATCGATGGAGTGGCCGCCGCCGATCGGAAAGCCGGCATCGGCGCAGACCGCCGCACCGCCGCGCAGGATTTCGCGCACCACATCGACGGAAATCTTGTCGAGCGGCATGCCGAGGATCGCCAATGCCAGGATCGGCTTGGCGCCCATGGCGTAGATGTCGGAGATCGCATTGGTGGCGGCGATGCGGCCGAAGTCGAACGGATCGTCAACGACCGGCATGAAGAAGTCGGTGGTGGCGACGATGCAGGTGTTGTCGTCGACCTGCCAGACGGCGGCATCGTCGCCGGTGTCGGCGCCGACCAGCAACTGGCGGAACGGTGCGGCCGCAGGCTGGCCGGCCAGCAATTCCTGCAGCACCGATGGCGCGAGCTTGCATCCGCAGCCGCCGCCATGGGCAAGGCTTGTGAGGCGGACGATGGGGGCGTTCATTGTCAAATCTCCCGATCGCGCCGCGCCGCGGCAGGTTCACCGACAGTCCGCGCGCTGCGCGAAGCGGAGAGAGACAAGGATAGAAGGATCATAGGCCGGAATGCGCCGGCAATGCAAACTGCATGGGCCGGGAAGAGACGCATGCGCGCGGTCAGACGATACGGCTCTTGCGGTCGCCCCAGTAGCGGTCGCGCAGCAGCCGCTTGTAGAGCTTGCCGGTCGGCAGGCGCGGCAACTCGGCTTCGAAATCGATCGAGCGCGGGCATTTCTGGTGCGACAAATTCTTGAGGCAGAACTGTGTCAGTTCCTCCGCGAGAGCTTGATCCGGCGCGATGCCCGGCATCGGCTGCACCACGGCTTTCACCTCTTCGCCAAGGTCTTCGTTCGGCACGCCGAACACCGCGGCATCGGCAACCTTCGGATGCGTGATCAAGAGGTTCTCGCATTCCTGCGGATAGATGTTGACGCCGCCGGATACGATCATGAAGGTCGCGCGGTCGGTGAGATACAGAAATCCGTCGTCGTCGACGTATCCGATGTCGCCGACCGTGCTCATGCTGCCATCCGCCGAGCGGGCTTCTGCGGTGCGCTTGGGATCGTTGAAGTATTCGAACGGCGTCGCGGTCTTGAACCATAGGGTGCCGGGGGTTTCCTTCGGGCAGGGCTGCATGTTCTCGTCGAGCACGTGCAGTTCGCCGAGCAGCACTTTGCCGACCGTACCGCGATGCGCCAGCCACTGTTCGGTGTCGCAGGCAGTGAAACCGAGCCCTTCGGTCGCGCCGTAATATTCGTGGATGATCGGTCCCCACCAGTCGATCATCTGCTCCTTCACCCGCGGCGGGCAGGGGGCGGCGGCGTGGATGGCGACCAGCAGCGAGGAGACGTCGTAGCGATCGCGTACGGCGTCCGGCAATTTCAACATGCGCGAGAACATCGTCGGCACGAGCTGGGTATGCGTCGGCCGATATTTTTCGACCAGCTGCAGATAATGCTCGGGGTCGAAGCGTTCCATGATGATGGCGGTGCCGCCGTTGCGGATCACCAGGTTGACGGCGGCCTGCGGGGCCGAATGATACAACGGCGCCGGCGAGAGATAGATCAGACCTTCCCGGTAGCGCCACAGCTTGTTGAGAAAGTCGAACAGCGGCAACTGCTGCGAGGGGAGCTGATCGGGAAGCGGACGGACGATGCCTTTCGGCCGCCCGGTGGTGCCCGAGGAATACAGCATCGCCGTACCGAGGCTTTCATCCGCGATCGGTGTGGCGGGGAGGCAGGCGGTGGCCTCGTCGAGGTTGAGAATCGTCGTGCCGTTGCCGGGTCCGTCGACCACGAGGCTGACCTCGACCTTAGGGCATTGGCGCAGTGCTTCCTCGGCGATTGCCCGCTTTTCCTCGGAGAAGATCAGCACGCGGGATTCGCTGTTGTTGATGATGTAAGCGAGTTCGTCCGCCTTCAGATAGGAGTTGATGCAGGTAAAATAGAGACCCGCCCGCTCGCCGGCACCGCAGCATTCCAGATAACGCGCATTGTTCTCCATGAAGATGGAGTAGTGATCGAGGCGTTTGAGGCCGCGGTTGCGCAGGAAATGCGCTAATCGGTTGGTGCGCGCTTCCAGTTCGGCATAGGTGACGGTCTCCCCGGTACTCGCCATGATGAAAGCGGGCTGATCGGCGCGCGTCTTGACGTGGCTGCCCGGATACATGTGCGTCGACTCCCTGCTGGACGAGGCGCCGGATTTGCCCGGTCGTTGATCGTTCGATCGCCGACAGCATATCGCCGGCCAAGGCGCTGGCAAGGCGGCTCGATCCGACAGTCCGGTTCTTCATGTCGCAGGTTTGCGTGGCCACCGTCCGGCCGCATGATGCGAAGGGGGAGTGGCAAAAATCACCGGTTCGTCTATAGAAGCTCGGCTCACGCGAGATACCGAGATCGATGTCTTCCCCGCCGTCCTGGCTCCGTCCCCTGTCCGGTGCTTCGCCGCGCCGACGGTTTTCGCGTCGATGCTGCATTGCAATAAAGGCTGCGGCCGTCATGATCCCGGTGTGCGAATAGCATCATGACGGATCTCGCGCGCGAAGCGGCTGGCGATTTTGACGCGAGAGTTCCTGGCAGAAAATCGATCGCTCGGCGGATCGTCGCCGCGGCGGCGGCGCGCAGTCCTTACGATCTCGCCGCGCTGCTGTTGCTCGTGGTTCTGACCGGGCTGGTGATCGCGACTTTCCGCGATTACGCCATCACCAATGACGAGTGGATTCAGCATCGCTACGGCGAACTGATCGTCGCTTACTATCGCAGCGGCTTCACCGATCGCGCCGTCTTCGAACTCGACAACCTTTATCTGTATGGCGGGTTGTTCGACAGCGTTGCGGTGTTGCTCGGCCATGTCGTGCCGATGGATGTCTACGACCTGCGTCACCTGATGTGCGGTCTGATCGGCCTTGGCGGTCTGGCGGCAGCGATGGCCACCGCGCGGCTGATCGGCGGAGCCCGGGCCGGACTGATGGCGGGTGTTGCGCTCGCGGTCTGCGGCTCGTGGTACGGCACCATGTTTCATCACAGCAAGGACATCCCGCTGGCGGCCGCCATGGCGGGCGCGCTCTATTTCCTCCTGCGAGCCGCACGCGATCTGCCTACGCCGAAGCCGCGCGATATCGTAGGCTTCGGGCTGATGACCGGCGCAGCGCTCGGCATCAAGGTGCTCGGCCTGCTGCTGGTCGGTTATGTCGGCGTCGCGATCCTGCTGAGCATGCCGGCCGCGATGCCTCTGACGTCGCCGCCGGCGCGCCGCTTTGTTGCGGGTGCCGTGGTTCGTTTCGTGCCGGCGCTGGCGATCGCCTACGTCATCATGATCGTGACCTGGCCCTGGTCGGCGCTGGCGCCGCTCAATCCGATCCGCGGTTTGTTCAGCTTCGCTGAATTTCACTACAACATCCGCACGGTGCTGGATGGCACGGTGTATCGGATGGCCACCATCCCGCGCCTGTATGTGCCGATCTATATCCTGATCAAGCTGCCGCTCCTGATGCTCGCCGGGGCTGCGCTGGCGATAACGCTGGCAGCCATCTCTGCGCTGACCCCGTCCGCTCTCGGACGCCGGACGCGCAACCAGATCGCCATCGTCGCCTTCGCCGCCGTCTTTCCGGTGCTGTGCGAAGTGGTGGCGCATGGGCCGGCCTTCTGCGGTCTGCGGCATTTCCTGTTCGTGCTGCCCCCGCTCGCCGTCCTTGCTGGTGTCGGACTGCACTGGACCGTCGCCCGGCTCGCGGCCGTCAGCCGTCTGCTCGGTGTCCTGGCGCTCGTTATCGTGGTTCCGGGTTTCGGCTGGAACGCGATCACGCTCTACCGCCTGCACCCGTATCAGTACCTCGTGTTCAATCCGCTGGTGGGGGGCCTCGAGGGCGCTTCGCGTCGTTATGCGATGGACTACTGGTTCACCATCATGCCGGAGGCGGTGGATGGGCTGGAGGCTTACCTCGATCGCACCGAACCGGTCCTAAGCCGTGATCCGAGCCACAGCTATTCGGTCGCGATCTGCGGCGAGCGGGCGGCCTTTGTGAAGAAGGCCAGGCCGCACTTGCGGTGGGCCGAGATCTGGGAAACCGCCGATTTCTTCATCGCGCCGACCCACATGAACTGTGACCGTGACAGCCAGGGCCAGGTGGTGGTCACCGTCAAGCGGCTCGGCGTTCCGCTCGGGTATGTCAAGGACCAGCGCCCGATCCTGCGCAGCCGGCGGACCGGCTGAGGTTTGTCGCGAAGCCGGGGTAAGGACGCTGCCGTCCACGCCGGACTTGTGCTAACAGTGAGGCATGAACGCCAACGTCAAAATCGAAATCAGGCATTCGACCTGTCCCCACGATTGCCCCTCCGCCTGCGCCCTTGATATCGAGGTGATCGACGGCACCACCATCGGCCGGGTGCGCGGCTCGAAGATACAGACCTATACCGCCGGCGTGGTCTGCGCCAAGGTCGGGCGCTACGCCGAGCGCATCAATCATCCGGATCGCGTTAAATATCCGCTGCGTCGGGTCGGTGCGAAAGGTGAGGGCCGTTTCGAACGCATCTCATGGGACGAGGCGCTGGACGAGATCGCCGCGCGTTTCAACGCGGCCGAGCAGGAGTTCGGCGGCGAGTCGGTGTGGCCCTATTACTACGCCGGCACCATGGGACTGGTGATGCGCGACGGCATCAATCGCCTGTCGCACGTCAAGAAGTATTCGCGCTTTTACAGCACGATCTGCTCGACCATCGCGTGGGCCGGTTATGGCGCCGGCACCGGCAAGGTGATGGGCGTCGATCCGCGCGAGATGGCGAAGTCCGATCTCATCGTGATCTGGGGCACCAATCCGGTTTCCACCCAGGTCAACGTGATGACGCACGCCACCCGCGCCCGCAAGGAGCGCGGCGCGCGGATCGCGGCCGTCGACGTCTACGACAACGAGACGATGAAGCAGGCCGACATCAAGATCCTGCTGCGGCCCGGCACCGACGGCGCGTTTGCATGTGGCGTGATGCATGTGCTGTTTCGCGAGGGCTTTGCCGATCGCGCTTACCTCGCGAAATATACCGATTGCCCCGACGAGCTTGAAGCGCATCTTGCCAGCCGCACGCCGCAATGGGCGTCGGCGATCTGCGGCGTGCCGGTGAGTGAGATCGAAGCCTTCGCGCGTGCCGTCGGCCAGACGCCCCGTTCGTACTTCCGGCTCGGTTACGGCTTCACCCGCAGCCGCAACGGCGCGGCGCAGATGCACGCGGCGCTGTGCATCCCCGCCGTCACCGGCGCTTGGCAGTACGAGGGTGGCGGTGCGTTCTTCAACAACGGCGCGATCTGGAATTTTGACAAGACGCTGATCGAAGGGCTCGACGTCGTCGACAAGAGCACGCGGCGGCTCGATCAATCGAAGATCGGCCGTATCCTCACCGGCGATGCCGAGGCGCTGAAGGGCGGCGGCCCGGTGAAGGCGATGCTGATCCAGAACACCAACCCCGCGGTGGTGGCGCCGGAGCAGGCATTGGTGCGGCAGGGTTTTGCCCGCGAGGATCTGTTCGTCGCGGTGCACGAGCAGTTCATGACCGAGACGGCGCAGGTTGCCGACATCGTTTTGCCGGCCACCATGTTCATGGAGCACGACGATCTCTATTACGGGGGCGGCCATCAGCACATCTCGATCGGCGCCAAGCTGGTCGAACCACCCGGCGAATGCCGCTCCAATCACGAGGTGCTGCAGGGCATCGCCAAGCGGGTCGGCGCGCAGCATCCGGCATTCGAAATGACCGCACGGGACATCATCGATGCAACCCTTCGCGCCAGCGGCCACGGCAGCGCCGAAGGACTTCTGGCGGACATGTGGCGCGACTTGCAGCCGGATTTCCGCGCCTCGCATTTCCTCGACGGCTTTGGCCACAGCGACGGCAAGTTTCACTTCAAGGCGGATTGGCCCAACGTTCCGGTGCCGGTCAATGAGCGTAACGGCACGTGGGACAAGATGCCGGCTCTGCCGGATCATTGGGCGGTGATCGAGGAGGCGGATGAGGCGCATCCGTTCCGGCTCGCCACCAGTCCCGCGCGCAGTTTCCTGAATACCACCTTCAACGAGACGCCGTCGTCGAAGGCGCGCGAGGGCGTGCCCTCGGTCATGATCCATCCGGACGACGCACGCGGGCTCGGCATTGCCGAAGGCGATCTGGTGACGCTCGGCAACATGCGTGGCGAAACCCATCTCACCGCGCGGCTGTTTCCTGGCGTGCAGCGCGGCGTGCTGATCGCGGAATCGGTGCATCCCAATCACGCCCATGTCGGCCATCGCGGCATCAACATGCTGACCGGCGCGGAAGCGGTTGCGCCCTATGGCGGCGCCGCGTTCCACGACAACAAGGTGTGGGTGCGCAAGGCGGCGCTTGCGGGAGCCACCTGATCGATGGCCGCCATGGACGCACTTCACATCGCGGTGCTCGCGGGCGATGGCATCGGCCCCGAAGTGATGGCGCCGGCGCTGGAGGTGCTGCGCCGGATCGAGGCGACCAGCAGACTGAAATTCCGCTTCACGGATGCGCCCGCCGGCGCAACGTATTATCAGCAGACCGGCAAATCGATGCCGGAGTCCACCATTAAGCTCTGCGACGAGGCCGATGCCATTCTGCTCGGCGCCTGCGGGTTGCCGCATATTCGTTACCCCGACAACACCGAGATCGCGCCCCAGATCGAACTGCGGATGATCTTCGATCTTTATGCCGGCGTGCGGCCGGCGCGGCTCATTCCCGGCGTGCCGAGCCCGATTGTCGGGGCGGTGGAGCACGGCATCGATCTGGTGCTGATCCGCGAGTCGACCGAGGGCCTGTTCGCCTCGATGGGCAAGGGCGTCGTCACCGCCGACGAGGCGCGCGAGACCATGGTGATTACCCGCAAGACCTCGCAGCGGCTGTTCGACTTTTCCTTCCGTCTCGCGGAACGCGGCAAGGCGCGCGGCAAGAAGGGACAACTCGCCTGCGTCGACAAGGCGAACGTGTTCAAGGCATTCGCCTACTTTCGCGGCCTGTTCGACGAGGTCGCCGCGCGTTACCCGGACGTCGAAACCTCGCGCGTCTATGTCGATGCCTGCTCGGCGATGCTGGTGAAGCGGCCGTGGGATTTCGGCGTGCTGGTGACCGAGAACATGTTCGGCGATATTCTCTCCGATCTCACCGCCGGCCTGATCGGCGGGCTCGGCATGGCGCCTTCCGCCGACATCGGCGACCGTCATGCGGTGTTCCAGCCCTGCCATGGCACCGCGCCGGACATCATGGGGCAGGGCAAGGCCAACCCGACCGCGATGATCCTGTCGGTAGCATTGTTGCTGGACTGGCTGGCCGATAAGCACCAGCTTCCCGATGCGGCCGCAGCCGCCGAGCGCATCGAGCGCGCGGTTGACAAGGCCTATGCAGATGGCATCAAACCGATGGAGTTCGGCGGGCGCGACGGCACCGCGGAGATTGCCCGCGCCATCATCGCCGGATTGTGATGAGCAGAACAAGAAGAGCCGCGAGGAAACAGACGCCATGAAGAGTTTCAAGGTCACCGATTTCAATTCCCCCTTGACCGAAGTCAACGAGCCGACGCCGCAGCCGACCGGGACGCAGGTGCTGATCAAGGTGAAGGCCGCCGGCGTCTGCCACAGCGATCTGCACATCTGGGAAGGCGGCTACGATCTCGGCCACGGCCGCAAGCCGCTGTCCTTGAAGGATCGCGGCGTCTCGCTGCCGCGCACCATGGGTCACGAGACGGTCGGCGAAGTGGTGGCGATCGGGCCGGATGCCAAAGGCGATCTCAAAGTCGGCGATGTCTGCCTGGTCTATCCGTGGCTCGGCTGCGGCAAATGCGAACTCTGCCTTGCCGATCAGGAGAACATGTGTCCGAAGGCGAATTCGCTCGGCGTCTACTGCGACGGCGGCTATGCCGACTACATGACGGTGCCGAACGCGAAATATCTCATCAACCTCAAGGGGCTCGATCCGGTCACTGCCGCGCCTTACGCCTGCTCGGGCGTCACGACTTACAGCGCGTTGAAGAAGGTGGAATCGGTGTTGCATCATCCGATCGTCATTTTCGGCGCCGGCGGTCTCGGCCTGATGGCGCTGTCGCTCTTGAAAGCGATGGGCGGCAAGGGCGCGGTCGTCGTTGATATCGATGCGCGCAAGCGCGAGGCGGCGGTGGCGGCCGGCGCGCTCGGCGCCGTGGACGGCGCGGCGGCGGATGCGCTGGAGCAGATCGCGGCGAAGGCGGGCGGCCCGGTCTATGCGGCGATCGATCTCGTCGGCAATGCCCAGACGGCGCAGCTCGGTTTCGACTGCCTCACCAAGGGCGGCAAGCTGGTGATGGTCGGCCTGTTCGGCGGCGGCGCGCCGTGGGCCTTGCCGCTGATCCCGATCAAGGCGATCACCATTCAGGGCAGCTATGTCGGCAACCTGCGCGAGACCGAGGAATTGCTCGATCTGGTGCGTACCAAGAAAGTGCCGCCGATCCCGGTGACAACGATGCCGCTCACCAAGGCCGACGAGGCGCTGAACGCACTCAAGACCGGCAAGCTGGTCGGCCGCGCGGTGCTGACGCCCTGACGTTGAGTTAATAGCCTTCGCCGAAATCTATCGGCTTTCGTCATGGCCGGATTTATTCCGGCCATCCACGTTTTTCCGCCCGCAATTTCACGCAGATGTGGATGGCCGGAATAAATCCGGCGATGACGGCGACTATGAGGGGACGCTACATTGATCCGGCGCCACTCCACTACTCACCGGAAGAACATTTCCTGGTTGCGGCGTTCCAGCTCCGCGCCGAAGACGCGTAGCGTATGGGTTTCGCTCACCGTGCCGATCGGTGTGCGGTTCTTGGCATTGTCCACCACCACCAGCACGTCGGCCTCCGTTGATTCAAACGCCGACATGATCTCGCGAATCGACAATTGCGGCTGCAGGAACATGCCCTGCTGGCGGGCCAGTTCTGCGACGGGATGATCGCCGGGAAGCTCCGTGGAATGCAGCTCTGACAACAGCACGATGCCGCCATAGCGCCCGTCCGGCCCGCGCAGCACCACCTGCTTGAGTTGTCCCGGCGGAAACAGCTTCTGCGCCTCGGCGATCGATATCTGGGCGGGTGTCGTTTCGAAATCGGACCGCATCAAGGTCATGGCGGTGAACTGCGTGATCCAGCCGACGTCCTGCGGGCCGCGGATCACCTCGCCGCGCAGGTGAAAGCGCCATGTGGCGAAGCTGTAGCCGAACGTTTCGCGCACGATCAGCGAGGTGACGGAGGCGGCGATGATCGCGCCAACCGTCAGCGAGAACTGGCCGGTGATCTCCAGCGCGAGGCATATCATGGCGAATGGCGCGCCGAGAATGCCGGTGCCGAGCGCCGCCATGGCGGCAATGGCGGCGGTGCCGGGCTGGAGCGCGACGTTGGGCAGCACCAGCGGAGCCAGCGTGCTGTACAGCATGCCGATCAAGGCGCCGAGCATCAGGGATGCGAAGAACAGGCCGCCGCGGAAGCCGGAGCCGAGCGACACCGACGACGCCAGTGATTTGAGGATGATCGTCGTCGTCAACAGCAGCCACGGCGGCTGGCTGACCAACATCAGCTGCATGGCGCCGTGGCCGGCCCCGAGCACCGTCGGCGTCAGCAGCGCCATGCCGCCGAGCAATGCGCCGCCGATGATCGGCCGCAGCGCGCCCTTGAACCATCGCAGCCGCTGAAAGCCGCGCTCGAAGCTCGCGATCATCAGCATCAGCGTGATGCTGGCCAGCGCACAGATCAGTCCGATCAGGACCGCCTGACCGATCATCTCGATGGACACCGGCGTCGGATAACCGGCGATCTGCAGAAACGACTGCTGGTTGAGTTGCCGGGCCACCAGCCAGGCTGCGACCGCGCTGCCGACCACCGGCACGAGATTGGTCGCGGTGTAGGCGCCGAGCACCACTTCGAACGCATAGAACGAGCCCGCCAGCGGCGCGTTGAAGGCGGCGCTGATGGCGCCGGCCGCACCGCATGCCACCAGCAGTCGCATGTCGCTGCGGCGTGCCGCCAGCTTGCGGCCGAAATAGGAACTGAAAGCGGCGCAAATCTGCGTGTAACCGGCTTCTAGACCGACGGAGCCGCCGAAACCGTTCGAGACCAGCGTTTGGAATGAGATCAGCAAGCTGCCGCGCATCGAGACCCGGCCGCCGAGCAGGGCATTGGCTTCGATGGCGTCCGCCATCTGACCCTTCAGCCGGTTGCCGACCACCCAGGCAATGAGCGCCAGCAGCGCGCCGCCGCACATCGGAACGAACAGCGTTCGCTGCCAGGAGATCGTCCCGGTGGCGCTCAGCCGCGCATCGAAGGGAATGGCAAACAGCACCGCGTGGATGGTTTCGCTCAGCGCTGCGATGATCGCCACCAGCAATCCGCTGAGCAGGCCGATGACGATGGCCACCAGCATGACACCGGTATCGTGCTTGCGGACATAGTTGCGTAGCGCCTGCGGCAGAAGGCGGCCGCTTGCCTGTGGCTTCGGCGCGGTCATCGATCGTTCAGTATAACTCATGCGGAACCGGCGGCAGACGGACACAGGCCGACCATGGCCGGGGCGATGATGTCTTCTTTGCGGAGATGCGGCAAATTCAGGCCGCCACGCTTATCCCAGACCGTGCCAACGAACCAATGTCATTTCCGTGAGTGGCGGCGCATTCGATGCGCCGCCCGGGCGAGGTCCTACAAATTGCTGTCCGTGATCGCCGAATAGACCAGCGAGCGCAGTTCGCGGCGCACCGGATAGGCGCTCGACGGCAGCACCTGGGTCATGAAGATGGCGATCAGGTCTTCTGCCGGATCGATCCAGAACGAGGTGGTCGCCGCGCCGCCCCAGGCATATTCGCCGGGGCTGCCGGGGATCAGCGTTTGGGCCGGGTCCATCGTGACCGAGAAGCCGAGCCCGAAACCGACGCCCGCGAAGGTCGCCTCGCTGAACAGCGAACGCGACAGCTGCGTCAGGTCCTTGTTGCCGGGCAGGTGATTGGTGGTCATCAGCGCCAGGGTCTTGGGGCCGAGCAGCCGCACGCCGCCGAGTTCACCGCGGTTCAGGAGGGCGCGGCAGAAGGTGAGATAGTCCGCCGCCGTCGAGCACAGGCCGCCGCCGCCGGAGATGAACGATGGCGGTGTCAGGAAGCTGCTGGTGGTCGGATCGTCCTGAAGCGACAGACTGCCCTTGGCACCCGGAGCATGAAATGACGACATGCCCCCCGGCGAGGCATTGTAGCATGCCGCCAAGCGGTGCGCTTTCTCGGCGGGAACGAAGAAGTCAGTATCCACCATGCCGAGCGGATCGAAGATGCGCTCCTTCAGGAACTGCTCGAACCGCTTGCCGGAGATTTTCTCGATCAGATAGCCGAGTACGTCGGTCGAGACCGAGTAGTTCCAGGCTTCGCCCGGCGAGAACTCCAGCGGGATGCTCGCGAGATCGTCGATCATCGATTGCATCGTGCCGGCTTTTTCGATTTCGCCGATCTTCTTCGCGCGATAGGCGGCATCGACATTGCTGCGCTGCTGGAAGCCGTAGGTGAGGCCCGAGGTGTGGCGCAGCAGATCGACGATCTGCATGGGCCGGGCCACCGGCTTGGTCTGGAACAGCGGCGGCGTGCCGGCGACGAAGACCCGCATGTCCTTCCATTGCGGAATGTATTTATGCACCGGCTCGTCGAGCGCGACATGGCCTTCCTCCACCAGCATCATGAACGCGACCGACGTGATGGGTTTGGTCATCGAATAGATGCGGAAGATGGTGTCGTCCTTCATCGGCACCTTGCGCTCGAGATCGGCATAGCCCTGCACGGCGCTATGGGCGATGGCGCCGCGCCGATAGATCAGCGTCTGCGTGCCCGGAAATCGCCCGCTCTCGAGGTAGCGGCGCTTGAGATGGTCCTCGATGCGACCGAGCCGCGCGCCCGACATGCCGAGCGTTTCCGGAGTGGCCGTGGTGGGCATCAGGCTGGAGGCTGACGCGGGCTTGATGGGATCGAGCATTGATTTTCTCCTGAGACGGCCGCAGTTTCGGCATGGACGGCGGCTATTTCACAACGTCCGCACGCATCGGACAAGCCGGTCCAAAGCGGACATCGGAACCGACGGAATTTCGTATGTCGAAACGATCGAATGCACGCCCTTTTGGCGCGGTGCGTGTGAATGTGCCGCCGATCGGGCAGGGCACCTGGTACATCGACCATGGCGACCGCAAGACGGCGGTGGAAACGCTGCGGCGCGGCCTCGATCTCGGCATGAGCCATATCGATACCGCCGAGATGTATGGCGATGCCGAACTTGTGGTGGCCGACGCCATCGCCGGGCGGCGCGACGAGGTGTTCCTTGTCTCCAAGGTGCTGCCGAGCAATGCCTCCCGGCGCGGCACCATCACCGCCTGCGAACGTTCGCTGAAGCGGCTGAAGAGCGACCGGCTCGACTGCTACCTGCTGCACTGGCGGGGGTCGTATCCGCTGGCGGACACGGTGGCGGCGTTCGAGCAACTCGTCACCGAGGGCAAGATCAAGAGCTGGGGCGTCAGCAATTTCGATGCGGGTGATCTCGATGACCTGCTGGAGATTGCGGGCGAGGGCCGCATCGCCTGCAATCAGGTGCTCTATCACTTGCGTGAGCGCGCCATCGAGCATGCGGTGATCCCGTGGTGCGAGGCGCACGGCGTGGCAGTGGTGGCCTATTCGCCATTCGGTCACGATGATTTCCCATCGGCACACTCGGCGCAGGGCCGCGTGCTTGGAGAGATCGCATCCGCGCACGGCGCGACACCGCGTCAGGTGGCGCTGAGTTTCCTGACCCGGCGGCCATCGGTGTTCGCGATCCCGAAAGCCGCGACGACAGCCCACGCCGCCGACAATGCCGGCGCGCTCCACCTGAAATTGCCGGCGGACGATATCGCCCGCATCGAGAAGGCGTTTCCGCGCGGCGGGGCGCCGCGCTCGCTGCCGATGCTGTAGTTCGATTCGCTGGAGCATCGTTCGATCGAACTGAATCACCGCAAATGCAGGGCGATTCCCTCTCCCCATAGCCCGTCGAAGACGGGCGTAAACGCCCTTATGGGGAGAGGGGGCGCGCATCGCCTGGCGGTCGATGTTCTGATCTAGACTAAAAAGGCTATAGACGCATATCGGCATCCTGTTTTCGTGCCTTGTCGTTCGGGCGCGATTCGCGTTTGGTCCGGCAATTCGTCTTGGCCCTTGCGATTCCCGAGCCCGATTTTGTCTCCGCCCCCCGCGCCGGTTGCGGCGTTTGCCGATCACAGCCCCGCCGCCTCGGCGGAGCCTCCCCGCGCGGCCGCGTCCGGTGCCCCTCAACGCACTGACAGGCCTTTCCGCGGCATTGCGCTGGTGATCGCCTCCACCGTGTTCCTGGCCTGCTCCGACGCCCTCGCCAAATATCTGACGCGGACCGGCCTGCCGCCCGTCGAGATCGCCTGGATCCGGTTCTTGGTCTATGTCGCGATCATGCTGCCTGCGATCCTGATGGGGCGCGGCGGCAACGTGCTCGCCACCCGCCGGCCCGGCATTCAGGTCCTGCGCGGCATCGGGCTGGTGGCGTCCTCGCTGTTCTTCATCTGGGGTCTGAGCTATCTGCCGATCGCCGAAGCCTCCGCGACCGCCTTCATCGCGCCGATGTTCGTCACCTGTCTGTCGATCCTGATGCTGTCGGAGAAAGTCGGCGTTCGGCGCTGGATCGCCACCACAGTGGGATTGATCGGTGTCCTGATTGTGGTGCGCCCAGGTACCAGCGCGTTTCATCCCGCAGCCTTCTTTCCCATCGTCTCGGCCCTCGGTTGGGCTTTCGCGCTGGTGCTGACGCGGCAGATTGCCGGCGTCGACCGGCCGGTGACGACGATGGCCTGGTCCGCCATCGTCGGACTGGTGTTGCTGTCGGGACTGGTGCCGTTCTTCTGGGTGGCGCCGACCTGGCAGCAGGTGGGGATCGGCGTGTTGATCGGCGCCTCCTCGACGCTCGGGCACTGGATTGTGGTGCTGGCCTATCGCCATGCCGATGCCTCGGTGCTGGCCCCCTTCACCTATAGCCAGTTGGTTTGGGTGAGCCTGCTCGGCTTCATCATGTTCGCGGAGATTCCCGATCGCTGGACCGTGCTCGGGGCCAGCATCATCATCTGCAGCGGACTTTACATCGCGCATCGCGAGCGCATCCGCAAAGCGCAGATGCGGGACACCCTGGAGCGTGCGCCGGGAGCCTGAGTGGCTGCATTGATGTTCATCGTCATGGCCGGGCTCGTCCCGGCCGTCCACGCCTTTCCCTCGCCGAGGCCCTAAAGACGTGAATGTCCGGCACAAGGCCAAGCATGACGGGGTGGTGATGAACCTCACACCGGCAGCGCGATGGAATATTTCACCTGGCTCAGCGCAAAGCTGGATTCGATAGAGGCGATGCCGTCCAGCCGCGTCAGCTTGGTCTTCAGGAACGTCTCATAGGAGGCGAGGTCGGCGACCACGACACGCAGCAGGTAGTCGCGGTTGCCGGTCATCAGATAACATTCCAGCACTTCTTCCCAGCCCGAGATCGCTTTCGCGAAACGATCGAGGTCCTCCTCCTTCTGCCGCGCCAGCTTGATCGAGATGAACACGCTGACGTGCAGTCCGAGCGATTGCTGATCGATGGTGGCGACATAGCGGGTGATGACGCCGCGCTCCTCCAGTAGTTTGACGCGGCGGTGGCATGGTGACACGGAGAGGCCGATCTTGTCGGCCAGATCCTGCATGGTGATGCGGCTGTCCCGCTGCAACAGCGCGATGGTCTTGCGGTCGATGGCGTCGAGGGCTGTCATTGGAATGCAATCATCGAAAATCCCGACAATATTGGGATTGTATCCCAATAATTCTCCAAACGATGCGAAAAATTGAGAAATTTGACGCCCGCGCAGCGCTACCATCGGACCGACCCGAACTGTTGAGTTCATCCCATGCCGATCGACCCACGCCGCCTCGAACTCCTCTCAGCCCTGTCGCGCAAAGTGCTGTGGCTGTCGTCCTGGACCATTCATCACGCCAATCACATTCGTCCCAACGTCGACGGTCTGAAAGTCGGCGGCCATCAGGCGTCGTCCGCTTCGCTCGCGACCATCATGTCGGCGCTGTATTTCTCGGTTCTCAGACCCGAGGATCGCGTCGCGGTGAAGCCGCACGCCAGCCCGGTGTTTCACGCGATCCAGTATCTGTTCGGCAATCAGACGCGCGACAAGCTGAAGACTTTTCGCGGCTACAAGGGCGCGCAATCCTATCCGTCGCGCACCAAGGATATCGATGATGTCGATTTTTCCACCGGCTCGGTCGGGCTCGGCGTGGCGCAGACGCTGTTCTCCTCCCTGGTGCAGGACTATGTCAGCGCGCACGGCTTCATGAAGGGCCGTCGCGAAGGCCGCATGATCGCGCTGGTCGGCGATGCCGAGATGGACGAGGGCAATATCTTCGAGGCGCTGCTGGAAGGCTGGAAGCACGGTCTGCGCAACACCTGGTGGATCGTCGATTACAATCGCCAGAGTCTCGACGCGGTGGTGCGCGAGGGGCTTTGGGAAAAGTTCGAGACCATGTTCCGCAACTTCGGCTGGGACGTGGTGATCATCAAATACGGCAAGCTGATGCAGGCGGCGTTCGCCGAGCCCGGTGGTGAAGCGCTGCGGCGCTGGATCGATAGCTGTCCGAACCAGGTCTACGCGGCGCTGTGTTTTCAGGGCGGCGCGGCATTTCGCAAGCGCTTGCAGGATGAGATCGGCGATCAGGGCGAGGTCAGCGCGTTGATCGAGCGGCGCAACGACGCCGAACTGCTGGCGCTGATGTCGAACCTCGGCGGCCACGACATGGCGAACATGCTGGAAGCGTTCGAGGCGATCGATCACGATCGGCCGGTGTGCTTCATCGCCTACACCATCAAGGGCGTCGGCCTGCCGTTCCAGGGCCACAAGGACAACCATGCCGGCCTGATGACACCGGCGCAGATGGAAGCGTTTCGCGACGCGCAGAACATCCGGCCGGGGCACGAGTGGGACAAGTTCGAAGGATTGGCGCAATCGCCGGCCGAGTTGGAGGCCTTCCTTAAGGATGCGCCGTTCAACCGCCAAGGACCGCGGCGGCTGGAAACCCCGACAATTCCTGTGCCGGAGCGCTTATCCTTTCCTGCCGCCGCGCAGATGTCGACACAGCAGGGCTTCGGCCTGATCCTCAACGAACTGGCGCGTGGCGACAGCGAACTCGCCTCGCGCATCGTCACGGCGTCGCCCGATGTGACGGTGTCGACCAATCTCGGCGCATGGGTGAACCGGCGCGGCCTGTTCGCCAAGGCGGCGCTGGCCGACGTCTTCAAAAAAGAGAAAATTCCCTCGACCTTCGCCTGGGAATATTCGCCGAAGGGCCAGCACATCGAACTCGGCATCGCCGAGATGAACCTTTTCATCCTGATGTCGGCGCTGGGTCTGTCGCATTCCATCAATGGCGCGCGATTGTTGCCGGTCGCAACCTTGTACGATCCCTTCATTGAGCGTGGCCTCGATGCGTTGAACTACGCCTGCTATCAGGATGCACGTTTCATGGTGGCGGCGACGCCCTCCGGCATCACGCTGGCGCCGGAGGGCGGCGCGCATCAGTCGATCGCGACACCGCTGATCGGCATGGCGCAGGACGGGCTCGCCTCGTTCGAGCCCGCCTTCGTCGATGAACTCGCGGTGATCATGCGCTGGGGGTTCGCGCATATGCAGCGCGACCTCGATGACAAGGGCAGTGCGCGCGACGGCACCCGCAGCGGCGGCTCGGTCTACCTGCGGCTTTCGACGCGCACCATCGAACAGCCGCAGCGGATCATGACGCCGGATCTGGCGCGCGATATCGAAGACGGGGCTTACTGGCTGCGCAAGCCGGGGCCGAATGCGGAGGTCGTGGTCGCCTGCACTGGCGCCGTGATGCCGGAAGCCATCGAGGCGGTGGGCCTGCTCGGCGACAGCCGTCGCGATGTCGGCCTGCTGGCGATCAGCTCGGCCGACCGGCTGCACGCCGGATGGACCGCCGCACGGAAAATGCGGCGCGAGCGGCGGGGTGCGCCCTACATGAGTCACGTCGAGAAGCTGCTGGCGCCGCTGCCGCGCGACTGCGGCATCGTCACGGTGCTGGACGGTCATCCGGCGGCGCTGGGTTGGATCGGCGCGGTCTGCGGTCACCGCATGGAAGCGCTTGGCGTCGAGCATTTCGGCCAGACCGGTTCGATCGACGATCTTTATCGGCACTATGGTATCGACGCCAACGCCATCCTCGATGCCGCGGAAGGGCTCACCGCCGGCGCTCCGGTGCGCCACCGGAAGATGGCGGTGTAATGTTGTGAGGCGGGACGCATCATCCCTCCGTCATGCCCGGCCCTTGTGCCGGGCATCCACGTCTTTCGTCAGTGCCCTAAGACGTGGATGGCCGGGACGAGCCCGGCCATGACGAGCAATTGTCCATGTGACCGCTTCTAAGACGCGTCTCATAAGGGATTGCACAATTCCGATGCGTCCCCCGCAACCGGGGCCGCGCCGGGCGGGTTCATTTCGCCACAGTTTCGTGCAAGGATGGCCGCCGAACGCGTTCCGTTCCTTTCCAATATTCCAGACATTCGAGAGGTTTCGCCATGGTCAATCGCATGCAGTTCTATATTGACGGTGCCTGGGTTGATCCCGTCGCCAAGAAGTCGGCGCCGGTGATCAATCCCGCCACCGAGGAGGCCATGTACGAGATCGCGCTCGGCTCCAAGGCCGACGTGGACAAGGCGGTCGCGGCTGCCAAGCGCGCGTTCGAGACCTTCTCGCAGACCTCCCGTGAAGAGCGCGTCGCCCTGCTCGAAAAAATCATCGGCATCTACAAGGCTCGGATGAAGGAAATCGGCGCATCCGTCTCCGACGAGATGGGAGCGCCGCTGCCGATGGCGGAGCGTCTGCAGGCCGGTGCCGGTCTCGGCCATCTGATGTCCACCCTCGACGTGCTGAAGAACTATCAGTTCGAGGAGCCGCTCGGCTCCGCCATGGTGGTGCGCGAGCCGATCGGCGTCGTCGGCATGATCACGCCGTGGAACTGGCCGCTGAACCAGATCGCCTGCAAGGTTGCGCCAGCGCTAGCCGCCGGCTGCACGATGATCCTCAAGCCATCGGAATTCACCCCGACTTCGGCCCTGATCTTCGCTGAAATCCTGCATGAAGCCGGCGTGCCGAAAGGCGTCTTCAACTTGATCAACGGCCTTGGGCCGGAGGTTGGCGCGGCGATGAGCGAGCATCCCGACATCGACATGATTTCGTTCACCGGCTCGACCCGCGCCGGCATCGACGTCGCCAAGCGCGCCGCG